>Ga0163151_10000119_pt1 | contig 132985 bp, 120 predicted proteins | sample OliLakLV19MP5IB2_FD_145596 | JGI IMG/M metagenome (GOLD analysis project Ga0163151, IMG submission 145596) | Freshwater microbial mat bacterial communities from Lake Vanda, McMurdo Dry Valleys, Antarctica - Oligotrophic Lake LV.19.MP5.IB-2 | ecosystem: Environmental > Aquatic > Freshwater >...
GCGTGGCAGTAAACGCCGCCAGCTGTAGTCATTGGTTCGAGTGATCTGGGCATAGATGAAACGGTAAATGGTCTCGTGAGAGATCATCGGCCCTCGGGCGTCTCGGGCAAGTCGTCCAGCGATTTGTTGCGGCGACCAGCCGATGAGCAAAGCGATCACTACCGTCTGGCGTAACTCACGGTCTCGGTCGAGCATGGAACCACTCCAGCGTCGAGCACGGCTCTGTTGGTCGGCATACATGGGGGTGTAGCTTCCGTTCCTGTTGCAATTTCGCTTTATTTCACGAGCAACTGTCGATGGCGCGCGATCCACAGCTGCCGCGATTTGCCGGATCGAGATCCTATTGGAACGTAAATGGGCAATATCGAACCGTTCTTGGCCGTTGAGTTGAATGTATTTTTGTCCCATAGCACCACCTGTATAAGGTGTTGCACTTCGTTTGTGAAGCTAGGGAAACCAGGGCATCTTCTCTCGGTATTTGTAGCGACTCCGCCGCGGCGGACCGTGGTTCGGCGAGAGTTTTGTCAGCCGACAGACAGATTGCACATCGATAATGAAAAACCCACCCGTTGGGTGGGCTACAGCTCCCAAGTGAAGGAGAAAGAAAAGATCACACCGTCCGCCACGGCAGAGTGTGGTACAAGATTCAAAGCAGACATTTCTATCGTTGTTCCGTCAGCCAAATATTTAAGCTAGGAAAAGCACAATTCTACTATAGCTCTTTCATCAGCAACAAAATATCCAGAGGCTTAGTGTACATTATAATCTCACCATTGGCGTCTCGCGGCCATTGGTCGTCGGGGCGGTCGGCATAAATCTCGATCCCGTTCTCGTCTGGGTCGCGTAGATAGATGGCCTCACTGACGGTGGTCGGCTGTCCCGTCGATTGGCCAATTGTGGTCGACAAGGCGTTTGAGTGATCGGGCGAGTTCAGTTCTATTTGGCGCTAAAATGGCAAAATGAAACAGCCCAGTACTTCCAGGAGACGATGGCGCACCGCCAGCGCTTTGCCATGTATTTAATCCGATATGATGATGATAGCCGCCGGCCGAGAGAAACGCGGCTTGAGTGCCCAGACGAGTAGTGAGTTCAAAACCCAAAATCTCAGTGTAGAACTTTACTGAGCGTTCAATATCTGAGACGCGAAGGTGGACATGCCCGATGCGAGTCTGGTGATGAAGTGAATGTTTTCCTTCTACTTTCTCCATACTCATAATATGTACTTTTTATGATATGAGGAAAACAGGTAATTCTAATCCTGCTTAAAGTTGCCAAACGCCAACCTTCGTAAATATATTTACGCATGACGATTTTGACAGTGCCGAGTATTGCCCGGTTGCTAATTTCTCGTTGCTATTATCAGCTTTCTATGTTGCTATTTTTGATAAAATGACTACCTTAAAGAGTCAAACTAATAGACACGAATTTACAGACATTTCACTGGAGGTTTATTTAATGAAATACCACACACATATTATCGATGGGTTGAAAGAAAGGCTTTTACTGGCGTTTGCTCTGGCACTGCTGACAGTACTGATTTTGGTATCTGCAGGCCATGCCAAAGACAGCGACAACGATGGAATGCCGGACAATGTCGACAAGCGGCCGCATACCGCCGGGTATTTTAATCCTTATGTCACAGCCAGCGGCAACACCCCTCATTTTGTGTATGCCACAAATTCGTTTGAACTCAATGCGGGTTCAAGACCGATACTGGATCGCTTGGTCAGAAAATTAAAAGCCTCGCCCGACACGAAAGTTGAAATTCGCGGCTATGCCGATGATACCGGCAACGATGCCCATAATTTGAAACTCTCACACGCCAGAGCTCACAAGGTCAAAACTTATCTTGTCAGCCGTGGTGTGCACGAATCGCGAGTGCTGGCTACGGGATATGGAGAAAATCCATCCCATGTCGTCGGTGATAATTCAACCAGTGAGGGACGCCAGAAGAACCGCCGCGTCGAGGTCAAATTGGTAAACTAAGCTCTTTTACTATAGAGTAAGCAAAAGGCGTGGATCATCTCCACGCCTTTTTTATTTCCATGTGTTAATTCCCCCTGTCTATACACGGTAGACAGCGTTTCTTCTTCGACGGACATGGAGCCCTCTTCTGTCATTGGAAAATAATAAGGGCAGGTACGGGGACCTGCCCCTACGGAATTAACTGACGGGTGACATTTTAGGTCGGTGCCATTCGGTTGCCATTGTAGGGTCACCCCCCTGTGGTTGCCCTCTTACTCTCCTCGATGTGAGACCGTCAGGGCAATCTCAGTTGATGTCTATCGATGTAGCCGGGCGTCCCTGCCCGACTGTTCTGACCTCCACGCCTTGTTTTTCCTCTTGACACATCCATTTTATGTTACTATATAGTAACATGTCTGCCGCCAATGATGAAAGAATCTGGAAAGCCCTCGCCGACCCGACCCGCCGCGAACTGTTGGATTTGCTCAAAGACGGCCCGCAGACAACAGGGGAGCTCATCGAATATTTCCCGGTTTTCTCGCGCTGCACTATCATGAAACACCTTGGTATCCTTGTGGACGCCAAATTGGTTGTCGTCCGCCGTGAAGGACGATACCGCTGGAATTATCTCAACGCCGTCCCCATCCAGCAAATATATGAACGGTGGATGAGTCCCTATGTCGGCACGATGGCATCCTCAATGCTTAAACTAAAAAAGAAACTTGAACAATAAATCAGAAACTTCAGCCAAAGAGGTAAAACGTGTCAAATCCATCAGATGAAAAAAAAGAGGTTAGCGCCTTGCAGATTGAACTTGAGATTACCATCAAAGCCTCGCGTGAGCGGGTCTGGAAAGCGCTCGTTGAGGAATCGACTATGTGGTGGAGGAAAGATTTCTACGCGACAGCCAATCCCAAGGCATTTATTATCGAGCCAAAGATCGGCGGTCGGGTCTATGAAGATGCCGGCGATGGCGCCGGTCTGATATGGTACAATGTCATTGGTATTGAAACCGGGCGGTCGATAAACTGTGTGGGGCATATTTCGCCTCCCTATGGAGGCCCGGCGACGTCTCTTTTGCGGCTCTCTCTGGAAGAGAAAGGAAAAAACGAGACGGTTCTTCGTCTGACAGATGCGCTCTTCGGACATTTGCCGAGTTGCAGCGCCAAAGAGGGCTGGTTAATGTTATTCGACGAGAGCTTCAAGGCCTATGTGGAGGGAAGGAACGAATAGTCTTATATCTTTGGCACTTTTCGCCCCAACCTATCTGAGCGGACAAGGTAGTTCCTATCTCGTAGAGCCGGGTTCCTTTTGAATGACTGGCTGCACGAGTCTTTTGACTTATTTGGTTTAACCTTATCGTTGCCAGATAGTTAGCTTTCGGTTGGGTTGAACTGCTATATCCTGTTTCAAAGCTTGCTTGGAACATTTAACTGCCGTACATTTTTGATCTATGTCAACGAAAAGACGGACACGATAATACCTTCGCTAATTAACCCAAGGAATATTAGTACATGACACACAGCCCACAGCCGACTTCAATAAATGACAATCAGAGAAGCGATCGCCGATCCGAATATAATATGCTCAGCCGTAAAGTGGCCGATGCTGGCCTTTTCGACAAACAGCCCCTGTTCTATGTAAGCCGGATTTCCGAAATTTTACTCTATCTGACTGGCGGATATTTACTTCTTTTTGCGACAAACAGTATCTGGACCCTCTTGCTTGCGGCCGTGGTACTGGCCTTCGGTTTCACACAAATAGCCTTCATTGTCCATGATTCAGGCCATAGACAGGTTTTCACACGGATTGGCCGCAATGACATCCTCGGCACTATTTGCGCCAATCTTGGTCTGGGTCTCTCATATGGCTGGTGGGTGGGAAAACATAACGAGCATCACAGACATCCCAACCATGTAGATCTTGACCCGGATGTCGATGTACCGGTCATCGCCTTTACCGAAGAGCAAGCCCTCGCAACACACGGCCCGGCGCGATGGATTGTCCGGTATCAGGCCTTCTTTTTCTTCCCGATTTTGGCTTTTTTGTCGGCCAGTATCCGTATGCAGGGCTTTCGGCATTTACTATCGGGCAAAGCCAAAAATTCAAAAACTGAGCTTGCTTTGATCGCAGTGAATGCAACTCTCTATTTCGGGTCGCTTTTTCTCTTTTTGCCTCCGCTTCACGCGCTCTTGTTTATCTTTGTCCATCAATCGCTGTTCGGCATGTATATGGGATTGGTCTTTGCCACCAACCATAAAGGGATGCCGACTCCGGATGAGGCGATAAGCCAGGACCCGATTCTGCGTCAAGTTGTGACCACGCGTAATATCAAAGCGAATGCAGTTTCTGATTATATATTTGGCAATCTTGGCACCCAGATCGAGCACCATCTATTCCCGAATCTTCCCCGACGACGGTTGCGCGATGCCGAGCCGATTGTCAAAGAATTTTGCCGTGAGCGCGGAATTAGCTATCATGAGACTGGCGCGTTCGGCGCATACTGGGAAGTCCTCACAGAACTTCATAAAGTGAGCGCACCACTCCGCAGATAGAAACGAAATTCACGGACGTCGTCGCGATTCGCTCTTCCAACGACTCAATGTAACGTCACCGCAGCGAAGCCGCGATGGAAAAGCTGTGGTCCATCTTCTCTTTACTCTTGTAGCACACCGCTTGCGGTGTGATTTTACGGATGGTGCAGGACAGAGACGGCCTGCACGAAGATGAATATGAGATTGCCATGTTTCACTTAAGAAATCCGCCGCGGCGGACGGTGTGATCTTTTCTTTCCCTTTATCTCTGGGTGAGGTCATATTCATGAGACTCAAGAATCGCTGAACCGCAGGGGTTCAGCGCTACAAGACGATGACAAAACAAAAAGGTTGAAGATCACACCGCAAGCGATGTGGTACAAGAAACAAAGCCGAAATTCCCAGGATGGTCGTTGCGAGTCCGCCGCAGACGGAATCGCAACAAGATAAAGAGGATATGGGATTGCATTGTTTCACTTAGAAGCGTAATTCCTAACGACTGATGGAAAGTTCGGTACTGTCCCCTACGTCTTTCGCTCTTTCTTCTTTGCGGCAGGGAAGAGGATATTGTTGAGAATGAGCCGATAGCCGGGCGAGTTTTTCTGTAAATTGAGTTCCGTTGGAGGGTCGTTAATCATGTGCTGATAGTCTTCGGGGTCATGTCCGGCATAAAATGTGAATGTCCCCCGTCCATAATTTCCATGCAGATACCGCACTTCATCAAAATTATCAGGCTGGCCTAATACCGTCACATGTTTTTTCATAAGTGACTTTCTAAAACCGGTCACCTGCCCCATAAAGCCATTGATAGTGCTGACATGACATTGGGTCAGCATCGTCGGGACCGGATCAAGTTTAGCTGAGAACTCAAAGAGAAAAAAGAAGTCCTGATCCGGGGTCTTGAATCGCATCAACCGCTCAGGATAGGTGTCGATATTTGAGCGTCGATAGGCCATCGGATCAAAATTGGGAGTGAAATTCTCGAAGGCAAACGTCTTTGAGAAATCGAGTTTACCTGCTCCACCGGGGTCGACAGGATCGCCATCGAACTCACGAGGGACAATATCCACGCCATCAGCGGCAAGAGCGATATCAATTGTCTCTGGCGCGGAACACATGGTAAAGAAGAAGCCGCCCCGTTTGACAAACTCAGCGACCGTTTTGGCAACATCCCGTTTCATCAAAGAAACCTTGTTGTACCCGAGTTTGCTGGCCAGTTCCTCAGAGGTGCGGACATCGGCCTGATACCAGAGTTCATTTCGGAAAGAAGCATAGAACTTTCCGTACTGGCCGGTGAAATCTTCATGGTGGCAGTGGAGCCAATCGTAATCGTCAAGACCGCCGTTGAGCACTTCTTCGTCCCAGACAACATCATATTTTATTTCAGCATAGGTCAATGCCAGCGTAACTGCGTCATCCCAGGGGCGCAAATTTGGGGGAGAGTAGACCGCAATATGGGGGGCTTTCTCAAGTTCCACCCGCTCCATATTTTCGACTTCGATTTGAGCCATAATGTCAGAGACCTGACCTGATGTAATTGACTCCATCGTGACACCCATCAACAGACCCATATCAGCAATGTCCTGAGACTGGTCGAGCAAAAACGAACCGCCGCGATAGTTTAACAGCCACTGTCCTTTGATTCCTTTGTCGAGGGCTTTGTAGACGACACCATATGCTTTGAGGTGGTCGGTCTGTGTTTCATCCATCGGAATAAGAATCGAGGCGGCGGTGATTTGTACAGGAATCATTGCCATTATGCTTAGGAGGAAAATCAGGAAGGGTCGTCTCATATTGGTAGTCATTAAACGCAAAGTCTCACTTTCGGTTCGAATATAATTGGCCGGTATCTTAACTCTTTTTGGTTTGGTCGGATATTGATGACTTTTTCTCGGCCGTATTCTTTTCGGCCACAAGTCCCTTTCGAAAAGCATGAAATTTCTCAAGATATTCCGCAATTCGCTTTTCGTCTCCGCCATTGGTAGGCTGATAGTAACGACGTTCCCCAAGTTCTTTCGGGAAATATTGCTGGGTTGTTAACGCTTCCTTATAGTCATGAGCGTATTGGTATCCCGCTCCATATCCCAGCCCTTTCATAAGTCTGGTCGGCGCGTTGCGTATCTCGAGCGGTACTGGCAGCGAACCATGTTGCTCCACATCTTTCTTCGACTGCTTGAAGGCTGTATAAACCGCATTCGACTTCGGAGCGCAGGCCATATAGATGACCAATTGAGCGATAGCGAGTTCACCTTCGGGTGATCCCAGAAAATGAAAGGAATCGCGGGCATTCAGGGCCAAAGTCAGGGCGTAGGGGTCAGCCAGGCCGATATCTTCGGTTGCAAAACGAACCAATCGCCGGATAACATACATCGGCTCTTCGCCAGATTCAAGCATCCGAGTGAGCCAATAGAGCGCGGCATCGGGATCACCACCACGAATGGTCTTATGAAGGGCCGAAATAAGGTTGAAATGTTCTTCGCCCGATTTGTCATAGAGAAATGTCCCGCGCTGGTTGACCTGTCGAAGGTCATCGAGAGTTATTGTCTTCCGCTCGCCAACAAAGGCCGCTGTCGCTTCGAGCAATGAAAGTCCCCTTCGGGCGTCGCCATCGGAAGCGGCAGCCAGGTATTCAAGGGCGTCCGGAGCAAGACTCAATTCTTTTTTGCCAAGTCCCCGTTCGGTATTTGAGAGGGCGTTTAGCATTATTTGCTTTAAGGCCTCTTCAGATATCCGGGTGAGGACATAGACTCGCATTCGCGAAAGAAGAGCCGAATTGACCTCGAACGACGGATTCTCTGTTGTGGCGCCAATCAGGATGACATCGCCGTGCTCGACATATGGCAGAAAGGCGTCCTGCTGGGCCTTATTGAAGCGGTGTATTTCATCGACAAAAATATATGTCCTTCGGCCCGACATCTGGTAATAGCCAGCGGCTTTAGTCAGGACATCTTTGACTTCTTTTATGCCGGATGTCACAGCTGAAAAATTGACAAACTGTCCATGAGTTGATTTGGCTATAAGCTCGGCAAGTGTCGTCTTGCCGCTGCCGGTCGGCCCCCAGAAAATTATCGATGGGACTTTGTCCTGTTCGATAGCCATGCGAAGAGGCGTGGTTTCTCCCACCACAGCTTCCTGGCCGATTAATTCATTGAACGTTTGCGGACGCATTCTGTCCGCAAGCGGTTTTATTGAATCACTTCGGAATGATTTTGTTTTGGAGTTTTCATCTTCAAAAAAGTCCATGCATTAAAGATACGATCAGGAGCATAGCCGAACAATCACAATAAATTGCTCGGCTGATGCTTTGCGGTTCGCATCCTGTAGTCCAGGATGCCTATTACTGTGAACCTGACGGATTCAAGTCGAACTTTTTTATTTTGCGCCAGAGGGTGGTCCGGCCGATTCCAAGCGCGGCGGCTGTCTTTTTGTAATTCCAGTTATTGTCAGAGAGCGCCCGGACAATAAGGTTGCGCTGGTTTGAGCCAAGCAACCCGCCTTCATTGGAAAAGTCCGGAATGTTTGAGAGGACAAGAGATCGTTTCTCGTTGTCTTGAGCAATTGGCAGACGAATATCATCGCTTTTGATCCTGTTTTCTGCGCAAAAGAGAGAGGAATTGAGTATTGTTTTTTTTAATTCTTCGATATTTCCGGGCCAGAAATAATTCAGGAGTTTGTCAACTGCCCTCGCGGTGATTGCGCGTTCAGGTTGATTTGATTCATAGGCTATGTGACGCAACAAATGAACTATCAACTGCTCAATATCCTCGGCTCTATTTTTAAGCGGGGGAAGAGCCAGACTTACAACATTCAAAATGTTATAAAGCTCGGTTGAGAATTGCCCGTTTCGGGTCATCTCAGCCAGAATTGTTGAGGCCGATGAGATGAGCCGCAGATTTTGTATTTCGCCGCCGCCGAAGCAGGAGGTCTGTAATGATGTGACTTTGAGAAATTTCAGGACTTGCAATTGCAGGTGAGTCGAGAGCGTGTCGGCATTTCCTAAAAAGAGCGTTCCATGTAAATTCCCTTTTTCACCGAGCATGGTCAGTTGTTGCAATTCGACTTCGAACAAAGCCTGAGGAATGAGAGCGCAGTCAAGACTTACAAACCGCCCAAATCGCTGATGCGAATGTTCATGGATAATTCTCGCGCAGTGCTGTCGGCCCGTTCCGGGCTCGCCTGATATAAGCAGAGAGATATCTGTGGCAGCGACTCTGTTAATAATTTCTTTTATCTGTTGGATCGGCTTGGATGAGCCAACAAGATTGTCAAAGCCCAGTGACATAGCCGAATGTTCTTTGAGTCGAAAAAGCTGCTCGGAGAGCTTTGCCCGCTCAATACTTTTTCGGATTCGAAAAACCAGCATCCCGATCGAATACGGCTTGGACAGTATATCAAACCGCGATTCTCCTGCAGCCTCCAATGCGTTAACTAATCCTGTGTCCTGAGCAATAAGTAGAATAGCCCAATAGGGGGATTGATTTCTTAGATGAGCGAGAATATTGGCTATCCCGTCTGTTTCAACCGTGTCATCGACCACCACAAGCTCGAACGAATCCGTCTTGAGCCGTTCCAGTCCCTCAATAAATGTTTCCACCGATGCCAGCCGTATATTCAGACCCATTGAGTCGGAGATTGAACTTCTCTGGAAGAAAAGTTCACTTCCAATCGTGATGATCGATTCTGTCCGTTTTGGAGAGTTCACTGATTTATTCTTCGATTTCGAAAATCGGAAATGTGAATCGCAAGAGCCGGCTTTGAGCATCTCGGACATCGGTCATTTCAAGTCTCACTTCCATTAGCTCGGCCAGAGCCTCGGCATAGATTTGAGATTCGGCGTCAGCATGAAGCGCTGTCATGGATTCGCAATTGGAAATACGCATGGTTAGAACCATTGATTTTGAATGAAAATCAGCTTGTACCGAAATACTCACTGACTCAAATTCCTGCTGCGAATGAATATGGGCGCTGAGGGCCGACTCAAATAAAAACAGAAGAGAATGGTCGGGGGCAAAAACCAGGAACGCGCTCTCATTAAGACTATCCAGACTCGGCAGTTTGCAAGAGTCGAATCTTTCGGCAAGTATGCTCAAGGTCTTATGAAGACCCAAACGGAGCGGTTGACCCATCCGCTGAAGGGTCGCATAGTTCACAGCGAGATGTGTTCGGTCGAGTTGATGATTTATCTCCTGAAGTTCGGTGCGAGTCATAACAGCGATTTCCGTCAACTGATCTTCGTTGCGGTCGATGGACAATGCACCAAGATGGCCCGTAACTGCCGACAGCCTTCCAACTCTCCGTCGTAGAGAGGAGATAAGATGATTTGAAAGCAGTCGTGACCGGAAATCCGGCGATGGCGCTAGTTGCTCGCTGCCAGATGGCTTTCCAATCAGCCGCAATATATTTTTTTTCTGAGAGGTGACTGCAAATCGATAGTCGGGCTTTGGAATCTTTGAGTTCTTGATTACCACATCTTCCATGTATCCTGTATCGGTTGCCCAGTAAAACACTTTAATGTCGAGAAACTGATGTAATAATTTAGCTGACAATAACTTAGGAATCGGCTTGACGGATGCCTGTCCCTTCCATATCTTTCCACATGCCACTCACAAAAGCACAAGTCGAACATGTCGCCCGTCTGGCGCGACTAAATCTTACCGCGGAAGAAATCGAGCGTTTTACTCAGGAACTGGCCGTAATTCTCGAATATGTTGACCAGCTTCAGACGGTCAATACTGATGGTGTCGAGCCGCAGAATCAATTTATCGCCGCCGAAAATGTTTTCCGCGAAGATCTCGTTGTACCGTCCCTTCCGATCGAAAAAGTGCTGGGCAACGCTCCTGTCCATGACGGAGAGTTTTTCCTTGTCCCGAAGGTAATTGGAGGATGAAAGCAACAGTCACAGCGGTTATACCCGCGCGACTTGGCTCTTCTCGCTTTCCGGGCAAAGCTTTACATCCGTATTTAGACAAACCCCTTCTTTTCTATGTTTGGAACGATCTTCGCAAGGTAAAATCAATAGACCGTCTGGTTGTAGCTACCGACGACCTATCTATCTCCAAAGCCGCAAAAAATTTCGGAGCTGAGGTGGTAAAGACATCAGCAAAGCACAGAAGCGGCTCGGATAGAGCGGCTGAGGCCGCACGAAAAGTCGGCGGCGACATCATATTAAATGTTCAGGGGGATAACTTTGGACTACGCGCCAAGGATATCGACAACGTAATCACTTTGATGAAAAAGGACAGGAAAATCACCAGCGCGACTTTTGCGCAAAAGATTATCTCCGATGCCGATCTCTTTGATCCGAACAAGGTCAAAGTTATTTTCTCAAGAGCTGGCTATGCGCTCTGGTTTTCAAGATTCCCCCTGCCATATTTGCAATCGGCCTACTCAGAAGTTGAGAGAAACATTCAATTCAACTTCTGGGCGCATATTGGTGTATATTTCTTCAGAAAGCAGACCCTCTCAAAATTCGCCGCAACTCCCCGAACTTCGTTTGAAATGGCGGAATCTTTGGAGCAGCTACGGCTGTTAGAGTTTGGTGAGCGGATGAAAGTATTCAAGACGACCATGACGACAGTGTCTATAGACCAGCCGGGTGATGTTAAAAAAATTAATTCACTCTATAAGAACAGGTAATTTCCATGTCAGAGCCAACAAAGACCAAATACATTTTCGTAACGGGCGGGGTGGTCTCCTCTCTCGGCAAAGGGATTGCCGCGGCATCGCTCGGGTTACTTCTGCAGAAGCGCGGACTCAGTGTCCAAAATCTCAAACTCGATCCCTATCTCAATGTCGATCCGGGTACAATGAATCCCTTCCAGCATGGAGAGGTTTTTGTCCTCGATGACGGCTCGGAGACCGACCTCGATCTCGGTCATTACGAGCGTTTTCTTGATCAGTCCCTCGAAAAAGGGAATAATGTCACCACAGGTCAAATCTACAATACCGTTATTACCCGCGAACGACGTGGAGATTATTTAGGCGCGACCGTTCAGGTTATCCCCCATGTCACAGAAGAAATAAAATCCCGAATTCGCAATCCTATCAAATCGACCGTCAAACCCGATGTTATTATCACCGAGATTGGCGGCACAGTCGGCGATATCGAATCACTGCCGTTTCTTGAGGCTATTCGTCAAATAGGCCTTGAGGAAGGGGTTCAGAATGTCATGTACATTCACCTGACTCTTGTGCCCTATGTTGATTCAGCCGGAGAGTTCAAGACCAAGCCGACCCAGCACTCGGTTAAAGATTTACGTGAGATCGGCATCCAGCCCCACATGCTGCTGTGCCGTGTTGCAAAGCCAATCAGCGATTCTATTCGACAAAAAATATCGCTTTTTTGTTCGGTCCCAACCCGATCGGTAATTACCGCCGAGGATGTTCCTACTATATATGAGGTGCCGCTCAAATTTCATGAGCAGCAACTTGATCAAATTGTCTGCGAACATTTCAATTGGCATTTGCCCGAGCCGGATGTCAGTGACTGGATCGAGATGGTCGAAAAAATAAAATCTCCTAAGCGGAAGGTCAAAATCGCGATCTGCGGCAAATATGTTAACCTCAAAGATGCCTACAAATCGATTATTGAAGCCTTTATCCATGCCGGAGTGACAAGCGACGCCGAAGTCTCACTTCAGTGGGTATCCTCAGAGGACATAAAGCAGCGCGGCGCCGAGGCGATGCTGACCGATATCGACGGTCTGCTTATTCCCGGCGGGTTTGGCGAACGAGGGGTCGAAGGAAAGATCGAGGCCATTCGTTATGTGCGGGAGAGAAATATTCCATTTTTTGGAATCTGCCTTGGTATGCAGTGTGCCGTTATTGAGTTTGCGCGCAATGTCTGCGGACTCGAAGACGCGCATTCATACGAATTTTACCGCGATATGAAACATCCGGTCATTCACCTCATGGCCGACCAGGAAGGCGTGACAGAGTTGGGCGGAACGATGCGTCTTGGCGCCTACCCATGTATCATCCGCGATAACACCAAATCTCAGGAAGCCTATAAACTATCGGAGATTTCAGAGCGCCACCGCCATCGCTATGAATTGAACAATGTCTACCGCGATATGCTCATTGAAAAAGGGCTTGTCGTAGCAGGTACATCGCCGGACAATCGTCTTGTAGAGATTATCGAAGTTGCAAATCATCCATGGTTTGTGGGTGTGCAGTTTCATCCCGAGCTCAAATCTCGTCCGACACGCCCCCACCCTCTATTTAGAGAATTTGTGAGGGCTTCTGTTGACCACTATCTTCGTAAGAATGGCCTTGCTGACGAGACGCGGATAAAACCCGAGGATGTCACCATTTCGGCCAATTAACAGAAAAGAGCGGTTACGTTCATTCACATTGCATTCGCAACACAATGTTGACATCCACACCTCTCTTGGCTATTCTTTATGGCCGTGTGATGACGCGCGACATAGCAGCACCCGGTAGTGACCTGAAGTATGAGTAATAGAGGCGATATCAGTTACAGACCATTTCCGCTTGTTCTCGGTTCGCTGTCTTTTCTGTTCCTCCTGAGCGTTTATGTTAAGGCTGAGTCCGACCCGCCGAATAATATTGCCACCCAGATGGAATCCATTACTAAGACGCATGCCTCGTTTGTCCGACCGATAAATCCCGATCAATTCCTCATCCGCCCTGGCGAAAAACTCACCGTCACATTTATCAAAACCCAACTGTCATCTCTGCGGCTAATAGTTGACGCCGAAGGGCGCATTATTCATGAGAATATCGGGATGCTCGAAGTCGGCGGGATGACTCTCTCGCAAGTCAGAGAGCTTCTCAAAGCAGAGCTTAAGAAAGCCTACACAACCGAACAAATCATAATCTCCATCGATGAGCCTGCTCTCGTCGCCATCACTATTTTCGGAGCAGTTGCCAAACCCGGAACATATAGTCTCTATAATTCTCAATCAGTTTCTGTCCTCATCGATTCAGCGCGAGGGATACTTCCGGGGGGCTCGAGGCGGCGTATAGAATTAAGCGGCGGACCGGGTACTCTTACTGTTGACTTGGACAAGGCACAATTCGCAGGTCAATTTACATCCGACCCCTATCTCTATTCTGGTATTTCCGTCTTTGTGCCCGGCCAGGACGAAAAGGTGGTACAGTTGACCGGAGAAGTGAGAACTTCGAGAACAATCGAACTCATGGGCGGAGAAAGTCTGGCGCAACTCATCTCCTATGCCGGCGGACTAACCATTCGCGCTGACACAGCGAACGCCTATTGCCTCCGAAAAGACGGACAGAAGGTTGGCGTCAAAGAAGGATTCCACAGCAAAGATATCATTGTCATTCCCTCGCAGGCTTTGTCATCGGATTCGAAATCACTGCAGATTTTTGGCGCGGTTGAAAAACCCGGCTTTTATTCTCTTTCTGAAAATATGTCTATCGATGACCTGCTCAAAATCGCCGGAGGCGTGAGCGGCGATGGAAACATCTCGCGGATTGTTGTTTTTCGCGAGACCGAACGAAGTCCCTGGGAGCACTCCGAGTCAGGACGATATCCGATACGTGTCACGGCGAATGGCACCCAGTCGAGCATGCTGCTTTCTGCCTCTGACTCTATATTTGTCCCACAGCGGGTCGGCTATGTTAAAGTCAGCGGTGAAGTAAAACGCCCGGGACTTTATTTATTCGGCGAATCAAAAAACGCCAAGAATTATATTGATCTGGCTGGTGGATTTGTCTCGACTGCCAATCGTTCCCACTTAGGCATGTTCGACCGCATAGCCCAAACGACGGATATTATCTCCCCCGAATCCTACGTCGGGGACGGTGATGAGTTAATCGTCTATGGTCAGGAAGAAACACTGTAGTGACTTCTGAATCGAACAATCTATTTCTTTTTCTTGAAATGCTCGTACGGAAGAAGCGTTTCATACTCGGGTTCATTTTGACCATCACGGTTATCGCTATCGCTGTCTCGTTCCTTCTGCCAGTTTGGTATAAAGCAACCGCCCTCGTGCTTCCCTCATCAGGAGATTCAATGCCGGTTGGCAAATACGCTCAACTCTCACAACTCTCTTCGCTAACCTCGGGACTTGAGTTGCCTGCGATGGTCACACCGGCCGATGTCCATGCCCGGGTTTTGCGAAGCAACGTTATTGCCGACCAAATTATAGACCGGTTCGATCTTATGAGACGTTACAAATCCGAACGCAGAGCCGAAGCCTATGAGACCTTGAAAGATCGGGCGGTGTTTGCGGCCACAGATGAAGGTCTCCTTACAATCTCAGTCGAAGACCGCGAACCGCAAGTTGCCTCTGATATGGCTAACGCATTTGTCGAGGAGCTCAACAAAGTTTCCCGTGAACTCATTGTCGGAAAGGCTCGCGAAAAGCGCATTTTTGTCGAGGAACGACTTGCCGCAATAAAAGGTGAACTTGATTCTGCGCGCTACCTCCTTCAGGCCTTCCAGCAAGATAACCGCACTGTCGATTTCGATGAGCAGACTAAACTTGCCCTTGATCAGGCCGTTTCCATGAAAATCGAACTCGCCTCTCTCGAGGTACAAATTCAAATGGATGAGCGAATCTATGGTTCAAACCATCCTTCGCTCATGGAAAACAAAGGAAGACAGGCGCTCATTCGTTCTCAACTTAACCGGCTTGAGCACGGCGGCAGCGACAGTTCATATTTTGCCCTCCCGCTGGCATCGGTTCCATCGCTCAAAGGACGCTATGAGTTTCTCCTCAGCCGGGTGCGGGTGAGCGAAGCGCTTTACGAAGTTCTCCTTGAACAGCACGAGCAGGCAAAAATACAGGAAGCCGAGGCTATTCCCTTTGTCTCGATAATCGATAAGGCCCAGGTACCCGAGTTAAAGAGCCGTCCCCAGCGGACATTTATTGTTGTCATCAGCGCAGGTCTTGCAGTAATTATGGCCATTATTCTGGCTTCGGTCATAACCTTTCTTGAAAATCTGAGTCAGAGAAATAATGATGACTACCAGCGGGTGCAGTCATTTTTTAGAGCATATCTTGGTTGGCTGCCCGGATTCAAAGGCCACAACCGATGACAGAGAGCGAAAGGATTTAATGACCACATCGTATATAGCCCCCACCGCCACAATCGGCGCCGGAAGCCGTTTTGGACAGTTTTGTTCCTTCGGCGTAAACAGCCAAATCGGGGGCGACTGCGTAATCGGAAGTCATGTTATCATCCACGATGACACGATCATTGGCGACAATGTCCGAATCGACGATGTCGCAGTGATTGGGAAGAAGCCGATGCGGGCGGCCAATTCAGCAGTTACTAAAAGCGATGAATTGCCACCGGCTACGGTCGGAAACAATTGCATAATCGGCACCCATGTCGTTATTTATCGCGGCTGTACCCTCGGTAACAAGGTCCTTGTCGCCGATCTGTCGACCGTTCGCGAACGGGTGAGTGTTGGCGATTTCAGCATCATCGGGCGAGGAGTGGCAATCGAAAACGACTGCTCTATCGGACGCTACGTAAAACTCGAAACCAATGTCTATATCACTGCCTATTCGACAATCGAAGACCGGGTCTTTGTTGCGCCATGTGTTGCTACCTCGAACGACAATTATATTGGCCGCACCGAAGAGCGCTTTAAACACTTCAAAGGTGTTACCATAAAACGCGGCGCACGAATCGGAGTCGGGGCAGTGATACTGCCCGGAATAATTATCGCCGAGGACACACTCGTCGCGGCGGGCGCGCTTGTCACAAAAAACACAGCGCCGAAAAAAATCGTGGCTGGAGTGCCCGCGAAAGAATTCCGCGATGTCCCGCCCGAACAACTTCTCGAAAATCAAGGCTGGAAGGAGTAATAGAGCGCATGGCTGTCCCATTATTGGATTTGACCCGTCAATACGCGTACATGAAAACCGAGATGGACAAGGCGGTAATCAACGTCTACACCCACGGCAAATTTGTGCTTGGCCCTGAAGTCACTGAATTTGAAGCCGAGTGCGCCAAACTTTCCGGCGTCAAACACGGAATAGGAGTCGCATCAGGTACCGATGCCCTTCTCATCGCCCTTCGCGCCTGCGGTGTCGGTCCGGGGGACGAAGTTATCACCTCTGATTTTTCGTTCTTTGCCTCCGCCGGTGTGGTCTCTCGCTTGGGCGGAAAGCCGGTTTTTATCGATATTGACGCCGACAGCTACAATATCAACCCAAATAAAATCGAGGCCGCAATCACGAAGAAAACCAAAGTCATCGTTCCAGTTCACCTTTTTGGCCAAATGGCGGACATGGATCCAATTATGGCTATCGCCAAAAAACATAAACTGAAAGTTATCGAAGACGGCGCACAGTCGATAGGGGCTGAATACAAGGGCAAGCCATGCGGTTCAATCGGCGATTATGGCTGCTTTTCTTTTTTTCCATCAAAGAATCTCGGAGGCTCGGGTGATGGCGGGATGATGGTCACCAACACCGATGAAAACAACGACCTCTGCCGGATGCTTCGCGCCCACGGAGAAAAACCGAAGTATTATCATAAAGTTGTCGGCTATAACTCGCGTCTCGATACCGTCCAAGCGGCCACACTATTAGTAAAGTTGCCGTATTTGCGTAAATGGTCGGAAAAGCGAATCCAAAATGCCGACAAATATGACGCCGCATTATCAGGAATCAAAAATCTCAAAACCCCGAAGCGGATGCCGTATTCGACCTTTCACATCTATAATCAATATACTCTGGCATCGCCACATCGTAAAAAAATAATGGACGGCCTTAACGCCGCAGGAGTCGGTGTCATGATTTACTATCCTGTCCCGTTCCATAAGCAAGAATGCTTCGCGGACCTTGGATTTCAACCCAAAGACTTTCCGAACTCGGCTAGAGCGGCCAGCGAAGTTTTTTCAATACCGATATATCCTGAGATGACATCAGCCGAACAGGATGAAGTTATCGCAACTCTTAAACAGCTCACGGCATAATTAAGAGCTGTGACCGCATACCGCGTCTTATTCTTTGCCTGGGCTGATTCGCCGCACACGCAGAGATGGGCTGTCGGGATGACCGCACGAGGTTATGAAATTACTGTCATCTCGCTCGGCGGCGATCCCATTGACGGTGTCGAGACTATAATTTATCCCCATACCGGCAAGTTGGCCTATTTCAGCAATTTCCTCCGCGCCGTTCAACACGCACGCGCCTTGAAACCGGATATTTTGCATTTGCATGCCGTGTCAGGTTTTGGTCTCTGGTCAGTTGGCGCGAGAATATCTCCGACTATTGCATCGGTTTGGGGATCCGACATACTCGAGTTTGGGGCGCGAGGATGGGGGAGGATGCTCGTGCGACGGATGCTGAAATGCGCAAGGCATATAACTGCCACAAGCGAGTTTCTGAAAAATGCAACGCTTGAGATTGCGCCCGGAATTTCAAATAGACTCACCGTCATTCCGTTCGGTGTAACGGCTCCTCAAAAAATAGAAGCGTTCCCGCCACATTCTCCTTTCCGGCTCTGTATGCTCAAAGCAAATCGACATATTTATGGAGTCGAGACCATGATGCGGGCGATGGCTATATTGAAGAATAAAAACATCGGTGTCACAGTTTCAATCCTGCGTGCAGGAACCTACGAAGCAAAAATTAGAGAAATGATCAAGGAGTTTGGCCTCGCGGAGAATGTGAATCTCATCGGAAACCTTGACCATGATAAAATCTATGATTTTATTGCCCAGCACCATGCCCTGCTTATGCCATCGCTCAGCGAATCATTTGGTGTGGCCGCGCTCGAAGCCCAAGCCGCAGGGAGGCCGGTAATTGCAACAGATGTGGGGGGCATCCCCGAAGTTGTGCTCGATGGTAAAACGGGTATTCTTGTTCAGCCGAATAATCCGCAGGCATTAGCGGAAGCAATTACGAAACTTGCGACAAACATCCCTCTGGTCGAAAAAATGGGACAGGCCGGGCGTGAATTTGTTCAATCCCGTTATGTGTGGTCGAAATCTTTGGATATGATGCAGGGAATCTACGAACAAGCGCTCAATGAAAAAGCCTAAAATTCCGCTTTTTAATCTGACCGTAAGCCCGGAGGCAGTCCGCGAAGTCACAGCCACGCTCAAATCCGGCTGGCTGACGACCGGCTCAAAAGCAGATCGGCTCGAACAAGAGATCGGAGAATTACTCGGAGTTCGCCATGTGGCCGCAGTCTCCTCGGCGACATCTGGGATGCTCTTGGCGCTTCAGGCTCTTGGCGTCTCGAAAGGGAGCGAGGTCATTACCACGCCTTTTACTTTTGTCGCGACAACTGAAGTTATACTCCACTGCGGAGCAAAACCTGTTTTTGTCGATATTGATCCTGAAACCCTCACTATCGGTCCGGCGTTGATCGAGAAGAAAATCAACCGGAAAACTGCCTGTATCCTGGCGGTCGATCTCGCCGGTTTCCCGTGCGATTACAAAGCCCTGCGAACTGTCGGAAAGAAACATTTACTGCCGATCCTCTCAGATTCGTCACACGCTCTTGCTTCGGCTGTAAACGACAAATCCATCGCGCAACTTGCCAATATTGCCGTCTACTCGCTTCATGCCACCAAAAACCTGACTTCAGGCGAAGGAGGAATTGTCGCTTCGACAAATAAGCAGTTGATCGAGCGTGTTCGCCTGCTGTCCCGTCATGCCATGACCGCCAATGCCTTTCAAAGACAAAAAGCCGGTAAAGCCGCCTACGATGTCTCGGCATTGGGCTCCAAAGCCAACCTGAGCGACATACACGCGTCAGTAGCACTCGGACAAATGAGGCAATTTGCCAAACGACAGAAACAACGTGAGACTATCGCAGCGAGGTATGCCAAAAATCTCGCAGTGTATTCTGATTGTCTTTCCCTGCCGTTCTTGAAGAAAGGATTTAACCACAGTTGGCATCTCTATATTATCCGCCTCAAACTTGATTCCCTAAAAATCTCACGCGACCAATTCATTTATGAAATGTCAATTCATGGTATCGAATGCGGCATTCACTACCGGCCGATATATGAGTTCTCCTTCTATCGCGCGCTTGGTTACTCAGGCAAAAATCTTCCGAACACTGCTCAAGCCGGACGAAGTGTGCTCTCTCTTCCAATGTATCCCGACCTGACTTTGGCTCAGGTTGACACCGTATGCGACGCTCTCTCGGCTGTCATAGCCAAATACCGGCGGTAGTAAGTGAGTTCATAGAGCTTGACTTTGAGGGGGTATTGGCGGAGATTTAGATAATGGAATCCAAACCCCATTATAATTATCATGATGTTTTGTGGGCTCCGGCAAAAGCGCTGTCAGCAAAACAGATAGCGACTATGACCCTGTTTCTATTGCTGTCGCTTGTGGTTTACAATCTTTTCACTTACAGCGCGTTGGCTGTAGACTATCAGCCGCTCTCATCGGCCTTCTCAGTATACGGATTGCTTCCATTTGACTATCATACCTTTGAAAGCAGCCTTGCCCGAAGTGTTTACTACAGCGGCATTGGCGTGTCGGTCTTTGTCATCATGCTCGGAATGTTTGCCATCGCGGCTTTTAATATAGAACTTATTCGCGGAAATCGATTTATGAGCATCCGCCAGGTTCTGCGATTCACCCGCCAAAGAATGTCTCAGATATTTCTCTCTGAGCTTTCGATAGTTCTCTTTGTGGGATTTGTAATATTTTTATTATTCCTTTTTGGATTGATCACACGCATCCCGTACTTGGGCGACTGGCTCTATTTGCTTTTCTTCATATTCCCTGGTTTTATAATTACAATTTTTGTTATTTTTATACTCTTTGTATGTGTCGCAAGCATTCTTCTTTTGCCAGCAGTTTCAGCGGCTGAAAGGCAGGGTGAGACATTCACCGCAATACTTGAGACTTTCTCGATTATTATCCGCCAGCCGATTCGATGGCTGGGATATACTCTTTATTCACTCGCCGCGGCCAAAGTCTCAATGTTCGTCTTCGCCTACTTCGCCTACCGGGCTGTCATGTTTTTGGTCTGGTCGGTCTCGCTTGGCGGCGGAGAAAAAATTGTGACTTTAACCCAGTCAGGCCTGACACTCCTTCCGCACAACTCCGCGCTTGTGTCATCGGTTTTCAGCCTCTTTCCCGGTGTCACGTTTTCTTTTTCAGTCTCGGAATTTGCCCGGCGATGGGCCGAAACACCGGCGGCTTATGGGATGGCTGTTGTGCTCTTTATAATATTTGCTTCTGTACTTGGATATGGATTGGCAATTATCGCCGCTGCGCAGGCCCGAGGATATGCCGCGCTTCGCAAGATCAAAGACAATCATCTGATTGGAGATGAGCAGTCTCTGTTTTTTGTGGATGAGCACGTCAATCCCGAAATTGTGACGTCACCAATCAAGACCGAATAAGTTTGCTGAAAAATCCAGTATCGCAGACCCAATGCAGATTATTCGTTCCATTGCCAAAATGCAGTCGCTCTCCCGGCGCCTGGTTGCCGAAGGAAAGCGTATAGGGCTTGTTCCCACAATGGGATATTTGCACGAAGGTCACCTTTCTCTTATTCGACGCGCAAAAAAACAGACGCACACTGTTATCACCACTATTTTTGTAAATCCGGCGCAGTTTGCTCCTACCGAAGATCTGTCTCGCTATCCGCGCGATGAAAAAGGGGATGTCCGAAAAATAAAATCCGCGGGGGGAGACATTGTCTTTGTTCCCGATGTCTCAGAAATATACCCGTCCGATTTTCAGACCTATGTTGTCGTCGAAAAGCTCACCCAAACCCTCGAAGGTTCAGCGCGACCGGATCATTTCCGCGGCGTGACAACGATTGTCGCGAAACTGTTTAATATCACTCGTCCTGATCTTGTGGTCTTTGGTCAAAAAGATTTCCAGCAGGCTAGAGTCCTTGAGCGTATGACGACTGATTTGGGCTATCCGATAAAATATATAATTTCACCTACTGTCCGTGAACGGGATGGCCTGGCCATGTCATCGAGGAACGCATACTTTGATGCCGAAGGCAGGAAGGAAGCCCTGGCTCTCTTTCAGGCATTACAGGCGGCCAAAATGCTTGTGCGGTCAGAAGAGTTGAGTGCAACAAAGGTCGAACAAGAAATGTGTGAGGTCATTCTGAAAATATCTCCCGAAGCAGAAATTGACTACATAGCTTTCACCGATTTTGAGACTTTGTCTTCTTCGCCAAAAATTGCCAAAGGCACATATGTGTCAATGGCGGTTCGAATTCGCGGAGTTCGTCTGATCGACAATTTGAAACTTCTCTAAGTCTCTTCATGAAATGACTAAACCAACTCAGCATATGCGATTACGGACACCGGGCGTCAATATCGCTGTCGTGGCAAAAGATGAAACGGGATGGAAATTTCTTATAGTGAAACGCTCGGAATCGGAGACCTATCCCGGCCGGATCGGTTTTGTGACGGGAATGTCTGATGACAGCGAAACAGTGACCCGGACCGCGATCCGCGAACTTGCCGAAGAGACTGGTTTGACTGCCAACAGCCTTTGGACGACAGAACATCTTATCCAATTCTATGAGCCGTATTCCGATTCGATTTGGTTTCTTCCGGTTTTGGTCGCAATCGTAAATTCGGAATCGAAAGTTTCCCTTTGTCCTGAAAACTGTGAGTATTTTTGGCTGGATTACCGAAAAGCCCAGCAAAAGGTCAATTGGAAAAACCTCGTACACATTCTCAATGAACTTCAGGAAGAACTTGAGCGCTTTCCCGCTTCAAGCTGGATTGCGCTACCGGTCTAATAGCCGCAGCTGGTTAGTCAAAATAGAACGCTCGAAAAAAATCCCCTTCCCCTTGGTGCTTGCGCCATCCACCGAATATGCTATATTCGACGAACTTGTTTAGGAAGCACAATGTTAGAAGAAAAGAATGTTGATAACTGTCTGTAAATCCAAAATTCACCGCGCTACTGTGACGCAGGCCGACCTCAATTATGTTGGCTCAATTACCATAGATTCCGAGTTGATTCGTAAAGCCGACCTTATAGAGTTTGAGAAAGTCCATGTCGTCAATATCAACAACGGCGAGCGGTTTGAGACGTATGTTATTGAGGGAGAAGCAGGTAGCGGGGTTATCGGACTAAACGGAGCGACTGCCCGTAAAGGGCAAAAAGGGGATTTGATCATAATTATAGCATACGCACAAATTGATAAAAGCTTATCTCTTGGCTTTTCGCCGGCAGTTGTGCATGTCGATTCGATGAATAAACCCACCAATTAACTAAATCTGCCCCTGCTATTTTCGCACACTAAAAAGGAATGAAGGTTCATGACATCTAAAAAGGCCGCCATAATACTCGCTGCTGGTCAAGGCAAACGGATGAATTCTGATTTACCAAAGGTTCTCCACAACATTGGCGGCAAACCGATGATCAAAATCCTGCTCGACCGACTCATACCGCTCGGCTTTGAGCAAATAGTTGTCGTCATCGGGTATAAGGGGGAGCAGCTTCAATCCGCTTTGGCCGATTACCCAATCTCTTTTGCTTGGCAAAGAGAACAGCTCGGGACCGGACATGCGGTGCAGATGGCCAAGGACCTTTTAGAAGAATTCGAGGGCACAACCTTGATTGCCGCCGGCGATGTCCCATTTCTATCTATCAATTCAATCAGAGAACTCTTTCGCGTACATCAGGATAATCATGCCGCGGCAACATGCCTGTCTGCCATTTTTGAAGATCCTGACGGTTATGGCCGAATTATTCGGGATAAATCTGGCGAGTTTCTTTCAAAAATCGTGGAGCACAAAGACGCCTCGGATGAAATTAGGGAAATAAATGAAATTAATTCAGGCACGTTTTGCTTTGATAACCTAAAATTGTTTACAGCCCTCGGTGAGCTAAAAAATAACAATGCCCAAGGTGAGTATTACCTGACTGACACCATCAAAATATTGAATGACAAGGGCTTACGAGTTGCAATTGTTCAAGCGGAAAACCCCGATGAAGTTCAAGGGGTAAATTCAATGGATCAATTAGAAGAACTAGCCGAGAAATTTGTATACAGAACCTGATTTTATAAAATTAGGTCACCTTTAGGCCAGTTAACGTGTTATAATAAGTAGTCGATAATCGAATCTATACCAAAGAGGAATAGCCGCAAAAGTTTTTTATTGACGGCTGTTGTGAGATTCGATAGACTAAAAGGAATAAACCTATGAAAAGAATAATATTTTACGCGGGTTTTCTGCTCACTTTAGGTCTAACGGCCTTTAGTCAAAGCGCTGATGTCAGTCGTCTGAATCAGATTTCTTCGACTAACACGCTGGGAATTAAGCCATCGTTGTCGCCCTCCGGCCTGCTTGATTTCTCCAAGGTCCGATTCTCCAACAGCTATTCGGTTTCATTTTTCTCGGGCGGCAATACTTCGGGATCGCTTGGACTTTTACGCTCGACAATGTTTTATGATTTTTCGCCTAAACTCTCGATGAGTCTGAATCTCGGATTGGTGCACAATACCGGCGCGATATTTGGCTCCTCGACAGGACCGCGCGATGCTTCGATTATTCCTGGATTCTCGCTTGATTATCATCCGTCGGAAAAATTCCGGATGTCGGTCAGCTTCCAGAGTTACAAAGGAATGTATACACCATATCACAGCAGAGGAAACTACGGGTGGTCAAACCCGGCATTTACAGAATAATACCTCGTTTGAACCTTCCTTTTTGATCGGCTCCCGGCCGTTCGGACTTTCCTTTTTTTCTTTGATCGCATGCACAATAAATATACAGGTCACACTATCAGCATTATTAATTTTCAGCGCGCATTACATCGGTATAAAAGACAGACACTCATCTGGTGTTCATATCTAACTGTCGGCTTGCTTTTTTTATTCGTATGTGGTTACTTTGCGTACTTCGGCCTGACAGTAAATAAGGGAATGACCCGCTCAGTTGAACTTCCGCAATACTCAGTGCGTTTGGAAATAGAGAATGCGAGCGGCCAGGCTGGCCTCGAAAAGCAAATCACGCAGGAATTGCAAAGCCGGAATTTCAATGACATGCAGTTGACGGTTGTTGAAGCCAGTCAATTCAAAATCCGAAAAGCGGCCAAATCTTTTATAATTTCTCGCGAGGAAAACGGAGATGCCGCGGAACAACTCGCACTCAGACTTGGACTCGATCCGTCTTGTGTGATCTATCGGGAGCTCGAGCAGAATAGCGAGCACATTTCGGCTACCCTTGTGCTTGGCAAAGATTTTTTGATGAGCGGACGCTTCCCCGCTCGGGGCGCAAAAAGCTGAGCGTAAAAGTAAAGAAAATTACGCCTTTGATGCTGGCGCGGAAAGCTGGCAAACTTGCGCTGGACAAAAAAGGTTTTGACGTAAAGATTCTCAAGTTGAAAGCTATATCGTCGGTGTGCGATTACTTTGTGGTCGCATCGGGCGACGCCGATGTTCATGTTCGATCTATTGCCCGTGGAATTGAAGACGGCTTGGTCCAATTCGGACACAGCCCTAACTATAGGGAGGGACTGAGAGAGGGGAATTGGGTATTGTTGGATTATATCGACGTCGTGGTCCATGTCTTTCTTGAACCTACACGCCGCTTTTATGCTCTTGAAAAACTATGGGGAGACGCTCCGATAGAACAATTATCGGATGATTGATTCTCTCCTCACTATGAAAACGTAATGTATCGTATTTAGAATTAGGATTTCACTATGGAACTCGTTGAACTCAAAACAAAAACAATCGCAGAGTTATTGAAACTCGCCGAGGATCTGGATATCCCCGGGGTGTCAGGACTTCGCAAATCAGAACTCATCTATAAGGTGATGGAAAACCAGTCCAACTCCAACGGCGCAATTTATGCCGAGGGGGTTCTGGAAATTATGGAAGAAGGCTACGGTTTTCTTCGCTCTTCTGACTATAACTACCTCCCGGGACAGGATGACATCTATGTCTCGCCGTCGCAGATCAAGCGCTTTGACCTCCGAACCGGCGATACCATTTCAGGACAGGTGCGCCAGCCAAAAGACAACGAGCGGTATTTTGCCCTGCTTAAAATCGAAGCCATCAATTTCGATAATCCGGATGTGGTCAAGCACAAGACCCACTTTGATAACCTGACGCCGCTCTATCCCAACGATCCCTTCAAACTGGAGCTTGGCGAAGATGAACTGACCACTCGCATAATTGACCTGATGTGTCCGATAGGAAAAGGCCAGCGCGCGCTTATTACCTCGCCGCCCAAAGCTGGTAAGACAATTATCATGCAGAAAATGGCGCAGGCCATTACCGCCAATCATCCGAATGTGAAACTTATCGTCTTGCTCATTGATGAACGCCCCGAAGAAGTTACCGATATGCGCCGTTCAGTCAAAGGGGAGGTCGTTTCGTCCACATTTGACGAACCTGCCGACCGGCATGTTCAGGTGGCCAAAATGGTTCTGGAAAAGTCCAAGCGGCTTGTTGAGCATAAACACGATGTTGTCATTCTGTTGGATTCCATCACCCGTCTTGCGCGCGCCCATAACTCGGTTGTGCCTCACTCCGGTAAGATTCTCTCAGGTGGTGTGGACTCGAATGCTCTGCACAAACCGAAGCGGTTTTTTGGCGCGGCTCGAAATATCGAAGAGGGCGGATCGCTGACGATTATCGCCACTGCCCTTATCGAGACTGGCTCGCGTATGGACGAAGTCATTTTTGAAGAGTTCAAAGGAACTGGTAACATGGAATTGGTACTTGACCGCCGTCTTGCAGACCGACGAATTTTCCCAGCGATGGATATAAACCGCTCATCGACTCGTAAAGAAGAACTGCTAATGCCCGAAGAAATGCTCAGTAAGGTCTGGATACTGCGTAAATTCCTCGCCGAAATGAATCCAATCGAAGCGATGGAGTTTCTGATTGACAGAATGAGGAAGACCAAGAGTAATGCAAAATTCCTGACATCCATGAAAGATTAGGGCCGCAGCGAATGAACGAATGCCAAAGTGCGTTCACAGAAAATGCCCAAGATATGTGAATACATCAGATATTAATTCTATCAACAAAATGAATCTCTGACACGTCTTCTCATTGCATGATAAACATTGAAAACTTCAATCCCGAATTGCTTCGGGTTCGACCCATCGCTTTCGCCCGTTTCAAAGACCTGTCCATGAGACAGGTGGCTCTTGCGATTTTATTTCTGACGCTGCTGAGCGCAGGTTGTGAGAAGAATCCGGTGGATAATGATGACGATCCGCCCCCCCCGCCTGAAATAGTCGACCACTATAAACTTTACGCTCTGACCTCGGGATTTTTTACCAGCACAGGGCTTGCGCTAATTGATATTCCATCAGACACCGTCCTCAGAGTTGTCGATTCCATCCCGGATATCTTCACCACGCTCTCGATAACGCCGGATATGCAAAGTGTGCTCATCTCAGGAATTGGAGTCGATTCGACAGTTGTCTATGATGCTGATTCGCTCACGAGAGTAATCGTTCTTCCGTTTGGCGGTTCATATCACTTTGACCACCAACGAAACCTCGGGCTTTTAGTTACCCCGTCTCTCTTTTACGAAATCAACCCGTCCAATTTTACTCTCGGCGACAGCATTAACCGGGCAAATGGATACAGCCAGATTGATACGGCAAACGGAGTTCTCTATACAACCGGCCCGTTCGGCGTTCCGGCCACGTTCATTTACCGTTATGATTATCTTACTATGACTTTTATCGATTCTTTGGCAATTGTCGATGGAACAGGTGGAGCCATTACTGTGACCAATTTACTTCCGGTAAGCTCCGCAAATAGAATCTATTTCTACGGGATTAGAGGAAACGCGAGCGCCGCGTATATATACAACACGCTGACTAAAGCCATCGTCCTGGCTACACCGCATGACTTTCCGATAGGGAATTTCATGAAAAGTACCGACGGCCAAACTGCGTACAAAGCCGACCCGGGTGGATTGACTACTCCTGGCAGTGGGAAACTGTGGAAGTATTCCATCCCGGGCGATGCCATAAGCGGTTCAATCCCGACGACCTACCAAGAAGGAGCCACTACTATAACAATTAATCTCACGAGTTTAGTTATGACTCCCGACGGAAAATATATCTACGGCGCCGGCGGTCTTCCCGGGCGAGTGGTTCAGATTCCGCTAGCCCAGAATAAGATCACCCATGCCTTCGATCCGTACATCTCATATTTTCCGCCGGTGATCGTGCTGGGGAAGAAAATAGAGCCGTAAGTCTCTTGTCGGTTTTTTTATTTCTAAAGAATAATACGCGTGAAAGATTGAAGTAATCTACCCCTGATAATCAGAAGGCGATCAAGAGAATATTATCGTTTAAGGTTCTTGCTGAGAATGCTGCCCTTTGAGCCGATGGCAAAGAGTCTTGTGTTTGTAAGCGCTAAATCGAAAATATCAAAAGTTTTTGGTATCTCTTCCTTCGTCCATGTCAAACCGCCGTCGCCGGTGAACATCATGGTCCCTTGCACTCCAGCAATGTAGGCCGATAGTGGTGAGACCATGGCCACTGATGTCAGATGGTTCTTGATATTCACCACGACCGTATCCCATGCCTTGCCGCCATCGGCTGAGACAGCGCACATGCCGTTATTTCCGACCATGATCCCATTTTGTCCCGACACTGCGAGCGAACGGGCAGGTTTTCCTTGGGTAGTTTTTATCGTTGTCCAACTCTTTCCGCTGTCGCGTGATTCATGAAGCTGTCCATATGAGAGAAGCATCAACGGTTTTCCAGTTCGATTGAGAAGGTCGCCGTAACCTAAACCCATGCTGGCCTGCTTCTGCCAGCTTTTGCCGCCATCGGTCGTGCGATAACTGACCCCCCTTGCAGGGATATTTGCCTCACGAGTCATACCTGTGACGATACCGGTGCCGGCATTAAAAAACTCGATGCTGAGAAGCCAGCATATACTATCAGGCACAGAAATATTCACCCAGCGCTGACCGCCGTCGAATGTTTTGTAGACTGTTCCCTTTCGTCCGCAGATAAATCCCAGATTTGCGGAGAGAAAATCGAGGTCTTCAAAATGCCTTCCGAAGGCGACTTGAAAAATAGACCATTTTCTGCCGCCATCGACAGTTTTTGCGCACTGACCTTCAGACGTCGAAACATATCCAGTATCATCGGATAAAAACGATGCCCCAGTGAGCGTTGCTCGGCCAGGAAAAGTTAAATTTTCCCATGATTGAGCAAAGGCCGAGTCGAGGCTGATAAATGTGAGCAGGATAAGACAAAGGTACGAAAGACGGACGGGGGCTGTTTTGTGCATACGGTTTTAATTGTAATATAATGTTTTCTGTTTTACCATAAACTTCGGTATAAGTTGAAAACTATTTCGTCCTATTAGAGAATTTACGCGCCCGAAGGGCTTTCGTGGCGGATTTTCTTCATCGGACAGGTATGAGAGTATGGCTATTGTCGAGTTGAATAATATTCACTTGAAAACTGACCGGGGAACTCCCCTCTTCACAAACCTCAATTTTTGTCTTTCTGAGAAGAAATCTGCGGTAATTGTCGGCCCAGCCGGCGCAGGTAAGACAAGTCTCGTTGAATTGCTTGTGGGTCTTCGATTCCCAGACAGCGGATCGGTCGAGGTCCTCGGGACCGCTGTTAAGCGCGGGCAGTTCGGCAAAATCTTAAAAGTACGCAAGAACATTGGTGGCGTCGGTGGACCATTCGGGTTAATGGACTCCCTGACAGTCGCGGAGAATGTCGCTATGCCATTGGTTATCGCCGGTGAACCAAAAAGAATTTTCAGGGGAACTGTAGACAGAACGTTATCAGAGTTATCACTTTTGCCTGTATCAGGGGACTATCCCCGTTCTTTGACCCGAGTGGAAAGAACACTGACTCAACTTGCGCGAAGTGTTGTGACCCATCAGCCGCTGGTCATAATCGATGAGCCAGCCGCCGGACTCGACCAAGCGACCTCTGAACGGGTCTTTGCATTTCTAAAAGCAATTACTCTTTCCGGGCGTTCGCTCATTATTGTCGCCTCTGAAAAATTTCAAACCGAATTGCCCGGGGCCGATTATTATCGCTTTTCCCATGGCGCATTGAAAGCGCTTTGATGGGCTACATTGGTAAAGAATTGGGACGTACGATTTCGCGAAGTCCGCTCACCGCGATCGTTTCACTGCTGTCGCTTGCGTTGCTTCTGTTGCTCTTTGATCTCTTTTGGGTCACCGCGCGCACGTCGCACAAAGCCTATGATTCCCTCATCACAACTTTGAAAATGGAAATATATCTCTCCGAAGAGGTTCCTGATTCGACAATAGACCAGATGCATCAGTCGCTTGTAGACATGCAGGCTGTGCGTTTGGTTGAATACTTCTCCAAGGATCGCGCGCGAATGGAATTGACCGAGCTTGCGGGAGTTGATCTTCTTGTTGGTTATGATACTTTGAATCCGCTTCCCCGCTCATTTTTGTTAAGTCTCGAACCGGATCATGTTACCTCAAACGCGCTAACCGGACTTGAAGAACAGCTTCGTATGACCGCTCAGTATACCGAGATCATCTATGACAATGAATGGCTCAAAGAAGCAGAGTCGAGCAAATCGTATATTCTTAAAGTTGGTTTGGTTCTGGGAAGTCTCATATTGTTAACGGCGCTGTTTAATACCGCCAATAGCATCAGACTTATGGCGCGGGCGAGGGCTACTGGTATTCATCAGATGCTGCTGCTTGGAGCAAGCCGGACGTTTGTCTCGCTCCCTTTTATTTTAGAAGGGCTTCTTTTGAGCGGCTTGTCAGCTATTTTGAGTTGGCTGGCAGTTCTCTATGCTAAGAAACATGTCTCTCTGCCTCAAATCGAAATTATCCTGCCATCCTTTCAGGAGATAGCCCTCTTCTGCCTCGCCGTGGCGTTGCTTGGGGCTGTAAGCGGTTTCCTTGGCGTGAGAAAGCTTCTGAGGTATTAGATACTATGCTATCGAGACGTATTCCATTTATCATTTTCTTCGCCTTGCTTGGATTTTCACTTTCAATCCCTGCCAAGGAAAAGGACCTTCGCAACCAGCAGAGCGACCTTGAAAAAATAAAGGCGGATGTTAACAAAAGCCAGAAGAAGCTGGACTCTCTCAAGAATGCTCAAAAAAATGTTCAGAAAAAAGTGGCCGAGTTCGATCAAAAAATTACATCCGATCGAAAAGTCATCGACCGGCTTAGCGGTGAACTCTCGACACTCCGTAGGGAAGCGACACAAACCGATTCAGCGCTTAATACTCGCAAAGGAATGCTTGAAAGATCCCAAAGACGGTACCTCGGGAATATCAGGCAGTTTTATGTTATGTCCCGATTTCCGCAGCCTGCGATGCATGCCAAGCCTTCACTCATGCTCAACAAAACCCGTCAGATCACATACTTAAAAGCATTGGCGGGATTTGAGGGCCGGGCTATAGATGTGACCGAAGAAATTGTCAGCGAGACCGAAAGCTACAAGGGGGAGCTATCCCAGAAAACAGCCGCTGTCTCCAAACTTAAAAGACAGCGTGAGACCAGTTTCTCGCTCGGTGAAAGCCAAAAACAGAAAAAAGAGCGGGAACTCGAACGCTTAAGAAAGACCCAGATGAATGAATCCGACCGGCTGATTACGCTCACTCAGGCCGCCGAGGAGATGGAATCGATTATCAGCCGACTTGAGGCCGAACGAAAAAAGAAGGAAAGCAATCCGTCAATTTTTGCATCTCTCCAGGGAAACCTCCAGTCTCCGTTTCCGGGAACGGTTGTCGTGCCGTTTGGACCATCACAGGATAAAACGACAAAGCTCAGGTCATTTTCGCCCGGGATTACGATTCAGGGCAAGCCCAGCTCGCCAGTTATGTCGGTCGCCGATGGCTCTGTTGCCTATTCAGGGAATTTGCGCGGTTACGGTATTTTTGTTATTATCAATCACGACGATCAGTATTATACGACATACGCGGGTCTTGGCGAAGCCCTTGTTGCCAAAGACCAAATAGTCCGCGCCCGGATGGTTGTCGGTAAATCGGCCAGCGATGGATTGGTAAAGTTTGAACTGAGAAAAGGACGGGACGCCCTCGACCCGGTAACATGGATTTTAATTGAATCCTTTTGACTGTCATATTCTGCAACCGCGTGCTGCCAATATCCTCTCACGCTCGCACGAGAACAAGAGAGTGGCATCGACCTATCTCTTTCAAGGACGTGAGGGCTCCGGCCAGTGGCCGCTTGCCATCTGGTTTAGCGCACTGATCAACTGCCAGAGCCCAAGGAAAGAATCGCTCACTAATAACCAAATGGCTCTTCCGTGCCGTGAGTGCGCTCACTGCAAGTCGATATTTTCGCTCAGTTTCCCAGAGCTCTCAATTGTAGTCCCCTTAAGTAGCTTCAAAAACCTTGACGAACAGATTGAGTTAATCGGTCAGGCGCTCAAACAAAGGCGGGACGAGCCCTACTGCATTCCGGTCTCACCCAAAACTGTCAATATCTCGATTGAACTGGCGCGTGAGGTAAAGCGCAAGCTCTCCATGAAAGCCCCAGTTGGAATCACTCGAGTCGTTATTTTTGATCAAATGGATAAGATGCTCCAATTAGCCGCCGATGCGCTTTTGAAACTTATCGAAGAACCTCCGCCACAGACTGTCATTATTCTTACTACTGCTTACCCTGAGGCATTGTTGCCGACAATTATTTCCAGATCACAGCGTATTCGTCTGGATAGAGTCAGCGATACAGTAATTACTGAATATTTGAAAAGCCGATATTCAGCCTTCGAATCACGGGCTCGTTTGGCCGCGAGACTGAGCGAGGGCTCCCCAGGCCGTGCCGTTCAACTTGTTCAAACTGGCGGTGATGATGAACAATCGGCTCGCGCAACGGCCTTTTTACTCTATAAGTCGCTCTTTGCCAAAAAAACGCAGGATTCAATTTCCCTTGCGGTCGATCTTCTCCAGGGCGCTACTGTCGCCGATGCAGAGCAGATTCTCCGCCTTTGGCAGACATTTTTGCGCGATTCGGTTTGTCTGGCCGCCACAGGCGAAGACGCCGATCTCATTAATATCGATATAGCCGCTGAGCTTAATGAATGCTCCTATCCGTTCAACAACGCGAAAGTTGCGGCCCGCGTGACCGACCTGTACAAGTTTATGCTTGCTGACCTCAAACGTAATGTGCATATTCAGACTGCATTTGTTGGACTGATGCTCAAGGCGCGGCGCGAGATTCATTCTCCTGCGGCCTGACAGTTCATCTTATCAGGGATAGACGACTGGACGATATATGGCAGAATTGTATCAAGTTGAGTTCAAAGGCTCCCGCCGTGAGTTTTTTCTAAATTCCTACCATCACGCTTTAAAATTATCAGAGCATGTCATTGTTGAAGCCGAACAAGGCGAGGATGCTGGCATTCTCACCAAGAAAATCAACGGCAGCGCACAGATTCCAGAGACCGTTCGACCCCGCTCTATACTCCGGCCGGCGGGAAAAGAGGATAAGCTCCGCTATGCAGAACTTCGCGCAAATGAAAGCGCATACAAAAAGGAAGTCATCCAACTATCGCGTCGTCACGGCCTAATGATGAAGATTGTGGATGTTGAATGCCAATTCGATGGAAGCAAAATAACTTTCTATTTTACGGCTGAGCACCGGGTTGATTTTAGAACGATGGTCCGAGATATGGCAAGCCGCTATCGCACAAGGATAGAACTTCGCCAGATCGGCGTCCGCGACGAAGCCCGTCGCATCGACGGCTATGGCATCTGCGGGAAACGGCAATGCTGTAATGGTCATATTAAGGAATTTGCGCCGATTTCCACTCAGCACGCCCGCGAGCAGGAATTGTCGCTCAATCCCACAAAAATCTCCGGTAATTGCGGCCGCCTGCTCTGCTGCCTAAAATACGAAGTAGAGATGTATGTCGGTCTTAAAAAGCAGTTTCCTCCACTCGGCTCGGTTTTAAAAACAGTTCATGGAACCGGTATCATAGAACGAATTGATTATTTCAAAGAAGAAGCGGTCATACGGAATGATGAAAATATCCTCTTCCGGGCCAAACTCGAAGACATACAATCGGTGCAAATATCCCGGGGCAGGACCCAGCAACGCCAGAATGGTGACCAAGGGGATGATGATAACGAAGCGCTCCGACGTCTTGACGAACCCGATAATTAATCTCCGCTGATACATCTCCAAGGAGAAACATTTGTCCCGTCCCCTCTATATTACAACGCCAATCTACTATGTCAACGACCGGCCACATATCGGCCATGCCTATACGACTATCGCCGCTGATCTGATTGCCCGTTTTCATAAACTCGCCGGAAGAGAAACTTTTTTTCTTACCGGAACCGATGAACATGGGACAAAAATCGCCGAAGCCGCAGCCAAAGCGGGTCTTGCGCCGCAGGAGTTTTGCGACACGGTTGTCAAAACATTTCAAACGGCCTGGCAAAATCTCGATATCGCCAATGATTATTTTATAAGAACGACTTCCGAGCGCCATGCCCAGGCTGTCGAAAAGATTCTTGATGCCATGCGCTCGGCTAAAACGGCTGACGGACGGGAGGTCATCTATTCCAGCTTCTACGAAGGGCTCTACTGCACTGGCTGTGAAAAATTCCTCACTGAAAAAGAACTCGAGAACGGACTGTGCCCGGAACACAAAACCGTGCCGCAAAAACTCAAAGAGAAAAATTACTTTTTCAGGCTCACAGCTTTTCTTCCCGCCATTCGCGACGAAATAAAATCAGGCCGCATGGTCATTTTGCCTGAGGAGAAAAGAAACGAAGTGCTGGGGCTTATCAATCAGGACCTGCCGGATTTTTCTCTCTCCCGCGAACGGGTGACATGGGGAATACCGCTTTCTTTCGATAAAAGCCAAGTGGCCTACGTCTGGGTCGACGCCCTTTCAAATTATATCTCAGCCATCGGATACGGAGATGATCCAAAGGGCTTTGAAAAATGGTGGAATAGCTCTGAAGTCGTTCACCTTATGGGCAAAGAGATTCTCAAATTTCATTGCCTCTATTGGCCGGCAATGCTCATGGCCGCGGGAATAAAAATTCCGGACACTATCTATCTTCATGGCTGGTTCACTGTCGATGGCGGCAAAATGTCCAAAACTCTGGGGAACGTCATCGACCCGAATGATATGGTCGCGCAGTTCGGCAGTGACGGCGCGCGCTATTTGCTCATGACCCAGTATCCATTCGGAATTGACGGCGATATTCAGGCCAAAAGATTTCTGCTTCAATACAACTCCGATCTCGCCAATGATCTTGGGAATTTAGTTTCGCGCGTGGTAAAATTGATTGAAACCCACTGCAATGGCCAACTGCCTGCGCCCGGCAAAGGCGTGATTATTGAAGGAATGGACGAACTGCTCCAAGCCGCCGAAGCTGCTCCCGGCTCCGCCTATGAACATATAAAGCACTATCGTCTCCACGCCGCAGTCGCCGAAGGACTCAAGCTTGTTCGGGCCACAAATAAATTTTTCAACGACACCGCCCCTTGGAAACTGGCTAAATCAGGCGAGACAGAAAAACTCGGCGGAATACTTTATGCCTGCGCCGAAGCTCTGCGTATTGTTTCCATCCTGCTCTATCCGACAATGCCGAAGAAAATGATGGAACTTAGAGCTAGTCTCGGTTTGGGCGCTGAGAGGCTAACGTTAGAGAGCGCATCGACATTCTTTGAGCTTCAGCCCGGTACAAAAATAGCTGTAACGAAGCCGCTTTTTCCGCGTCTCGAAGTTGAAACCGAGCCGGCAACTCAGAGCAAACCGCAGGGAAAAGCAACCGAACAGTCAAATGCGAACGATGACAACTTGCTTGATATATCTGATTTTGGCAAAGTAGAACTCAAAGTTGCGCAAGTACTGTCTGCCGAACCAGTCGAAGGAGCAAGCAAACTTCTCAAACTCCAAATAGACTTGGGCAGTGATAAGCGCCAGATTGTTGCCGGGATAGCCGAGTATTACACCTCGGAGCAGATTGTCGGGAAAAAGATTATTGTCGTCGCCAATCTCAAACCTGCCATCATCCGCGGAGTGACCTCAAACGGCATGCTCCTCGCGGCCAAGACCGGCAAAAAATTATTCATCGTCACTCCGGACGGAGATTTGCCGCCCGGCGCAAAAGTCGGCTGATGATCGATACCCATTGCCATCTTGATTTCAAAGATTTCGATTCAAATCGGGATGAGGTTCTCACCGAGGCCCGCGATGCCGGCATACACACGATTGTAAATATCGGAGCGGATTTGGCATCGTCCATTCGAGGAGTCGAACTGTCCGAGAGCCACGATATGGTCTATGCCACGGTCGGCATTCATCCCCATGATGCCGCCACACTCGATGATGCGTCCCTTCAAAAGCTGAGAGAGCTATCGTTTCGCAAAAAAGTTGTAGCAATCGGCGAAATAGGCCTTGATTACTACCGCGATTTGTCGCCGCGTCCAATTCAAAGGACAGCTTTCGAAAGACAGATTCAACTTGCGATAGATAGAAAATTGCCGATTGTCATTCACACCCGCGAATCATTTGATGACACGTATGCGATAGTCAAGGGATATGCCAAAGACCTCGTTGGAGGAGTCTTTCATTGTTTTCCCGGAACTGCAGATGATGCCTTTCGTGTCTCTGATCTCGGTTTTGTCATCTCGGTAGGAGGCGTTATCACATACAACAAGTCCTCGATGGCGGCAATGGCCGCCGAGGTCCCGCTTGAAAAGATTATCCTCGAAACCGATGCCCCATATCTGACTCCAGTTCCGTTTCGCGGCAAGACAAACAAACCATCGTATGTCCGCTATGTCTGCGCTAAACTTGCCGAACTTCAGAACCGGAGTGAACAAGAGGTCGAGCGTGTGACAGATGCCAACGCAAAACGGCTCTATCGACTTTCTGAGACTTTTGAGGGATAATTTGAAATGGGGAATCCGTACCATGCCAAGAAACGCTTTGGCCAGAATTTTCTCGTCGCATCTGATGTAATTGACAAAATCGTTCAGGCCATCAAACCCTCACCTGAACAGACTATCATAGAAATAGGTCCTGGTCGAGGCGCACTGACACTTCCTCTTGCTAAGTCCGGCGCGACTATCATCGGCGTCGAATTTGACCGGGATATTATAAGCTATGTATCCGAGCTTTTATCCGTTTATCCCCGCGTTCATATCATAAACCATGACTTTCTCACTTTCCAACCTGATATAGCAGCGCACTCTCGTTTTACGGTCGTGGGCAACATTCCCTATAATATCACATCGCCGGTTATTGATTGGTTGTTTCGATACAGACATCAAATTGTAAATGTTGTCCTCATGGTACAAGATGAACTTGCGCGGCGTATCGCGGCTTCGCCCGGCTCTAAAGATTGGTCGCCGCTTTCAATTATGACACAACTCTACTTCGAAGTTACTTATCTTTTCTCCGTACCACCATCCAGCTTTTCTCCCGCTCCGAAAGTGACATCGGCAGTAATCCGGTTATCTCCACGCAAGACGCCGATCGATGTTCCGAAGGGATTTGAAAGAGTCGTCAGGGCATCTTTCCATCAACGGAGGAAACTCCTGTCGAACAACCTCTCGGGAACAATTCTTCCCAATGCAGAACTTTCTCAGCAGACCATAGCCGCCGTTGGCCTCACAAAAAAAATCAGGGCCGAACAAATATCAATCGAGCAATTTTTGGCGTTGACTAACTATCTGATAGACCATAAGTTACTTGCCCGCGACTGACATGGACGCTCAATCAATTTGTATGCATGTAACGAGGATAGGATATATTCATGGCATTTCTCTCAATTAATCTGGACGGCATTGGCGCCTTCCGCGACAGCCGCAAACTCAAAGAACCGGATCCGTCCCATGCCGCGGTGCTGGCGGAGCTTGCCGGAGCCGATGGCATAGCTGTTCAGTTTCGTCCCGACCGCAGATACATTCGCGACCGCGACCTCTATATTTTGCGCGAGATGGTTAGAACCAAGCTGACTGTTGAAATGTCAGTTCAAGATGAGATGATGATCCGCATTATCGAAGTCAAGCCCTGGATGGTGATTTTCAACGAAGAGCCTTCTGCCGAAGATTCCGTCGTACAGCCTATCAATCTCCAGCAGACAAAGATCGATTATCAGGCAGCGATTACCCAGCTACGAGGGCATGGTATTGTTGTCGGCCTGCTCATCGATCCCAATGCTGATTCAATAAAGGCGTCACTGAAAGTTCAGGCTGATGCCGTTTTTCTGGACTGCAGCCGCTATTCGGATGCCCGCACAGTTACCGAAGCGCAGGAAGAGTTGGATAAGATTGACAATACCGCGCAATTCGCGGTCAAATCCCGCCTCACAGTTCTTGCCGGGCGAGGGCTTTCATACAAGAATATATCGCCGCTTGTGGAGACAGGAATGATCGATGAATTTCTTGTTGGATCGGCTGTGACTTCGCGAGCTTTGCTGGTTGGTTTCGAGCGGGCTGCAGCCGAAATGGTGCAGTTAGTGCGCGTCGCGCCGAGGCGCACATAAATTTCATGACCGAGCCCACAGCCGAAAATGGCGAATGGAAGAAAATAGTCGTTGAGCCGCTCGAGGCGCCAATCCGTCTCGACAAATATCTCGGCCAGCGCGAAGATCTTGAGCTTTCACGCACCAAAGCAATGTCTCTCATCAACGACGGCAATCTTCTCGTCAATGGCAAACCGGCAATCGGCAAACAGCAATTGTTTGGCGGCGAAGAGATAACGTATGTGCGCCCGCCGGAACCAGTGTCGACTCTCATAGCTGAAAATATCCCGCTTTCAATAATCTACGAAGACGAGCATATCGTTGTTGTAAATAAACCATCGGGTATGGTAACCCATCCCGGCGCCGGTAATTTCACAGGCACACTCGTGAACGCCCTGCTTTACCATATCGAATCCTTGCCGCGCGGTGTCATCATAAGCGCTGAGGACGCCCGCCCCGGGATAGTCCACCGTCTCGACAAGGATACTTCGGGACTGCTTTTGGTGGCCAAAAACGAACAGATTGCCCAGAATCTCCAGCAGGCCATCGCCCGGCGCGATGTCAAACGAATTTATTCCGCTGTGACCTGCGGACATTTTCCCGACGACGAGGGCACAATCGATCTGCCTATCGCCCGCTCGCATAAAGACCGCACGCTCATGATTGTCACCAAGACCAGCGGGCGCGAGTCAGTGACCCATTATAAAGTGCTCGATAGGTTTCGGCTGTATGATTATCTCGAAGTCCGTCTTGAGACGGGAAGAACCCACCAGATTCGTGTGCACTTATCGCATCTGAATCATCCGGTGCTTGGAGATTTTGAGTATGGGGGGCGGGAAAAATGGCACCGGGGGATATTTGCGCCTGAACGCCCGCATGCCAAAAAGTTGTTGGGAGTGATCAGCCATCAGGCCTTGCATGCCGGACGACTTGAGTTCGACCATCCGGTTACAAAGAAGCCGCTTGTGTTTGAAGCGCCACTGCCGGAGGATTTCGCGACCGTGTTGGAGATTCTGAAAACCGAAGGGAGATAGAGGAGCAGCCGCTCAGTCGTTATTTTGCTATTGAAGTGTATCGGGTCTGGGAGACAAAATCATCTGTTGTAATTATACACTTTGCTCGAACTTTTATTGAGAAGAATACCTTGCGTCCTCCGCTTGCTCCGCTGTTTTCTTTTGGCGAATTGGGGACGGGGTTAGGATTTAAACTTGCCTTCTATGTTCAAAAACAATTTGGTCAGATTATCTTTTGACTTTGTATCCAAATTGATTGATGTTCCATTTTGGCAAGTTTCCAAAAATTTCTTGGCGAGCAAAACTTTACCTAATTTACTTTTTTTAACATACTCCGAGTTAGATTCAGTATAAGTTTTGCTCGTATCTTCCAACACAAATTCTTGAAAATTAGGCGGCGAGAAAATATCCTCAATACTTCCTGCGGTATTCAAAACAGCGAGAACCAAATCTTTCGGAACTAACCAATTATCTTTCAGATTTTTCTCTCCGTCCTTTTTCCCTTGGTCGTTGTCGTAAAGATAAATAACCTTTCCACCCCAACCATGCAATATAGTCCCAACAACAGGCATATTTCCAGCTCCGCCACCGAAAATAAAGTTCACCCTGTCCTTATTAAGGATTTTCTTAAACGCATTTAGATAGTAAAGATCAGACGCTCCTTCAACCACAACATTATTAACTTTGTCTAACGCTGTAATTCCTGCGTTTAATTCTAATCCTATCGCGGTCATAATAGGGGTTAAGGTTTCCTTATTCGCCAAAGCGTGAACTTTGTTTTCTATTTTTGTTCCTGCCTTTTTTGTACGATGAATCAATCTAATTTGATTAAGTTTGTCGGCTTCTAAAAGATATGGTGAGTGTGTTGAAAATATCAACTGGACTTTTTTTGCTGAAGCTTCAAGTTTACTTAAAATATCTTTTTGAGCTTTTGCGTGGAGGAATAATCCGGGTTCGTCAATCAAAATAATGTTTGGAACATCCTCATTTACTCGTGCGGACACTTTTATATAAAAAGCGAGGTGCCATTGTCTGCCCTTACTTCGCAAACTTGGTTCATATGGATAGCCGTCCTCTTGAATCCAAAATTGAAGGTCTTGAGAATCCCAGTCAACACTCAAACTTGAAACATCTTGTGTCCAAAACTTTTTATAATCATCGTTGAGAGTGATATTTATATCAGTTTTGTGTTTTTGCTTATTGCGAGCGGTGGCGGTTTTAATAGTAGGAACATCCAAATCGCTTATCACTGACAAATCCGTAATCCACTCATTTGTTTCAAGCTCCGCAAAGGGTATTTTGTTTGGGAAAACATCTTCAAACGAGTTAAAGAAAACAAAATTCGGAATCCATTGTTTTAGTGCTTTGAAAAACTTATCTTCCGTAGCAACAAGGTTTTCAAGATTTTGAATCTCTGTTTCAACTTCTGCTAAAAGTTTTTGGAAATCCTCACGATCCTTTTCGTCAATTTGTGGAATGTTCGGTGCAGTAGCACCCTTGAAAGCTATGAGGAGAGTTTTGTTATTTGCCAAATCAGAAAATTCAAAATCAAAAAAAGTACCTGCTAACTGTGGATATTTAGTGTGTAATGCTTTTACCTTGCTCCATTTATCTTTGATTGTTTTTTTAATTTTCTCAATTTCCTTTATTCCGAAAAGGTCGTTCCCCTTGGTAGCTTCACCAAAGGTATAGACATCTGGAAAAGTTTTAATAATCTCAAGCTCAACATCCGCAACTGCTTTTTGAGTGCTACCTATTTCAGTAAGAATTTCCTTGATAGTATCTTTCTCAACAGTGAAAGTTATGGAAATTTCAGGTATCTCGTTTGGCGATTTAATCGGTTTAGCAGTTTCTCTAATTTTTATATCTGTATCAAAATCCTCTAACGCTTCAAGAATAGATGTTTTCCCCGATTCATTTTTTCCAGCAAGAATAGTGATTGTATCCGTTAGGTAACAATCGCCACTATCCGTGATTGACTTAAAATTTTTAATTCTAAATTTCTTGAGTTTCATGAAATTCTTTTATTCTTCATCATACTTCAGCAAGTGGGTGTTTAGCGCTCATCTTGTTTCAATCAATTTTGGCTTATGTCAGCAAACAAAACCTTTATTACAAAATCATCTGCGCCCAGGAGGATTTGAACCCCCAACCCTTTGATCCGAAGTCAAATGCTCTATCCAATTGAGCTATGGGCGCGATTCCTGTTCAACATCCCCAAGATACCACACCGCGCCCAAAAAGCAATCACATCACAACCGAAGAACACCCGCGTGAGTGCAAACCAATCGTATTACTTCAACAAAATCATCTTCTTCGATTCAAAGCCGGCATCGGTCCTGAGTTGGTAAAAATATATCCCGCTCGACACTGTCTGCCCGCCTGAATTCTTTCCGTTCCACACTACCGTATGCATGCCGGCTGACCTTGTTTCATTGACAAGCGTAGTCACTTCCTGACCAAGTGTGTTATATACGACTAAAGTCACGTGTGACCGATTCTGCAGCGAAAATTGAATCGTGGTTGTTGGATTAAACGGATTGGGATAATTCTGCTCCAAACTAAACGAACGGGGGAGAGCGTTGTCGCCATCGTCAACATCTAATGGTGCATCTCCAAGTCTCAACACATACAGTCCGGTAGACCTATCCGAGGCCACAATCTTCCCCGAAGCAAAAAACGGGTAAACTGTCCAACAACCATTATAGCCATACCCCGCCTGAGGATACGTATCATACGAAGCAATTTCTAGCGGATTCACGGGATCTTTGACATTCCATACCCGGACGCCTTCGGTATAGTGTGCAATGTAGAGCAGGCTGTCTTTAAGATAACTATTGTGCACTGTCGCCTGCGAATCGACAATAATATCAGAGAGTTTCACCACATTGTTTATATCAGAAATGTCGAATATCCGAGTCCATGGATCGATTCCTGTTTCATCACCGACATAGAGGTATTTCCCGTCGGCTGAAAACTCCACATTGTGGGCTCCCGATAAGGGATAATTAAATCCTCCGATCCGGACGGGATTATAAATGTCTGTGATGTCGACAAACTCGACTCCCTGGCCATTGATCCCCGCACCGGCGAGCGTATCATTGCGAATGTCCGTATCATGAAAATAAAACGAGACGTAATGGCTGACAAATTGCGGCGAGGCGGGATTGGATATGTCGTATATATACAGAGCGCTGTTTGACGCTCCCTGCAGAAAAAGATAGTCTTTGTAGACATTGACTGTATGGGCGGCGCGAGGGATACTGCTTACCAAAACAGGGCTGTTTACATTGCTTATATTATAAATCTGCGCCGGGCCGCCGTCCTGTCCGGTGACCACATAATTCTTATATACCTTCACCCCGCCCGAGTACACGCTCGGCATAAATCCGGTTTCAAACGGCACAGCCCCGTTAATATCGACAATGCTCACCCCACCGCCCGAGCCGATGATAGCATATTCTTTCCCGCTCGACGATTCAGTGTACCCCCAAATATCAGTGTAACTTGGCCGGCCATTCCACCTGCCTACAAGATTGAGCCCGAGTTCCGCGCGCGCCCGAATTATTGGACTGGATCCGATAGGATCGCCACTGGAATTGACCGCTTCAATTTGATAAAAGAACAACTGTCCAATGGTCAATCCGGAATGAGCAAATGACATTATATTTCCATTGACGCTGTCGAACAAGGGTGGCGGCGAGGTCACTCCCGCATAGATACGATAGCGCGAAACCGAAAATGCTGGATCTATTTTCTGCCAAGTCAGCATGATTGCATTGGGATTTTGTTCGGGAACTACAAGAAGTTCATATCCAAATACTTTGAGTGTGCCGGGGAGAGTCTGCGACATCGTATAAGGATATTGCAGACGCGGCCACCAGGCGTACATAACATCGAGACTATTCGCTTCTATGTAGATATTTCTGCCGGCATACGTCAATCCTGTGCCGTCATAATTGCTGGCCATGATAAAAATAAATTCGCGTTTGCCATATGAGGTTGTATTGGGATCCCAAATCTGATTTGGCACAGCGAAGGCGGGATCTTCGACAAAGCAAATGTTTAATCTTCGCGGATTCAGCGTATCAGATATGTCCCAAGCCGAGCCGGGAAATATTCCAACTCCATTCGACGCGTATCCTGCTGATCGATTGAAAGTTTGACAGAATGTGCTATCAGTATTGAAACGAATCTCAACTCGTTTATATTGAGCGCCAGAAATCGAGCTTCCGAAAAAACTCTTTCCTTTACCGATACTTCCAAAAAAAGTCTCGCCAGCGCCTGTCGACGGATCTACGGACCAACTTCTTCCCCAAAGCCACCTCGGGTCCCCTGACCATTCAGCTCCAATAACCGGATCGACAGCGAATGATGATTGAGGCAATAGCCCGCACACACATACAAATATCAATCTTAGCACATAAGCTTTTGGACGCACTAAATTCCCTCCCTGTGATTTCTAAGACACTTTCCTATCCAATATACAAGTATTTCAGTCATTGAAACGGGCTTTTCATTATAATGACGCAACAAAGGCAAGATTGCTTAAAAAGCTCAGACGAAACTCGTCGTGCTTACCTTTTCGAGATCTCAAAGGACTTGACCAGCGATTGTTTGCAGCTATTTTTCCTTCATGATCTCACTTGTAATTGGCTTGGGCAACGTAGGCCCAAAGTACGCGCGCACCCGCCACAACCTTGGATTTTCTGTCATTGATAAACTCCTCCAAGCCCCGGGTGCTGCAAAACAGACAAATCTATCGTCAGTCGATGTCTTCATCAAACTGCTCTCTGACAAAGAGATAGTCCTTGCCAAACCGACCACACTCGTTAACCTCTCGGGGCATGCTGTTAGCGATCTGTTGGATAATTTTCAACTATCAATCAAAGATACGCTTATTGTTCTTGATGATTTCAACCTTCCGCTCGGTCAGGTTCGTCTCAGGACAAGCGGTTCCGATGGTGGTCATAACGGGCTCCGGTCAATTATCCAGACTCTGGGTCATGAAAATTTCGCACGACTTCGGCTCGGGATTGGCCCGCTTCCTGAGACTATCTCTGTAGTAGACTTTGTTTTAGGCCGATTTCTTGATTCTGAGACAGAAAATGCCGCCAAAATGGTTGACATGGCCGCCCAGGCAGTTATATTGGCCACCGAACATCCCTTGCATAAGGTGATGTTACAATTGAACAGTAACCCTGCTCAGCCTGAAAATCACTGATCCACGGCTGGGCCGTTTGAAGTAAACCAACGTCCGTAGGGAGGATTCTTAGTGCGACTGTACGAGACTACCTTTATTCTCAATCCCCAAACCGATGACACAACCATCGACCGGCAAATCAAAGCCATTATAGGAATAATAACTGGTAATGGTGGTAAGGTTGTTATTGAAGACCGAATCGGGAGCCGACGGCTGTCATTCCAAATTAATAAGCTGTCACAAGGCTATTACACAAGTTTGGTCTTTCAAGCTCCGACATCGGTACTGCCGCTAATTGAACGGCATTACAAACTTGACGATTCCTATATGCGTCATCTGACTATCCTTTTCACGGGAGACCCAGAGAAGGTCAAAGAGCAGCAGATTGCTTTTGCATCGGCTCTTGAAGCTCAGGAGCGGGCCGAGCCTCATCGCTCCGGTCAATTCCACCGTGAATCGTCGCATGATCGCGGCGGATATGGCGGCGGCGGTGGACGCGGGCGATATGATAGAGACGATGATCGTCGCGGCCCAAGAAACCGGGACGACCGATAGTCAGACGATGAGGCCGCTGGATTAGTAAACTTTCCAGCTGGCTTTGGTAACGGATTTGAGATAAGAATTGAAGAAGGAAAAATAACATGGCTGATTTTGGCGACAAAAGACGTAGAAAAGTCTGCCGCTTCTGCGAAAACAAAATTGAATATGTGGATTTTAAAGACGAGCGCTTGCTCCGTCGGTTCACAACTGACCGTGGGAAAATAGTCCCGCGTCGAATCAACGGAAATTGTGCCCTGCACCAGCGCACTCTAACAGAAGCAATCAAGCGCGGCCGGCATATGGCCTTTTTGGCTTTTGCCAGTGAATCGTTCCGTTGATGAACTAACCAGTCCAACAGAGCAAATGGAATCTGGAGAAGTTGTTAGTCGCGTCAGCCACTGGCCAATCCTGATTGCTTTGGTTCTGTATCCTCTGGTGCGATTCCTGCTCTTTAACAATTCCACTGAGATCGGCTTGGTTTTTTTTGGGCAGAGCGCGGCATATGTCATCGGCACATATTTGTTCTATGGCATACCGCTCATAGTCTGGGACAATCGCTTGCTTTGGGTTCTTTCTGTGGGAGCGTTATCGGTGGCTCTAAGCGCCATCGTTGTCGGGCAGGAAGGAATGATTTCGGCCCTTGCCGCAAGCGGTATGATTGTGATTGCCGGGGTCGTAGCTGGTCGGCTGTATGCCGCAGGTTGGACTCGTACCGGAACGTACATTGGTGGGCTGGTGATTGTCGCACTCTGCAGTCTGGTCTGGCTTGCGCCCCAATGGACAAAACTGACAGAGGCAATGAAGGGGATGTCGGAAGGAATGATACTCGATATTAAGGCAGGGTTACTCACTTCGGGGTACACGATGGACGCCGCAAACGGTATGGTCAAACAAATGCAAAGTATCTCATCAATAGGGATTCGGCTTCTTCCAGCTACCACAGTACTGAGCGCGGTTGCCCAGTACAGTCTTGGGTTCTTCCTTTTTTTAATGCGTGCTCCCCGAGCGGCGACCGAACGTTCAGTCCCCCAATCAATTACTTTTGTCCGAGTTCCTTTTTGGGTCATGCCTCTCCTTATAATTGCCATTTCTGTTCGTTTGCTGGCAGGCGAACCTTTGGTGACCGCAGCCGATAATCTCCTGGCGATCCTGGCTGTCTTTTACAGTGTTGCAGGATTGGCCTTGACCGAATTCTTCATGAGAATGTTCCGTTTTGCATGGTATTTGAAATTTGGGTTTTACGTTATGATGTTTTTTAGTGGCCTAATCGGTTTCCTGATGGCTTCGCTGGTCGGCCTGATTGACAGTTTTGCCGATTGGCGGGGGCGAATTACTACAAACACTGGCTTGAAAGAATAAGTTTAATTGTATATAGTATAGGAAAGAGGAATAGTAGTGAAAGTTATTCTCCGCGAAGACTTGCAGGACCTCGGTCAGGCAGGACAAACAGTTGAAGTTCGTGACGGCTATGGCCGCAACTTCCTTATCCCGCGAAATCTGGCTATCCCGGCCAGTCGTTCGAATGTGAAAGCAATTGATGAAATTAAAAAGCAGAAGGAAATTCGCACTAAGAAACGCCGCAAATCTGCCGAGATCATCAAGACACGCATCGAGAAACTTTCGTTGACTGTCGATGTCAATGTCGGTGAAGAAGAAAAACTTTTTGGTTCTGTGACATCTGCCGATATTGCCTCTCTTTTGGAAAAGGAAGGCGTCACTGTCGATAAGCGCTCGATTGAACTCGAAGAGCCTATAAAAACGCTCGGAGTCTTCACCATACCGATAAAGATTGAAAAAGAGGTTACGGCCAATTTGAAACTCTGGGTTATCAAAAGAAGTTAGTTAATGAATATGATTGAGGTTAAACTTGAGGGTCTGGCGTTGGACATCACAACCAATACTCCGGTTGTGATCCTCTCACCAACCAGTCTGGATAAAGTACTGCCGATCTGGATTGGCCATGCCGAGGCTTGGGCTATCGCTATGGAACTCTCCGGCGTCGGTTCCAAGAGACCTCTGACCCATGACCTCATGAAACACATGATAGAGAGTCTGGGCGCGCGTATTGAGCGCATCGAGATAACTGAACTCCGCGAACAGACCTTTTACGCAGTTATTCACCTGGCTTCAAATGGCAGTTCCCAAAAAATCGATGCCCGCCCTTCAGATTCAATAGCTCTGGCGCTCAAGACTGGCGCTGCTATATTTGTTAACGAAGAATTATTCCAATCCAAACCGGACTCCTCTCCCGATCCAAATAGTCTGCCGACCGACAGAGAGTCGCTCCGCAAGAGACTTGAAAATATGGGTCCGGAAGATTTCGGCAAATTCTCACTCTAAATGCGCCGATTAGCAACCGTTTTCTCGGCTGCGTTTTTTCTCGCCCTCCTGCCTGCATTGCAGGTGTTAGGAGAGACGCTTGATGACAAAGACGAAGTTGTCGCGCTCTATACTAAGGCCAAGCGGTTGTGCCACGAAGAGCGTTGGTCTGAGGCAACTCAGATCTTTTCTCAATTGCTGACGAAATATCCCAAATCAAAAAACACAGACCTTTTCATGTTCAATCGCGGCAAAGCCCTCTATCATGGCGGCAATTTGACCGATGCCGCAACGGGCTTTCAGGATTTTATCTCACGCTTTAAGAACTCGGCTACTGTCGGACATGCCTATTTTTTCCTCGCAAACTGTGATTTCCAATCGGGCCGCCGTGAATCTGCGCTCGATAATTATCTCAAAGCATTTGCGTCCAGTCAGGACACATCCCTGAGTCGGCTCGCATTGGCATCCTTGCACACAGGCTGGGATGATGGAGCAGGCTTCGCTGTTTCAGAAATCGCCGACCTTCCAAGGTCTGCACAATGCGCGCTATGGAGTGAACTTGGTGAGATAATGACTGCGAGTCGCGACGAGGCTCCGCTCATCAAGCGGTTGACGTCCGAATGCGGTCAATCGGACAATGTCTCACTACGAACTGACACGCCCTCAGAGAACGAATCTGTTTTGGATATTGCGGTGGTTCTTCCCTTTTCCGGCGAATTGCAGTCATTTGCCGAAGAAATCTATAGCGGGGCAGTCGTGGCCGCCGAACTCGCGCAGGCTGAATCAGACATCACAATTAAGCTCACGCAGTATGACAGCAAGGGTGATCCTATAGATGCCGGACGGGTTATCAAAGTACTGATACCTTCTGCGACCGATGCCATCGTCGGGCCGCTGACAACCGCCGAATGCGCAGTTGCTGCCGCACTGCTGGCCAACGACACCCTTCCTCTCATTGCCCCAGCCGCAAGCGGCGGAGGACTGACCAGCTTATCAGGTTCAATTTTTCAACTGTCCACAAGCCTCGATGTACAGGCGATGCTCACCGCTGACCATGCCTATTCCAACTTCAACGCGAGAACAGCTGTAATTCTCACGTCTACAGAATCTGAGTACCAAAAAATGGCGGCTGCTTTCAAAGCCCGTTTTGAAGAGCTTGGCGGAAAAGTTCTGGCCGAGCAATATTACCACTTACGGGATAAAGACTTTGGACCGCATATCCGCAGTGTAAAAGATGCCCTTCGCGGAGGAAGCGCGGAGTCAGCCCACTTTATCAATGAGCGCGGCGATACCCTTGAAGCCGATGGCGTCCCGGCTGATGTCGATTGTATTTACCTGCCCGGCAACCCAACTCAACTGCGTCTGCTCTTATCACAGATAAGTTTCTATAATCTCCGGGGGAAATATCTCGGCTCGGATGCCTGGGGAGACGAAAGCATTCTCGCCCTTGGCGATGATGTGACCCAAAATGCCATCTTCCCATCGACTCTTATTCCTGCACTTCAATCGGATGCCTACAGAAAATTTGCCACACAGTACGATGCCCGCTATGGCAAAAAGCCGGAACGGCTCGCCGCGCTCGGATACGACGCAGTCGCGATGCTCGCTCATCTTTGGCACAACGGAAGCACAACCCGTGGGACGCTCACCTTTCAACTGGCCAAAATGCAGGACTACACTGGCGCATCCGGCAGGCTGACCCTCAACAAGTATCGTGAAAACAGCAATGTCCCATTCTATCAAGTGCGGGAGAAAAAAGCCATACCCGTTGTTTCCCAATCCAAGAACGGCGAGCAGGAATAGTTCATTGAGACTTGTTTTCATGAGATTTTTGCTTGCGTGACCGTTCACAGGTAATGGCTGAGTGGACAATAGTCAAAAAAAACGCTTACCCAACGAGAGGCTACAGATGGAAGACAAGAAAATTGCCCTGAAAATGGTGATCGACGGCAAAGAACGCAATATATCGTACGAAGAACTCGCCTTATCCAATAACCTCGCTCAGGAAGCTCTTGTCCGTTTGCTTATAGAAAGAAAACTCTTTAAGCCGAAGGAATTGCTTGAAATGATGGAAAAAGTCAAAAAAGAGCGCTACCGTACGATGGATCAGCGATAGGGTTTGCCCTATGGATGTCAACAAACCGAAAGATAAATTCGATTCGTTTAATTTGCCCATTGATGAAGACGAAGGAGCAACATTAACATGGCGCACACATCCGGTGAAGCGAAAACCCCTCGTGTCGCTCGGTGTCACCCTCCTTATCATCTCAACTCCGATTATCGTCTATTACGGCAGCCACTCTGCGGCGTTTGCCGCGCTCAGTCTCATTGTAATGACGGCCTCATTGGCAAAATTCTATTTTCCTACTATTTATCGTTTGAGTGACAAGAGAATTATAGTCAAGACCACAACCCAAATGACTGCCAAAGAATGGTCGCTCTATCGAAGTTATTATCCTGACAAAAACGGCATTTTGCTTTCTCCCTTTGTAGCTCCGTCTCGGATGGAGAATTTCCGCGGCTTGTATCTCATGTTTGACAACAACAAAGAACAAGTCGTCTCATTTGTTGCCGCTCGTGTATCCGAAGAGCCAAAACCCTCGCTGGACACAATAAAAAGCAGCCCCGCGCCGGAACGACTGTCATGAGCCTTTTCGGAAGTGAACTGCCAGCTTCTGGACCGATTTTGCCGGCCGATGAAGATGCTATGCTCGAAAAACTCGCGGCACAGGTTATCAAGCGCGGCATGTCTGTTCCGGCTATACTCTTTCTCGAGTCGGTCAAACCGCTCAATTATATCTCTTCGCAGGCAATGGTATTCTTCGAGCCGATTGTTCAGACTATTTTTAATTTCAAAGATTACGACACACTCAGGTCGGCCCTCGAAAAAAGACCTTCAATTGAGATTCTCATACTTAAAATCGAAGCCCAGGATGCTGTAGCCTACCGCCGTGAGCGGATAGTCAAGCAATTCCTCAAAGAAGAAAAGAAAAAATGGAAATGGTATCAGAGATATCTCGGGATCATGACTCCCGCGCTTAATATTCCCGAAGAAATCCTGAATCCCCCGGAAAAGACGCAGGACGAAAATCATAAAAATCCGTAGTTATCACCCCGAATACATTTCGATTTCCTACTCAATGCAGTGATTCGACTCGCTAACATCCAAGAGCATGTTGACTTGGCTTTCTCAAGACGATACCTTTAATTCATGGCAAGCAATCCAAAACCAAAAACAAGTTATACCGAATCCGGTGTCGATATCAAAGCTGGCGAATCCGCGGTCGAAAAGATAAAGAGCCTTGCAAGCCGGACGTTTAACAAAAATGTCCTCTCTGAAATCGGTTCTTTTGGTGGTTTTTTCAAACCCGATCTCGGTGGTCTTAAAAATCCCGTATTGATTTCATCGGCTGACGGAGTCGGCACAAAACTCAAAGTGGCCTTCATGACCGGACGGCATGATACTGTCGGCGAAGATTTGGTCAACCACTGTGTCAATGATATTTTGGTACATGGCGCAAAGCCGCTTTTTTTTCTGGATTATATCGCCACCGGAAAAGTCTCTCCCGCCATAATCGCGGAAATAGTCTCAGGCATGAGCCGCGGATGTCTCAATTCCGGAACGGCCCTTTTGGGTGGAGAAACAGCCGAGATGCCTGATTTTTACCAGAGCGGAGAATATGATCTGGCCGGATTCATTGTCGGGATGGTAGATCAGGAAGAAATTATCAATGGTTCAACCATAGTAGCCGGCGACATCTGCATTGGTCTGGCCTCTAACGGTCTGCACACTAACGGTTACACACTTGCCCGGAAAGTCCTTTTCGATATCGCGGGACACAAGCCCGATGATTTTGTCCTGCAGTTGCAGTCAACGGTGAGTGATGCGCTGTTGAAAGTCCATCGCTGCTATGCTCCGCTCATTCATCCTTTGCTCTCGAAATTTGATATTCACGGCATGGCCCATATCACCGGCGGAGGGATTCCCGGCAACCTGAGTCGAATCATACCCGATGGGCTTTCCGCTAAAATTCAAAAAGGAAGCTGGCCAATTCTACCTCTGTTCAATTATATAATCGAATTGGGAGAACTGGAATTGGAGGATAGCTATTCCGCTTTCAATATGGGCATCGGATATATTATTGTTCTCCCGGCATCACAAAAAGAGAGTGTCATGAAGGCGCTTGCCGATATGGGCGAGACAGCCTATGTCATAGGAGAAATTCAGCCCGGCGATGGCCGAGTGGAATTGGTCTAACGAGTGCTTGTCCTCCTCTGTATCATGGATGGTTTCGGTCTTGGCGAGCCACGGCCGGATAATGCCATAGCCGCCGCAAATAAACCCACCTACGATACCTTAATCGAGAGTTGCCCGTTTACTAAGCTGGACGGCTCCGGTCTGGCGGTGGGATTACCCGATGGTCAAATGGGAAATAGCGAGGTCGGCCATCTCAATCTCGGCGCGGGGCGAGTCATTTATCAGGATATTACCCGTATCGATAAATCAATCGCTGACGGCGATTTCTTTGATAACCCCGTTATTGTCTCTGCCATAGATAAATCAGTCAAGGCCGAAAAAAGTGTGCATCTTATAGGGCTTGTCTCCGACGGTCAGGTCCATTCTTCGCTCAACCATCTCTTTGCTCTTGTGGAGTTGGCTAAAGGCAAAGGCGTCGAACAACTTTACCTGCATGCCCTAATGGACGGGCGTGATACCCTTCCGCATGCCGGTGAGCGGTATATGAGTAAAGTTCTGCAGAAATTCAAAGAATTCGGACTCGGCAAAGTTGCGACAGTCGGAGGACGTTACTATGGGATGGATCGGGATAAACGCTGGGAACGCACCAGCCGCCAATACCGCGCGAGTGTTTTCGGTGAAGGCACAAAAGTGGCCGATCCTGTGGCCGGAATCAAAGCTTCATACAAAGCGGGTGTGACCGATGAATTCATAATTCCATTCGTTGTTGACCATGGTTCTGAAATAGATACTCGCATAAAAGATGGCGACACGGTCATATTTTTTAATTTTCGCTCCGACCGAGGTCGGCAACTGAGCAAAATGTTTCTTGGTTATGATATTCCCGGCTTCGACTATCAAAAAATACCGCATATAGATTTGGTGACGATGACCAACTACGATGAAGCCATGACTGCCGCCCGTGTTGCCTTTCCCCCGCAGGCGCATTCTCATCTTCTCGGCGAAGTTCTCTCTTCTGCCGGACTCAAACAGCTTCGGGCCGCCGAAACGGAAAAATATCCCCATGTCACTTTCTTTTTCAACGGCGGGGTGGAACGTCCAAATACAGGCGAAGACCGAGTCTTAGCTCCCTCGCCCAAGGTTGCCACCTATGACCTCAAACCCGAAATGTCATCGGTGGAGCTTACCGACGCTGTTATCGAAAAAATACATTCGTCTGACTATGATTTTATTCTCATCAACTACGCCAATGCCGATATGGTCGGGCATACCGGAGTTTTTGAGGCGACAAAGCTCGCCGTGGAAGCAGTGGATCGCGGGCTTTCGCGGCTTCTTGAGGCGGTCAAAGCAAAACGAGGAGTGGCAATAATTACCGCCGATCATGGCAACGCCGAGATGATGATTGATCCGGAAACTCAGACTCCGTGGACTGCCCACACAACATCGCTTGTCCCCTGTATCTTCTATGACCCCTTTAATCAAGTTCGAGGGAGAAATAACGGAACAGTTAAACTTCGCGATGGCGGCATCCTCGCTGATATCGCTCCGACCGTGCTTGATATTTTAGGAATATCAAAACCGGAAGAGATGACGGGCCTGACACTCATCTTGTGAGGAGACCAAGCTGAAAGATATTCCCAGAAAAATTTGGCGGGTTATTGTTCCGGCTGATATCGATATTCGCAAACGACGACTGGAATTGATATTCTGGTCGTTTCTTCTCTCATTCTCATTCTATCCCGGCATCTTTGGTTTTCTCGCCTGGTTTTCGCTTATTCGCCCGCTCATGATTATTTCGAGACTGCGCGGCAAAGCGGTGTTTCAGGTCTCATATTTCTTCAGCTTTTTTTTCACCTTATTCTGTATCTACTGGATTGCCCAAGTCACGCCCCCCGGTATGCTCGCAGCCGTTGTGATCGTAGCTTTTTATTATACAGCGGGGTTGTGTCTGTTTAATGCGCTTTATAGACGTAAAGCGCTTTACGGGCTTATCGCAGTCCCGTTCTTGTGGGTCGGCGTGGAACACTTTCGCACCTTGTCCGAGTTTGCTTTTCCTTGGGCTGACCTTGGATACAGCCAGTCTTATTATCTGTACATTCTGCAGATTGTGTCTATCGTTTCGGTACATGGCCTTTCACTATTAATAGTCGGGGTGAATGTTCTGCTCTGGCAGGTCTTCCGCTCAGAAATATCGGTAGAGAAGAGACTCACCTCGGCCTTTATGTCAATTGGTACTGTGGGATTTCTCATCGGATATGGCTGGGCTGTCATGCCGGTCTATCCCATCGAAGGCAACTACAAAGTAGCCATCCTCCAAGGCTCTGTACCGCTGGAGTTGAAATGGAATGCCGTGAGCGAGGCGTATAATTACAACCTCTATGATTCACTAGCCCGCTCAGTCCAAGACACATCGGTGAAACTTTTTGTTTGGCCTGAAACTGCCGCTCCCTGTTACCCTGAACTTGAATATGATTGCCGCGAACTGCTTGGCAAGACAGCTATCGCAACCCAGAGCCACCACTTAATTGGAGCTCTCAGAGCCCGAACTTTCAATGGCAACAGGCGATTTTATAATTCTTCGTTTCAATTCAATCCGAACGGAGGGCTGGAGCGAAGTTACGACAAGATGAAACTTGTCCCTTTCGCCGAACATGTCCCGTATCAGGATCATTTCCCATTTCTGACCGAAGAGTTCCTCACGCAGTATCTGACCTTCATTGAGACCTATGAAATTCAATGGTGGTCCGATTTTTATCCCGGTGACTCGCTTCGACTCTTTGATCTGACCGATAGCCGATATGGCGTGCTTATCTGTTTCGAATCGGCTTTCCCTGAATTTGTCAGAACAATGGTCAACAGCGGCGCCGAGTTTATTGTCGGGATTACCAATGATACCTGGTTTGAAAATACAATCGGCATGGATATGCATTCGCGCGTTTTTGTTACCCGCGCCGTCGAAAACAGAACATGGATGGCTCGCGCAGCCAACAGCGGTTACAGTTATATAGTGGATGACTATGGGCGAATTCGCCACCAACTGCCGCAGGATGACAAAGCCGTTCTCGCTGAAGGGTTGTTGCTTCGCGAAAGTCGCTCACTATTCACCCGCTGGGGAGATGTTGCCGGACGGTTCTCGTTCTTGCTAACTGCTTTAATTGCAGGTATATTGCTTGTGAAATGGATATTCGCAGTAACTTTCTTCAGAAAAAAATCTTAGCCCTTTTTGTGCTTGTCCTCTTACCTATTTTAGTCAATGCCGACTCGCCTGTAGAGCCTCTGCCCGAATGGGAGAGCATCACTTCGTTTCGTGACATACGCCGCTTGACCCTTATCGGTAACTCTCTGTACGCCGCAACATCGGGCGGACTGCTTGTCATCGACGGAACGACTTATGCTCAGTATACGAATGTTGACGGATTGGGCACGACGAACTTATTCGATGTCATTGTGGACTCAAGCGGCCAAAGATGGATTGCTGGTGCAGGACGTATTGTTCGACTCGGCATCTATAGGCCTCAGCAATATTTATTTAGGGACGCCAACAACGACCCATTCGATGCCCTCGTTCTCGCCGATGACGGCGACTACCTCTGGGTTGGGACAAGTATCGGGCTTGTGCTCTTTTCAAAAGTCGACGATGGCGGCCAGATTCAGGACAGCTATGATCTGTTCGGCATGCTCAATCCCGGCTCGGCTGTCAATGATGTAGTAATTGCAGGCGACTCGATCTGGATAGCCACCTCGAGCGGTCTGGCTGTCGCCGATAAGAGTATTCCCGCTCTTTTGAACGCGCCGTCGCGATGGGAGACATTCAGTCTCGCTGACTTTCCGATTTTAGGCTCTGACACCATTAGAAGAGTCGAATATTTTGAAAACAATATTTATGTCGCAACATCGCGCGGATTCTTCCGGCTCGACAGGTCTTTAGCTGATACATCCTTTTTTGAATTTCCGCTCACTCAGAATCTCTCTGTAACAGATGTTAAAAGAGAGGGAAATGTTCTTATTGTCTATTACTCTGGAGGTGTGGCGAGACTCAGCGGCGGTTCATTCACCCAACTCATCTCCCCGGCAACTCCCTCAGCTCCCCGGACCGGCCAGAGAGTGCAAGGCTATCAATGGCTCGCACTGACAGGAGGCGGTCTGTACAACAATGCCGGTGGTCCTTTTATCGAGTACCCGAATACTGGTCTTTCGCAGAATGATGTAATGGATGTCTCGGTGAGCACAATCAGCCGTCAACCGACCGTACTTTTTCGCCGAGGCGGAGCCGCAACCAGAGTCGGGGACTCATGGCTGATCCATAATTTCAATGTCGGAGACCGGGCTCTGGCAATTTTGACCGACTCAATGGGCGAATCGTTTGTTGGAACGTTTGGAAGCGGTTTGGTGCGAATAAAACATGATGAGGCAAACACTGTCATCAGATATGATTCGACCAACACGACGCTTCGGGGCAATGACGAAGGGAACAACTACATAGTTATCTTCGACTTGGCTACCGATGGGTCAGTGCTCTTTACACCCAATTACCGCGCCTTCACCGATTATCCGGTCGCACTTCTTGAGCTTTCTACAATTGATAACCTTTCACCCCACTGGGATTCTCTTGGGTTCGGCGATGGCATCACCGATGACAAAGTTATCACCCTCGCCTTCCACAATGGCTTTTTTGCCCTTGGGACCGAAGCCAGCGGTGTGTTTCTTTGCGCGCTTGGAGCGAGTCCTTTTGATAAATCCGATGATAACTGCAATGTCCTTAACCAAGCGAATAGCAATCTCCGCTCAGATGTTGTCCGTGTGGTTCGCTTTGCCCCCAACGGCGAACTCTGGGTCGGGACAAATTTTGGCCTTTCGCGAATCGAGCCGACGATCGAAAATAGGTTTATCGATGTTTCTCTTCCGGCGGGATTTGGTCCGGACATTGTCGATTTAGAGTTTGACACCCGGGGCAATCTCTGGCTTGCTTCAGCCACCGGTCTGGCGCTATTCGATGCCGTCACCGGCGATTTTTCTACATTCACTACCGAAAACAGCGATCTAATAGACGATAACTGTCGCAAAGTGACAATCGATCCGCGATCAAATGACTTGTATGTCTCGACTCCATTAGGTGTCTCACTCCGCCGGGCGAATTTCGGCCTGTTGACAGGTGACGTGGAAAACATCCTTGCAATTCCCAACCCGTACATCATCAGCTCAAACACCGAGACGCTACGTTTTAATTTCAGCGCCAGCGGCACACTCTCTATCTTTTCTCTTGCAGGCGAAACGATCTATCACTCAAGCAGCCTGACGTGGAATGGGTTGAACACATCCGGCAATGCTGTTGCGTCGGGAGTCTACTTTTTTACCATTACCGATGGCGAAGGAAAAGTCGGGCGCGGGAAATTCCTGTTGGTCAATAAAAAATGAAGGTTATACGTCGAAGCTTCGCTGAGTTAGGCGCTTCGATTGTGCAACGGATGACACGACGGTCTCTCTTCGGCTCACCCGGCTTTATCCAACTCTGGAAAACTGTAGGTGGCACGGATTATTATTGGACAGTTGAAGCAGACAACGATATCGTAGCGATTCTGCCAGTTGTTGAATTTGGCGCCGGCCCATTTCGTCGCGCCCAATCCCTTCCCGATGGCTGTTATTCGACATTCTTTTCCGAGGAAACGAATCCAAACATCGAGGCGCTCAAAGCCGAATTGCTTGCTGCAATAGAGCGGGTGGGTTATGCCCGTTTCTATCTCAATGACTATTTTCGGCTGTTCCAACCCATTCAAAAAGAATGGGAAGTTTGCCAGTCGTCTACCCTTGTTGCCGACATTTCCTCGCCGACCTGGGCACCGCCTGATACGACGCTTCGCTCTGAGATTCGAAAAGCCGAGCGTGAGAATGTATCAGTGGGCATCTTTGAGGCCGAACGGCATTTACAGCCGTTTCTTACTCTCATGAATCAAACTGAACAGAGGCACGGACGGAGACCCAAATACCCCGAGCAATTCTACCGAGCTTTGGCAAATATAGCAACTATCGACAGCAGGATTCTCTGGCTCTATTGTGAGCACGAGGGGGAGGCGATTGCCTCGCAGATTTTTCTCATCGAAAATGAAATGGCCCTCAACTGGCAAAATTATCTAAACAAGAAACACTCTTCGTTCAAAGCGGGGCAATATTTGACAGCGACCGCGGCAGTCATGCTCAAAAAAAGAGGGGTTACTCATCTGAACTTTGGCAGTTCCCCTTTGGCACAAAGCAATGATCTCCAGACGTATAAGAAGAAATGGGGCGGAGTCGAGAAAACGTACCCCTGTTATATCCGAAAATCCTTTCTGGGAAGATTATGGTGAGCGTGAGCGATAAACCTCTTAAAGTGCTGGTACTGGCCGACAGCCAAGCCTTCCATACTGAGCGCTATGTTACAGAGCTTCGCAACCAAGGCTGCGAGGTCATTCTTGCATCGCTTGAGGCAGGCCAGATAGAGCATATCCGTCTACGAGAGCGTGGGTTTCTCTCCATATTCCACTACGCCTTTGCCGCGTCGGAAATAAAAAAAATAGCCCGATCTTTTGCGCCCGATGTCCTCAATCCGCATTTTGCCTCAGGGTATGGATTCGCCGTCGCCCTGGCACAAACTTCGCCAAAACTGCCGATCTTGCTCCATCTCTGGGGATCGGACATCCTCATTGTGCCTGAGAAATCAGTCTTCCACCGCCGCAAGACAATCTTCGCCCTTAAATGTGCCGATTTGATTTCAGCAGATTCGGAATATATTGTCAACGCCGCGCGGCAACTCTATGATGGAATCGACTGCCGAATAATCCCCTGGGGGCTCGAGGAGACATTCTTCTCTCAACACAAGTCCACCTACGTTCTCACCGAACCGCTGAGGATCATTGTCCCGAGGAAACATGAGAAAGTCTATAACAACATGTTTATCCTTCGCGCGCTTGCCACCCTGATTAATGAAGAAAAAGTTATCATAACCTTTCCGGATTTTGGCAGTCTTGCAGCGAATTTCCGTCAAATAGCCTCAAGCATGGTTGGCGACAAGATTCGTTATTACAGCAAAGCCCCCCGGGCGGAGTTTATGTCCCATATGGCAAGCCACGATATCTACCTCTCGAGCGCTGTCTCTGATTCTTCCCCGGCCTCACTCATCGAGGCAATGGGGCTCGGACTTATTCCAGTGGCCGCAAATATCCCGGGCGTGCTGGAGTGGATGACACCCGAAAGCGGCTATACCTACGAGCCATACATTTCAGAAAGTCTGCAAACTGTTATTCGAAAAATAATCTATGACCGTGATGATCACAGACAGATGCGCCAGAGAAATCTACAACGGGTGCGGCGATTGGCTCTATTTGAACACAATGTCGCCGAGACAATCGATTTGATGAAATCACTCCGCGACCGGAGAGCTGGTTGAACAAAGTCCTTCTTGTGTGCTATTATTTCCCGCCCTTGGGTTTGGCGGGGGTAGGCCGCCCGCTTAATTTATTCACCAAGCTTCCGTTCTATAACTGGGATGTCCATATCCTGACGGTCAAAGCCGTGGCATATCGGGGCTACGAACCTGAATTGCTTGACGGGTTGGATTTGGCCAAAATATTCCGCGCCGGTTCGCGCGACCCACAGAGACTGCTCTATCTCCTCGGTGTAAGACAGGTCGCGTCTAAAAATATTGAGAAGACTCGATCTCTTTCCGAACGGTTCTTTCCCGATTCAAAAATCGGCTGGGTTAGACCAGCAATCCGACTTGGACGAACGCTTATCGAAAACTATCGTTACTCGGCGATAATCTCGACCTCGCCGCCAGTCTCCTGTCATCTTGTCGCTCAGACTCTGTCAAGAGAATTTGCCCTACCTTGGATTGCCGATTTTCGGGACTATTGGGGTGTGCTTCCAATTGAAAAGAATTATTCAAGTAAATCCAAAGTTGAGCAAGCAAACCGAATGCTTGAGAGAATTAAAAACGAATCGAAAGCGCAAGTAGCGGTCAATCGAAGTATCGCAAAGTATTTGGGCAATGCAGAAATAATTTCCAATGGCTATAACAGCGAAATCGCTTCGCTGTGGACAGAACCATCACCGTCCACGGCTTTTACTATCGGCATTTTGGGGCATCAGTTTCCGACTCTAATAGTCGAGCCGCTGTTGAAAGTTCTCCAGATTCTCAAGAACAATCATCCTGATTTGTTTGAGAACGTTCGCTTATTACAGGTAGGTGAGATTAATAAATCCGATATGCGAAATCTGCTGTCGGAATATCACATGGAAGACCGTATGACATTTTGCGGAAGACTCTCACACACGGAAACCGTGAAACAAATGTCTGACGCTTCACTGAACTTTATAGCTATGCCATTATCACATGAAGGAGATTTTGTGCCGGGGAAAGTTTTTGATCTGCTTGCATCAGGACGGCCATTGCTTGCCTATGCGCCAAAAGGGAGCGAGCTTGAAGAGATTGTTTCAGCCACAAACAATGGCTTTACCTTCTCCGATGTTACACACCCGCAGGCAACCGACTATGTCGCTCATGTCATAAAGCGTCATACTTCAAACAGCCTCGAAATAACTCCGCTTCCCGAATATGCCAAACCTTTCTCTTCTGATAAATTAGCCCAACGATTCGCAAATCTTCTTGATAGAATAAAATAATTGTCATGAGCGAAACCCCCGAACTTTCCGCGATTGTCATTTCCTACAATGGAATGCAATTTTTACCGGAGTGTCTTGAAACATTGACGCGTGATTTGGCCGCGCTCTCGCACGAAATTATCGTAGTTGACAACGGCTCAATTGACAGATCGCCCGATTTTATAAAAAAGCGCTTTCCCCAAATTCGACTTGTTAAAAATGGTAAGAACCTTGGCTTTGCCAAGGCTGTAAACATTGGCTTTGTAGAAGCGCGTGGGAAATATATCTATCTTCTCAACCAAGACCTTCGTTTCCGTCCCGGAAGCACACCGGTGCTTCTTCAGAAATTGAAATCAGATTCTCATATCGGAGCCATCGGACCCAAATTTGTCAATTTCGAAGGGGAACTTCAATGGTCAGTTCGCGCTTTCCCGCGCCACAAACATGTTTTCTATGCCGTTACACTCCTCTCGACACTTTTCCCGCGGCATAAAGAATTTTTATCATGGAAAATGGGCTGGTTCGATCATGAACATGAGCGCGAGGTCGATCAGCCAATGGGCTCGGCTCTCATGATGCCGCGAACAATTGTCAAACTGATAGGTTTCTTTGACGAGAACTTCCCGATATTTTTTAATGATGTCGATTACTGCCGAAGAATCTCGGATGCCGGATACAAACTGCTCTATTTCCCGCAGGCCGTGGTCGAGCATTATGTCGGAGGCTCGACCGGAAGGCGGCCGTATCTGAACGCATGGCGTTCACACAGTTCCATGTTTCGATATCTCAGGAAATATTCACAGCCTATTGAATATCCGATTCTATTATTGAGTGGTTTGCTCTTGATGCTGAGTCTTCCCGCGAAGATGCTTCAACTTTTCATTCAGAGACGATTTACTTCATCAAAATCATTTTTTTAGTTGAAGCAGCGCTTTCGGATTCAAGCCGGTAGAAATAGACGCCGCTCGCAAGCGACAGCCCGTGATTATCACTGCCGTCCCATTCTACGGTGTACGTTCCTGCGCCGAGTGACTTGTCTATTGGTACTGCCACATTCTGTCCGGCGATATTGTAAATAGCGAGCCGAACATGTGATGAAGTTGGCAAATCGAATGAGATTTGAGTCGACGGATTAAACGGATTTGGGTAGTTCTGGTGCAGTGCAAAACTAGTGGGAAGGCCAGACTCGTCATCCGTGTTAACCGATGTGACTATTTGCTCGCGGTATCTTACGAGGGCAATAGTCGCTCTGTCTGAAACCGCAGAGATTGTATACTCAATTGATGGGTCCAGCGGATATTCAAGAATTACAATTCCTCTGCTATCTATTTGATAACTGTTTAGCAATGCACCGTTTTCAGAAAGATAGACCATTCCTTCAATAGGAATGCCTGCAGCACTCACAAGCTGGACGCGAGTGACACTTTCTTCTGCCTCAATGGTCAAATGTATTTTCGCGGGGATTTCTGTGTAGATTCGAACGGTCGGATCTCCGAAATAGTTCTGGCCATATACAAGGTCACGATAATACGCATATGCAGATTGCGATCGGTACATTGCATGGGCAGCTGGCTCGCCGGGGTGGGCAAAGAGCGAGTCGAAAAATGCCTTGTGCAGAAGATGGCTTGAATTCACCCAGCCCCAGCGCGAGTAGGCGACAAAGCCAACTGCCCCGTCTTGTTGGGCAAGAAGGGCCTCGACCATTGTGGGCGAAGTCTTAGTAAATGGCGCGGCGTCCAAATCAAAGCCGCCATTATCGCAGGCCAATGAATAATAAAATGCCGGTTTGTTGGAAGGGGAGAGCGAATCAAAAAGAAGATTGGCATTTGCCTGATCGCGAGTGAGCAGGAACGATTTCGGCCACTGGTTTACTCCGGCTGAGCGGACAACAAAGCCATCGCTCCGGCCATGAGCTATTACATTTACAATTCCATATCCTTTAGAAAATAATGAACCGAGTTCGTCTCCAACTGCATTTGTTGGGGTTAGGTCATCTCCGCGGCTTGCCTCGATTCCGTTTACGGTATCCACATCAACTGTCTGCGGAAATGCTCTTGCAATCCGCGCATGCTGGCCGCCTTCGGAATAATCGCGCATCTGATCCGATGAAAAAAAGAGTGTCCGCCCAAGATATGATCTGTCTTCGTTGCCGGGATTAGTTTGATAGAGGATCAATTTATCGACGTACTGATTCATCTGCTCAATTGAACGAAAAGGCAGCCGACCTACCATCAACTCAGGGTTCTGGTCAGGCTTGTCATGATGCGGCTCCCCCCAGATATTGTCGTTGTCGATGTCCCATTCACCGGTAAGATCGGCAAAATAGAGGTCACAGATCAGCAACTTCATGAGTTCAGGCTGTGAGTTTCGGTTGATATGCGAAGCATACCGTACCGGTATCAGCGTTTCATCCCCCACGAGAAGGACATATTTCCCTTCTGTCGCATGAAAGTCCTTCAGGTACTCGCGAAGTTTTTCTGCGTTATCGCGTCCTAAAAATTCGGAGTCTATCTCTTCAATCTGTTTTATCCGGACATCGTAGCCGGTAGCGACTTTGTAATTTTTCATTCGTTCGCATGCATAGGTAAAGCTCGAATGGGTAATGATGACAAGTTTGCCACGGGTCGTCGCCGAAGCGCTTTGCTCTGGAAACAAAATTCGTGTCTTATTATAGAAATCCGTGGATGGCTTAATATTTTCCGGCGTGATCTCACGATTGCCGATTGAGAACGATAGTGAAGAGTGAAAGTTGATATCATCTGTTTCACTAATCGTGACAGGCAGAACCAATATTTCAAGAAAACGTCTTTCTTCAACTGAAATCTCGCCAAGCAAAAACACCGGTGCACGGCCAAGTTGTGTTTCATCGGAGCTGGCGCCTTCGTCAACCAGGATATCGTCATAACGCGAGTCATCAGCGGTCGGAATATCTATGAGGGGATTCGGAATATTTACGTGTTGTATCACGTTGGTTTCATTGGAAGTGTATGCGAATGCCCGGCTGTTTTCGCCTTCAAGAAGCTCGATAACAAATTTCCGGCCGGAGAGGATTATGCCCCGCCCGACTACAATCGAATCATAATTGTCATATGTATAGTTAGACCCAAAGGTCTCGCTCTTAACCTGGGTTATATCATGAATAATGCTGGCGCGATCCGCTCCTTTCAGGGGAGCTACCGAAAATAACATCAGCACAATATAAAAAAGTACTTTCCTCGTCATATCTAAGCCCGCTGTCTCTGTTTCACTGTGAATCCACTATGGATTTTGCAAATTGACTGCCCCAAACAGGAGGCTGTTTTTAGATTTCTGAAAATCGGCGATTCCGTTGTGCGTGAAAAACTTAGAGAGAAGAGCCTGTCTGGCCGGAAAATTTTTCCGATTTCAACAACTCGAAAACTATGGCTCTAAGTCGATACGAAGACCCCCCTTGATATTTTCTACATTGATGTCAAGAGAAAAGAATTCTAATGTGGGTCGCACAGTAGCATGAGGTTAGAGAATGTGAATTTAATTTCACTTCGTTACCGATTGGAATAATTATAGTTAGCCCCCATCTTTTTTTTTAATCCAATGAAAAAAACAACTTGACTTGAGGTGGGTAAAATGTGATTATAGAGGCAAGTATTGGGTTATAGTGGAGTAAAGTGGAGGAACGCTTGACAGGGTTTTACGGTCAGTATCAGACCACATTGGATGAGAAGGGCCGTTTCTCATTGCCAGCGAAACTCCGAAGCGTAACTGGTTCAGACACATCCCCACTTCTCGACGGCGATGTCGTCCTAACCAAAGGACTCGAAGGTTGTCTCAGTCTTTATCCCGAAGTTGAGTGGGCTGAAATTCAAGAAAGATTATCGACACTCAATTTCACTCAAAAAGATTTTCGATTTTTCAGTCGACGATTTTATTCCGCTGCTGGAGCGGTTTCTCCTGATAAAAACGGAAGAATTCTCATCCCGTCGCATCTCATCGAAGAGGCCCATCTGAAGAAAGACCTGCTTGTGATTGGCGTCAATCGATGGATTGAGATCTGGGATCCGAATCGCTACAAGTATTATCTCGAGCAATACGGCGGAAGTTACGAAGAAGTAGCCGAACGTCTCTTCTCCAGCAATGATCAGTCCCGACAGTAACGACGATGATTTTCCTCACGAAGAGGAAAGCCACCCGCTCGGACACCTGCCAGTTCTGGTTGAGGAAACTGTCAGTCATTTGATTACTGATCCGGATGGAATCTATCTGGATCTGACAGCCGGAGGCGGAGGACATTTGAAAGCCCTGGCAGACAAGCTAAGCCCCGAGGCGCGGCTCTATGGAATGGACAAAGACAAGACGGCACTAGCGAGGGCAAAAGCCCGGCTTGCCGGGGCAAAACAGGAAGTTAAACTTTTCACCGGTTCGTTTGGAAACATGGACGCTTTCACCGCCGCAATGAGCCTGAGCCAAGTTAATGGCATTCTTTTGGATCTTGGACTCTCGTCATACCAACTTGATGATCCCTCGCGCGGTTTCTCTTTCCGTTTTGACTCTCCTCTCGATATGCGTTTTGATCTGAGTTCGATAGTAACCGCCGAAGAACTTGTCAATACACTTTTCACGTCCGAACTCATAGATATTTTTCGTACCTATGGCGAAGAGAAGCAAGCAGTTAAGATTGCCCGAGCGATTGTTGACTCACGCGTGATTGCTCCGATCTCTACCACAATCCAGCTAAATAAAGTCATCTTGAGTGTTGTTCGGCCCCCTCATCAGAATAAAACACTGGCCCGAGTCTATCAGGCTTTGCGCATTGTCGTAAATGGAGAACTCGATGCAGTTGATGCAGTTCTCCCGGCCAGTCTCAAAATGTTGAAATCCGGAGGGCGTGTGGCAGTGATAACATATCATTCACTCGAAGATCGCCGTGTCAAACAATTCATCCGAGTCGAAAGCAATCCTCCTTGTATCTGCCCGCCGTCGTTTCCCGTCTGTGTGTGCAATCCCACGCCAAGGCTCCGCAAAGTGACACGAAAATCAATTACGCCTTCCGATTTGGAATTGCAATCTAATTCCCGTTCCAGCTCGGCGAGGCTTCGGGTTGCGGAGAAAATATGAGTTCGATAAACTCTGTCCGGCAATTCAAAGAAACCGTTGAACTGCGTTCACCGCTGATAACTCGCATTCGTGCACACCGTTACTTTCCCTTCGCGCTCATGGCAATGGCAATTCTTGGCGTGGCTTGCATCCATATCTGGCAAAGGGTTATGGTCATAGAACTTGCAAAAGAAGTTGGCCAGTTACGTAATGAAAATAAAAGCCTGCTCGATGACACCAAAAAAGTAAACAGCGATATATCCGCGTTGTCCATGACCGGTCGGATTCAGTCCTATGCAACCGACAGTCTTGGTATGCAGTCGGTTACCGCCGATAAGCTCTACACGCTTATAGATAACACTCAAGCTGAGGAACAGCCCGATGAGTTTGCGGTGTTGGTGAATTCGCTCAAACGCGTTATGGATTATCTGCCTGTGAACGCCGAAGCGCAAGCTGTGTCAAACGACCTTCGCCCCATAATTTTTGATACAACCGCGGTAAAGGAGCAGACTAAATGAAGCGGACGCGGCAGGAGAATATCCGGCTTGGGATTTTATTCTGCGGAATTGTTCTTTTCTTTGGGGTCGTGATAGCGCGCCTTGTGCAGCTGCAGATCTTTCTTGCGCCAAAATACAGCGAAATGGTAGCACGGCAGTCCTCTGGTTCGGTTGAAATTCCAGCCGAGCGTGGAGTTATTTTTGATCGCAACGGAACCGTCGTTGCAAAAAATGTTATAGGAACTTCGCTTTGCGCCCGTCCTAAAAACGAAGCCGAAGTTGCTGAAGCCGCGCGGTTTATCGACAAATTATTCACCTATAAATCGGGCACGGCGCTAAAAGAGTTTGCGCTGTCCCCGCTTAAATTCCGCTATATAAAGAGAAATCTAAATCTGGAGCAGATCGTCCGTCTCAAAGATGATATTCCTGCAGGACTCTTTCTCCGTAACGAACCGCTTCGTCAGTACCCATTCGGGTTGGTGGGTAAACAGATACTCGGATTTACTGATATTGACAATAACGGGCAGTCGGGCTTTGAGTTAGCCTATGACTCGATTCTGACCGGTATTCCTGGTAAAGCTGATTTCCAGCGCGATGGACTCTCAAAAGCGTTTCGCATATCCGAGCAAGCGCTTGTCAAACCAATACCCGGGCGTGGAATGGTCCTGACTATTGATTGGCAATTTCAGGAAATTGTTGAGCAGGAACTTCGCGCGGCAGTTGATTCTTTCAAAATAAAATCCGGAATGGCGGTCTTTCTCGACTGTACAAACGGTGATATACTCGCTATGGCACATTTCGATAAATCAGAAACCAATCCCGAGCGCCCGACAAAGCTCAAAGCAATATCGGACCAATTTGAGCCAGGTTCGTCTGCCAAAGCCTTCACAGCGGCGGCGGCGCTCGACGCCCACACAATACGGCCGTTTGACCTTGTCTACTGCGAAAAAGGGGCATGGCGACTTGGACGCAAGGTATTGCATGATGCCAAACAATATGAATATCTAACCTTTACCGATGTCATTGCCAAATCAAGCAATATCGGCGTCGGTAAAGTCGCCGTAGAACTTGGAGGCGAAGAACTCTATCAAGCCTTTCTGCGTTTTGGCCTGGGAACAAAAATAAAATGCGGACTTCCTGGTGAGACGCGCGGAAGTCTGCCGCGTCCTAACCGATGGTCGGAGCACACGACTGCGACTCTGGCGATGGGGCACGCTGTGGCGGTGAACGCTCTGCAAATGGCGACCGCTTTTGCCGCAATCGCCAACGGTGGTGATTTGCTGCATCCCAGATTAATCCAAGGCGAGGTCGATCATACAGGTTTGTTCACAAAACAAGGCGAGCGCGAAGTTGTAGGGCGGGCCTTCGAGCCGGAGACACGCGCGTATCTGCATGGTATCCTCCGCGCCGTAGTCGAACATGGGACAGGTAAAAAGGCGAATAGTCCGCAGGTTGCCATTGCTGGAAAAACCGGCACACCCCAGCTTATAGATCAGGAGACCGGCGCCTATTCACACAACCGCTATCTGGGTTGTTTCGCCGGTTTCTTCCCGTATGAAAAACCGGTTATCGCGGGAATTGTAGTGCTCGAGGAATTCGATCGTGAAACCGAAGCCGGTGCTACCGCCGCTCCGACATTCGGACGCATAGCCGAACGGTTCACGGTTGCCAACCCTGACATATTCACCGTGCCCGAACGGACTCTTCACGCACGAACGACAACAAGGAAATCTATTTTCACAACTCCGGACTTTACTGGTCAGACTCTTTTTTCTTCACATAAGCTCGCCGCAAGCCGGGGGATTACCCTGCGATGTTCCGCCGCTGAGGGGACGGTAATATGGCAGTTTCCACCGGCTGAGCGGCCTATTCATGAAGGAGAAAATCTGTTGGTAGTCGTGAGAGAATCAGACGGCACCATGCGTCTTGCTGACCTGCAAGGGTTATCTATCCAGGCGGCCTCGGCCTATCTCAGCTTTATCGGAATGGATTTCCTGTTTTCCGGTTCGGGGTCGGTGTTTTCGCAGTCCATTCTTGCAGGCGAATTAGCTTTGAAGGAATCTCTCTGTCGTATCCAATGCCGACCTAAATGGGGAGTGTCCCATTAAACTCAGTCAACTAATTGATGGAGTCGCTGATGCGGCGCTCGTTGGTGATCCAAATCTTGAAATCGATGCCATCGAATATGATTCACGCCTGCTCAAACCGAACGGACTTTTTTTCGCCGTGACAGGCTATAAAGTTGATGGTTACGACTATATAAAATCTGCAATGAATAACGGCGCAGTGGCAGTCATGGGAGAGCGCGCAACAACAACTGAAGTAGAGAATTATATTTGCGTTCCCAATATCAGGAAGGCCATGTCGGATGTGGCCGCGCGTTTTTACGATTTCCCCGGCAAACGACTGAAATGTCTTGGTGTCACCGGCACAAACGGCAAAACGACGACTTCGTATATGCTCAAAAAAATTCTTGAAGCTGAGCGCAAAGCGGTCGGACTCATGACGACCCTGACCTATGATACTGGCAAAGAAGTTTTCGAAGCTGAGAGGACGACTCCGGAATCGCTCGATATGCAGCGGCTTTTGTATTTAATGCGAACCAATGGCCGCACACATGCCGTGCTCGAAGTTTCCTCACACGCCCTTGTGCTCCATCGGGTGGATAATATCGATTTCAATGTGGTGGTCTTTACCAATTTCACCCGCGACCACCTTGATTTTCATGAGACAATGGAAAACTATTTTGCCGCCAAGGCATCCCTTTTGAATAAACTGAGCGGGCCATACTCGTATGTTGTGCTCAATCTCGATGTGCCTGAATTTCAACCGCTCTTTGGGCAGGTTGAAGGCTCGTATGTTACATATTCTCTTTCGAATCCAAAAGCCGATGTCTATTGCTCGGAGTTTGAACTCCGGCCGGAGCGAACAATTTTTGACCTTGTCACAGCCCTCGGCACACGCACAATCGATCTGCAGCTTCCCGGACGATTTAATCTGACAAACGCTATTGCCGCGGCGGCCGGAGGTCTGGCAAGCGGAGTCGATCTGGATAATGTTGTCAAAGGACTCGAAGAGATGCGTCCGATCCCCGGACGCCTCAACCCGATCGATTTCGGCCAACCATTCGCAGTCTATGTCGACTATGCCCACACACCTGATGCGATAGTGAGCCTGTGCAAGTCCGTCCGGGAAATTTCTAAAGGAAAACTTTTACTTCTTTTTGGATGCGGGGGAGATAGGGATCGCGGTAAACGTCCGCTCATGGGAGCCGCCGCAACAACATCGGCCGATTATGTTCTGGTGACTTCAGATAATCCGCGAAATGAAACCCCAGCCGCGATTATTGATGAAATCCGCCACGGTCTTCAGGGCAGTTGCCACGAAATTGAACCCGATCGGAAAACAGCGATCGAGAAGATTTTAAAAATGGCAAAACCGGGCGATGCTGTGCTTCTGGCTGGCAAAGGGGCCGAGCCGTATCAGGAAATTAATAGTGTGAAATATCCCTTCAGCGACCGTGAGACGGTCGAATCGTTGCTGGGGAAAATGGGCTTCACCTTTCACCAGTACGTGTCAGGGGAGAGGTGATCAGCTTGAATTTTGATCAACTTGCAGCTGCAACCGGCGGGACCCTTCTCAAAAGTCCCCACACTCAGAAAAGTTTCATGGGCGTTTCTATCGACAGTCGGACAGTAAAACCCGGCGAACTGTTTATCGCGCTCAAAGGAGAACGCGTCGACGGTCATCAGTATATCGATCAAGCGCTAACACGCGGCGCAGGTGGTATTATAGCCGAGTTCAACTTTCCCCGTTTGAGCGAATTTGAATCAGTCTCGCCGATTGTCACTGTTCAAAACAGCTATGAAGCGATGCTTAAGTTATCAGCTACGTACCGCGACAGCATTAATGTCCGCCGTATTGGCATAAGCGGCTCAAATGGGAAGACGACCACAAAAGAAATCAGCTATCAGTTATTAAATGCGGTCGAACCGAACACCTACCGCTCACCGGGCAACCTCAACAACCTTTTCGGCGCGCCTATGGCGATATTCGCGATGCCGTCGCAGACAAAGCTTGCCGTCATGGAAATGGGCGTATCGCTTCCAGGCGAGATGAGTCAGCTTGCGGAAATAGTACAACCGCATATAGTTGCCATTACCAATGTCGCAGTTTCGCACCTTGAATTCCTGCAAACAATAGAAGGCGTTTTAAAAGAAGAAGTTTCACTTGTTGAGTCGTTGCCAAACAGCGCGCCTGTGGTTGTCAACGGCGACGACCTATTGCTTGTCAATGAAATTAAAAAAATCCGTCCCGATGCAGTTACCTTCGGTGTGAAGAACATAGCAGCCTTCATGCCTGACTTCGTAAAGTCTCGGGCTTCAGGCGGATCGCTTATTGTAATCGAAGGAGATCAATTCAATATGACGCTCTTCGGCGATCACCAAGTCTACAACCTGCTTGCAGGATATGCGGTAGCAAAAACCCTTGGGTATACCTTCGATGCTGTGGATACTTCAAAAATTGAATTCTCCACTGCCCCAATGCGCGGACAGACGGTTACGATCGACAATACCACTTACATAGTTGATTGTTACAACGCCAATCCCGATTCTGTCCGCTCGGGACTTATCTCTTTTGAAAAAATCAAATCGACCGGACGACGGGTAATTGTTTTGGGCGACATGCTGGAACTTGGCGAGAACGAAGTCGAGTATCACCGCGAAATCGGTCAGCTCTTATCCGAACTACATTTCGACCAGATAGTGCTTGTCGGCCCGCTTTCGAGACATATCCTCGACAAAGCCCTTGAGCATGGAATATCTGGAAACAAACTCCTACATTTCAAAAACGCAGCCGAGGCTGCAATTGGTCTGAAATCCATCGTCAACTCCGGTGACATAGTCTATCTAAAAGCCTCGCGTGGTGTGGGTCTTGAGGCAATAGTGGACGCGGTTCAATTGAAACAGGGAGCAAAATCCTAATGTTGTACCATTTGCTCTATCCGCTCTCAGAACAGATTAGCGGTTTCAACCTCTTCCGCTATATCACTTTTCGCACCGCGGGCGCGACCGTTACGGCGCTGATAATTTGTTTGATTCTCGGGCCGCTCTTTATTCGTCTTTTGCAAAAGTATCAGGTCAAAGAGAATATCCGCGAAGAGGGACCAGCCACACACAAGAAAAAAGCCGGCACACCCACAATGGGCGGCCTTATTATTCTTGCCGGAATAGTCATTCCGACTCTTCTCTGGGCGAACCTGACAAACTTCTACGTGCTTATGGTTTTAATGGTAACCGTTTGGCTTGGAGCGCTCGGATTTCTTGATGATTATCTCAAAGCGATCAAACGACAGCCCAAAGGACTTGTGGCGCGCAAGAAGCTCATCGGACAACTCATCCTCGGCACACTTTTCACAGTCGGGCTGTTTTATTTCGCGCCAGAAGGGTGGTACGATGGGGTCACCAGTATTCCATTCCTGAAAGATTACGTGCTGAACCTCGGTATACTCTTCGGACCGTTTGTCGTTCTTGTATTGACCGGCTCCTCGAATGCGGTCAATCTCACCGACGGACTCGACGGGCTTGCAATCGGTCTATGTGCTCTCTGCTTTATGGCATTCGGCGGACTGGTGTATGTCTCAGGACGGCTCGACTGGTCTCACTATCTGCAGATTCAGTATTTCCCCGGAAGCGGTGAACTTGCCATTTTCTGCGGCGCGGCTATTGGCTCAGCGTTGGGATTTCTCTGGTTTAATTCGCATCCTGCCCAGGTTTTCATGGGTGACACTGGCTCGCTGGCCCTTGGCGGCGCACTGGGCGCAATAGCAATTCTGGTTAAAAAAGAACTGCTGTTGGTAATTGTCGGAGGTGTCTTCGTGGTCACGGCTCTGTCGGTTATCATTCAGATTTTATCATATCGCTATCGCGGTGGAAAACGGGTTTTCAAAATGGCACCGCTCCATCATCATTTTGAACTCTCGGGCTGGCATGAATCAAAAGTAGTTATCCGGTTTTGGATAGTCGGCGCAATGTGCGCCTTGTTGACCTTGGCAACATTGAAGGTACGATGACCCTCGAAGAACGCATACTCGGACGAAATATCGGCATCATTGGGATGGCCCGCTCCGGCATGGCTGTTGCCCGGCTGGCTCTTCGCCGCGGCGGGAAACCATATGTCTCTGATTCCGCTCTTGAGTCAAAGGTTCTGTCTCAGACTGTTGAACTAACCAAGCTCGGCATTTCGTATGAAACGGGCGGCCACACCGAGCGGCTACTTCAGAGCGACTACATTATCGTCTCGCCGGGAGTACCTCTGTCACTTGAGATTTTACAGCAGGCCCGCACCAGAGGCATCCCGGTCTTTTCAGAACTTGAGTTTGGCTCGTGGGTCTGTCGCGGTAAAATAATTGCCATAACCGGCACAAACGGCAAAACCACCACGACCACACTCATCGGCGATATACTCAAAGCCGCCGGACACGAAGCTTTTATCTGCGGGAATATCGGGTTGCCGCTTTCCGAAATCGCCGACCAGATTAACGACAACGCATATGCGGTCGTTGAAGCCTCGAGCTTTCAACTTGAAACTATAGCCGATTTCAAACCCCATGTCGCGCTCCTGCTCAATCTTACTTCGGATCATCTGGACTGGCATGGCGGCTTTGAAAACTACAAAAAGGCAAAATACCGAATCACAGAAAACCAGAACGCAGACAACTATTTTATTGTCAATAAAGGGGACGCCGAAATATCATCCGACAACCCGGCCAGTTCGGCTCGGAAAATCTACTTCTCGACCGTTCCTTTAATCGAGTCAGACATTGTCGTGCGCGATGGCTCGCTCTGTGTTAAAAAAGACGGCCAGCTCGTCCAAGTCCTGAGCGCCAAAGACATTCTCATCCCTGGCCCGCACAATTTGCAGAATGCCGCCGCCGCCCTGGCGGTCGGAGTCGCGCTTGGGCTTTCGCTTTCAACCGTGGCACTCGTTCTCAAAAGATTCCCCGGTGTGGAGCATAGACTTGAACGGGCCGGAAGGGTCGCGGGGGTCAATTTTATCAATGATTCCAAAGCGACCAATGTCGATTCGGTTTGTTACGCGCTCAAATCAGTCGAGCAACCGATTGTTCTTATTTGCGGTGGACGCGACAAGGGGGGGAGCTACGCTCCTATGATAGAGGCCGGTAGGGGCAAAGTAAAAGGGCTGATCGCGATAGGCGAAGCTAAAGAAAAGATATTTGTGGCGCTCGCCAAATCATTCTCAACACAGTTTGCCAGCTCATTGGAAGAAGCCGTCATCACAGCCTTTGAATTGGCTATGCCCGGCGATACGGTGCTTCTCTCGCCGGGCTGTTCCTCGTTTGATATGTTTGAAAATTTTGAACACCGTGGCCGTGCCTTCAAAGCGGCTGTCGCCGGACTTCGTAACGGAAAGAAGAGCAATGAAAAAATCTCCGGCTGAAACACGATTCGATGAGGGACTGCTCATTGCCTATTTGGGAGTACTCATTATCGGCATTGTCATGGTCTATTCGTCGTCATCGATTATAGCTGAAAGCCGTTATGGTTCGCATTTGTATTTTTTCAAAAGTCAATTCGTGTGGGCCTTGATGTCGCTTGGGGCGATATTTCTAATTCTTAAACTCGATTTGCAACGACTCGCAATCTATTCAGTCCCCGCATTACTGCTCACCATGATCGCCTTGCTTGCGGTGTTTGTCATGCCTGCGCGAAACGAAGCCCAGCGCTGGCTCATGCTTGGCCCGCTCACAGTGCAGCCATCTGAGTTTTTCAAGTTTCTGCTTATCGTGTTTCTGGCGTTCTCGTTGTCGAATCCCAAAAGAAATATTGCCGATGTCAGACAGCTTATCATGCCCTATGCCCCGATTATCGGTGTCGGGCTGGGGCTAATATTGCTTCAGCCAAACCTCGGTACGGTTTTAGTGGCGGGTATAACCGCGCTCGGCATCTTCTTTCTCGCCGGAGCGCGCATTCGTCACCTGCTGACAGCCGGTCTGCCGCTGGTTGGAACTGCACTGCTGGTGATATTTGTCATCGGTTACAAAAAAGCGCGTGTCATGAGCCATTTGGCCGCTGTCTCTGATCCGCTTACGGGGAGCTATCAGGTAAAACAGTCGGCATTGACACTCGGCGCAGGCGGGCTAATGGGGACGGGACTTGGCGAAGGAACCCAAAAGCTCTGGTTTCTGCCGTATCCTTATACTGATTTTATATTCGCCGCTGCCGGACAGGAAATTGGTTTTGTTGGTTTACTTGTGGTACTTGGCGCGCTTCTCTACATTATATATCGCGGCTGTAAAATTGCCGCGGGACAGCCGGATAAATTTGGATTCCTTCTCGCCGCAGGCTTGACATGGTCGCTCTTTGTAAACATTGCCATTAATATCGGTATGGTGACTGCCATCCTGCCAGTAACCGGAATTGCGTTGCCCTTTATCTCGTATGGCGGGTCGTCGCTTTTAGTTTCAAGCGCGGCCATTGGCGTATTGCTCAATCTCTCTCGTAGGGTTACAGTTCGATGAACCCTACCAATCGTCCACTCAAATTGATTTTTGCCGGAGGAGGCACCGGCGGCCATCTTTATCCTGCGATAGCTATAGCTGATCGCATAAAGGAAATGCTCCAAGGTCATCAATCGGTCGACATTCTTTTTGTCGGGACAAAACGCGGGATCGAATATCGCATCAAAGACAATCTCGGCTACCCACTGCATCTCATCAATGTTCGCGGCTTGGTGCGGTCGCTCACCCTAAAGAATCTGCTCGTTCCGTTCCTCTTTATCGGAGCCTTGATCAAAGCGGGAGCGCTCATGAAACAGTTTTCTCCAGATATCGTCATCGGCACCGGGGGATATGTCTCCCTCCCTGTTCTTAGAGCGGCTGTTTCAAAAAAAATCAAGACTGTCATTCAGGAACAAAATTCGTTCCCGGGTATAGCCACCCGTCAGCTTGCCGCTCATGCCGAGTGCGTCTATTTGGGATTTGCCGAAGCCAAAAGCATGCTTTCAGATTCGTCACACACCGTCTTCACAGGCAATCCCGTACGCAGCACGATTTCTCAGGGGGACCGAGCCGATGCAATCAAAGCATTCAAGCTGGATCCACAGAAGAAGACAATCCTTATTCTCGGCGGCTCACAGGGGGCCCGAGCTATCAACAACGCAATTTTACACAGTTCAAAAACTCATGCTATTAACAACAACTATCAGTTGTTGTGGCAAACTGGAAAAAGGGACTACTCGGATGTAGTCGCCACTGCGGGTGAAGCCGTTGGGATTCACGCCCTTTTCCCATTTGAAAACCGTATGCCGCTCGTCTATGCCGCGGCTGATCTAGTTATCGCTCGCGCCGGAGCGCTCACACTGGCCGAGCTCGAGGCCTGCGAACTGCCGGCCATTCTCATCCCGTACCCCTATGCGGCAGGCGACCATCAGAGGAAGAACGCGATTGCGTTCGTGGAACGAGGATGCGCTGAGGTTATCGAAGAATCCGAGCTTGAGTGTGATGATCTGCTCAGCCGCGCTGTTGCTTTACTCGAATCAGATCGCGCTCAGAAAATGAAAGCGGCACTACATCTGAGCAATCAAAATAGACGTCCTGCGGTCGATCTTATAGCCGAGGATATTTTGTCACGAATCGAAACTACGTCACGTCGACAGGTTGTAACCGGAGGAGCGAATTGAAAATTGAAACAGCCCCACACACGACACTCAAACCCTTTGCTTGTGATACACTTATGTTCGGCAAGATAAAGAAACTCTACTTCGTGGGAATTGGCGGAGCCGGTATGTCAGGTATCGCCGAGATTTTGCACAACCTCGGATACACCGTTTCCGGATCTGACAGCATGCCGAGTGAAGTAACCGAATATCTTGCAAAGCTTGGCTTAACTGTCTATGCCGACCATCGTTCCGCTAATGTGAGCGATGTCGATGTCGTGGTCATTTCGTCCGCCGTCGGCGAGAACAATCCCGAAGTGATCGAGGCCCGTCGACGCGGCATTCCTGTTATCAAAAGGGCTGAAATGCTCGGCGAACTGATGCGACTTAAATTCTCCATCGGAATCGCAGGCACACACGGGAAGACAACAACAACATCGATGATAGGCCGTATCCTTCGCGAAGCCCGCCTCAATCCAACTCTCATTGTGGGCGGAATTGTGGCTGAACTTGGCACTGGCGCAACATTAGGTTCGGGCGACTATCTTGTCGCCGAAGCCGATGAATACGATCGCTCGTTTCTGGCAATGTTTCCTTCGATGGCCGTAGTCCTGAATGTCGAAGCCGATCATCTGGATTGCTATCGCGACCTCGACGACCTTAAAGAAGCCTTTTTGACATATATCAACCGCGTCCCATTTTACGGCTCGGCAATTATCTCCGCCGACGATCCGGCTCTGGGGGCTATCAGGTCGCGGATAAGCCGCCCGCACAAGTCATTTGGATTTTCAGTTGATGCCGATTTCCACGCGGTCGATATAAAAATTGAATCAGAGCGAAGTACATTCTCGGTCTACCAGGGTGGTGATTTGCTTGGTGAGATAATTCTCCGAGTTCCCGGGCGACATAACATTGCCAATGCTTTAGCGGCGACCGCGACAGCGGTGGAACTTGGCGTATCATTTCCGACAATTGCCGATGCCTTGCGCGGATTTACCGGGGTAGGACGGCGTTTTGAGCGAATAGGCGAAGTAAAAAATGTGCTGGTGATAGATGATTATGCCCATCACCCCACAGAAATTCATGCCACTCTCAGTACGGCAAAAGAAACTTTGGGCAGGCGGGTTATCGCTGTCTTTCAGCCGCACCTGTATAGCCGCACAAGAGATTTCGCGGCTGATTTTGCCCGGCAGCTTGCCATCGCCGACAAGACAATTTTGACTGATATCTACCCGGCGCGTGAACTGCCGATTCCGGGAGTGACATCGGAACTTATCCGTGACGAAGCCAAAAAGCTGGGACTTGGTGATTTTGTCTGTGTCGGGACAAAAGAAAACGCCATAACAGAAATCGCGCGAATTGTAAGGCCGGGCGATGCTATTTTAATAATCGGCGCCGGTTCAATTACTCACATCAAACACCCCGTGTTGGAGAAACTCCGCGAGATACTCTAATATGACTTTCGGCAGGATTTTGAAATTCATTGTTGTTGGACTCACACTGGCCGGACTTGCGCTCATCGGGCTTATTCATTTCACGGAAATTGCCACACTCAAAGCTGTAACTTTGGATGATGAGCCGCTGCTTGACTGGTCAAACCGCTTTTCGCTGTCACATGATAAAATGCTTCTCCAACAGCCGCTTGATGAAATGGCGAAAGAAATCATGAGCCGCAAAGGAGTCGTAAAGGTAGATATTGACTACATTCTTCCTTCCAAACTTCAAATCAGGACTAATGAGTTTACTTCTTTGTCGCTGGTCGTCGATAAAGTGAGCGGTGTCATGCGCGGTGTAACCGCCGAAGGGCGAGTTGTAAAATTGTCAGAGTCATTCTCCGATTGGGATCAGCCGGTAATGACCAACGTCCTTTCCGGAACGCTCTATCGCTACTGCGAGGATAGCCGCGTTCGAATGGTTATTCCGCAACTGCTCAAACTTGAGCAGGAGAATTCGAGTATCTACAGAGATATTTCTGAAATAGACTTTGGGTCTTCTGAGATGCTCCAGGTGAAATTTGCGTCGTTTCCGGTCAGGGTCAAAGTCATCGAGACCGAGTTCTATTCACAGATAGTTTCCTTTTCAAATTTTATGGAGCAGTTTACACCCCCAACAGACAGCACTGTTGCTTATGATGCCCGCTTTGAGGGAATCGTTATCAGAGTCGCCCAGGACACGATTCCCGATACGACCAAAGAAAGCTTTGCTGCTTTTGAAATAATTGATAGTATTGCTGATTCGACCGTCATCGTGGCAGCAGCAACTATACCCGCAGTCTCAAACGCCAAAATTACTCCAACACACGCAAAAAAAACTTCCAATAAACCGATTTCAAAAACGCCCAAGAAGAAAACAAACAGCAGAAAAACATTGGAAGGAAACCGCGGATAAATATGGCCGGTGAGAGCATGGTTGCCGCACTCGATATCGGCACATCAAAAATTGTCTGCATAATCGGAGAGCGAGACTCGTGCGGCGGCATCTTTGTTATTGGACACGGCCATGCTCCGGTCGACGGTCTCAAACGCGGTATGGTAGTGGATATGGATAAGACAGTGAAATCAATTCGAAAAGCAATCGACGATGCCCAGCTTGTCTCTGGCACCGAGATCGACCGTGTGACCGTCGGTATCGCCGGAGAACATATCCGTTCCATAGACAGCCACGGGGTGGTTGCAATTGGACGAAGCGATCATGAGATCACAAGCCTTGATATGACACGGGCAATTGAAGCCGCACGTACCATTGCTATCCCGGTAGACCGTGAGATTATCCATGTAATTCCGCAGGATTACTCAGTCGACGATCAGACGAATATCAAAGACCCGGTCGGAATGTCTGGTGTCCGGCTTGAAGTCCAAGCCCATATCGTCACCGCTTCTGTGACATCGGCCAAGAATATTTTTCGCGCTCTTGAGCGAAGTCGACTTGGGATTGATCACATGGTTTTGGAATCTCTGGCGCTCTCAGAGTTTGTGCTGACCGAACGCGAGACCGAAACCGGCAGTGTGTCAGTAGATATCGGCGGAGAGATTACCGATGTCTCGCTTTTTTATGACAATGCCATTCGCCACACAGCCGTCATACCTGTCGGCGGGAGACATGTCACCAATGATATTGCAATCGGGCTCAAAATGACGATTGATCAGGCTGAAGAACTAAAAATCGCTCATGGCGCCGCGCTGGCTTCGCTCGTCGATCCTGCTGATATGATTCATATCCCAGGCATCGCGGGACGGTCAATGCGGGAGCTTTCCCGAAATGTACTTGCCTCAATATGTGAACCGCGAATGGAAGAAATTCTTGCCCTTGTCGGGCGGGAGATAAAGAAGGAAGCTCGCAACAAGTCCCTCACTGGTGGATTGGTTCTTACCGGCGGAGGGTCGCTTCTGCCTGGGACACTTGAACTGGCCGAGCAAATGTTCTCCATGCCGGTTCGACGCGGCGTAATACGCGGTATAGAGCATACACCGGATGAGTTGAATTCGGTGCGTTATGCCACCGTCCATGCTCTGATGCAGTATGGATTTAAACACGAAGCAAAAGACCAGCATCGAGGTAGTATGAAATCTTGGATTAGAAAAATGGAAAATTGGATCACTAAACAGTTTTAACCACGAGCGTTTAAGGAGAAGGTGAGATGGCGGTTCAAAAACATCAATTCAATTTCGCAGCCGATTATGTCGGCTATGCCAGCATCAAAGTCATCGGCGTTGGCGGAGGCGGAGGGAACGCAATCAATCGCATGATTGCATCGGGATTAAAAGGGGTGGAGTTTATAGCGATCAACACCGACGCCCAGGTACTTGATCAGAGTATGGCCGAGAAGCGCATTCAGATCGGCCGCGACACAACCAACGGACTTGGCGCCGGAGCAAATCCTGAAATCGGACGGCTCGCAATGGAAGAAAGCCGCCAGGAAGTCCGCGAAGCGATTGGCAAACCAAACCTTGTATTCATCACTGCCGGTATGGGTGGCGGAACAGGAACAGGAGCCGCGCCGGTAGTTGCTGAAATTGCTAAAGCATCAGGCGCGCTGACTGTCGCTATTGTGACAAAACCATTCCGATTTGAAGGAAAGAAAAGAATTGACCGCGCCGGCGCAGGATTGGCTGAACTGAAGTCAAAAGTGGATACCCTGATAATAATCCCCAACGAACGTCTGCTTGAGATTGTTGACAGGAAGACCACATTGTCTGACGCCTTCGCGACAGCCGACGATGTTCTGCATCAGGCTACAAAAGGTATCTCGGATCTTATCACAATCCCCGGTCTTATCAATTGCGACTTTGCCGATGTACGCACAGTCATGCTTGAGATGGGCGAAGCTATCATGGGCACCGGAGCGGGCGAAGGAGACGAAAAGGCAGTAGATGCCGCCCGTTTGGCAATAAGCTCACCGTTGCTTGAGAAAGTGTCCATTAGCGGCGCGCAGGGTGTCCTTATTAATGTTACCGGCGGTGAGGATATGACCCTCTTTGATGTCAACACTGCGACATCACTGATTTATGAAGCCGCAGGCGCTGATGCCAATATCATTTTTGGGGCCGTTATCGATCCCAATATGAACAACCAAATGCGGGTGACGGTAATAGCGACCGGGCTGGGAGCCGATGACAAACCGGCTATTATTGCCGCGGTCGATACAAAGTCAAAGGATGGCGCTTCTGCCAAGGCCATTACACTTTTCCCAACCGAGGCCATGACTGTGGGTAACTTCACAACGTCGGATGTACAAATGCCTGCAGAAGTCAAAAATGATCAGTCGGGGGAGACAGCCGCAGTTGCCAGCCACGAAAATGGCGGTTATAACCGTCTGAATGGAAACGGCAACCGCCACCGCCACCGCGTTCCGATATTCGCCGAGGATGACCGCACAATCCCTGCCTATATCAGAAGATTGGATGACAACAACCGATAAAGAAGACGCTCATCGACTATGCGATGAGATCCGACAGATAAAAAATATAGAGCACCGCTAAAGACGCTCTATTGTTTTGGTTCCTCAACCTAACCGCCGGCTTAACTACCCTGCCGGCGGTTTATTATTTTGTCCAACTCATCTTTTTACGTGGCTGGTGTACGTCCCCGTGCACCAGCCACGTACCATACTCCGCCGTGGCGGACGGTGTGATCGTACTCGTTGTGTGGTATCGGGCGCCCTCGCGCCCGATACTCTAATTTAGCTGTCAGGCGAGGGCGCCTGACAGCACTTCTAAGGGAAAAATAAGAAGATGTTTGCTTTAATACTATCACATCTTTAAAGTGATCCATTTGCTCATATTTTATTGGGAGTGAAAAAACCACCGCGTTTCTGCGATGGTTTCTCAATAGTCAATGTCATGCAGTCAAACTGCGTCAGGACAGATTCAAATCAGCATATTTGCTGAGAGGTCTGTATTCTACTAAGCCGCGGCAGATTTTGTGCGCTTGGCGTTCGAATTCTTGATAACCTTACCCGCTTTGAGGCACGAGGTACAGACACGAATTCGTTTCGGTACACCGTTTATATAGGCGCGAACTTCCTGTAGGTTCGGCAACCAACGGCGGCTGGTCAGGTTATGGGCGTGAGAGACATTATGACCGAAAGTCGTCTTCTTACCGCATAATTCACACATTCTTGGCATAATTTCTTATAACTCCTTCTAAACAGACCGGAAGAATACCTTCCTTGTGACAATAAGGCAAGGAAATTTTATCGACATGGCAAGAGTTCAGAGCAGATGTGCTATTCCTCCCCCCAGTTTGACTAATCTTTGTTATTACCGTATAATAAGTTGGGTGGAAACGGGAGACTGTGCTAAAGTCGCATTTAGCAATCTTTTTTCCCTCTTGATGCCCGATACTGTATAACAAATTAGGAAACTGATGCTTGATTTAAAAATTATCCGTGAAAATCCCGAACTTGTCAAACAAGGTGTTCTCCGCAAAAACAGCAATTGCGATATAGACCAAATCCTGGCGATCGACGTCAAACGGCGCGGCATCCTCACCAAGGCCGACCAGCTCAAAGCCGAGCGCAATCGCGTTTCTGCAGAAATTGCCAAAAAGAAGAAGGCTGGCGAAACCACCGATGCCGATGTCGCAGCCATGCGGCACGTCGGCGACGACATAACCGCTCTTGACACAGAACTTCGGGACATCGAAGAACTCCTGCAGTCAACTCTTAGCTGGGTACCCAATTTGCCCCATGTGTCGGTCCCCGAAGGCGGCGAGGCCGCGAATGTCATTGTCCGCAATTGGGGTGAACCCGCCCCGACCACCTTCAAAGTACTTCCTCATTGGGAAATTGGCGAAAAACTCGGGATTCTCGATCTCGCCGGAGCGGCAAAAATCACCGGCTCGGGATTTTATGTCCTCAAAGGGATGGGGGCAAAACTCCAGCGTGCCCTTATCAATTATATGCTCGATCTGCATTCCGCCGATGGCTTTACCGAGGTCAATGTCCCGCATATTGTCAATGCTGACACCATGTACGGAACTGGCCAACTGCCAAAACTCGCCGATGATATGTACAAAACCGAAGGGGATAATCTCTACCTGATTCCTACAGCCGAGGTCCCAGTCACCAATCTCTATAAGCAGGAAATAATCAACGCCGACCAACTGCCCATCCGTATGGTTGCGTACACTCCCTGTTTCCGACGTGAAGCCGGCTCGGCTGGCAAAGACACCCGAGGAATGATCCGGGTGCATCAATTCGACAAGGTCGAACTGGTCAAAATTGTTCGTCCAGAAAACTCCTACGACGAACTTGAAACACTGGTCGCGCAGGCAGAGAAGATTTTGCAAGGCCTCAAACTTCCCTATCGTGTTCTGTTGCTCGCATCAGGGGATCTCTCATTCGCCGCCGCCAAATGCTATGACCTTGAACTCTGGTGTGCAGGAGTCGAGAAGTATTTGGAAATCTCCTCGGTTTCCAATTTTGAAGACTTCCAGAGCCGACGGATGAAATGCCGATTCCGCGATGAAAATAAAGAGATTCATCACCCCCATACACTCAACGGCTCAGGTGTGGCGTTGGCGCGCCTTATTCCTGCTATTTTGGAAAACTACCAGAATGGGGATGGAACTATCACTATCCCCGAGGTCCTTCGACCGTATATGCAGGGGGCGGAAAGAATTTCCTGATGCCCCCCGAACCGAAGACTTCTTCGACTACTTCAGACCTCTACATAGGGAAATCGACTCTCTTCAAGACTTTTCTCATGCTTGGAGTCGCCTTTATTTCCGCATTGTTTATATGGTATTCTTTTCGGCTCATCGAAGATCTCAAAGAAGATACCCGGGCTCAAGTCGAGCGATATGCCAAACTGTTCGAGCTTGCTATCAATTCGCCGACCTCGGGCGAAGAGTTGCAGTTTATTTTTGATGAAATAATTATCAAGGCGACATTTCCTATCATCGTCCTGGATAAAGACAACAATCCCATCCAATGGCGAAACGTTCCGGAACTGGACGACAGCGACACCACCCGTGCGACAATCGAACGACTTAACTCCATGGCCGCCGAGATGCGCCACGATAATCGTGTATTTCCCATCTTCTACGGCACCCTGCAGATAAACTCTCTCTGTTATGGCGATCCGGCTATTATTGGCAAACTCAAGCTCATGCCGTTTGTTGAGGTCGCCGTGGTTTTGGCGTTCATGATAGTAGGCATAATCGGATTTCAGAATATTCGTCGGAGCGAAGAGCGTCTTATCTGGGTTGGAATGGCCAAGGAAACGGCTCACCAACTCGGCACACCCATCTCCTCACTGCTTGGCTGGCTTGAGCTTATGAATAAGGAGAACCGTTCCGAGCTATCGCCGGAACAGATTGAATCATTGCTTGATAATACGGTCGAAAATATGAACATTGATGTCGACCGGCTTCAACGAGTTGCCAATCGATTCGGTAAAATCGGCTCCATACCGAAACTGCAGGAGTGTGATCTAAATGAGCTAATTCGTGAAACGGCCGAATATTATCGCAGGCGGCTCCCCTTTGAAGGGAAAGGGACACAAATTGATTTCAGGCCGGGTCTAATAGGCATGGTTATGCTGAACCCTGAGCTTTTTGGCTGGGTTTTAGAGAACTTGGTAAAGAACGGACTTCAGGCCGTGGACCCTAAAAGCGGGCGGATTTTTCTTGAAACTGCCATGACACAGGACAAAAAGGGTGTACAAATAAATATAATCGACAACGGGGGCGGGATATCGACTGCGGCATCGCGGAAGATTTTCCGACCCGGGTTTTCGACAAAAAAACGCAGCTGGGGAATGGGACTGACACTCGTCAAACGCATCGTGGAAGAGTATCATGTCGGACGTGTCAGACTTGCGCGTTCTCGACCCGGCGAAACTGTATTTGAAATCATTCTCCCGAATTCGGGCGAAATAAAGGAATAGCGAATGGCCGTTGCACAAGACAAGGGAAGAATTCTCTGGGTGGATGATGAAATAGACGCACTGAAACCGCACATTATCTTTCTCGAAGGCAAAGGATTCGAAGTCAAAGGCGTAATGTCCGGCGATGACGCTATCAAAGCTGTCCGCGATGAACTCTTTGACCTCGTATTGCTCGATGAAATGATGCCCGGAAAAGACGGCCTTACCACCCTCGAGGAAATCAAAGAGATTCGCCCGCACCTGCCCGTTGTCATGGTAACAAAATCGGAAGAAGAGAGCTTGATGGAGCAGGCGATAGGACAAAAGATCGACGACTATATCGTCAAACCGGTTGTGCCCTCTCAGGTCCTCTCTGTCATCAAACGAAGACTCGAGTCCAAAAAAATTATAGGCTCGTCATCAATGCGACGCTACATCACAGAAATAAATCGCTTCAATCAGCGCATGTATGGCGCAATGGAGCCGGAAGAGTGGCACGAAGCCGCTCGCACCATCGCCCAGTGGAATCTCGACCTCGATGAAAGCAATGATCAAGGTCTCAAGGAGACCCACGAGGGAACATCGAAAGAGTGGAATGTCGAGTTCACAAAATATATAGAAAGCCAGTATCCGCGCTGGCTCCAAAGCAACAAGCGGCCGCTCTTGTCATCGGATATCGTCAGCACATATGTTGTGCCTGAACTGAAGAAAAAAAAGAAGGTGCTCTTTGTTGTTGTCGATTGCATGCGTCTCGACCAGTGGATGCTTGTCGAACCACTGCTTGCAGACTTCTATAATATCCAGCGCAATTATTATTTCTCAATGCTTCCGACTGCCACACCCTTTGCCCGCAACGCCCTTTTTGCCGGTATTTTCCCCGATGATATCCACCGCCAGTATCCGGATAACTATGCCGTGCAGGACGAAGGATCGCTCAATCGCTTCGAGGATAGATTTCTCATAGACAATCTCGCTCGCAATGGACTCCGCTATGATCGACAACTGCGCTACCATAAAATATTCAACAATACCGAAGGCGAAGAGCTTGCAAAACGAGTCGCTGATCTCTTCGACAGCCCGGTTGTCGCGCTGGTCTTTAACTTTCTGGATATATTGGCGCATGGCCGCTCAAATAATGTTATTCTAAAAGAAATTGCCGGAACCGAATCGGCCTTCCGTACCCTCATGCGAACATGGTTTGTACATTCTCCACTCTTTGCAATTTTGAAATCTTTCGCCGCACGGGACTTTACCATTGTGCTGACATCCGACCATGGCTCCGTACTATGCCGGAGAGGGACGATGGCGCATGGACGCCGTTCGACCTCCACCAATCTTCGCTATAAATACGGCGACAATCTGAACTCTGATCCCAAGGATTCCATTCTTGTGAAAAAACCCGAGCAGTGGCGTCTGCCATCGTTTACCTTGGCGACGACCTATATCATCGCAAAAGAAGACTTTTATTTTGTTTACCCTAATAACTACAATGAGATGGTCAGGCAGTTTCAGAATTCGTTCCAGCATGGCGGCATCTCGCTCGAAGAGATGGTTGTTCCGGTTGCTGTCATGACTCCCAAGTGATAACGTTCTATGAAAGCACTGGAGATTATCTCTCATTCTGAGAGCGAGACCAAATCACTTGCCCAAAAACTCGCGGCTACATTTCCCGAAGGGGAAGTTCTGGTGCTGAGAGGCGCACTCGGCTCAGGCAAGACAACATTTGTCAAAGGGCTTGCGATAGCTCGCGGAATCGAAGAAGCGACGGTCAGTTCCCCCACCTATACTGTTGTGAACGAATATCCTTCCGAGCGTCCTATCTTCCATTTCGACCTCTACAGAATTAATGACCCGACTGAACTATATGAAATCGGCTGGGACGACTATATCGGCCGGACCGGCTTGACTGTTGTCGAATGGGGCGAAAAGGCGCAGGACAAACTTCCAAGTCAATACTATCTTATCGATTTCTCAATTGTGGGCGAGACCGAACGAAAAATAGTCATCACCCGGATTGGGTCATGAATCATTTCGACGAAAAATATCAAAACGTCCTCGCCATTGACAGTTCGGGCCAAAAACTCAAACTCGCCCTGAGTTTTGGAAGCGACCGCTCGGTGCAGTCAACTGCCGAAGACGAGCGGACACATGGCCAGGTAATCATGAAAAAAATTCAGGAACTGCTTGAATCAAGCGGGTTGGATAGAACAGCCATCAACGCCCTCGCTGTCTCAATTGGACCCGGCTCTTTTACGGGTTTGAGAATCGGCCTTGCCGCTGCCAAAGGGATCGCAGTCGCCCTCGATATTCCGATTGTTGCCGTAAGTGTTTTTGAGATTGCCGCAATGAAGACTCGTTCCATCACCGACCGGCTCTGGGCAATTGTGAAAATAACCCGCGATGAGTTTATTATGGCACCGATGTCCAAGGGCAAGGCCGAGATGCTCTCCATTCAGGTCGTGAAATTGCCTGACTTAGCCTCATCTATTGGAACCGAGCTGGCCATAGGAATCGGGTTTTCTTTGAAAGATGTGTTATCGGATCATCAAATCTGCCCCGGTTTCGATGAACTCGACAATAACGCATCCGAGTTGCTCTATCTTGGGCGGGAAAAACTCGAAACAGAAGACTTCGCCGATATCGCTTCGATTCAGCCGCTTTATATACAAAAATCATCTGCGGAAATTCGCTATGAACAGCGCCAGCAAAGACAATGAACACGCTGTCTCAATTCGCGGCATGGTTGAAGCCGATATCTCAACCGTTGCAAAATTGGAACGTGAAATATTCTCCGATGCCTGGCCCGAACAATCATTTCATGAAATATCCGAAGATTCCGACTGGGGGGGGCTGGTGGCCGAAGCCGATGGCTCAATTGTCGCCTATGCCTGCTATCTTATTGTGCTGGATGAGTTACATCTCGCCAATATCGCCGTAAGCGCCGCCTTCCGTCGGAAATCAGTTGCAAAACATCTGCTGGAGCATATCTTATCTATGGCCCGTGAGCATAAATGCGAGACTATAATTTTGGAAGTTCGTCCTTCGAATACAGATGCCCAGCTCTTCTATGAAAAGTATGGATTTTCGCTCCTCTACCGCCGTCCAAAATATTACCACAACCCTATTGAGGATGCATTGGTGATGACTCGAACACTTGAATATCCCGGCAGAGAGCGCTGACCATGGAATGGTTCCGCAAAACAAAATCTGGTCTGCCGGATCAGGAAAAGATGAATATTCCGGAAGGGCTCTGGAGTAAATGTCTTTCATGCGGCGAAATTGTATACAGCAAAAAAATGGAGCAGCTTCTGTGGGTTTGTCCAAGCTGCAATTATCATTTCCGCATTCCAAGCCAGAAATATATTTCGATTCTGCTTGATGACGGTCATCTCGATGAATTTGATACCAATTTACATTCGGGTGATCCGCTCAAATTCAAAGATTCAAAACGATATCCTGACCGTCTCAAAGAAGCCAATGAAAAAGCAGGAGGAACCGAGGGTCTGATAACCGGCTTGGCCGGCATGGGTGGTATGCCAATTTCATTCGCCATTATGGATTTTGCCTTCATCGGCGGCTCGATGGGTTCTGTTGTAGGTGAGAAAGTAGCGCGCACTATCGAACGCGCTATCAAACACAATGTCCCGCTCATTATTGTCTCCTGTTCAGGCGGAGCGCGAATGCAGGAAGGAATTCTCTCGCTCATGCAAATGGCCAAGACCTCCGGCCTGCTCTCTATTCTCGCCAAACAGCATCTGCCGTATATCTCAGTGCTGACCAACCCGACCACTGCCGGTGTCATGGCCTCATTTGCGTCGCTGGGAGATGTCACTATCGCCGAGCCGAAAGCATTGCTTGGCTTTGCCGGTGCCCGGGTTATTCAGCAGACAATAGGGCAAGATTTACCCGAGGGCTTTCAGTCGTCGGAATTCTTCATGGAAAAGGGTTTTCTGGATAAAATCGTCGAACGCAAAGAACTTCGAGATACGATTATCCGCCTCCTCAACTACATGAGGAAACCCTTATGATGAACTATTACACCACGTACTCAGCGGCTGAAAGATTTATTTTCTCGCGAGAATTTTTTGGAATGAAGCTCGGACTGGAGAATATACAGGATTTTTTGGCGACCCTTGGCAATCCGCAGTCGAAATATAAGACGGTGCATATTGGCGGAACCAACGGCAAAGGCTCAACATCAGCGATGCTTGCCTCTATCTGTCGCTCCGCCGGATACAAAACCGGGCTGTATACATCTCCCCACCTTGTTAATTTTCGCGAACGAATCCAAATCGATGGAAAATATATCCCGGCGCAGACTGTGCTTGCTTTTGTAAACCGCCATCGCGCCCAACTTGTAAAAAAAAAGTCTCCTTCTTTGAATTAGTCACCGCGCTGGCTTTCGATCAATTCGCCAGACAGAAAGTCGATATTGCAATCATCGAAGTCGGACTTGGCGGGCGTCTCGATGCCACAAATGTGCTCCATCCCTTGCTGACCATTACAACCGACATCAGTTTTGACCACACCGACATCCTCGGCTCGACTTTGGCCCAGATTGCTTCGGAGAAAGCTGGCATTATTAAAGCCGAGGTGCCGCATTTGAGTGGGCTGGTTCCTGCTGAAGCCTCTGTAATTCTGAAGAAGAAAGCAAAACTGGTGGGTACAAAGTATCAGACAATTTCTTCGCGAGATTTCAAAGCCGACAAAACCAAGCTTTTACTCGATTACAGGTCAGATAACATGAAGATATCACATTTGGCTCCGTCACTGAAAGGGACGCATCAGCTTATCAACGCCGCTCTTGTAATCAAAGCCGCCTCGATACTTAATACGAATAGATTCCCTCTATCAAAACGAGCCATAATCCACGGGATCAAATCAACCGACTGGCCCGGGCGTTTTCAGATTGTGGAGAAGAAGGGCCAGCCTACCTTAATTTTGGATGTCTGTCATAACGTGGGCGGCTCGCGTGCTTTTGCCGATACATTCAGGAGAATGTTTCCGCATCGCAAAGCAGATATTATCGCCGGGTTTGTGAAGAAAAAAGAACATCAGAAAATGATCGACGAACTCGCCCCCGTTGCCGCACGGTTCACCCTTGTCCCGATGAAAACCCACCGAAGTGTCGAGCTGGCGGAGTTTATAAAAGAAATGGACTGGCATGGGGTCGAAATCATCCCTTCAGGATCACTCCGAAGCGCATTGGCGACGGCCAAAAAACGACAACTGTCTCCACAACAGACGATGCCCATCGCAATTATAGGATCGCATTATCTTGTAGGAGAATTCCTGGAGGGTTTCATACGGTCATGAGCGAACTCTCTAGAAAAAAAAAGGCGTTGCCAGTCAGGACTACAGCCAAATCGACGGCAACCAAACCTGCAAAAGAGACGACAATCAAAGCCGTTGCGACTCTTGAAAAAGAACTCGAAGAAAAAGTCCGGCTTCTCAGCGACACTAATCGCCAGTTGAAACGAAAAATATTTGACCTTTATACTGTCTTCGAAATCAGCCGAAATATTAATTCGGTCTTGGAATACCAAACACTGCTCGACAGTTTTATTTTCACCTGTCTGGGACAGGTCGGCGTGGCAAAAGGGGCTATCTTCTTGTCCCGAGAAGGGCATAAGGACAAATTCTTCCTTGCCAAGGCCAAAGGGTCAGGGGAATTCCCTGACACAGATGAGCATTTTGTTACGTCGTCGCGACTTACAGATTACTTAACCCGTCTCAACAGACCGATTCTGGTTGATGAATTGACAGGGGAACTGGTGACGCCATCTGAGCATTCCATTCTGAGCCGGTTTCCATCGGGTGTCATCGTTCCTCTCATTTACAAGAGTAAATTGAGCGGCATTTTTGCCATGGCTGACAAAATCTCCAGCGGTGTTTTCAGCACTGATGACCTCGAATTCCTTTCTGTTCTTGCCAATCAAATTGCCGTTGCAATCGAAAATGCGCTGCTCTTTGAAGGCGTCAACACGGCCACCCGTCTGCTTCGCGAAACCCAGCACCAACTGTTGCAGACTGAAAAACTTGCGGCTCTTGGAGAAATGTCGGCGCGGGTCGCCCATGAGGTCAACAATCCGCTCGGAATTATCCAGAATTATGTGCTCCTCATGCGGCGCACCAACGAGCGAAATGCCCAGGCTCAAATGTACGCCGATATCATCAGCGGCGAAATTGACCGGATAGCCCGGATCGTGCGTCAGCTTCTGCAAATGCACCGCCCTGAGGCAACTCAGTTTATGACATTAAACTTAACCGCCGAAGTCGACACTATTTTGAATTTGATGGAGCGTCCGCTCGCTATGGGACTTATCGAAACCATTCGCGCGTATAACGCTCAACCGGTTTATATAAAAGGTGATTCTGAACAGTTAAAACAGGTGTTCTTAAATTTGATTATTAATGCGCGCGATGCAATGCCCGATTCCGGCAAACTGACCGTCGGCATCGAAAGCGGCGAAGACAATATCACGCTGTCGTTTCAGGACACCGGAACAGGTATACCGCCTGAACTGGTCCCGCGAATATTTGAACCATTCTTTACCACCAAAGAGGCAAGCAAAGGGACGGGCTTGGGATTGTCTGTCTGCTATGGAATAATAAAAAACCACAACGGGTCGATAACATTCAGTAATATGAATTTCGGTGGACGCATCGATATTGTTCTTCCGCGAGTAAAGGAATAAGGCAGCGCTGATGGCTTCGTTTGAAAAAATCCTGATTATCGACGACGAAAAGGGGATGTGCGATTCCCTTTCCGTTCTCCTGCAGGGGGATGGTTATAAAGTCGAAACCTTTCAGGTTCCCTCCAAAGCAATCGAACGTATCCGAGCAGAAAAAGTCGACTTGGTCATAACCGATATTAAAATGCCCGACATGAGCGGGCTTGATATTTTGAAAGCCGTCAAAGAACAGGACGAAGGCATCCCTGTTATATTCATGACCGGCTATGGTTCGCTCGATACCGCAATCCATGCCGTCTCTCAGGGAGCGGATGATTATCTCTTAAAACCGGTTGAGTTTACTTACCTGCTCTTTGCAGTAAATAGAGCGTTGGACAAACGACGCAGTGAGCTTGCCCGATTTCGCCTTCTGGAAGAACTAAAGCTGTCCAACCTTATCCTCAATCGAAGAGTGGGGGAACTCAACGCGCTGTATGAGGCCGGCAAATCTATCGGGTCCTCGATTAATCTCAATGATTTGCTCCGTCAGATTGTCACCCTTGCCGCGACTGTCACCGAGGCGCAGATCGGCTCGATCATGCTCCTTGACGAGCGCAAAGAGTTTTTGAAAATCGCCGCGGCTATTGGACTTGAAAACGACATTATTCTTAACACCCGCCTGCCGATTGGGGCATCTATATCTGGATATGTCGCCAAAACGGGCGAGGCCCTCATGGTTGCCAATGTCGAAAATGATGACCGCTTTCGCCGTATGAATCGTGACAAGTACGGTGCCGCCTCGCTGCTGTGCACGCCTCTAAAGATTAAAAATAACGTTCTTGGCGTCATCAATATGGCCAATAAACAGGACGGTCAGCAATTCACCGACGATGACCTCCGTTTGCTTACAACTTTCGCATCCCAGGCCGCGGTTGCTGTAGACGATGCCTACGAATTCGAGAAGAGCCGCCGACGTCTGGTTGAATTTGAAATCCTTCAGGAAATGTCAAATGAACTTCCGGTCATGGATTCGCTGGTGCGTTTTCGGACAACACTTGTTGATAAGCTCCGTCGCGTGTTTCCAATTGACTACGCCGTTTGGTTCAGTTGGAATGCCGCGACCGGAATCCTCAGTCCCGATAGCTCAATCGGCGAAACAGATTTGCCACAAACCGATAGCGGCAAGATCGATATATCAAAAGCCCAGCGGAGTCAGATAAACTTGACACAATTGGAAATCGACTCGCTCGACCTGACCGATCTTCAGTCACTATCCGCTTTTATTGGCGAGAAAATATCCGAGCGCTCGCAGTATCCAAAGCCCGATCGCGCCTATATGGCCATTCCGACTCTTCGAAATGGAGAGCTTGCGTATCTATTCTATTTCGGTTCGGAAAGCGAGCGGACATACAGCGACGAAGACATGTCTCTGGCGCGGCTGGTAGTTTCTCAATCGGCGCTCCTATTTGAAAAAGAGAAGACACTTCTCAATGCGACCCGCCTTATCACCATGGGGAATATGATTTCTGAAATTTCACATGACCTACGTAAACCGCTCACCTCTTTCAGCGGCGGCCTCCAGATTCTGAAACAACGCTGGCCGGAGATTTGTGACAATTCCGATTTCTTTAAAACTGCTGAGGAAGAAGTTCATCGGATGAATGAGCTTGTCCGTGAGCTTGTTGACTTTTCCAATCCAAACAAATATGAGACGACTAAATTTGACCTCAGACATACTATTTCACGCTCCGCGGAACTTGTCGCGCCAGATCTCCGCAAGGGCAAGGTCAAGTTTGAAGCCGTATTCGATGACTCAAGTTGGGAGGTCATTGCCAATAAAAATCAAATTTTGGAGATGTTTCTCAATTTGTTTATTAATGCCATCGATGCCATGCCCAAAGGAGGCTCGCTGACCGTCGTGGGATGTCAGGAGCGGCCTGATCACAAAAAAGAGGATTATCTTGCGGTAAAAGTAATCGACACCGGTGTTGGCATCAAAAAAGAACACCTCTCACAGGTCTTCGACCGTTATTACACAACCAAAGAAACCGGCACCGGACTCGGACTTGTGGTCGTGGAGCGTATCATTTCTGCCCACAACGGCACCCTTAAAGTTGAATCATCTGAGGGAATAGGTACAACTTTTACCGTTTATTTCCCGCTCCAACATTAACATATTCGGTACTCCCACCTTCGTTTTCAGGCGCGCCCCCTCTTTATAATGCAGAATTTTGCCGAAAATCGGCAAATCTAAAGAAAAACGCCTTGATTTTATCCTAATATTGCCGATACTTAGCGGCAAGGCAGAACATAATATATGGCCAAACAAAAAATTAAGATACTCGTCATAGACGATGACCCCAAAATCGCTTGGCTCCTCTCCGAAGGGCTGTCCACATCATTTGAGTTTCTTTCAGCCCGTGATGGCATCGAAGGCATTCAAATGGTCTCAACCGAAAAGCCGGACCTGATACTTCTCGATATCAAAATGCCGGGCATGACAGGCCTTGAGGTTCTCGAAAAACTCAACCGCCAGGAAAATAGACCCGATGTTATAATGATCTCCGGCCATGGAGACACAAAATATGTGGTCGAATCGATGAAACTTGGAGCGGCGGAATTCATCCCGAAACCGTTCGATGTCAAGGAAGTCGAAATACACCTCAACGTCGCACTTGACCGCATACGCATGAAAAGCGAAATCGGACAGCTCAAAAAAGAACTCCAATCGCGCACTAATTACAACGGATTTATCGGTGATTCCGAGCCGATGACCCGAGTGAAGAGTATCATCGAACAGGTTGCAGATTCCGAACTGACGGTCCTGATTCGCGGCGAATCGGGCACAGGTAAGGAAATTGCCGCTCGGTCACTCCATGAGCTTTCATCGCGTCGTGACCAGGAATTTGTCAAAGTCAACTGCGCCGCAATTCCAAGAGATTTGCTTGAAGCGGAACTCTTCGGATATGAAAAAGGAGCCTTCACCGGCGCCCACAAGAACAAGCAGGGACGTTTTGAGCTTGCCAACAAAGGGACCATCTTCCTCGATGAAATCGGCGATATGCCTATGGAACTGCAATCCAAACTCCTCCAGGTCCTTGAACAACAGGAATTTGTTCGGGTTGGCGGGATACACAATATCCATGTCGATGTCCGGATTATATGCGCGACAAACAGGAATCTGGAGCTTGCCATAAAAGAGCAGGGCTTCCGCGATGATTTATTCTACCGTCTAAATGAGATCACCCTCTTTCTCCCGCCGCTCCGGCAGCGACCCGAGGATATTCCTTTTCTTGTCAACCATTTCATCAAGAAGTACAACAAGCAGTACGAAAAAGAATATCCCGCCGTCTCAAATGATACAATACAGCACCTCGTCTCATTCCGCTGGCCCGGAAATGTGCGTCAGTTGGAAAATATGATAAAACAGGTAGTCGTGCGTGGAGACGAAGCGATAATTATCGAACTAATAGAATTAGCCGGAGCCGGTCTTCATTCCATGCCGATTTATGCGGATGTTCGCCAGCCAGTCCATGTCTATGCAGCAGATGGCAATGCCGCCACCGAAGTACGCGGCGATGACTATTCGCTGAAAAATCGGGTCGGAAAGACAATCGCCAACGAAGAAAGAAAACTTATCGCTGAAGTTCTAAATAAGACTAACTGGAACCGGCGTAAAGCCGCCGATTTGCTCGATATTAGCTATCGTTCTCTCCTCTATAAGATCAAAGATTACAACCTCAATTCCACCAAGTAACAAGTCAGCATCCTCAAGACCTGATTTAAGTTACATTATTTCACCACGTTCATAGTGCAAAAATAGCGCAATGTTTTGCGTGACTGACCAGTTTGCTGGCCAGTTTTCGTAATTCTTGCCGCCTAAAGACTAGCCTAACTCTTTGAAATAAAACAAAATGGGCGGATATCATCATGCTCTTGCTCCTTGACATGGGAAAGCTTTTCTGGTAAAACATCCTTTCAAAAAATCGGAATAAGAATTGCTTTATGTCTTGTCAGATAGCTCAGGAAACCAAGGATTACGATTTGGAAACAAAAAGCACATTACCAATAGAAGCCGCCTCTGATCTCGGCCTTCAGAACTTTCTGGAGAAAGCCACAATAGAACTGAAGCGAGCCGAGCGATACCGGGTTTTTGTCTCGCTTGTTGTCTTTGATCTCGAAGCAATTTGCCAGAAAGCGGAGCTTTCCGTGTTGGATCTTTGTCAGGATCTATATCAGATCGTCCGTCAAAACGCCCGTGCGTGTGACCATGTTACCCTTGTCGATGAGTCATCTCTGACAATCCTCTTTCCCGAGACTCCACGTCAAGGTGCCGAAACGGCAGGGAAAAGACTTGGTGAACTTATAAGCCAGCATATCGCATCCAAGTCCGGCCAGAGCACAGGTGAATTGATTTCGCTGGAAATGGCATCGTATCCCGATGCCGCAGGAGCAAAGACACTTTCAGAATATTTGCATGACATGGCGCTTCGACATAGAAATTAATCGACGAAATTATCTACCCTCGTTGTTTTTACTTCCATTCCCTAAAGACTGTCCACCCCCTCCGGACAGTCTTTTTTTGTGTGATAACTTTTTTCTTAGTATCTGATAGCGCTGGGAAGCCCGTCCGCTGACGCGGCAATCACATGTTTATAGTCTGTGCTGTCAGGCGCCCTCGCCCGACAGTCATGTAGCGCGAGTCATTCTTATGCCCCGCGGGTCTTTATTATCCTTGTTGGCGAGAATCACACCGTCCCCACGAATGTCGGGACTGCGGTTCAGCGATTCTGTATTCTATATTATCCTAGCGCCTGCCCGCTGAGGGAATTTGTTTTGATCTTCGTGCGGGACGTCCCTGTCGCGCACCAATATTCGAATCACACCGTCCGCCGCGGCGGAGTGTGGTACAAGATTAGAGAGAAGATGGACCCCAGCTTCCCCGCCACAGCGGGCAGGCGCTAGGGTGACATCGAAATGAGGATGGCATTGCCAACACTGTCGTTGCGAGGAGCGACTTCCAAGGAGCGACCCTCCACAAGGAGCGACCCTCCACGGCGGGTCCGCCGCGGCGGACGGCAATCTCAGTTCGTCTTTTGGTCTCATACTGGATACTCATGAAACAGAATATGACGTTGCCAACATACAGAGAGACTCGCGCTGTGTATCGCCTTCGGTTTCACTCTGCGGGATAAAGATACCCCTCAAGTTCTCGCGCCATCGCGCGGCATTCCTCAAGCGACGTGATTCCTATCCCGTACTTTCCATCCCAGAATCTCTTCACCGTCGAATAAAAGAGCAGGTCAAGAGCGCGTGTTTCAACAAAATATCCCATGCTCACCGCCTGCCATACAGTAATGATTGGAGTCATCGTCAGGCGGTTATGCCATGCAATATAGCGCACCACAGCCTGCACGGACTCTTTCCCAAAAAGGCGTTTTAGGTCATGGTATGATTTTATGTCAGAAAGCTCGATAGTATCGCTCATTGCAGTGTGATCTGTGGTAATAAGACAAACACCCAAGTCCTAAGCGGCGTACGGACTTATGGTCTGTTCGCGAGAGAATGCCAGAGATACCAGGCCGCAGTCGTTCGATGCGGACGCCATTTATCGCTCAGGGCAATAAGCTCATCGACTGTCGCCTCGACTTCATAGAGTCTTTGAACCGAGCGCTTGATGCCCAAATCATTGATGGGAAAAACATCGGGACGGTGAAGCACAAACATGAGATACATCTGCGCACTCCACGGCCCAAGCCCTTTGACCTGGGTGATGGCTTCGGTTATTTCTTCGTCCGTCATTTTAGAAAAACGATAGATCCGAAGTTCTTTGGATGCTATCTTTTCTATCAACGCTCGAACCGCGATTATTTTTGCAGTCGACAGGCCGGCTTCGCGCAGTGTCGTGTCTGCAATCCTGTCGACAAACTCTGGAGTGAGCGGTTTTCCATTGTTGAGCGCGCGAAGTCTGTTAAAAATAGACTCAGCCGCTTTGCCGGACAATTGTTGTCCGGTGATGATTTTGACAATGGCGTCGAACCCGCCGCGTTTCTTTTTGAATGTGAGCGGCGGCAGTTCTTTAATGATTCTGCGAAGCACCGCATCTTTCTTCGAGAGGTAAATCAGACAGTCTGAATATATCATTTATTTCAACTTGATTTTACGTTTCGGTTCTCAGTTAGTAATTCTAATATATCCGTACTTGCTAGTTGGCTCGTCTTAAAAAGTTTGACGCGGCCAGAAAGTCCGGACTTAATGTTGGCAGGTGAGTATAACTCCTCGGAAGCCTTTTTGTGATCTTCATCATTAACAATGACATTTAGACTTACGCGCAAGTTAGGAGCAACTTGGAGGATATTTCGAAAGCGATCATTTATTGCTTTGTTGAATGTAGAAATTGAAGTAGCGACCTCAATAGCCGCAATCATTGTGTGGTCTTGCAATGCAATCAAATCTATTTCTCTAATCACCTTAAAAGCCTTTGGTGGTAACCCAAGTTCCAACCCACTTAAAGTTAAGCTTAATGCTCTGAGAATCGGCGATTTGCGTTGCTCAGTCATTCCGACGTGCGTGTCCAATCCCTTCTTCTTGAACCGAACGGCCAAATTCTCGATTATGGAATTGTGGTCGCGCATTGGCGTGAGTTGAAGTCCCATTGAGATTTGAGAACTCTTGGCAGTTAAGTGTTGCGAAGGTGTTCGAGTTGACGGATTCCAAACATAAAGTTCTCTTTTTTCGCCCTTAACTTTTTTCTTTTTGCAGTATTTGGAAACAACTTTATCCACTGTACTGATTTGAGGTCGATGAGAATTTACAAGCTGGCTATAAATAGACACCAACAACTCGTCCATTGTGGCTTGCTTGTGTTCAGTAAGAAAACTGAAGACAATATCCTGAACTAGAGCTTCTGCAGGGATTACATCCATTGGCTTCAAGGTAGTCCCACCATCCAACATATCGTTAGTAAACCATTTTTTCTCTTTCGGTATAAAAGTGAAAGGTCCGTTAGAGAGAAGAAACTTTAAATCATATCTAGCGATTCGGTGGAGTATTGATTTTTCATGCATAAACGGAATAAGGCCAGTCATTAATGTCGTCTCATCAGCACCCCCATGGTGTTGGATAATGCCTGCAGCTTTGTTTTGTAAATCTTTTTCTTCATTTGAACTCAACTGTGCTCTGACGCTCTCTATTGATGTCGGAACATCGACCGGCTTAAAGGAAAGTATGAAGTCTCCAAGCATTGAGCCGGCCGCTCTCTGGTGGATTGTCTGTTGATAATTCTCAACGGGCGGTTGATAAACCATTCCCCTTGTAGCACTTTCAGATTCTAAAGGAAGGCGGAATCCCGCGCGGAGTGCGGCTCTATGAAGGGACATCCAAACACCCAGATCACGATTGTGGAAAGTCATAACCATCCATCCGTCTGGCTTTATTACGCGTCGGCACTCTTTAAAAATCCTATATAAAGTCTCCTCGTAGAATTTTCGATCTTTTGCACCATCAAATCCCTGATGCCGTGTTTCTATTGCTTCTTGTGACTTGTCGGAAAGTCCCTTTAGCCCTAATAAATCCTTAACCCATACAAGGTAAAAATCTGACAATTCACCGTACTGCACATTCCCACCGAACGGTGGGTCAGTAATTATCGCATCGATGGAAGCATCCGGCATGTTGATCTTATGGCTTGATTGCGTGAGTAGCCAGCATGTTGCTCCATTTTGTAATTCTTTCCAAGGTGTACGGGTTCTCGGAGACTTGTAGAAAGTGCCGATAAGCTTTCTTTGTTCGTTCTTTCCAGATTTAATAGCCAAATATCTTCTCTGAATCGGGGCAATAGGATTTAGCTCCACATACTGAAAAGGCAACCAATAATTGTGTCCGGCCCACTCAATCGGTTTTCCACTCTGCCAGCCAGCACTTTGAAAAACAAATTTATTTGTGAATCGAAGTGTTCCTGAAAAGAGATGATTCAAAGCGTTTATTTCATTGGGTTTTTTGGAATCTTGCGGAAGATATTTCTTGGCCATTGCCATCGCTAATCGTTGACGTACGGTCATAAAATCTTTAAAGTATTTAATTCCTTTGCCGAAAATATTGTCATCTCTCGCGCGATCCATATCAGGAAATTCATCCTGCGGAATATCTAAGCCTTTATTATGAATAATTCTGGATTCTGATTTTACTAATTTATCGAATTTCTCTACGTCGTAAGTTGATGAGTCCGCTCGCCCCTTGTATCCGCACTTGCTACAATCTAAAAATGTCGCAATCATCCTATCGTCTTTTCTAATGCATTTACTGGGTTTTAGCTTAGCCCTGCAACGCTTATTGAAGCATTCGAAAACTCCCGCCCTGAGTTTCTTGCTAATCGCAAGCACGTTTTCGACCTCGCAATGAGGGCATATTATGACATTTGACCACTCAAACCAAGAAGCCGCTGAAACCGTGAGGCACTTTGGACATTCAGAACCAAACAGAGGGCTGATTGCTTTCTTGCATTCATCGTACCATTTCGCAAATAGTTCTGTGAAAACATCAATATCGATAGGTTCGCACTCTACTTGTGTTATCCATGTTGCAAGAGGGTTCAAGTCTACACCGACCACTTTTCTACGAAGTTTTAGGCCCTCTACGACCGTAACTCCTCCCCCACAAAAAGGGTCAAGTACTATATCAGAAGGGTTTGTGTATTCCTTAATGAGGCGTGAGAAAACATTGTGTGGCCGCCGTGCGTAGTAGCGATGCATTTTATAAATGGCGGTGTGGGCTTGTGCCAGAACCGGACTTGTGATGGGATTGACTGGCTTTAGTTTGTGACCTTCTGCCTTCGATTGAAGCTCTATTGTTTCATGAGTATCGGCGGCGATGAGATCCAGTTCTCGATTCACAAATAGCTTGCTCTTACTCTTTAGCTATTTAATTACGAATCTGTCTACAAGAAGACAAGAAAGATTTGTCAAACACTGCTTCATAATAAGAATAAGCGTTTTATTGCCTTCTTTAGCAACAACAATCCATACAGACTCATTTTCTATCCTCACCAGCCCATTATCTGTTCAAGGTTTCGGTTCAGGCGTTCAATACGCTCCTCATAATCCTCGCGTTTTGTCTTCTCTTTGTCAATCACATCTTTCGGCGCATTGGCCAGAAAATCGGCATTCCCCATTTTCTTGGAGAGTTTCTCAAGCTGGACTTTAAGCTCATTGAGATTTTTCTGCAGGCGACCTTTTTCGACATCAATATCTATAAGTCCCGAAAGGGGCAAATATATTTCCGCGCCCGCAATCACCGCCGATGCCGAAAAAGGGGGTTTCTTGACAGTCGTTCCGGCGGTCAAATTCTCGACACGCGCCAATGACCTGAAATATTCGGCATGGTTCTGAAGCAGTTCAGCATGCGATTCCTCTCTTACCCGGATATGCAAATCAGCTTTTTTGCCGGGCGGGACATTCAGCTCCACCCGCATCCCGCGTACGGCCGTTACCACTTCCTGAATTTGTTTGAGCGAATCCTCTAGCGCGTCATCGCGGTAATGCTTTTCATTCTCAAGCCAAGGCCCAAAAGTGATTGTTGCTTCGGTGTCGCCAATCAACTGTTGATAAATCTCCTCTGTCACAAACGGCACAAAGGGGTGCATGAGTTTCAGGATTTTATCAAGCACATACGTCGCAACATCGAGCGATGTTTTCCGAATCGACACACCGGGCTGGTCGGGTTTTATTAACTCGATATACCATGAACAATAGTCATCCCAAACGAAGTTATACAATGTCTTCGATGCCCCCGCGAGGCGATACTCATCAAAGGCCTTATTCACCGTCTCGATTGTTCGCTCAAGCCTTGAGAGTATCCAGCGGTCAAAAATAACCAGATCGTTTTCATCAAACTTATTTAGTTCGGCCGGGCGTCCGTCGAGTCGCATAATAACAAAACGCGACACCTGATAGAGTTTGTTGACAAAATTGCGCCCATTCTCGAATGTATTTTTGCTTATCCAGGGATCAGCGCCGTCGGGAGTGGCCAGAATCATCGAGATGCGGAGCGAGTCCGCGCCATATTTTTCTATGATCTCAAGCGGGTCAATTCCATTGCCAAGAGATTTGGACATTTTAATCCCATTGGCATCACGCACTGTGCCATGAATATAGACATCCGAAAATGGCGATTTGCCCATGAATTCATATCCTGCCATAACCATGCGCGCCACCCAAAGAAAAATAATTTCCGATGCCGTGACCAAAACCTTTGTCGGATAGAATTTCTTTAGTTCCGGTGTTTCATTCGGCCAGCCGAATGTCGAAAACGGCCAGAGCCATGAGGAAAACCAGGTGTCGAGCACATCGGGATCCTGCACTAATGTCCCCGGGTCATACCCTTTGGTCTCTTTAGCCGATGGACGCTCTGCTGAAATGAACATGGTGCCATCTTCGGCATACCAAACCGGAATCCGATGTCCCCACCAGAGTTGGCGCGAAATACACCAGTCACGGATATTTTCCATCCAATGCAGATACGTTTTGGTCCAGTATTCAGGATAGAAAGTAAGTTCTCCGAATTTCACCGCCTCAAGCGCGGGTCTGGCCAACTCGGCCATCTTGACAAACCATTGCTCGGACAGAAGCGGTTCGACCATGCTGTGGCATCGATAGCATGTGCGAGCCGAAAGAACATACGGATCTATTTTGGCCATCTGATTTTTGCGGCTCAGTTCATCGACAATCTGTTTGCGCCCCTCGTACCGATCGAGTCCCTTAAACTTGCCGGCCTCATCGTTGAGCGAGCCATCAATATTGAAAATATTAATCTGCGGTAGGTCATGCCGTTTTCCGACTTCAAAATCGTTGGCATCGTGGGCAGGAGTTATTTTCAGCACTCCAGTGCCGAACTCCATATCGACATAACTGTCGCCGATAATCGGAATTTCACGTTCGAGAATAGGGAGGATGACCGATTTGCCAATGTATTTCTTGAAACGAATATCTTTCGGATTTACCGCCAGCGCGGTGTCACCGAGCATCGTCTCGGGACGCGTTGTTGCCACAGTCAGATAATCATCGGAGCCTTTCACTTTATAACGGATAAACCAGAGATGGCTGTCAACATTCTGATGTTCGACTTCATCGTCTGACAGCGATGTTTTGCACGACGGACACCAATTGACAATCCGGTTTCCGCGATAGATCAGCCCCTTGTTGTAAAGATGCTTGAAAACTTCGGTCACCGCATGGGAAAGTTCCGGGTCGAGGGTAAATCTCGTCCTGTCCCAGTCGCATGAACATCCGGTTTTTTTGATCTGCTCTAAAATAGTGTCTTTGTTTTTGTGGGCCCATTCGTGGGTGCGCTCAAGAAATTTCTCGCGTCCCATTTCGCGCCGGGTGAGTCCTTCTTTTACAAGCTGTCTTTCAACTAGCACTTGTGTGGCGATACCGGCATGATCTGAGCCAGGCAGCCATTCGGCTTCGAATCCGCCCATGCGGTGTTTCCGAACAAGCACATCCTGGATGGTTACATTGAGGGCATGCCCGATATGGAGAATCGATGTAACATTCGGTGGGGGAATTACAATGGAATATGCCGGTTTGGGTGAAATGGGGTCCCCATGAAAATATTTCTTTTTCAGCCACTGGGCGTACAACCTGTCTTCAACTTCCTGAGGGTCGTAGGCAGAGGACTTTTTCGGTTGCGGTTCGATTTCGTTGCTCATCTCTTTACTTCGCTTTATATTGGCCAGCCGCGGTTTACGCGAATGCGTGGCAGTTACAAAAGTTGTTAGTATAGAGACGGTTATCAGTCTTGTCAAGAAAGGCCGGTTGGCCGTAGCGCCGTTCTAAGGCATGCGGCTTGAAAATTGAAAGATGCCTGATATAATGCACGACCTAAAAAAACAAGTTCTTGACCCTGCAAAAACCCCTTTTGAGCGTTTGGTCAGGCTAATGGAAATTCTCCGCTCCCCTGAAGGGTGTAACTGGGATCGCAAACAGACTCATCAGTCTTTGCTTCCTTATCTCATCGAAGAAACCTACGAAGTTATCGAAGCAATCGAATCGGGCAATCCCGACGATCTGAAGGAAGAACTCGGCGACCTTATCTGCCAAGTCGTTTTCCATGCCCAGCTTGCGAAAGAGGCAGGGACATTTACGGTCGATGATTCTATCATGAGTATTGTGAACAAACTCCTACTGCGCCACCCACATGTCTTTGAGAAGCGATCCAATCTCGATGCCCAGCAGGTTCGCGACCAATGGGAGAAGATAAAGTCGAGAACAGACAACAAAAAGCCTCTATTGTCCGGGCTTCCCAAAAGCATGCCTGCCCTCACCCAAGCATTCCGCATCGGTGAAAAGGCTGGCGGGGTTGGCTTTGACTGGAAGGAATCTGCTGACGTTCTGGAAAAAATCCATGAGGAACTTAAGGAAGTTTCAGAAGAACTATCTAAACCGACACTTGAAAAAGAGCGTTTAGCAGATGAAATCGGCGATTTGCTCTTTGCCGTAGCATCGCTTGCCCGCAAAGTCGGAGTCGACCCCGAATCTGCTCTCAAAGGGTCTCTATCCAAATTTCAGTATCGTTTCAAACAACTGGAAGAAGTGGTCAAAGCCGAGCACAAAAGCTTCGACGGCCTCACTCTTGACCAGCTTGAAGCCATCTGGCAGCAAATAAAATCAAAAAAATAATCACTCAAAAACATCTCAATCCTTAGTGTTAAGCCATCTAACCTATTGACTGGTTTCTGTTTAAGGCATGTCAATAGGAAAAAACAGGGGGGAGGAATATTCTTATTTTTTTGTTGTGTCCGCTTTGGATGGCTCATAATATTAGCCCCACTTATGAGAAGAAGCGCCAAAGAGAAGATTCGTTTGCTTATAGATTTTGATTTGAGAATGCTCATAGGAAGCGTACTGAAGTCGGTTTTGACCGGCTCTCTCAAGGAGGAATGCCTATGACCCAGTAAATGGGATGACCGTTCATCTCATTTTGAAACGGCGCACCAAAAGCCAGTTTCGGACAGATCCGGTAAATGTCGGTTTTGGGCCGCCTCACTGTTTTAAAGGAAATGTTTTTTAACTAAGGAAATAGAAATGAAACGAATTTTAACGTCAGCTTTTGTTCTTGTTGTCGCGCTTAGCATGAATGCTAATGCCACCAACAACAGATTATTGACAATGGGTGAAAACTATGACATCCTCGTCGACGATGCCAACATCTGGAACTGGCCGTCGAGAATTAATATGTATCCGAACCTCGCCACCGGCGAACTCGGATATAACCAATACGGTGACTGGAATGACGGCGGTTCGCTTGCCCAGTTCGGTATCAACTGGAAATTCGGCTCCGACAGACCATGGGTTCTCGGAACCTACTTCTATAATGACAATGACCCGTTTGAGTTAAGCAACTACGGCTTTGCGACAATGCTACCCTATCGTCTGCCTTCCCCTGATATTACTAACTGGTTCACCTTCCCATCCGATCCTCTGACTAGCAATAGTGGCACACAGCGTGTCTCTCTATTCTACGGACGTATGCTCGGTGGCAACAATTTTGGCTTTAACCTCAATTATAGCGGTGCCAGCTCTAAAGAAGAGCCTGCAACGCCAGGTGGTGGCTCAGACGAAGAGTCATTCAGCCAATGGGACTTTAAGCTCGGTTTGACCAACGCAGCAGCGACTTGGGATGTCGCCGCTGGCTTGAGCTTACTTTCATGGACCGATCGCCCGACAGATAGCACTTTCTATAACGATCCGGACGGAAATATGAGCTTTTTCCTCGCTGGTCGTTGGTTCCATACAGTCAATCCGCAGTGGACTCTAGTCCCACATGCTCGTTTCATTAGCTATAGCTTTAAAGCCAATCAGTTTGGTGGTGGTTCAACATCCCTTGGCACACAGGAATTCAGCGGAATTAATTTTTCCGGCGGTGCTGGCCTTCACTATGTTCCGACAACTAATGTTCTCGCAGTTCTCGATTTCGGATTCAGCTACTTTACGTTGAAAGATAAAGTAGCACCAGTTGGTGGGACAGCAACTGAAGATAAGCTCAATGTTTTCACTCTGCCTTACTTCAAGATGGGTCTTGAGGCCGATGTCTGGACATGGCTTGATGTCCGCCTTGGAGCTACCTCGTATTGGGACAATGCGACATTCGAGGCTTCAACCAATGACAAAACTAAGTACAACTTCCCTGATAACATGACCTATGTCGGTCTTGGATTCAACTTCAACCGTCTCCATCTCGATACCCATATCAACCCTGAACTGTTCTTGAACGGTTTCAACTTCATCAGCGGCGCATCAACAGACAACAACTACAACGAAGAAACGATGAATTTTGGTATCTCAGCCCTCTACGAGATGTTCTAGTCTGATTTTATAAGCGAATTATTCGCTTTTTGAAGCCCGGCCATTACTGGCCGGGCTTTTTTTGTTAGAAGGGGATATTTATTGTTTCTGTTGTCGGGAGCCTGCGGTGGACGGGCCACCTAACTTCTTCGTGCGGGACGTCCCTGTCGCGCACCAAAGAGAAGAAGAACATGAGATTGCCGCGTCGCTCAGCTTCGCCTCGCTCCTCGCAAAGACAGTGTCGGGAATGTTTGCATCAAGTTCGGGTACCCCGCCGCTTGCGGTGGGTCTTCTCGGAACCGTATCTTGCATCCATGTTCATCAAGCGAATGATTGCGACTGTGGTTTTCCTATTGGTGTTGACTCTACAGCCTGCCCAGACAAGCGCGGAGACTCTGGATCATCATGAGTCCGCTCACTTCTCGTATCACATTGCAAAATCTATTTCCCTGTCCGCTGTTGACTCAGCTCTCAACTATGCAAAAAGTCATCTCACTGGACTTCTTCAGGACACAATCGATTACCGCCCATCCATTTACATAGTTGAAAGCCCGCTGCTCTTTGATTCACTTATCGGCGGCAAATTCCCTGATTGGGGAGCCGCGGCGGCTATCCCACACAGAAAGATGGCCGTTATCAAGTCCCCGCGCCGCTTTAATATCAGCCAATCACTTCAAGAACTCCTGATACACGAGTATTCCCATTTGGCATTGGCCGATAGAACAGGGCTTTTTAGCGCCCCACGGTGGTTCGACGAGGGTCTTTCGATGAGAGCGTCATCAGAATGGGACTGGTCGAACAACCTGGCCATGAGCAAGGCGGCCGTCTTTAATCAATTAATTCCCCTTTCACAAATTGACGATGTCAATATGTTCAACGAAAACCAAGCTCAGACCGCCTACTCCACATCGTTTGTTGCCGTAAACTATCTTTTTGACACATATGGAGTTATAGTCGTCAACCAGTTCCTTGATTCAATCTCGACAGGTGTCAGCGTGGATCGCGCTCTTCTATATTCCACCGGGTCTAATTATCCTGACTTTGAGCGGGAGTTTCATGTATATTTGAATAGTCGATTCAATGCTGTTAGTCTATTGGCGGATACGATGTACTTTTGGCTCATTATTGCGCTGTTTTTTGTAGTTGTCGGAATTGTAAAATACCGCCAGCGAAGGAAATTCTACAAAAAATGGCAGGACGAAGAGCGGCTTCAATCGACTGATTTCGATTATGGCGACTCCGACAAACCGGAGCAGGCCGATCTGGATGATGACGAGCGATGGCGTCAATAAGTCACAGCCTCGAATACTTTGCGGCGCGAATAGGAGCATTCATCGCAAATTTACTCACTTCCTCACAGGCCGATGCTTTCGGAGCGGGCTTAGGAAAGCTGACATATCGTCTGCTTGCCTCACGCCGAAAAATTGCCCTCGAAAATCTCAGACAGGCTTTCAATGGCTCAATGTCTGAAGCTGAACGAGTCATTATCGCGCGAAAAGTATTTGAAAACATGGGCCGGACGGTTGTGGAGCTCGCTCGCCTCGGTAAACTCAAAGGAGAGACAGCCAAGCGGATAATCAAAAGCGGCGGAGCAGGAAAAGCATTAATTGAAGTACTTTCACACGGAAAAGGTGGCATTGTTGTCTTCGGCCACTTTGGAAATTGGGAATTGACAGGGGCTTGGGTCGCCGCATCGGGCTTTCCAGTGGATTTCATGGTTGCCAAACAACACAATAAATACATCAATTCGATGGTAAATACGATTAGGGCTGACTTGGGAGGAGGCATAATTACTTCCAATGCGAGCGCAAGGCAGCTGTTTAAGACCCTTAAAGCCAATCGCTTGGCTGTCATTGTGGCTGACCAGCACGCGCCTTCTGGCGGCGTCATGGTTCCATTTTTTGGCCGAATGGCCTCGACGGCGAAAGGGCCGGCATATTTTTCGATACGAACGGGAGCCCCGATTATTCCGCTCATGATGCGTCGGGAAAAGTATGATTCACACATTCTTATGCGAGGAGATATTATTTATCCCGGCTCGGCCAACAACGAGGAAACAGAGATTTTGACCATCACCAAAAAATTTACTGAATTTTTTGAGCAAACCATTCGTCAATACCCTGACCAGTGGATGTGGACGCATAGGCGATGGAAAGTGCAAAGCTGATTTGTGGAAACATTATGCAACTTAGGCATGTTAATGTCGTAAAACGTCCATCGGCGATATACCGGATTAGCGTCCGGAGTGAGCAAAAGCGGACAATATTGGCTGAACAGAGAAATTGAAACGATTGCTATCGCGCTGCAACCATAGGAATACTCCATGAAGAAAAAGATGATTATTGTCGGTGTAACTTTGGGCGTAGTCTTAGTAGGCTACTACGGTGTCAATGCCCTGTTTGCGACTGCCGTTGACATTCCAACTGCACAGGTGAAAAAAGGTGAGTTTATTGTCGGCCTTAATGTCAATGGCGCGATAGATGCCAAACAGGCATTCGTGTTGAGCACTCCAAGAATTCGCTCTCTGCAGTTGACTTGGCTTGCGCCCGAAGGCTCAATGGTCAATATCGGCGATCCGGTTGTTAAATTTGATGTCACTCAAGTCATGACCGAACTATCCGACCAGCAGACTTCGCTTAAAATCAACCGCACTGCGCTTGAGCGGACCACAAAAGAATACACTATCCAGGACAAATCATTGAAACTTGAGCTTCAACAGGCTCAGCGCAACTACGACGAAAAAAAGCATGACGCCCCCAAACTTGCCGAGGAAGCCAAACTCGAACTCGAACTGGCTCAACTTAACTTTCAGGCGAAACTCGATCAGATTAAATCCGATGTTCAGAAAGCGGAACTCGAAGTCCAGCGAGCTCAGGACAAAGTGAATGCCGCACAGAAGGAGCTTGAGCAGTTGACCGTCACTGCTCCGATTCCCGGTATGGTTGTCTATCTTGAGATCTGGAAGGGCGGATCGATGAGCAAAGTCCAGGCTGGCGACTCACCGTGGCCGGGACAGGGACTTGTGAATCTTCCTGATTTATCAGAAATGATTGTCCGGGCTACGGCATCCGAAGTCGATGCCAGCACCATAGACTCGGGACAGGAAGTTATTGTCAAGCTTGATGCTTTCCCCGACAGGACGTACAAAGGTATCGTTTATAAAAAAGGGACGCTGGCCAGAAAGAAAGAACCGAATTCAAAGATCAATGTCTTCGATATCGACATCGCAATCCTCGATAAGGACGACAGTTTCAAACCCGGCATGTCTGCTTCGGGACGGATTATCATCGACCGTATGAATGATATCATTTCGGTTCCGCTCGAAGCTGTCTTTGAAAAAGAAGGACGTCCCGTTGTCTACCGTGATGATAAAAAAGAAATGCCAATCGAAGTTGGCCGGCGCAACGATATGGAAATCGAAGTCCTCTCCGGGCTTGACGGTAACGAAAGCATCTGTCTCATAGATCCGACCCTCGACGAAGCCGGCCTACCGGGTGAAAAAGCGACCGAACCCGAATTAAACAGAGGACGTCAATCGGCGCCAACGGCAGGACAGCCGCCGGCTGGAGCCAGAGTAATGACTCGCAAGGGACGTTAAGTGGATTATTCGCGCGTCCTTCAAATATCAGTCGAATCGCTCAATTCGCACAAACTCCGCACCCTTCTCACCATGTTGGGCGTTATTATCGGTGTGGCGGCGGTGATTTCCATGCTCTCCATTGGCGAGGGCGCCAAACAGGAAGCCCTGGAGCAGATTTCAATTTTGGGAATAAACAATATAATCGTGAACGCGAAAACTCCCGAGGAACGCCCGGGAATCGATGAGAATTTTCAGAAATCCCCCGGACTGTCTCTGGAGGATGGCCGAAATATCTCCGAGTTCAAAGAGTTAGTTCTCAACGTCGTGCCTCAGCGTTTTGAGCCGGTGACAAGTATTTTTCATGGGGGACACGAAGCCGCAGTGCGGGTGGTTGCCACCACTCCGGAGTTCACGCTCTCGTCATCAATTGAAGTCCAAAGCGGTCGGTTTATCAATGACAGCGACAATGCCGATTTTACACAGGTGTGCGTCTTGGGCTCAAAAGCAAAACGATCTCTCTTTGCCTTTTCCGATCCGATTGGTAAGGCAGTTCGGATAGGGGATTTGGACTTTACAGTCATAGGCGTAATGGCTGACAAATATATCGGACGGGGCAAAGTCGAGGGACTTCAGTTGAAGAATTTCAACGAAGATGTCTATATCCCGTTCAACACCGCGCAAAAGAAATTCGACAGGACTGATTTGGCCAGTAATGTGACCGGTGGCGGCGGCCGCGGCCGCTTCTTTATAATTGATGACGGCTCCACCGGACAGAATTACAACACGCCTGAAATTGACCAATTGACCGTGACCGTCACCAACCTCAAAAACGTATCGGGGGTGACAAAACTTATCGAGCGACTTCTTGCCCGCCGACACTCAGGTGTGGAAGACTATGAGATTGTTGTTCCGGAGTCTCTTCTCCGTCAGACACAGAAAACACAGGAGATATTCAATATCGTCATGGGCGCCATTGCCGGACTTTCTCTTCTCGTCGGAGGAATAGGAATTATGAATATCATGCTTGCGACTGTTCTTGAACGAACCCGCGAAATCGGAGTTCGGCGCGCGGTCGGAGCAACCCAGAATGACATCATGCGACAATTTCTCATTGAAGCCGTAACCATTTGTTTGCTCGGATGCACGATCGGATTGATTCTTGGTCTGTTGATCTCCAAGGGAATAAGCGTCTATGCCGGATGGCCGACAATTGTGTCTGCGCTTTCGATCGTGCTGGCTGTGGGGGTGTCGACAACTGTGGGAGTTGTCTTTGGACTGTATCCGGCACAAAAGGCCGCGCGGCTCGATGTCATAGAATCATTGCGTTACGAATAGAAATTATCTAATTAAGGGAAGTCAATGAGTCGAATATATATCCTCGGAAGTTCAAGTTTATCCAGACAGCTGATTGCCGCTGTGTGCATTGCTCTGTGTGTTCATGCACCTGATGCCAAGGCGCGCGATCTGACTTTGGACGAAGCAATCGATATCGCACTTGGACGCACTGCCCGCGGAGAAATGATTAAAGGCAATCTCGAAGTCGCCGAACAGAATTATTCCGCCAAGCGTATCAATTTCTATCTTCCGGCGATTTCAATTAATGGATCAGTTCCGTCATACAGTTCAAACAAATCGTATGATGAATTTTTTGGCCAGAAGGGGCTGGTGCCAAGGCGGAATGTTGATTTCAATTCTTTCATCGAGTTAAAGCAGAGTCTATTAACTGGCGGCGATCTGACTGTCCGCGCGAATCTGCTTAATCAAGCGGAACGGTATCCGGATTTTCGCGCGCCCTTCTCTTTGGATTCGGTTGTGTTTGATGACACTCGCCGAGGTTTTTTTGACTTCTCATTTTCACAGCCATTGCTCAAACCATCGAGCGCAAAAAACGAACTGCACAATCGCCGTGACGATTTAGAAATAGCTAAAGTGAATCGCTACGAAGCCGAAGCTGCTCTCAAAAAAGAAGTGGTAGAGGCGTATATGGGAACACTCAAGACGACACTTCAATCAGAGCTCTATGGAAATAAACTGAACGCAGCGACTCTCAAAACGGCGATCGATTCGGCAAAACTGATTGACGGGGTCGTTTCAGAAGAGACATACTTAACATCGACCTCAACACGTCTCGATGCCGAGCTTCAGCAGTTCGAGATTCAGACCACAGCGGAACAGACAAAGCGCGATCTTGCTATACTTCTTGACATCGATGTCGCCGAAGCGATAAATGCGACCGAGCCAGTTATCACAAATCACTTTGACCCAGCGACCAAAGAGAGACTGATAAACGGATGGGAAAGCTCGGTTTCAATCCACAAAGCGGAACATGAATTTTTTAAAGCCAAAAGGGCTGCGGACTTTTCGGCGGCTGGACATGGGTTGACCGGCGACCTCGGGCTTAATTATTCCTTTGGACGAGGAAAAGTAGAAACACGACGGGTCGACGGCGTATTCAACAATGACATTAAAACTTCTTCGTATGGTATTTCCCTTAACTTCAAACTGCCTGTTTTTGATGGCGGCTCAGGAAGCGCCGCGGTCAAAGCCTCGCGCTTTCAGGCCGATCAGGCTCGATTAGAATATCAACGCGCCCAGAAGACAGCCCGCGCAGCGATTATTAATCTTGTCAATCAAATCGATGTCAGCTATCGCCGGCTTGAGATATTTCGGAAACAAATCGACCTCGCACAAAACCGTCTTTCGATCGCAAAAGGGAGATATGAAGATGGACAGATATCTGAGATAACCTACCTTGGAAGTAAGATTTTTCATCTTGAAGCCCGCGACAAATATCTCGACGAACTGAAAACCTATCTGATCAACCGAATTGACCTCGAGAGCAAGTTTTCGTCGTAGCACGATGGCCACAAAAATTATAATCCGAGTTCCGAATCATCTCGGGGACTGCCTGATGGCGTTGCCGATGATTAACGACACCCGCGAGGCATACCCGAACTCAAAAGTCACAGTACTCGCTCCGGAAAATCTTGCTGATCTCTTCATCTCAAATCCGGCTGTCGATAGAATCATGACCATTCCCAAAGAACAGGCTCATGGTCTGGTGGGAGTAATGCGGATACGCGACCTGCTCACACCTGAGCGGTTTGATGTCGGCTATATCCTGCCGCCATCGTTTGGCTCCGCGGCGGGATTTAGTCTCGGTCAAGTGAAAGAGCGCATTGGCTATATTTCCGATGGGCGCCGACTTCTGCTTACCCGACCTCTGGCGGCCCCGTCGCCGCTCAACTCTGAACATCGTTCGAAAGTCTATTTCGATCTATTGCGCAGAGGAGCTGGGATGGACATTGAATACATATCCCCTAAGTTTCTTCTCAACGAGAAGGACACTGACGCCGCCAATACACTTCTGTCACGATTCTCAATCGCTGACGCCGATGAATTTGCGGTGATAGCGTTTAGGTCTGTAGCTGAATCACGGCGATGGGGGAGTGAAAATTATGCAAGGTTGGCGCGGGAAATTATTGAGCGAATCGATCTAAAAGTTCTGCTTATCGGCTCCGGCGATGATCAATCAACGGGTGACCAGATAGCCTCCGACTCCCAGGGCCGGATAGTAAACTTGTCTGGGAAAACCTCATTACGAGAACTGGCCGGTATTCTCTCGCGAGGCAAAGTGTTTATCGGCAACGACTCCGGCCCGGCTCATTTGGCCGCCGCTGTCGGGACTCCACTGGTGGTGCTTTCAGGCGCTGATGATCCGATGGAAACAACCCCGCTCTCTGACCACAAACGAATGATCCGTCTGAGTGAACTGCCCTGCATAAGCTGTGTGAAAAATGTCTGTCCGCTAAAAGGGGAAGACTTTATGAGATGTATGCGGGGGATTTCGGTGTCGGCTGTGATGGATGAGGTCACGCATTTACTGACAGCGGTTGTGCGATAAATCGCGGATTGCCCGTTGGCATCATACTTAATTTTAGACAAGCGTCTTGATTTGTAAATCTGATTCCAGCTTGCTCTGTTTTTCAGCGAGGGCGATATGCTGAGAGCGCTTTAATTCAGTGATATTTTGCTGAGTGCCCCATGCCCGGACCAAAAGCCCATTTTCAACGACCCCAATCAAATTGTTGAGAATATAGATGTCATCGCCGTTCTTGTTCTGTTCATGCGTTTCGACATCGGTCAGGCGGTATCCGGATTGAATGAAGGCAAAGAGGAACTCGATATTTTTAGGATCCGTCCGAATCAGCAGTTTATCCAGCGGAATACCAATTATTTCTGAAGCGCTTGCAAACTCGTACATTTGTGCAAAGGCATCATTGCATTCGGCGAGGCGTGCCAGCTTATAAAACTGCTCGATTTGGTTTTCGAGACTGTCAGAGATATTAATTGGGGAATCGAGCTCAATCCTCCAAATACCTTCGCTGCTTTGCTGGATGAACAGGCGGTAGCGCTCCTCGCTTCTTGTAAGCGCCAGTTGCGCGTTCTGCTGATCAGTCACATCAACAGCGACCCCGATACATCCCACAATCTCATTATCACTTCCAAAAAGCGGTTCAAGATAGCATTGGTAACTGCTGCCCCCCCATTCGTGCGGATAACTCACAGGTGTCCCATCGAGAGCCTGACGGTGCATGTGTATTGCGATATTATCAGTTTCAGAGGGCCCGAAGAATTTATGCAAAGTAACGCCGATTATTTCGTTCGGTTTGAGGCCCAACCTCTTAAGTCCGCTGCCGACGCTCGATGTGAATCTGAGATTGTTATCGATACTCCACAGGATGGCTGGGATTTGATTTGTGAGCATGCGGAGCCGCGTTTCATTTTCGCGAAGAGCCTCCTCGACCCGTTTTCGTTCGGTAATTTCGATTCCTATCGCCTGGTACTCTCTCAATTCTCCGCTATCAGAGAATATGGCACGGTCGGTCCAGCGGTTCCAACCGATTGCTCCGTTTTTAAGAAAGACCTTGTGCTCTATCATTACAACGGGATTAATAGGATTAAGGCTACGCAGTCGGGCAAAGGTTGACTCACGATCTTCGGATGGAATCACTTCCTTTACATTGCTGCCCATCAATAGATGCCGGTCAATTCCGAAGTAGCGGCAGTAGGAATCATTGGCGAAAGTGATCGTTCCATCAGGTTGAAAGCGGCAGATCATTTCTGTTTGGTCCTCAACTATCGCCCGGTATCGGGTTTCGCTTTTCTGCAACGCGGCGAGGGCCTTTGAGGACTCGGTGATATCCCGAGCCAAAATTAAAACTTCGTTGGCCCCGCATGATGCTATTCTCGCCTCAAAGGAATGATCCTCTTCATTGACATGCAAGTCATATTCAAATATCTGCACCATTCCTGTGCTGAGGGCTTTGGAAATAAACTGCATAATAGATTCTGCAATATGGGGGGGCATTATATCTCCTACCCGGCGGCCTAAAAAATAGCCCGGAGGCACCATCAGCAGATTGCTGTTGGACGCTTTGTAATCGAGAAAAGTACCATCAGTTCGAACCCGGAATATTATATCGGGGATGGCATCAAGAAGAGCGCGATTGGTCGCGAGGGATTTCAGCAGTTTTTCTTCTGCGAGTTTGCGAGCGCTGATGTCTCTCAGTGAGACCGAACGAACATTTCGTCCCAGATATAAAATTTGCTTTGCATTAGTCTCGACCGGAAAAACCGAACCATCTTTTTTTTGTGCCTTCGTTTCGAGTCCGGCCGTGCTGCCGGAACTGATATGGTGTTTGACGGCATGTTGGCAATCGGGCGGCACAAAGTCATAAATAGACCTGCCGATTATCTCTTGGCGGCCCGCTCCAAAAAGAGTGCAGAGGTTTTGATTTGCGTCGACAATAACGCCTTTTTCATGGACTAAAATGCCTTCGATTCCGCTCATATCGAGCAGTTCCATTCTTTCTTCGTTCACCACATCTGCCGCATTCCGATATACCGCGGTTTTCAGCAATGAAAACACAAAAGTGGTGCCGCTGACAAAAAGAAGCGAAACGATCAAGACAGTTATTTCGCTTTGGAATTCGGTCTTAGAAGTCTGAGGGCTTAGAAAGGACTGAATGATTGTTACAGCCTGAAGAATCGATATTGACCCAATTCCCATTCCCCAGATTAACCAGCCGAGTTGTCCTCGCCCCAGTTTGTAAAGCCGGATGATTTGGGCTAAAGCCATCAAGAGAAAAATAAGAGAGAAGATTGAAATCAACAGCACAACCACGAACAGAAGGCCTTTTTGGTCTACATATTATTTTTGCGCTTGAATCAGGCCAAGTTGTCTGTCTGGTCCGATTTCGGACGTAGTTGATTGCTGCGCTTGAATATATAGTCGGCAAAGGCGGGCCAACCATTTAGCCGGACAATGATTATTTCTGTCGGGCGAATGTCGGAATTTGCGTAATTAAGCGATGAAAAAATAATTGGTCAGTTGAACTGGAAGTAAGCAAGCACCGCAAGGATAATTGAAAAGCAGAGTCCGATCAGAAATCCTACGCGAAAGTTATTGAATTGCTTTAAGATAGACGTCTTTTTCTCGGGCCGAACAACAATCTCTGTCCGGCAGTGTTTGCACTTTATGGCCTCGGAATGAATCATCTCGCGGCAGTACGGACAAGCGGTTGGAGGTTTGGCTATCGACACAGCCTTATTGTATTTGATGCATGGTGGCAGTCAACAAAAACTGCTCTGAAAGGGGATAATGGGGATACAGTATTTCTTTGTTAATAGTCATCGAAACCTAAGAAGACATCTACCTACGAATATCTGTGAATATGAGATTGCCACGTCGTCCTGCTAAGAAGCAGGGCTCCACGCAACGACATATTAGTGGTACTCGGTTTCCCCCTCTTCCTATGGGAGAGGGCGGGGGTGAGGGCATATTTATAAGTCCTGATGAATCGCTGAACCGTTTGCCTGTGGCGAACCGGCGGCGGAATCGCTACGAGATTAAGAAAAGAAGAACTGAGATTACCAAGTCGTCCTGCGGTAAGATGGTGTCGGATGTTATGAAGAGCCGAATCGCTCAGACCGGATATTCAACCTTGGCAAACCACTCAATCTCAAGTTCCTGAAAGAGGATGTCCCGTTTGGAGCAGTCCTCCAAAAATTGCCGGTCGCCCTTAGATATCTGCTCATGATTAAGTTTTTTCTCAGCTATAGCTGCAAGGCGGACGAAGTCCTCGTAATGTTCTGTCAGGCGGAGTTCGGCGTAATCGCGTGCGGACAGAGTTGAAATCAAGAACTGCCAATCGGAGGCCGACATCAGGAGAAGCTCACGAGCCAATTGCTTAATGACCTGCTCGGTTTCAAAATCAAATCCGCTTTTACTCCCGTGTTTGGCATCTGTCCATCGCTTTGCCAATTCGCACATTTTTGCTTCGCAGGCATATATATGCTTCCAGGTCCATTCATTGCTTTCATTGAGCCAGATGTAATGGTGATTTCCTTGTCCCCAGCTTCCTTCGGGAATTGACACTATCTGATTGGGACGCCGGCGGTCCAAGTCTTCGCTGAGGAAAGTGACATCGACATTTTTATTTTTATCAATTCTTTTGAGTACTTCTTTGAGGAACATCGGGCCCTCAAACCACCAATGGCCAAACAACTCAGCATCATACGGAGCGACCAGAATCCCTTCTCTTTTGGATTCGGCGTTGTAGTCGGTCAATATCTGCTCGATTTTGGCGACATAGTGATCGGCATTCTCGTTGATGCGACTAATCGGAGTTGTGTGGACGTATTCCACTTTATCCGCCAGATCGGATTTTGGGGATGTGACCGCCCAGTAGCGAAGTCCGCCGGGGAACCGCTTTTTATGAAAGTCCAGATAGTTGCCATCGCCGGGATAGCCATGTTCTCCGGACCAGACCAACATCCCGGTTTCTGGATCGCGTGTGAAAATGGCGGTGGGTTTTTTCCCTTCCGATGACGAGGAGACAAGGTAGACCTCGCGGGGTGACTTATCATGCTCTTCGGCGCGCGGCTGGTAGTGGCTCTCAAACTGTGCCCATAGCTGTTTTAACGCTTCGAAGCGGTCGATATATACCCCGACAGCTTTGCCGCCTTTCAGAAGCGGTGTGTCGATGATAAAAAAGTCAATTCCGTTTTCAGAGAGGAATTCATCGGCCCCTTTGCGTGGATACGATTCCTGTTTTCCGTTTATTTCGACAGGCGGAGTCCATTCATAGCGGGGTCGATAGGCGCACTCAGGCAGCCAGATCCCGCGCGGCTTCTGTCCGAAATGTTTCTCATAGTTTTTCACCGCCGCCTTGGTTTGCGCCTGAAGCGATTCATCCCGCGACAGCAGAGGATAGTAGCCATGCGTCGCGCCGCAGGTGATAATTTCGACAATTCCGGCGTCCTGTAGTTTTTTAAATTCGAAGAGAATATCCTGACCAATATCTTCGAACTGTAGGAGGGTGTCACTGTACCATTTTTCCCACATGTGGGCATTAGCAAGCATATTTGTCTTGCCGTGGCGAAAAAATTCCTCGCTGTCAATTTTGGCGGCTTCAATCTTCTGATTCAGATACGAGACAAACTCATCTTTGAATGAACTGTCGGCCAATTGTTCGGATAAGACTGGGGAAAAATCGATAGTGAGTTTCGGGTGGTAGCCTTCGGCTACAAGTTCATTGAGGATGCGGAGAATCGGTAGATAAGTTTCACCTGCGGCTTCGCATATCCAATCGGTTCCATGCGGCCAGCGGCCATGGGAAAGGACATAGGGGAGGTGGCTGTGCAGGACGAAAGCAAAGTAGCCCTTAGGCATTCGTGTTCTCCGTGGAATCCCCTTCGCTCTCGCCCGATTGGAAACCGATTGTTTTTGCGCCGCCGCCGGGAGCGCCATGAATCTTTATCTCTCCAAACTGACCTTCGAATTTTTTCAGATTCTCGGCCAGCGCGTTATGGAGAAGTTTGGCATGCATAGGCGTCATGATAATCCGTGAGAGAACACGGGCTTTGGGAGATCGCGGCATGAGACGGGCGAAATCGATGACGATTTCAGTGGGTGAATGGGTAATCATTGCCATATTGGCGTAAATGCCTTCGGCTTCTTTTTCCCCGAGTTCGATATTTATTTGCTGTTGCGGCGTCTGCGCCATGCTTTACCCTCATTTCTAATGGCCGAATTTTTCTTGTCGATAGTCATGCATTGTAATATATTCACGCTTCATGTCAACTGATTTTAACAGACCAAAGCGTTATACCAACGCCGAGGAGACATATGCCGCTTAGCCGCGACCGCATGCATGAAATCACCGAGCAGATGGGACGTTCATCTGTTCTTATACTCGGTGATATTATGCTCGATGAGTATTATTTCGGCTCGGTCGAGCGCATCTCGCCCGAGGCGCCTGTGCCAGTTGTGGAAATATCTTCCACCAAAATATTGCTTGGCGGAGCGGCCAATGTCGCGGCCAATGTACGCGCGCTCGGAGACAGCCCGCTTCTGATTGGTACCGTCGGCGAAGATGATGCCGCGCTCAAATTTCAAAAACTCCTGAATGAGCGGGGAATCTCCCAAGACCATATTGTGGTCGACAAGACGCGCCAGACAACAATTAAGACCCGCATCATCGCGCATTCCCAGCAGGTTGTTCGCGCCGACCGCGAAGACCGTCATCCGCTTTCAGACGACATTGAAAATGAGATTATGTCCCATCTGGAAAAGCTTGCTCCGAAAATAGCGGCAGTTATTATTTCCGATTACGGCAAAGGTGTCATAACAAAATCTCTGCTGGCCAAAGTCATTCCATTCTGCAAAGAGAATAAAATATTCATTGCCGTCGATCCGAAAGACGCCAATTTCTTTTCATATCAACATGTCTCGCTCATAACGCCCAATCACCATGAGGCCGGGTTTGCCTTTGGCCGAAGGATTAGCAATGAGGAAGATTTACTGATAGTCGGCAATGGCCTGCTTGAAAAACTTCAAGCCAGATCGATTCTGATTACTCGAGGCGCCGAAGGGATGTCTCTCTTCCAGGTTGACCGCCCGGCAACCCATATCCCGACATTCGCCCGGAAAGTATTCGATGTCACAGGAGCAGGAGACACCGTCATTGCGGCCTTTGTTTCCGCAGTTTCTGCCGGAGCCGATCTCATTGAGGCCGCAATCATTGCCAACGCCGCCGCGGGATATACTGTCGGAGAAATCGGCACCGCGACAATAGGCATCGAGCAGTTGACTCTTGAACTTGAGCGGCATATTAAAGATGGAAATTTGAAGCGGGTTGCAGCCCATTGACGTATATGGATACGAAAGATTGTTCCTCGCGATGAAAAAACCCGCCTGTCTTCTGCTGATTCTTGCTCTTGTATTATCATTATCTGTTCTCGCTTCAAAAGCGCGGATTCTGAATTTTTCTCCGCCACCCAAAGTGAATTACACCATGATAACCACGACGGAGCGGTTACAGATAACACCCGGCGAACGGCAGGTAGACTCGACCATCATTGTTTCCAATCATACCCTTGAAAAATCAAATTCCGGTTATGTTCTCCACACGAAGTTTACCTCCCAGCGAAGCCTTCGCAACGGCAGGTCTTTGGACAATCCACTTGAACTGATATTTGCGAGTTTGGAAACCAGTATGGATATTACGGCTGAAGGGTTTGCATCCGGGATAAATGGATATGAGAAACTTCCCGCTGTTATTGATTCAATTTTTCCGCCAGATACTGCCGGGGCCCTTAAATCGGCATTGTCGGTCGAAGAAATGAGCGCTCGTGAGGTTGGCGAGTGGAACGGCCGAGCCGCCAATTTGGTGGATCGGGTTGTCTCGCTCGATTCTAAAATAACTGACACGGCATTTTATCTCATGCCCGAAGGCGCGAGCCAAAAGTATTACATTCTCAGCAGGCTCATGGATACGCTCCGTTTACAGGGAAAGTGGTGCGTTCAGACTAAGATTACGGCAGCAACCAGCCCGAAAGAACTTGCCTCAATTTCAGGCCTTTCACTAAAAGCGATAGTAGACCTTTTTCATATTCCTGATACGGTCTTGCAGCGTTATCCCGCCGGAAGGGGAGTCATGCGGCTGACAACCGAGATGCTGGTTGAGATGGAAACCCTGCTTATGCGTTCGGAAAAGACCGTCCGAGAAATTGAGTACGGCTTTGAAGTCGACTCCACCGGAAGCCGATACCTCGGCAAAAGTGTCGAGACCCGCGCCGTGCGTTATCAGTATTGACATATTTCGTATGTCCAAACCGACAACTCTTGCCAAATTGGCACTAATTCTGGCTCCTTTGAGAAAAAAAGGGAAGCGGATTGTTTTCACGAATGGCGTGTTTGATATTGTCCACCGCGGACATATCGAATATCTAAAGAAAGCCAAATCGTTCGGAGATATTCTTGTCGTCGGACTGAATAGCGATATTTCGGTGCGACGTCTCAAAGGACCATCACGGCCGATTCAAAAGCAGGCGGATAGGGCGGCGATTTTGCTTGAACTTCGATCAGTGGATTATGTCATATTTTTCAGCGACCCGACTCCTTTGAGTTTGATTGAGCGTATCCGGCCTGATCTGCTTGTGAAAGGGGCTGATTATAAATTAGATCAGATAGTCGGAGCCGATTTCCTTAAATCCTACAGCGGTCAGGTCAAACGAGTCCGCATTGTCAAAGGCCGATCTTCGAGTTCAATTATTAAGAAAATGTACACTTAGCGAATTATACTGCTTCTTCGAACCTTTTCGGGTCAGATTTCTTTCGAACCGTGCCGCCTATAACTATTGCCGCGCTGATTAAAATCAGATTCTTAATGATATATTGTCCCTCCAAAGTCAATCCAAAAGGGACACTGGTGAAACATTGTTCGGGAAGTAAAAACAGCGGCAACAGAGTGCCCGGCATTTGCAAGAAAAGCAGAAAGATAGCGGCGCGAAGCAAGGGCCTGAAAAACAACCCAAGCCCGATGGCCACTTCCCAGACCCCGAGCAGAGGAATAAAAATATCTGAGGGAATAGATGTAATAGTCTGAGCCGCTAAGTTAGCCGCTGGACTTATGCCGAATATTTTGAGGGCCCCAAACCAGACAAAAATAATGCCGAGCGAATAGCGCAGGAAGACCATGCCGTGGCGCTCCATCCAGCTTGAAATGCGCTTGTCTACTCGCTGAAGCTGGGGGCTGCGAACGGGTAGTTCTGTTAAATCTTTATCATTTCGCATCAGTTTCAGCTTTATCTCGCGTTATATAAAAATATGCACTGCCTATAACCACACTTGCTTTTTGAGCAGAAGAACTGCTTATTTCTTATTCTATGACAGAACATGCAATTACGCCAGTGGATTCAGCTCAGGCCACACTCGTTCATTCCGACTATTGGCCTATCCATGCGGCAAAACTACTTGAGGAAAAGAAATACTCGGGAGTTGTCCAGTTGTGTAAAGAGCAATTGGTGAACGAACCGACACTTTTGTCCGGACGGCTCATCTATGCCAAAGCGCTGTTTTATGCCGGACAGAAGGAGCTTGCTTCACAGCAATTCTATGAGGTTATCTCGCATGACCCTGACAATCTTGTCGCGTTGAAATATCTGGCGGATATAAGCTTTGAAAACGGGGATGAGTGGACGGCATTTGCGAATTATCAGCGGATTCTTGAAATTGATCCAGATACCGAAGGTCTTCGGTCCGATATTCGTCCCCATAAGATCGGGACAACCCGTACAATCATACTGAATAGAACCTCCGAGCCAGTCGTCAATAAACCGGTATCCTTGCGGCCGGTTATATTTTTTACGGAAACAATTGGTGACCTTTATATGTCGCAGGGCTATCCTCGCCTTGCCGCCGAAGTCTACAAGCACCTTCAAGGGACAAGCGACAATCCACGTCTGGCGGTCAAACTGGCTACGGCTGAGGAAACAATAAGAGAAAGGGAAAGCTGATAGATGCACGCCAAACGCCTCGCAGAACTTCGAAAAAAACTCCGAGCTGAAAACCTGGATGGGATAATTGTGACGCATTTGGATTATGTCCGGTATCTGCTCGGATTTACCGGCACGGCCGGAGTGTTTGCTCTGACAGACAGAACGGCTGACTTTCTTACCGATTCACGCTATGCCATACAGGCGGCAGCCGAAGTCAAAAACGCCCGTATTACAATTGTGCCTTCGGAAGTGATTTCGGCCATCGGAGACCTCACTCAGCTTCACGGAAAAAACAAACGATACGGATACAGCGGGGATTATGTGACCATTTCCGTGCGTAACCGCCTGCAAAAAGCTCTGCCGGAGGCGATCTTTATCCCAGCCGATTCTATCTTATCCGAGCTTGGATGGGTCAAAGACAGCGTGGAAATTGCATCGATAAAAGCTGCCGTCAAAATATCAGATAGGGCTTTTGAGAGAATCCTGAGCATGATTTCGCCCGGTATACGTGAGAATGAACTCTCCGCGGAACTTGAATACCAGATGGCAGTGCTTGGCTCTGAGCGACCAGCCTTTGAATCGATAGTCGCGTCGGGGCATCGTTCTGCCCTCCCGCATGGGCGGGCATCGGCTAAGAAAATTGCTAAAGGGGATTTCATCACCTTTGATTTCGGGGCTACTGTAAATGGCTATGTCTCGGACATCACCCGCACAGTCGTTCTGGGCAAGGCAACTTCCCGCCAGAAGAAGATTTATGACACTGTCCTCAGAGCCCACTTGGCAGGCATTAAGAAGGTAAAGGCCGGAACCCCGGCCAAAGATGTCGATGCCGCCTGTCGGGATATCATCACAAAAGCGGGGTATGGGAAGATGTTTGGTCATGGAACAGGCCACGGGATAGGTTTCTATATCCATACCGGACCGAGGGTTTCCTCACTTTCCAAAGACACCCTGAAGGCTAACAATGTGGTAACCATTGAGCCGGGTATTTATATTGAAGGATGGGGTGGTGTGAGGATAGAAGACGATGTTTTGGTGACCAAATCCGGTGGTCAACCGCTCAATAGGGCCGAAAAAAAATTGTTGGAGCTCTAAGTTGAATTCACTATCATTTTTTACAGGAGTTGGCTGGCCCATGTACTTTAGTTTGAAAGCGCATTTTTCGCCAGCCTTGCTTTGTAATTGCCTATGAATGAAAAATATATTCGAAAACTGATACGTCTGGTCGAAGAATCTGAAATTGAGTCCCTTGAAGTTTCAAGCTGGGGACGAAAGATTCGGATTACCCAGAAGCATGCGCCGTATACAAACGGCCATAGCAATACTGGCGCGATTGTCCAACCCTCATACAATCCCCAACCCTCTGCCCCTCAAGCATCTGCTCCCACTCCAGCCCCGGCGGCGCAACCTCAAGTTGTTCTCGCGCCTGCCGAAGATATAAGTAAGCTGGTGGAAATCAAATCCCCAATGGTCGGCACTTTCTATTCGGCGGCTTCGCCGGATGTCGATCCCTACGTGTCACTGAATGAAAAAGTGAACGCCGGACAGGTGATTTGCGTTGTCGAAGCGATGAAGTTGATGAATGAGATCGAGGCTGAAGTGAGCGGCCGGGTTGTCAAGATATTTGCTCAAAACGGCAAACCTGTTGAATTCGGTCAGGCTCTCTTCTTAATCGATCCGAACGGATAAGAGACTTTAGCTTACTTAGTCTCAAGAAGGGACGTCCATGACGCTCAAACAGATGCTCGTGGAGATGCTCAACCGACGGGCGTCGGATCTCCACATTCGCGTCGGTATTCGCCCATATTTGCGAGTGAACGGCAATCTCGAACAGATTTCCACTGATCCAATCACGATAGACAATATGGATCAGATTGCCTCGCAGATCCTCAATGAAAAGCAACTCGAACGGTTCAATCGAAAAAATGAAATGGATTTGGCCCTCAGCGTTGCCAAGCTGGGACGATTCCGTATAAATCTTTTCCGCCAGCGCGGGACCACTGGTATAGCCATCCGCTCGGTCAATACTTCAGTGCCGACATTTGAAGATCTTAATCTTCCGCCCATACTCAGAAAGCTGGCCCGCGAACGGCATGGCCTTATTATTATTACCGGCACAACGGGCTCGGGTAAATCGACCACAATGGCTTCGATTATAGAAGAAATGAATGTGACTGAACCGCTCAACATTTTGACGATCGAAGATCCAATCGAATATATTTATCGCGACAAGAAGGCAATAATCTCCCAGCGCGAAGTCGGCGGAGATACCGAGAATTTTGCCTCGGCCCTCAGGCATGCCTTCCGACAGGACCCGGATGTCATCATGATTGGTGAAATTCGAGACCTGGAAACAATGTCTATTGCGCTGACCGCCGCCGACACCGGGCATCTGGTCATCACCACTTTGCACACATTGAATGTGATGGAAACGATTACTCGTATTATTTCATTTTTCCCGCCGCATCAGCACCAGCAGATTCGCCTGCTTCTGGCAGGAACACTCAAAGCGATTGTCTGCCAGCGTCTGTTGACTCGAGCCGATATGCCCGGGCTTGTGCCTGCGCTCGAGATAATGGTCAACACCGGCGCCATTCGCGAGTGCATAATGAACCAGGACAAAACTGTTGATATACCTGAACTGCTTGAGCAAGGACGGGTACAGTACGGTATGCAGAGTTTCGACCAGTCTATTATGCGTCTGTACAAACAGGGGATGCTTACTTTTGAAGAAGCAATGAGCGCGACTACCAATCCTGACGATTTTGATCTCAGATTAAAGGGGATTACCGGCGCGGCCGACCGATGGGACGAAGAGCCATCGGGAAATACGCCCAATGTGCAGGCTCCGGTTCCGCCAAAACAGAATATTGGCGGAAGCACTCGGGATATGCCCGGCGGTTATAGTAAGTACTAATCCGGTTCTCCGGAATTGCCGAAATGACTTTTAATTGGGTACCCCACTGCTTGCGGTGGGTTTTTTTTGTGGTGTCGGGCGGCGGATGCGCCACAAAACTCGGTTGATGTTCCGTTAGGTCTTGCACACATCGAAGATGTGGGTGTGACCTGACGGTTATATGATGCGGGGCAGAAACACCCCGCATGAAGAATAGGGGTATGCTGTGGTGTCTGTCCGCGGCGGCGGACGCGCTACAAGACTTTGATATTTCTCTTCGTGCGGGATGTCTCAGTCGCGTACCAAGTGATCGTCAGGTCACATCTTTGTCTTCGTTACACTCAGCCAAAGCCAAGACCCGACGGAATTGAGAACACCAATAAAAAACCCCCAAGCTAGCGGGTTTTCCAATTTGAACAGTATTGTGCTATAATTTCGAGTGCCGCGTAGATAGTAGAATCCTATTCTTCGTTCTCGTTGCTCTCGGGCGAGGCTTCTCCGCCTTTGTGTCCGGCTTCGCTCGCCTTGTCACGATCATGGGCGAAATTACCGCCGGATTGTTGACCGCCTTTACGTCCTATTTCAGCCATATGCTGGCGGTCCTTACTGACTTCCTCGCCACCTTTGCGGCCTGCTGCCGCGTGTCCTGCTGGGTCCCCATGCCATCCTCGCCCTTGGCCTTTGTTTTTTTCATCCATAAAATTGATTCCTTTCAATATATATGCTCTATTTCCGACCGAAGAAAAACGTCTCTCGGGAGTATGGCCTGTAAACTCAAGAGATATTCATCTGCGGCCCTACACCTTTTGCACAATAATGTACGATTCTTCGTTCCAAAGAACGGCCAGAGTATCAGGAATCTATTGGATTAAGCCGTTTGACGACATGCGAGCATTATTTAATCCTCGCCTTCTCGTTCGCGACGTGTTGGTACGGAATGAATCAATGAACTCTGCTTTTTAAAACGGATTGTCATAGATGGTAACATGTTAACCAGTCAATTTATGTTTTATATTCGGACTTGTTATTTCTTGTAAATCCCAGTATCTTTTTAACTTATTACGCTAATGGATGAAGCCAAGCAAGGGACGAATATTCGCGTATGACAACTATTGAAAATAGACCTTTCACCAAAGTCCTGATTGCAAATCGGGGCGAAATAGCTCTTCGCATTATCCGCGCCTGTCGCGAACTTGGACTTCAGACAGTCGCCGTGTATTCAGAGGCTGACCGTGATGCCCTACATGTCCGATTCGCCGACGAGGATGTTTGTATTGGTCCGGGTCCGGCTAAAGAATCATATTTAGATTTCAAACGAATTATTGCCGCAGCTGAGGTCTGCAACGCCCAGGCGATTCATCCCGGCTATGGCTTTTTGGCCGAGAACGCTGATTTTGCTGAAGTGTGCGAGTCCTGCGGGATCACATTTATCGGCCCGAAATCGCATGCTATCCGCCAGATGGGGGATAAGGCCAAAGCAAAGGAAGTAATGAAACGCGCGGGAGTTCCGATTATCCCCGGCTCCGAAGGCATCGTTCCGACGTATGACGAAGCGGTCACTATTGCAGAAGTAGTTGGATATCCGGTAATTCTTAAAGCCGTGGCGGGCGGAGGCGGCAAAGGAATGCGCATCTGCCGAGATGCCGCAGAGCTCGAACGGGGTTTTCATATAGCCTCCACTGAAGCCGGCAATGCTTTTGGTAACCCCAATTTGTACCTTGAAAAAGTAATCGTCAATCCGCATCACATAGAGATCCAGCTTCTGGCTGACAGTCACGGCAATATCTACCATTTTGGTGAGCGCGACTGCTCGATTCAGCGCAGGCACCAGAAATTGATAGAGGAAACGCCGTCGCCAATTATGACCGAAGACCTTCGTAAACGAATGGGCGATGCCGCAATTAAGGGCGCAAAGATGGTAGATTACCTTGGGGTGGGTACAATCGAATTTCTCTGCGACGATGATTTGAATTTCTATTTTATGGAAATGAATACCCGTATCCAGGTGGAGCATCCGATCACCGAAGAGGCCTACGAAGTCGATCTGGTCAAAGACCAAATCCGAGTCGCTCTGGGCGAAAAACTTATTTATAACCAAGATGAAATCAAGCCGAAATGGGCATCGATTGAAGCGCGTATCAACGCCGAAGATGTTGAAAAGGATTTTCGCCCGACACCGGGCAAGATCGAAGCGATGCACATACCCGGCGGGCCAGGTGTACGGGTGGATAAGGCTGTCTATGCTGGCTATGTCATTCCACCCTATTATGATTCAATGATTGCCAAATTGATTGTCAAAGCGCGAACTCGTGAAGAGGCAATAATTCGACTTTCCGGCGCCTTGAGCGAGTTTATCATACAGGGTGTGCCGACAACAATCGGATTTCATCAGGAAATTTGCCAGCATCCTGATTTCATTGCCGGAAAGTACAACACCGGATTTATCGAGGCGAACTTCAAAAAAGACGGTTCAAAAAAAAAGTCCGTCACGCTCCGACGAGGGGAAGAAAACCCTGAGAGCGACGGTCTTGAGGCCAATGAGACCGAAAACTTGAACACCGAACAGCAGGAACCGGCCACTGTTACAACTTTAACGGATCGAGAATAACTCGGGAGGAGATTGGTGAATATTCCAGCCGATCTGAAATACACAAAAGAACATGAATGGGTTAAAATTAATGGCTCGACTGCGACCATTGGCATTACCGACTATGCCCAGGGAGAACTGGGCGACATAGTTTTTGTTGAATTGCCGGATGTCGGGAAGAAAATCGAGCAGATGAGCAATTTCGGGACGATCGAAGCCGTCAAAGCGGTCTCGGAGCTTTTTTCGCCGGTCAGCGGCAAAGTTCTCGAAATCAATAAGTCTCTCGACGCTGATCCGATGGTTATCAATAGAGACCCATACGGGGGGGGCTGGATGATTAAAGTTGAAGTGAGCAACCTTGCGCAGGTAGAACAATTGCTCAATGCCGACGGTTATAAAAAGATAGTATCGTAAGCGACAAAAAGCGCACAATATAGCAAGTCAGTTGAAATAGGAATAAGGAAAGTCAACAGAAGCTATGTCATTCATTCCGAATACCGATGACGATCGCCGAGCAATGCTCGACAAAATCGGTGTCAAAAATTTCAATGAACTCATCGGGGCCATTCCCGACAGCCTCCGCTTGAATCGACCGCTCGATATTCCTATGCTCTCCGAGATGGAATTGCTGGCCGAGATTGATCAAATTAGTAAGAAAAATTCATCCGAGATCGCCTGCTTCGCTGGTGCAGGAATCTATGACCATTTTATTCCCGCGGCTGAATTTGCGGCCGTCATGCGTCCGGAGTTTATGACGGCGTACACGCCCTATCAGCCCGAGGTCGCGCAGGGGACACTACAGCTAATCTATGAGTTCCAAACCCATATCTGCCGTCTGACAGGGATGGATGTGTCAAACGCCTCACTCTACGATGGCGCCAGCGCTGCCGCCGAAGCCGTTATTTTGGCCTGCGCGGCAACCAAGCGGAAACATATTGTGCTTTCTGAGACAGTCAACCCGATGTACCGCCAAGTTATTGCCACCTATCTTGCGGCGCGCGAAGTCTCGATTGAAACCATCCCGATGAAAGAGGGCTTGACTGATTTCAATCGTTTGCAGGATGCTGTAAATGAAGAAACGGCGTGTGTCATGCTTGGCCAGCCAAACTTCTTTGGCTTGCTCGAAGATATCGAAACTGCAGAGCGCATAATCCATGGAGTTGGCGGCAAACTCATCATGACGGTCGACCCCATTGCTCAGGCATTGCTCAAAACACCCGGCGAATATGGCGCGGATATCGCAGTCGGCGAAGGTCAGCCATTGGGCATTCCAATTTCATTCGGGGGGCCACTGGTAGGGTTTTTTGCTGTAAAAAAAGAACTGATACGCAATCTTCCCGGCAGAATCGCGGCCCGCACAAAAGATGTCGATGGCCGTCCCGGTTTTGTCCTCACTCTCCAAACACGAGAACAGCATATCCGCCGCGATAAGGCGACCTCAAATATCTGCACCAATCAGGCCTTCTGCGCGACTATGGCTACAGCGTATATGAGTCTTTTAGGTAAAACAGGTCTCAAAAAAGTTGCGCTCCTTTCGGCAGAAAAAGCGCAGAGGTTGGCGCGTGGAATTTTTGCGCTGGGTGGATACCGTTCGTATTTTAAAGCCCCGTTTGTTCGTGAATTTGCAGTCGAGACGCCCCGTCCCGCCGCGGAAATTATCTCTGCTCTGGTGGAGCGCGGGGTGCTTCCCGGAGTCGATGCCGGCAGGTGGTTCGGCGGAATGGACAATTGTCTTATTGTCGCAACAACAGAAAAGCGAACTGATGCGGAAATTGACCGGATGGTCTCAGGATTAAAGGAATTGACCTCAAGTGGTGTTTTGTCCCGTATGTAATAATGAATGGGCCGATGAAGCGACAACCTGTCCAATCTGTAAGGAAGAACTTGACGTTGATTCGGAACACGAGAAAGATCAGGAATGGATGTTACTCGGCACAGTCGACGATAAACTTTCTGCGGATTTTGCCCGCGAAGCATTGATGTCGTACAATATACCCGCCGTGGTTATATCCAAGTCCGGCTATTTTGGAGAGATCGGCCTGACATTGAATAGTTTTTATGGCCAAGGTTCATCGCTCTTTGAAATATCAGTCCCCAGCTCCTTCGCCGAGGAAGCATCGGGCATTTTGGAAATGACTGTCGGCGAACGCTGGAAACGAAAGTCCGATAGAGGAGATAAACAATAATGCCCTTTTGTCCGTCATGTTCATACGAGTTTGAACCCACCGTCGGGGTCTGTCCTGATTGCGGCAAAACGCTTGTGGCCCAACCGCTCACACCGACTGTGGCGACATCGCCTGATGACAGCTGGGTCCCCGTTTGCGCCCTCAATGGAAAGCTTAATGCCGAACGGTCCCAGGCAGTTCTGCACTCGGTCAACATACCATCGATGGTTTCATCAATTCATTTGAGCGGTATTCAGGCGCAGGGTATCGACAGCAATGGCATCGACCAAAGCGAGGAGTCAATCGTCCTTATGGTTCCACGTGAGTTTAAGGAAGAAGCCCTCCTCGCGCTTGAGGGATTACTTGGTAAAAATTATCGACATGTACATATTAAAACGGTTTAACCTCTGTGGAAAAGGAGAGCGCGTATGAGCAAACTGACAATGGCAGTTGTTATCGCCGGACTTGTTGTTTTAGCGAGTTCTGCGAGCGCCACGCTTGTATCGGAACCAGGACATGCTTCGTTTTACACGACCATGCCGGAAGCGATAGAGCAGGCGGCGGCAAAGAATCAACCGATTGTACTAAAATTTTTCACCGATTGGTGAGGCTGGTGCAAGGTTATGGACACGGTCGTGTTCGTTGATTCAAATGCAATTGATTTCTTTAACACCCAGATGGTGCTGACCAAAGTAAACGCTGAAGTTGATTCGGCCTTGGCAAAGCATTATCATGTATCTGGGTATCCTACAATTGTGCTGACAGATCAGACAGGCAAGGAAATTGACCGAATTGTCGGGTATTTGGCGACAGAACCTTTCTTGAAAACCCTGACTGATTACAAAAACGGTATCGGGACGCTTGATGACTTGCTCAATCAAGCCAAAACCAAAGAAGATCGCGCCCTCTATTTTGAGATAGCTGACAAATACAAATACCGCGGCGGATCGGTCGAAGCCGAAAGCTGGTACACCAAAGTAATATCTGCAGGAGAGCCGAAAGATACATTGACGGCCAAGTCGCGGCTTGCTATTGCCGATATGTATCGGCGCAGTAAAGATTATGATAAATCGATATCCCTCTTTTCTGCTATTGCCGCCGACTTCAAACAAGGCCCAGCCGCTGAAGAGGCCGACATCATGACAGCTGTTGCATATAGGCAAAAAGGGGATACTACCATGGCGATATCCTCGTTCGAAAAGTTCATGAAAAACCATCCGAATTCCGAAGACACGGCCTATGCCCAGAAACAGATTGCCAAATTGAAAGCGAAACCGACCGAAGAGAAAAAGTAGAGCGAACCTATTTCTTCCACGGCTTAATTGATGAAAGAAGACGAGTGACCGACAAGCAACTGATTTATGATCATTCAATGCCCGGCCGGCAGGGGTATACCCTGCCTGCCGGTGAGCGAACCGAACGCGAGATTCTTGACTCTATTCCTGAAAAGTATCTCCGCGCCGAGGATGCCAATCTGCCCGAGGTCTCAGAACCGCAGGTAATGCGGCATTTTGTGAATCTGTCGGTCAAGAACCATCATATCGACAAAGGCTTCTATCCGCTTGGATCATGCACAATGAAATACAATCCCAAGCTTAACGAAGTCGCGGCAGCGATGCCCGGATTCAGTGCGCTTCATCCCTTGACTCCGGATTTTGCCTCTCAGGGTTCTCTTGAAATCATGTATGAATTGGCTGAAATGCTTGGGGAAATATCGGGCTTTGCAGGAGTCTCGCTTCAGCCCGTTGCCGGAGCGCAGGGAGAGTTTGCGGGACTGCTGATAATGCGTGCCCACCAGCTTCAAAATGGAGGCGAACGGCGATACAAAGTCATCATTCCGGAATCAGCCCATGGCACAAATCCGGCAACAGTGACATCGGTAGGTTTCGAGGTCGTTCAAATTAAGTCAAATGAGCACGGAGTCATCTCTCCCGAGGCAGTGGCCGAAGTCATGGATGAGCATGTGGTGGGGATGATGACAACCAACCCGAATACGCTGGGACTGTTTGAAACTAATATCAAAGAGATCACCCGAATTGTCCATGGCAAGGGCGGTCTTATGTACATGGACGGGGCGAATTTGAATGCTCATATGGGAATCTTTCGTCCGGCTGATATTGGCTTTGATATGATGCATTTCAATCTGCACAAAACGTTTACCATCCCGCATGGCGGAGGCGGACCGGGCGCAGGCGCAATTGGTGTGACTGAGCGGTTGAAAAAATATCTACCGACTCCGGTTGTAGAAAAAGACAACAAAGGCCGCTCTTTCCTTAACTACGACTGCCCTCATTCGATTGGCCGACTCCATGCTTTTTATGGCAATTTTGCCCACATGGTCCGAGCTTACGCCTATATTAAAACTCTCGGCGGCAAAGGACTTCGCGAGGTATCCGAAAATGCGGTCATCAACGCCAATTATCTCAAAGAGCTTTTGCGCAAAGATTATGACCTGCCTTATGATAAACATTGCATGCATGAGTTTGTTATTTCCGGCAACCGCCAGAAAAAGCTTGGCGTGAAAACTTCAGATATCTCAAAGCGTCTGCTGGATTTCGGTGTCCATGCCCCGACTAACTATTTTCCGCTTATCGTTCCCGAAGCGATGATGATTGAGCCGACCGAAACCGAGAGCAAAGAGACGCTTGATGATTTCGCCGGGTTTATGGAACAGATTGCCCGTGAGGCGGAGACCGACCCCAAAAAAGTCACCTTGGCGCCCTTTACGACACCCGTGCGGCGTCTCGATGAATCGACTGCGGCGCGGATGCTCGATGTGAATTATCAGGGATAATTGCGGTTGAAACTGAATTGAACCGGCCTTCCTCGTGTGAAAGGCCGGTTTTTTTAAGTAAGATATTATGTGACAACAAACCATTCTATGCTTTTCCTCAACCATTTGACATTCCGCTATCCCAAATCTGACAAAGATTCTCTGTCAGATATTTCCCTGACCTTCCGGCCCGGCGAGTCGGTTTGTGTGATGGGCGCAAACGGCTCGGGTAAATCAACACTGATTAAAGCAATCGCTGGGCTGTTAAGTATAGATTCGGGCATGATTTTCATCACACATCAGCGGGCAGGGGGCGATAAGGATTCAACAGACAGGGGTCAAATTGCCGTACTTTTCCAGAATCCGGACAATCAGATGGTTGCTGTTACAGTCGAGAAAGAACTCGCCTTTGGACTTGAAAATCAAGCGATGACTTTTAGTGAAATGCATGAAAAAGTGTTGGATACCGCCCAACAATTTGGGATTTCTCATCTATTTAGTCGTCACACATCGCAGTTGTCAGGTGGTGAAAAACAGCGTGTGGCCTTGGCGTCGGTGATGATAACTGATCCGGCTATTTTGCTGTTGGATGAACCGGACTCGTTTCTTGACATCAAAGGGCGCGAGATTTTAGACGAGCAGTTGCGCAGTTTGCGTGCGCGGAATCCAAATCTTATTGAACTGCGGATTACGCAGTCGCTCGACACTGCTCGCGGATATTCGAGGCTTGTAATCCTGGATGCGGGGCGTGTGGCCGCAGATGGCAAACCTGAGGTGATATTGAATGACAGCGAAATGCTTAAAAGAATAGGGCTCCTCGCAGATGTCCCAAACCAAAATATTCCGGCCCCGACAATTTCGTTTCTGGTTAAGCGGCAAAACACAAAAATTACCGCCGCCAAACTTCACCATCTCTCTTTTGCGTTTCTTAACAGTCCGGAACTGTTTTCAGCTATTAATTTTTCATTTGAGACAGAAAACGTTACCGGCCTGCGAGGAAGTACCGGAAGCGGAAAGAGCACCTTGGCTCTGCTTCTGACAGGTCTTCTGAAACCGAATACAGGAAGCGTCCAAATTCATACGCTAACCGCAGAGAAAGAACAAACTATCGTTGATCCGCGAATTATTGGGATGGTTTTTCAACAGCCTGAAAAAATGTTCTGCATGTCGACCTGCCGCGACGAGGTTTCTTTCGGGCCTATAAATCTCGGCATGACACTTAGTTATGTTGAGTTGAGGCATCTTTTTGAATTGGTTGGTTTGGATTATGATACGCTAGCGGAGCGCGACCCGCATACGTTGTCAGCCGGAGAGAAGCGGCGGCTCGCCTTTATCAGCATTTTGTCCATGTCACCGCAGTTCATAATATTCGATGAACCGACATCTGGATTGGACGCGAATGCAATCCAGCTTTTTTGTGCCTTGTCCAACCATTTGAAGCGAATCGATATCGGTCAGCTGATTATCAGCCACGATGAAATGTTTCTGCAGAATATCGCGGATAAGATTGTGGATATAGAAGCGGTCAAGCGCGGAACCCAGTATTGAAATTCGTGCGATTCGCTGCGCCGGCCGTCTCGTACTGGTAGGGCGGGTGTGATCTTGCCCTGAAATAATGGAGAGTTTTCTAAGGTTATTTGTTTATGAGTTCAAAGTCAACCGGACTGATATACTTCAGGCTCGAATGACGTCTGACTCGGTTGTAAAACACTTCAATATATCTA
>Ga0163151_10000122_pt1 | contig 131315 bp, 121 predicted proteins | sample OliLakLV19MP5IB2_FD_145596 | JGI IMG/M metagenome (GOLD analysis project Ga0163151, IMG submission 145596) | Freshwater microbial mat bacterial communities from Lake Vanda, McMurdo Dry Valleys, Antarctica - Oligotrophic Lake LV.19.MP5.IB-2 | ecosystem: Environmental > Aquatic > Freshwater >...
GCCACATCACCCGCGAGCCGGAGCAGGTCAAAGCCTTCCGCGACACCTGGCGCGACGGCATCCACAGCTACCTCACCTATCTGCGCGACCGCCTCACCGTCGCCCGCGATCTGCTCACCGATTCCGGTTCCATCTTCGTGCAAATCGGCGATGAAAATGTCCATCGCGTCCGCGCGGTGATGGATGAGGTGTTCGGGGATGAAAACTTCATTGGGCTGATTTGGTTTCGGAAAAAGACAATGCCGCTCGGCGCAACCTATCTTGAGAGAATGGGCGATTACATCATCTGGTTCGGAAAAAACTCTGAGCAGACAAAGTTTAGGCGGTTGTATAGGCCGATTGACATTGTCGGGGACTTTCACTGGAACTGGCGGCAGAAGGACGAGACGAGTCGCACCAAGTTCTCGAAGAAAGAATTAGAAGCGAATCCTCCGGGTGATCCATTTCGGTTGGTCTCGATGTGGCCGCCGTCTTTCAGCGAGAAAGATGCCTATGACCTCCCATTTCGAGGGAAGAAGTGGCCGCCCTCTCCCGGTCAATGTTATCCCTCTGGAACGGCGAAGCTCGAACGTGTTGCGAAGGCCGACCGTCTTGAAGTCGAAGGTCAATATGTGCGTTACGTGATGAAGCTTTCGGACGATGACACGACAAAGCTCAACCTGACTTGGATGGATACAGTAGGAGCCCGTGACCAAAGGTATGTCGTCGAGACCAACGAGTTTGTTGTGCAACGCTGTCTCCTAATGGCGACCGACCCCGGCGACCTCGTGCTCGATCCGACCTGCGGTTCTGGCACCACCGCCACCGTCGCCGAGCAATGGGGCCGCCGCTGGATCACGATAGACACCTCGCGCGTGGCGCTGGCGCTGGCCCGTGCCCGCATCATGGGCGCGCGTTATCCCTTTTACCTGCTGGCCGATTCCCGCGAAGGCCAGCTCAAGGAAGCCGAAGTCACCCGCACCGCGCCGAGTTCGCAGCCCGTGCGCGGGAACATCCGCCACGGCTTCGTCTATGAGCGCGTGCCGCACATCACCCTCAAATCCATCGCCAACAACGCGGAGATTGATGTCATCTGGGACAAGTGGCAAGCCGTGCTGGAGCCATTGCGCGAGAAGCTGAACGCCGCGCTCAAGAAGCAATGGCAGGAATGGGAGATTCCGCGCGAAGCGGACAAGGCGTGGACGGAGCCAGCGAGGAAGCTGCATGCCGACTGGTGGCAGGCCCGCATCGCCCGGCAGAAATCCATCGACGCCTCCATCGCCGCCAAGGCCGAATTTGAATACCTCTACGATAAGCCCTACGACGACAAAAAGAAGGTCCGCGTGGCCGGTCCCTTCACCGTCGAGAGCCTCAGCCCGCACCGCATGCTGGGCGTGGATGAGAACGACGAGTTGATCGACTCCCTCAACGAAGACAGCGCCGAATACGGGGCCAAGCAGTCCTTTCCCCAGATGATCCTGGAGAACCTCAAGACCGCCGGCGTGCAGCAGGCGCACAAGGAGGACCGGATCACCTTCACCGCGCTCACGCCCTGGCCCGGGGATCTCGTCTGTGCCGAAGGCCGCTATCTGGAAGGCGACGCGGAGAAGCGCGCCGCCATTTTCATCGGCCCCGAGTTTGGCACCGTGCAGCGCGCCGATCTCGTCGCCGCCGCCCGCGAGGCCGGCGATGCCGGGTTCGATGTGCTCATCGCCTGCGCCTTCAACTACGAGGCCCACACCACGGAGTTCACCAAGCTGGGCCGCATCCCCGTGCTCAAGGCTCGCATGAACGCCGACCTGCACATGGCCGAGGACCTCAAGAACACCGGCAAAGGCAACCTCTTCATCATCTTCGGAGAGCCCGACATTGATCTGCTCACCGAAAAGGACGGCAAGCTGCGCGTGAAGGTGAACGGCGTGGACGTCTTCAAACCCCAGACCGGCGAAGTCATCAGCGACGGCGCCGACGGCATCGCCTGCTGGTTTATCGACACCGACTACAACGAAGAAAGCTTTTTCGTCCGCCACGCCTACTTCCTCGGCGCCAACGACCCCTACAGCTCCCTCAAGACCACTTTGAAGGCCGAAATCAACGCCGACGCCTGGGCCACGCTGCACAGCGACACGTCACGAGCGTTCGAGAAGCCGAAATCGGGGCGGATCGCCGTCAAAGTCATCAACCACCTGGGGGATGAGGTCATGAAGGTATTCCGGGTGAAGGATAGTGGCAAATGACCGCAGAGACTGTGCGTCTTAAGTCGCCGCCCATCGTCGAGGCGGTCGTCGATATTGACTGCGATCTGCCGCCCAGTCTTGACTTGGCGGCCCTTGAGCCTGTCGCAACTGACCGCCTCAAGGACGGGTACCCGCTCGCACGGAAGCAGTATCTGCAGCAAATGCAGTTCGAGGCCAAGGGCGAGGAACCACCGAAGTTCAGCACGAAGCAGGGGCTGCAGGGCTTGCAGTTTTTCAGTGCCGACGAGAAGCAGTTGGTCCAAATACGGGCACAGGGATACTCTCTTAACCGTTTGGCTCCGTATTCGGGATTCGACGACTACCTGCCGGAAATCGAGCGCACGTGGCGAATATTTGTAGATCTGACCAAGCCGGTCGTAGTGCGGCAGCTGCGGCTGCGCTACATCAACCGAATTCTGCTGCCATTGGTGGACGGTCGCGTAGAACTCGATGATTACCTGAATGGCATTCCGAGCCTGCCGGATGAGAGCAATCTGGGCTTTTCCGGGTTTTTCATTCAGCAGTCCGCCTTCGAACTAGGCACCGACAACCACGTCAACATCAGCATTGCGACCCAACCGCCGGCGGATCAGGTTCTTCCCGTCATTCTTGACATTGATGCATACTACGCATGTAGTCTGGATTCAGGGGCGTGGGGGGCAATTGCCGAGCGCCTAATATCACTCCGGGGCCTGAAGAACTCCGTCTTTCGACACTCACTGACCGAGAAATGTTTGAGCCTGTTTCAGCATTGAGTCTCCAATTGGGAATCGCGGCCATTTATTCCCTCGCCAGACCGGGCAGTGCCGTCTCGCGGGAGGCAGAAGTGATACAGCTCAGAGCTTATCGCGCCGTCGACTCGCTCGAGCGTTCCCGTGCGCTACTGGGGCAAAAGTCCGACTCCCTTTCACACCTTTCGGAGCTGGCGACCGAGTGTTCGACCGATAATTGGGATGGGGAGGAAGCACGAGCGATCGACCCCGCCGCCCTAGATCGTGCAATCGACTTTATTCGTGCCCTTCCCGAAGGGGTTCCACAACCGGAATTCGCGATAGAACCAGATGGCGAGATTTCCCTTGATTGGATGCCTTCTCGACACAAGGTTCTCTCGATCAGCATTGGGGCCACTGACCGGCTTGCATGCGCGTGGATTGACGGGGCGAATCGAGGCCATTTCGTGGAGCGGTTCGTAGGCGGGCGGGTACCCTCCCGGATTCTTTCGTTGATCGCGGAAACCATCGGTCGCGGTAATGGCGCTTCCGTCCGGGTTGCCTGAACACGTCGGGGACAACGAGCCTCTGGCGCGTTTCCTCGCGTCGAGAAGCCAATTCACCTCAACAGCAGTCAAAGCCTCCGCGTTCATTTCCAATAAGCCCGACGGTCGAGCCTCGGTATTCCGCCAGGGGGCTGATGATCGCGATGCACTCTTCCGGCTTGGCAGGACAAATCTCGGCGAGCGTACGCTACATGGCGTCGCGATATGCTCGGCTCGCCAGATTCGAGCTGCTGAACTAGATGTGACGGCCAGCGAACCGCCGGCGCGTCACGCAGACATCACGGGATGGCCGAGCGATCCCGCTAACGCCGAATTGGCCAAATCTCGGCGCAAGGAGCGCGCGCTGGTTCTTGCGCAGCATGCGACGCTCATTCGAGCGAACCCCTGACCAACATCGCGGCGATCTCGGGCGCGATGAACTTCCGCATAGCAGATACCTTTACCGATAGCCTCGCTCGGCTGACCGGGGAGGAGCAGAAGGCTGTCAAGACCGCTGCCTTTGATCTTCAATTGAACCCGTCGAGCCCGAGCATGGGCTTCCACAAGCTCGCCAAAGCGAAGGACAAGAATTTCTGGTCGGTGCGTGTCGGCAGCGACATCCGGCTAATCGTTCACAAGAGCGATGCAAGTCTCCTTCTCTGCTATGTCGACCACCACGACAAAGCCTACGACTGGGCAGAACGGCGGAAGCTGGAAACACACCCGACGACCGGCGCAGCGCAGTTGGTAGAAATCCGCGAGACGGTGAAGGAGGTGCTGGTTCCGATTTACGTGCAGACGGAACTTGTCCTGGCACCGAAGCCCGCGCCCGCGCTGAAACCGCTATTCGCCGGCACACCCGACGATGAGCTCCTTGGCTATGGCGTCCCGGCCGAATGGCTCGACGACGTGAAGAAGGCGACAGAGGGCACGCTGCTGGCCTTGGCCGAGCATCTGCCCGCAGAGGCCGCGGAGGCGCTGCTGGAACTGGCGACGGGAGGTAAGCCTCGCGTGTCGACGCAAATCGCCGCGACGGAAAATCCCTTCGACCACCCCGATGCACAGCGCCGCTTCCGCGTGATGACCAATGTGGAGGAACTGCAGCGCGCGCTCGACTTCCCTTGGGAGAAGTGGACCGTTTTCCTGCATCCTGAGCAGCGGCAATGGGTTGAGCGGGACTATTCGGGGCCGGCGCGCGTCTCCGGCTCGGCGGGCACGGGCAAGACCATCGTCGCGCTGCACCGGGCGGGCCATCTGGCACGCACCCATCCCGATGCCCGTGTTCTGCTGACCACCTTCTCCGACACACTGGCAAGCGCGCTGCAAACCAAGTTGAGGCGCCTGCTGGGCAATGAACCGCGTCTCGCGGAGCGGGTCGATGTTCATTCGATTGATGCCATCGGTCTTCGGCTCTACAAGACCCACATCGGGCCGGCGACGATGGCCAGTCGGGAGATTGTCCGCGGGTTGGTGCAGGAGGCCGCGACTGCCGTCGGCGGCCACAAGTTTGGCGTGCATTTCCTGCTCACGGAGTGGGAACAGGTCGTGGATGCCTGGCAACTTGAGAACTGGGAGGGGTATCGCGACGTGGCGCGGCTTGGCAGAAAGACCCGGTTACCGGAGCCGCAGCGCACCGTGCTGTGGTCCATCTTCGAGCATGTTCGCGCCGGGTTGAGAGACCGCAAGTTGATCACGCACGCAGAGCTATTCACCGCACTGGCCGCGGCGATCTCGAAAAGCAAGAACCCGGCATTTGATTTCGCGGTCGTGGACGAAGCGCAGGACCTCAGCGTTGCACATATTCGTTTCTTCGCCGCCTTGGGCGGAGGTCGGCGCAATGCTCTCTTTTTCGCCGGAGACCTCGGGCAGCGTATCTTCCAGCAACCCTTTTCGTGGAAAGCACTTGGAGTAGACATAAGGGGGCGATCACGCACTTTGCGCGTCAATTACCGTACCTCCCACCAGATCCGCTCACAGGCGGACCGCCTGCTAGGGCCAGTCGTGACCGATGTGGACGGTAACACCGAAGACCGCAGCGATACGGTTTCGGTGTTCAACGGTCCCCCGCCGCTCGTTCTCACGTTCAAGGACGAAAGCAGCGAAATCAAGGCCGTCGGCAAGTGGATGGCAGAGCGGGCCGCGGCCGGTGTGCTGCCGCACGAGTTCGGTTTGTTTGTCCGATCCGCGGCGCAACTGAACCGCGCTCAGGCCGCTGTGAAGGAATCTGGCCTGTCCTTCAAGATTCTCGACGAACATGTAGAGACTGTTAGCGGTCATGTTTCGATCAGCTCCATGCACCTTGCCAAGGGCCTGGAGTTCCGGGCCGTCGTGGTAATGGCCTGCGACGACGAAATCAGCCCGTTGCAGGAGCGCATCGAGACGGTCGGCGATGACGCCGATCTGCAGGAGGTGTATGACACCGAACGGCATCTGCTCTACGTCGCCTGCACGCGGGCGCGGGACCATCTGTTAGTGACGAGTGTCGAGCCGGCTTCGGAATTCCTTGACGACATGCGCCAGGAGAAAAAGGTGATGCCATGAGCGAAAGCGTCGTTGCCCTGGCCAGGCGGTGCGCAAGCGCCGTGACGGAGCGGCCTGAGAGGTCGCAGCGTCCAACCGTGCCACCCGATATAATCGTGCCATCCAGCTCACTCGCAGATTGCGGGTGATGTGCTGGCCCTGAAGAGACAGCCCAGCATGGCCAAGCCGAGTAGCTACGCGAGTAGCTAGAGGATATGTGGAAATCGAAGAACCGCGCTGGCATTGACTTTGCAGGCAGTTTCAATCTTACCTTCTGATCTTTGATGAGTCCGGAATCCAGGAAACCGCGGACTGTCGTCTGCCCAGCCTGCGGCGCGGCCCTGGTCTGGAGCCAGGACAATCCTTATCGTCCGTTCTGCTCCGAGCGCTGCAAACTTATCGACCTGGGGCAATGGGCCACCGGCGCCTATCGTATCCCGCAGGAGAACGCGGACCACGGAAAGACGCAATCGGACGATCAGCCCGAGGAAACGTGATCCTGCCAGGCGCCGCGGATCATCGCAATGCCGTGAGCGCCCCGACTGCGGGCGATGTGCAGATCCTGCCTTTGCAGGCCTCCGAGCGCGAAAACCGGGAGGGGATAGCCCCCCGACAAAGTGGCAAATCCTTCCCAGCCGATTCCCGTCTTGCCGGGATGCGTCGGCGTTTCCCGCAACGGGCCGAGCAGCACGAAGTCCACACCCATTTCGACAGCGCGTGCGAGTTCCTCCTTGTCATGGCATGAGGCACTGCACCACGCTACCTGCGGCCGCACTGTAGCGGCCATCAGCGCGGCGGCCGACAGATGAACGCCATCGGCGCCAGTTTCGTTTGCCAGATCCTGGCCGCCGTTGAGCAGTGCGATGCCGCCAGCAGTGCGCACCTGCCTGATTACGTTCATCGCAAAAGTTTTACGATCGGTCTCGGGCAGCGCACCTTCCCGAATCTGAACCAGCCTGAGCCCGCCGTGAATGGCCGCCTTCAACTCGCGGGTCGCGCGCGGCATTCCAACCTCCCAGGCATGCGTGATTCCACAAACCACCGGCAGTGACAGGGCTTTTAGAATGGGGGCATTGGCGGGCAGCATCGGTGCGACATCGAGCGCCCCATGCCTCTGCCATGCCAGGGTCTGACCCTCACGCGGATGCGGTTCCCCGCTCCAATCCACCACCCGATGGAAATGCAGCCGGACGGTGCCGTGCGGATACTTGTGAATCCGGGTGATCCATGGATAGGCCGCCCGAACCTCGACGCCCAGTTCCTCGCGGAGTTCGCGTTTCAACGCGTGAGCAACGGATTCCCCCGGTTCGACCTTGCCGCCGGGAAATTCCCAATAACCCGCGTACACCTTGCCCTCGGGCCGCTGCGTCAGCAGGAAACGGCCATCCGGATGTTCAATAACCGCTGCAGCGACCGCAATCTCGCGTTCACTCACGGGACGGATAGATGCATGGGGTTTTGCGGAAACGACTCAGACCATCTTGCGGCCGGTCCTGCCTTTGACCTTGTGGCTTCCGGCATAGTCCCGGGCGAAATGCCAGGCGACCCGGCCGCTGCGGGATCCGCGCGTCAGGGCCCATTGCAGCGCTTCGTTACGGGACCTGGTCCGCTCCTTTTCCGGAACACCTAACTGGCCCAGCCAATAGTCGACGATCGCGAGATACTCGTCCTGATCGAAGGGATAGAAGGAGACCCACAGGCCGAAACGTTCCGACAGGGAGATCTTTTCCTCGACCGTCTCACCCGGGTGAATTTCCTCGCCGAGATACTTGGTCTCCAGATTCTCCTGCATATACTCGGGCATGAGATGGCGCCGATTGGAGGTGGCGTATATCAGCAAGTTGTCCGAAGTGGCGGAAATGGAGCCGTCGAGGACGACCTTCAGCGCCTTGTAACCCGGCTCGTCGGCATCGAAGGAAAGGTCGTCGCAGAACAACAGGAGTTTATAGGGCGCATCGGCCACGAGGTCGACGATGTCGGGCAGGTCTATCAGATCCTGCTTTTCCACTTCGATCAAACGCAGTCCCCTGGCAGAGAATTTATTGAGAACCGCTTTCACCAGTGAAGATTTTCCGGTGCCGCGCGCGCCGGTCAGCAAAACATTGTTGGCGGTCAACCCCTCGATGAACTGGCGGGTGTTTTGCTCGACCAGGTCGATTTGATCGTCGATTCCCTGAAGATCGGCAAGGCCGATTTTGTGGGGGTGGGCCACCGGCTGCAGGAATCCCGTATTGCCGCGCTTGCGCCAGCGAAATGCAATCGACGACTTCCAGTCCGGCGCCGACACCTTGTGCGGCAAGGTTGCTTCGAACCGCTCCAGCACCTGCTCCACCCGCTTCAGTATTTTTTCCAGATCTGCCATGCGTTTGGGTTACGGCTATCAGCTGCGGTAATCGGCGTTGATGCTGACGTAGTCGTGGGACAAATCGCAGGTCCACACGGTGGCAGCGGAAGTCCCGCGAGCGAGCACCACGCGAACCATGATCTCCTGTTGCTTCATGACTTTCTGGCCGTCCTCTTCGCGATAGCTCGGGGACCGCCCGCCGCCTTTCGCCACCATGACATCATCGAGATACAGATCGACTTTTGACACGTCAAGATCCTCGATGCCGGCATAACCGATGGCGGCAAGAATGCGTCCTAGATTCGGGTCGGAAGCGAAAAAAGCCGTTTTGACGAGCGGCGAATGCGCGATGGAGTATCCCACCTTCCGGCATTCGGTCTCGCTCATGCCGCCCTCGACCCGGATAGTGATGAATTTAGTGGCGCCTTCTCCGTCGCGGACCAGCGCCTGCGCAAGGAATAACGAAACTTCGGTCACCGCATCCAGGAAAATCTTGAATTCCGGCGAATCCGATTTGCTGATTTCGACCGTTCCAGATTGACCGGTTGCAACGAGAATGAATGAGTCGTTGGTGGACGTGTCGCCGTCGACCGTAACACAGTTGAACGTACGCTCCGCGGCATAGGTAGTTGCCTGCTGCAACAACGACGGCTCGATTCGCGCATCAGTCGCCATGAATCCAAGCATCGTTGCCAGGTTCGGCCGGATCATCCCCGAGCCTTTCGCTATGCCGGTCAGCGTCACCTGCTGGCCACCGAGGTTGATGCGTTTCGAATACGCCTTGGCGACGGTGTCGGTGGTCATGATCGCTTGCGCCGCGAGCGCCCAGTTGTTGTCGCGGAGATTGGCCACGCAGCCCGGCAGTCCGGCAACGATACGCTCCATCGGCAGGGGCTCCATGATCACGCCTGTGGAAAACGGCAGGACCTGGGTGGCGTTGCAGTCCAGCAGTTTTGCTACGGCTTCACAGGTCTGTGCTGCCCGCAGCACTCCATCGTCTCCTGTACCCGCGTTGGCACAGCCCGTATTGACCAGCAGGGCGCGGATCTGGCCGCCGTGCAGATGAGACTTCGCCAGAGTGACGGGAGCCGCGCAGAACCGGTTGCGGGTAAACACGGCGGCGACACGGCTGCCGGGCGCCAGGGTCATCAGCATCAGGTCCTTGCGATTGGGCTTCCGGACCCCGGCTTCAGTCACGCCGATTTTCACGCCCTTCACCGCAAACAGCGAAGCGGGATCCGGCGCCGCCAGGTTTACAGCCATCGCCGCGTCAATCCAGCTTGCCGTGGCATTGCTTGTATTTCTTGCCTGATCCGCAGGGGCAGGGATCGTTACGCCCCACTTTCTGGCCGCGGACGAAAGGCGTTTCCTTATTGTCCGCGTTCGCCTTTTCCAGCGCCTCGTCATAGCCAGCATGCTGGTATTGCACGTTCTTCAGTTCCGTCTGCTCCTGCTTCTCGACGACGGTCTCGACTTCTTCCTCGGTCTTGATCATGACGACCATCAGGATGCGGGTCACCTCGGTGCGCACCGCCTCCAGCATCAGCGAGAACAGGTCGAAGGCTTCGCGCTTGTACTCCTGTTTGGGATTCTTCTGCGCGTAGCCTCGCAAATGGATGCCCTGGCGCAAATGGTCGAGCGCCGACAGGTGCTCGCGCCAGTGCGTGTCGAGGCTTTGCAACATCATTGCTCGCTCGAACGCATGAACCCTCCCGGTGTCCAGCCCTCCGAACTTCTGCTCATAGAACCTGTTGGCGGCCTCGACGATGCGGGCGCGCAGGCTTTGTTCGTCTAGCGACGTTTCCTCGTCCAGCCATTTGCCGATCGGCAGATTCAGGCCCAGTTCTCCGGCGAGGGTTTTCTCGAGCCCCGGGATGTCCCATTGCTCGTCGATGCTCTCCGGCGTGATGTGCTGCGAGATCAGAGCATCGACCGTCCCCTCGCGCATGGAGCGGATCGTTTCCGAGATGTCGGTGGCCTCGAGCAGTTCGTTGCGCTGCGTGTAGATGACCTTGCGCTGGTCGTTGGCGACGTCGTCATACTCCAGCAACTGCTTGCGGATGTCGAAGTTGCGAGCCTCGACCTTGCGCTGCGCATTTTCGATGGCCCGGGTAACCCAAGGATGCTCGATCGCCTCGCCCTCGGGCATCTTGAGACGATCCATGATCGAGGCGACGCGGTCCGAAGCGAAAATGCGAAGCAGCGGATCCTCCAGCGAAAGATAGAAGCGGCTGGAACCCGGGTCGCCCTGCCGGCCCGAACGGCCGCGTAACTGATTGTCGATGCGCCGCGATTCGTGGCGTTCCGTGCTCACGATGTGGAGGCCACCGGACGCAACGACCTGTTCGTGCAGTTTCTGCCATTGGGATCTCATTTCAGCAACGCGCCGTTCCTTATCCGGGTCCAACAAATCGGCGTCGTTCTGCACCTTGTTGATTTCCGGCTCGGGATTACCGCCCAGCACGATGTCGGTACCGCGGCCCGCCATATTGGTCGCGATCGTTACCATCTTGGGGCGTCCGGCCTGTGAAACGATCTCCGCCTCGCGCGCGTGCTGCTTGGCGTTAAGGACCTGATGCGGAAGCTTCTCGTTCTCCAAAAGCTTGGCCAGCAATTCGGAGTTCTCGATTGACGTGGTGCCGACCAGCACTGGCTGGCTGCGCTGGTAGCAATCTCGGATGTCAATGATCACCGCCCCATATTTTTCCTTGGCGGTACGGTAAACCTGGTCCATCCGATCTTCCCGGACCATCGGCTGGTGAGTCGGGATGAGCATCGTCTCCAGGCCATAGATCTGCTGGAACTCGTAGGCCTCGGTATCCGCGGTGCCGGTCATTCCCGCGAGCTTCTTGTAAATGCGGAAATAGTTCTGGTAGGTGATCGAGGCGAGGGTCTGATTCTCGCGCTGGACCTTCGCCCCTTCCTTCGCTTCGATGGCCTGATGCAGGCCGTCGGACCAGCGGCGTCCGGGGGTTAGCCGCCCAGTGAATTCGTCGACGATGACGACTTCCCCGTTCTGCACCACATAGTGCTGGTCGCGATGGAACAGGGAATGCGCCCGCAACGCCGCATAGAGATGATGCATCAGGTTGATATTGGTGGCGTCATAAAGGCTGCCGTTCTCGGGCAGAAGGCCCGCCTGCGTCAGCATTTCCTCGGCGCGCTCATGCCCGGCTTCGGTGAGAAGAACCTGGTGCGCCTTCTCGTCGACCGTGAAATCGCCGGGGCCATTCTCTTCCTTCACCCGAACCAGCCTGGGTACCACCTCATTCATGCGGTGATAGAGCTCGGTACTGTCCTCAGCCTGCCCGGATATGATGAGCGGCGTGCGGGCTTCATCGATAAGAATCGAGTCCACCTCGTCGACGATGGCGTAGTTCATGGGTCTCTGCACCCGCTCGGACGCCTGGAACACCATGTTGTCGCGCAGGTAATCGAACCCGAACTCGCTGTTGGTGCCGTAGGTAATGTCTGCGGCATAAGCTTGCTGCTTGAGCTCATGCTCCATCTGCGACAGGTTCACGCCGACGCTGAGGCCAAGGAACCGGTAGACCCGCCCCATCCATTCGGCATCGCGGTTGGCAAGATAGTCGTTCACAGTCACGACATGCACGCCTTTTCCGGCAAGTGCATTCAGATATGCGGGAAGCGTGGCAACGAGCGTTTTGCCTTCGCCGGTGCGCATTTCCGCTATCTTGCCGTTATGCAGCGAAATCCCGCCCAGGAGCTGGACATCAAAATGCCGCATGTTGAGGACGCGGCGGCTCGCCTCGCGCACGGTAGCGAATGCCTCTACCAGAAGATCGTCAAGCGCTTCGCCATCGCGGACGCGTTGCTTGAACGCTTCCGTCCGCGCGCGCAATGCCGTGTCGTCCAGTTTTTTGAGTTCCGGTTCCAGCGCGTTGATAGCCTGGACGGCGTGAGCGAATTTGCGTAACAGCCGGTCATTGCGGCTGCCGAATACTTTTTTGAGGATGCTCGTGATCATTTAGCAGGGTTCCCAATGCAAGAGGGGTGGGGACATGCGCCCCCACCCCTCTCCTGAAATACTTTCTACGATCCGTTCAACCCGGAACTTTCAGGAAGCGCGCGGGATTCTGTGGGGCTCCCCATTGGCGCACTTCGAAGTGCAGATGCGTTCCCGTCGAACGGCCCGTGTTTCCGACCTCGGCGATTCTCTGTCCGCGCAATACGACATCACCAACTTTTGCTATGAGTTTCGATGCATGGGCGTAGCGGGTGACGAGCCCATTGCCGTGATCGACCTCAATCATATTACCATACTGGGGGTGAGCCTCAGAGAACACCACGACGCCTCCGGCGGCGGCGGTAACGGCCTCGCCTTCGGCGGCCATGAAATCCATTCCCTCGTGAAATGCATTCCAGCCCGTAAACGGATCAATGCGCCAGCCGAAGTTCGACGAATACCATCCGGTAGACACGGGAAGCTCGGTGGGCAACAACTGTTTTTTCGCGTGGGTGATGGTAAACATGGATTCCAGCACGCCGAGCTTGTCGGTACGATCATCTACCTGCAGTGCCATCTGATCCAGCTTCTCCCCCAGTTCGGCCATGGATAATTCCTTGGCTGGGGTCATCGTCGACATCGGGCCGCCACGCGCCGGCGGCTGATCGAACATGAACTCCTGCGGCTTGATGCCCGCCAGTTTGGTCAGTCGCTCGCCCAAGGTATCCAGCCGCAGCAGCTTCGCCTGCATTTCTCCAAGGCGGGCGGCCATGGTGTCCAGGCTTTCGCGCAGATAGGATTGGGTTTTGCGGGTCTGTTCGGCCTGCACGGCTTCCAGCAGCGATTGAAGATAGGGGCTCTGGTTGGTGACCGCATAGCGCAGGGAGAAATAGTTCATCAGCACGGCGAGCGAGACAACCATCAGGCACAACAGCAGGCCGAGAAACAGGACCTGGGGCGTACTCACGGTATAGCTTCGCGCCTGCGCGAACTTGTTGGAAACCAGAATAATATTCATGTTTCCCCTTTAAAATCCTTCCAATCAGACCTTCGTGAACAGCGACCGCATCGGACTTCTTCTCCGGCAGCTTCCGGAATTGCAGGGGCTGACTCGCCAAGTCAAGCGGCTTTCCGCCCTGCAAGCAACTCTCGCGGACGCCCTGCCGGCCAACCTCGCGGGCTCTGTTGCACTGGCTATTGCGGAAACTGGCGAACTCGTGCTCTACGCTGACAACGGCGCGGTCGCCACTAAATTAAAACATCTGGCGCCGCGAATTCTGATTTTTTTACAACAGCGGGGAATTGAGGTTACCGGTATTCGGGTACAAATGCAAGTAGGTATCCGTCATAACCCATTGCCCCAAAAACAAATTTTCCTAAGCCCGGAGGGGCGTAAGGCAATTCAGAACTTAGCTAAACGTATTGAGAGTTCACCCTTGAAGACTGCCTTGGAACAACTCTCCCGGCGCGGAAAGCTTTCAGAAGATGGGGACTAAGCGCTCCAGTGCATATAATGCCATGACAATTATAAGAATAATCGCTCCGAGTCGTACAGTTTGCCAAGCAAACTGTTTCCATTTCAGATCTTTGGTAACGACGAACGCCACCAGCGAAACGCCGACTATCACGATCAACAGCGCTCCGAGAATTCTCAGTACAAGCATGAATTTTCTTTGGGAGGGCGCGCGGCCAAGGTCACAGCGAGGTCACAACGCGTTCAGGGCCGGCCGATCCTGACGTGGGTCAGCGCGGTGTTCAGGCCGCCTGGATCTGGAGCCTCAGGAATGCGGGGGCATCCTCGGGCTTCAGGAAAGTCACGTATTCCCAAGCTGCCTCGTCTTCCATCAGGGTTCGTAACAAGCCGTTGTTGAGGGCATGGCCGGACTTATGCGCCGAATAGGCGCCAATCACCGGGTGCCCCAAGAGGTACAGGTCACCGATCGCATCCAGCGCCTTGTGTTTCACGAACTCGTCCTCGTAACGCAGGCCATCGGCATTCAACACCCGGTATTCATCCATCACGATGGCATTGTCCAGGCTGCCGCCGAGCGCCAGGCCTTGCGCCCGCATGTTCTCGACGTCCTGCATGAAGCCAAACGTACGCGCCCGGCTCACCTCCTTAATATAAGAGGTGTACTCAAAGTCCACCACCACGCGCTTGTTGGAATTCGCAAATACCGGGTGCTTGAAATCGATGCTGAAATCCACCCGGAAGCCGTTATAGGGCTCGAACTTCACCCACTTGTCGCCCTGCTTCACCTCGACCGTCTTCCTGATGCGGATGAACCGTTTGGCTACAGGCTGTTCCTCGATTCCCGCCGACTGCAGCAGAAACACGAATGGCGAAGCCGAACCGTCCATGATGGGCACTTCGCCAGCGGTGAGTTCGACATAAACATTGTCGATGCCTAAACCGGCAAGCGCAGACATCAGGTGCTCGACGGTCTGCACCCTTGCCCCGCTTTTTTCCAGGCAGGAGGACAGGCGCGTGTCGCCCACGGCGTAGGGGTCGGCCTTGATGTCGACGACGGGATCGAGATCCACTCGCCGGAACACGATGCCCGTATTCGGCGCAGCAGGCCGCAACGTGAGATACACCTTTTCTCCCGTATGCAGCCCCACACCTGTGGCGCGAACAATGTTTTTCAGCGTGCGTTGTTTGATCATGTCAATGCACTCCCGCAGTGCGACCTCGTGGACCACTCTCCGCAGTCAATGATAAATATATGATTAGATTACCATAGCTGCTGGCGAAAATCCACCGTCCGGATTTCATGCCGTGATGCAACAATGCTGTTGGTCTTGGTCGCCTAATCCGCCTGTTTACGCAGAAATGCCGGAATGTCGAGCATGTCGACGCCGGATTGCCTCATCGCCTCCACTGCGGCATCCCTCGAGCGACGGCGCATTACTGCCGGCGCTTCCAGATCGCCATAGTTCACCTCCAGCGGCATGAAGTCCGTGCCCGTTTTTACGACGCTCAACGGCTTCTGCTGATGGCGGTTGACCGCTCCGCCAAGCCCGGTGGCAACCATGGTGACCCGCAGCCTGTTTTCCATCGTTTCGTCTATTACCGTGCCCACGATGACGGTGGCGTCTTCTGCGGTGAAACCCTTGATGGTGTTCATCACCTCGTGCACTTCCTTCATTTTCAAGCTGTTGCTCGCCGTGATATTCACCAGCACGCCGCGCGCACCCGCCAGGTTGACGTCTTCCAGCAGCGGACTCGCCACTGCCTGTTCCGCCGCCAGGTGGGCGCGATCTACCCCAGATGCAACCGCAGAACCCATCATTGCCATTCCCATTTCCGACATGACGGTACGCACGTCCGCAAAGTCGACGTTAACCAGGCCCGGACATTTGATGACCTCCGCAATGCCGGCGACCGCGCCGTGCAAAACCGTGTTTGCCGCCTTGAATGCGTCCAGCATGCTGACGTCCTCGCCAAGTACCTGCATGAGCTTGTCATTCGGGATAACGATCAGAGAGTCGACATGGCGGGAAAGTTCTTCGAGGCCCTGATTCGCCACTTTTTGCCGCTTGCCCTCGAAAGCGAACGGCTTGGTGACAACCGCGACGGTCAGTATCCCGAGTTCACGCGCCGCTTCCGCGACGATCGGCGCAGCACCGGTGCCAGTGCCGCCGCCCATTCCGGCCGTCAGGAACAGCATGTCCGCGCCCTCGATCAGCTCGATAATGCGCTCGCGGTCCTCCATCGCTGCCTCACGGCCGATGTCGGGGTTCGCGCCGGCTCCCAGCCCCTTTGTGACGTTGGGTCCGAGCTGGAGCAGCGTCTTGGCCTTGTTGCGCTTGAGCGCCTGGGAATCCGTGTTGGCGCATATGAACTCCACGCCATCCACCCCTTCGCCGATCATGTGGTCAACGGCATTGCCGCCGCAGCCTCCCACTCCAACTACCTTGATCACTGCTTCCTGAGGTTGTGTATCCACGATTTCAAACATCAGCCGTCTCCTTGGTTAGTGATTAAAAACTTTAAGAACCCAACTCCCTTGAATCCGCATTCCTAGAAATTCGTCTCGAACCATTTCTTCATGCGTCCGAGGATTTGTTTGATGGAACCGCTTTGCATTTTCTCGATCTGCTGGCGATGGTGCTGACCCATTCCGGCCATGAGCAGGCCGACTCCGGTGGAATATCGCGGGTTGCGAATCACTTCCGAGAGGCCGCCCGCATAGCCCGGCAGCCCAAGCCGCACCGGCATGTGGAAGACTTCCTCGCCGAGTTCCACCATTCCCTGCATGGAGGCGCTACCCCCGGTGATCACGATGCCGGACGAGAGCAGTTCCTCAAACCCGCTGCGGCGCAGTTCGGCCTGGACCAGGGAATAGAGTTCTTCCACTCTGGGCTCGATCACTTCAGCCAGAGTCTGGCGTGACATCTTCTTGGTTCCGCGCTCGCCCACACCGGGAACCTCGACCATCTCCTGCGGGTCGGCCAGTTCGCGCAATGCGCAGCCATAACGGCGCTTGATCTCCTCGGCCTCCTTGGTCGGCGTGCGCAGCGCCATGGCGATGTCGTTGGTTATCTGGTCTCCTGCAATCGGGATGACCGCGGTATGGCGTATTGCGCCTTGCGTGAACACAGCGATGTCCGAGGTGCCACCGCCGATGTCCACCAGGCAGACGCCCAGGTCTTTCTCGTCTTCCGAGAGCACGGCCATCGCAGAGGCAAGCGGTTGCAGGATGAGGTCATTGACCTCGAGCCCGCAGCGCCTGACGCATTTCATGATGTTCTGTGCCGCCGACACCGCGCCGGTGACAATATGCACCTTGACCTCCAGTCGTACGCCGCTCATGCCCAGCGGTTCGCGCACGTCTTCCTGCCCGTCAATCACGAACTCCTGGTTGAGCACGTGCAGGATCTGCTGGTCAGTGGGAATCGGGATCGCCTTGGCAGTTTCCACCACTCTGTCGACGTCGGTCTGCGCGACCTCCCGATCCTTGATGGCCACCATGCCGTGGGAATTGAAACTGCGGATGTGGCTGCCGGCAATGCCGGTCCAGACATCGCGAATCTTGCAATCGGCCATCAGCTCCGCCTCCTCCAGCGCGCGCTGGATCGCGTTGACGGTAGATTCGATGTTCACGACCACGCCCTTCTTCAGCCCACGGGAAGGCGAGCTGCCCATGCCGATGACTTCGAAGCCGCCCTCGGGCTTCATTTCCGCAACGATGGCCGCGATCTTGGAGGTGCCGATGTCCAGGCCCACGATCAAGTTCTTGTTATCCTTCCTGCCGCTCAATGCCATCGTTTTATCGATTCCGGTTCTTCAGGTTTTTTTCGGGGTCCACTTCAGTCCCGGACTTCTTACTGCGAAACCATTGCTGTAGCGCAGGTCGACGTGCAACGGCGACTGTGGAAGCTGGGCGATGGCTTTCGCGTAGGCGCTGACGAAGGTAGCCAGCCGGCCGTCGAGGTTATCCCTTCCCAGCTCGATCACCATCCCGTCGTCCAGTTTCAATTGCCAGGCGCGGCGCGGCGAGACACGGATCTGCGCGATCTTCCTTTCCATCGGCGCAACCATTTTCTCGAACTCTGCATAGCGGGCCACCACCTCCGCGGCCATTTCATCGGGACCGATAAACACCGGCAGGACGCTGTTGATGGCCGCCTCAAAAACCTCGCCCTGCGCATTCACCAGCCCAGTGGATCCCCAGCGCGCCAGCGGGCGATGCTCTTGCATCGCGACTTCCAGCCGGTCTGGCCAGTAGCGGCGCACATTGACCCCGCGCACCCACGGCAGCTTTTCGAATCCGGCTCGCGCCCGGGCCAGATCGACGGTGAAAAAATTCCCGCGCAGTTCGCGGGCAATCACGGCCTGCACCTGTTCCTGCGTTAGATGCGCCGCTTCTCCCGTCACCTGGATCTCGCGCAGCGGGAATATCGGCAGGTGCACGAAGTAGTGAGCGGCGCAATACAAAGCCACGGCGGCGGCTATGGCAAACAGCAGGTTCGCAGTCGTCCGCAGGCTGGCGGCGTCATCCCACATGGGCGCCCTCCAAAATTTTCAGCACAAGGTCAGGGAAAGAAATTCCCGCCTGGCGGGCAGCCATCGGCACCAGGCTGTGGCCTGTCATGCCCGGCGATGTATTCATTTCCAGGAAGCAATATGAACCATCGGCGCGAAGGATCAGGTCCGCCCGACCCCAACCTTCGCAACCCAGCACCCTGAACGCATTCAGGGTCACAGCCCGGATTTCGTCCTCGATATCCGTGGGGATGCCCGACGGGCAGTGGTACTTGGTGTCGTCGGTGAAATACTTGTTCTGGTAATCGTAGTTGCCGCCAGGCGCCTCGATCCAGATCAGCGGCAGCGCCTGGTCCCCAAGCACGGAGGCTGTAAGTTCCTTGCCGGCGATGAACTCCTCCGCCAGGACCGCGGGGTCATGGCGGGCGGCGAGTTCATAAGCCCCCGCAAGTTGCTCCGTCGTCGTGACCTTGCTCAGGCCGATCGTCGAGCCCTCATGGACCGGTTTGACGATCAGCGGCAATCCGAGGGTCTGCACGACATTTTTCCAGTCCGATTTCGCTTCGAGGAGCATGTCCTGGGGCGAGGGTATTCCCACTGCCTGCCATATGAGCTTCGTTCGCCACTTGTCCATAGCCAGGCTGCTCGCCATCACGCCGCTGCCGGTATAGGGAATGCCAAGCAACTCGAGCGCGCCTTGCACCGTGCCGTCTTCTCCAAAGCGGCCATGAAGGGCAATGAAGGCGCGCTGGAAACCTTCGCGCTTCAGATCGGAAAGCGTTCGATCCGCTGGATCGAATGCGTGTGCATCCACTCCGCGCTCGCGCAGGGCGCCGAGCACCGCATTGCCGCTCAAAAGAGATATCTCCCGCTCCGCTGAGCGGCCGCCCAGTAGCACAGCAACTTTTCCAAAGTTATTCATCGTTGGTTGCCTTCACTGGCTTCGTCGCATGGGCGGCCGACACACGCCTCCACGGTCGCATCCCCATGAATGGGGCCCCTGCTCCGCGCTCCGGCGTGCCCGTTGAGGAGAACTTCAACTTTTCCCAAGGGCCACCCACTCATGCCTTTTCCTCGCCCACGATTCGCACTTCCTGCTCCAGCTTGACCCCGGTCTTCTGTTTCACCGTGTCTCGCACCAGGCCGATCAGCTCTTCGATGTCGCGCGCGGTCGCGTCACCGGCATTGACGATGAAATTTGCATGCTTCATCGAGACTTCTGCGCCGCCAATACGCCTGCCCTTCAGGTCGCAGGACTCGATCAGCCGCGCTGCAAAATTCCCCGGAGGATTGCGGAACACCGAACCGGCATTCGGTTCGGCCAGCGGCTGGGTGGCGATGCGCCTTGCCAGCAGGTCCTTGATGGTCTTACGCGCGCCTTCGCCGTCCCCCTTGCGGAAGCGGAACCATGCGGCGACGAAGAACTCATCGGCAGCGGACAGCGGAAGGACGTGGCGATAGCCGATTGCGAACTCGCGCGGCTCGCGGATCTGCAGTCGACCGGCGCGATCAATGGTGCGTACCCTGGTGACCACGTCCCAGGTTTCCGCGCCATAGCAGCCGGCATTCATGGCAAGCGCGCCGCCGACGGTTCCCGGGATGCCGGACAGAAATTCCCCACCTTCCAGGTCGTGAACCGCCGCAATGCGGGAGACCTTCGGATTGGCGACGCCGGCCTCGGCATAAATCTCGGCCATGCCGGCGTGTTCTTCCACCTGGAAACGCTTCAACGCTTTGTGGGTAAAGATCACGGTTCCGCGCAAACCGCCATCCCTTACCAGAAGGTTGCTGCCCAGGCCGACGAACATGACAGGCTCCTCCGCCGGCAGCGTGCCCAGGAAATCGCCCAGGTCGTCGAGATCGGCCGGAAGATAGGCCCGATCAACGCTACCGCCTGCGCGCCAACTGACGTGGCGGCGCATCGATTCCGCGTGCATCAGCTTGCCCCGCAGTCCGCCTTGTCGGATGTTTTCCAGTTCTGCCATATTCATGTGCGTTGACTCAAACCTGTGCCAGCTTTCCGGGCACGCCGCCGATCGAACCGGCCCCCATCGTGATTACGACATCGCCAGATTTCGCGACGGATGTGATCGCCGCCGCCAGTTCCCCGATCTGTTCCACGAAAATGGGCTCCACCTTCCCGGCGACGCGCACCGCACGGGCCAGCGCACGCCCATCCGCGGCGACAATCGGAGCTTCGCCGGCCGCATAGACTTCCGTCAGCAGCAATGCATCGACCGAGGACAGCACTTTCACGAAGTCCTCGAAACAATCCCGGGTACGCGTATAGCGGTGCGGCTGGAAAGCCAGCACCAGGCGGCGGCCCGGAAACGCGCCCCGGGCTGCAGCGATGGTCGCCGCCATTTCGACCGGGTGATGCCCGTAGTCGTCCACCAGGGTGAAACTTCCATCGGACGACGGCACTTCGCCAAAGCGCTGGAAGCGGCGGCCCACGCCGCGGAATTCCGCCAGTGCCTTCACGATTGCGGCATCGGCAGCGCCGATTTCCATGCCCACCGCCACGGCCGCGAGAGCGTTCTGTACGTTGTGAACACCCGGCAGATTGAGCGTGACCTTCAGGTCCGGCGCTGCCTGGGCGTGCCCGTTGTAGCCGATCCTTCGCGTCACCCGGAACCGCATGCGGCCCGCCGCAGCCTCGACATCCACGGCGCGGATCTGCGCGCCTTCCATCAACCCATACGTCGTCACCGGCTTGGTGACGATGGGCATCAGGCTCCTCACATTGGCATCGTCGAGACATAGCACTGCCATGCCGTAGAACGGGAGGTGCTCGATGAACTCATGGAAGGACTGGCGCAGCCGGCCGAAATCGTGGCCGTAGGTCTCCATATGGTCGGCGTCTATGTTGGTGACCACGGCCAGCACGGGTTGCAGATAGAGGAAGGACGCGTCGGACTCGTCGGCCTCGACTACGATGAATTCGCCCTGGCCCAGCTTGGCGTGGGAGCCGGCGGCTTCTAGCCGCCCGCCGATGACGAATGTCGGATCCATTCCCGCTTCCGCGAGAACGCTGGCGATCAGACTGGTCGTCGTGGTCTTGCCATGCGTTCCGGCAACCGCGATGCCCTGCTTCAGGCGCATCAGTTCGGCCAGCATGATGGCGCGCGGCACCACGGGAATGCGCTTCGCGCGCGCCGCCGACACTTCCGGATTCCCCTGCTTGACCGCAGTGGACACGACCACCGCATTGGCGCCGCTTACGTTGGCCTCGTCGTGTCCGATATGCACTTTTGCACCCAGCGCCTTCAGGCGCAGGGTCGCCGGGCTCTCCGCGATATCCGAGCCACTGACTTCGAAGCCGAGGTTCACCATGACTTCGGCAATGCCGCTCATTCCGGCGCCCCCGATCCCTACAAAATGCACGTGTTTTACCTTGTGCTTCATGCCGCGGCCGCCATGCAGTGTTCGGCGACGATGCGGGTGGCATCCGGCTTGCCCAGCGAGCGGGCTCTCTTTGCCATGTCCAGCAAGCTTTCGCGCGTGAACTCCAGCAACAGATCGGCCAGCTTTCGCGGGCTGAGTTCGCTTTGCGGAATCAGAACGGCGGCCGCCTGGTCGGAGAGGAAGCGTGCATTCGTGGTCTGGTGATCATCGACCGCGTGCGGGAAAGGCACCAGCACGCTGGCCACGCCCGCAGCCGAAAGCTCTGCAACGGTAAGCGCTCCAGAGCGGCAGATGACCAGGTCGGCATTGGAATAGGCTGAAGCCATGTCGCGGATGAAAGCCAGCGTCGTCGCCGCGATACCGCTGGCGCGATAGTTCTGCTCCAACGTCGCGATGTGCTTTTCACCGGCCTGGTGTGTGACTGCCGGACGGCGTTCTTCCGGCATCAGCGCGAGGGCCTTCGGTACCATTTCGTTCAGTACTTGCGCACCCAGGCTGCCGCCGATCACGAGGACGCGCAGATTGCCACTGCGTGTGCGGAAGCGATCTTCGGGGGCGGACAATGCCGCGATCTCCTTGCGCACGGGATTGCCAGTCCATTCGGATTTCTTCAATGCACCGGGAAAGCCCGCGAGGATGCGGTCTGCCACCATCGACAATGCCTTGTTGGCGAGGCCGGCAATGGAATTCTGTTCGTGCAGGACAAGCGGCCTGCGCAGAAAAGCTGCCATGATCCCGCCGGGGAAGGCGATGTAGCCGCCCATGCCGAGCACGATATCGGGTCGCACTCGGAAAATCGCTTGCGCGCTCTGCCAGAACGCGATCAGCAGGTTCACGGGTAGAAGGGTCATTCGCAGCAGGCCTTTGCCGCGCAATCCGGAGAAACGGATCCACTCGACCGCATAACCATGCTGCGGCACCAGCGTTGCCTCCATGCCGGATCGTGCACCAAGCCAGACCACCTTCCAGCCTTGATCGCGCAAATAATCGGCAACGGCAAGGGCGGGAAAGATGTGACCTCCGGTGCCGCCAGCCATGACCAGAATTGTTCTCATGGCGTCACCACTCCTGTTACGGCGACGGTCACATCTTCAGTGAAGACTAATGCGTGCTGCGCTCGCGTTACGTCGGAACTTAAAGTATGGCCACCCGTTCCTCCCGCCTTGATGAGAATGCGGCGGGCACTCATAACGAATAGCCCTTCATCATCTGGCGGTTCTCGTAGTCGACCCGCAGCAGCATTGCCAGGGCGCAACAGTTGGCGAGAATGCCGCTCCCGCCGAAAGACAGTAGCGGCAGCGTCAGGCCCTTGGTCGGCAGCAGGCCCATATTCACGCCCATGTTGATGATGGTCTGCGCGCCGAACCACAGGCCGACACCCTGCGCCACAAGCGCGGAGAAGCAGCGCTCAAGCCTCACGGCCTGGTTGCCGATTACGAACGCGCGCCAGATCAAGCAGGCGAACAGTGCAATAACCGTGAGCACTCCGACGAACCCCAGTTCCTCGGCGATGACTGCGAGAAGAAAATCGGTATGGGCTTCGGGAAGGTAGAAAAGCTTCTCCACACTGCCGCCCAGGCCGACGCCGAACCACTCTCCGCGCCCGAAAGCAATCAAGGCGTGCGAGAGCTGATAACCCTTGCCAAAGGGATCCGCCCAGGGATCCATGAAACCAGTCACTCTCTGCAACCGGTAGGGCGATGACCAGATAAGCAGCACGAACCCGATCAGAAGGAGCACGATCAGAGTCGCGAACAGCTTCCAGTTCATGCCGCCCAGGAACAGGACGCCCATGGCGATGACCGTGATCACCGCAAATGCGCCAAAGTCCGGCTCGAGCAGCAGCAGGCCGCCCGTCAGCAGCATGACCACCAGCATGGGCATGAAGCCTTTGCGGAAGCTGTGCATCAGCGCGGCCTTGCGAACCGTGTAGTCCGCCGCGAAAAGAACGGCCAGCAGTTTCATCATCTCCGAGGGCTGCAGGTTGAGCATGCCCAGCGACAGCCAGCGGCGGCTGCCGTTGACTTCCTTGCCGATGCCTGGAATGAGCACGACAGCGAGCAGCAGTACACCCAGCATGAACAGGTAAGGTGCCGCCTGTTCCCACAGGCGCATCGGAAACTGAAAGCAGATGAAGCCGGCCATTGCGCCGATGAAGACGAACACCGCGTGACGGATGAGGAAAAACGCGGGCTGATTGCCGGTGTATTTTCCCGCTTCCGCAATTGCGATCGAGGAGGAGTACACCATGACCAGACCGAGGCCAAGCAGGAGGACCGCGACGCTTGCAACACCGTAGTCGAACTCAGCCATCGGCGCCGGGCGATCCGCAACAACACCATATGCGCCGTTCACTTTTCGGCCTCCAGCGACCTGACCGCATCCGTGAACACCTGGGCGCGATGCTCATAATTGCGGAACATGTCAAAACTGGCGCATGCCGGGGACAACAGCACGGCGTCGCCCGGCTGGGCCAGCTGCATTCCGGTGCGAACCGCGTCCGGCATGTCGTTCGCGCGTGCAAGCACGACACCGGTCTGCTCAAGTACGGCGGCGATGTTCTCACGGTCCCTTCCAATCAGGACCACGGCCCGAGCTTTCTGTGCCACCGGGCTCCTGAGCGGCGAGAAATCCTGGCCCTTGCCATCACCACCTGCAATCAGCACGACTTTCTGCGCCATGCCTTTGAGCGCCGCGACAGTTGCTCCGACGTTGGTGCCTTTCGAGTCGTCGTAGAACGACACGCCGTTGATCTCGGCGATTTTCTGGACCCGGTGCGGCAATCCCTTGAACTCGTATAAGGCGCTCAGCAGCGGTTCATAGTGCAGATTGAGGGCGCGGCACAATGCCAGCGCGGCCAGTGCGTTTACCGCGTTGTGCAGGCCGGCGACCTGCAGAGCCGAAACCGGCATGAGGTTGGCGCGGCCTTGCGCCAGCCACAGCTCTCCTTCGACATCACGCAGGCCGAAGTCTTTCTCGTGCCAGGGCTCGCTCGTTCCGAAGGTGAACGCTTTACGTCCTTCCTTCTGCATTTCGATGACCTTCGGGTCCTCGCGGTTCAGGACCTGCACGCCGTCGCCGATGAAAACCCGCTCCTTGGCCTTCGCGTAGTCGGGCATTCCGGTGTAGCGGTCCAGGTGGTCCTCGCTCAGATTCAGCACAGCCGCCGCTTCCGCATTGAGGCTGGAGGTTGTCTCAAGCTGAAAGCTCGACAGCTCGAGCACGAAAATATCCGGACGCCGCCTCTTGCCGATCTCCACCTCGTGCAGCGCCTCCAGTATCGGCAGGCCGATGTTGCCCGCGACGAGCGTGCGGATCTTCGCCTGCTTGCACATGACTCCGACCATTTCCGTGACGGTGCTCTTGCCGTTGGAGCCGGTGATAGCGATCACCCGCGCCTTGGGAAACTCGCTCCGTACGCGGGCGAAGAGTTCGATGTCGCCGACCACTTCCGCGCCGCGCGCCATCGATGCCTGCACGTTGGGCTCGGCAAGCGGCACTCCGGGACTGATGGCGATCTGGTCAATTCCCGCGAAACTCGTTGCGCGAAACGGGCCGGTGTGCAGTTCGACGCCAGGCAACTCGCTGCGAAGCTGATTGGCAAACGGCGGCTCTTCGCGACTGTCGGCCACGCGAACACGGGCGCCGCGGCTGGCCAGCCAGCGCGCCATGGAAAATCCGCTTGCACCCAGTCCGAGCACCAGCACCCTCCTATTCTTCAACCCGGGCGGCACGCGCCTCCTTCATTGCGGCTTCGATGCGCGACAGCCGCACCGCGCCGACATCCTCGAGTTCGTCCGGATGCAGTCCGTGCAGCACAAGCTGCTTCGGTTCGGCGACTCCGGCACGCACCCGCATTTCCTTCATGAATAGCTCAAAATGCAATCGACTCGTCATGGCTTCACCTCAGTTTCAACGTGGACAGTCCAACCAGTACAAGCATCATCGTGATGATCCAGAAACGCACTACGACCTGGTTCTCTTTCCAGCCCTTCAATTCATAGTGATGGTGCAGCGGCGCCATCCGGAAAATCCGTTTTCCGGTGAGCTTGAACGAACCCACCTGCAGCATCACCGAAAGGGTTTCAACCACGAACACGCCACCCATGATGAACAGCACGATCTCCTGCCGGACGATTACGGCGATGGTGCCGAGCGCCGCGCCGAGGGCAAGCGCACCGACGTCGCCCATGAACACTTCGGCCGGGTAGGCGTTGAACCAGAGAAAGGCCAGGCCCGCCCCAGCCAGCGCTGCGCAGATCACGGTCAGTTCGCCGGCTCCGGGGATCAGCGGAAATCCGAGATACTTCGAATAGATGGCGTTGCCCGCCACGTAGGCAAACACGCCGAGAGCGCTACCAACCATGACCGTAGGCAAAATTGCGAGACCGTCCAGGCCGTCGGTCAGGTTGACCGCGTTGCTGGTGCCAACGATCACGAAGTAAGTCATCAGCACGAAACCGACGATTCCGAGCGGGTAGGCAACCTGTTTGAAAAAAGGCACGATGAGTTCGGTCTGGGCCGGAACGACGGCGGTTGTCGCGAGATAAAGTGCCGCAGCCAGCCCGATGACCGATTGCCAGAAAAATTTCGCTCGCGCCGACAAACCCTTCGGATCACGGTGGACCACCTTTCGATAGTCGTCGATCCAGCCGACGATGCCAAAGCCGAGGGTGACGACGAGCACCACCCACACATATCTGTTGCGCAGGTCCGCCCAGAGCAGCGTCGTGATAGCGATCGAAACCAGGATCAGGGCGCCGCCCATGGTGGGGGTACCGGCCTTGGACAGGTGGCTCTTCGGTCCGTCGTCGCGCACCGCCTGACCGATCTTGTAGGCGGTCAGCTTACGGATCATGGTCGGCCCGACGACGAAGGAAATAAGCAGCGCGGTGAGCGTTGCCAGTACGGCACGCAACGTGATGTAGTTGAATACGTTGAAGGCGCGCACATCCCCGGCGAGCCACTGGGTCAACAGCAGCAGCATCAGGCGCCTCCTTTCGCGGTCTTTTCGCCATTGCCGGCGTTGCTGTCGCTGGTCGCGCCGAGGGCCTCGACGACCCGCTCCATGCGCATGAAACGCGAGCCCTTCACGAGGACCGTGGCTTCAGGTCCGGCTTCCTCCGAAACCGCGAGCGCGAGGCCTTCGACCGAATCGAAATGGCGGCCCGCGTCGCCGAAGCTACGTACCGCCAGGGCGCTCATAACCCCGAGCGCGAACAGCCGATCCAGTCCGGCACGCTTGGCGAACTCGCCGATCGACATGTGCATGGCTTCGGCGTTCTCGCCCAGTTCGCCCATATCACCCATCACGAATAGCTTTCTGCCCTTCCGGGAGGCGAGCACCGAGATGGCCGCTTTCATGGAATCCGGATTGGCGTTGTAGGTGTCGTCGATCAGCACGGCACCTGAGGGCATCCGCTTGCGTTGCAGGCGCCCCTTGACGCCCTGGTACGCGCCAAGACCTGCGGCAATGGCCGGCGGTTTGATTCCCAGCGCGTACGCGGCAGTCGCGGAAGCGAGGGCATTCTTGACGTTGTGCATCCCCGGTACGTTCAGCGTCGCCACGAACTGGCCTTCCGGCGTCTGGATCGTCATGAGGCTGCCGGCATCCGTCAGTTCGTAGCGCGCGGAGACTGCGGCCTTCCTGTCGAGGCCGAAATCCACCACCTTGCGGCCGCGAACAAGGCCCCGCCAGTAATCGGCGTGGGCGTCGTCGTTGTTGATGACCGCGCTGCCGGCCTTGTCGAGGCCATCGAAGATTTCGCCCTTGGCACGGGCAATGGCTTCGATGGATCCAAGTTCGCCGATATGCGCGGTTCCCGCGTTGTTGATCAGCGCCATGTCGGGCTTCGCCAGTCGCGACAAATAGGAGATTTCGCCAAGGTGGTTCATGCCCAACTCGATCACTGCATAGCGGTGGGAATTGCGCAACGACAAGAGCGTGAGCGGCATGCCGATGTCGTTGTTCAGGTTGCCGACCGTTGCGAGGACGCCGTTCTCGCCGGCGACCTGGCGCAGTATCGAAGCCAGCAATTCCTTGACGGTGGTCTTGCCATTGCTGCCAGTGATGGCTATCAGGGGAATCTCGAACTTTGCGCGCCAAGAGGCGGCCAGTTGTCCGAGCGCGATGCGGGAATCGGGAACCACGAGCAGGCGGGCATCCGGAGTCTTGACCGCGGTTTCGTCGCTCACCATCACCGCAGCCGCCCCCGACTGCAGGGCCTGGTCGGCGAATGCCTGGCCGTCGAAGCGATCGCCGCGGATTGCGACGAACAGGTCGCCGGCGCGAATGTCGCGGCTATCCGTGGACACGCGGCGGATTTCCGCGTTAGCACCCAGATGCCTGGCACCGATGGCTCGGGCAGCGGCAACCAGGTCAAGCATGGATCCCCCGTCCCGGAAACCGTTGCAGCAACTCCCGCGCGATTTCCGCATCGTCGAAAGGCAGTTTGAGATCGCCGATCTCCTGATAGGTCTCGTGCCCTTTGCCGGCAAGCAGCACGACATCGTCCGCACCCGCTTCGCAAAGCGCTCGGGAGATGGCGACGGTTCGGTCCGGTTCTGCCGTGTAGTTCGGATGCGCTCCGGCGATAATGTCGCGGATGATCGCCTGCGGATCCTCCGAGCGCGGATTGTCGCTGGTGATCCAGGCGTGATTAGCCAGCCGCGTCGCAACTTCGCCCATCAGGGGCCGCTTGCCGGGATCGCGGTCGCCGCCGCAACCGAATACGCAGTAGAGCTTCGCACCCGGGGGCAAAAGGTCGTGCAGGGATTCGAGCGCTTTTTCCAGCGCGTCGGGCGTATGCGCATAATCCACAACCACCAGCGGAGCGCCCGCCTCGCGCACCATCTGCATTCGTCCGGGAACCGGCTGCACCTGCGCCAGCGCCTCCACCGCATCCTGGAGAGGAATGTCGGAACTCATGAGCACGCCGAGAACACCGAGAAGATTCGAGGCATTGAAGCCGCCGATCATCGGACTGGTGAGCTGTGCCGCGCCCCACGGAGTTTCGATCTCCAGCTTCAGGCCTCGCGTGGACAGGTCGAGCTTGTGTCCCGCGATTTCTCCGCGTCCAAGCCCATAGCCGAGCACTTTGACGCATGAGCGGTCGATCGATTCCGCGAGTTCGCGCCCGAATGGGTCATCCAGGTTCACCACGGCATACTTGAGCCGCGGCCAGCGGAAGAGTTTCGCTTTGGCCGCCGCGTAGTTCTCCATGGTCTTGTGGAAATCGAGGTGGTCGCGCGACAGGTTGGTGAATAGCGCGACGTCGAATTCCACCCCGTTGACCCGGCCCTGCTCGATGCCATGGGAAGAAACTTCCATCGCGCAAGCGCTGGCGCCGCCTGCTAACAGGCCCGCCAGTTGCCCATGGAGTGCGATCGCATCGGGTGTCGTATTCGCCACCGGCTGCAGCGCGCCGGGAAAGCCGGTGCCGATCGTGCCGATAACCCCCGCCTTGCGTCCCAGGCGCGATAGGGACTGAGCGATCCAGTGCGAACATGAGGTCTTGCCGTTGGTTCCGGTAACTCCGGCCATCCACAGATGCCGGGAAGGATGTCCGTGGAACTCGTCAGCGATGGCGCCGAGCTGGTCACGCAGGCCGGGAACGCCAAGGTTCGGTACTTGCCAGATGCGATCCCATTCGAAATCGCGGCTTTCCCATAGCACTGCCGCAGCGCCGGACGCGATGGCCTGCGGGATGAAACTGCGACCGTCGACATGATCGCCAGGAAGCGCGAGGAACAGGTCGCCCGACTTGACTTTGCGGCTGTCCAGGACCAGCCCGCCGAAGCTTGCGCCTAGCTCGGCCAGAAGCTCCGGGGCCAGCTTTGGGGAGCCGCGCGGAGGCAAATTTGCGCTCATGTTCACACTTCCTCCCTGACCAGGGGCGCGGATTCCGGCGGGATCACGTTGTCGAGCGACGCGTCGGGGGAAATTCCCAGCAGGCGCAGGGCGCCAGCCATCACATTGCTGAAAACCGGTGCGGCAACTTCTCCGCCGAAATAATGCTTGCCGCCTGGCTCGTCGATCATGACGGCGATGACTATGCGTGGCTGCGAAACAGGGGCAAAACCGACGAAGGACGAGATATAGAGGTCCGGCGCATAGCCCGTACCTTCGAGTTTGTGTGCCGTTCCGGTCTTGCCGGCGACCCGATAGCCGGCGACCTGGGCGCGGGTGGCGGTACCGCCGGGCTGGGTCACCGTCTCCAGCATCTTGCGCACGGCCAGCGCCGTGCGCGCCGAAACCACCCGCTTGCCCTCGACCGGTTCGTCGCGACGGACCAGGGTGAGGGGTTTCAGGTCGCCGTCGGTGGCGAATACCGAATAGGCGCGTGCCAGTTGCAGCAGGCTCACGGAAATCCCATAACCGTACGACATCGTCGCCTGTTCGATCGGTTTCCAGTTCTGATAGGCGCGCAGCCGTCCCGAGGCCTCACCCGGAAATCCGACCTTGGACAGCGTGCCGAATCCGACCTCGGAGAATATGGACCACATTTTCTGCGGTGCCAGCGCCAGCGCCATTTTCGCGGAGCCGACGTTGGAGGATTTCTGGATGACCTGGGAGACGGTGAGAATCCCTTCCGGATGTGCGTCGCTAATGATGCGGTTGCCGACCGCATAGCGTCCGCCTTCGGTATCGATGGGGCTGCCCGGGCGGACCAGTCCGGCTTCGAGTGCGGCGGCCACCGTGAAGGGTTTCAGCGTCGAGCCGGGCTCGAACAGGTCGACCACGGCGCGATTGCGAGTGCGCCCTGCCTTGAGCGTATCGCGATTGTTCGGGTTGTAGCTCGGCCAGTTGGCCAGGGCGAGCACTTCGCCTGTCGTCACGTCCAACACCACGATGCTGCCGGCCTTCGCCTGGTGTTCGGCGATGGCCGCCTTCAATTCCCGGAACGCGAGATACTGGATCCGCTGATCGATCGACAACGCCAGTTCGCGTCCCTGCTGGGGTGCGCGAATGCTCTCCACGTCCTCGATCACCCGGCCGAGCCGGTCCTTTATCACACGGCGGCTGCCCGGCTTGCCGGCCAGCCAATCCTGATAAGCGAGCTCGATGCCTTCCTGGCCGTTGTCATCCATTCCGGTGACGCCAACGACATGCGCCGTGATTTCAGCCGCCGGGTAGTAACGGCGATATTCACGTTGCAGGAAAATCCCCGGCAGGTTCAGTTGCACGACTTTGGCAGCCTGCTCCGGGGGAAGTTGCCGCTTCAGATAAACGAATTCCCGCTGCTTGTCGGTGAGGCGCTTTTTGATTTCGCCGGCGTCCACGCCCAGCAGGCGGGCCAGCTTGCCGCGCTGTTCGGAAGTCAGCTCGACCCCGGAAGGCGAAGCCCACACCGATTCCACCGGGGTGCTGAGCGCCAGCGGTTCGCCGGAGCGGTCGGTGACCATTCCGCGGTGCGCGGACATCTCCACCACGCGCGCGTAGCGTGTTTCGCCCTTCTGCTGCAGAAAATCGTTATGCAGGCCCTGCAAAAAAAGAGCCCGCGCCGCCAATACCATGAATGCGCCGAGGACCAGCAGCAAAAGCAGTCGCGCCCGCCACACGGGCAGGCGCACTGCAAGGGCCGGATTCAGCGCGGCTCTCATGGTTTGGACGGCGCGGGAGGGGGAGGAACGAGGTGCACACGCGTTACCGGGGGCACGCGCATCTGCAGATTGTTTGCCGCGATCTTCTCTACCCGCGAATGCATTGCCCAGGTGCTCTGTTCGAGCTGCAATTGCCCGTACTCGACTTCGAACTGTTTGGCAATTTCCTGTTGCTTCTGAAGTTCCACAAAGAGCTTGCGCGCCTTGTGCTGTGATGTGACCAGCATCAGGGCGCACAGGACGAGAATTCCGGCCAGCGCGAGATTGATCCGGATCACGCTGCCGCCTCCACTACCGCCATGGGTGCGCGAGCAGCGAGCTGTCGGTGGCTGGCGACAATCGCGGGCGGTCGCATCCCCACTAGATGGGGCCCCTGCTTCCTGCTCATGCCGCCACCCTTTCCGCGACCCGCATCACCGCGCTGCGCGAGCGGGGGTTCGAGGCAATCTCGGCCTCGGCCGGGAACACGGGCTTGCCGACCAAACGGAAGCGCGGTTTGGGCAGTTGATCCGCCCGCAGCGGCAGGCGCACCGGAAGGTTTCCGGGTTGCGCCTGCCCGCGCATGAACTGCTTGACGATGCGGTCCTCGAGCGAATGGAAGCTGATCACGACCAGTCGCCCTCCGCCACCGAGTATTTCCACGCACTGGGGGAGGGCTAGCGCCAACTCTTCAAGCTCCTTATTGATGTGAATCCGTAGAGCTTGGAAAGTGCGCGTCGCCGGGTCCTTAGATGGCTCGCGCGAGGGAACGGCTTTTGCCACGATCTGGGCAAGTTGCCGTGTGCGGTCGACAGGCCCGCCCGATCGAGCCGCAACAATCGCTCTTGCAATCTGTTTAGCAAACCGTTCTTCGCCATAGCGTCTGATAACCTCCCCTATTTCCTGTTCAGAAGCCTGTTCGAGCCACTGCGCCGCGGTCGGCCCCCGGCTCGTATCCATTCGCATGTCGAGCGGCCCGTCGAAGCGAAAGCTGAATCCCCGTTCAGCCTCGTCGAACTGCGGCGAAGAAACTCCGAGGTCGAACAGCACCCCGTTCACGCGCCCGACCCCCAATCGCTGCAGCACATCCCTCAACCCGCCGAATCCGGCGTGCGCGATGGCGAAGCGCGGATCCGACAATTGCGCGGCGGCGGCAACGGCTTGCGTATCGCGATCGAGCGCGATCACCCTTCCGCCAGGCCCCAGCCGCGCCAGAATTTCGCGGCTGTGGCCGCCACGACCGAACGTCGCGTCCACGTAGATTCCTTCCGGCTTGACGAGCAGGGCCTCGACCGCCTCCTCAAGCAATACCGTTTGATGCGGAATCAAAACGGGCTCCGCTCAAACTCAAAGCGCAAAGTTCTCCATCCCGGGCGGCAGCTTGTCGGTGCTCGTTTCCAGTTGGTCCAGCTGCTTTCCCCAGGCTTCCTGACTCCAGATTTCGAAATGGCTGCCCTGTCCGACCATCATTGCCTGCTTCTCCAGGCCGGCAAATTTGCGCAGTTCGGGCGACACCAACAGCCTTCCTGAACCGTCGAGCTCGATTTCTTCGGCGAAACCGATGAGCAGACGCTTCCAGAGACTCGCCTGTGTATCGAAGCTCGAGAAACTCATGATCCGGGCGCGGATCGGCTCCCAAGCGGCAGCCGGGTACAGCAAGAGGCAGCGATGGGGATGAGCAGTAAGCACTTGCTTACCAGCAATCCCCGACTGAATCTCATCCCGATGGCGTGTAGGGACCGCAAGGCGGCCCTTCGCATCCAGACTGAGCGCTGTTGCTCCCTGGAACATTTGCTAAGCGTCCATACAGGCAGAGTTATCCATGTTTTCCCACTAAAACCTACTTTTCCCCACTCTAGTAGAAAAAAAATGGCAGGTCAAGCATGACCCGCCATTTTTTGTAGTCGTGACAAAGACTTAGAGTTATCTCCTCATGGATGTCGAAGATAGTAAATATAATTCATATAAATTAATATTTTAGATGCGTTGATTCATGTATTTTCGAGTAATTGGGTGTGGAAACGCGTGGACCTACCGATTTGTTTCCTGTCAGGAAATGAGGGGGAAAGCGAAGCTGGCCTGTAAGCCGGGTTCTGTGAGACCTCTTTCGAAGTCCCGGCAATCATTCATCTGGGCCGCCAGTCGCCTGGCGGCTCGAGCGACCTACCCGGGAGCAGCGCGAGCAGCGCTATCGCCCCCCTATTTGGTCTTGCTCCGGATGGGGTTTGGCGTGCCGTCCGTGTTACCACGTCCGCGGTGGGCTCTTACCCGACAACCTTGCGGCTGCCAGCGCCTTGGAGGACGCTCACCGTTTCACCATCGCCGTCCTCATTGCTGAGGCTTGGGCAGACTATTCTCTGTGCCACTTTCCATCGCTTCACAACGTCCGGCAGTTAGCCGGCATCCTGCTCTGTGGAGCCCGGACTTTCCTCTGCGCAAGCGAATTGCACAGCGATTGCCCGGCCAGCTTCGAGTGAGATTATCGCCCATTGCGCATCGGAAATCCGGGGTCCCCGAACTTTAGTTGCGGCATAACCCTGATCCGCGTACGCGGCTAAGGGTGAGCCGTACCGAACGCCGAACCAACGATTGACGACTTGTTGCTCGGGCCGCACCGAAGCGCGGCGCGTCCGCTGCCTGGCTCGACGGGACATCGATATGGGCCGCGGAAGGATTCTGATGATGGTGGATGCGCCCTTCACACCAACGCGAGACCTGTTGAGGATCCCTTCGTACATCGCCGTCGCGAAGCGAGGCCTGGAGGCAATGAGCCAGGCATCCCGGTATTTCCGGGCCGCGCCCCGGGAGATCAACCGACCCGTGTCAAAAAAAGAGGGGCTCTCGCCCCTCCCATTCGAATCTACGGACCTGCTACTTCCTGCCGTTCACAGCTTCCTTCAGTTTCGTGCCGGCCGCGAATTTGGCTGTTCTTGCCGCGGGAATCTTGATTGCCAGGCCGGTCTGGGGATTGCGCCCTGTCCGCGCTGAGCGCTTTCCCTGCGAAAAAGTGCCGAAACCCACCAACGTCACGCTTTCGCCCTTTTTCAGCGTCGTCGTGACGGAGTCCACCAATGCATCAATCATGCTATCGGTCATCGTCTTGCTTGCGCCGGTTTTTCTTGCGATGACGTCGACCAGTTCTGCCTTGTTCATTTATCCCCCCGTCATGGTATCGAAAAGCCACCCTGTTGATATCCGGGACTTTTCCGTGAATACGCGCGCTCGGGCAAGGTACGTCGCTGCAATGCATCACAAATGACGATGCCTCTATGCGGCATCCTTCGTCCCGTCCCGATGCGCATCCGCACCTCCTGAACCATTATCCACGAGTCGCGGTACAGGCAATAGCTCGTTGTTTGCCGGCTTCCGCAAGAAGCCGTGCGCAGGTGACATCCACTCAGGAGGAAAGGCTCCAGGCGACCGACTCACCGGCGCGCAGGGGGATCAGGACATCTGATCCGAATGACAATTCCTCCGCAACGCTCACTGTAATTTTCTCGAGGGTGATCTGCGATTTGTTGCGGGGCAGACGGTAATAGTCGGCGCCGAAGTAACTGGCGAATCCTTCCAGCTTGTCCAGCGATCCCACGGATTCGAAGGCCTCCGCGTACAACTCGATGCCGGCGTGCGCAGTATAAATCCCGGCGCATCCGCAGGATGTTTCCTTGGTATGGCGCGCGTGTGGCGCACTGTCGGTCCCCAGAAAGAACTTGGGGTTGCCCGAAGTGGCCGCCTTGAGCAATGCCAGCCGGTGCTCCTCGCGCTTCAGGATGGGCAGGCAGTACAGGTGCGGGTGAATGCCGCCGCGGAAGATGTCGGTGCGATTCAGCAACAGATGGTGCGCGGTGATCGTGGCGGCGACATTGTCTGAAGCGCTGAGCACGAATTTGACCGCGTTGGCTGTAGTGATGTGCTCCATCACCATCCGCAGCGCCGGAAACTTCTGCACCAGCGGGAGCATCGTGCGTTCGATGAAAACCTTCTCCCGATCGAATATGTCCACCCGGGCATCGGTCACCTCTCCGTGGATCAGCAGCGGCATCCCTGCATCCGCCATCGCACCCAGGGTATCGAAGCACTTGCTGATGTCGGAAACGCCGGAGTCCGAGTTTGTGGTTGCCCCCGCAGGATAGTACTTGACCGCGTGCACGATGCCGCTTGTCCTTGCACGCTCGATCTCCACCGGCCGCGTATCGTCCGTAAGGTAGAGCGTCATCAGCGGCGTGAAATCGCTGCCTCGCGGCAGTGCCGAAAGTATGCGCCGCCGGTAAGCCTCCGCCGCCGCTGAGGTCGTGACCGGCGGCTTAAGATTGGGCATCACGATCGCGCGGGCAAAGCGCCGAGCGGTATCGGGCAGGACGGCCTTCAGTGCGTCGCCGTCGCGCAGATGCAGGTGCCAGTCGTCCGGTTTGGTTATGGTTATTCGCATGGCCTGGATATGTTGCGGCAGTGGAAAATCAGGCAGGGTAGCTAGTCCGCCTTCAGCTCCAGCGCCCTGTCGTAGAGTGCGTTCTTCTTGGCTCCGGTTATCTCGGCCGCCAGTTTAACCGCCTGCTTCAACGGCAGTTCGCGCAGCAGGATCCCGAGAACCCTTTCGGAATCGTCCTCGGGAGCGCCCTCTTCAGCGTCCCGCCCCTCCACCAGCAGGACGAACTCGCCGCGCTTGTGGTCGTCGTTCTCGCGCAGCCAATCCGCCGCGTCGGACAGTCTGCAAACCTGTATCTGTTCGAACATCTTGGTGAGTTCACGCGCGATCACGATCCGTCGTTCGCCGCCAAGAATCGACGCAATGCTTTCCACCGACTCGACAATTCGATGGGGAGCCTCGTAAAAGGCCTGCAATCCGGGCCGCGCCTTCACCTCCTCCAGAAACCTCTCGCGCTCCGCTTTCCGGTTCGGCAGAAACCCGTAGAAAAAGAGCGGCAATGCGCGAATGCCGGAAGCCGCAATCGCTGCCAGGATCGCGCTGGCGCCCGGGATAGGCACGATCCGGTAACCGGCCTCCCTGACATGGGCCACTGCGATGTCGCCGGGATCGCTGATCGACGGCGTGCCCGCATCCGATACCAGAGCCACCGAGTGGCCCTTCGCCAGCGCTGCAATCAACTGCTCCGCCGCTTTGCTTTCGTTGTGCTGATGGAGTGCAAGGAGCCGCGTGCGGATGCCGTGGTGATTGAGCAGTTTCTGCGTGACTCTGGTGTCCTCGGCGGCGACAACGTCCACGGACCTGAGCACTTCAAGAGCCCGCAGCGTGATGTCGCCAAGATTCCCGATAGGCGTGGCCACCACATATAATGTCGGCTCGGCCAATCCCACGCGTTCGGTCAACCCGGCGTTCGCCATGCAACTTCGTCCAGCCTTTTCGTTCTTGGTCGTGCCATTACTATACTGGGCGCTCCTCGCGATAGCCACCGGCACCTCCCTCGCCCAGGGAACCGCACAGCTTGCCGAACCGCATATCGCGGTCATCCTACCGCTTCAGTCCGCCTCCTTCGGCAGGCACGCGGATTCCGTGCGCCTCGGCCTTTTCGCGGCGGTCGGCGCGGATCAGGCCTCCGGAACAAAACTCCATGTCTATGCCACCACCGAAGATCCACAGCAGATTCTTGACACCTACCGGCGGGCGATTGCCTCGGGAGCAAAGGCGGTCGTCGGCCCCCTTACACGCAATGGCGTTACCACGTTGGCCTACAGCGGGATCGTCAGTGTGCCCACACTGGCATTGAACGTGCCGGAAGGGGAAATCCTGTTGCCGCGCAACCTCTACGTATTCGGGTTGCAGCTTGAAGCGGAAGCCCGCCAGGTGGCGCAGATGGCGTTCGAACAAAGGGGTCGCCGTTTGTTCCTGGTGGCTGGCGACAGCGCCCTCGACAATCGCATTACGCAAGCGTTTCTCGCGGAGTGGGCCACATTGAAAGGCGAAGTGGCAGGCCAGTTCCTATACACGACCGAATCCTCCGGCCTTTCAAAGCTGCGCGACCAGCTGGCAGAATCCAGGGCGGATCTGGTTTTCCTCACCATGGGAGCGACCCGCGTGCGATTCATCCGCTCGTACCTGGGCAGCAGCCTGCCCATTTACGCGACATCACAAGTGCTCGCATCGAACTCCGATACGCTGGCCAACTACGACCTGGACGGCGTGCGATTCCTCGACATGCCCTGGCTGCTGCAGCCGGATCATCCAGCGGTGCTGAGCTACCTGCGTCCCGACAGCCCGCCCACTGCTTTCGACCAGGAGCGCTTTTACGCCCTCGGCATCGATGCCTATCGCCTCATTCAGGAATTGCTGCATCCTTACCGGAATGCCGAACCGCTCGACGGCGTGACGGGGACGATCAGGCTTGGGGATGCGCAGCAGTTTCTGCGTACGCTGGTGCCCGCCCAGTTCACCCAGGGCGCGGCCCGGCCCATGAGCCCTGGCCGATGAGCGACAAGGGTTCGGCCGCCGAGGATGCAGCCGCCGCCTTTCTCGCTGGCCGCGGCCTGAAATTGCTGGAGCGCAACTACCGCTGTCGATTCGGGGAGATTGACCTCGTGCTGCGCGACGGCCCCACCCTGGTGTTCGTTGAAGTCCGCTACCGCAGGAACAACGCTTTTGGGGGTGCTGCGGAAAGCATCACCTCGTCAAAGCGCAGGAAACTGCTGCGCGCCGCGAGGCACTACATGGCAGCCCACCGGCAGTTCCCCGCATGCCGTTTCGATGCCGTGTTGTTGAACGGCGACAGACCCGACATCGACTGGGTGATGAACGCTTTCGGCGAATGACAGTCTGACCGCATGCAAGTGCGAGCTCCGTAGGAGTCCTCCAGACAAGATCCTTTGTGCAATAATTCGCCCTTGTCCGATCACTTACGCCTCCCACGATGGATCTCCTCGGCCGAATCAGCCAGCATTTCACCGACAGCGCCAACCTGAAGTTGCAGGCGGTCAAGGTGCTGGCCGAACCGCTTCTGCGCGCATCCGAGCGCATGGTGCAGTGCCTGATGAACGAAGGAAAGATTCTCTCATGCGGCAACGGCGGTTCCGCCGCCGACGCCCAGCATTTTTCCGCTGAACTGCTGAACCGGTTCGAGATGGAGCGCCCGCCACTTGCGGCAATGGCCCTGTCCACGGATACGTCGACCCTTACATCCATTGCCAACGACTACAGCTACAAAGAAGTCTTCTCGAAACAGGTTCGTGCGCTTGGACGCCCCGGTGACCTGCTGCTGGCCATATCAACCAGCGGCAATTCGCCGAACGTGATCGAGGCGATCCATGCCGCCCACGACAGGCAGATGGGCGTGGTCGCGCTTACCGGTAAACAGGGAGGAAAGATGGCGGGACTGCTCAAGCCGACCGACGTCCACATCTGCGTTCCCGCCGACCGCACAGCGCGCATCCAGGAAGTTCATTTGCTCTGCCTGCACTGCATGTGCGATGCAATCGATTGTCAACTGCCGGGAGCTTAGTGAATGAAATCCTTGATCCGATTCATTGCCGTTCTAATTGCGGTGTTGCCGTTCCTGCAGGCCTGCATTCCGCTGATTATCGGTGCGGGTGTTGGCGCGGGAGTCATGATGGCCGAAGACCGCCGCTCCAATGCAACCATTCTTGAAGACCAGACCATCGAAGTCAAAGCAAAAAACCGCTTCGAAGAGACCTACCAGGACAAGCTCCATGCCAAGGTTACCAGCTACAACCGTTACGTACTGATCACGGGCCAGGCGCCGACCGAAGAGATCAGGCAGGATCTGACCACCATCGTCCTCGAAGTGGAGAATGTGCGTAACGTGCAGAACGAGGTCATCGTTGCGGGCAACGCATCCTTCACTTCCCGCAGCAGCGATACGTTCACGACCAGCAGCGTGAAGGGGCGCCTGACGCAGAACAAGGAAATCGGGGCCAACAACGTCAAAGTCATCACGGAGAACGGGACGGTATTCCTGATGGGCCTGGTCACGCGGACGGAAGCCGAAGCGGCGGCGCAGACCGCGGCAACCACTTCGGGCGTACAGCGTGTCGTCAAGGTGTTCGAATACACCGACTGAAGTCCGCTTCAGGCGCCTGACAGAAAGGCCCCGCAAGGGGCCTTTTTAATTGGTTCACCGGACGACGGGTTACGGTTCGCCCGCGGCCTTGTAGATTTCCAGCGTCCGCTTGCGCGCCGCCGCGTGATCGACGATCGGCGATGGATACCCCTTTCCGATCGCGACACCCGCCGCCAGTTGTTCCACCGCGGTCAGATTCCACGGCTCGTGAATGGCCTTCGAATCGACATCTTCCAGTTCCGGGACATACATGCGGATGAAGCGTCCGTCGGGATCGAAGTTGCGGGACTGGGTGACCGGATTGAAGATGCGAAACCATGGCTGCGCATCGCAGCCGGTCGATGCTGACCACTGCCATCCGCCATTGTTGGCGGCCAGGTCAAAATCGTTGAGCCGCTGCGCGAAGTAGCGCTCTCCCCAGCGCCAATCCACGTGCAGGTCCTTGACCAGAAACGACGCCGCCACCATTCGCAGGCGGTTGTGCATGTATCCGGTCTGGTTCAACTGGCGCATAGCGGCATCGACCAGGGGGTAACCGGTGCGTCCTTCGCACCAGGCCGCGAAATGCGCCTTCGAATTGGGAAAACGCAACCTATCGTACTCGCGCTTGAATGCATGCTGTGTCACATGCGGAAAGTGATACAGGATCGCAAAATAGAAATCCCTCCAGACCAGTTCCGACAACCACGTCTGCGCGCCGGGACCCTGGATCGACGCCGCCGCGCGCGCCAGTTCGCGGATCGATATGGTGCCAAAACGCAGGTGCACCGAGAGATAGGAAACTCCTCTCACTGAAGGGAAGTTACGCTTCTCGTGATAGCCGTCGATGCGGCCCAGGAAATCCTGGAACATAAGGTGGGCGCCCGACATGCCGGTCGGCAATTTCATCTGCCTGAGGTTGGTGGGCTTGAATCCGATCCGTTCCAGCGGAGGAATCTGCGCCGGCTCCCCGCGCGCCAGGGCATCGCGGTAATTTTCGACGGGATAGGACTTGCAGTAGAACGGTTCGAGCCTGGCAAGCCAGGCCCGCTTGTACGGCGTGAATACGGTGAAGGGACTTTTCGCCTGGGTGAGGACTTCGTCTTTCTCGAATATCACCTGGTCCTTGAAAGTATGCAAAGCTCCGCCTTGCTGCCCCAGGCTGCGCGCGACCGCAGCATCGCGTTCCAACGACTGCGGTTCATAGTCCTGATTGGCATAGACGGCCTCGGCCTGCAGCTTCTTCGCCAGCTCGGGCACAAGCTCCCGGGCCGGCCCCGTCAGCGTGTGCAGGGTGCCGCCCCATTTCCCCAGCGCGAGCGCGAGTTCCTGCACAGCGTGCCAGATGAACTCGACCCTGCGGTCTTCCCGATTCTGGAGCCGGTCCAGAATCTCGCTGTCGAACACGAATGCGCAATGGACCTGACGGGCTTCGCGAAGGGCGTGATACAGCGCCGCATTGTCGTGATTTCGAAGATCCCGCCTGAACCACACCAAGGCACAGTCGTAGCGCTTCAAGATGCCACCGCGTCCTGGCTCACCCGCCCAGGCGCCGCAGCAGGCGCGCGACACCACCTATAAGGGGCAGCTTGGAATACAGTTCCTCGCCGGTATCCCAGTAGTCGCGGTGGTAATTGACCTTGCCGCTTTCCCCGAAGCGCAGATGGCTCGCTCCGCGAATGACCTGGACCTCATGCGGCCGCACCGACCTCATGCGGAAGGTCATTTCCCAGACCAGCACCAGACCATTTTCATCGCCGATGGTTTCTGTGACCTTGAACTTCGGACTCTCGACTTGCCGGAACATTTTCGTGAATATTTCCCGTATCGGTCCGAGGCCCCGCACTTCGTGGAAGGGATCCTTGAAAAAGGCGTCCTCGGCGTAATGGTCGCCCAGTACCGCGACGCTTTCTGGAGTCAGCATCTGCCAGAAACGCAGCAACGCATTGATGCGTTCGGAAGTCATGCGTCTCACATTCCCGTGAACTTGTGGACCGCCAGGAAATACAGGCGGTAAGGGAGCAGCTTCATGAATTTCAGCCAGAGCGTGAATCGTTTTGGAAAGTGAATTTCGAAGCGACCGGCGGCGAAACCACGAATGATCTCCTGCGCTGCCTCTTCCGCCGATATCAATGCCGGCATCCTGAATTCATTCTTGTCGGTCAGTGGTGTCCTGACGAACCCGGGATTGACAAGATAGACACTGATTCCGCGCGGCGCCAGGTCCAGGTAGAGTGTCTCCGCGAAATTGATCAGCGCCGCCTTCGTCGCGCCATAAACCAGGCTGGTGGGCAGTCCGCCATAGCCGGCAACGCTTGAGACCACCGCTATGCCTCCGCTGCCGGCGCGAATCAACTGCGGGATCACCACCGCGCAGGCATTCATTGTTCCCATGAGATTCGTTTCCACCAGCGACCGCGCTTGCGCGCCCGAAAGCTCCCAGGCGCGGACCGAGCGGTGGCTGCCCGCAAGAATGAAGGCCAGATCGATCCCCGACCAACTCGCATTGATGCTCGCCAACGCCGCCGCAAGCTGCTCTTCGCGGGTGACGTCAAGCGGAAGCACCATGACCTGACCCGGCCTCGCGCCGTCCGCCACTTCGGCCAGCGCCTGCGCGTTGCGTGCCGACAACGCAACTCGCGCGCCGGACGCCAGCAGTATCTTGGCAAGCGACGCGCCGATGCCGCTACTTGCGCCGATGATCCAGACGCGTACGCCGTTCCAGTCCGTTACCGGTTTGTTCAGGGACATGCTGCGCCGCCGCTCATCTCAGGAAGGTCTCTTGCGGAAGGACGCCGTGACTTCGCCAACACGGAACCCGAACTTGCTCATCACGGACTTGTTCAGCATGATCTGGTCATCCATCAGGTACATCCAGTCGTCGAAATCCACGTTATACGTTCTGCCCTCGACGTCAACGGACAGAACATAGCGCCAGCGCAACGCATTGCCCCGCGCCTCCCCAATGGCTTCGCCGACCACGTCGGCGGCCGTGCCGCGATAGTGATTGGCGTCGAGCCTGGTGATATTCCAGACCCTGCGGCTCTTGCTGCCATCGGCATAGGTGAAATCCTCCTCCAGCGTTCCGCGATCGCCCTGCCAGGTACCGGTCATCTCGACATGGAAACGCTTGGTTACCTTGCCGGATCGACTCTGCACCGTCCCCCACGCATCGAGTTTGCCGTTGAAGTATTTTGCCAGGTCGAGCACCGGCTTTTCGTCCTGATAGATGTCCACCGACGGTCCGGCGCAGCCCGCCAGGATCCAGGCTGCGGCAGCCGCCAACGCGATACGCATTCTCATGTTTGTACTCCTTCCCGTTTTGGGATTCTTCGTTTCAGTTGCTGCTCATCGAGTGGCGCAGCCCACAACAGCAGTGCAGCGGCCAGTTTGATTGCGCAGGGCAATAGGGCATAGCTCACCGACAGCAGACCCCCTTTCGGCTGGTCCGTTCCCGGCTGATAGCCGAGAAAACCGAGAAGCGGCAGCGCGATACCGGCGGCAACCGCCAGATTCATTTTTTCCGTCATCTGCCAGAGTCCGAAATAAACACCGTCCGGACGCTGGCGTTCCTGGCCTGCTTCGCCGTCCACCACATCCGCGAGCATGGACGCCGGGATGGCCAGTTCTGCTCCATAGGCAATGCCGGACAGCGCGCACACCGCCGCAAAACCGATCACATCGCCCGGGCCGAGGAAGTAGGCCCAGATGAATGCGCCGATCGCTACGAACATGGCGCAAACCCATGCGCGCTTCTTGCCGAGCCTGCGCGAGGCGGCAATCCACAGCGGCATCCCCGCGGCACCGGACAGGAAGTAGAGCGCCAGGAAGAGACCCGCGAAATCGGGACGACGCAACACATCCTGGACGAAGAAAAGGATCAACGTGCCGGGGACTGCGCCTGCGATACCGCTCACGACGAAAACCGCGAGGAGCCAGCGGAACCCCGGGTTGCGCAGCGGATTGAGCATGGCCGACAGCGCGGGGCCTGGCTCGGACACCTTGGTAACCGGCCGCGGCGCATGGCGCAGGGTAATGAACGCGGCAATCCCGAGCATGGGAAGAAACATCAGCGCGAACAGGGCGAGTCCGTCCGCTTCCGAATTGCCCGCAAGCACAAGCGGCGCCGCTGCGGCGACAAGCACGCCGAACAATCCGAAAGCACCGCGAGTGGCGGTGACGCGGGTGCGCTGGTGGTAGTCCGTGGACAATTCCGCGCCGAGCGCCAGATAGCTGATGCTCGCCATGCTGAATCCCACATAGACGATCAACAGGCTTGCCCCCAGCCAGATCGCAAGGCCGGCAGCGTTTGCCTGCGGCGGATGAAACAGCGCGACAAAACCCACGGCGAGAAACGGCACACCGATGATGATGGGCAGGCGCCTGCCTGCCGGCAGTCCGGCGCAGCGGTCGCTGAAATATCCAAGAAGCGGGTCCTGAAGTGCATCGAACAGCCGGGCCAGCAACAGCACCATGCCGACAACCGCCAGGGGAATTCCAAGGGTATCGCCGTACAACTTCGGCACGTGGACGTAGACCGGCAAGGCCGCCATCGCCAGAGGCACGGCGAATGCGGCATAGGCGGCCAGTTGCCGGCGCGAAAGGGATTCGATGCTCACTTGTTGCCGAACAGCGCCCGCCTCAGGCCGGGTTCGCGGGTTCGTTCGTCGAGCCAGATGGCAAAGAAGCCGCGGGCAAATTCGGGATCGGCGATCTCTCCGGCAAGCCGGCCCTGAATGTAGAACCGCACGCCCTGCCCCGGGCGATTGACGCCGGTGATGTGTACGCCTTTGCGCACGTCCGGGAACAGGCGCTCCAGCTCCGCGCCCCAGCGCGCAAGTTGCGGCTCATTTCCGAAACCGAGCCGGCGCATCTCCTCGATGCTGGTCTCGGCGAGCTTGCTTCCCTTGATGTCTCGCGCATAGCGGATGTCGAGCGCGAACTCCCGCTGCGGATTCCATTGTCCACCTTCGACCCACAGGCAGGCATCGTAGATCAGTAGTCCGAACCAGCGCAGCCTGCCTTCTCCCGCCGGGCGCAACTGCGGAAACTCCCTGACAATGGGTTCCGGCATTGGCAGCGCGAAGGCACTAAGCGCTGCATTAAATACCGCGGCAAGCAGAAGCAATCGCAGTCTAAGCACGGCGCAGTTCGAACTGGACTACGTCGGTGCTGGCGAGCCTGAATCCCGCTTCGCAGTATGCAAGATAAAAGTTCCAGAGGCGCTCGAACCTGGCATCGAAGCCCAATGAGCGGAGGCCGCGGCAGACGGTATCGTAGCGATTGCGCCAGAGTCGCAGGGTCTGCGCATAGTCCGTCCCGAACGCGTACTCGTCCGTGACTTGCAGTCCAGCCTTCCGGGCCAGTTTACGGAACACCGCCGGGCTGGGCAGCATGCCGCCGGGAAAGACGTATTGCTGGATAAAATCGGTGGACAGCCGGTAACGGGCGAACAATGCGTCGGCAATCGTGATGGTCTGGACCAGGGCGCTGCCGCGCGGTCTGAGAAGTTCGCGCACTGAGTCGAAATAGCCCGGCCAAAAGCGCTCGCCGACGGCTTCGAACATTTCTATGGAGACGACGTGATCGAAGCTGCCACCCACCTCCCGGTAATCGGTCAACGAGAATTCCACGGATCGGGCGAGGTCCGCGTCTTCAATCCGCTTGCGCGCGAACCGCAGTTGCTCGCTCGACAGGGTGATGCCGAGCACACGGCAGCCTCGTGTGCGGGCGGCATACTCGGCGAACCCGCCCCACCCGCAGCCTATCTCCAGAATGCTCGCTCCGCGGCCGACATTGAGGCGGCGGAGGATACGTTCATATTTTGCGACCTGCGCCTGCTCCAGGCTGCGATCCGGGTCCCCTTGGAAAAGTGCAGCTGAGTAAGTCATGGTCGGGTCGAGCCAGGCCCCATAGAACTCGTTGCCCAGGTCATAGTGGGCGTGGATGTTCTTCCTGGAACCTTGGCGCGTATTGGCGCGCAGCAAATGGCGCAGCCGGTAGGCCAGTCCTCCCCACCATTTTCCGTACAGAGCAAGTTCGAGCACGCGACGATTGGAAGCCGCCAGCAGCAGCAGCGAGTACAGGTCCGGTGTCTGCCATTGATCGTCCAGATAGGTTTCTGCAAAACCCACATCGCCCGAGCGCACGATCGCGTCGAATACCGACCAATCGCGAATTTCCAGCACGGCATCCGGCCCGGGAAGCTCTCCGGCAAAGCTGAATGTCTGGCCGCCGGGAACAATCAGGTCCAGGCGGCCACATTGCAGGCGCCGCAGAAGGCCGAGCATGAAGCGGCCGCTTCGTGGGACATGCATCGAGAACTGCTGCAAGCCTGTTTCCGCCAGTTTCATCGGCTGACCTCTCGCTCGGGCGGCGCCGGTTTCATGAACCAGGGCACCCCTTTGATCCAGAGCCGCAGCGCCTGGAAATGAATGCGGACGACTACGCCGAGGGTCATCCAGGGATACAGCGTGAAGGCGCGCAGCAAGCCGCGAACGCTGAAGGCCCCGCCTTTGCCCGACACTGCCGTTCGGAGCAAACGCCCTCCCGCATCGTCGTAGTCGATGCGGACATGGCTGAAATCGGCGCCCACGCGGAATTCAAACCGGTACTCGCCGCTGACCTCGCAGAATGGGGAGACATGAAATACCTTGCGCGCCACGAAGCTGTCTCCCGCTTCGATCGCCACGGCGTCTGGATGGGAAACCAGATAGTGATGATGTTCGCCGAATGTATTGCTGACTTCGCACAGCACGGCGCGTAGCGCTCCACCACGGTCATGGCAGAACCAGAAGCTGATCGGGTTGAAGACGTAGCCCAGCATGCGTGGAAACGTCTGCAGCATGATTTCGCCGTCGGCCGCCTCCAGTCCCTCGCGCGAAAGCAGGTTGCGCAGCCAGGCTTCCGGATGCGAACCGTCGCGCGGCCCGTGATCCCGGTAGTGGAAGCTGAAGATGTTCCAGCGGTTCACCGAAAACAATGCGTTTTCCAGCCGCTCAATCGCGCTTATGGGAAAGCGCAGGAAAAACACGCGATAGCGAAATGCGTTTCGACGCGGACGCAGGCGCACGTGCATGACGTCGCCGAAGAATATCCCCGCCTTCAGGGGCCCGGCTTCCCGGGTCAATGAGGGCGATTCGGCCCGGGATCTCATGCGGCCATCTCCTGTGTCTGCCATGGCACGGACACGCCCAAGGCATTGGCGACGGCGATGCCAGACCTGAGGCCGTCCTCATGGAATCCGTATCCCGTCCATGCGCCGCAATACCAGGTATGGCGCTTGCCCTGGATCGCCGGCAGTTCCCGTTGCGATTCAATCGCGCCGCGATCGAAAATCGGATGCGCGTACTCGAAGTGTTCCAGCACCAGATCCGGACGCGGAGGACGCGGCGGGTTGAGGGTAACGATCACCGGTTTTTCGAACGACAGGTGCTGCAGCATGTTGAGGTAGTAACTCACGCTGACGGGTCGCGCATCCGGGTCGCCGCTGCCCGTCAGGTAGTTCCACGCCGCCCAGGCGCCGCGGCTCCTCGGAAGCAGCGAAGCGTCGGTGTGCAGCACTGCATGGTTGGTCTGGTAGTTGATGCGGGACAGGAGTTTTTTCTCCGCGTCGACCGCGTCCGCCAGCAGCTTGAGGGTCTGGTCGCTGTGGCAGGCGAAAACCACTTCCGAATAATCTTCCCTCCGCCCTGCGCCGAACCTTACCTGCGCGCCGTCCGCATGCCGTACCACCGATTCGACCGGACTATTCATCCTGATATCGGCGATGTCCGCCGCGAGCCTGCGCACGTACTCGCGCCCTCCGCCGACAACCGTTTTCCAGCGCGGGCGCCCGGTCAACTGCAGCAGTCCGTGGTTGTGGCAGAAGCGGAAGAACGTATCCGCAGGATATTCGAGCATCTGCTTCGTCGGGCAGGACCAGATGGCGCCACTCATGGGCAGCAGGTACCAGTCGCGGAACATCCGGCTGTAGCCGCCGCGCTGCAGAAATTCACCGAGCGTGCCCTCATAGCCGGACCCGGCAGCGACAATCCGGCTTCCCTCCCCGTTGAAGCGCAGAATGTCCTTCAACATCGCCCAGAACCTGGGCTTGACCAGATTGCGCTTCTGCGCGAAGACCGCGGCGAGCGAACTGCCTGCCCACTCCAGTTGCTCGTCATCAACGCGCACGCTGAAGGACATGTCGCTGTCTGTGCTGGCGAGACCAAGATAGTCGAGCATGCGCACCAGCTGCGGATAAGTGCGGTCGTTGAACACCAGGAAGCCGGTGTCCACGGGCGCGGTTACGCCGTCCAGAGTCACATCGACCGTATTGGTATGACCACCCAGATAACCGGCAGCCTCGAACAATGTCACGGCATGGCGCCGGGACAGCAGCCACGCGGCCGACAATCCGGCTATGCCGGATCCGATGACCGCGATCCGCGATTGCGTCTCCATTTTCATCCGCTGTTGTTGAGTTGCGTCGACCCCCTCGGCTTCGCAACGCAAGCCCATGGGGGGGAAATCAGCGGGACCGGCCTCATGCTGGATCTCAATCGACCCTGACACGAGATTGAACCGCAGATCCGGACCGGGGAGGGAAATTACCGGATCTCCGCCGAACATAATGCGCCGGCCTCGCTGAACCTGATGGGCGGCCATCGCCGCCACTTTAATTTCCTACGGATGCGGAGCCTGTCCGGATGGTCATTGCCCGGTTTTATCGCCATCCGGACGAATTGCCCGCGCCTTCCATTCTTTGCCGTTAGGCTCGCCTCGAATTTTCTTTGTCCTAGTCAATACGTCACTATTTGCCTACAATAGCCCATTAATCGCAATATTGTCAATGTTTGTCCTGGACAATATGGCGGTGTCTCTGATCTGGATTCAGGAATGCTCATGGATATTGGTGCGGTGGAACGCGATACGGGCCTAAGCAAGGACACGCTGCGAATGTGGGAGCGGCGGTACGCATTCCCCAAGCCCGAGAGAGATCGCCATGGCGAGCGCGTTTACTCCCCGGCGCAGGTTCAGAAACTACGCTTGATCAAGCGATTGATGGCACTCGGATACCGCCCTGGAAAAATCATCGGGCAAACGCTCGAAGAACTGGAATCCCTGGGTAGCGCCGGTGCTGCGCCCGAGCCCCAATCGGGGACCGGGACGGAGCCCTACCTGGACCTCATTACATCGCATCAGTCGGGGGAGTTGCGCCATCATCTTTCGCTGGCACTGGCAACTCAGGGATTGAAGGCCTTCATACTGGACACGGTGGCCCCCCTGAACCTGGCGGTGGGCAATGGCTGGAGGAGCGGCCGCCTGGCGGTATTTGAGGAACATCTGTACTCGGAACTGGTGCGCAGCGTCCTGCGCAATGCAATCACCGGGATTCAGCCCCAGGGCCAGGCGCCGCGGATATTGCTGACTTCGCTCCCGGGAGAACAGCACAACCTGGGACTCCTGATGGCTGAAGCCCTGCTTGTTGCGGAGGGGGCGTTCTGCATTCCGCTCGGCAATGAAACCCCGGTGCGCGACATCGCCGCCGCCGCGCGGGGGCATCGCGCCGACATCGTTGCCCTGTCGTTCAGCGCTTCCTATGCGGAACAGAAAGCCTCGGCAGGCCTGAAGGATCTTCGGGTCCTGCTTCCCGAGGCGATTCAGATATGGGCCGGTGGTGCGGCGGTGGCTCGCATCCGCAAGCCCGTCGACGGCGTGCAATTGATTGGCGGACTGGGGGAGATCGCCGGCCATGTAACCCGGTGGCGGGCGAGTCCCGGCGCCTGAGGTTGTTTCGGTCGCGCCGGACATTCGCGCGCGGCGTGAATCCGAAGCTACGTGGACAGCGTAAACTGACTATCTCAGACTACTGCATAGCGCCCCACCCAACCATGAAGAACGCGATGTTGTACCCGGAACTGTTCAAGGCCTTCGAAGCCGTCCGCTGGGATATGGGCAGCGACGTCCCCTGGGACGAGTTCGACGCCGGAAAACTCTCCGACGAACAGGCGATCACCATCAAGATGAACGCTATCACCGAGTGGGCCGCACTTCCCGCCACGGAAATGTTCCTGCGCGACAACCGGCATGACAGCGATTTTTCGGCGTTCATGTCCGTGTGGTTTTACGAGGAGCAGAAGCATTCGCTGGTTCTGATCGAGTACCTGCGCCGTTTCCGTCCCGATCTCATGCCGAGCGAAGCCGAGCTGCACGCGGTGCGCTTCGACTTCGATCCCGCGCCGCCGCTGGAAACGCTGATGCTGCATTTCTGCGGCGAGATCCGGCTCAACCACTGGTACCGTTGCGCCTCGCAATGGCACACCGAGCCTTTGATCCGGAAAATCTACGGCATCATCTCGCGTGACGAAGCCCGCCACGGCGGGGCCTACCTGCGCTATATGAAAAAAGCCCTGGAGACATTCGGTGATTCCGCCAGGAGGGCTTTCGCCAAGGTCGGCCTGCTGATGGCATCGAGCGGCCGCAGCGGCAAACCGCTTCACCCCACCAACCTGCACGTCAGCAAGGACCTGTTTCCCAATGACACCGTCCAAAGCCGGCTGCCCGATCCCGAGTGGCTCGAACGATGGCTGGACACGCAGATCAGTTTCGACCGCGCCTGGGAAGCGAAGGTCATCAAGATGATCCTGCACAACCTCTCCAGCCTGTTTAACGAACCCTTCGAATCGATACAGGCGCTTTCCCGCTACCGCAGGCAACTGGTCGCCGCTGCCGCCTGATAGACGGCGGCTGCGTGCCCGGCCAATGTCCTCGCCATGTATGATGGCGCGAACCGGAGACGGCGCCGTGCCCCGACCAGCTGCATTCGAAAACAAAATCTGTCCGCCCGAGGAACTGCCGGCGCGGCTGCGCACCGCGCCGCGCCCCCTCGTGTTCACCAACGGCGTCTTCGACGTGCTCCATCGCGGACACGTCACTTACCTGGCCGAATCGCGGGCATTCGGCGCCAGCCTCGTCGTGGCACTCAATTCCGACGCTTCGGTCAAACGGCTCGACAAGGGTCCCGACCGGCCCGTCAATCCCCTCGAAGACCGGCTTGCCGTCACGGCCGCACTGGAAAGCGTGAGCATCGTCACCTGGTTCGAAACGGATACGCCTCTTGAACTGATCCTGGCGTGCCGGCCCGAAGTCCTGGTCAAGGGTGGCGACTGGCCGGTCGACAAGATCGTCGGCGCCAGGGAAGTTCTGGAATGGGGCGGCAAGGTTCACTCGATTCCGTTCCAGTTCCAGCGCTCCACCACCGCCCTGCTTTCCCGCATTCGCAAACCCTGACCTGATTACTTCCCGGAAGGAAGCACCGATGCCCGCCCGAAAATCTTTCCTGCGCGACGTCTGGCGCCTGGTAAAACCCTACTGGACGTCGGAGGAGCGGTTCACCGCATGGCTCCTGCTCGCCGCTGTGATCGGACTTACCCTGGCCATGGTGTACATGAACGTACAGTTCAACACGTGGTACAACGATTTCTACAATTCGTTGCAGGAAAAGGACAAGGCGGCTTTCTGGAAGCTGATGGGTCGTTTCGCCATGCTGGCGACCCTCTACATCGCGATGGCGGTGTATGCGTTCTACCTGAACCAGATGCTGCAGATCCGCTGGCGCCGCTGGCTGACCGACGATTATCTGAAGCAATGGCTCGCCGACCGGGCCTACTACCGGCTGCAATTGGCCGGCAATCTTGCCGACAACCCGGATCAGCGTATTGCCGAGGATTTCAAGCTGTTCGTGGATGAATCACTGACGCTGTCGCTCGGATTCCTCAACGCCGTCGTCACGCTGGGTTCGTTCATCGGCATTCTCTGGGGATTGTCCGGTCCGCTGCCAATACCCTACGGCGGTGGAGAAATCGTGGTTCCCGGCTACATGGTATGGGCGGCGCTGCTCTATGCAATCGTCGGCACCTGGATCACCCACAAGATAGGCAAATCGCTGATCGGCCTCAGCTTCAACCAGCAGCGTTTCGAAGCCGACTTCCGCTTCGGCCTGGTGCGCTTCCGCGAGAACGCCGAAGGCGTGGCGCTCTATGGCGGCGAAGCGGACGAGATGCGGAATTTCCGCCAGCGTTTCGGCAATGTGGTCGACAACTGGTGGCGCATCATGAAGCGCCAGAAAATCCTCAATACATTCACCATCGGCTACAACCAGGCTGCAGTGATTTTTCCCTTTCTGGTGGCGGGCAACCGCTATTTCGCGGGCACCATCCAGCTCGGCGGACTGATGCAGATCTCCAATGCGTTCGGCCAGGTACAGGGTTCGCTATCCTGGTTCATTGGCGCCTATGCCAGCTTCGCTTCGTGGAAGGCCACTTCGGACCGCCTGCTCGGTTTCCACGACGCCATCGAGAATGCGCGTCAGCAGGCGGCACAAGCTGAAGGCGTCAAGGTCGTCGAAGACGGCGGTACCGGGCTTGCCCTCGAAAATGTTTCGCTCAATCTGCCGGACGGATCGCCCCTGGTCGGGACCTCGAACATCAGCATCGCCCCGCAGGAAAGCGTCCTGATCCAGGGGCCTTCAGGGTCGGGCAAGAGCACGCTGTTCCGGGCAATCGCCGGTATCTGGCCATTCGGCTCGGGGCGGGTTCGCATGCCCAAGGGCCTCTCCAGGCTGTTCCTGCCCCAGAAACCCTATCTGCCGCTGGGCACCTTGCGCGACGTCGTCAGCTACCCGGCGCGGGACAAATCGCCGTATTCGGAAGAGGCATTGCGCGAAGCGCTGAATGCGGTCGGACTGCCGCAGCTGTCAAGCCGCCTCGATGAGCAGCAGAACTGGGCGCTGCAGCTCTCGCCCGGAGAACAGCAGCGCATCGCCTTTGCTCGCGCCCTGTTGCAAAAGCCCGATTGGCTGTTCATGGACGAGGCCACTTCCGCCCTCGACGAGGCCAATGAGCAAAGATTGTTCAAGCTGCTGAAGGAACGCCTGCCGCAGACCACCATGATCAGCGTCGGCCATCGTTCGGCGCTGAACGAATACCATGCGCGCCGGCTGGAACTGAGGGACGACGGCAGCGGCACGCGGGCGCTGGTCGCGGCCTGAGCAAGCTCGACCCGCCTCAGGAAACCGGGCACTCGATGGCTCGCAGGTCGGTGCCCGGAAATTCCAGTTTGAGAACGACCAGGTTTTCCGAGTCCGCTGCGGTCGGGTCCCTCACCAGGAATGCGGTCTGGTTGATGCGCTGCTCGCGCTTGCCTGCGATTGCCGAACGCACGCCCTTCTCGCGCAGGGCCGCAAGATACTTTTTCGCGCCCTCTTCGCTGCGGAAGATACCCAGCGAAATCGAGTACCTCCAGCGCCCCGTCTCCAGCACCGGATAGTGATCGATGATGCCGAGTTCCTTGAGTTCCCCCGCCTTGCGATTCATGTCGGACTTCGATTTCATCGGAGGGATATGGACCCAGAAGCCGGCCGTGACGGGAACCTCGATGCGACGCACCCGGGCTCCCAGCGCAAGGCGTTCGACGGCACCCTGCGCGCGAGCAAGCTCTCCGCTGCTGAAGCTTCCCCATTCCATGCAGGCGGATGGCGCAGCAGCGGCCTGAACCGTAGATACGGGGGGCACCGGCGGAGCAACCGGTTTCTCCCGTGGCGGCACGATTCTCAATTGATCGGCGTTCAGTTGCGCGCGAACCAGTTGCGCATCCGGGTTCGGCGCGTGCTCCCGCAAGTAGACGTATCCGCCGAATATCAGGTTCGCCGCCAGCAGCAGGAAAAAAATCCATTTCACCGTGCGTCACCTGCGATGCATACGAGGCCTTCGAGCACCAGTCTTTCGACGTATCGCGCGCGCATCCGCAGATGCTCCGCGAGGACGCCGCCCGCTCCGCCGGCGACCACTACCGCAGGTTCGCCCTGTCCCGCGGCGGCCATTTCGTTTCTCATGCGTTCGACGGCACCGCACAGGGCCTGGATCGCGCCGCTGGTGATTGCGTCGGCGCTGTTGCGGGGAAAGGCCGCATAGCGGCCCTGCTCGGGCGACAACAAAGCGGTGCTGCGGGCGAGGGATTGGTGCATGAGATCGAAGCCGGGAACGATCAACCCGCCAAGGAATTCGCCGGCAGCGTTCAGAGCATCCACCGTCATGGCTGTGCCGGCATTGACGACCAGGCAGGCGCCCTTTTCAAGATGCCAGGCTCCGATCAGCGCCGCCCAGCGGTCGGGTCCGAGTTGGGCGGGGACGTCATAGAGGCTGGTCACGCCGCACTGGCTGCGTTGTCCGGCTACCCAGATGACTTCGGCATTCCACAAACCGAACGACTCGCGTAAGCCATCGCGCACCCCATCGCCCGCGACATTCGCGACCACGATGCGGGACGGCTGCGGCAGCGGCGTCCACGCCTGGCCAAGTTCGCGAACATCGGCCAGCGCCACCCAGGCTTCTTTCGCAAAGGCCCGGCCATCGTGCAACGCCCATTTGATCCGGCTGTTGCCGGCATCCACTGCAAGTATCACGTTGGATCGTCGATGGTGTTCAGCACTGCTGTTGGATTCCTTCAACCGGCGGGCCTGAGACTCAACTCGCCGCCATAAAACTTGCGCGGCCCCGTACGTGTCGAGATCGTGAGCGCGCCATCCTCGGCCGCGCCTTCCACCCGGCCCTCGAACTCGACCTTGTCCGGCATCTTCAGCCGCACCATTTTATCTTGATAGGCATGAGCGCCATTCCATTCATCGCGGAAAGGCGAAAATCCCTCTGCCGAGAACACCTCCAGCACGGAGTCGAGCTCGGCGAGGATTTCCGCGAACAGGTGATTGCGGTCCATGTCGATGCCCATCTTCGCCAGATCCACCACCGGCTGGTCAATGCGCGCCTTCACCGATTCGGGAAGCCGCAGGTTGAGGCCGATGCCGATCACCGCCGCGGTCGGCCCCATGACATCGCCGCTCAGCTCGATCAGGATGCCCGCGACCTTGAGATGCCGCCAGAGCAGGTCGTTCGGCCACTTGAGCATGACATCGGCGGCGCCGTGACGGCGCAGCACCCGCGCCAGGGCCACCCCGACCGCGAGGCTCAAGCCGGACAGAAAGCCCGCGCCCTGTTCGAAGCGCCACAGCAGGGAGAATGTCAGCGCCCCGCCCAGGCCGGAATGCCAGTCCCTCCCGCGCCGGCCGCGCCCTCGGGTCTGGAACTCCGCCACTCTTACGCTCGCCGAGGGCGCGCCGCGGGCGGCGGCGGCTGTCAGGTCGGTATTGGTCGATCCGGTCTCATCCACAACTTCCAGGGTGAAGCGCCGCGCCTGGCTGCCGAGATGGCGCTGGATCGCCTCGCGTGAGAGCCACTGCACCGGCGTCAACAGTCTGTAGCCGCGGCCATGAACCTTGAGCACGCTGAGGCCCAGATCGTCAACATCGGCCAGCGCATTCGATACCGAACCACGGGTGATCCCGAGCGAGCGCCCCACGGCTTCTCCGGAATGGAACTCCCCATCTTCCAGAATGCGCAGAACTTTGAGAGTGTGTGGTGTCAACTTTAAAATTCCCCGATTCCGCTGAACTATACCCGAAGGCACGCCCGGCGCCTCGCCGGGATGGGCATGAAGGTCAACGGCGCGCACGCCTGCTCAATTCCAGGATCGCATGCGCGCGGAATCCCTCCGCTGGAGTTAACTGGCACGGCCGCACGGGAGGCGTGCCGAAGAAGGGAAACAGGGAACAGACGTCACCGCAACAGCCGCGGCAACGCCTGAGGCACGAACTCAGGCGGTGCGCGGCTCGAGGCCCGCCGTCACAGCAACGACGGAGTGCTTACGCGAATCGATGGTGAGCGAGGACGCCAGCATCGCTTCGATCACTACCATGCCGTCGGTCTCGATCACCTGACTGACGCCCGGCACCAGGAAATCGTCCCGCGCCAGTCCCTCCTGCGTGGCCCACAGGCTTCCTCCGCGGCAGGAAAGCTGTACGCCTCTCGCCCCGCGCAGTCTGATGATCTGCATCCTTTCGAGATCCATGGTCGCCCTTTCGATATCCACTTTCATGGCGCCCATGCTAAGCCCCGGGCGGCGACCATAACAGATTCAGAAAACTGAAATTGTTTCCATAACAGTTGTGGAAGCGGCAAACTGTTCTGGTCCAATGTGCCGGAAGCTGTGCCTGTTCGGCGGCCGGACTGCTGCTTAGAGTGCCTCCATGACCCAGACCGTACTGTACGAGACCGTCGCCGATTCGATTTCCGTCATGATTTCCGCGGGCACTTTGCGTCCCGGCGAGCGGGTGCCTTCCGTCCGGCGGCTTTCCGTGCAGCGCCGCGTGTCCGTCGCCACGGTGCTGCGCGCCTACGAAGTCCTGGAAAATCGGGGCCTCATTGAGGCGCGGCCGAACGCCGGCTACTACGTCCGTCACCGGACTCGTATCGCCGACGAGCCTTCGATTTCCAATCCGCCCAAGGCTGCGAAGCTGGTAGGGATCAGCGCGCTGGTTCAGGATGTACTCGATTCCCGCCGGCCCGGCATCATGTCGTTCGGCACGGCCTGCCCGCCGCCCGAGTACATGCCTACCGGCAAGCTACAGCGCCTGATTTCGTCCATCTCCCGCCGCAAGCCCCTCGCGGTTGCCAAGCCGGGCGATACCGTAGCGCTCGAATCGCCGACTTACTTCGGGCTGCTGCAGACGCTCGAAAGCCTCGGCATCAAGGCGCTGGAGATCCCCACCCACCCGCGCGAGGGCATTTCACTCGACGCGCTCGAGTTCGCACTCGACAGGTCGAAGATCGCCGCGGTCATTGCAATGCCGAATGCGCAGAATCCGCTCGGCTTCACCATGTCCGACGAGAACAAGAAGCGCCTGGTCAAAATGCTCGACAAGCGCAGCGTGCCGCTTATCGCGACTCGGTCGAACTGTTCCGGCAGGCGCTGCGCAACAACGTCTCATTCGGCCCGGGCGCGCTGTTCACCGCGGCCGACCGCTACCGGAATTGCATGCGCATCGGCTGCGCCGAACTCTGGTCCCCGAAGGTCGAGCAGGCGATCGCGCGCCTCGGCGAGCTGGCGGGTAAACAGCGCTAGCAACTGCGCGCACCACCCGCGGCTCCTTCCCGGTCAATGATGGTCACGGTCCGCGTCGCGTTTCGCCAGTCTTCGTGAAGTTTCATGGCGACATTCCGCCGCCCGGCGGTGTCGAACTTTATGCCGGACTACGCGGCTAAATCCCTGAGCAGGAGTTCCTCAAAGGCATCAGCGACATCAACAAGGCAAAGAGGAAATACAATATAAAGACATTGGTAATCGCGCTCGGACTGGCCGGCGCGCTGGCCGCGCCGCTGGCGATGGCACAGGATGCGACCCGGGGCCTGTCGTTCAGCGGCACCGTCGGCATCATGAAACCACACGGCTCCAACAACGAAACCGGCATCACCATCGGCGGCAGGGCTCGGCAAGGAATTGCAGAACGGTTTCTCCGCGGAGGCCGACCTGAATCTGGGTATCATCGACGGAGAAATCGACAGCAATAACGATTACAGCATCAACTCGGTCGCCGCCTACGGCGTATGGCGTTCGCAGGGCGACGTTCATTTCAAGGCCAAAGTCGGCGTCAGCTACTGGGACGATGGCTTCGACAACGACACCAACCTGGCTGGCGGGGTCGGCATCGGGCTTCGCATGGGCACAAGCGTCCTGGATGTGGAATACACCCAGATCAACGATTACGTGGACTACGTGACGGTGGGATACGCGCTGCCGTTCTGACACGCATCACCTCGCAGCCAAACGAAAAGCCCGCACCTTTCGGTGCGGGCTTTTGTTTTCCGCCAGTCGCCTGAATCAGCCGCCGACGTTTGCGCCCCGGGTTTCCACGTACACGGAATACAGCGACGTGCTTCCCGTCATGAACAGGCGGTTGCGCTTGCTGCCGCCAAACGCCAGGTTGGAAACGATTTCCGGCATGCGGATCATGCCGATGCGAACGCCATCCGGCGCGAACACGTGCACGCCGTCATAGCCGTCGCCCACCCAGCCCATGCCCGCCCAGACGTTGCCGTCTTCGTCGCAGCGGATGCCATCGGCGAAACCGACCTTGCCGTCCATTTCCATGCTGGCGAATGTCTTGCCGTTCTTGAGCTTCTTGCCGTCCAGGTCGTACACCCAGATCACGCTCTTGGCATTGGGGTAATGCGACAAGCCGGTGTCCGCGATATACACCTTCTTGAAATCCGGCGAGAAGCACAGCCCGTTCGGCTTGAACGGTTCATCGGCCACTTTCTCGACTTTGCCCGGAGCGTCGATGCGGTATACGGCTTCCTTCTGGATCGGCTGGGGTGTGCTTGACTTGAGGCGCTCACCTTCGTAGTTCATCAAGCCACCATAGCCTGGATCGGTAAAGAGATACCAACCGTCCGGATGCGCAGCGCCGTCGTTCGGGGCATTGAGCCCTTTGCCGTCGGACGACTTGTCCGCCAGCACCGTGTAACTGCCGTCCAGTTCGTAGCGGCCGACGCGGCGGGTGCCGTGTTCGAATGCGACCTGGCGTCCCTGATAGTCGAAGATGTTGCCGTTGGAATTCCCCGACGGGAAGCGGAACTGGCGGGAGACATGGCCGTCTTCCTCGATCCAGCGTAGTTGTTCGTTGTTGGGAATGTCGCTCCAGATCAGGTAGCGGCCGACCGTATTCCACGCCGGCCCTTCCGCCCACATCGTGCCGCGATAGTGGCGAATAATCGGCGTGTTCCCAAGCTTGTACTTGAAGCGCTTGTCGAAGCCGATGATGTCCGGGTTCGGATAGCGCGCGATCGGGCCGTCCGCATCGTACTTGTCGATGAAGTTACGCGCGAATGCATCCGGCGCCATCGCGGTGATTGCAGCGAGGCCGGTGGCCGCCGCCAGGAAGCCGCGGCGATCCAATGATTTGGATTCCTTTTTCTCCACAGGCCTGGATTGGTCGATGAATTCTATTTCCTGTACACGTTCCATCTTGGCATTCCTCCTCATTGTTGGATTTCTACCACTCCTCCTGCAAGGACATAGCCACGTAATAACCGGTTTTTGATTTCGTTGCTGCAGCGCAATCTGGGTACCGGTGCCCATCGTCGTACCGACTTTGCGACTTTATTCTTCCCATCGGCGCCTGGCAAGCCGTCTCGTTTCCGGACGACCGCAACGCTTCTTCCTTGGATTAATATGCGCATCTGTGCATAGCGGGGGAACGGCAATGAAGTTCGTCAATCAGGTCATATCCCAACATCTCGGTCGCTATCCGCAGATGCAACTGGAGGATGTGTACAAGCTGCTACACCAGGCCGCGCTCGGTCCGGGACATGCGGTCAAGGACAAAGCGGATGCGCGCGGCCGCCTGGAAGCGGAAGCGGCCTCCCTGCGCGCCGGACCGGATGAACCGGTCCGTGATGTGATTTCGCCCGACGGCAAGCTCGCCCGCATACATCTGCGGCCATTTCTGGCAGGCGGAGGGACCCTCGACGATTTGTGCGACGCATTCGTCGAGACGGCGAACAGCTATCCGCCGTCTATGGAAAAACTCGCAAAGTTCTGCGGTTGCCTCGGCGATCTCGCGGCGGCCGGTGGCATTCCGTGGCCCGAGCAGGATGTCATTGCGTGGGTCGGAAACATTGCGGCAACCGGCTATCCGGCCGTGCATCATTCCCCAAAGTTCACCACAAACTACAAACCAGCATATAGAGTAGTGTCGGTCGACCTGCTGAAGTAGGCAAACGGCAGACCGGCGGCACAACCTGAGGGGGAGAGCATGACTGGCTTGCGCATCACCGATGTACGCGCGTTTCCGACGTCGTTTCCGGTGGATCCGAAAGATGCCGTGACGCTAGGCATCGGCCGCACCGTCAAGCGCGATGCCGTCATCGTCAAGGTTTCCACGGAGGACGGCATCACGGGCTGGGGCGAAGCGCACCATGGCCGCTGCCCGGGCGCGGTTGCGCACCTGGTCAATACCACGTTGCGGTTGCTGGTTGTCGGCCAGGACGCCAACGACATTACCGGCGTCTGGAAGAAGGTCTACGACAAGCAGCTCGCCAGCCACGGCATGGGCGCTGGCGCCTGCCTCGCGTTATCCGGGATCGACATGGCGCTCTGGGACATTCGCGGAAAGGCGCTCAAGCTGCCGCTGTACAAGCTGATGGGCGGCCGCAGCAAACCGGTGCCCGCCTATGCCGGCGGTGTTTCGCTGGGCTATCAGGATCCAAAGACTCTTGTCGCCGAAGCCCGGCCCCATGTCGAAGCCGGCTACAAGGCCATCAAGCTGCGCATCGGCGATACCGTCGCCCGCGATGTCGAGCGCATCGCTGCCGTGCGCAAGGCCTTCGGCGACGATCTCGTGATCCTGACCGATGCCAATACGGGCTATGACATTGCCGATGTGCGTGCCGTAATGCCGGTCCTGGACGAATATAACGTCGGCTGGCTGGAGGAACCGTTTCCCGCGCACGATTACCTGTCGTACCGGGAAGCGGCGCGCTATGGACGGACACCGCTTGCCGCCGGTGAAAACCATTACACCCGCTTCGAATTCAACCGCGTCATCGAAGACGGCGCCATTTCGATATTGCAGCCGGACTTATCCAAGACCGGCGGCATCACCGAGGCCTTGCGCATCGCCGCCCTGGCATCGTGCTGGAAGCTGCCAATCCACCCCCATTCCTCGATGACTGGCCTGAACATGGCCGCAAGCATCCACTTCCTTGCCGCCATCGAGAATGCAGGCTACTTCGAAGCGGACGTCTCCAGGAACAACCTGTTCAGAGACGACCTGGTGTCGACGCCCTACAGTTTAGACAAGGACGGATGCGTCATACCGCTCGAAGCGCCAGGCATAGGCGTCGAGCTGGATGAAGGTTTTCTCGCGGCTCATCCGGTCATCGAAGGCCCGAGTTACGTTTGACCGGAAACCAGCCATCATGGCCAACAGCATCAATCTGGATCGCAGCGACGCCACCGCAGTCGTCATCCTTAACCGGCCTGAGGTCCTCAACGCCATCAACGTCGAGATGCGCGAGACCCTGGTTACGCTGCTGGGTGAACTCAACAAGGACGACGCAGTGCGGGCCATCGTCCTCACCGGCGCCGGTGAGCGCGCCTTCTGTTCCGGCCAGGATCTCGACGAGACGTCGAAATACGGTGTCGGCGACATCGATTCCTGGCTCACGCGCCAGCACGCCATGTATGCGGCGGTGCGCGATCTCGACAAGCCCTGCATCGTGGCTTTCAACGGCACCGCCGCCGGGGCGGGATTCCAGATCGGCCTGTGCGCCGACCTGCGCATCGGCTACCCGGAAATGAAACTCGGCCAGCCCGAGATCAAGGCGGGACTCGCCAGCATCGTCGGTTCCTACCTGATGACCATGCACCTCGGCCTGTCGAAGAACATCGAGCTGTCACTGACCGGCGAGCTGATTTCGGGCAAGACCGCCTACGAGATCGGCATCCTGAATCACCTGGTGCCGGGCAACGAAGTCATGAACAAGGCGCTGGGATTGGCGGGGGAAATGTCCAAACTCGCGCCCACCGCGATGCGGCTTACGAAGCAGCGCTTCCGCAAGCTCACGCAGGCGGGATTCGAAGCTGCGCTGGAAGAAGCCAAGGTCGCGCAGAAGGAAGCCTACGCCAGCGGCGAACCGCAGGAAGCGATGAAGCGCTTCCTCGAACTGAGGAAGACAAAGAAAATTTGACCACAGAGACGCAGAGGCAAAGAGGAAAAGCGGGCCCATGGTATTCCGACCAGTGACAGTGGCCGCCGGAGCTCCCGGCTCGGCACAATCGCGGATTCTGGCGTATCCCGCATCTCCACTCGATTTCATTTCCATTCTTATTTTTCTCTGTGCCCTCTGCGTCCTCTGTGGTTCATCGCTCTTCGCATTTGCCGAAGGCTACCCGAACAAACCGATCCGCATCGTGGTGCCCTACCCGCCAGGCGGATTCAACGACACCCTGGCGCGGACCCTGGGCCGGAAACTGACCGCGTCCTGGAAGCAGCCGGTCATCGTCGACAACCGCCCGGGGGGAGGCACGACCATCGGCACCGGTCTCGCCGCGAAAGCACCCGCGGACGGCTACACGCTGCTCATCGTTTCGTTCGCGTTCGCCGTCAATCCTGGCCTCTACAAGGAACTGCCTTACGACTCGGCAAAGGATTTCATGCCGGTGATACTCGCGGCCGGCACGCCCAACCTGCTGGTGGTCAATCCCGCGCTTCCAGCGAAGTCGGTGCCGGATCTCATCCGGCTTGCGAAATCCAAACCGGGCGGGCTGAACTATGCTTCTGCTGGAAACGGCTCTTCGAATCATCTGTCGATGGAATTGTTCAGCAGCCTGGCCGGCCTGAACCTGGTTCACGTCCCCTACAAGGGCAGCGTGCCTGCGGTCACCGACCTGATTGGCGGGCAGGTGGATGCGATGTTCGACAACGTTCCGAATGTGATACAGCATGTGAAGGCGGGAAAACTGCGCGCGCTGGCCGTATCGAGCAAGGAGCGCTCGGATTTCCTGCCCGATGTACCGACCGTGGCCGAATCCGGCGTTCCCGGTTTTGACGTATCGGTCTGGTTCGGCGTTGTTTCCCCGGCCGGCACCCCCGCACCGGTCGTCGCAAAACTGAACGCGGAATTCAACCGGATACTCGGGCTTGCCGAAGTCGCACAGTTATTTCATGCCCAGGGAGTCGATCCGCGCGGCGGCAGCGTGCAGGATTTCGCAGCTTTCCTGCGCCAGCAAACGGCCACGTGGACGAAAGTCGTGAAAGACTCCGGCGCCAGGGCCGAATGAAGCGCATCGGCCCCAGGATCACGGCACTGGCGGCCGCCCTCGCACTGCTGCCGTTCCTGTACGTGCATCTGTTCGAGCGGCCCTCCATGTCGCGCGACTGGTCGCCCGACCAGAGCATCGTGCCCATGGCGACATTCTCCGGCGACACCGTAGTAGTCGCCAACGTCCGGAATTCTTCCTACTCGTCGGAGAGCGAGTACAAAATTCGCCATGAAACGCGCAGCTACGACCTGCGCAAGCTCGACTCCGTCTGGTTCGTGGTGGAGAGATTCGGCGACACGCCAGGAATCTCGCATACGTTCCTCAGCTTCGGTTTCGGCGATGAATACGTGGCGATCTCGGTCGAGATCCGCAAAGAGCGCGGGGAAACCTTCTCGCCGCTGCGCGGATTGTTGCGGCAATACGAACTGATGTACGTGGTCGGCGACGAACGCGACATCATCGGCCTTAGAACCAACTACCACCGTGACCCGGTCTACCTTTATCCGGCCAACACCACACCGGACAAGATGCGGCGGGTCTTCGTCGAAATGCTGGAACGCGCCAACAAGCTTGCTGACGAGCCCGAGTTCTACAACACGCTGACCAACAACTGCACGACGAACATCGTCCGCCACGTCAATACCATCTCGCAGCGGATTCCCTTCAGCTACAAAGTCATCCTGCCGGCCTATTCCGACGAGCTGGCATACGAAGTCGGCCTGATCCCGACCGACAAGCCGTTCGAAGCCGTGCAGGCCACCCATCGGATCGACGGCATCGCTCAACGCGGGGACGTGGGGCCCGATTTCTCAAAGGTCATCCGGGCGAACCTTGGCAAATGAAAGGCAGCCCCGGCGCGAATGAGCCCTGAGATTCACTCTTTCGTGCAAGATTCATCCTCTGAATCCGCCTGCGTCAACGCGGGCTACACTTTCAGACTAATCGCCCCCGGGGACTTCCAATGACCGCACCCGCCCTTCCCACTTTCTACCTCTCGCACGGAGGCGGGCCATGGCCGTGGATGAAAGGCCCGCGGTACGACGCCCACCGCAAGCTCGAGGCAGCATTGCAACAACTGCCGCAACTTGTGGGCGTGACGCCGAAAGCCGTGCTGATGATATCGGCGCACTGGGAGGAGGAGGACTTCGCCGTCATGAGCCATCCCAGTCCTCCAATGGTGTACGACTACACCGGCTTCCCGGAGAATACGTATCAGGTCCGGTACCCGGCACCCGGCGCGCCGCAACTCGCCGAACAAGTGCGTGCCTTGCTCCAGAACGCGGGAATCGACTCACGGCTCGATCCGGTGCGCGGTTTCGACCACGGAGCATTCGTACCCATGGCCGTAGTCTATCCCGATGCCAGCATTCCAATCGTGCAACTCTCCCTCAAACGCGGACTCGATCCGCAAGAGCATCTTGCCGCCGGCCGTGTCCTGGCAACGCTTCGCAACGAAGGCGTACTCGTCGTCGGGAGCGGGTCGAGCTACCACAACCTGAGGATGCTCGGCCCGGAATCGAAAAAGCCCTCCGCCGCATTCGACGACTGGCTTCAGCACACGCTGGAAGGAACGAATTTCGAGGAACGCGCCGCCGCGTTAGCCTCTTGGGAAGCTGCACCGTCCGCGCGCGTGGCGCATCCCCGTGAAGAACATCTGCTGCCGCTGATGGTTGCCGTCGGCGCGGCCGAACGTGATATCGCCACGCGCTTCTATCACGAGAACACCTTTTTCGGCAGCGGCAGCGTATCGAGTTTCATGTTTACGAAAAGCTCCTGAATTCCGGCTTTCCAATTTCGCAACAGGCAAAATCCAATCACCTTAATTGCTGTGCGGACGACAGTTTTCAATCGGCGCGAAGTCGATCTAAATTGAACCAGTATGTCGAATGGGAACCTAAACAAGAGGTGTCCGAAATGTCGGGTTTAAAAGGGGCCTTACAGGCCCCCTACTTCCAGTTGTGCCCCATAGATCCTGGTCCCGGTTAAACTGGGTGCAGTGGAGGTAGCTATGGATACACCCTTACATCAGTCGCGATCCTGAAATCATGAGTGGCGCCCCGTGTTTCAAGGGCACGCGAGTACTCGTCCAAAACCTCTTCGACTACCTTGAAGGAAGTTCATCGCTTGAAGACTTTCTGGAGGACTTCCCCTCTGTTTCCCGTGAGGCTGCAATAGCGGTTCTCGAGGTAGCCAAGGCTCGCCTATTTGCAGATGCGCCTGCTGCTTGACGAGTCTGTTCCACATCTCCAGTATCAGCAGAACCTCGACACATTACCTATCACGGCAATCGTGTTGGACGCGAAGTCGAACGAGCTTCCCTACCTGCTGCCCCTCATCCCAAAGCTTGAGGAAGCACTTGCACATCTTCTGCCCCGCACATTCGTTCGAATTGGCGCGTAGCGTGGGCTTGCATTTCACCTCTCCGCACTCTGATCGGGGAAATCAACAGCGAATATCGGAGGACGGACAACGGGACGTATTCCCCTTGTCCGTCCTAACCTTAGGATCATCTTTTCGATGGGAATAATGAGGCGCTAAGCCAAAATAACGCCCATCATTTGGATACACTTGTTGAAACTACCGATACATAGCGTGGTCCGACCCCGAAAAAAAAGAAAACCGGCATCGCTCAACGCGGGAACATGGGGCCCGATTTCTCAAAGGTCATCCGGGCGAACTCCCGCAAATGAAAGTCAGCCTCAGCGCGCGTGGCGCATCCCCGGTAAGAACACCTGCCGCCGCGGATGGTATCCGCCGGCGGGAAATTCTGGCCCCGGGTGCGGTAGAGGGTCTGCTGAACATTCCCTCTGAACCTCCCGGAACGCGCGCAGTCTAGTGCTTGGTTCGACCTGCACGCCGGGATTAGAGTCGTCCGGCAAGAGGCGGTTTCCCTGCGCAATGGTGCAGGGAAAATCGACCAACACCCGTTTTTTTAAAGGATCCCGTTCATGAGATTTTCTACCCACTGCCGCTGCGTTCTGGCCTTGGTCCCGATGTTATTCGTAGGCGCCTGCAGCGCCGTTCCTATCAGGCCGGCGACGGCCACGACATTGCCGGAATGCGGCTGGTTGCCGCACTGCGTGAACAGCCAGTCGGGTCGCGGCGTTCAGGCCGTCAAGCCGATCAAGGCTGACGCGGGGCAATGGCAGCAACTCAAGGCGTGGATCGCCACACGGCAGGACTGGACGATTACCTTCGACGACGGCGATTTCCTGCAGGCGGTTGTTACGACGCCCGGGCTGAAATTCAGAGACGATGTCCTGTTGCTTTTTGTTTCCGACTCCGGATTGATCCAGGTGCAATCGTCTTCGCGGCTCGGGATCAGCGACCTGGGCGCCAATGCACGGCGCGTCGACCTGTTGCGCCGACAGGTGGCGCGAAAGAATTGAATTGAGCCGGGACGGAATTATCGTCCTGGCGGAGAATGTGGTTTCGAGTCCAACAACACCTCCGTCTCTTTTATCCTCTGGCCTGGAAATGTCCGCACTCTGGCGCTACAGCGGCAATGATCGTCCCCCGTTTGCCCGGGTGCCGGGTCCCGGCCAGGAATCGGTGTGGGATTACCCGCGTCCGCCGCGCCTCGTTCCGGACGCGCGGGAGGTGGTGGTACGGGTGGGTGACGTGGAGATCGTCCGAACGCTTCGTGCCCTGCGCATGCTCGAGACAGCGAGCCCGCCGACGTTTTACCTCCCATTCGCAGACGCGCGACTCGACCTGCTGGCAGAGGCGCCACAGATGGGAAGTTCGCACTGCGAATGGAAGGGGAGCGCGCTCTACTGGTCCATTCTCTGCGGCGATGTGAAACTGGACAGTGTCGCCTGGTCGTACCCGTCGCCAAAGGCGCCCTACGAAGCGATCGCGGGCCGCTTCTGTGTTTACCCGGGGCGCGTGGCTTGCTTCGTGGACGGCGAGCGCGTGAGCGCTCAGGACGGAGGGTTCTATGGGGGGTGGGTCACGGGGGAAATTGTCGGCCCGTGGAAAGGTGCAACGGGGACGACCGGATGGTGAACGGCAGACCAATAACGAACCAGCAGGAGATATTGGGTTTTCAGTGATTGGCGGCGTGCCCAACCTTGCGCTCAACCGGACTTCCAACAAGCTGCGATTACTGGTCCCTTCGCGCTGCGCGCTTCGGCAGCCGGTTAGCTTTGCGTTAAGCTCCGAGTACACATCCCACCCGAGATCGTTGGTAGCCATTGACACAAGAGCAACCATCTCCCCCTTGCCAAATTCTTCCTTTGCGTCCTTTCTTGCTTTTCCTTCGCGTCCTTTGCGTACCCCACAAGGGGGTATTGAAGTGAATCAACGCTCCTAATGCCGTCCCCCTGGACGGCTAAAAGTCACCATGTATACCGAACCGTATACCGCACCACCGCCTCTGAATCCGCCGCCACGGCAACCGGAAAGTGGATGGTCCGAAAATCCTGTTTCTCGTAGGCCTGGTTCGCCTGCGTGATTTTCCAGTTGGTCCAGCGGTAGAGGTTTTCCTTCACGACGACCGTGACCGGTTCGTCCTTGCGGTTGCGGATCTTGACTTCGATTTCCTCGGTCATGGTATTGCGGTTCGAGTCCACCTTGAAATCCACCTGGCGGCGCTCGCCGACCACGTCGAAGGCGCTCCCCAATTTGAGCAGCAGGGTTTCGTTCTTCGGCGTGTGGTCGATGCGGTCCTCGCCGATTAATTCCAGGCTGCCGTCCGCGGTATCCAGCTTGGAAACGCGCACCCGGCCCGAAGGCAGCGGCACCCCCATGCAGTTTTCTTCGCGGTTCTTGAAGGACAGCCAGGTATCGACCTTCTTGTTGCCGGTGATGCCGTAGTTGCGATCGGTCATCACGCCGCCGCCATACCATTGGCCGGCCTGGCCCGCGTAAACCAGCGTCTTCTCGCAGGCGACGTTGGAAACCTTGGGAAACAGCTCGATCTGCTTGGTCGAGTTCTCCGGCAGGGAACTCGGACGGCCCAGGGTGTAGAGGTGATACTCGAAGAAGCTTTTCTCGACGAAGCCCGCGACCTCTTCGCGCGCCATGTCCGACATCGCCCGCTTCGCCATCATCGCCGGCGCCGCAGCGCCCAGGTTATCGGCGCGATGTACGTCGCCCGCGACCAGCTTGATTTTTGCGTCCGTATAGCTCGCGCCGGACTGATTGATGATGCTGACCCAGGCGCCGACATCCAGCTTGCAGGTATTGGCGTTCGCGCCTTCGGAGAACGTCAGGTTGTAGTCGGCCCACCAGGTGATGCCGCCGGTCTGGTAGGACACCCGGGTCTTGTGCGCGCCGGCCTTGCGAGCGTTCAGGTCCCACACCAGGGTCGGCCGCGTGATCAGGCCCCCGGGCAATGACGGAAGCCTGACCCCGGCGTTGTAAGGAACCGTGCGCACCGAGCCGTCCGCTTCGCGGATCACGATGCCGCCCTGGGTCGACAACAGCGTGCCTTCGAGCAATTCGAGCTTGTTGCCCAGCGTCCGCTCGATGGTGATGTTGCGGTCGATGAACTTCGTCAGGAGCTTCTCCGTATTGACCAGGTCGAACTGGAAATTCTGCTCGACGACCCGCGTGCCAGCCGTGTCGGTCAGCGACGAGAACGAAACCGTGGTCGGATCTATCAGCCCGGCAACATCGTTGAACCTGACGGTGTTGCGGCCCGCGACGAACGGAATCTGGCGTTCATGCCTCACGGTTGCATAGCCGGGGATGTTTTGCCCGCCCCCGCCGTAACGATAGGTGTCCGGCGATATGGCGCCGGGCGCAGCCGTGCTATATATGGTGAGGGCATGGCTGCTGCCTTCGTCGCCAAATGCGGCGGAAGAGAAGGCCAGCGCAAGCAGCATGGGCAGCGTGCCCAGGCGGGGCAGCGGGGTCGAACGGTTCCTGCGGATCATGGACGTTTCCTTTGTGAATGAAGGACTACGCCCGCATAAACGGCGGAACCGGGCAAACGGGGTTAAATCCGTGAGAAGCACCCGGCTGCCGGCGGCGCGCTCACAGGACCACTGGACAATCGGAAAACGACATGACGCTGAAAACTTTCGAACAAGGAATAACCGCAATCTGCCTGCTCGCCTTTGCCGCGCTGCTGCTGGCGCAGGAGCCCGCGCTCGAACCGCTGGGCCCGGAATTGGAGGGTTTCCCGTATCCGTATCCCGTGAAATACCTGCCGCTGTCCATGGAAGGCCGGCAGGTGCAGATGGCCTACATGGACGTGCCGCCCGAGAACAACGCGAACGGGAAAACCGCGCTGCTGCTGCACGGACGAAATTTTGGCGGCTACTACTGGGCGAACACGATCCGCTTCCTTGCAGGCGAAGGCTATCGGGTCGTGGTGCCGGACCAGATCGGATTCGGCAAATCGTCCAAGCCCGACATCGGCCTGTCGTTCCACGCCGGCGCCGATCATACCCGGCAGTTGCTCGACCAGCTTGGCGTGGAAAAGGTCGCGCTCATCGCCCATTCGATGGGCAGCATGTTCGGCACCCGCTTCGTGCTCATGCATCCACAGCGCGTGGACCGGCTGGTGCTCGAAGGTCCCATCGGCCTCGAGGACTACCGGCTGAAAGTCCCGTATGCAAGCAAGGATGAACTTGCGCGCGAAGCTGCCGCCGTGACGCGAGATGGCCTCAACCGCTTCTATCGCGGCTATTTCGTGGAATGGAAACCCGAATACCAGGTTTTTGCCGACGTCGCCTGGCGCTGGACGCTGGGTCCGAAGGCGGGGGAACTTGCGCGGGTCGCGGCCCACACCTATCAGATGGCCTATGAACAACCGGTCGTCTATGAACTGCCCCGCATCCAGGCCAGGACGCTGCTCATCGGCGGCGACAAGGATCGTTCCGCGATCGGCCGCAATCGTGTTGCGCCTGAAGTTCGCGACAGCCTGGGCCGGTTCACCGAACTGATTCCCGCCACGGCGAAATCGATGCCGGACGCCAGGGGCGTGGTGCTGGAGGGCGTCGGCCATATCCCGCATCTGGAATCGCCCGGCCGCTTCCAAGACCTGCTGAAGGAATTCCTCTAAGGGAGGACATCACTGCGGAGGCCGCAGTATCCGCCGGACGGCGCAGGCATTAAACTGTGGCCTGCGAATCCAGGGTTCTCCAGAGTCAGCGTGAACAAACCAGCAAACAGTCACGGCGCGGCGCCGCATTCCCACGCCCAGATCACCAATTTCATCCGCAACATCATCGAGGCCGACCTCGAGGGCGGAAAAAACGCTTCCCGCACCTGGGGCGGCAAACCCGGTCCGGCATCGACGCACGCCGGTGCGCCGCCCGACCCGGCGCAAATTCGCACCCGGTTTCCGCCCGAACCGAACGGTTACCTCCATTTCGGCCATGCCAAATCGATCTGCCTGAATTTCGGCACGGCGCTGCTGTACGGCGGCCGTTGCCACATGCGCTTCGACGATACCAACCCGGTGACCGAAGACACCGAGTATGTCGACACCATCCTCGATTCGGTTAGATGGCTGGGCTTCGGCTGGGAACCGAACCTGTACTACGCATCAGATTATTTCGACCTGCTCTACCAGTTCGCGGAAATGTTCATCGAGCATGACCTGGCTTACGTGGACAGCCTCAGCGCCGACGAAATGCGCGCGTATCGCGGCACGCTGACCGAAGCGGGCAAGGCCAGCCCGCATCGCAGCCGATCGATCAAGGAAAACCTGGACCTGTTCCGGCGCATGAAGGCCGGCGAATTCGCCGACGGCGCGCACGTGCTGCGCCTGAAGATCGACATGAACTCGCCGAACATCAACATGCGCGATCCGGTGATCTACCGCATCCGCCACGCGCACCACCACCGCACCGGCGACAAGTGGTGCGTCTATCCGCTTTACGATTACACGCACTGCATTTCGGATGCACTGGAAAACATCACGCACTCGCTGTGCACGCTCGAGTTCGAAGACCACCGTCCCCTTTACGACTGGGTCCTCGAAAAACTGGCGGCGTTCGGGGTGTTCGCGCGGCCTTTGCCCCAGCAATACGAATTCGCCCGCCTTAATCTTTCCTATGTGGTGCTCTCCAAGCGCAAGCTGATCCAGTTGGTCGAGGAGAAACATGTCGATGGTTGGGACGATCCGCGCATGCCGACCCTCGTCGGCGCGCGCCGGCGCGGCTTCACGCCGGAAGGTTTCCGCCTGTTCGCCGATCGCATCGGGGTCTCCAAGTCCGATTCCTGGATCGACATGAGCGTGCTCGAAGACTGCATGCGCGAAGACCTCAACGAGCGCGCGCCGCGGCGCATGGTCGTGCTCGACCCGCTAAGGCTGGTGATCGACAATTATCCGTCGGACCAGGAGGAGACGTGCGAAGCCCCAAACCATCCGCAAAAACCGGAGTGGGGCAAGCGCAGCGTGCCGTTCTCCCGCGAACTGTGGATCGAGCGCGAGGATTACATGGAGGTGCCTTCCAAGGGCTACTTCCGCCTGTTCCCCGGCAATCAGGTGCGCTTGCGTTATGGTTTTGTCCTGAAGTGCATCGGCGCCGACAAGGATGCCAATGGCAATGTCACGGCAGTGCATTGCGAGATGTTCGCGGATTCCAGGTCCGGCACGCCGGGCGCCGACACCTACAAGGTGAAGGGCAACATCCACTGGCTCTCGGCGAAGCATGCCTGCAAGGCGGAGATCCGGCTCTATGACCGCCTGTTCGTCGTGCCGCATCCGGGCGCCGAGCGGGATTTTGTCGCGGACATCAATCCGAATGCCCGTCAGACCATCACGGCGTACTGCGAACCTTCCCTCGAAAGCGTGAAGCCCGAGGAATGCTTCCAGTTCGAGCGCCACGGCTACTTCATCTCCGACATGAAGGACTCGAAGCCCGGCGCGCCCGTATTCAACCGTTCGGTCACGTTACGCGATTCGTGGGGCAAGCCGACCCCATGACCCCGCCCGCCGCGGCCAACGCGGCGCGGCCCTGGCAACCGGGCATCGCGATCCGGCTCTCCGTGGTTTTCCACATTGCCTGCCTGGCCGCCGTGGTCGTGCGGCCGCAATGGTGGGCGTGGGTGCTGGCCGCCTTCGTCGTCAATCATGTGATCCTGGGACTGATCGGCATGTGGCCCAAAAGCCGGATGCTGGGACCGAACATGCTGCGCCTGCCCGAAGCAGCGGCCCGGCGCGGCGAGATCGCCCTGACTTTCGACGATGGCCCCGATCCGGAGATCACCCTTCAGGTGCTCGATCTGCTGGACCGCTACCAGGCCAAGGCCAGTTTCTTCTGTATCGGCAGGAAAGTGACCGCGCATCCGGATGTCGTTAGGGAGATCGTGCGACGGGGGCACAGCGTCGAGAATCACAGCCAGCGCCATTCGGGTTTGTTCGGGTTTTTTGGCCTGCGCGGCCTGCGCGGAGAAATCGCAGCGGCGCAAAACGCCATCGCGGCGGCCACCGGCCGGCCGCCTGCATTCTTCCGATCGCCGATGGGAATCCGCAATCCTTTCCTGGATCCGGTCATCGCCCGGTTGGGTCTGATCTACATCACCTGGACCCGGCGCGGCTTCGATACGGTCAGCAGGAATCCGCAGGCCGTCCTGGACCGGCTCACCCGGGGACTGGCGGCCGGCGATGTACTGTTGCTGCATGACCGTCGCGCCGGCGCGGCGAAGCCACCGGTTCTGGAAGTCCTGCCCGCGCTGTTGCAGAATATCGCTGCGGCGGGCCTCAAATCCGTCTCTCTGCCGATGGCGATGCGTTGATAAAATCCGAAGTCCGTGCCCTGATCAATGCCTCCGCCCGGCCGTATCTGCGGGCGGGCCTCTACCCGTATTTCTTTGCCCGGTGCAAGCTCGGCCTCGATCCCATTTTCATGACCATGCTAAGCAACGCTTCGATTCCGCACCGCGCGCGCATCCTCGACCTGGGCTGCGGCCAGAGCATGCTGGCCTCGCTACTCCTCGCGGCGCGCCGCCAGTACCAGGCCGGCGTGTGGCCGCGGGGCTGGCCGGAACCGCCGGTGCCCTCGCAACTGATGGGTGTCGAAATGAATGCCAACAGAGCCAAGTGGGCGCGGGCAGCGCTCGGCGCGAGCGTATCGGTGCAGACAGCCGATTTGCGCAAGGTGGAGCTTCCCGACGCGGACACCGTCGTCCTTTTCGATGTGCTGCACTATCTGAACAAGGACGAACAGGTCGTGCTGCTGGACAAGATCGTGCACTCGTTGCGCGGTGGAGGCAAACTGCTGTTGCGGGTTGCCGATGCCGAAGCCGGCTGGCGGTTCCGCCTTACCCGGATCGTGGATGCCTCCACCATCCTCATGGGCGAACGCCTGTCGTCGCAGTTTTTCTGCCGGACTATCGCTGACTGGACCCGGCTGCTGGGCGGGTTCGGTTTCCGCATCGACCGCCAGCCCATGAGCGAAGGCACCCCGTTCGCGAACATCCTGCTGACAGCGCGCCTCTGACGGTCCGACAAACCTGGGTTTCGGCGGCCTGCATGTCTTCCTTCCCGTCCTGATAAGAGAGTCCCGATGCGCCTGCCGCAGCGCAAATAGCGGCTGCCGTCCTTTCGCGCTATCGTACCGGCACTTCCCTCCAGCACCAGACGAGTACGCACAATGCCAATGGATCGCCCTCCCCTTTCCCCCTCCGTCAGCGGCCGCGCTGCTTTTCTCAAGCTGCTGTCTTCCGAGGGCATCACCCACATGTTCGGCAATCCAGGCACGACCGAGCTGCCGATCATGGATGCGCTTGCACATCACCCTGAGATCAAATACGTGCTCGCACTCCAGGAAGCGCTCGTGGTCGCGATGGCCGACGGCTATGCGCGGGCCTCTGGACGGCTCGCTGCGGCGAACGTGCATGTCGCACCCGGCCTGGGCAACGCTATGGGTTCGCTGTTCAATGCAAAATTCTATGGCTCGCCGGTGATCCTGACGGCCGGGCAGCAGGAACAGGGCCATGGCCTGATGGAACCCATGCTCTACGACCCGCTGGTGCCGATCGCGCAGCCGCTCGTCAAATGGGCGATCGAGGTCACCCGTGTGCAGGACCTGCCGCGCATCGTGCGCCGCGCCGCGAAAGTGGCGATGACGCCGCCCACCGGCCCGGTTTTCATCAGCCTTCCCGGCGATATTCTCGACGACGAGGCATCACTCGATCTTGGCAAGCCCACGCACGTGGACGCTGCCGTGCGCCCTTCGGACGCCGCACTCGAACGGCTCGCCGACCGCCTGCTGGCGGCGGAACATCCGGTCCTGATCGCGGGCCATGAGATCGCGACCCGCGATGCCTTCAAGGAAGCAGCGGATCTGGCGGAAACCCTGGGCGCGCCGGTTTTCCAGCAGACCGTTCCCTATGCAGCGCACTTCCTCTCCGAACACCCGGCTTTTCTCGGCGCGCTGACGCGCAATCAAACGCAGGTGCGAGCCGCCCTGCAGCCCTACGACCTCGCCGTGTTCCTCGGCGCCGATGTCCTGCGCATGTCGGTCCACAGCGCGGTGGATGCTCTGCCGGACGGCATGCCCGTGGTGCAGATCGCCGAGCGTGACTGGGAGCTCGGCAAGAATTACCCGGCCGAGATTGCCATCAATGCGGACGTGAAGGAAACGTTGCGGGCGTTGATTCCGGTCCTCAAGCGCCGCATGACCGCTACGCGGGCGGCACAGGTCGGGCAACGACTGCAGGAAATCGCGAAGAACAACTGGACGGTGAAGCGGGAGCGCCTCGCGATCGAGGCCATGGCAGCCGCCAGCAAGACGCCGATGGATCCGCGCGTGCTGATGATGCACATCTCCGATGCCATTCCGAAGGATGCGGTTGTCGTCGAAGAAGGCCTGACGTCGACCTTCTCGCTGCAGAGCTTCCTGCGTTTTCGCGACTCGCAAAGCTTCTACGGCCTCGCCAGCGGCGGCATCGGTTTCGCGATGGCCGGCGCGGTCGGCATCAGCCTGGCATTGCCCAGCCGGCCGATCGTTGCCATCGTCGGCGACGGCAGCGCGATGTACAGCATCCAGGCGCTGTGGACCGCGGCGCACCTCAAGCTGCCGATCACCTACGTGATCCCCAACAACCGCAGTTACCGCATCCTCAAGGAACGGCTCGTGTCGATGCGCAAGACCGAGAAGTTCATCGGCATGGACATGCGGGATCCCGAGATCGACTTCGTGGCGCTGGCGCAGTCGCTGGGCGTGCCAGCGCGGCGCATCGCCGAACCGAAGGACATCGGCCTGGCGTTGCAGGAGTGCATTGCCAGCGGCGGCCCGCAACTGCTGGACGTCGGCGTCGCCGACGGCTTCGGATCATGAGTTCGCCATGACTCTTCATCACGTATTGGCTGGCGTGCTTGCGGCATTGGTCCTTCTGTCTTCCGCGCTCTTCGCCGATATGTACAAATGGATCGACGAAAACGGCAAGGTGCATTACTCCGACAGCCCGCCTCCGGGGAAGAAGGCGAAGAAACTCGACCTCAAGATCAATTCCATCGGCGGCCCGCCGGTCGTCTCCAGCCTCGGCAATTCCATTGCGGCGACGAGCACGGCAAAGGTCAGGCTCTACACGACCACCTGGTGCGGCTATTGCAAGAAAGCGAGAGCCTACCTGCAGGCCCGCGGAACGCCCTTCCAGGAAATCAACGTCGAGAGTTCCGCGCAGGGCCAGAGCGAATTCCGCGCCCTCGGCGGACGGGGCGTGCCGGTCATCCTGGTCGGCAATCAGCGGATGGACGGTTACAGCGAAGGTGGGCTCGAGGGCCTTTTAAGGCAGGCGGGACTTTGACTGGGAATCGGTGAACAGTAATCGGTGAACAGTGATCGGTGAACGGTGATTGGCCAGGACAGGTCCTGGCCCTTGAGGACAGTTAACAACTGTTCACCGATTACTGTTCGCTGTTCACTGTTCACCATTCACCGATTACTGATCACTGCCTTTTCGCCTTTTCCACATGGGGATCGGCCAGCGCGGCGCGCGAGCGGATGGTGTTGCGCGCCTCGTTCGCGACGGCTTCCAGGTGCACATGCACGGCATGCACGCCCTGCAGCACCATCATCTTGAAGTACTCGACGCCGGGTCCGCGGCTGGCGAATTTCACCGCGTCGGGATAGTTGGTCAGGTCGTAGATCGGCGGGAAGTGGCTGCGGGCCTCGTAGGTCGTCTTGCGCAGGTCTTCCATTTCCTGTTCGGAACCCGGCACACCGTACTTGAGCCGGTCGGTGAACGTATAGGTCTGCAGCGTCAGTTCGCCGACGAACCACTCGATGACCCGCCGCTGCAGTTCGCCGCCCTCGGTGCGGAAGTGGACTGCGACTTCGTCGGCCTGTTCGCCGTTGAGCGTCGCCGCCACTTCCTCTGACCAGGCCTCCTGGACCCACATGCCGCCGGCCACCCGGCGCTGGATCAATTCGTCGGTGCCTTCGGTCAGCCCGCGTTCCGCGGCCTTCCATTCCAGATGGTCGCGATTCCAGGTCTTTGAATTCAGCCCGGCGGCCCTGCCCTTTTCGTACAGCATGTCGCGGGCCGCGGTCAGGGCGGCCTGCTTGACATAGACGCGGCCGATGTTCACGGAGAGCGATACATCGTGCGACTCGACGAGCCGATTTACGGCATCCCGCTTGAGCGCATCTTCATCCCTTTCGTCCGCCGCATTCACCGCAGACGTTGCCAGCAACGCGGCCAGCGCAAGCGGCCACACAATCCACTTCACACGCATCTCCCGATCAAGAACTGCAGCCAGTACTCTGAATTCACGCCAGCCGGTTCATTCCGGCAAGCGGCGTCATCATGGTTCGTCACCATTGAAGGATAGCGCGGCGGAGACGGTTCGATCTAGTACAAAACCGCCTTGTTTCAGGCGGAAACAAGTCTCCTCACGGGATCGGGTACACGCGACAAAAGCGCTTTGCCTCCGGCGGACAGGGAGTTAGCATAGGTTTGCGGCCCCACTGTCGGCGTAGCGGGTGGGCGCCGGAAAAAAGATAACCATCCGGGGGAGAAAGACATGAAGCTGGGATTCATCGGTGCGGGATTCATCGCCCGCTTCCAGGCTGTGGCGATCCATCAGGTGCGCGGACTGGAAGTGGCCGGCATACTCAGGCGCCGCGGCGCGGAGGCGCTGGCGGATTTCTGCCGCTCGCACCAGTTGGGCGAAGCCAAGATCTACGGCAGCATTGCCGAACTCGCGCAGCACGTCGACGTCCTCGCCCTCTACGTTCCCAACTATTGCCGGCTCGAAGTGATGGAGGAAGTTGCGGCCGCAGTAAAGGCCGGCGCCCGCGTAAAGGGCGTGATTGTCGACAAACCCCTGGCCCGCAACATGAAGGAAGCCCGGCGGATGGTCGAGCTGGCACACGAGGCAAAACTGCTCACCGCATATTTCGAGAACCAGATTTTTATGAAGGCGATCCGCACGCAGCGCGAGCAGCTGGGTCCCGTGGCTGAGTCGATGGGACCGCTGACGCTGACGCGATCCGCCGAAGAACACGGCGGCCCGCACGAACCCTGGTTCTGGGACCCCACGCGCCAGGGCGGTGGGGTGCTGCTCGACATGGGCTGCCACAGCATCGCCGTCGGGCGTTATGTGCTGACACCGCCCGACAAGGACCTGCTGTTCCTTAAGCCAGTCTCGGTCAGCGCCGACCTCGGCCTGCTCAAGTGGGGCCAGAAAAAGTGGCGCGAGAAACTGCTCCGGGAACGCGGCGTCGATTACTTGAAAACGCCGGCGGAGGATTTCGCCACCGGGATGGTCACCTACCGCAATCCTGAAACCGGCCAGACCGTGAAGTCGCAGTTCACCGATTCGTGGATGTTCGAGAAACAGGGCCTGCGCCTGTTCATGGACGGGATGGGCCCGGGCTATGCATTCGAGATCAACACCCTGGTTTCGCCGCTGACGGTCTTCATCGGCGACGTGGCGGCCGAGGCCATCGCCGACCAGGAAAGCGCCCTTGAGAAAGCCACCGCGAGCCGCGGTCTGCTCGCGGTCCAGTACAACGAGGCGGACTTGTACGGCTACACGGACGAGAACCGCGACATGGCCGAAAGTTTCGGCGCCGGACGCGATGCGATGCTGTCCTGGGAGTACGGACTGGAAATCCAGCGTCTCGTGATGGCAAGCTATCTTTCGGCCGAACGCGGCAGGACGATTGATCTGACCGAGAGTTCCGCGATCGCGGAACTCGACAACTATGTTCCGCTGATCCAGCAGGGCAAAGGCGCGGCGCAACTCCTTGGTTGATCGAGTCCCTGGCTGATCGAGTCCCTGGCTTTCGAGACCTTGGACGAGGACTCGGCGAACAACCTCAAGACGCCGCTGTCCTTTGTGGATCAACTCTTCTTCCTGCGCGAACATTTCGGCTGGGAGCGCCGATGACTGCTGAAGCAGGCCCGGCGCTGACTGGCCGAGCCCTCAGCAATGAGGGCATTGGGGTATAGTGAACCCGGCAGGAGGGAGGACCTGTGTCCCCTTCCGCGTTCCCTGTTCCCGCGAGGAATTCGAATGAGAACCTTGGTGCCCGCCGTACTGGGTTTGCTGGTGCTCGCAGCCGCTGGCACTGATACGGCGGCGGCTTGGTATAGGAGCGGGTTTACCGGGGAAGAGATCCTCGATCATTGCAAGGAATCCCTGAATACCAACCCGGTCAAGGATTTCAACCGTGGCATTTGCGTGGGCTTCATCGACGGCTTTACCGCCGGACACTACGTCGCTGAAACCTATCATGCCTTCCATCACCGGGACGAGAAGCTGGAAGATATATACGGCCACCTGTGCATACCCGACACCACCAGCCGGGGTCAGATAGCCCGCGGCTTCGTCCAGTACCTGCAGTCCCACCCGGACAAACTGAGACTGCCCGCCGCCCTCCTCATTGAGGACGCGTTGCGCGAAGACTTTCCCTGTCCCAAGTAAACTGGTCACGCCAGCAGGAGAAAAAACAACGGGCGCATCTCCTGCCTCGGCATGCGCCGGAAAGCGACCCTGGCTGCCGTCCCTACGCTACATTTCGCCGAATTTGCCGCGCAGGGTGTTCTTGCAAGCAAGTCTTTCCGCAGGCTAGCCGATGGTCTCGCATCGCCGCAATTCGGTCGCGTAGTACTGCTCCTGTTGCGAAAGGTACGCAGGCCTGGTTTTGACGGTATTGCCCGGTGCCGTGGAACCGGGCGTGCTGGTATCGGGCGAAGAGTGCCTCGGTACCAGCAAAAACGGTGCAGGCTGTACCAGCCGGGTGTCCCGCCCCTTCAGGTTCGATTGCCCGGCAAACACCGCTACGTTTATCAACATCACCGCTAAGCCCGCTGTCAGCTTTCATGAAGCCTCCAGATTCGGTCCGGGGTTCTGAAAAACCATGACTGCAGTCGCCGGTAGCAACGCGACCGCTACTGCAACTTTACATCTGTCCGTGCTTGTTCCTGGCTGCGTCAAAACATTTTTGCTTTTCGTCATCCTTGGCGACGCGTTCGCACTTCTTCACCGCGGCGATATACTCCAGCTCGCGCTGTTCCACCGTAGCCGGCGCTTGTTGTGTCTGCGGCTGCTGGCTTTGCTGAGTCGTGTTCGTGTCGTCCGCCGCCGCGGCGATGCCACCGATCGAGAATGCCAGCGCAAAAGCGCCGACCATGGTTAGAAGCTTGCTCATATGAACCTCCATTTACCGTGTTTTATGAAACGAATTTTCGACGACGCGTCAGCGAACCCGGAAGGGCACGACAACGCCGCAATCACGCAGCGTGGTGCCTGCGTACAGGTTAGTACGACGGGCTCAGGGGGAGTTCATTGAATTTTTGTCGCCAGTCGGCGACGGGAGGCGTGCGTTGCGCGGAGTGGCTAGTTATTGGATGCCCCCTCCAACTCGGTGAGTTCCGTTGCTGATGATTTTTCTGCTCTTCACCAGGCACCAGACACTAGCCACCAACCACCGGGATCATCACCAGCCACTAACCACTGCTTTTTTCAGCTGCGCACCAGCACCGGCTGGCGCCGCAGGATTTCGAACGCGCGCTCCAGCTGGCAATCATCGGTGCGTGCCGCGGCCGGAACCGAATCGCTTTTCGCTTCCTGCGCTACGGCGGCCGGCGTGCAGGCATGGTTGTTCAGGGCCTGCGCATCATTCAACGGCGCAGGAATGGCTCCCACAGCCAACGAATCCACCGGAATATCCGGAGCGACGCCGCTGCCCTGGATGCGGCGGCCATCCGGAGTGTAGTAGTAGGCCGTGGTCAGTTTCATCGCTGCGCCGTCGGTGAGTGGCAGCACAACCTGCACTGTGCCCTTGCCGAATGTCCGTACGCCGACGATGGTCGCGCGCTTGTAGCTTTGCAGGGCCCCGGCGACGATCTCGGAGGCCGACGCAGAACCGCCATTCACCAGCACGACCAGGGCGACGGTCTTGAGCGCCGAGCCGAGTATCTTGGAATAATCCTCGCCGTTCGGTCCGCGGACATCCTTCGCCATGAGGCGCATGCGCGACTCCTGTGACGCACTTTCGGTATAGACCACCAGCGCATCCTTCGCCAGGAACAGGGAGGACACGGCAACCGCCGCGCCCAGCACGCCGCCGGGATTGTCCCGCAGGTCGAGCACCACCCCATTGAGCAGGCCGGTTTTTTCATAGGCGTGCGCAAGCGCAGCCAGCAAGCGCTCGGCGGTGTTCTTGTTGAAATGCGTGATCTGCAGATAGACGTAGGCCGGATCGATGGCCGCGGAGCGTACGCTGCGCGCCTGAATCACCGCGCGTTTCAGCGTCACCACCCGCGGCTGTGTTTCGCCGCTGCGCAGGATGGTAAGTGCCACGCTCGTGTCCGGCTCCCCGCGCGCCTGCTGCACCGCCTGATCCAGTGTCAGGCCCGCGACGCTGGTGTCGCCGAATCTGGTTATCAGGTCGCCGGGCTGCAAACCGGCGCGCCACGCCGGCGAATCCTCGAACGCCGAGATCACTTTCACGGCGTTCGGTTCCATGCTGACTTCCATGCCCAGGCCGCCGAAGGCACCGGCAGCGTCCTGGCGCACGCCTTCGTAGTCGGCGGAGTCGAGGTAATAGGAGAAGGGATCGAGGCCGCCGATCATGCCCTTGATGGCATTGGCGACCAGTTTCTTTTCGTCGAGGGTGTCCGCGTAACGCGCCTTGATCTGGGCGTAGGCGGCCGCGAACGCGCGCACGGCGTCACTTTGTGCCGCTTCGTCCGCGCTTGCCGCCGCGGCAGGCTGCACCAGGAATGCGAAAGCCATGCCGCACAGAACGCCCTGCGCGAGGCGCAGGACATCCATGCGCTTTCCAGCCGACCTGTCAGTGGTGTTCAATTCAACCCCCCCGTTGAAATGATCTTGATAAATCCTACAACGCAAGATGCATTGCACTTGAATTCATTGTTTTACTTCACCCGCGGCCGCCACCCGCCGCACCGTGCCACCGCTGCCTGGCCCGCGAGGCATGTCAAACTTACCGGCATTGCGGACATCAAGGGCGCCGTACTCGTTTTGAAAATTTTGCATGGCCGCGCAACGCGCGGCGCTGCACTAACTTCCTGCACGCCTTAACGCAAAGAATGGTCCATGCGCTAAGTTATCAACCGCGAAACCCCCACCAGGCGATCGCCGCTCCAAGGGCAAGCCATGCCGCGAGCCCGAAGGGCTTCGAAAGGACGAGATCGACATCGGCGTGCGAGGGCAGGCACGAGTAAACGAGGTTTGCGGCGATGTAACCCCAGAGCAGTTCGGGCCACGACCACGGCGGAATCTGGGCGGCGCGGTACCAGACCAGCCATAGCGCAAACGGCAGCGCCAGGAGTGGCGCAAAGCCGACGAACAGCGCGTTGTACCAGCGGATATTGGCGAACATGACATAGCCCAGCGTCGTCGACCCGTCGCGATGGAACTTCGGCAGCAGCGAGGCCTTGACCGGCTTGGCCAGGGTCAGGGTTCCGATGAGGAAGTGCAGCAGCTCGTGCCCCATGGTGCCCGGCATCGACAGCAGGCTGAAGAAACGCGGCATCCGGCGCGTCCAGTGCAATGCCACCGCGATTGCGGTGACGGCAACGAGATAGATCCAGAAAACCAGGTCGGGCGGGGGTAAGCTCATTCGGCCTCGTGTTGCGCACGCATTCTACCGGCTTGAAACGGCTGACTTGAGGCACCATTTGTAATGTGAAGGCCGGGGACCCGGCGGGAGAGCGCAGTGGCAACGCAAACAGTACGGATGCCGGCAGTGTTCTTCGGACACGGCAGTCCGATGAATACGCTGGAGCAGAACCGCTATACGGAAGCCTGGGCCGGCATCGGCAAATCGCTGCCCCGGCCCAAGGCCGTACTGGCAATTTCGGCGCACTGGCTGACAAGCGGCACGGCGGTAACCGCAATGGACACGCCACGGACAATCCACGATTTCGGCGGGTTTCCGCGCGAACTGTTCGAGTTTCCCTATCCCGCCGCGGGTGACCCTGCCCTCGCAGAGAGGGTGCGCGGCCTGCTGGCGCCGGTCGACGTCAAACTCGACCAGAGCTGGGGACTGGACCACGGCACCTGGTCGGTTTTGGCCCACGTCTTCCCCGACGCCGGCGTGCCGGTGGTGCAACTGAGCATGGATGGCGGCCAGCCGCCGCAATTTCACTACGATCTCGCGAAGCGCCTGGCACCGCTGCGCGACGAAGGCGTGCTGATCATCGGCAGCGGCAATGTGGTTCACAACCTAGGCATCATGGACTGGCGCGGCGCCAACAAGGCCTACGACTGGGCCACCCGCTTCAACCAGTTCGTTCGTGGCCATCTGGAAAAGCGCGAGCACGCGCCGCTGATCGATTACCAGAAGATGGGCAAGGACGCGCAGCTCGCCGTGCCCACGTCGGAGCACTACCTGCCGTTGCTTTACATCCTCGGCCTGCAGGACGACAAGTCCGTGGTCACGATTCCCGTGGACGGCGTGGCACATGGTTCGATCAGCATGCTCACTGCCGTCGTCAGCTAAGGCATCCAGACCTTTTCACCGCAAAGGCGCAAAGGACGCAAAGGAAAACGAAGTACTCGCAATAAAATCGGAACTATCGCGGGACGTGCGCACAAGGTTGCATCCTGGCTGTCCGCACATTTCCGAATTGATCTTTGCATTCCTTCGCGTCCTTTGCGCCTTTGCGGTGAAATTGCCTTGGCCTGATAGCAGTAGCCCGTCAATCAGCGCGATAGCGCTTGATGACCTCGGGATCCGGATCCATGCCGAGTCCAGGTCCCTGCGGGACGGTGATGGCGCCGTTCGCCGGCACGCCGGCGCTGCCGTAGAGCTTCGCTTCCAGGTCGAAGTAGCGCCACTCGACCAGCGATCCCTGCCCGACCGCCGCATTGACGTGCACGCCCGCGAGGAATCCGGGGCCGTCGTAGAAGCTGTGGGGCATGACCGTGGCGTTCTGCGCGGCGGCCAGGGCGAATACCTTGCGCAGCTCGGTGATGCCGCCCATCTTGATCGGGCTCGGCTGCAGAAAATCCACCGCTCCCGCTTCCAGCAACTGCTGGTATTGCACGAGCGTCGCCGCATTCTCGCCGGCTGCCACCGGGATGCCGCCCTCCGCACGCACCTGCGCCAGGCCCGCGACGTTCTCTGGCGGCCAGACCGGTTCCTCCAGCCAGCGCAGGTTCACGGGCCGCAGCCTGTCCGCCATGTCGAGCGCCTCGCGCACCGACCACGGGCAGTTCACGTCCAGCATCAGGCCGATGTCCTCGCCCCCGGCATCCCGCGCGGCCTGCGTCGGCGCGACCTCTATTTCGTGCAGCTTGACGTGCCGGAACCCCTGGCCGACGGCGCGCTCGACGTTCTTCGCCACGGTCTTCGGGTCGGTGTAGCGGATCAGGCTGGCGTAGCAATCCAGTTTCGGTGCACGGCAGCCGCCCAGCAGCCGATGCACCGGCTGCCCCGCCGCTTTGCCGGCGATTTCCCAGAGCGCGATGTCGATGCCCGACAAACCGTAGATGACCGGCCCGCCGCGACCGAAGATGTGCAGCTTCTGCTGCAATTCCAGGGACAGGGCCTCGATTGCGCAAGCGTCGCGGCCGATGCACATCGGCGCCAGGATCTGGTCGATGGCCGCCTTGGTCGCCGGGATCACGTTGTAGCCGAAGGCCTCGCCCCAACCCGTCACGCCGTCGTCGGTCATCACCTTCACCAGCAGCGCATCGGCGGTCTGCCAGGCCTTGCCGCCCCAGACTTCGGTGTCGGTCGAACCGCCGCAGGTGTAGGGGATGCGCAGGACGATGGTTTCAATGGAAGCGATTTTCATTTTTCCAGGTTCCGGCTGAAGTTATTTCGGGAAACCGGATAATAGTGGACCGCGCACGATGGCGCAGGAGCCCGAACCGATTCCGGATGATCCAACCATGAACGAGACCTTCGTCCACGAACAGCTGATCCGTTTTTCCCATTGCGACCCGGCCGGCATCGTCTATTTCCCGCGCTTTTTCGACCTGGCCCACGCGACCATGGAAGACTGGCTCGCGCAGGGTCTCGGCCAGGGGCTGCCGGTGCTGATCCGCGAACGGCGCATCGGCACCCCCACCGTGTCGATCCAGTGCGATTTCGCGAAGACGCTGCGTATCGGCGACACGCTGCGCTTCGAACTGCGGGTGGTGAAGCTGGGCAACGCGTCGGTGCAACTCGCCTACAGCGGCAAAAAGGAAGCCGGGGGCGAGGAGCACCTTGGCATCCGCCAGACCATCGTTTTCATGGACCTGGAGGCCGGCCACGCGATGCCCATCCCCGACGACCTGCGCCCGAGAATCGAGCGGTTCCTGGCTGCCTGAAGCCCGTTCCCGTGCAGCGGCGTGTCACGAATTGAAACAATCGGGCGGGCCGCCGCTACCCGGTCCTTTTTCCTTTGCTTTCGTGCAGTTCCCCGTGGCAGCAGGATCACGCTGCAGCGCGGTTTGCGCCAGGCAAGGGCACAGCGTTCCGTTCGCCAGAATTTGTATTGCACTGCAACATTCTTTTCCTGTTCCCGGTCCGTGCCGGGAAAATAAGGAACACTTTGCGGTGCTATACACCCGCGCTGTCATAGGAGTAGAGTTTGGTCGCGGCTCGGCATTGGCAATTCCATTACTTGTGCTGACAGCGCGTTGATAAAAAATATATTTCAAGCTCGTAAGGAGGATTCATAAAATGAAGCTCAAGGTAAATCAGCAGGACAAGAACTACGAGGGAGACTCGCAGATGCCGTTGATGTGGTACCTGCGCGATGAGCTCGGGCTCACGGGGACCAAGTTCGGCTGCGGTTCGGGCCTGTGCGGCGCCTGTACGGTACACATCGACGGCAAGGCTGTGCGGTCCTGCGTGGCGGTCATGAAAGACGTGTCCGGCCAAGCAGTAACCACCATCGAGGGCTTGTCTCCCGATGGCAACCACCCCGTGCAGAAAGCCTGGCGCGCGGCCAACGTACCCCAGTGCGGCTACTGCCAGTGCGGCCAGATCATGAACGCCGCCGGCCTGCTCGCGGAGAACAAGAACCCTTCGGACGATGAGATCCTCGCAGCAATGCAGGGAAACATCTGCCGTTGCGGCTGTTATCAACGCATATTCGGCGCGATCAAGTCCGCCGCACAGGAGGCCTGAGATGAAGACCCAGAACAGTCAGGCCCTCATCAAGAACGTCAGCCGCCGCAACATGCTCAAGGGCATGGTCGGCACCGGCGGTCTGGTGCTTGCGGCCCAGTTCGTTCCTTCCAGCCTGATGGCTGCCGAGTACAAGACCGGCGCCGGCGGCATGCCGGGTGGTGTGGTTTGGGATCCGCACGTGTTCGTTTCCCTCGGTTCGGACGGCATCGTGACCATCGTCACGCACCGCTCGGAAATGGGAACGGGCTCGCGCACCAGCCTGCCCATGGTGGTCGCCGATGAAATGGAAGCGGATTGGTCGAAGGTCAGGATCATCCAGGCCGAAGGCAACGAGCAGAAATACGGCAATCAAGACACCGACGGCTCGCGCAGCATCCGACACTTCATCCAGCCCATGCGCACCTGTGGCGCCGCCACGAGGTACATGCTGGAACATGCGGCAGCAATCGCCTGGGGCGTTTCCAGCACCGAATGCCGTGCGCAGAACCACCAGGTCATCCATACGCCCACGGGCCGGAAACTGGGCTACGGTGAACTGGCGGCTGTCGCTGCCAAGCTGAAGACCCCCAACGTCCGCGACGTGGAACTCAAGGATCCGGCCGATTTCCGCTACATCGGCAAGGGCGAAGTCCAGATCACCGACCTGCACGACATCACCACAGGCAAGGCGAATTACGGCCAGGACATCCGCATCCCGGGGATGAAGTACGCCGTGGTCGCGCGTCCTCCCGTCGTCCTCGGCACCGTCAAGACTTACGACGAAGCCGCTGCGATGAAGGTGCCTGGCGTCATCAAGGTCGTGAAGATCAAGTCGACCCCGATGCCGGCCAAGTTCGCGCCGCTGGGTGGTGTGGCGGTTGTGGCCAACAGCACCTGGGCTGCGTTGAAGGGCCGCGAAGCGCTGAAAGTCACCTGGAACGACGGACCGAATGCCGACTACGATTCGGATGCCTACAAGGCGAAAATGCAGGCGACCGCGCGCAAGCCGGGCAAGGTCGAACGCAACGAGGGCGATGTCGACAAGGCTCTCGCAGGCGCCGCCAAGGTGATCGAGCGCGAGTACTACATTCCGCACGGCGCGCATTCGCCGATGGAACCGCCGGCCGCCACCGTCCAGATCAAGGGCGGCAAGGCCGAAGTCTGGGCCTGCGTGCAAAGCCCGGGCGGAACGCGCGGCGACGTCGCCAATACACTGGGCATGAAGGAAGAAGATGTAACCGTGCACGTCACCCTGCTGGGCGGCGGTTTCGGCCGCAAGTCGAAGTGCGATTTCGTGCTGGAAGCGGCCATCCTGTCCAAGGAAATGGGCGGTACCCCGGTGAAGGTGGTGTGGACCCGTGAAGACGACATCCACCACTCCTTCTACCACAGCGTTTCCTACCAGCATGTCACCGCCGGCCTGGACAAGGACGGCAAGGTCGTTGCCTGGCGCCATCGCAGCGTTTCCCCGTCCCTGATGTCCAACTTCATGCCGGATCCGAAGCGTGAAAGCTCCCTGGAGCTCGGCCTCGGCCTGATCGACACGCCGTTCAACGTGCCGAACCTGCGCCTGGAAACCGGCGAAGCGGTCGCCAAGACCCGCATCGGCTGGTTCCGTTCGGTGAACAACATTCCGCACGCGTTTGCCATGCAGTCCATGGTCGCGGAACTGGCTGCCGAACTGGGCAAGGACCCGAAGGACTTCCTGCTCGAATTGATCGGGCCTGCGCGCATCGTCGATCCGCGCAAGACCGTGACCAGCGAGCTGTGGAACTACGGCGACCCCTGGGATACGTACCCGGTCGACACGGCACGCACCCGCCGCGTCGTCGAGCTGGCGGCCAAGGAAGCCGGCTGGGGACGTCAACTGCCCAAGGGCCATGGCCTCGGCATCGCCGTCCAGCGCAGCTTCCTGAGCTACGTGGCGACGGTGGTTGAAGTGGCGGTGGATGCGGACGGCAACGTGACGGTACCGCGCGTGGATACGGCGATCGACTGCGGCTTCGTGGTCAATCCCGAGCGTGTGCGTTCCCAGATCGAAGGCGCAGCAGTCATGGGCCTGAGCCTGGCGCAAATGTCGCACATCACCTTCAAGAAGGGCCGCGTGGTGCAGAACAACTTCCATGACTACCCGGTGCTGCGCATCGGCCAGGGCGCCATGGATGTCCGCACGCACATCGTGCCTGCAACCATCAACGATCCGTCCAGCGGTGTCGGCGAGCCCGGCGTTCCGCCGTTCGCACCGGCTTACATCAACGCAGTCTTCGCGGCGACCGGGAAGCGCATCCGCAACCTGCCGCTGGGCGACCAGTTGAAAAAGGCCTGACCGGAATCGGCCCCCCGGAACAGCGGGGGCGCAGCAACAGTACAGTAGTGAGGTTGAAACGCCCGTTCGGAAACGAACGGGCGTTTTTTTATCCGCAATCCGGCGGCGCCGATGCGCCGCGCAATTGACAGTCCCGCGTACGCGCCTTAAGTTGCGGCATCGGTCGAAAAACAAGAACCCGGAGGAACTCCATGGCTTCCAGAACTTCTGCGCTCCCGATGGGCACTCGCCTGTTTGCGTTCGCGCTCGTCGCGGCGCTCTGCTCCGCCGGAACCCTCCTGCCGACAGCGGCAGCACAAGGCCTGCCGGCGGCGCCCGCAGCATCGGTCGGCATGTCCGCGCAGAAGCTCGATCGCATCAGTGCGGCTTTCAAAAAGGAAATCGGCCAGGGCAAGTTCCCGGGCGCGGTCGTGCTGGTCGCGCGCAAGGGCAAGCTGGTTTACGCGGATGCGGTCGGATTACAGGACAAGGCGGCCGGCAAGCCGATGGCGAAGGACAGCCTGTTCCGCATTTATTCGATGAGCAAACCGCTGGTATCCGTCGCGGCGATGATGCTGGTCGAGGAAGGCCGCATCCAGCTCACTGATCCGGTATCGAAATACCTGCCGCCTTTCAAGACCATGACCGTGAGCACGGCGAAAACCGATGCCGAGTTCTCGAGAATCACCTACACGCAGGTTCCGGTAGAGCGGGAGATGACCGTGCAGGACCTGCTACGCCATACCGCGGGTCTGGCCTATGGCGAAATCACCCAGAACACTCCGGTCAAGGAAGCGCTGGGAAAGGCCGGGATCTACAAGACGGCCATCGATTACGACGCGCGCGATCTCGCGCCGACGGAACAGGTGGAGCGGCTGTCGAAGGTGCCGCTGGCCCATCAGCCCGGCACGGTCTGGGAATACAGCCTAGCCAGCGACGTGCTGGGCCGCGTCGTGGAGGCTGCATCTGGCGAACGTCTCGGAGAGTTCCTCGACAAGCGTTTGTTCAGGCCGCTGGAAATGACCGACACCGCCTTCTGGCTGCCGAGAGACAAGCTGGGACGCCTGGCGGAACCGCTGGCGACGGACCCTGCCTCCGGCAAACCGATCGTGCTCATCGACGTTACCGCACAACCGGCGGCCGACTCGGGAGGAGCGGGCGGCGTATCGAGCGCCGCCGACTACCTGCGCTTCTCGCAAATGCTGCTCAACGGCGGTCAGCTCGACGGCGTGCGAATCCTGAGCCGGAGCAGCATCGCGCTGATGACATCGGATCATCTGGGTACGCGCATCGCCGCCCCGGTTACGCCGGGCGAACTGCTTCTTGGCGTGCCCGGCTACACCTTTGGTCTCGGCTTCGCCGTGCGCCAGGGCGCCGGTGTCGCAGGCGTCCCCGGCTCGGCCGGCGAATTCATGTGGGCCGGTTACGCCGGAACTTACTTCTGGGTGGATCCGAAAGAGGAACTCACCGGCGTGATGATGATGCAGGCGCCGAGCCCGGTCCGTCCCTACTTCCGGCGGCTGTTCAAACAGCTTGTGTATGGGGCGATTGAAGATTGAGTGGCTGGTGGCTGGTGGCTGGTGGCTGGTGGCTGGTGGCTGGTGGCTGGAGCAAAGTCGAAGTCCTGTGAACATGCAAACTGAAAACAAATCCATGCGCTGGCCGTTCGACGTCAGGGCGCTAACGCCGAACCTCGGCGCGGAGATCATTGGCGTGAATCCCGTCGACGGTGTGGACTTGCGAACGTTCGGGTCGATCTACGAAGCGTTCCTTCAGCACCAGGTGCTGCTGTTCCGGACGGGAGAGCTGCCGCCGGAACGGCAAGTCGAATTTGCGCGCCAATTCGGCAAGGTCCAGGTCCACGTGATGAACCAGTATCACGCCGACGGTTTTCCCGAGCTTTATCGCCTAACCAATCTCGACGAGAACGGCAATCCCAACGGCCGCCATCCCGACAAGGGCACGCTGGCCTGGCATACCGACGGTTCGTGGGAACGCATCACCGGACAGGCCACCATCATTTTTGCGGAAGTCGCCGCCGGCGAAGGCGGTGAAACGCATTTCTGCGACATGTACGGCGCCTTTGAGCGCCTGAGCCCCGACTGGAAACGCACGATCGCGGACCTGCGCGCCGTGCATAACCTGGATTTTTCGCGCACCCGCCGGCACGGCGAAGTGCCGATGACCGAAGCCCAACGCAATGCGGTTCCGCCAGTCGACCATCCCATCGTGCGCACCCACCCCGACACGGGCCGTAAATGCCTGTTCCTCGGCGACCATGCCGAATACGTGCTGGGCATGGACTACGACGAAGGCCGCGCCATGATCGAGGAACTCAATGCGCTCGCCATCCATGATGACCTGATGTACCGGCACCGCTGGACCCCCGGCGAAATGATGGTCTGGGACAACCGCTGCGTGCAGCACCGTGCGACGGAATACGATCCGGCCACGCAAAGGCGGGTGATAAGACGATGCACGGTGCTCGGGGAAACGCCCCAGTAGGGCGATTGGTGGCTAGTGGCTAGTGGCTAGTGGCTAGTGGCTAGTGGCTAGTGGCTAGTGGCTAGTGGCTAGTGGCTAGTGATTGGATGCCAGTGTCACTCAAAAGAGATCCGTGGTTGAAGATTTTTTATTCACCAGGCACCAGCCACTCACCAAGGGAGAAGCAATGCAATCGACGACCGGCGGAACTTCTTCCCACGGCTACACCCAGCCTGGTGCTGGCGACGGTTGCCTTGATCGCCACCATCGCGGATACAGAAACCAGACACAGGACAATCTAATTCAAACGCTCAACGCAGAGGGCGTGGAGGAAACGCAGAGGAAGTCCTGAAAGATAACTGTGAAACAGAGTGGGATTGAAAGTCGAGGGTGTAAGCCGTTCACTTTCAGCTTTCACCTTCAACCTGCTCATCCGAGCAGCGCCGTCAGCTTCCTCCCCATCGCCGACAACACCGATCCTGACTTCGCCGCGGGGTCGAACAACACCGAGCGATCGATGGCGTCGAGGTCGTCCCATCCGCACAGCGCCATGACGCGGTCGATCTCGGTGCGATAGATTTCCAGAATGCGCGCGACGCCCAGCTCGCCCGCAACCGCCGCACCCCAGAGGTGGGGACGGCCGATCAAACATGCGGTCGCACCGATCGCCAGTGCCTTGACTACATCGCCTCCACGGCGCACGCCGCCGTCCAGCAGCACCGGCATTTTTCCGCCGACGGCATCGACGACCGCGGGCAAGGCTTGCAACGAGGCCGGCACGACGTCGAGTTGCCTGCCGCCGTGGTTGGACACGACGATGCTGTCCACGCCGATGGCAAGGGCGCGCTTCGCATCGTCGGGGTGCAGGATGCCTTTCAGGATCAGCGGCCGGTCCCAGAAGCCGCGCAGCCATTCGACTTCCTTCCAGCTTGCGCTCGCATCCATCCAGCCGACGATGCGCGCGCCGATCGAGAACACGCCGGTATCGCCTTCTCGTTCGTAGTTGGCCATCGCGAGGCGCGGCGCGCGCGCCATGCGCAGCAGCCAGCGCAGGTGCAGGGCCATGTCGACGAGACCGCTGAACTCAAATTGCGGCGGGATCGTGAAGCCGTTGCGCAAGTCGCGCTCCCGCTGGCCGAGCACCTGGTTGTCGATCGTCAACACCAGCCCCTGGAAGCCCGCTGCGTGCGCCCGCTCCGCGAAAGACTGCGTCATGCCGCGATCCTTGTAGGGAAATACCTGCATCCACAGGTTGCCCGGTGCCTCGCGCGCCAGGTCTTCCATCTTGATCGTGGCGCCGTGGCTCATGGTATAGACCGTGCCAGCGGCGGCGGCCGCCCGGGCCGCTTCGATCTCGCCCCGCGCCCACAGCATGCCGGTCATGCCGGTCGGACCGATCAGCACCGGGCCCTTGAGCTTCCTGCCGAAGAGTTCGACGGTCTGGTCGCGCCGGGTGGTACCGCGCATCGGCTGGGGCAACAGCGACAAGTCGTCGAAGGCCGTTTCGTTGCGCCTGACCACGATTTCGTCTTCGGCGCCCCCGTCCACGAAATCGAATACCGAGCGCGGCAGCCGCTTCTGCGCGAGCTTGCGCATGGCGGCGACGCTGTAGGCGTGCTTTTTCAGAAATGCGCTGTCCATGGCTCTCCCTGGCGACCCTTTTACCTGCGGATTATCGGATCGCCCGCTATACTCAATCAAACAGTCCTTAAAATCAAAGTCCAATCGAGGAGAGCCCCATGCGCAAGCCCGCCCTGGCCGGTATTCTGGCCGCCATCCTGTCCTTCTGTCCGGCGGTCCCGGCGTCGGCCGCGGACACCATCAAGATTGCCCACATCGACCCCTTGAGCGGGCCTTTCGCCTTGATCGGCGAAAGCTTCAGCCGGCACCTGGATGCCGCGGCAGCAGAGATCAATGCCAAAGGGGGCGTACTGGGAGGGACCAAATTCGAGATCGTTCACTTCGACAACAAATCGAGCCCGCAGGAAAGCGTCCTGGTGCTGAAGCAGATCACGGATTCGGGGATCCGCTACATGACCCAGGGCGCCGGCTCGAACGTCGCCCATGCGTTGTCGGAAGCGCTGGCCAAGCACAATTCCCGCAATCCGGACAGTTCGGTGCTGTTCTTCAACTTCGCAGCCCAGGATCCGGCGCTAACCAACGAGAAGTGCAATTTCTGGCATTTCCGCTTCGACGCGAACGTCGACATGAAGCTCGATGCCATCACGAACTACATCACGGGCCAGAAGGATATCAAGCGGGTTTACCTGTTCAACCAGGATTACGCCTTCGGCCAGGCGATCAACAAGGCCGCGCGCGAAATGCTCACGAAGAAACGCCCCGACATCGAGATCGTCGGCGAAGACCTGCATCCGCTGGGCAAGGTCAAGGACTTCTCACCGTATATCGCCAAGATCAAGGCCTCCGATGCGCAGGCGGTCATCACCGGAAACTGGGGCCCGGACTACACCCTGCTGATCAAATCCAGCAAGGATTCCGGCCTGAGCGTGACCTATTACACGCTCAACGCGCACAACGCGGGCGCCCCCACTTCGGTCGGCGTCGCCGGCGCCGATCACGTCCGCCAGGTATTCACCTGGCACGCCAACGTTGCCGGCAACAAGATCGAGAAATTCGCCCTGGACTTTCGCAAGAAGTACAACGGCGACTTTTTCTACAATACCGCCAAGACGGAACTGGAGATGCTGGCCAAGGCGATGAACGAGACCAAGTCGACCGATCCGCTGAAAGTGGCGCGGGCGCTCGAGGGCATGAAGTACCAGAGCGATACCGGCGAGGTGTGGATGCGCCCCGACGATCATCAGCTCATGCAGCCGATCTACCTCGCCACCTTCACCAAGGCCGGCGGCAAGGACGTCAAGATCGACGCCGAGGGCACCGGCTTCGGGTGGAAGACCGATACGCGTACGGAGTACAAGGACACGGTCATGCCGACGACTTGCAAGATGGAACGCCCGTAGCCGCTCGACGAGAGCGTCAAGCGGCTACCAGGCGCGAGGCGCGAGGGAAAAACTTCATGAGAACCTCGCGCCTCGTGCCTGGAACCTACATCTGTCCGTACTTCCTTTTCACCGCGGTAATGCATCGCTCCTTCTCGGCTTCGGGCACCGCATAGCACTTCTGCAGTTCAGTTGACAGCAAAGGATCCTCCCGGTCCGGGTTGTTGCGCTCAGCCGGCTGGTCGCGGCGCTCCGGATTCTCGCGCTGGCGGGTGTTTTCCTTGCGGTCCGGGTTGTCCGGGGCTTGCGCTATCGCCTGGTTCATTGCGCCCGCGCCGGTAATCATCGCGGCGAACGTCAAAGCCCGGACAATGGTTTTCATCTTTGCTCCTTGAGAATGGCTTTCATATTTCCGTCTTGTGTCAAGGTTGGACGGCCTGGAACTGGCGAAGCCTTCGTGTTACAGCACGGCAAAACTCCCGTGCATTAAAAGTTGGGCATCCGTGTCCGTCGGGAGTTCATGCGCTTTATGTCGCTCGACCGAGACGACGCCCCGGGGCAGCCAGACGCGCAATCACGCACAACGCGTAAAATGACGGCTTCACATTTGCGGGACTGTTTACATGACGAACGTGGACGCGGCGCTCTACGCCCGGGTGATAAGGGGCGCGAGAGAGGATGTTTACGTGCTGGCAACACGGCGGGGATTGAACCTGCGCGTCCTTAATGTCGAGTTCGACGTCGGACGCGGTCCCGGCCCCCATGAAACCCATGTCCTCTCGCTATCCACGATGGACAAATCTGTTTCCGTGGAGGAGCCCAATATCCCGCACGAATGGCTGGCGACCCTGGGAACGGGCTACATCGATACCCGATTCGTGAAATGCGCAACCGGACTGATTGGCCGGTTTGAGAAGAAAGCGGTCGAACTCGGCATCCAGGTCTGACCGTCCGCCCGTCGCGGCCTCCGGGCCACCGCATCAACGCAGAGCAGATCCTGTTTCATGGAATCTTTTGCACACTGCGATGTCGATGTTGACGGGAGCACCCCGCTCTCGCCTCCGATTCCATCATGCACCGACGCGAATTGCTGAAATCAGCCGGCGCGCTCGCATTCGCGGGCTCGTCTTTCATGCGCTGGACGGACGCGCTCGCCGCGCAGAGCGGGCTGCGCCATATGGGCAAGCCCCAGCCTTTCGACTATGCCTGGCTCAAAGGTCTGGCACGCGCACGCGCGGGCGAGGCCTATCGCGAGCAGGTCACCTCGATACCGGCCGAAGTGGAACAGCTCGACTGGGACCAGTACCAGGCAATCCGTTACCGCCCCGGGCATTCATTGTGGGCGCAGGAGCGGACGCGATTCCAGGTGCGGTTTTTTCATTTGGGCCTGTTCTTCAAAAAACCGGTCCGGATGTACGACGTCGCCGGCGGCGTCGCGCTGGAAGTCGCCTACGACCCCACGATGTTCAACTATGAGAAAAGCGGCCTCGACGGCAGGAAACTGCCGGCCGATCTCGGCTTCGCCGGATTCCAGGTACTTCACCACAACGACCTGACGCGCGACATTGCTGCATTCCTTGGCGCCAGTTACTTCCGCGCGGTCGGCGCCGAAATGCAGTTTGGACAATCGGCTCGTGGCCTCGCCGTGGACTGCGGCCTTAGCCGACCCGAGGAATTTCCGATGTTCACCAGCTTCTGGTTCGAGCAACCCGCACGCGATTCCAGAACGCTGACGGTTTACGCGCTGATGGATTCGCCCAGCATCACCGGCGCCTATCGCTTCGACATCCAGCCCGCTGCGACGCTGATGATCGACGTCGACGCGGCGCTCTATCCGCGAAAATCCATTGAGCGTCTGGGCATCGCGCCGCTCACCAGCATGTTTCAGTACGGCGACAACGACAGGCGCGTGGCGGACGACTGGCGTCCCGAGATCCACGACTCCGACGGCCTTGCCATCTGGACCGGCTCCGGGGAATGGATCTGGCGCCCGCTTACCAATCCCTCAATCCTGCGCTTCAACGCCTACCTCGACGAAAATCCCCGCGGCTTCGGACTGCTGCAGCGTGACCGCAACTTCGAAAACTACCAGGACGACGGAGCGTTCTACGACCGCCGGCCGAGCGTCTGGGTCGAGCCGCGCACCGGCTGGGGCAAGGGTTCGGTACAGCTCGTGGAGTTACCCACAGCCGACGAGACCTTCGACAACATCGTGGCATTCTGGAATCCCGAACAGAAGGCCCAGCCCGGCCAGGAGATGCTGTTCAGCTATCGCCTGCACTGGGGCTCGGTGATGCCGGTCGCCTCGCCGCTGGCACGGGTCGTGGCCACGCGTACCGGCATCGGCGGCATCATCGGGCAGAAGCGCAGGTATTTTTCGCGGCGGTTCATGCTGGATTTCTCAGGCGGCGACCTGGCAATGCTGGGAAAAGATGCGGAAGTAGAAGCGGTCATCACCGCTTCGCGCGGCGAACTGGAGTTCATTTCCGCGCGGCCGCTGGAGTCCATCCGCGGCTATCGCGCCATGTTCGACCTGAAACCGATCGATACCAGCGTCGAGCCGATCGACCTGCGCGTATACCTGCGCGCCGGCGGCAGGCCGCTCACGGAGACATGGCTGTACCAGTGGACGCCGCCGCCAGCCGATCAAAGACAGTTCTGATCCGGTAGCAGCCGCGAAATGGTCAAAGGGGAAAGGGGAAAGGGGAAAGGGGGAGAAAATTAGCGGCCTCAGGCACGGGTCGCTCCTTCTTTTCACTTTTACCTTTTACCTTTCACCTCAGCGCCGCCATCTTACGGGCGCTGGTAAATCAGCTCGATCCGCTTCCGGATCACCTCCAGCGCCGCCGTATCTCCCGCGGATTCCGCCAGCTTCGCCTGCACGTTGAGATACGCCAGCAGCGGACGGCGCCAGGCTTGCTCCGATGCCGTGTCGACCGCGGTGGCAATCCCTTCGGGTGAAAGCCTGCCGGCCCGGAACAGGGCGCCGGATGCAACCAGGCGCGAGAGTGGGTCCTTGATCTTCCGAAGTGCGCGGTTCTGCGCATCGACATCCTTCTCTCCGGCGATGGCTTCATACTGCGGCGGAAGTTTTGCGCCTGCCTGCTGTTCGAACTTCCCCGCAAGAAAACCTGCGTACGCACGATCCGTTTCCGTCGCATCCGCCTGGATCGACTCATAGCCGGCGCAGGCGTCGAAATCGAGCGCGGCCGTGCCGACGCCGCAGCGGATCAATGCCATCCGCGCCACCAGGTCCGGCCGGCCGGTGTCAGCAACCGCCGCGCGGCTTTCGCTGAAATAGCGCTCCGCCAGTTTCGTATCGCCCTTGAGATAGGTATCGGTGAAACTCTCCAGCGCATCGTGTGCATCCGCCTGCCATGCCGGCGTCCGCGCAACGCTGCATCCCGCGCAGGCCAGGGCGATCAGCGCCGCCGGTATTGCGATCCTCACGGCAGCTTGACCTCGGGTTTGCGCGCGAACGGCCACCGGCGATTGATTTCGGTGATGAGCACGTTTACCTTGCGGATGCGGTCGTCCACTTCCGCGCGCAATGCGCCAAGGTCGGTTGTGGCGTCCTTGACGTTGGCGCTGGCGCTTTTGATATCGGTGCTGGCTTCCTGCGCATTGGCGAGGATGACGTCGGCCTTCTTCAGGCTGTCGCGCGTCTCCGCGAGCAGGGTGTTGAGCTGCAGCATGGCTTTCTGCATCTCGTCCATGACGCCGCCCTGCGCGAACATCTTCTCGTCCGTCTTGGCCAGCACGTTGTCGGCGCGGGCGGTTACGCCCTTGAGCGACGCCACCAGCGCGCTCACGCCCTTTACCGTTTCGATGACGTTCTGCGCGGACTCGGGGCTTCCGGTCAGTCCTTCCATGATGCCGTACTCCCCCGCCATGCGCGCCGTCACCGAATTCAGGTTCGCCAGCGTCTGGTTGAAGCTGGAATCCGGACGGATGATCTCGTCGACGTTTTGCAGGATGCTGTTGGCGCGGGCGATGACCTGCGGGATGTCTTTGGAGGCATCGGTCGCGACCAGCATGCGCTCGGCTTCGGCCGGCAGCGGGGGATCGGTCAGCTTCGGTGAGACCACACGGATCTTTGCGTCACCGAGCAACTGCTTCTCCAGGGTGAAGGTGCTGCTGGTTCGCAGCCAGCGTGCCTCCTTGACCTTGATCCTGACTTCGATGCGCACCTGGCCGGTCTCGTTCAGGGCCATGCCGGAGACCTGGCCGATCGGAAAACCGGAGAACATCACCGGCATGCCCGCCGCCACGCCTTCGGCGTCCTGGGCGATGAGCGTCAGCGCCTGGGTACGGTCGAACACGCCGCGCGCCTGCATGGCATACAGCAGCAACCCGATCGCGATCACCGGGATCAGCGTGAGCAGCACCCCGACCTTGAATCCCAGGCCTGTTATGCCCGACTGTTGTACAGGGGCGCGTTCCATGTGTAATCCAGGATCAGGCATTGCTCGAACTTGCCGGCAAGGGCCAGCAGCGTCCGGTTCAGGAAGAAAGGATAGTTGGTATCGGGCAGCAGCAGGGCGGGACGGTCAATCAGGATAACGGGCGGGGTCAGGACCACCGCGCGCAGCAGCTTGGCAATGAATCGCTCCTCGGTGCTCAGCTCCGGATCGCGACGCTGCGCACAATCGGTGCTGTCAACCAGCGTAAGCAGGTTCCAGGCAATGTCGTTGGCCTCCCCGATATAGGTGTTGGTGCGGAACTGCAGCACCACCGTGATGTTCTCCAGCACGGACAGATTGGCACGCAGCGGCAGGTCTTCCGAGACCATTGCCGCGCGCGGATGCTGCTCGATCAAGGCCAGGCGTTCTGCGTTTCCGACAAGCATGACGACGCGTTTGGTGCTGGCGGCTGTTTCCGTGGAGTCGGCCATCAGCATGCTCAGACGTAAAGAGCCGTCAGCGCCGCAAATTCGATGACCATCAGGGCGAAGAACAAACGCACCATCCCGCGCAACACCGCGATCGGCGCATAGAACAGTTTCTTCGGCGTGTTGAGGCCCTCCGATATCGGAATCACCGTGACGGCAAGGCCGAAGGCAAAGGTTTTGACCCAGAGCACGCCGATCGCCGGCAAGTCCAGCACCTTGCCGATCACGCGCGCGAACTCGCCGGGCGGCAGGCTCCATGGATTGAGGTCGATGATCATGATGCGCGCCAGTACCAGCGCGATGACGATGTTCACGGCGGTCAGCGCGAGGACCGAGATCGTTCCGCCGACCACCCGCGGCAGCAGCTCCAGGCGGAATGGGTCGATGCCGATGCGCTCCAGCGCGCCGAGTTCGTTCTGGATCTGCATCAGCGCCACTTCGGTATTGATGGCTGCTCCAGTGCGCAGCGCGACAAACAGCGCCGTCATGAGCGGCAGTATTTCCAGTACCAGGACGCGGACGATGAGTTCAAGCGCATAGGCATACAGGCCGTAGGCGTTGGCGTTGCGGCCCACGATCTCGATGATCAACACGCTGAACAGCGCCGAGAACAGCGCGAAACCCGGCAGGATCTGCCACGCGGTGAAGTAGATCTGCTTCTGCACAACCTGCCGCGTGGCTTTGTTGTAGGTCGAAGGCGACAGCGCGCCGATCAACGCCACGCCGGTGAAGCTGAATACCCGTGCCCAGGCATTCAGCCAGTCGGCGAATCCCTGCCCGCGGCGGGTCAGCCAGGCCTGCATCGCACTCACGACACGGCACTCACGAGGCACTCGCGACAGGCGCTCACGACCGGGCACTCACGACCGGGCACTCATGACTGGGCGCTCATGACTGGGCGCTCACGATCCGGCCCGCTCCGCAAGGTTCATTGTTTTCCGGCTCCACCGGTTCATTTTTCATGCGCCAGGCAACTGCGGACGAAGCCGGCCTGCTCCTGCGCCGCATTGAGCAGCACGTTCAGGTCGTTTCCGGCGAGCACCATCCTCAGGCCGCGCGCGATGTAGCGTTTGAGCGGTTCTTTGGCGTACACCCCGCCCAGCGCCGCCGTCTTGCCGTGCTTACGGCAGGCGGCAATCACGGACTCGATCGCCACCACCGTGCGTTCGTGTTCGATCTGGCCGGGAATGCCCATTTCCAGGCAAAGATCGTTGGTGCCGATCAGGAGGACATCCAGGCCCGGGACTGCGGCAATCCTTTCCGCGTTGGCGACGGCTTCCGGCGTTTCGATCATCGCCACCAGCAGAGTGGCCTCGTTCAGGCCGCTCACCACCTCTGCAGCAGGTGTCGCCGCAAAGCCGAAATGCGGATAGCCCCCCGCGATGGAGCGATGGCCCACGGGCGGGAAGCGGAAGGCATCCACCATCGCCCGCGCCTGCTCAGGCGTATCGACGTGCGGTATGACGATGCCCAACGCGCCGCCATCCAGGCATCGCGCGCCGAGCGCCAGCTCACCGGCGGATACGCGCACGATCGGCGCAATACCGGCATCCAGTGCCGCGACACAGATCGAGTAGGCGTTCTCGACGGACGTCGGCCCATGCTCGAGGTCGATGAACAGCCAGTCGTAACCCGCGGTTTTCATCAGCCTGGCAACTTCTGCGGAGCGCAAGGCTCGCACGCCCATGCCAACCGCAATGCCGCCCTGAGCCAGCCTTTCCTTTACCGGATTGACGATTTTTCCCATTGTTTTTCCCCGTTTTTGTCGCCGTTTCGTCCCTGGCAGCCCTCCCTTGACCGGGCCGGACGGTAATTCTATGCGTACCGCCGTAAACTACGAAATTCGCAGGACCGGCACCAACAACATCAAGACCAATAACACCGAGGAAAGCACCATGGACAACATCGCCCTGTTCGAGCAACTGCGCCGTTTCGACACCCCCACCATCGTCAATGCCCTGGAAATCGCGGGGGGCGGCCGCGCAATCACCGGATTTACCCGCAAGACCCTGGTTGCGGCCTTCCCCGCCCTGCCCGCGATTGTCGGTTATGCCCGGACGGTCAGCATCCGCTGCTCCACCCCATTCGATCCCGCAGCACGCCGGCAGATGCAGTTGGGCTACTACGAGTACCTGGGGCAACCCAACCAGCCCTCGATTGCTGTAGTTCAGGACGTGGACAGCCTGCCCGGGGTGGGCGCGTTCTGGGGCGAGGTCAATACCCACGTGCATTGGGGCCTTGGTTGCGTGGGGGCAGTGACCAACGGCTCCATGCGCGACCTCGACGCCATGGATACCCGGTTCCAGTGCCTGGCCGCAAGCCTGTGCCCGAGCCATGCGTGGGTGCAGGTCGTGGACTTCGGCAAGCCGGTGGACGTGCTGGGCATGAACGTCAAGGATGGCGAGGTCGTGCACGCCGACAAGCATGGCGCAGTTGTGATCCCGGCCAACCTGCTGCACAAACTGCCTGCGGCCATCGACCTGATGGCGCGCCGCGAAAAAGTGATCCTCGATGCGGCGAAGAAGCCGGGCTTCAACTTCGCCCTGCTGCGCGAAGCATTCGCCAGCTCCGATCAGGTCAAGTAGAGCGCGCGATTCGTGGAACCTGGCGCCCAGGCGGACGACGTGATCGCCGCCACCCGCGACTGGCTGGAAAAGGCGGTCATCGGCCTCGGCCTCTGTCCTTTCGCCAAGGCCGTGCACGCCAGGGGACAGATCCGTTACGTGGTCAGCCCGGCACAGTCGCCGGAAGCCCTGGTGGAGGATCTCATGGCGGAGTTGCGGGCGCTCGATGCTGCCGACCCGGCGGCCGTCGATACCACGCTGCTGATCCATCCCGGCGTACTCGCGGATTTCGAGGACTACAACGATTTTCTCGACATCGCCGATGCGCTGCTGGATGAACTGGAGTTGAGCGGCGTCATCCAGATCGCCAGCTTCCATCCGCAGTACCGGTTCGAAGGCACCATGCGCGATGCGATCGAGAACTACACCAACCGCTCGCCGTACCCGATGCTGCATTTGCTGCGCGAAGACAGCATCGAAAAAGCCGTCACGACTTATCCCGACGTGGCCGACATCCCGGAAAAAAACATCGAGACCCTGAACAGGCTGGGTCACGAGGGCTGGCGGAACTTAATGTCCAAGAAATGATTAAACCCTTTCACCGCAGAGGCGCAGATACCCTCGCGAAGCGTGGAGTAACTAGACTAACTGAAGGAAAAAGCCATGAGAAAAGTGGTCTGGGGTGTGCTGAGCACCGCGAAAATCGGCACGCAGAAGGTCCTGCCCGGGATGCAGAAAAGCGCCTGGTGCGACATCCGCGCGATTGCGTCGCGCTCGCTCGAATCGGCGGCGAGCGCTGCGCGAGCGCTCGGTATCCCGAAAGCCTACGGCTCCTATGAGGAACTGATCGACGATCCCGACATCGAGGCGATCTACAACCCGCTGCCGAACCATCTGCATGTCCCGCTGACCCTGCGGGCGGCACGGGCCGGCAAGCACGTGCTTTGCGAAAAGCCGATCGCCATGTCCGCCGATGAAGCCGCCGAGTTGCGCGAAGTCGGCGACAAGGTGCTGATCATGGAAGCGTTCATGGTGCGCTTCCATCCGCAATGGCTGCGCGCGCTGGAACTGGTGCGCGAGGGCCGCATCGGCACGCTGCGGGTGGTGCAGATGCTGTTCTGCTATTTCAACGATAACCCCGCCGACATCCGCAACATCGCGGACGCGGGCGGCGGCGCCCTCTACGATATCGGCTGCTATCCGATCACGGCGGGACGCTTCTTTTTTCAGGGCGAGCCGCGCAGGGGGATCGCGCTGATCGAACGCGACCCGCAGTTCCATACCGACCGGCTGGCCAGCGCGCTGGTGGACTTCGGCGACGGTCGCCACCTCGATTTCAGCTGCTCGACCCAGTCCGCGCGCTACCAGCGCATCCAGCTCAGCGGATCGAAGGGGCGGATCGAGATCCAGGTCCCGATCAACGCCGCCCAGGGCGCAAAAACCACGCTGCTCGTCGACGACGGCTCGCCCGACGGCGCCGGCATTCGCACCGAGATCCTCGCCGAAAGCGACCAGTACATGCTGCAGGGCGAGGCGTTTTCGCGCGCCATCCGCGGCGACCTCAAACTTGCCTACGGCGTCGAGGATGCGATCGGCAGCATGCGCGTCATCGACGCGTTGTTCCGCTCCGAGAAGAGCGGGCATTGGGAACAGGTCTGACAAACGCATCCGGGCGCCCTCCGCACAGACGCCCGAGGCCTCTGCAATCCCAAGGCCATGTACGTTGCCAGGTAGGAGGGGCACCGGGGAACACCGGGGGAGCACCGGGGGAGCGCCCTTGCAGGCAGCATCCTGCCCCCGTACTACCCAATTCCTGATGCGTATGCAGGGCGCGGCCGGCGGCTAAAAACAGCCGGCCTATTTCGCAAACAGCATCTGCGGATTCTCGAACGCCTTGAACTCGATCGCGTTGCCACACGGGTCGAGGAAGAACATGGTCGCCTGCTCGCCGGCCTGGCCCTTGAAGCGGATGTGCGGTTCGATGATGAAAGGCGTTCCTGCGGCCTTCAGCCTGCCGGCAAGCTTCTCCCATTCCTGCATCGGCAGCACCGCGCCGAAATGCCGCACCGGCACGTTGTCGCCATCCACCACATTGGTGTCGCGATGGCCGGAATCCGGCGCCAGGTGGGCAACGATCTGATGGCCGTAGAAATTGAAGTCCACCCAGCCGCCGGACGAGCGCCCCTCCGGACAACCCAGCAGTTCGCCATAGAACTCGCGGGCCTTGGCCAGGCTGGTGACGGGGAAGGCGAGGTGAAACGGGGGCATTGCGGCCATGCTTGGCTCCGGGAAAGGTATGGCTGAAGTTTACACCCTCCGGATTCAGGCCCTTACCGTTCAAGCCCCTCACCGCAAAGGCGCAAAGGGGCGCAAAGGGAACGCAAAGAAAAGCCGGGGAAGTCAGGCAATGGACGATCGGCAGGTGCACAAAATCCGCTAGTCCATACCATCCCTTTCGTCCTTGATTTCCTTTGCGGATTTTGTTCGGGTCCTTTGCGCCTTTGCGGGAAAAGGGTTTAACCGGCTGCCACATGACATGCGACTAATGGGCGTAGAATCGCCGCAAAGACGTCGGCCTGTCCAAAGACGCGAAACCGGGGATGGCGACTGCTCATGGTCCTGCTCCCGCCTTTCCAATACATCAAAATGAGGAGCAGCCTGATCATGGTTAAGTCCATCCGTTTTGCACTCGCATCCTTCACAGCGCTGGCATGTCTCGGTCTGGCCGCGCCTTCCATGGCGGAAGAATTCGAGGCGCCGCTTGTCGCCTGCCTTTCCAACGGAACAGCGATCGGCGGAGTGCGATCCTGCGGCAAGATCTGGAAACTCAAGTCCGGCAAGGCCGAGCTGAAGAAGGGCGGCAAGCTGCAAGTCGAAGTGAAGGGACTGGTGCTGAACGACGCCAGCGTCGGGGAGTACAACGGCACGCCGGACGGCGTGGACGCAGTGGCCGCGGCAGTAATCTGCCACGGCCCGAGCGGCGCGGCAGTCGCGGCGCAAACCGATGCAATGCCGCTGAGCAAGACCGGCGACGTCAAGATCAAGGCCACCGTGTCCCTGCCCAACGGCTGCGTGGGCCCGATCGTCGTGTTGCGCGAGCGCTATGAAGGCAAGATCGGCGGCTGGCTCGCAGGTACCGGAATGTAGATGCCGGAGAGTCTTCCGGCCCATGGAAGCACGAAAGGCCCAACCATCATGGTTCGGGCCTTTTTTTCTGGTTGTTCTAACGCTCTGCCGGTACTCATCGGCGAGACCCGGCTCTTCATTGCCCTTTCCGCCTGTTAATTCCCTTTCGGTAAGTTAACATGCGCACTCCCAGAACAACCAGCGCCGCAGCGCACGCATCCGGCGCGATAAACAGGAGGATTCGAGCATGGGAACGCACAACAAGGTCGCGATCGTTACAGGCGCTGGCAGCGGCATCGGCAAGGCGGTGGCACTGACCTTCCTGAAGGACGGCTATCGCGTCGCGCTGGCGGGCCGCCGCGCGGATGCGCTGCAGCAGACCGCGAGCGAGTCCGGTGCCGGCAAGAATGCTCTGGTAGTGCCGACCGACGTGGCCAGCCCCGATTCGGTAAAAGCGCTGTTCGCGAAGACCAAGCAGACCTTCGGCCGGCTCGACGTGATTTTTAACAACGCCGGTGTCAGCGCGCCCGGCGTGCCGCTGGAAGACCTGACCTTCGAACAGTGGAAGAACGTGGTGGACATCAACCTCACCGGCATGTTCCTCTGCATCCAGGAAGCGTTCAAACTGATGAAGGATCAGGACCCCCGCGGCGGCCGCATAATCAACAACGGCTCGATTTCCGCGCACGCGCCGCGCCCGAACTCCGCGCCGTATACCGCCACCAAGCACGCGGTGACCGGCCTGACCAAATCCGCGTCGCTCGACGGGCGCAAGTACGACATCGCCTGCTGCCAGATCGACATCGGCAATGCGCTGACCGAAATGGCGGCGAAAATGACCAAGGGCGTGCCCCAGGCCAACGGCGAAATCAAGATCGAGCCGACCATGGACGTGCAGCACGTCGCCAATTCGGTGTTGTACATGGCGAGCCTGCCGCTGGAAGCGAACGTGCAGTTCCTCACGGTGATGGCAACCAAGATGCCGTTCGTCGGAAGGGGCTGACACCATGGCCACCGCCCGTTACCTCTTCATCGCCAGCATGGATGTCGCTCCCGAAAAGGAAGCCCTGTTCAACGAGATCTACGACACCGAGCACGTTCCCCTGCTGCTGAAGGTGCCGGGCGTGATTTCCGCCAGGCGCTTCAAGTCGGTACCCAATCCCGTGATGGCGATCGCCGGGACGGTCCAGCCGCTGGTCGCCGAAGGCGAGCCGACCTACAGCGCGGTGTACGAACTGGAAAGCGCGGAAGTCCTGACCAGCCCGGCATGGGCCAAGGCAGTCGACGCAGGCCGCTGGCCAGCGGAAATCAGGCCTTACATACGCAACCGCCGGCACATCCTGAAAAAGCTGATGTAGGGCGACAGATGCGCAGCGCCCGGGCAGCGTAACGTAACCCGCACGCTGGCTGGCGCCTCGCCGAAACTTCGCATCCCGCCCATGGTTCCGGTCGACTGGCTCTGGATCCCCATCACCGTCTGGGCGGCTTTCGCCCAGACGCTGCGCAATGCGGCGCAGCGCCACCTGGTCGCGAACCTCGGCACGCTGGGGGCGACCCTGGTTCGCTTTCTCTACGGCCTGCCCTTTGCCGCGCTCTGGCTGCTGATCGTCGGGGTGGTCGGAAATTTCTCGGTGCCCGCGCCTACTGCGGCATTTGCAATCTGGGTCACGCTCGGCGCGGTCAGCCAGATCATTGCGACGGCGTTGCTGCTGCGAGTGATGACGGAGCGCAACTTCACGCTGGGCGTGGCGTACTCGAAAAGCGAGATCCTGCAGGTCGCGGTATTCGGTTTCGTGTTCCTCGGCGATGCCGTTTCCCCGGTTGCGCTGACCGCGATCCTGTCCGGCACTTTCGGCGTGCTGCTCCTGTCGCCCGCGGACAAGGACAGGCCGATCCGCGGATTGCTGACCGGCTGGACCGGCCGCACGGCGCTGCTTGGGCTTGCGTCAGGGACCGGATTCGCACTCTCCGCGGTGGGCTTCCGCGGAGCGGCGCTCGCGCTAGGCGACACGCCTTTTCCGATGGCGGCGGCGGGCACGCTGGTCGCCGCGCAACTGTTGCAGACCCTGATGCTCGGCGGCTGGCTCCTGGTGCGGCACACTGGCGTTGTGATGCGCGTGCTGGGCGCATGGCGCGCCTCGCTGTTCGCGGGTTTCATGGGCGCCGCCGCATCGGCGGGCTGGTTCACGGCGATGGCGATCGAACCGGCCGCTCATGTCCGCACGTTGGGATTGATCGAACTGCTGTTCAGCTATGCGGTGTCGCGTAGGCTTTTCCGCGAACGGCTTGAACGCCGCGAACTGGCGGGCATTGCCCTGCTGGTCCTCGGGCTGGTCATCGTCGTGCTCGGAATCTAGATCCTCTGCCAACTCTTAACGCAGAGGGCGCGGAGAACGCAGAGGAAATCAGAACGAGGGATTCGATATGAACTCGGTGAATACAGTGAACCAACCGTCGACCGAAGCCAACCCGGATCCATCGCAACAGGATCGACCTTGAAACGCAGGCCTCAGCCCCTGCCTTTCCTCTGCGTCCTCCGCGTTCCCTGCGTTGAGCGCTTACTGAGTCAGTAGACCGCTTTTCAATCCAAAAAGGAGAAAAAAATGATCCACGTCATCGCCACCGTCGAACTCGCACCCGGCACCCGCGAAAAATTCCTGGTGGAATTCCGCAAGCTCATTCCCGAAGTCAAGGCCGAGGTCGGCTGTATCGAGTACGGCCCCGCCATCGATGCGGAAACAGACATTCCGATCCAGTTCAAGATCGGCCCCGACAAGGTCACGATCATCGAGAAGTGGGAGGACGCCGCAGCACTGAAGGCGCACGGCGTCGCGCCGCACATGCAAGCCTATCGCGCGCGGGTGAAAGGTTTCGTGCGCGGCATGGAACTGCGGGTGCTTGCGCCGGTGTGAAAACCCTGCTGTTGCCAGATCTTCTGTCCCGGCGCGAACTACGCGAAACCGCATAGGGCCTATGCCGGTGTGGTCGGAACGGCAGGCCATTTGTGGACAGCCCCGCCGGGCCGGTGCCGGTCCGGATCAGAACGTGCTGGAGGACTCCCGCTATTGTCCTTCTGTTTTCTGCATCTGCGCCAGCAGCTTCCAGGCCATCCACGCGAGCAGCGCGACGCCGGCCAGCAGCGCCGCCCACAATGCCCATTTCCTGGCATCGAAGCGCGGTGCCGTCGCGGCCGTACCGGCGAGCTTTTGCGGCGCGGCGGTGTTCGCCAGCACAATTTTCGGCTCGTGTTTGGTGCGCATGCCGGGCACCAGGGTTTCCAGGGGCAGGGAGCCTGCCTCGGCGCGTGCGTTGCCGTACGCGATCCGGAACGGACCGGTGCCGCGCGCGTTGAAGATCAGTTCGCGCGGCGTCCATCCCACCTTCACGCCCGGCGCGCCCGCGCCGATGCCACCCGCTTTCGTATTCACGCGCAACAGCCAATAGCGATGCGTGTTCGTGGCCAGCGCCAGCGCCGGGCTCACCAGCTCGCGGCCGTCCTGCGTCAGCCGGTAGGCGACGGCGGAAGCGACGGACATCCATTTGTCCCTGGCGTCGTTGCGCGAGAAGACCTGCACCGGGATCACGGTATTTTCCTGCGGCAACCTGAATTCCAGGCGATCGATCGGGAAGCGGCCGCCGAGGTCGAGCAGGAAGTCCCCTGCATTGGCCGCGTCGGGGGTGGCTGCGATTTCCTTCCATATCCTGTCCGCTTGCTCCCACTGCTCGGGTACCAGGCCGCGAATGCCCTTGAGGTCGATGGCGCGGTCGGCATCGACCCACGTCAGGCGCAGGTACTTCGCCTGCTGCCTGCGGTACTCGATGGTGTTGCGCTCCAGGCGCTGGCCAGCGTGCGACATGCCGCCGAGCGGCGCATCCAACACCAGCGTGGTCCAGTGCTTCAAGTCGTCGCCCGCCTCGATGCGCACGGACGTGAGTTGGTCAGGCGCGGCGGCGCCCCAGGCGACCGTGAGTCCAGACAGAGGAGTATTGAGTTCCGATGCGTCGATCAGATAGCCGAGCAACACTTTCCGCGCGCCGGGATCGCCGCGAGTGTGCAGCCTGACGCTGACCTTGTCTCCTGACCGGCTCACGCTGAGATCGAGGTCCCCGGCGCGGGCATCGCGCGGACCGAGCAATGGAAAGAACGGCAGCGCTACCGGTTCGGGCTTTTGCGGACGCTGCTCGACAGGGCGAAAAGCATACGGCACCGCCTCGTCAATGCCATTGAAGACGCGCAAATCGCGCAGGTCCGCGTAAGCGGCCACCTCGTACACCGGCTGGGTGATGACGACCCGGTAGAAGGCGTCGCCGCCCGTGCCCTCGACCGGCAGCGCGAACGCAAAGTCCCCCGGCGACTCCGCGGCGTTCGCCGCAACACTGACGCCCATTAGGAACAACGCATTCACCGCAAAGGACGCAAAGGTCGCGAAGGAAAAACAGAAGGAGAAGATTCGAATCCACATTGGCAAATTTGACGGACATTCACAAATCTGAGTTTCCGGTTCCCGCTGATCAGGCACCCCGGTCACCCGCACAGATATATTCAGGTCGTCAACAAGCCATCGCCTTTCCTTCGCGTCCTTTGCGTCCTTTGCGGTGAAAAGGTTCTCAAGGATTTCGTACTTCACGACGCCTCCGTCTTCTTCGGCGGCAGCGGCGAAAAATAGCCGATCACCAGCATCAGGATGCCGACGGCGATGAACAGCACGATGCGCTCGATGCCGCCCACCTTGGCAAGGTCGACTACGAAGAGTTTCACCACCACCACGCCCATCAGCACCGCTCCGCAGAACCAGAGCACGCGCAATCCCTTGCGCGTGGCGACGACCATGGACACCAGCGCCAGCACTGTCCAGAAGATCGACAGGGCCACTTGCACCAGGTCATAGCGGAACATGAGGTCCACCTGATAGGGAATATCCGCCCAGTGGTGCAGCGTACGCAGCAGAACGCCGTTGAGGAATACGAATATTCCAGCGCCGATCAGGGCGCGGGGCAGAGACGGCGGCCAGTCCGCGATGTCTCCCACACTCTGCTCGCGCAGGCTGCGCCACCAGATGGCGATGGCGGCGAAGGCGAGCAGTTGCGCGATGTCCAGCGGATTGAGCAGTGGAACATACGGTAACGGCGCCGGATCGCCGTCGTTGAGCAGGTTCGCGTACACAGTCCAGCCGAGCATGAAAATCGCCAGCGGTCCGGCGCCCAGCCACAGGTAGGCACGCGGATAGCGTGTCACCGGCCAGGTCAGGGCGGGACCCTTGAGCGCCAGGGCGGCCAGCAGCGCGCCCGGCACCAGCGCCCACGCAATCAGCGGCCAGACGCGATTGCCTTCGACCAGCCGGTCGATCTGCCAGGCAACCTCCCACGCGCCCACCGCGGCGAACAGCCATACGCCGGCCGCATGCGCGAATGTCCGGTAGCCGCTCTCGGCCTGGCCGTGCCGCCAGAGGATGCGGAAGTGGAACAGGAAAGCGACCGGCCATGCCAGCCAGCCCAGGTCGGCGAACGGGTGCTGGTGCGGATGCTGCGTCATGTTCGCGGCGAACAGCAAAAGCATCAGCGGCGCGAGCGCCTGTGCCGGAAAGCGCGCGATGACCCATCCCCTCCCCCACGCCACGCTGAAAATAGCGCAAGTGCCGGTGAGAAACAGCAGCACGGCATTCAGCTTCGTATTCGCGGGCACATGGCGGTCGATCTCGTGCAGGCCGGCGAACAGCCACCAGGCCAGGCCCCAGAGGAACACCACGATCGAGACCTGCATGGCGAAATGGCCGGCCTTCTGAAAGTGACGCTCGATCGTCCTGTTCGAGAACAAGCCGGCCAGGGAAATGAATACGCATCCCATGAAAAAAGTGTTGGCCACCGGCAGGTCGCCGTATTCGCGCCTGGCGTCGGCGACGAAAGCGATGCCCGCCGCAAACTGCAGCAGCAGGCCGAAGGCGCGCGGCAGGCGCCTGCCCTGTTTCGCGCCGACCCAGTAGGCCGCCGCGCCTTCGAGCGCCCAGGCGGCGGAAGTCCAGCGTCCGTCGAATGCGAGGGGAATTGCGAGGGTCGCGAATATCACGCCCAGCGCCAGGAACGCCTCGACCAGCATGCGCAGCGATTCCGCGTGCCTTCGGTACAAGGCCCCGGCCAGCAGAAGGTAAACCGCGGCGGCGGCCACTGCGCTCCATGCCGCGCCGAACTCGATGTCCTTCACGAGTCGTGTCTGCAGGCCGAATGCAACCAGCGGCACGCCAAACACGATGGCGCTGTCGACGTAATTCTTCAGGTTCGGCGCCTGGCGGGTGGCGAACAGCACCGCGATCAGCAGGTACTGCAGGAAGAAAATCAGCAAGAAGGGTTCGGTGCTGGCGAAGTATTCAGGGCGGTAGAAGCGCGAGCCCCAGATCGCGCCGATGCCGAAAGTGAAAACGAAGCCAACCACGTTGAGCGGCCGCCAGGCTTTGAAAAAGGCAATGCCGAGAACGCCCGTGTTGAGCACGGCATAGTAGCTGAAGAGCATCACGTGGCTGCCGCCGCCGGTGGAGGCGAGCACCGGCGCGAGGAAGCCGCCAGAGACGCCGAGCACCGCCAGCGACATCGCGTTCTGCAGAATCGCAAGCACCGCGGAGAACACTGCGATCGCCGCCAGCATGAAAAACGCCGCTTCGCCCGGAATCAGGTTGAACAGCCGGAAGGCGCCGAACACAATCAAGTAGAGCAAGCCGACGCCGCCGCCCTGCATCGCCAGGCCGTATACCGGCTTTGACTCGCGCAGCCTCCAGCCGATGGCCAGCATGACGATGGCGCCGATCGCCACGCCGATGAGCCTGATTTCGATGGGAACCTGGGTATGGTCGTAGGCGTACTTGAGCAGGAAAGCCACGCCGAAGAAGAGGACGATCACGCCGATGCGGACCAGCGCGTTGCCGCCGGTCAGCCATTGCCACGCCCGTTCCACCAGTGATGGCTTCGCAGGTTGTTGCGGTTCGGACGCGGCCTCATCCTGCTGCCTGGGGACAGGTCGGGCCGGCGCGGACTCGATGTAGCCCTGGGTCGGCCGCATTTCGCCAGGCGGTAGCAGCGGAGTTTCCGCCTCCGCTGTCGGCGGAGGCACCGGTGAGGCGACAACCGGGACGGCGGGCACGAACTGCCCCGCCGACAATCTGCCGCGCAGATCGGCGAGTGATCGTTCCAGGACGGCAATCCGCGCCTCGATATCGGCATGGCGGGACGCATTGCGTACCATCGAAAACAGGACACCGAAGACGGTGCCGACCACCGCGCCGAGGAACGCGCCCATGCCGCTTCCGGTCATGGCGCCCAGTACCAATCCCGCCAACAGGCCGATCAACCACATGACGCCCTCCCTTTCTGTCGCCCGCGTGATCTGTTCGCGCGGCATCTTTGCACACTGAACGTGCCTCGCCTAGTCCGACGGCATAGCCAGGGCAAGCCAGCGCAAAAAAAACGCCGGCCCGGGGCCGGCGTGAGCGATCAGGGATGGGCGGTCGTTACTTCAGCGGCTTGAAGCGGATGCGTTTCGGCTTGGCGCCTTCTTCGCCGAGGCGCTTCTTCTTGTCGGCTTCGTATTCCTGGTAGTTGCCGGGGAAGAAGGTCCACTGCGACTCGCCCTCGCAGGCGAGGATGTGGGTGGCGATGCGGTCGAGGAACCAGCGGTCATGGGAGATGACCATGATGCTGCCGGCGAACTCCAGCAAGGCATCCTCCAGCGCGCGCAGGGTTTCCACGTCGAGGTCGTTGGAGGGTTCATCCAGCAGCAGCACGTTGCCGCCGGCGATCAGCGTGGTGGCCAAGTGCAGCCGCCCGCGCTCGCCGCCGGAAAGATTGCCGACCATTTTCTGCTGGTCCGACCCCTTGAAATTGAAGCGGCCGGCATAGGCGCGCGAGGGCATCTCGAATTTGCCGACGGTGAGAATGTCCTGGCCGTTGGAGATCGCCTCCCACACACTCTTCTTGTCTTCGAGCTTGTCGCGGCTCTGGTCGACGAAAGCCAATTGCACGGTCGAGCCGACCTTCACTTCACCGCTGTCCGGCTTTTCCTTGCCGCTGATCATGCGGAACAGCGTCGACTTGCCGGCGCCGTTGGGGCCGATGATGCCGACGATGGCGCCGGGCGGGACTTTGAACGAGAGTTTGTCGATCAGCAGTCGATCGCCGTAGCCCTTCGAGACTTCGTTGAACTCGATGACCTCGTTTCCAAGGCGCTCGGCGACCGGAATGAAGATTTCCTGGGTTTCATTGCGCTTCTGGTAATCGTGCGAGGACAATTCCTCGAAGCGTGCGATACGCGCCTTGCTCTTGGCCTGGCGTCCCTTGGGATTCTGCCGCACCCATTCCAGTTCCTTCTTGATCGCTTTCTGGCGCGCGGTCTCGGAAGACTCTTCTTGCTGCAGACGGTCCTGCTTCTGCTCGAGCCAGGAACTGTAGTTGCCTTTCCAGGGAATGCCGCTGCCGCGATCCAGTTCCAGGATCCATTCCGCCGCGTTGTCGAGGAAATAACGATCGTGGGTTACTGCGACCACTGTGCCCGGAAATTTGGCCAGGAACTGTTCGAGCCAGTCCACGCTCTCGGCGTCCAGGTGGTTGGTCGGTTCGTCGAGCAGCAGCATGTCGGGTTTGGACAGCAACAACCGGCAGAGCGCGACGCGGCGCTTTTCGCCGCCCGACAGATTGCTGATGGTGGCGTCCCAGGGCGGCAGGCGCAGTGCATCGGCTGCGATCTCGAGCTGGTGCTCGGTATCAGCGCCGCTCGTCGCAAGGACGGCTTCGTACCGGGCCTGTTCGGTGGCGAGCTTGTCGAAGTCCGCATCCGGTTCGGCATAGGCCGCATAGATTTCCTCGAGTTTCTGCTTCGCCTCCATGATCTCGCCCAGCCCTTCCTCGACGGCATGGCGCACAGTCTGGTCCGGCGCGAGCTTCGGTTCCTGCTCGAGAAAGCCAATGCGCAGGTTCGGCATCGGCGTGGCTTCGCCCTCGATGTCCTTGTCCACCCCCGCCATGATCTTGAGCAGGCTCGATTTCCCGGAGCCGTTCAGGCCCAGCACGCCGATCTTGGCGCCGGGGAAGAAGGACAGGGAGATGTTCTTGAGGATGACGCGCTTGGGGGGCACGACCTTGCCCACCCGCTGCATTGTGTAGACGTACTGAGCCATGGAGTTTTGCTGTGAGGGTTGTATCCGGAGAGCCGCGATTATGCTCGAAAAACCACGCCCTCGGCGGATCACCACTTCACCGCGCGGCTGGCGCGGCGAGCCTTCTTCCTGCGCCGGCTGATTGCCGAACCTGCCAAAGCGCCAGGTTGAAGCTGATCGAACTCCGCAAGGATGTCCTGCGGAACTCTCAGGGATCCGTTCATGGTCCATACCCTCCTTTCACGATATTGGCGAAAGGCGGACAGGCGCACGGTTTTCCTGCCCGCCAGCCGGAAGGGCGACGCCCCCCGGCCAACCAAGAAATACAATGCGCTCACGGGGCGCCATGCCCGATGCATGGGTGAAAATAGGGTCGTTCAGAAAGCATTTCAACGCCGCTCCAGCAGATTTTTTCTCGTCGCTACCACGGTTCTGCAAATATCTGATCTTCTAATGATTTCCAGGAAGGTGGGGTGCAGCGGAGGAAATCAGTCGTTGGCGCGGGACACCTGCTTGTGCAATAAGCGGGGTGGGAAGAACAACGAGGACAGGGAATGTTGATATGAAGGTCATGCTTTTCGGAGCAACGGGCATGGTCGGGCAGGGCGTTCTGCGCGAATGCCTGCTCGATCCGGGTGTGGAGCAGGTGTTGTCGGTCGGTCGCAGCCCGATCGGGCAGCAGCATCCGAAGCTGCGTGAGCTCATGCAGGCCGATCTCTTCAACCTTGCGCCGATCGAAAAGCAGCTACAGGGCTACGACGCGTGTTTCTTTTGCCTTGGCGTCTCGTCGGTAGGCATGACCGAGGAGGCCTACAGGCGTGTGACCTATGACCTTACTTTGGCCGTGGCGCGGACGCTCGCGCAACTCAACCCCGGAATGACCTTCATCTACGTGTCCGGCGCGGGCACCGACAGCAGCGAGCGGGGCCGCAGCATGTGGGCGCGCGTCAAAGGCGCCACCGAAAATGCGCTGTTGCGGCTGCCCTTCAAAGCCGCCTGTATGTTCCGGCCCGGCGCCATTGTCCCCCTGCACGGCATCATCTCGAAGACGCTGGCCTATCGAATCATTTATGCACTGGCCCGGCCGTTCTGGCGTCCACTGCAAGCCGCTTTTCCCCTGGCAATTACCACGACCGAACAGGTCGGGCGGGCCATGCTGCACGCCGCCCGCACGGGTGCGCCGAAGGCGATTCTCGAGAGCGCGGACATCAATGCACTTGCGAAAAGCGATGACACGTGACGGGTTAACGGGTGAACTGGACGCAATCCTCGACCTGCTGAGGCGGGAAGTTCGGCCCGAGTCTTGCAGATTCCCTCTTGAGGGAGCCGATTGACCCCCGGAAACGCTTTTCGTCAGAGGAAAAACCTCGTTTTCTTGAGCCACCTGCCGTGCGTCGGCGTAGCGTCGCCAGGAAGTGACAGTGTTCAACGCCTGCTAACCATGTTTCGGGGCACAGGCAAGGCGAATGGCATGATAAGTGCGGGTTGACACCCGGACGCGAGGACATTTCCCCGTGCCGCGCCTGGGGTAATTCAAGTCAGAATCGAGCACCGATCATGCGAATGAATACCACCCTTGTCATCAATCCGAAGGGCGGGTCCGGCAAGACCACCGTCACGACCAGCCTCGCGAGCTATTTCGCCGCCAGGTCGGTACCCGTGACCGTGATGGATTACGACCCCCAGGGATCAAGTCTCAACTGGCTGCGCCTGCGCGATTCGTTTCGGCCCCGGATCCATGCCGCCAATGCCGCCCCCCAGCGGGGCAACCGGTTGCGCGGGATCGAGATGCATGTACCACCCGACACGAGACAACTCATTATTGATGCGCCGGCGGGCGCTTCCGGTCTACTACTGCAAGAGATGCTTGCGCGCGCGGATTGCATCGTTGTCCCGGTCGCGCCGTCGGCAATCGATATTCACGCCACGGCGAACTTCATTCGGGATTTGCTGGTAGCGGGCCGCATCCGCGTGCGCAATATCCGGCTGGGGGTTGTCGCCAACAAGGTTCGCAATTCCATGCCGACCTACGAACCGCTGGAGCGCTTTCTCAAATCCCTCAGCCTGCCGCTGCTGACGCGCCTTCGCGATTCGGACGTCTATCTCAAAGCCGTGGAATCCGGATTGGGGCTCTTCGAATTGGACGAGGCGACATCGGAATCCGAGCGCGAGCAATTCCGGCCCGTTGCCGAATGGGTGGAGGGTTCGCAGTCGCAGCTCATCGGAGCCGACCGAAAAATCGTACATCTGACCACCCGCCCACGCCTGCTTGCCGGTGTGGGATCGAACTGACAATCGATGCAGATCCCATCAAATTCCCCATCGGCCTAGCTGATCCGGCCGGTTTTCACGAATTCGAGAGAGGTCCTGAAGAGCGGGAGATGCTTCTCGTATTCGGTTGCCTCGGCGCAATTGATCTGGATCCATTCCCTCGTGGCCGAGACACCACCGGGCTGGAACGGGACGACGTCGTTCCTTGAGAAATGCAATTCGGTCGCAGTGGCAACGGGCAGACGCAAACCGATACCGTCACCGCTGAGGCACGCGAACATCTTGTCGCTGACGAAATAGGCGTCGAGGCCGTTGATTTTTCGCGCGCTGACGCCCGGAAGCTTGAGAAGGAGCGCGTCGATCTGCGTCTTGCGATCGGACTTGGTGGTATCGGTAGCCAAGGGAAATCCGTGAGAGTATTGGCAGGGAGGGGATGGGTGAATGATAGATTAACGGGAATGCCGTGACTACCGGGACTGCCGTTATTGCCGTGAATGTCGTCAATATCGTGAATGTCGTAAACCGGAAGTGCAGAAGGCCCGGATATAGGCTTGATACACGACATTCACGACATTCACGATATTTATGGACGAAGTCCGCTATACCCGGATGGGTGCACGGCCCTTTCAGCGATGCAAGTACCTCTTGATTGCTCCCTCCAGCCTCCTGACCCCCTCCGCTATTACTTCCGGGGCACTGCGGGTGAAATTCACGCGCATGGCGGAGTGATCCTTGCCGTCGGGATCGAAGACGCTGCCCGGCACAAACGCGACCTTCTCTTCGAGTGCGAATTTGTAGAGCTCGTTGGTATCAATGCGGGGATCCCGGGCGCGCATCCAGACGAACATGCCGCCGGGCGGAACCTCCCACTCGAACCATTGGCCGATGCGGGCGGCGGCTTCACTGCATAACGTGTCCCGGCGCTCACGATAGAGTTCATTAATCGAACGCGAATGCTCGCGGTCGAAACCGGATTCTAGCAATTCGAGCGCGATAGCCTGCGTGAACATGCTGCTGCTCAGGTCGGACGACTGCTTGGCCAGGGCCAGATTCTCGATCAAGCCGGTCTCCGCGATCGCCCAGCCCACGCGAAGGCCCGGCACGATGCTCTTGGAGAGTGTACCGAGATAGATGACGGGGCCTTCGTATGCGCCCTTGAATCGCCGGGCGTCGGATTCGAGGATATCCAGCCCCGGATCGCCATCGAAATGGATCGAGTGATACGGATCGTCTTCCAGCAGCCAGGTTCCCGCTACGCGTACCCTGTCGAGCAGGGCCAGGCGTTGCGGCTGCGGCACGAGCGCACCGGTCGGGTTCGAGTAGTTCGGCACCACATACACGAACTTGGCTTGCGCCAGCGCAGCATCGAACCCCGGACGGTCGAAGTTCCAGTCGAATTTTTCGTAGCGGGGCTGGCGCGGCCGCCAGGCGTCGAGGGCCCCGAGATAAGTCGGCGCCTGCGCCACGATCAGGTCACCCGGATCGACCAGGATTTTCCCGACCAGGTCGAGCCCCTGCATCGCGCCGGTCATCAGCATCACGTTCCCGGCGGTGAACTTGCATCCGGATTCCGCCGAAGTCCGTGCCGCGATCGTTTCACGCAACGCGTACAGACCTTCCACCGGCCCGTATTCCAGAATCCGGGTACCCCAGCGTTTCAGTGCCCGGTCGGTCGCATCGCGGATCGCTTCGACGGGATACAGCTCCGCAGCCGGCAACCCGCCAGCGAGGCTGACGATGTCCGGCCGCCCGCCGATGGACAGGAACTGCTGGGTGATGGTGTTGCTGGAGCGGATCCAGCCGGCGAATGGAGGGCGGGTGGAATTCATGTGAGTGATCTTTCTCGGCACGTCCGGCTCACAGCAACGCTGGATGTTGTTTGCTCAACCGCTGCAAAAGCCTTGGTCTCAGGTCTTCGAGGACCGACATCAATTCCTCCGGGTCACGATCAGAGACGGAAGCTATCGTAGCCAGCCGCCAAACGGCCCTCATTGCTAAGTCCCTTGAGCTTTGCGTCGGCGAGGCTGCGATCCAGCCCCCGCAGCAGCCTTTGAATTTCGTCGCGGCGCGCCGCGTGCAGGTGCAGCTTTCCGATTTTCACCAGATTGTCCAAGCTCACGCGCATCTCCCTTCAGGAAAATTTTCGGCTCCGCGAGGATCCATTCTACGAACGAATGCCCCTCCTTCGCCTTTCGGGCAAATTCGTCCGGCGAGTAAACCGTCGGGTTGACTTCCCGGCGCAGGGTTTCGGTAACGGGACGCAATGCCAGCAGCAATGCCGAAAGCGAAACGCTCCCTATGACCATCAGGTCAATATCGCTCGACGCCCGCTGCTCGCCGCGAGCAACCGAGCCATAGACAAAAGCCAATTCCACTGCGTCACCAAGCTTTGCAAGTCCGGTTCGTAGCAGTGCCGGCATTCCCCCGGTTTTGGCGAGCAGGCTTTGCAATTCGGGGAATACCGGATGCCCGGTGTTCGCCTTGAAGCGGACCGAAGCGTCACTGGATTCCCGCAGCAGCAGTCCCAGATCGACCAGGGCATTCAGCTCTCGATGCGCCGTTCCCGCACTCGCCCCGGACTCACGGGCAATCTGGCGCAAGTGAAACCATTCGTCGGGATGCCCCAGGACGTGCGCAAGCAACCCCGCCCGGGTGCGTCCGAGCAGGGAATCCGCCAGTGTGGGGGCCGGTTTCGTTCTCATATTGAGAACAAATGTACTCAAGCTGAGAACAGATTGCAAGGCCCGGAATTGTCCGGCTCGGCAGACTGGAGGAATATTCCGGAGGCGCAAGAATTCAGGAAAAGCCCCGCATGTGCAACGTGAGCTTGCGTGGCTTGATCCGGGCATTACGGTCAACGCGAACTGCCGGCCTTGGCATTTACTTCTTCCGCACCCGGTCCAGATCGCTACACTCCCTGCATTAACCGGCAACCCGCAAGGTGCAAACCCATGTCCGAGATCATCCTGCACCACTATGCAGAATCCCCGTTCGCTGAAAAAATCCGCCTGATTCTCGGATTCAAGCGGCTGCGTTATCAATCCGTACTGGTGCCGATGATGTTGCCGAAGCCCGATATGATCGCCCTAACCGGCGGCTATCGCCGCGCTCCCATGATGCAGATCGGCGGCGATATCTACTGCGACACGGCCTTGATCGCGGATGTGCTGGAGCGCATCCAGCCGGAGCCGACGCTCTACCCGCAGACCCATGCCGCCAGCGCCCGCATTCTCGCGGCATGGGCAGACCAGCATTTGTTCGCCGCGGGGGTGGGCTTCGCGATGCAACCGGAAGGGTTCGCCAGCATGTTCGCAAGATATTCCGCGGAGCACCGGGCGGCGTTCATCGAGGATCGCAAGGCGTTCCGCAAAGGCGCTCCGCGAATGGCCCTGCATGCCGCCACCGCCGTGCTGTCACAGCACCTCGGTCAATTCGAACGGCAGTTGTCGGACGGACGATCGTTTCTGCTCGGGTCCGATGCAACGCTTGCGGACTTCGCGTTCTTCCATCCCCTCTGGTTCATCCAGCAGGCAACCGCGGTAGCCGGCTTCCTGTCCGCGTATCCGCGCGTGATGCAATGGATGCAACGCGTTGCGGCCATCGGCCACGGGTCTCCGAAGCCCCTCAGCAGCGCCGAAGCGATCGAGATCGCACGAGCGGGAAAAATGGCGGCTCTGAGAACCGAAGCGAATCCAGCGCCCGGACCGTGTCTCTTGGGCACCAGCGTTACGGTGGCGCCTACCGACTACGGCATCGATCCTGTTGCAGGTGAGTTAGTGGCGGAATACATCAACGAATGGGTAGTCAAGCGCACCGAACCGCGGGCGGGGACGGTGTATGTGCACTTTCCGCGGGTGGGGTATCAGATCAATGGCGCTTGATGCGATCAGGTAGCAACAATTCCAGTCTGACCCGCATCGTCCCCGATTGGCCTAAAGGCCAATAATCGCCATCAAAAATGGACTTCTAAGCGTCTAAATCCACTGCGTCAATACGTTGTGTTGGCTCGACTAGAGAAGTGCTGTGAATAATAAAGAGGGCTCCCGAAGGAGCCCTCTCGTATCGGTGTCGTAAGAGCCGAAGCTCTATCGACTTGTTGCCGACAGTCCCCACCATCGGAACGACTGATACCATAGCAATGCTAACGGGATTATCAGTCGTTCCGATGGTGGGGTGTCGGAACGTGCGTTCGTGATGCGCTCGCAGGCGATATGAGTGTATCAGTCGTTCCGATGGTGGGGTGTCGGAACGGGCGGCGGCGTCAAGCGCAACGACAGCATGAGTGTATCAGTCGTTCCGATGGTGGGGTGTCGGAACGGCGCTGGTGCAGGCAACCCTTCCACATAGGAGTGTATCAGTCGTTCCGATGGTGGGGTGTCGGAACTTGAACTGCCGCAGCCATAGAGGGGCGACTGAGTGTATCAGTCGTTCCGATGGTGGGGTGTCGGAACGCTTTGAACGGCGGCCTCGCTGGGCCACCGTTCAAAGCGTCTCGCTGCCGCGAGGTTTTGCAGGAGAGGCTTTCACTTACCTCGCCTATCTGGGTCGAATCACAGTCACTTTGTATATTGTTTTCTCCGAAGATTCTTTTTTTCCTTTGCGTCCTCTCTGTTTTCCTCTGCGTCCTCTGCGTCAACGCTTCTGAACGCCGGCCTGGGCCGGCTGCAGCCATAGCAGTTGCGGCAAAATCACACCAATAGACTCGCGGAACACTTCATCCGCAATATCGTCAAACGGCGTCTCCTCGGCATTCAGAATAACAACCCTGGCCCCCGCCGCACTCGCCAGCTCCACCGTCCCGGCAATCGGATAAACCTGCAAACTGCTGCCGATCGCAAGGAACACCTCCGCCTCTCTCGATACCCGAATTGCCCGATCGATCACTTCCGGCACCAACTGCTGCCCGAACGAAATGGTGGCGCTCTTGAGTATCCCGCCGCAGTCGCGGCACGGCGGATCTTCCTCACCGGCGCGCACCCGGTCCAGCGCCTTCTGCATCGGTGCGGTCATGCCGCAAGCCATGCAGACCACCTTGCGCACGGTGCCGTGAACCTCGATGACCTTCTCGCGCGAATTGCCGGCCATCTGGTGGAGTTCGTCGATGTTCTGCGTGATCAGTGCGTGCAGCTTGCCGCGCTTTTCCAGCGCAGCCAGCGCCAAGTGCCCGGCATTGGGCTTCGCGGTCCAGGCCGGGTGTTCGAGGCGCGATTTCCAGGCGGCCTTACGCACTTCCGGATCGGACATGTAGTAGTGGATGTTGGAGAGCTTTTCGGCCTGGGGATTTTTGGTCCACACTCCTTGCGGACCACGGAAATCCGGAATGCCCGATTCGGTCGAGATGCCGGCGCCGGTAAGCACGACCACCCGCTTCGCCTGGTCTATCCAGCTTCTCACTTCGTCTATTTGGCCGCTATCGCTCATGTAATCTAAACCTTAACCGCAGATACCCTGGCGAAGCCCGGAGTTATGGTCGAAGATCGGTATTCCGTGAACGGCACCCTTTTAGGCCCAGAAGATGCGCAAAGGAAAGCAAGGAGAGATGATATTGGATAGTGAGCCATCAATGTCGAATCGCCCATTATCGTAGTGCGGTGTGGAGATTTCGTAATGAGCACCTTATTCCGTCTATTGCTCGTTGCCTCTGCATACCTTTTCGTTTCACTCGCATCGCAGGCCGCCGAAGAATTTCCGACCCGCACCATCCGCATGATCGTGCCTGGCGCTGCGGGAAGCATCGTCGACATCCATGCGAGGAAGGTCGCCGACATGGCGAGCCGTTCCCTCGGCAAACCGGTGGTCGTAGAAAACAAGCCCGGAAGCGGTGGCAACCTCGGCGCGGAGATCGCCGCGAAATCCAAACCGGATGGTTATACGGTCTTCGTCGGCTCCACCAGCGTTTTTTGCGTCAGCCCGTACGTTTACTCCAACCTGTCGTACGATGCGATGCGCGACTTCGTTCCGCTGACCATGGGGACGGCGGGAAATCCGCTGCTGATCGTCAATCCCGGATTGCCGATTACCACGCTGAATGAGTTCGTGGCCTACGCGAGAAAGTATCCTGGGAGGATGTCGTATGGATCCCCCGGAGTCGGCTCCGCGCAGCACTTGGCCATGGAACTGCTGAAGCAACTGACCCACATCGAAGTCACCCACGTGCCGTACAAGAATGCCCCGCAGGTGCTGACCGACCTCATGAGCGGCGAGATCCACGCCACGATCGAGTATGTCGCGGCGACAGCGCAGCACCTGAAGGCCGGCAAGATGCGCGGCATTGTGAATGCCGGTCCGGGCCGGAAACCCGAATTTCCCGACATCCCCACCGCGGCGGAGGCAGGCTTGCCGGCCTTCAATATATTTGCGTGGCACGGATACTTCGCGCCGACCGGAACGCCACCGGAGATCCTGGCAAAGCTCCAGCGCGCGCTCTCCACGGCAATCAAGGACCGCGACTACTCAGCGTGGGCACGGAGCCAGGGTAGCGAGATGGGTGGACAGTCGAGCGCCGAGTTCGCGGAATTCATCAAGTCCGATCGGCAGATCTGGAAGGAGATCGTCAAGAAGGCCGATGTTCGTCTTGAATAGACCGGACTCTAGAATCTCACCGCAGACAAGGGCACACTCATATGCACCCGTAGGGGTGTGAAGCGTAGCAGGCGCAGAGGACGCGAAGGAAATCGAAGGATGATAGTCCTGGGCCCTGGAGTCAGGTAGACGGCTCTCGCCACGACCCGTAAAATGCGCCCCTTCCAATTTCTCCCGGCAAGGCGCTGATCCGCCGCTGCCGGGAAGCCGTTCATGACCGAAATTTCCCGGGAAGTCCTCGCCGAGCGCATAGAGCAGCGGCGGACTTTCGCCATCATCTCCCACCCGGATGCGGGCAAGACCACGCTGACGGAAAAGCTGCTGCTGTTCGCCGGCGCGATCCACATTGCCGGCAGCGTAAAGGCTCGCAAGGCCACACGGCATGCGACCTCCGACTGGATGGAAATCGAAAAGCAGCGCGGCATCTCGGTCGCGAGTTCGGTGATGCAGATCGAGTACAAAGACAAGGTCATCAACCTGCTCGACACCCCGGGCCACCAGGACTTCTCCGAGGACACCTACCGCGTGCTCACCGCGGTCGACGCCGCGCTGATGGTGATTGACGCTGCCAACGGCGTCGAGGCGCAGACTCTGCGCCTGCTGGAGGTCTGCCGCGCGCGTGGTACGCCGATCATCACCTTCATCAACAAGATGGACCGCGAAGTCCGCGAGCCGCTCGACCTGATCGATGAAATCGAGCGCACGCTCGGCATGTCGGCGGTGCCGTTCTCCTGGCCGATCGGCATGGGCAAAAGGTTTCACGGCGTGTACGACCTCGCCGAGGACCGTATCCGGGTGTTCCGACCCGGCGACGACAGGCTGGGCCAGGAGGAGGAAGTGGTCCACGGCCTCGACAATCCCGTCATTCAGGAACGCTTCGGCGATGAACTGATGCGCGCGCGCAACGACATCGAGCTGGTGCGCGGTGCGATGCCGGCGTTCTCGCGCGACGAGTTCCTGGCAGGAAAGCAGACGCCCATTTTCTTCGGTTCGGCCATCAACAATTTCGGTGTCCGCGAAATCCTCGACGCGTTGGTGGAGCTCGCGCCGCCGCCGCAGCCCCGCATTGCCCTGCAGGGGAAAGTGGACGTGCATGACGAGCATTTTTCCGGCGTGGTGTTCAAGATCCAGGCCAACATGGACCCCGCACACCGCGACCGCGTTGTGTTCATCCGGGTGTGCTCGGGCCGCTTCGAGCGCGGCATGCGCCTGAAGGTCCAGCGCACCGGCAAGGAGTTCCGGCCCAACAACGTGGTGTCCTTCCTGTCGCAGCGGCGCGAGCTGCTCGACGAAGCCTACGCCGGCGACATCATCGGCATCCCGACCCATGGCGGCATCCAGCTCGGCGATACGCTGACCGACGGCATCGACCTGCAGTACACCGGCCTGCCCTTCTTCGCGCCGGAAATCTTCCACCTGGTCGAGGTGAAGAACCCGCTCAAGGCCAAGCAGTTGCGCACCGGACTGATGCAACTGGGCGAGGAAGGTGCGATCCAGGTATTCCGGCCGCTGAAGAACAACATCATGCTGCTTGGCGCGGTCGGCAGCCTGCAGTTCGACGTCGCCGCGCACCGTCTGGAGAACGAATACGGGGTCGAGGCGCGCATGTCGCCGGTGCCTTATACCTGCGCACGGTGGGTCTCCGCTGACGATCCCGTTGCCTTCGACAAGTTCGTCGAAGCCAACGCCGGCCGCCTGGCCAAGGACGCCGCCAATGCGCTGGCGGTGCTGACCAACAGCAAGTTCGAAATGAAAGTGGTACAGGACCGCTTCCCCGAAATCCGCTTCCATGCCCAGCGCGAACACGCGGGGCTCATGGCAGACCGCATCGCGGACCTTGCCTAAGGCCTAAGCCCGTAAACCACACCGCAGATGCCGCTGGCGTAGCCCGGAGTTATGGTCGCAGATCGGTACGCCATGGCACCCTTTTAGTCGCGGACGGACGCAGGGAACAGCAAAGAAGGATACGAGGGTACTTTTCCTCACTTCTTAACTACCCTTTTTTACTTTTTGAAACTTTTTCGGCTTCGCTTGCATCCAACCCCGCCACGTCCACCGTATCTCTCTCCGAGCCCCTTCTCGCCTCCCGTACGTGGTGTCTGCCGGGGCCACCTGGGCCGGAATTGGCCACCCTCGCCGCCAAGGCGGGAACCCAAAACCGGTTTTATTTTCAACAATGTAACGAAGAGGAGCTTCACATGAACGCAAAACGTAAAATGGCAAGTGTCGCTGTCGCAGCCGCCGCCGCTGCGATGTTTGCAGCCGGGATGGTCAGCACCGCTACCCAAGCCCAGGAAGTCAAGGTCAAGTGTTACGGCTCCAACGCCTGCAAGGGCAATGGCGGCTGCAAGACCTCGATGAATGCCTGCAAGGGCAAGAACGCCTGCAAGGGCAAGGGTTTCGAGGAAATGTCCGAGAAGGCCTGCGTGGACAAGCTCGGCCGCGCGTAACACCTGCAACTTCCTGCCCTGATCAAGGGACGCCCTCCGGGCGTCCTTTTTTTATGCCAAGCGACGGCCTTCGCCTGTTTTTTTACCCCTGGACCTGCGCTCACCGCAGAGGAAAGCAGGGTCTGGACTGGATACTGCGGCGACGGACCCGCTGCTGGCGATGCGGCTGGATGCTATGAGCAACGGACTCCCTCATAACGGTATTGCACATCGGTTCTCCCTCTGCGTGCTTTCCTTCGCGTCCTTTGCGTCCTCCGCGGTGGGAGTTGGGGTTTCCGGGCGGACAGCTACTGTCCGACCAAGTCCCGACCATGACACCTGACCGCCATACTGCCGCTCGACCGAAGCAAGCCACATAAGCTCGGATTTTTTGTGCCGCAACAGGAGCTTCGGCGGATATACTCATGCTGTCGAAACCGGGATTTCCGGTTCAGGAGAATGCAATGGGCGACATGAAATTCGAGGAACGTGCCGGCTTCAAGTCGATGAAGGAGAGCACGAAGCAGGACTGGGACATCATCGTGGCCAAGCACCAGCCCTTCGCGCGCGACCTGCCAGGCCGGATCCTGGCGCACTTGAAGCTGCTCGGCGGCGACTCCGGCGGCTTCGCCGTCGACCGCCTGCAGCACTCCCTGCTGACTGCCACCCTGGCGCACAAGGGCGGCGAGGATGAGGAATACGTGGTCTGCGCGCTGTTGCACGACATCGGCGACACCCTGGGATCCTGGAACCACCCGGATGTTTCGGCCGCGATCCTGAAGCCCTTCGTGTCAGAGGCCAATCACTGGATGGTGGAAAAGCACGGCATTTTCCAGGGCTACTATTTCTTCGAACACATCGGCCTCGACCCCCAAATGCGCGATCAGTTCCGCGGCCACCCGCATTTCATCCGCACCGCCCGGTTCTGCGAGATCTACGACAACCCCGCCTTCGATCCGAACATGGAATGCGCGCCTCTGGAGTTCTTCGAACCCATGATGCGCAAGGTGTTCTCGACGCCGAAAAACTCGATTTATAAGGATACGTGTCACGCCGATAAGGTGTGACAAACAGGCGCGAGGCACCAGGCACGAGGGTCCAGTTCAGCGCTTTAACTCTCGCGCCTGGTGCTTGGTGCTTGGTGCCTGGAGGCGCACTCGCGCCTCTTCGTATTCCCTGCGCAACCGCTCCACCAATTCCCGCACCGGCGGCGCATCGTCGATGTTGCCCACGCCCTGCCCCGCCCCCCAGATCTCCTTCCAGGCCTTCGGCTTGTCGCGATCCGTGCCGAAATTCATCTTGTTCTTGTCCACCGCAGGCAGGTTGTCCGGGTCGAGGCCGGCCGCGACGACGCTGGGCTTCAGGTAGTTGCCGTGCACGCCGGTGAAGAAAGGCGTGTAGAGGATGTCGGCCGCCCTGCTCTGCTGGATCATCTGCTTGTAAGCCTCCGGCGCATTCGCTTCCTGACTGGCGATGAAGCGGGTGCCGATGTAGGCGAAATCCGCCCCGATCGCTTCTGCCGCCAGGATGCCCGCGCCGTCCGTGATGGCGCCGGACAGCGCGATCGGCCCCTTGAAAAAACGCCGCATCTCGCGCACCAGCGCGAACGGGCTGAGCATGCCGGCGTGGCCGCCGGCTCCGGCGCAGACCAGGATCAGTCCGTCCACGCCCGCTTCAAGTGCTTTCTCGGCGTGCCTGACGTTGATCACGTCATGGAAAACGACGCCGCCGTACGCATGCACCCGATTCACCACGTCATCGGGCGCGCGCAGACTGGTGATGATCATCGGCACCTGGTGGCGAACGCACGCGTCGAGGTCGCTGTCCAGTCTGTCGTTCGACTGGTGGATGATCTGGTTGACGGCGAACGGGGCGACCTTCGCGCCGGGATGCGCGCGGCGATGGCTTTCTAGCCCGGATTTTATTTTTTCCAGCCATTCGTCGAGGACCTCCGCCGGACGCGCATTCAGGGCCGGGAAGGAACCGATGATGCCGCTGACGCACTGGCCGATGACCAGGTCCGGGTTGCCGACGATGAACATGGGCGCGCCGATGACCGGCAGCGACATTTGGCTCTTCAGTTTTTCGATCAGGGACACTTGCACCTCCGCAGCAACAGCCGCGTAACCTGCCTGTGAGCGCGTGATGCGTCAAGCACATCGCACGCGGCACTTGAGCATCGCGCCGCGCTTCGGGTAAGGTGCAGACCCATGGGCCGTTTCCCGCCGTTACAGATCGCCCTGCTTGCCCTCGGCTGCAGCCTGATTCTCACCTCCGTTTTTCTCAATCGCATCGCCGAGCGCTGGGAAAACCACCTCTATCCGAACGCCGTGCACTGGCAGAACCTGCGCATCGTGCCGACGGGCAACCAGAAGATCGTCGTGCCGGGCGAAGACATCCTGGTGGTGAAGGACGCGGACGCGCGCCTTACCCTGTTCCGCCGGGCCAACGACACACTGACGCCGGAGTCCATGGTGAAGGAGTTGTGCCGGCGCGACGGCTGCATCCGCTCGACGATTCCAGCCGGCGACGAAGACCGCGCGGTGGCGACTTACAAGATGCGCGGTGCATCGATGCAGATCGTGCTGATGCGCCTTGGCGGCGGCGCGGTGTGGATCGAGTACAAAGGCTCGCCCGAAGGCCTTGCGAGTTTCGACAAGCTGATCGAGTCGGTAGCGACGCAACTGGCGGAACGCCAGACTCGCGGTCCCGGCTAGTACTCTGGCCTAAGCCTTGAACCACGGACCTGGACTGGGACGAAACAAGACTGCAAAGCAAAACGGGCACCTCGCGGTGCCCGTCGTCTTTTGCCGCGCTGTCCTGCTGTCAGGCGAAGGCGCGGTTCTTCCGGCCGCGGCGATCTGCAAAACGGCGTTCGGGGAAGGCAACGGCCATTTCGGCGTCCCGGCGATCGCTGGCGCGCATATTGGCTGTGACTTCGTCGGCAGGTTCCGCCGGGGTGTAAGCCTTGAAGGCGGTATGCAACGCCTGATTGAGCAGTTGCAGGCTGCGCTTGGCCGCCATCATCACGCGCATCTGGCTTTTCTCGGTCGTCGCGTACTGCTTGACGATTTCCATCGCAATCTTGGGGTGTTCGTCGTCGTAGAGGGCGTGCTCCTTCATCCACTTGTAGGTGCGCGGATTCATGTCCACGCCCGGCTTGCCGCGATAGGATTCGAAGCCTGCAACAACATTCCGCGCGAGGTCGCCAGTAATGCCTTCGATGGCGAAACTGGTTGCCGCGACCGCCTCGGCCAGCGAACCCTTGGTATTGATGAACCACAACCAGTCGGTCAGGGACTGCACGTCGCGCAGCACCGGCCTGCTGCCTTCGGCGACATCGAGCATGTCCTCGCGCTTGAGGCCGAAGCCAACACCCATCCAGATCCAGTGTTCGGCGTGCGTCTTCTCGACGCGGATATTGTCGATCAGGAAGGATCGCGAGTGGTCGTCCTCGACCTTGATCAGCGCTTCGGCGAGGAACTTGGGAAACGCATGGATGAACGGATAAACCTGCAGGATCCAGCCTTGCATCTCGGGAACGCTCATGGTCCCCGACCCCACGGACTTGGCCCATTCGCTGTTGAGCAGTTCGTCCCAATAGGGTTTGAGATAGCCGTTCATCGAATCGACCCACGGCGGGGAGGACACCTCGTCTATCTCCTTCATCGATCCCATGCTTTTTCTCCTGTTGAGTCAGAACACCGAAGCTGTTGGACCCCGCCGCACCACTACCCCGATCGACACGGCAGAACAAAAATTTTACGTGCAGCCGGAAGATGACCAATGCCGTTTCGTAAGTCAAATCTCACACTTTGATAGGTTTGACGAATAGTTGTTTTTCTTCAATGGTCTGCAGATGATTGGGTGGCATAATCGTCATCAAAAGAGCATGGCGATGCAACAGGTCAGGGGCACAATTGCTGGGGGACGATCTGTGTCCCTGACTCGCCCTCAGGATTCTCCCAAGGGAGCGGACGCCCTTTTTCGTCGAACCACGACTGCAACCGGGGAAATCGCCTTGATAGCGGAGACAACCGATGTATGCCGGCCGCCCTAAGCGGCGCCTGCCGCCACCTTGAGTCGCGGGCCAAAGGGTCGCGGCTTCGCCACACCGTATCCCTGAGCGTAGTCGACCCCGATCTGGCGCAGCGCTGCGATGATCCGCTCGCCGTCGGCGAACTCGGCGATGGTCTGCTTGCCCATGACGTGACCGACGTTGTTGATGGCTTCCACCATTGCGCGATCGATCGGATCGTCCGCCATGTCCTTGACAAAGCCACCGGCGATCTTGAGGTAGTCGACCGGCAGGTGCTTGAGGTAGGCGAATGAAGACATGCCGGCGCCGAAGTCGTCCAACGAGAAGCGGCAGCCGAGCGCGCGCAGCTCCTGTATGAAGTACGCCGCCTTGTCCAGGCGGGCAATGGCCGCGGTTTCGGTGATCTCGAAGCAGATCGACTGGTACCGCACGCCGAAACGGGTGAACTGCTCGCGGACGAACTCGAGGAAGCGGTCGTCGGCGATGGAAGCGCCCGACAGGTTGATGGCGTAAACGTCAAGCGCTTCGCCGCGCAAGTCCGCCTGCTCGCGGGCGATGATCGCCAGGGCGTTGCGAATCACCCAGCGGTCGATCGACGGCATCAACCCGTAGCGTTCGGCCGCGGGGATGAAGGCCATCGGCGGCACGATTTCGCCCTTTTCGTCGAGCATGCGGATCAGCAGTTCGCAGTGGCTGCCCTTGTTCGCGCCGCCGAGCGCGACGATGTCCTGCGAATAGAGCACGAAGCGGTCTTCGTCAAGGGCCTTCTGGAGGCGCCCCACCCACTCCATTTCACCGTGCCGCATGGACAATTCGCTGTCCTCGCGGTGATAAACCTGCACCCGGTTGCGGCCCTTTTCCTTGGCCATGTAGCAGGCCGCGTCGGCCGCGCTCAGCACGTCCGCTATGGTGAACAGACCGTCCTCCACGTTGACCACGCCGATGCTGACGCCGATGGTGAACGAACGGTTCTCCCAGGCGAAGTGAAACTCTATGACCGTCTGGCGCAACTCGTCGGCGATGCGCAGGGCATTCTCCGAGGAACAATTCTCGAGCAGCACGCCGAACTCGTCCCCGCCCAGCCGCGCAAGCGTGTCGCCTTCGCGCAGGCGGCGCTGCAACACGGCACTGACCTGGCGCATGAGCTGGTCGCCGGCCGCATGGCCCGAGGTATCGTTGACCACCTTGAACTGGTCGAGGTCCAGGTACATGACGGCGTGATGGCGGCCTATCTGGGCCGAACTCTTGAGGGCAAGGGACAAGCGCTGCTCGAACTCGGTACGGTTGATCAGGCCGGTCAGCGCGTCGTGACTCGCCTGGTAGGAAAGCTTGGCGGCGTACTGGCGCTCTCGGCTGACGTCGTGAAGCACCAGCACGACACCGGTGATCTCGCCGGAGCGGGCGCGGATCGGCGCGGCCGACTGCACGATGGGAATTTCGGTGCCGTCATTGCGCAGCAGCAGCATGGTGGCGGCGGTCTCGACGTTGCGCTCCTCGCGCAGCACCATTTCGATTGGGCTGGGCGCGGGCTGGCGGGTGGTCTCATGGACCATGCGGAATATCGCCTGCAGCGGCAGGCCGCGCGCCGAGTCCGCTGTCCAGCCGGTCAGATCCTCGGCCACCGGGTTGAGGTACTCCACCCAGCCGTCGTCGTCGGTCGTGATGACGCCGTCGGCGATCGAAGCCAGCGTGACCTGGGCTCGCTCCTTCTCGGCGAACAGTTCCGCCGCCGCCAGCCGGCGGTCGGTGATGTCGGTAATGGCGCCGGCCATGCGTTTCGCCCGGCCGTCGGCGTCGCGTATCGACTGTCCGCGCGAGCGGAACCAGCGGAAGTCACCCGCCTTGGTCTGCAGACGCACCTCGATGTCAAACGGAGCACTCTTCATCAGGTGCGCCTCGAACGCCGCCTCCGTGGCAGACCTGTCATCTTCGTGCAGGCGCGACATCAGGGCCTGCATGGTGTTTTCCATTTCGATGTCGCGCAATCCGAGCAACTGCTTGAAGCGGGGCGAGTAGTACACTTCCGAGGTATCAATATCCCAGTCCCAAAGCCCGTCGTTGCTGCCCGTCACGGCGAGGTTGAAACGCTCCTGGCTCAGCTTGAGCGCTTCCTCTGCTTCCTCCCGCCGGCGCACCATGCGCTGCGAAAGATAGATGCCCAGGGGAATGAGGGTGAGCGCCGCGGCAAAATTACCGATGACGAGCAGGGTCTGGGTGGTGCGACCGGCGTCCCCCAGCGTCTTGGTGAACCGGTCCTCCAGCGGAGTGAGCTTGGCGTCTATCGCGAAGACCGTCTGGATGATCGCCTGGATTCTTTCCACGGAGGGTTCACCGGAGGTCACTTCCCGGCGCAGGTCTTCCGCGGTCAAAATCAGTTCGTCGATGTGCTTGTCGCCCTGTTCCCAGACCCGCACCACTTCCTCGATCATTGGCGTGTTGCGGAACCGGCGGTACAGCTTGATCACGTGCGGAATGTCGTCCGGGTGGGTGCGGCCCTCAATCAGACCCTGCCAGGCCACAGCGTAGTCGGGGTCGGGCTTCTCCATTTCCTCGCGCGCCTTACGGTCCCCGACCGGAACCACCATCATCTCGCGGTACTTCTGGTAATGCGCGTCGTCGCGGGTCTCGGCGTAGCGCAAGAGATGGAAAACCCCGGTCTTCTGAGCCTTCGACCAGAGGCTCTCGCCTTCCGAGTACGCGCGAACGGCGACGAGAGTGCTCATGCTCTCCGCCGACAGCCAGATGAGCACCATCACGATCACCAGGAAGGGCCAGATGATGAGCAGCAGGCGTTGGCTGACAGGGAAAAAGCCGGCCAGCCTGCCTATGCCGCCGCGCGAGCGCAGCCTGCGTTTGTTGTCAGTCGATTCGATGGTCGTAACCCGCGTGTGTCTTTTCCAGAGATCCCGGGCGCTCGTGCCTAACCGAAACCGTTCTGCCTAGGCGAGCGCTTGTTGCGTCCCCCTGTGGGACGGACCGGGATTTCGTCATTACACAACCAGAAGCAATTTCTGACATTTTGGCCCTATTCCACGGATTTTTCTACATAAATTACCTGTAGATAGACCCTTGGGCGGGCTATTTGAATGGCAGGGAGAGCTCGGCCATGACCGCCGCAACCGGCTCGATGTCGCGGACCAGGCCGACCGACTGGCCCGCATACAAGGCAAAAACCTCGATTTCCCCGGTCGCTCCCTGCATCGGAGCGGGCACGTCGTAGCGCTTGATCGGCCTGCCATCCGGAAACGCACCGATCACCTCCCCTTCACGGGGCCGGCTTCCGGAAGGGGGGCGCCCCGCCTGTTCCCACCTTTCCATGGTCGAATTGCGCAGGGCGCGGTGCGGCGCATGCGGCCAGCCGCCGTCGAACAGCGACGTGTATTCGGTATCGGTTGCGGCGGCGGATACCAGCAGTTTTTTGAATTCCTCATGGGCCCCGGATTCGTGTGTCGCCAGGAAGCGGGTTCCCACCCATACGCCCTCGGCACCGAGCGCGAGTGCGGCGCGCACGCCCCGCGCATCGGCGATTCCACCGGCCGCCACCACCGGAACGCCGCACCGCATCGCAAATCAGGGGCACCATCACCATGGTGGAAACGGTGGACCAGACGTGTCCGCCAGACTCGACGCCCTGGGCGACGAGGATGTCTGCGCCCTGGCCGGCCGCGCGGCGTGCCTCCTCCGGCGTGGCGACGGTCTGAATGATCAACGCGCCGCCATCCTTGGCCTTGCGCACGTAGGCAGCCGGGTCGCCCCAGAAAAAGGAAATCGCCTGCACGCCTTCCGCGAGCGCAATCTCGAGACGCTCGTGCTGGTTGAGGGACATCGCGAGGTTCACCGCGATCGGACCACTCGTCAGGGCGCGTGTCGCGCGGATTTTCTCGCGCATCACATCCGGAGCGTCCCAACTGGTTCCGAGCATGCCCAGTCCGCCGGCGTTGGTGACGGCAGCGGCCAGTTCCGGCGACGCGGTGCGCCCCGGGCATCGCTCGGCGTTGTTTGCGGCGTATCATCCGTTTCATGGAGGTCCCTATGAACACTCGATT
>Ga0163151_10000123_pt1 | contig 130742 bp, 124 predicted proteins | sample OliLakLV19MP5IB2_FD_145596 | JGI IMG/M metagenome (GOLD analysis project Ga0163151, IMG submission 145596) | Freshwater microbial mat bacterial communities from Lake Vanda, McMurdo Dry Valleys, Antarctica - Oligotrophic Lake LV.19.MP5.IB-2 | ecosystem: Environmental > Aquatic > Freshwater >...
ACGCCTTGACGGAACCAGCTTCTTGCCAAAGGTGATCTATGGGATAAAATTCAAAGACGGCATCGAGGAAACAGCAGCGTCGCTCAATTCTCAAGCCGAAGTCGCCGCCGCTTGATCCGTCAGCGCGTCACCAAGATTCGGCTATAGCTCGCCACCCCGCCCCGGCAAAAGAGGGAGGCCGCCTCACTTGGCGAACCGCTTGCTCGGTAGAAAGCGGCCAGAGGCTGACGCGGCTGCTTGCCGGCTCGCCCTCGCCGGAGGCTGCGAATTCAGGAGACTGAACGCCGCCAATGCGTTTCGCGCCCTACCAATCTCCGCGACAGGATCCGTTGCATAGTTCGCCGGTGCATGTTCAGACGCCGGGCCGCTTCGCTAACATTGCCGCCGCAGTCCTCAAACACCCGTTCAATGTGAAGCCACCTCACCTCACCAGGCTCAAGCACATGTGTCCGCGGCAGGGGTACACCTGGGGGCGCAAGCAGGATTGTTCGCTATCTCATCCGATCCACGGGTTTTACAAGACAATCCCATGCACCGGAGCACACCGCGATTACAGCACAGGGAATGTTACCGTAACCAGAGAGTGTGATTGCGCGAGCGCTAGGCTGCAGTTCGTGCAGGTCTGAAAGTACGTCAAGTCCGGAGCCGTCGCCGAGACTGTGACTCGGAAGCGCGCTTTCGCATTTCGCCTACGCAGGAACGTCCGCCTCAAGGCGCTGCACCAGTCTCGCGCCCTGCGCCGTGACCGCTCCGCCCATGAACACGAGCGCGCGAACGACGGGCACGCAAGGCTCTCCCGCTAGCTTGCTTTCGAGCCTACGGACTCTGGCCGCAACTTCCGGACGATTTCCCCATGCCGCGTCCGCGTCAGGGCGTACGCGGCAAACATCAGCAGCGACACAAACGCGAGGACAGCGGGCCCCGGCCCCCAGATCAGGACGAGCCGGGACTGCAAGTCGACGGGCAGATTCGCGCCGATCGTCTGGCCGATGTCCTTGGGAAACCGGATAAGATCGAGCGCAACGCCTGCAACCATAACACCAAGCCCGCTCGCCGCCTTGCCGGCGAATCCAAGGCCCGCGAAGTAAAGGCCCTCTCGGCGACGGCCAAACAGATGCTCATGCTCGTCGGCGGCGTCGGCCATCATCGAGGGATAGGCGATCGAAACAAAGCCCACGCCGATGCCGGCGACGAACGAGTTGACCTGCATGGGCGCAAGGGCTGCGTCCCCCAGCGGCCAGTACGCGCCCGCGAGCATTGCGCCCTGAAGGACCAGCCAGTTCGCGATCAGCATCGCAAAGCCGACAATGACCACGACCTTCTTCTCCATGAGCCGCTCCAGCGTGGGCGCGCCCGAAACACCCAGAAGAATGCCGAAAAGATAGGCGTAGCCAATGAACTGGATCGTCTCGCTCTTCAGCTGCCAGACAAACACAAAGGCATGGTTGTTCAGGCTTGCGTTCAGCCCGATGGCGAGGAAAACGACGACTGCGGAAAAGAAGAGAATCCGAAACGACTTGTTGGCGAATACCTCCACGAGCTCGCCAGGAAGCCTCTTCAGCATCGAGCCCACGACCTGTTCCGGTTGAGGAAGCTTCGTCGCATATCGGTAGACGCCTGCGCAGCACAGGGCCGTGCAGACGAAGAGAAGCCCAGCCACCGACCAGCCGAACCCGGGATAGCCCTCCGGCCGTTGCAGCCGTCCTTCGGCGAAGAACACGGTGTAGCCGACTGCGGTTATCGCCACGCCCGCGAGGATGCCCGCCATGGCGCGGTAGACGACAATACGCGTGCGTTCGGCGGGATCGGTCGCCATCTCGGCGCCAAGAGCAATGTAAGGCACATTGAAAAGGGAAATGAAGGTTCTTGCCGCCGTCGATGTGGCCGCAAGCCAGCAAAAAAGCGCCATGTCCCCGAGGCCTGCAGGCGGCGAGAACAGGAGGCCAATGGAAATCGCAAGCAGCGGCACGGCCGCAATCATCAGCGGCAGTCTGCGGCCCATGCGGGACTTTATGTTGTCGGACCACGATCCGACGACTGGATCCACGAAGGCGTCAAAGGCCAGGCTCACTGCCAAGGCGGCGCCGACAAGCAAGCCCGACAGGCCAAGGGCGACCGAATAGTAGAAGAAGATAAAGCCAATGGCGGCGTCGAACCCGCCGCTCTGCGCGACCTGCCCCAAACTGTAGAACACCTTCACGGGTACGGAAGGTTTGAAGCTCGTCGCTGCGGAGGCCGGCGCGGCCGAGGTTTCCGCGATGGCCAATGGGCGCCCCCCCTATTTTTGAAAGCAAACCTATCGAGACGTCGCCCGATCGCAAGCCCCCCGACGTCGCCCCCTTAGTTGGACCTCAAGATACTCTTTACGCCGACGCGAGACCGCGCAGGTACCGCAGGCTCGTCTCCACGCTCGGCCAGTAAGGCGCCGGGGGCGCGTCGTGCTCCACAAAAAAGTGCTCCACGCCGACCGACCGCCCTGCAGCGATCAACGCTGGAAAATCAAGCGTGCCGCTGCCCACGTCCGCCATTTTGCCGTCAGGTGCCATGTCCTTAAGATGCAGGAGCTTCACACGCGCGCCGAGCGTCTCGATCATCGCCTGCGGATCTTCACCGCCTCTCTTGAGCCAATAGACATCCAGCTCAAAATGGATGAGCGCGGGATCGGACTCGCCGAGCAGCACGTCGAACGGCCGAAAGCCGCGCGACCGATCGAACTCAAAATGATGATGGTGGTATGCGACGCGGACGTCGCCCGCATCACGGGCGCGCCGGGCGAACGCGGTGAGTTCCGAAACGACAGCCCGCCAGTCGGCGCCCTCCGGATTCACAAAGGGAAGAACAATGAAACGGCAGCCCAGGACCTTCGCCGCGTCGAGCACACTACCGGGCTGCGCCGTCATCTCGGCGAGCCCCACATGCATCGAGGGGCTTTCAAGGCCGATCTCCCTCATCCGCGCCGCGAGCGGCGCGAAATCCGTTTCAGGCGGCGCCGCGACCTCGATCGAATCGTACCCGACCTGGCGGATGCGCTCCAGCGTGCCGATCGGGTCCACGGCAAACGCATGACGCAGCGTGTAGAGCTGGAGACCGATGCGCTTCAAGGCAAAGCTCCCTCTTCAAGAAGATCGGCCGCGTGATGGGCCCCGCGCGCCGACAGCGCCATGTATGTCAGCGATGGATTCATGGACGCACTCGACGTCATCACAGCGCCATCGCTGACGAACAAGTTGGCGACATCGTGGGCCTGGCCCCATCCATTGAGAACCGAGGTTGCAGGATCGCGCCCCATGCGCGCGGTGCCCATCTCGTGGATGCGGTCGCCGGGCGGGCTCATATAGGCGCTCGCCTCTTCCCATGACGTGATCTCCACGCATCCCGCCACCGCAAGCATCGCTTCGGCGTCACGGGCAGCTTCGCGCATCATCCGCGCTTCGTTGGGACCATGGGCTGCGGCGATGACGGGCACGGGGATCCCCCAGGCGTCGACCCGGCCCGCAGAGAGCGTCAACCGATTGTCCGGATTGGGCAGCACTTCGCCGAACGGCAGAAGGGAGAAGACCCAGACCTTCTTGCGCGGAGCGGCTTCAGCGTCATCGCGCTGCGACTCCGGCCACCGTCGCTTGTGCGCGGCCCCCTGCATGCCAAAGCCCCGCAAAAAGGATTTCTCCCCCTCCGTCACGTTGGCGTAGCGGGGAATGTAGATGCCCGTTGGCCGGTCGGCCTGATCGTCGTGCGCGTCCTCAAAGCCCGGGAAACGCCCAACGACCGGCTTGCAACTCACATGATCCATGAGATTGCGGCCGACTTGGTCGCTGCTGTTGGCAAGCCCGCGCGGAAAGGCCTCGGACCTCGAGTTCAGGAGGATTGCGGCGGTGTTGATCGCTGAGGCGTTCAGGAAGACGAGGCGGGCTTGGTAGACCTCAGCCGTCTTGCTCAGCCGGTCGATGACCCGCACGCCTGACACGCGCGCGCGGACCGGATCGTAAACGACGCTTTCAACAATCGCGTCCGTAAAAACCGTCAGATTCCCTGTAGCCCGCGCGGCAGGCAGGGTCGCCGCCTGCGACGAGAAATAACTGCCCAGCGGACAGCCGTGATGGCACCGCACATGCTGCTCGCAGCGTTTGCGGCCAAGATCGGTCTGCTGCTTGGTCACGCGGCTCAGGTTGGCCGTGCGCCCCATGATCATCCGCCGCGTGGGGAACGCCGCTTCAATCCGGTCCCTCGCCACCTCTTCGACACAGTTGAATGGGAACGGCGGAAGAAAATCTCCGTCCGGCAACTGGGGAATGTCGTCGAATCCGCCGCTGATGCCCGCGAACGCTTCGACATGATCGTACCATGGCGCTACGTCGTCGTATCGGAGCGGCCAGTCAACGCCATGGCCGTCCCTCTGATTGGAGGTGAAGTCGTCTGGCGCCCAGCGATAGGACTGGCGGCCCCACGTCAGGGACCGCCCGCCGAGCTGGTAACCGCGAATCCAGCGATAGGGTTTTCCCGGCGCCGTTTCGTAGGGGTGCTCGTGCTCGCTCGCCCAGAACATCTTGTTCGAATTGAACAGCGCATAGCCGACACTTTCGTAAAACGGGTAGTGCAGCGCGCGCTCCTCCGCCGGCACCTGATCGTCGCGTCGCCTTATCTTTGCGGCCTCATCATGACTGTAGCCGACGCCGTGCTCCACATTCGGACCGCGCTCCAGCATGAGCACCTTGAGCCCGCGTTCGCACAGCTCCTTGGCCACCCAGCCACCGCTGATGCCCGATCCCACCACGATTGCGTCGAATGCCATGACACCTATCCAGACGACGGATTGCCTGGCGCCGGCTCAAACAGCGCAATGGCTCGCCGTAATGCCGCAATCGGATCTCCACGCGGCACGAACTCGTGACCAACCCACCGGTCATATCCAAGATGGCGCAGTAAGCCCGCGATGGCCCGCCAATTGATTTCCTGCTGATCGTCGAGGTCGCGCCGCCCCGGCGCGCCAGCGGTGTGCACATGGCCGATCAGGTGGAAGTTGGCCTTGATCGTGCGGCTGAGGTCGCCTTCCATCAACTGCATGTGATAGCCATCATAGAGCAGCGTCAGCGTCGGCGAACCAATTTGGCGCACGATCTCCGCGCCGAACGCGGTGCGGTCACACTGATGGCCGGGATGATCGACCTTGCTGTTCAACAGCTCGAGCAGCAGCCGGACGCCGGACGCCTCGGCGTGTGCGACAAGCGGCGCCAGACCGTCCACGCACGCGCTGATCGCGGGACCATCCGCCCCATCGCCGAAACGGCTGCCTGCAAACACGATCACCGCATCCACGCCGCCAGCCGCGGCCGCGTCGATCTTGCGGCGCACGTCCTCCGTCAGAGCGGCGTGGCGTGCAGGATCGTTGAAGCCCTCTTCGAGCTTGTGGCCGCTTACGGTGACTAGCGACAAGCCAAGATCACGCGCCAGGCGCCAGTGCGCTTCCGGCAGCATTTCCACACCCTGCGCGCCGGCGTCCGCCGCCGCCCGCAAGAAAGCTGCCGGCTCCACCTCCTTGCCTAGGGTGAACGACCACCAAGCGAAGCTCTGCCGCATCACCCCACACCCTCTCGCAGGAAAACCCAGCGCCCCTCAGATGCGGCGCTGCGCACCGCCGCATCAATGAAGCGCATCCCTTCCACGCCGTCCTCAATACCCGGCAACATCCGCGCATGGCTGCGCGGCTCCCGTCGCTCCTTGTGAGCGCGCACAAGCTCGGCGGCGTCCGCATAGATCTGGGCAAAGCCCTCAAGATACCCTTCCGGATGGCCGGCGGGGATGCGCGTCGCCGCCTCAGCCGCCGCAGAAAGCCCCGGCCCGCCACGGCGCAACATCTGCGGCGCTTCTCCAACCCGCGTGAAGCGCAACATATCCGGGTCCTCCTGAGACCACTCCAGGGCGCCATCCTCGCCGTAGAGCCGAAGACGCAGCGCGTTCGCCGCGCCAATGGCCACCTGGCTCGCCCAAAGCTGGCCGCGCGCGCCGCCCGACCAGCGCAGGCGCAGCTGCACATCGTCATCAAGTCTGCGGCCTGGCACAAAGCGGGACGTTTCGGCGCTCACGGCCTGCGCCCCCGCGCCTGTCACAAACGCGGCGAGGTGGTAGACGTGGGTGGCGATATCGCCAAGCGCGCCGCCAGCGCCCGCGCGACCGGGGTCGCCGCGCCAGTCAGCCTGCTTGTGGCCCGGGAGATCGCGCGCAAGCCAATCCTGCGCATACTCGGCCTGCACAACACGAATGGCGCCGAGGGCGCCGTCTGCCACCATGGCGCGCGCCTGACGCACCATCGCATAGCCGCTGTAGTTGTGCGTGAGCACGAACGGCAGGCCCGTGCGTTGCACTGCGTCGGCAAGATCGTGCGCATCTTCGAGCGTGGTCGTAAGCGGCTTGTCGCAGATCACCGCGATGCCGGCGTCGAGAAACGCGCGTGCAGGAGCGTGGTGCATATGGTTCGGCGTCACGATGGCGACCGCATCGATCCTGTCGGCGCGTGCTGACTCTGCAGCCGCCATCTGGCGCCAATCGTCGTAACAGCGGTCTGGCACAAGGCCGAGCGAATGCGCGAACGCCCGCGAGCGCGCGGGATCGGCGCTGAAAGCGCCGGCCGTCAAAGTCCACCGATCGTCGAGCCGCGCGGCCATACGGTGCACCCCGCCGATGAAGGCGCCTTCGCCGCCACCGATCATGCCGAGCTGGAGGCGCCCCTCAGCGCTCAAGGCCAAGCATTCTGCGGTTGGCGGCCGCATCCACGTCGGTCGCCAAGAAGTCATCAAAGCTCTTGCCGGTGACCTGGATGATGTGATCGCGAATGAACGGCGCACCTTCACGAGCCCCATCGATCGGGTCCTTGAGCGCGCACTCCCATTCGAGCACCGCCCAGCCGTCATAGCCGTACTGCGCGAACTTCGAGAAGATCGCCCGGAAGTCGATCTGACCATCGCCCAGCGAACGGAAACGCCCCGCGCGCTCTTTCCAGCTCTGGTAGCCGCTGTAAACGCCCTGGCGACCGCTCGGCCGGAACTCCGCGTCCTTGACGTGAAACATCTTGATGCGATCGTGATAGAGATCGATGTAGGCGAGGTAATCGAGCTGCTGCAGCAGGAAATGGCTGGGATCGTAGAGCAGGCAGGCGCGCGGATGATGATCCACGCGGTCCCAGAACATCTCGACCGTCGCGCCATCGAACAGGTCCTCGCTGGGATGCACTTCGTAGCAGAGATCGACGCCAGCCTCGTCGAATGCATCCAGTATCGGTCGCCAGCGACGCGCCAGTTCGTCAAACGCCTCCTCGATCAGGCCGGCCGGGCGCTGCGGATACGGATAGAAGTAGGGCCAGGCCAGCGACCCGGAAAACGTAACATGCGCATCGAGCCCCAGGCGACGTGACGCCTTGGCGCCCAGCAAGACCTGCTCCACCGCCCACGCCTGGCGCGCCGTGGGGTTACCGCGCACGGCCTGCGGCACGCCGGCGTCGAACATCGCATCGTACGCGGGGTGCACAGCCACCAACTGGCCCTGACTGTGCGTCGACAGCTCGGAGATCTCGACCCCGGCGTCCGCAAGGATGCCGCGCACCTCATCGCAATACGCGTCGCTCTCCGCGGCGCGCTTGAGGTTGAACAGGCGTCTGTCCCAGGTCGGGATCTGAACGCCCTTGTAGCCGAGCCCTGCAGCCCAGCGCGCGATAGCGCCAAGGTCGTTGAACGGCGCCTCATCGCCTGCGAACTGCGCCAGAAAAATGCCAGGTCCCTTCATTGACTCCCCATCGCGCTCACGCACGACCGCGATGATGGACCGCGATCCAGAGGAACTGCCGCCCCTTTATGAGTCATCATGCGGCAAACGTACCGCTTTGCAACGGCCGCCCCCCATCATGCGGGCGGCGGCCGGACGGCGGGAAAGCCGGGAGGCAGATAAGGCAGACTAACCCTGCTATCCACGGTCATCTTACGAGTGACTGGAGAGGGCCAGAGGCGTGAGTACGTAACCCTCCCATGGAATGTCCGTTGTCGCGTCCATTCGAGCCGGAGAGTTTCAACTGTTCCTGCCCCAGAACGGACCTCGCTTGCCTGAGGGTTTCAAAGTCTCCCGCCACTAACCGTGCTCTGGGATTCAACCCACCTGCGGCAGGGGCTTGCGCGCCGACGCTTGGGCGCTCGACCGCTCGACCGCTCAGGTCATCTGAAGTGTGCGACGTCGAATTCCTCTCAAAGTGCTAGTTTTCCGCTGCGAGCGACCAGTTGGCCTCCATACTGCTTTCGACGAGCTTCTGAATCTCGCCCCTATCCCAACCAGCACGCTGGGCGTGGACGAGCAGCAGTGAGGCAGTCTGCTGACCGCGGCGCGGATCAGTAGCCATCGCGCGCTGAGACCACGCCCGACAATACTCATAGTAGGCGCGGTCATCGAATGTGACCGCTTCGACGCCGCCAGACAAAGGAACCGAGCCACGGCCGGTCGGGCACCCCAGCGCGTCGCCAAGCGCGCCGTTCTCAAGCCATCCGGAAAGCATGACTGAGGCGCGCGCACGCCTAACGAGATCATTGATCTCGTCCGGCGGCGCTTCTCCCCGTCGCTCCACGAGCCGGATGAAACTTTCGAAGGCCAGCCGCGCGTCTTTGGGTGCGCCAAGTCGCAGAAAAGCGTCCGCCGCCACAAGGTGGATGGAACCACCCTGAAACTTGGCAGAGATGTCCCCGCCCCACGCCATAGCCGTGCGCCACTGCTGGAGCGCTGAAGCGCTATCGCCAGTAGCTTCCGTCGCCAAGGCGATCTGCATACCGATGGTGTGGTCGCGTCGCTGCCCTAGATATTCGCGCAGGGTTGCAAGGGCGCCCAACGCCGACGATCAATGTCGAATGGCACAGCGAAGCTGCGCCCTCGCTGGCCCATGATACGCGATCTTCAAATTGGCGCGGCGCCATACGAACGAGAGCGCGAAGCCCAGCAATGCTTTTCGGCTTACGCAAGCGTTCTCGCAGCCTTTGGGCTTGCATCCAGCCCCCGAAACCCGCCGCCACGAAGAAGGAGCGCCCGTCAACCTGACCGCCCGCCAAACTTCGTGCTTGGCCTTCTTCCAGCGATGCAACACATTGCTCAAGATTGGCGCGGCCGAACACGCGGGCGGAGAGCCGATTCATTGTTCCGCCCGGCAGGGGTATGCTCGCCACGCCAAGAGGCGTCAGTGTCTCTATCGCAGCATGGGCGGTGCCGTCGCCGCCGACGATGGCGATCGCCCGGGGTTCGGCGCGCGCCGCCTCGATTAAGCACTCGCCAATGTCATGACGATCAGTGGTGACAACCCGAGACAGATCTGAGGGGCCGCAACGGCTCATGAGCTGACGCAGCGCCTCTGGCCCCAGTTTGCGCACGCGTCCCGCATCCGCGTTGATGACGACGATGAGGCCCTCCCCCGCGCTAACGCCGCCACGGCCTTTGTCGGCGTGTGCGGCGTCCGCACCCTCGGCTATCTCCATGTTGTGCGCTCCCGTTACCGACAGCCGGCAGGTGGGAAGCGGTGAAGCCTTGTGCTGGGGCTTCATCATTGAGTTTGACAATGATTGCGATTGATCTGGGCTGATCGCGCCAGGGCCTTGATTGAAGGCTCGCAGCCTCCCAGATGCTGCCTCGTGCGGGCCGGGCCCCTCTGACGGCGAGAAGCCTCCCATGGCTTTGTTGTGATGTCGGACCGCATCGGGAGCATCCCGGTGTTGGCTCGGTTCTGTAAACGCCAGACTTAGCGCGCGCCGTATGCTCCTGAGGGACCAATCTCAGTTCGGAGCACTCATATGCCTTTTATTCGCTCGCCCATCGATGGCGCGCCGATGCGTCAGATCAATCGATACGGTATCGAGTTCGATGTCTGTCCGACCACGGGCGGTGTCTGGCTGGATAAAGGCGAACTCGAGAAGCTCATCGCGCTCGTGAAGGAAGAGACGCTTCAGGAGACCGGCGTTTCTCGCAGTCAAGCGCCATGCCGCGATGACGACGATGACCGGAACGGCGAGCGCGGCCGCGAGCAGCGCGGCGGCCGACGGCGCTCGCGCCTCGAAGACTTTTTTGACTTCTAGCAAATCCGACTGGCGCCGCCGTGCGATTAAGCGGCGTCAGCAACTTAACACCCGCGCGACCGGCGTCATCCTAAGCGGCAAAATCCAGCGATCAGGCGAACCATGGACCTAATTCAAAACTACCTCTTTAACGAAACGGCGGCGCCTCACCTCAGATGCAATCGACCCCGCCAGTCCAATGCTAATTCTGGGCAAGCCACAGCGTGACCAGTCGTTCCGTTACGCACTTTTTGAAGACTGAAACCGGTGGCGGGGTATTGCTCGCGCTCGCGGCGCTCGCGGCGATCATCATCGCGAACTCCCCTTTTGCCGCCGTCTATTTCAATGCGCTGAAAACGCCCTTGCCGCTTGATCTTGGCGGCTGGCGGATCGACTCCACACTAAAAGACTGGGTGAAGGACGGCCTGATGGCCGTCTTCTTTTATGTGATCGGATTGGAGCTAAAGCGCGAGCTCACAACCGGTGAGCTCTCGAACCCTAAGACAATAATTTTGCCGGTCGCCGCTGCGATCGGCGGCGCCTTGGCGCCGATTTTGCTCTATTGGGTGATGGCGGGGTCGCTCGATCCGCGCGGTTGGCCTGTGCCTGTGGCCACCGACATCGCCTTTGCGCTCGCCGCTCTTTCAATTCTAGTGCCCAAGGTCGATCCAAGGCTGCGGCTGTTCTTGCTGACGCTTGCCGTCGTCGATGACTTGATGGCGATTGTGCTGATCGCATTGCTGTTCACCAGCAACCTGGCCCTGACACCATTGTTCATAGCGCTCGTTCTACTCGCGGCGACCTGGACGCTCGGGCGCCGATACGCACTGCCCATCTGGCTCTACCCGCTGGTCGCCTTGGTGACTTGGGCGCTCGCAAAGGAATCTGGCGTGCACACGTCGGTTATGGCGGTCGCCGCCGCCATGATCGTCCCGCCGCGCCCCGCCATCGGAGACGCCACTTTTATCAGCAAGCTTGAGCACGCAATTCACCCCGTCTCTGCATTTGTTGTGCTGCCGATCTTCGCGTTTTGCGCCGCGGGCGTGTCGTTTGCCGGACTTAGTCTGGCGCAAGTGACAAGCGGCGTACCGGCAGCGGTCGCGCTCGCGCTTTCTTTTGGCAAGCCGGTTGGCGTCACCGCCTTTGTCTTCGCCGCCTCACGCCTTTTCGGCGCACCGCTTCCGTTCTCTGCGCGAGAGATCATCGGTGTGGGCTGCCTCTGCGGAATTGGCTTCGCGATGAGCCTTTTCATTGGTGGTCTCGCTTACGCCGGTGATGAAGCCGGCGAATCTGCAGCGAGGCTTGGCGTACTGATGGGGTCAACGTTGTCGCTTCTCATGGCGGGCGCGGTGTTTCGGCTATGGCCGCGCGCGCAGGCTACGAAGGCGGACGGGATAACGTGATGGAAGCGGCCATTCAGATTGTCGCCGGCCTTGCGTTGCTCGCGCTCGGCGGCGAAGGCGTTGTGCGCGGCGCGGTCGGTATTGCACGCCGGCTTGGCCTATCAGAGCTGCTCATCGGACTTACTCTGGTAGGCTTCGGCACCTCCACGCCCGAACTGGTGACCAGTATCGATGCAGCACTTAGAGGCTCGCCCGGCATCGCGCTCGGCAATGTGCTCGGCTCCAACATCGGCAACATCCTGCTTATTCTCGCCATTGTGGTGTTGATCCGGCCGCTTGGGGTGAACCCTGCCGCGATCAGCCGCGACGGTGCGCTTGTGATCGCCGCATCGGTCGCACTGACAGCGATCGCGCTTGTCTTTGGTGAACTCAGCCGCTGGATTGGCGCGCTGCTGGTGACATCGCTTCTACTGTACCTGCTTGCCGTGTGGCGCCTGGAGCGTAAAGGCGGCGCGGCGGCGACAACGCATGAAGCGGAGGGTCACACGCACGACCCCGTCCCGCAGAAGATTTGGCATTCGGCTTTGTTTGCGTTCGGTGGGCTTGGCCTCTTGATCTGGGGCGCTGACCTTCTGGTCGGCGGCGCAATCGTCACAGCGCGGCTCGCCGGTGTTTCCGAGACGGTGATTGGATTGACGATCGTCGCAATCGGCACCTCGCTACCAGAACTGGTCGCCACACTCGCCGCAGCACTCAAAGGCCGCGCCGACGTGGCGTTTGGCAATATCGTCGGCTCTAACCTCTACAACATCCTCGGAATCTTGGGCGTCACCGCGCTCATCCAACCGATCGCTATTCCAGGCGATATTGGCTGGATCGATTGGAGCGTCCTCATCGGCAGCGCCTGTTTGGTGATGGCCTTCGCCGTCACTGGAAAACGCCTAACACGTTCGGAAGGCGCGATGCTTTTGCTGGGGTACTGCGCCTATGTCAGCTTCCTGATCGCACGGTGAGCAGCGATGGCCAACTGCCAACCCCTTTTCATCATCGGAGACAAAAAATGAATGTTAGGCTTCTCGTTACAGGTGTCGCCATGTTCGCACTTGCTGCATGCGGTGATCTCAATGCTGATCTGGAACGCGCCAAGCAGGGCGCGGTCGAACTGGGGCAAGACACACTCAATGCGGGCGCCGACGTGCTCGATACTGAGAGCGCTTGCATGCTGGCTGGTCAGTCAGCCGCGTTCTGCAGCTGTCTGTCGGAGCGTCTCGGGCCGGACATCACGGTCGAACATGTTACGGCGCTGACCGAAATGGTGCGCGCGAGCGTTAATGGTGAAGACCAGCAAACAGCGGCCGAGACCGCCAACGGCATCGATGCGGAGAGCCGCGAGGCAGTCGTTCAATGCGCCACCCGCGCGGCCATCGAAGGCGCGGTGACAGAAGGCGCAAATTGATGCGGTATCATTCCTAGGCGCAGCCACAGGGCCTGGCTTCATCAACACATGACACTACGGACCGTGGGCCATTCCTGCGTCACCCTTCTTCAATAGAGGCTGATCTGATGCCGACGCAGAAACCTAGACTGGTCAATCTCGACCTCGACTTGTTGCGCGCGTTCGTCGCCGTTTCGGACGCTCAGAGCTTCACCCGCGCTGGCGTCAGATTAGGGCGCACGCAATCGACAATCAGCCTTCAAATCAAAAGACTTGAGGAGCAATTGAACGCCGAGCTCTTTAGCCGCGATCCGCGCAAGGTGGTGCTGACCGGCCAAGGTGAGGCCTTGCTTGTGCAAGCCCGCCGCATGCTCCGCGTCAATGACGAGATCATCGGCGAGATGTTCGAGCACACGCTGGAGGGTGAAGTGCGCTTCGGCGCCCCGGAAGATTTCGCAACAACACATTTGCCGGGAATCTTGGGCGACTACGCGCGCGCCTATCCGCACGTCAGCCTTTCCGTCACTTGTGATCTGACACTACGGCTCATGGACAAAATGGGCCAGGGCGAGCTTGATCTTGCGCTTATCAAACGGGAACCGGTTGGGGCCGGTGGAGGCCAATCTGTTTGGCGCGAGCATCTGGTTTGGGTCGGCGCTGGTGAAGACATTTTGCCGAAGGATGCGCCCGTCCCTCTTGTGGTGGCGCCATCGCCGTGTGTCTATCGCACACGCGCCAGTGCTGCGCTCGACAACGCCGGTCGCGCTTGGCGTGTAGCCTACACCAGCCCATCACTCGCCGGTCAAGTCGCAGCGTTGCGCGCGGGGCTCGGTGTGACTGCATTGCCAACGGAAATGGTTCCAGACGAGTTGGTGACGTTCGGACCAGAGCACGGTTTCCCGCCTCTAGCAGAGGTCGAGATTGCGCTCATTCGCGCAGGCAAGGCGTTGCCGGTTGCGGCCGAAAAGCTTGCAACGTTCATACTCGCGTCGCTGAACGGCGCCCGCCCGGCGTGATCGTTGTCATTGCCTGATCTCATCACCGACGAGCTTGCGAAAACGTCGGGCGGCGGCAATCTTTGATGTGGACGGGGCCCCTCTGGCGGCATGTGTCGCGATGTCGGTCCGCACCGCGCTCAGCGGGAGCACTCAAGCCCCTAAGCGCGAACGGGAGGAGCAAATGATCCACACGATTGGCGCCCTGCATGTCGCTATGCGCAGAAAGCAGGGCGACCCCCAAGATAAAAAACCGGTGGAAGTTGCGATCAAAAAGCGCCGCCGCGCACCAGAACCAGACACGCCGTCGCGCAACGCGGCTTCAACGAGCGGTGTGCGCGCATGATGACGCTTCACACGCTGACGTCGCTCCAGCGCGACGTGCAGCTCTCGACGAAGCACTATGCAAAGAGCGCTCGCACCCGGCGCCGAATTTCGTCAAACTGATTATGCTTAAACGGCGCAAACTGGCATTAAAAGACGCAATCGCGGCCTCCACCCGCAGCGACAACTAGCGCCTACTCCGGCGTCTTTCGGCCTTCCCCATCTGAAGGACGCCGGTACTGGCCTCACCTCATGGAGCTTACACATGGCGTTCATCGAACGTCTTTTACTTCGCGAAGACATTGACGCACTTGAACACGATCTGAGCAGAGCACGCGAACAGCAGGCCGACAACGACACACTTCAAAGGCTTGAGCACGAAATTGGCCGTCTGAAGGCACGGTTTGCCGCGCTGCCATCGGTAAACGATTTTTCGAGAGCGGCGTAAAGTTCGCACTGTCGTGTCATGCAGCAGAAACGACCCCGAGCGCGACGCAGCGCTTGCACAAGAACACGCTCGGCACTCTTCGCGAAACACTCAGTTTGCTCAGCGTGGCGTTAGTTGCGACCCAATGAAACCGGGCGAGCTATGAGTAATGACAATAGCTGTAATTCCGGCACGCAATGCAGCTGCGGTGCGCCGATCGGACACTTGTGCGCTGTTTCGCGTAAAGCCATGTGACGAACAAGGTCCGCGCTCAACAGTCCCGCCAAATGTGGCAAGCGTAACGGACGACACGACCGCGTGGCATTTCACTGAAAAGCCAATCGGAGCCGTTCGAGAAGGAGGCATTGAATGAGTGACCACTACTTGCGAACAGGGTCGATCCCGGCGGGCCGCGCGGACATGGCGATTGACGCTGGTCTGCGCGCATTCATGCTTGGCATCTACAACAAGATGGCGATGGGCTTGGCGCTGACGGCCGGCTTGGCTTGGGTCGTTGGCACGACGCCGGCACTGATGCAGGCGATTTTCTCGGGTCCACAAGCATACCTCGTGATGTTTGGTCCACTCGCCATTTTGCTAGTCTCGGGCTTCACGATGAAGAGCCCTTCGCCAATGGGCGCGAACCTCGTCTATTGGAGCGTGGTGACGCTAATCGGCGTCGGAATGGGCGCTCTTGTTTTTCACTACGCACGCATCCCCGATGGCATGGTGCTCGTTGCAAAGGCCTTTTTGACCACCTCAGCGGCGTTCGGCGGCCTTAGCCTCTGGGGCTATACGACCAAGCGCGACCTGACGGGTTTTGGCTCATTCTTGATCATGGGCGTGATCGGCCTAATCATCGCTTCAGTCGTGAACTTGTTCTTGGCGAGTTCGATATTGAGCTTCGCGATCTCCGTGATCGGCGTGCTCGTGTTCGCAGGTCTAGTCGCCTTCGACACTCAGCGCCTGAAGAACATGTACTACGAGTTGGGCGGCGATCAGCGGGCGATGTCCGTTGCAACCACATTTGGCGCGCTCAGCCTCTACATCAACTTCATCAACCTCTTCCAATTCATCTTGAGCCTGTTGTCGCCCCGAAACTAGGCCGCTTACATAGGAACGGGAAGGTAGCGCCCGCGAGCTCGGCTTCGCGGGCGCAGCCTTTAGCGCCTCTTGCTCGGAGAACAATCCGTGGAATTTCTAACAAGCGAATATGCGAGCCAGCCGATCTGGCTTTGGTTGAGCTTTCTTGCCTTCATTGGTTTTCTACTTTGGCTCGATCTTGGCCTTTTCAACCGTAAAGACGGCGTCGTCTCGCCGGCAAAGAGCGCGATTATGTGGGCAAGCTTCGCATCGATCGCGATTGCGTTCGGACTTTATGTAGGCTTCGTCTTCCAGCCGGATCCGCAATATTATTCTTCGCCCGACAACCTGAACCAACAGGCGGTCATTCAGTACTTCACCGGCTATCTGCTCGAAACTGCGCTCGCGTTCGACAATATCTTTGTCATCTCGCTGATCTTCACCTACTTCGCCGTGCCACGCGAATATCAGCACCGCGTGCTGTTTTGGGGAATTATCGGCGCCATAGTCTTCCGCGCGATCTTCATCTCTGCTGGCGCGGCCGTCGTGAACGAGTGGACTTGGGTCCTCTACATCTTCGCCGGCTTTCTGATTTTCACCGGCTGGAAAATGCTCACGGGAGACGGTCAGGAGATGAAGCTTTAGGAAAACGCCTTCCTTGCCTTCATTCGTCGCCGTCTCCGAGTGACCGACACAATCGACAACCACAACTTCTTCGTCCGCCGGCCGCATCCCCTAACCGGCAAGTTGGTTCTTTTTGCCACGCCACTGTTTCTTGCGCTCATCATGGTGGAAGTAGCGGACATTATTTTCGCAGTGGACTCAGTGCCCGCGATCTTCGCGGTCACGCGTGATCCCTTCATCGTCTACACCTCGAACATCTTCGCCATCCTCGGCCTTCGCTCGATGTACTTCATGCTGGCCGCGGCAGTCGAACGCTTCAAGTATCTGAAGTACGGCCTCTCGCTCGTGCTCGTGCTGATCGGCGTGAAAATCATATGGAATTTCGGCCTCTCTAAGGAACTAGGCTGGGTTCCATACCTTGAGCCGCATTGGGCGCTGATCCTAACTCTCGGACTACTTGGCGGATCAATCGTCTATTCGCTCTGGCGAACACGCGAAACAAGTCAAAGAGAAATTGAACAAACGTGAGTGAGATGCGCGGCGGCTTGCATTAAGCGCAAGCCGCCGCGGCAATCGCTGCCATTTGCGTATCTCATGGTTCGCGCGATTGATCGCCCATGTTGCGTCGCCAAATAATATCAACAGGTCCGGGCCCCTCTGGCGGCATGTGCCGCGATGTCGGACCGCATCGCTTCCTCGACAGTTTTGCGTCGGGAGCGGATGAGGAGCGAAGATCATGATCCACGCTGTAGGCGCAATGCACGCAGCGCTGCGCGCGAAATCGCAGCGCCAGAAGACTCAGAACGGGAGCCCCACGAAAGAAGGCGCGACGAGGCCCCAAAGCCCTCCTGCGGAAAAGACAGAGCGGAGGAAAGACTGATAGACCCGCACGTAGAAACTCTGAGGTCTCGCCACGCCGACCTCGAAAGCGAGTTCTCGACCGAGGCGGCGCGCCCGGCGCCCGACGTCTTGCGTATCCGCAAGCTCAAGCGTCGCAAACTGCGAGTCGTGACTTGATTGCGATTCGCGAGCGACTGCGAGCGCCAACAGCCTGATTAGCACCTGCGCCCCTCGCTCTCCGCGCGGGGCGCGCCTCCTCTTCCTTTTTTCTGGAGACCCACAATGCCTCTTCTTATGTGCCCCAATTGCAGCGCGAGCATGCAGGCGCTCAATCGCAACAGCGTTGAGTTCGACATGTGCCCGACCTGTCGCGGCGTCTGGCTCGATCGCGGCGAACTGGAGAAGATCATCGAAAGCGCGCGCGCCGAAGGCGGCTCAGCACCGGCGCCGCAACCTCCGCAGCAGCCAGTCTACCAGCAGCAGCCGCAGCAACCTTACCAGCGGCCGACGGGCGGCTACGGCGAGCGCGGCGAGTCTGGCGAGCGTGGAGAACATGGCGAAGGCGGTTACGGCCACGGCCGCCGCAAACGCGGTAGCCTATTCGACATCTTCGATTGATCAGAAGCGCTCGCCGCGCATCACCTGCACATCACTCACCGCGACGATGCCAGGATAGATCTTGAAATAGTCTTCAAGCCAGTGAAGAGCCGACTCGCAAGCTTGCTCGTCGCCAATGGCGATGAGCAGGTTGAGGCCCTTCTCGTCGATGCCCGTCTGTCGCCACTGTCCGTGCACGCCGGCACCTTCGTAGCCTTCGAAGACGCTCCACCCCTTAAAGCCGCTTGTCGCCAACATCGCCTCAAGGCTTTCAAGCGCGTGCGCCTCGATGAATATCTCTAACTTTCTGCGATCTGACAGCATCGTTCTACCCCAAGATGAGACGCGCGAGCGCGTGATAGAGTGGAATTCCGATCAGGAGATTGAACGGAAACGTGACGCCAAGGGAAAGCGAAAGATAAACGCCGGCATCGGCCTGTGGCAGCGCCATCCGCATCGCTGCAGGCGCCGCGATATAGGACGCCGATGCGGCGAGCACCGCCATCAAGCTCGCGTCGCCGAGCGACAGCCCTAGCGCGCGCGAGGCAAGGATGGCCAAGACAGCGCTCAACACAGGCCAAATGATCGCGAAGCCGACGAGGCCAAGGTTCAGCTGGGGCGCGGCAGCCATGCGCCGAGATGCAACCAGACCCATGTCCAACAAGAACAAGCATAACGCTCCTTGAAAGAACGGACCGACGAAGGTCTCAAGCCGCGTCAAACCGCGCTCGCCGGTCAGCAGACCAATCACGAAGCTCCCGATCAACAGCACGGCGGCGCCGTTCAGCAGCACTTCGCGCCACAAGTGAGGCTTGACCCGAATAGCGTCGCTCTGCGCGCGTCCGCCAGCGATGATAAGGGCAGCGACAATTGCTGGGGTTTCCATGAGCGCCAGCACCGCGGTCATATAGCCGCCAAACTCGACACCAATGATCCGCAGGTATTCGCTGCCCGCCGCGAACGTCACTACTGACACGCTGCCATAGTGAGCCGCTGTCGCTGCAGCTGTCGCGCGATCGAGCTTCGACGCCAGCTTCAACACGCCATACGCCGCAAACGGCGCCGCAAAACTCAATATGAGTCCCAAACCGCCGGCGCTGAGCATTTGCATGCTCAAACCGGCCACCCGGGCCTCGACCCCGCCCTTAAAGCCAATGCACAGCATCAAGTAGAGCGCCAAAGTCTTGGCGACCTGATCGGGGATGGTGAGGTCGGATTTGAGCCAACCCGCAATCGCGCCCAAAGCGAAGAACAGAACAGCCGGCGCGAGCAAGTTGGCGGCGGCAGCGGCGCCTAGGTTGTCGAAAATCTCCACGGTCCTGCCCCCAAAAGTCGGCGGGTGGTGCCTCAATTTGCAGTCGCATTGCGCTGAGTTTCCTCAATCGCAGCAATCGGCCGGCGCAATGGGACCGATTGCGGGTTGGACTAGCGCGCACCGGTGACCCTAGTTCGCGATTGGCGTGATTGGCCGCTCGCCCTTAACGAAGCGAACCTCCATTCCGAAGCGCCAGCATTGCTAAGCATTCTTTTTCTTGCGGGCTTGGTGCTGCAACTCACCGGCGCGTTGCTGCTTCTCACGCCGCGCGATCTTCAGGCCTTTGGGCTCGTGGGCGCTGGCCTGTTTGTCAGCTTCGGCGCGCTCACAATGATGGTCGTAACCTAACCAGGATCACTGCAGCGGACCGGCAGTTTTGGGCCAGAGACGTGAGTTCGTAATCTTCGCACGGAATGTCCGTTGTCGCGTCCATTCGAGCCGCTCGCCCCTCGTCTGTTCATGCCCCACCATGACGGCCTGGAGGGCGTGAGATCGAGCCGGAAGCCCCCTGCCCCCGCGCCGATACCCCCGCGCGCAGGCTAAGAATGGCTAAGCCTGCGCCTTGGACCGCCGTGCGATCCGGCGCACCTCGTTGCGCCGCGCCCGGGCTTCCTCGCGCCGACGCCAACGCGCTTCTTCCCTGAACCCCATCGGATCTGGATCATCCAACGCGGCGGGCGCTGGGCCCGGAGCGCCGTGCCACAGACCATGACGCGTGAGCAAGCGCACGATGGCGCGGTCGCGCCCGCTTTCCCGTCGGCTCTGGTAGGTCAGCGTGTAGGCATGCCGGCTCGCAAACATGCGCGCGCCCGGCGGCAGGTAGAGCGCGCGCACGCGCCGGCCGGTGACCGGACACACGAACCACCAGCGCACACCGCCAAACCGCGGCGTCGAGGCGACGAGCCGGACGGTCTGGCGCACCGGCGCGCCATCGCAGACGTAGCGCAGCATCAGACGTGCATCCGGCGCCGACCACGCATAGCCGATCGATCCGATCTCCTCGCCGTGCGAGGACCAGCGCCACGAACCGCTCGTGCTGGCTCGAAGCCGGATGCGAGGCCATGCAACGGCGCCCCGATGCCGGCGTCCCCTCTTCGGCAACGGATCCGGTGCTCGCGGCGACCATCGAGGACTGGAGGGCTTGTGGCGATGCGCTTGTACGGACGCAGATGGACGCGCTCGCGCAATGGCGGCGCGCGTCCTGAGTCTCAGGCTCCGAAGGTGCGGCTGGCGAACCAGAAGAGCCCTAGACCGAACAGGCTGGCCGCAAAAACATCAGTCGCGATAGCTGCGGCCGCGGGCGCCAGGCGCCGCGCCAGCGCTGCCGTCGCCAGAGCTCCGACAACCACGGTGGCCTGCGCCAACTCAACGCCGACGTTGAATCCCGCCAGGGCGGACAACAGGTGCGGGCGCGGTAACTCAAGTTCGGAGAGGGCTCTCGCAAAGCCGCAGCCGTGGATCAGGCCGAAGCCTGCCGCGAGCCACGGCGCCGCCGACGCTCCGCGCGCAAAGCCCCTAGGGTAAGCGAATGCGAAGACAGCAAGCCCCACGAGCGCCATCGGCAGTACCGCTATGCGCCATGCCGCCGCGCTTGCGACCAATGCCAGCAACGCGAGCGCAATCCACATTGACCATCGTGTGAGCCGCGCCTCGCCGCCGACCGCGGCTTCCAGGGCGACAAAGGCGACGGTAAATCCAATCAACGCCTCCACGGTGGGGCCATGTGGATGGACGACGCCGAGCGCGGAGAGGCCCAACGTCAGCGTGTGTCCGACAGTGAAACCGGTGGCCGCAATGGCGATTGCGCGCCAGCCTTTCGCGAGCAGCGTCAGGGCGAGAATGAATGCGAGGTGGTCGAGACCGCCCCACACATGCTCACTGCCGATCGGGATGAAGCGCAGAAACGCCGCCCAGGAAGACTCCGCCCGCGCCTCAGCCTGCAGATGCAATTCGGTCGTGCGGCGCGCGTCGGTCAGCACGGCTTCCGCGGCCCCGCCTTTCCCGTCACTGATGCTGGCGAAGTGCAGGTGGCTCGGCGCCACATCGACGAACAGTCGACTGTTCAACGAGACCACGCCTGCCGCCAGCGCACCTGGTTTGCAGCGAAACGCAGCCTCCGCCGCCACCCGTCCGACCGGCGCCGGCTCGGTGCGCGCTTGACCCTCCGGGGCGCAGGTTTCCGCGCCCGCCGCCAAATCGAACGCGCCTTCGACGTGGCGGCGGAACTGCTCCACCATGGGCGCTTCGCCACCCAGTGCATAGAGTCGCGTCACGTCGAGGGCGTCAGCCTCGACGCGTCCACGGACGACATCGCCTTCAATGCGCCAGTGCGAGGAAGACTGCGATCGCGTGTGCGCGAAGGCAGGCGCGGCGACCACGAGCGCCAAGGCGAAGACGAAGATGCGCAGCATCAAGGCGTGCGGGTGATCCGGGCGCGACGCTTGAGCCGGTCGAGATAGTCGCGCACCGCGCGCTCATCGGCGCGGCGGTCCCATTCGGCGCGCACCTCTTCGGCGACATCCTCGTACGGCGGCGCGGGCGCGGCGTACCACCCGTCAACCCGCAACAGGCGCACACCTTCGGCGCTGTCTTGTTCGATGATGTCGCCGGGCTTCGCCCTTAAAGCTGACGCAGTGAGACCGGCGCCCAGGTAGGTGCGCAACTCGTTGGGGCCGAGCGGCGTCGCCGGCAGCGCCAACGCCTGGGCATCGCCAAGCATGGATGCGGACGCGCCTCTCGCGAGATCCGCCTTGATCTTCTGCACACGTGTCGCCGCGTCCGGAGCGGCGCGCACGAACACAAGACTTGCCTGCACGCGTGCGGCGGGCGCGAAAAAACCGGCGTTCTCTCGATGGAAGGCACGCAGGGTCGTGCCGCTCGGCGTTTCGCCGGCGCGTTCAGATATGGCGAGTTGCAACATGGACTGCACGATGGCCTTGCGCGCGCCGAGATCGGTTTCTGCAAGGCCGAGTTCGACACCGCGCTGCACGAGGAGTTCCTCCTCGATGAGACGCTCGAGCGCCGCGCGCTCGTCCTGCTTGGTCACGGCGTTGCGCTTGTCGTTGCGCAGCGCTTCCACCGCGCGCGCCGCAGCTTCCTTTGGGATAGGTCGCCCGTCGACAAGCGCCGCTGCGCCCGCGCCAAACGTTGCGACATCCGGGGCGCCGATGGCGCTGACCGCCGCTGCCGCGAGCCCGATGATGCCTGCGACCAGATAGAGCGTGTCTCGTTCAAACGTCATGCCGGGGCGATCACCGACGCGCCGCCGAAATGTAGATCGGCGAAGCCCAGGCGCGTTCCTCGACATTGGCGAGGCAGTTGTCACTCCGGGGCGTGCGATAGTCGCCCCAGCAGGGGTCCACCGCCGTCGTCTTGCCGGCCGCGTCGCGGGTCGCACGCAAGCCCGCGCCGTTCACACGCGGTGTCGGCTCCTGGATCGCACGCACATAGTAGAGTGCGTCCCGGGCGCCGCGCGCAAAGGTGGGATCGGTGAACTCCGCCGTGCAGCCTGCGCCGGTGTCGTTGCACGGCAGCGTTTTCCAGACGTCTTCGATGAGCCCGTCGACCACTTCGCCCGCCGTAAGCTGCGGACGGATACGGACGACCTCAATGCGCACGATCTTGTGGCGCGCGTCGCCGGGATTGTAGCACTCGCCGCCGCAGAGCGCGCGCAGGCGGTTTTCGGGCAAGCCCTGCTCCGTGAAGGACGGGCATCCCTCCTTCTGTACGTAGTCTCCCACCGCGCGCACGCGGAAGCGCGGCGGCGCGGCGATCGATGCTTCACCGCCCATCGGCACGATGCCATTTGCCCCGTTCAGCAGTTCGAACCAGAGCAGAATGCGGGGGCCGCTGGTGGCGTACACTTCGCGGCGTTCGAGCGCGGCGAAGACTTCCTCGCGCGTGCGGCCTTCGGAATGCACGGCAGCGAGCGCGCCGGTAGTGAAAAAACTCGCCTGCCGCTCGACTTCGGTGAGCTGGAAGCCCGCCAGCGTCTGCAACTCTTGCTGCGTGATGCCGGTGGACATCGCCGTAGCGGGCTGCGGCTTGCCGACGAAGCGCGTGCGCCACTCGTCGTCGTTGGCGCCGGACGCTTCCGTGTGCCGCCCGCGATCAATGGGTTTGAAGCCCGTACCCGGCCGCGCACGGTGGTTGTCCGACGAACCGATGAACCCCCAGCGGAAACCGCGCGGATTCGCCGGGTCGTCGAAATTGCGGATCGCGAGGCCGTACTGCACGGACGTGCGCGGGCGATGGTTGAACGGCGGCACCCAGCAATCAGGGCATTGGCCGCTGTCGAGCCAGTCCTCCACCTTCTCGCCGCTGACGAGCAGGTGATAGGCGACGCCGAGGTTCGCGGCCTCATGGCGCACCTGCACGGCGCGCTGCTCGCAGGTCGACGCTGTCTCCCCGGCCGCGACACAGCGCGTGCGGATGATTTCGCCGGCGCGCCAGCATGCGGGTTCGTAGGCGTCGGTCGGCGCAGGGCACTCGCCTGTGGCGCCATCCTTGGTCTCGATCTCGCGCCACGAACGATATTCTTCCGAGTTGCCGTGGCCAGACATGACTTCGATCAGCGTCTGTCGCTCGGGCCGCATCGCGGCTTCGAGCTGCTTGTCGAAGGTCGTGCCGGGCGGCGTGTAGAAGCCCCAGCTCGTGCCATGCGGAATGAGGAGATAGCGCAGCTTCTGCTCATCAAGCTTGCGCACAAGGTCGCCCGGCGTTGTCGCGGACTCGAAGCAGTCCCGCGTCAGTTCATTCGAGGGCTTCGATGCATCGCAATCGACGGGTTCACGCGTTTCCTTAATGTAGCGCTGGAAGTCGAAATAGTCCTGACGGTTCTTCCAGTCGAGGAACGGGATCCAGCGGTTAAGCGCCGCGGGGCTGCCGCGCAGCGCCTGCGTCGCCACGCCGGACGCCGCGATCGCGCGCCCCGCAATGCCTTCATCTTCGAGCCCCGGAAAAATGACGTTCTTGTGCCCGTAGTGATCGGCCGGCGTGCGCCCGACCTGCGTCCACTCGAAACCGACGAAGGACACCATATCGGGGTTGGTCGCATCGCCCGAGCGGGCGTTGCATTGGCGGATCGATTGTTTGGTTTCTTCCCAGCGCACTGGCGTGATCGCTTCGGCATGATCGGTGGCGGCGAAGAAATCGAGCTGTGCGCAGTAGCGGGCAAAATCGCAGGCGTCGGCGAGCGGGTGAACGCCCTCGCCGCCAAAGATGGGCAGCGACCAGAGAAAGGCGTCGGTAGAGAAAGTGGTGTGGACGTGCAGGTCGCCGAAGAGGATGCGTTTGGTATCCCCGCCCGCCGCCGAGGCGACAGCGGCGTCGCGCGCGACGATCACCGGGCCGGGGATCGCTTCGCCCTGGATGTCACCGGCGCCACGCACATGGCCGAACCAGTTCCAGAAAACCGCGCCGCCGACATAGAGCCCGCCGAAACCCACAAGCGCCAACGCGGCCAGAACGAGCCACCGCTTCATACCATCCTCCCGCCGGAACTGACGCCCGGTGCGAATCGAAGGTAGCGGCGGACCGCGCCCCGCCGCAAGGGTCAGACGACGGGTATCGGCACTCCACGCGCCATTTCTGCGTCTCCTTTGATCACGGCGTCGCCGTCTGCTAGCTCACGCCCATCATGACCAGCTCCGCCCTCCTCCGCGTCCTCACGGACCGCGGCTACGTTCACCAGTGCACGGATCTCGCCGGCCTCGACGCGGCGGCGAACAAGGGCGTGGTGACGGGCTATATCGGCTTCGACATGACCGCGCCGAGCCTGCACGTCGGCTCGCTGGTGCAGATCATGCTGCTGCGGCGGCTGCAGCAGAGCGGCGGTAAGCCCATCGTCCTGCTCGGCGGCGGCACCACAAAGGTGGGCGACCCCACGGGCCGCGACGAGTCACGCAAGATGCTGAGCGACGCCGACATCGCCCAAAACATGGCGTCGATCCGCGGCGTGTTCGAGAAATTCCTGACCTTTGGCGACGGGCCGACCGACGCGATCATCGTCAACAATGACGATTGGCTTTCGAAGTTCGGCTACGTCCAGTTCCTGCGCGACTACGGCACGCACTTCACGATCAACCGCATGCTGTCGTTCGACTCGGTGAAGCTGCGCCTCGATCGCGAACAGCCGATGACGTTTCTCGAGTTCAACTACATGCTGATGCAGGCGGTGGACTATCTGGAGCTCAACCGCCGCGCGCGCTGCACGCTGCAGATGGGCGGCTCCGACCAGTGGGGCAACATCGTCAACGGCGTGGAGCTCTGCCGCCGCGTGGACGGCGCCGAAGTGTTCGGTCTGACGACGCCCCTGCTCGCCACCGCGTCGGGCGCGAAGATGGGCAAGACCGCCGCAGGCGCCGTCTGGTTGAATGCCGACATGCTCAGCGCCTACGAGTACTGGCAGTACTGGCGCAACGCGGAGGATGCAGACGTGGGGCGCTTCCTGCGCCTCTTCACGGATGTGCCACTCGAAGAGATCGCGCGACTTGAAGGCCTGACCGGCGCCGCGATCAACGATGCGAAAATCGCGCTGGCGAATGCGGCGACCACGATGCTGCACGGCGCGGTGGCGGCGAAGGCTGCAGAAGAGACCGCGCGTGCAACCTTTGCCGGCGGCGGATCAGGCGCTGCCTTGCCGACGGTGGAGACACCGCGCGAAGAGATCACGGGGATGCGGGTGGCGGATGCGCTGCGGCGTGCGGGGCTTGTCGAGTCAAATGGCGAGGCCAAGCGCCATATCAAGGCCGGCGCGGTCGCGGTAAACAACGCCCTCGTCAGCGATGAACTAGCGGCGCTTTCGGAGGCCGATATCGACGGCGACAACCAGGTGAAGTTGTCGGTCGGAAAAAAACGCCACGCGCTGCTGCGCGCCGTTTAACCGCTCTTGGACGCCTGCGCGTCAGGCGGCGGCTGTACTGGCGTGCCCCAGGGTTCGAAGATGCGGCGCAGGATGCCCGGCGCTATGGCGGAGAGCGGATTTACGGTAACTCGCGGCAGGTTCGACGGACCATTCATGGAATAGGTCATCGCGAAGAGGCCTTCGCCGCGACGCGACGTGAAGAGCTGGCCGAGCACCGGCAGTCCGCCGAGCACCGAGTTCAGACCGTAGATCGGCACCACGACGCCATCCAGATCGACGATGCCGTCCGCGAGTTGGATCGAACCCTTCGCTGTGATCCCGAGCGACGGTCCCGCAGCGCGGCTCTCCGCGACATAGACCTTGCCGTCCACGATCGTGATCGGCGCCTCGAGGCCGTTGAAGCTGATCCCCTCGCCGTTCAGCGTTTCGCCGAGGCCGCGCAGCGAGCCGATGGACGAGAGCAACCTTCCCATGGCGGGTGCGCGAACGACCTGGAAGTCCTCGCCCTTGATGGTCATGTCCGCGCGCCCGTTTGCGGCGCGCCACATGCCTTTTCCCTGCACCTTGCCGCCACGCACGTTGTCAGCGCCGGTGATGGCCCGGTACGCAAACCCCATGTCATCGGCGCGAAACGCGATCGGGCCGCTGGCGGCGCCGTCCGGCCCGCCCATGCTGAGCTGCATGATCGCATTGTTCGGCCCTGCGCCACGCACGTCGAGCCGCGTCATCGCCGCGCCGACAAGCGTGGTCTCCACACGGCCGTTAGTGAGTTCCGAACCGGCCTTCAACAGAACGCGATCAGCCTGCACCGCGAAGTCGATGCGCTCTGGTGCGACGACCACGCCATTTGCTGCAGGCGCGTGCGGCCGCGGCGGCGGATCGGGACCAAGGAACGGCGTTGCATCGAACATCGGGCCGTTGGCCTGCACCAGCAGCACGCCCTCGCGGGAGCGTCGCGCGGTGACGCGCATGTCCGTTCGGCCGTCGATCCAGACTCGATTGAGGTTGAGCGTCGCCAGACGGTTGTCCTTCGAGACGGTAAGCCCGCCCGTCGCCGTCACACCGGGGCCCCGAGCGTCGAGATTGGAGAGCACCAACCCGCCGTCCGGCGCTTCACGGACATCAAAGGTCGCGCTCGCCGCCCGTCCAGGGCGCTTCGACCACATGTATTTCGGCAGGATGATCTCGGCGTCCTTGAGATCCACACGCACGCTGGCGGTGGCTATGTCGAGACCACGCCCCGTGCCGGTCAGCTGCGCGCCGACAGCGCCCGTAGCGTATTCCGCGACGCCGAAGCCGAACCGGATGAGGTCGGCCGCATCGAAACGCCCGTCGACGACGAAGCGAGACGGCGGCGCGCCGGTTCTGCGCAGCGACTCGGTCCACGTCAGGTTGGCCTGGCTGCGGTTGATCGACATCGGCCCCGCGAATGTGAGAGCCTTCTCGTCGCCCGTCGTGTGCATGCGCCAGTTGGCGATGGTGAAGCGGCCGTCCTTCGACACCGCGCCGACGTTTTCGAGCCGTGCATCCACGGTGAATTTCACCTGGTCGCCTGGCACGTCGCTCAACATGGGCCGACGGATGGCGAAATCCGCTGCGCCGCGACCGACGATGGTCGCGGGATCGGCAGGCAGCTTCTCGTCGAGCCCGATCGGCGCCTGGCGCAGCAAATCGACCATCGCACGCGCCTCGCCTTCCGCGCGACCCGCAAAGGTGGCTTCAGCGCCCTTCGGGTTAAGACGCGGCATTTCCACGCGTCCCTGCGAAAGCGCCAGCGGTCCGACGCGACCGGACGCCATGGTCAGATCGAAGCGGTTGCCCTTGAGCACGGCGCTGCCGCGGCCCTCGCTGATCGGCGTCATGCCTTCGACGTAACGGACGTTGGCGTGCTCGAAGTCGAATGTGAGCGAAAGACTCTCGTTGCGCAGGAATTTCGCCGACAGCTCCGCCGGCGAGATGTCTGCTTCGAACACAGCGTTGGAAACGCGCCCGCCGAGCACGCCCTTGTCGACCCAGCCCCGCGCGCTCTTGACGAACTGCACCGGCCAGAAACGCAGCACCGAACGTGCGTCGATGGCGCCGGTCACGCCGCCCTTCGCGGTCAGTCCTGGCCGCAGCACGCCTTGCGCGTCCGCCACCCAGTAGAGGCGGCCCGCAAGCGCCACGCGGGCGTTGTCCACGACGGCGTCGATTTCGTCGAAAGTGATCGAAGCGTCCTTCGGCGCTATGGCGCCGCGCAGCGTCACGTTGCGCATGGCGATCGGCGCAGAAAACACACCCGGCGCATCGAGTTCGATGGACGGCAGCGCCATGTCGAAGCGCGCGGGTTCAGCGGCTTGCGTGCCGAGGAACGCGGACGCCTGACGAATGGCGATGCGACCTTTGATCTTTGTGCGGTCGCCATCGACGGCGATGTTGTCGATGGTGAGCACATCGCTGGCGAGATCGTAGGCGCCGTGCATCCGCGCGCCGCTGATCGTCATGCGGCCGTCGCCCATGGCGAAGGAGCCCCGCCCCACGCTCACGTCGCCCTCGATGAGCGTGACGCCGACCTTGCGGTCGAGGCCGACCGCAATCGCTGCGGTGACAGGCGCTTGCAGACCGGCCATGGGGCCGAGGGCGCTGACCGGAATGAGTGCGCTCGGCTGGATGTCGCGGGCGGTGAGTTCGACGCGGGCCGAGGAAAAACCGGTGTTGGTCGTCACCATGAGCGTCGCGGGCGCGGCGCCTTTCGGACTGCGGAAGTCTGCGCGGGCCGCGAGGCGAAGCTCGGAGCCTGTGCGTGCGAGATCTATGGCGGCGTCATCGGCGCGCCAGACGCTGTCACGCTGTTCGTCGACGATGATGAGGCGTGCATGGTCGATGCTGACCGACTGGAGCGCCCCGCCCATGCCGACAGGGCGAAATACCGAAGCGAGACCGTCGAGGATGCGATTGACCCGTTGCGAGAGGGATTCACCCTCCGGCGGCGGCGGCACGACGAAGTCCGGCGCGGTGCCTGGCGGGCCGAAGGCGATGCCGGCCGATCCGTCCGCCGCCAGTGTGACGGTTACGTCGGCCCCGTCGAAGGCGGCGCGTTCAACTGCGAGGCGGGCGAAAATCAAGCTGCGCAGGCTGAGACCGATGTCTACCGACCTGCTTTGGGTCAGCACCGTCCGCTTTTCGGAAAGGGCCTTCACGCCCCGCGCCTTCAACTCGAGCCCCTTCTCGGCGCCCGACCACGCCAGCTCCACCCGGTCGATCGACACAGGCCGCCCGCCGCGCGCGTCAGCCAGCTGGCGCTCGATGTGCTGCTTCATGCCCGGCAGGACCACAGGCCCCTGGGACAGCCGCCAGGCTAGAAAGCCCAGGCCGAACCCGATGGTGACCATGATGCCGACGAGGATCTCGAAGGCGATGAGCGTGGAGCGACGGATCATGCGGCGCACGCCTGCCTTGCGCGCCCGACCGGGCCGGCGCACAGGGCGTGACGAGAGATGAAAGGCCGCGACATGGGCGTTGAGCTGAACCCGGGTGACAAGGCGCCGACCTTCTTGCTGCCCACCACCGGTGGCGGGCAAGTCAATCTGGCCAAGCTGAAGGGTAAAACGGTCGTTCTGTTCTTCTATCCGAAGGATGACACCACTGCATGTACGCAGGAAGCTCTAAACTTCACTGAAAAAGCGGACGAATTCGAGGCCCTCGGTGCAGTGGTGGTAGGCGTATCAAGGGATACCGTCCGTAGTCATGACCGCTTCGTGGCGAAACATGGCCTGCGCGTGCGGCTCGGCGCCGACACTGATGGCGTGGTTACCGAGCGCTACGGCGTCTGGGTAGAGAAGAGCATGTATGGCCGGAAATACATGGGAATCGAGCGTTCAACCTTCCTGATCGACGGTACGGGCAAGCTCGTTAAGACATGGAGAAAGGTTAAGGTCGCCGGCCATGTCGAGGAAGTCTTGGCGGCGGCGAAACAATTCTAGCGCTTTACCTATCGCGCCCAAGGTTCAGGCAGCTGGCCTACTTCTCGCATTCAAAGGGACTTGTGTGAAAAATTCCCCGAGCGGGGCGCCCAAGGCGGTTGCCAAAGGAGGCCCGTTCAGGCGATATCTGAATGACTAGGGCGGGTTTGAGCGGACAGTGGTCGCAGCAGCGACCATTCAGCGGCAAGAAGCGAGCGGTTGAGAACATGAGCCAGTTCCCACACCGGGCGAAGGCGCTCTTCGACAGAGTGTTTCCGGAACGACAAATCTACCATCGTAGCGGCGGCACCGTCCGTTACGTCTCGCTGAAGCCGTCCCATCAGGCGCTCATGGCGCTTGCGGGCGTCGGCATCGCGGGCTGGTGTGCGTACGCCACGGTCAACGTCGCGCTCCGCGGACAGGTCATGTCCGCCCAGGAGACCGAAGTCGGCCGCATGGAAGCGAAGTACCAGCGCTGGCTCAAGGAAGCCCGCGCTCGGGAAAGCGCCGCCGAGGCCCAGCTCAAGGAACGCACCGTCGCGTTCGAGAAGGCCACCCAGGAATTCGAGCGTCGTCACGAGACGCTCAAGATGCTGCTGGACTACGCCGGCGGCTCCACCATTTCCGCCGCCGCCCGTCCGATCGAGCGTGATGGCGCGCGTCTGCTGATGCAGGCGTCCATCGAGGAAGCCGAACCGCGCCAGTCGCGTGACTGGGCCGAACCCTCCTATCGCGTGCAGTCCGTGGGCTTCCGCGCCCGCGTCGACCGCCTGAAGCAGGAACAGACCGCCTTCCTCACCGCCGCTGAGGAAGCGGCCGTCGATCGCTCCGAACAGATCCGCGGCGTGCTGCGGATGACCGGAGTCGGCTTCACCCGCCTCACCGGCGACGACTCCGCGGAAATGGGCGGCCCGCTCGTCCCGCTCGATCTCTCGGGCGTACTCGGTGAAGGCGAAGTGGATCCGCAGTTCCAGCGTCGCGTCCAGCAGGTCGCGGCCCGCGTGGAAGAAGCCCGTCGTCTCGACGGCATCGCCAACGCAACCCCGCTCGCTCCGCCCGTCGGCGTCCAGTATCGCGAGACGTCCGGCTACGGCGCCCGCATCGATCCCTTCACCGGCCGCGCCGCGTTCCACGGCGGCCTCGACATGGCGGCGTTCGAACGCGCCCCGGTCGTGGCGACATCGCCCGGCACCGTCACCTACGCCGGCGTGAAGTCGGGCTACGGCAATGTCGTCGAGGTCGATCACGGCCACGGCTTCAAGACCCGCTACGGCCACCTTCGCGACATCCAGGTCAAGCAGGGTGAGCGCATCGCCATCGGCCAGCGCCTCGGCTCCATGGGCTCCACGGGTCGCTCCACCGGCACCCACCTCCACTACGAGGTCTGGTTCCGCGGCAAGCACTACGACCCGATCAACTTCTTGAGGGCAGGACGACATGTTCACGAACAAGGGTAAGACGCCAGACACCGTTCCGGCGCTTCCCGAGCAGACCTCGCGCCGGACTCCCCCTTCCCGCCTCATGACGTCGATCATCGCCAACGGCGTGCGCATCATCGGCACGGTCGAGGCCGAAGGCGCTGAGCTGCAGGTCGACGGCGAGATCGACGGCAATGTCCGCGGCGGTTCGCTGACCGTCGGCGACACCGGCATGGTCAAGGGCGACGTCGTCGCCGAGAACGTGCTCGTCAACGGCCGCGTCGAAGGTTCGGTGCGCGCCCGCAAGGTGCAGCTCGCCCGCAACGCCCACGTGCTGGGCGACATCACGCACCAGTCGCTGTCGGTGGAAATGGGCGCGGTCTTCGAAGGCCAGTGCCGCTACCTCCAGGACCCGCTGAACCCCACCGCCGGCCCCGGCAAGACGGTGCAGCCGCAGATCGCAGCGCCCGCCGCCGCCACTTCGAACGACGCCAACGGCTACTACGACCAACCCGGCATGGTCTCGGGCGTCGTCGTCACCGGCGCGCAGAACTGAGCTTCAGAACTTCGGGATCGATCAGGGCCGGCGGAAACGCCGGTCTTTTTCGTTTGGCTAAATACCCCGAGGTCATTGCGCTGCGGGCGCGCCGGGCGGCAAAGTCTGCATCAGCACGCGCATAACATTTCCACCCATGACCTTGCCGATCTCGTCGTCTGTGAAGCCGCGATCTAGGAGCGCCTGCGTGATCACGGCGAGACCGGATGTATCGAACGCGGTCGTCGTCGCGCCGTCGAAGTCAGAGCCGAGCCCAACATGGTCGATGCCGACGAGATCGCGCACATGCGCGATACTTTCGGCGAATTTTGCCGGCGACGTGGAGCACAACGCCCCGTCCCAATAACCGATGCCGACCACGCCGCCGGTGCGCGCAACGCCCTCGATTTCGTCGTCCGTCAGATTCCGGTTCACCTTGCACACCGCCTGCACGCCGCCGTGCGACGACACCACGGGCTTGGTCGCCATGGCGAGAATTTCGGCGACCGCTGCGTGACTGGCGTGGGCGATGTCGACGACCATGCCCTTCGCTTCCATGTCCTGCACGATCTCACGTCCGAGCGGCGTCAGCCCGCCTTTCGCCTCGCCGTGCATGGAGCCGGCGAGCTCGTTGTCGAAGAAGTGCGTGAGGCCCGCCATCCGGTAGCCGGCGTCGAACAGGACACTGAGACTTTCGCGACGACTTTCCAGATTGTGCAGCCCTTCAACGGATAGAAGCGCGCCGAGCACATCGTCTCCCCGCCCGCGCGCCGCCAGGAGATTGCGGACGTCAGCGGCGGTCGTGACCTTGACGACGGCGCCCTGCGAACGCTGCACGGCGCTGTCGAGCTTTGCTGCATGCCAGAGCGATCGCTCCAGCAGCGAATTCCAGGTGCGTGGCGGCTGCAACTGCGCGATCGTGAGCAAGGTGATGTTGTCGCCGTCGGCGCTATTGGCGTCGTAGTTCTGTCCCTTCGGCGTTTTCGTCACTGACGAAAACACCTGAAGCGCCACATGCCCTTCGTTGAGGCGCGGCGCGTCCATGTGCCCTCGCCCGCTGTGGGCAAGCAGATCGCGCTTCCACATGAGCGTGTCGGAGTGGAGGTCGGCGATCGTGAGCCTGCGATGCAGAGCGAGCGCCCGCTCGGACGGCGCATCGAGCGCGATCGGCGCGACCTTGTTCATGCTGCGCTCGACCATGCCGGGCGCCAGACCGAAGAACGCCGCCGCCAGCACGACCACCAGCGCGGCCGCGCCGAGAAAAATCCTGCGCATCATTCCACGTCCTCAATAACGCCCTGCGGCGCGCCGGAAATTCTCGCCGCCAGCGCCGCGGCCATGAACGCGTCGAGGTCGCCGTCGAGGACGCCGGCGGTGTCGCTGGTTTCGACGCCGGTGCGGAGGTCTTTCACCATCTGGTACGGCTGCAGCACGTAGGAGCGGATCTGGCGGCCCCAGCCGATTTCGGTCTTTGAATCCTGCAGCGCTTGCGCGGCCGTTTCGCGCCTTTGCAGTTCGGCTTCATACAAACGCGCGCGCAGCATGTCCCACGCCTTCGCGCGGTTCTGGTGCTGCGAGCGTTCCGACTGGCACGCGCACGCAATGCCCGACGGCAAGTGCGTGATGCGCACGGCGCTATCGGTCTTGTTGACGTGCTGACCGCCGGAGCCCGACGCGCGATAGGTGTCGATGCGCACGTCCTTGTCGGCGATCTCGATCTCGATGGTGTTGTCGACGACGGGATAGACCCACGCGCTCGCGAAGCTCGTGTGGCGGCGCGCGTTGGAATCGTAGGGCGAGATGCGCACGAGGCGGTGCACGCCGGATTCGGTTTTCAGCCAGCCATAGGCGTTCTCGCCTTTCACCTGGATCGTCGCCGACTTGATGCCGGCGGTGTCGCCGTCCTGCTCTTCCAGCAGATCGACCTTCATGCCGTGCGCGTTCGCCCAGCGCGAATACATGCGCAGGAGCATCTGCGCCCAGTCCTGACTCTCGGTGCCGCCGGCGCCGGAATTGATTTCGACGTAGCAATCATTGGCGTCCGCTTCGCCGGAGAGCAGCGTTTCGAGTTCCGCGCGTGTGGCGCGCTCCTGCGTGACCTTCAACGCGGCGCGCGCTTCGTTGAGCAGCGATTCATCGCCCTCAGCGTCGGCCATGTCGGCGAGTTCGACGGTGTCGGCGCGCTCGCGCTCGAACGTCAGCACGTTCTCGATCGCGCTCGTCAGCCGGTTGCGCTCGCGCATCAGCTTCTGCGCCTTCTCGGGATCGTTCCAGAAGGTCGGCGTCTCGACGAGCGCGTTCAGTTCATCGGCGCGGGCGTTGGCGCGATCCCAGTCAAAGACGCCTCCGCAGCAAGGTGACGGTGGTCTCGATCTGTTCGGAAAGGGCGGCGATGTCGGGACGCATGGGGGACTCCTGATGTGTTGGGGGTGAGATATGCGCTTCGCGCGCGCGCCGCCAGTGGAGGCGTGCGCCGGCGCAGACCGCACGCGCGGCGCCTGCGCACAGCGGCGTCGCCGCCGGCGCAATCACGCGCAGGCTTGCGCCGTGCAGCGCCGTGGCGAGCCAGCGCACGAGCCGCGCGATCCAGACGTCGCGCCGGTCGATGAGATCGCGCAGCCGGTCAAGGCGCGCCCGCAGGCGCGGGAATCCGACGTCACGCCGGAACTGGCGCACGAAGGCGCGCCGGAAGCCCGGACCGGGCCGTCCGCGCGTGCGGCCGAAGCCGTCCGGCGCGCGCATCGGCGCGCCGCGCAGGGGCTTTCCGGGCGGCGTAGGGCCGTCCCTGCCCGTCATCATCGGCAACCGAAGAAAGGCGGCGAAGATCAGCGCCCGCTCGACGTCGCGCCGCGCGGCGATCACCTCGGCGCGGGCCGCAGCTCGCCAGCCATGGGCCGGAAGACCGCACGCCGCCGCCGTCTCGGCCAGCCACACCGCGCACGCGCACAGCCACGCCGTCACCGACGCGAAGAACGCGTCGAGACGGGCGGCGATGGCGGTGCGGTCGATGGGCGGTATACGGTCGGGCGACATGAGGCCTCCTTTCTGGAGGCGAGACATGGCAGGTGGGGGTTTATGTTCCTAGTTACAAATAGGACATAGGTCCTAATTATATACTTGACACCACAAGCCCAATCCCTAGATTAGGGCCATGAAATTCGACGCCCCCCAGTTCCGCGATGAGAAAGCCGCCCGCCAGTATATCGAGGCGCTGCGCTGGCCCGCGGGCCGCGTCTGCGGCAAGTGCGGCTCCTTCAAGTCCTATGAGACGAAAAAGGAAGGCCGCTACCGCTGCGCCGAGAAGGAGTGCCGCAAGGACTTCACGGTCACGACCGGCACGGTCATGGAGTCGAGCCACATCCGCCTGACGATCTGGGTGACGGCCTTCTACATGATGGCGTCCAGCAAGAAGGGCGTGTCGGCTCACCAGCTGCATCGCACGCTGGAAGTGACCTACAAGACGGCGTGGTTCCTCGCACACCGCATCCGCGCGGCGATGGCGAGCGGCGGGCTCCTTGGCCCCATCGGTGGCGAAGGCAAGGTCGTCGAAGCGGATGAAACCTACTTCGGTAAGGCCGAGGGGCCGCGCCCCACCACCACCACGGTAGGTCGCCCCTTCACCAGGGGCGGGCGTTCTGGCCCGTCTGGCAAGCGCCCGATCGTGGCGCTGGTCGAGCGCGGCGGATCGGTGCGCGCCTTCCATGTCGCGGTCGCCACGAAGGTCAACGTCCAGCAGATCGTGCGCGAGAACGTCGATCCGGCGTCGCGCCTGCACACGGACGAGAGCCGCCTTTGCACGGGCATGGGCGCCGAGATGGCGGCCCACGAGACCGTCAAGCACGCGGCTGGCGAGTATGTCCGTGGCGACGTCCACAACAACACGGCGGAAGCCTTCTTCGGCCTGTTCAAGCGCGGGATGCGCGGCACCTACCAGCACTGCGCCGAGAAGCATCTGCACCGCTACGTCACGGAATTTGAGTTCCGCTTCAACACCCGCACGAAAGTTGGCGTCTCGGATGAGCAGCGCGCCCGTCTCGCCCTGAAGGGCATCGAAGGCAAGCGCCTGACGTATCGGCGGACTGACGGCGCCGGTGTTCAAGCATAAGCTGGCGCGCTTCCTGAGACGCGCCGAGCTGGGCGCCTTCCGCCGCTTGAAGAATCCCCCCAAACAGTAAGACCCGCTGCGTTGGCGCGCAGCGGGTCTTTATCAACCGCCGTTGGCTGGCGGGCGCTCGTGAAAGCCTGATCTTTTTGGATCGCGCCGCGCCTCCGGTCAACGGCTCTTCGGAGCGGGACATGGAAGAACAATTAAAGGCATATGTTGCTCACGCCAATCAGCGCTTTGCTGAGATCGAAGCTCGACTCTATGTCGCTGAGTTTATCGCGGCCAACACAGAAGCGACGCTCTTTGGTTTGAATGGGTTCAGCCTCGACGAGATGAAGGCGCTTCACCAGTCGCTGAGAGATCAGCTTTCAAAGGTTGTATTTCCGGCCGTTGGACCGGCTGCATCGGATGCGTGGGCGGGGGAAATTCAAATGGCGATGGACCGGCTGCTAACGCGTATCGAAGCCATGCTTGAAGAGAAGCTAGGGGGATAGCGAAGGCGGACCGGTTCATTTGCGCTTCTTGCCGGCGCTCTTGTTGGGCGACTTCTGCGCATCGTCGTTCAGCGGCGGCGTCTTGAACGCCCCGCGCAGCGCCGCTTCAGCGCGCCGCTTGGTTTCTTCTTCGTCGTACTGATCGTCTTTGGGTGGTTTCGTGGACATGCCTCAAATCCTTTCAAACGTGCGCAGGCAAGCTGTACCGGTGTTTGCGCCTTCGTCCCTATCGGCGCGCGCCGATTTGGCCGTGAAGGTGGCGCAAACGATCAACGCTTGGGCTGGAGCCGAAGCCGAGATGGGACAGTTGTTGCGTAGCGTGACCGGTGGCGACGCGCGGGCGTCCATGGCCATGTTCCTTGCGTTGCAAAGCGCGCCCGCGAAATTGGCCGCCCTGGACGCCGCAGTGGAGGTAACGCTTAAGGGCGACCAACTGCGCATTTACACTGGCATCATGCGCCTTGCGCGCAGAGCCGCGAAGCAGCGCCACAAGTTCGCGCATCATATATGGGGGCATTGCTTAGAACTCCCTGATGCACTGCTTCTGATCGACCCTGTCGATCAGTTGCGGAAAAACTTAGACGTATTGACCGGGCCGTTCGCCGAGTTCGTTGCTGAGTGGATGCCGCAATCAACCGGCGTCTTCCGTGATATTCCTTCCGACGATCCAATCGAGAACCGCTATGTATACGTGTATCGTGACGCCGATTTCGACTGCGCAATCAAGGAGTGTCACGACGTGGCTCACATGCTCCGAGATCTTCGCTGGAGCATTGAGCACCAGACCCGGTGGAACAATCCCGAACTAGCCGCGCAAGTGCTCCAGAGGCTATTGTCGCGGCCTGAACTTCTGAAAGAACTACCTCCGAAGCCCCCGGAGCAAACCAGTCCAGAAGCTCAGACGTGATTGCGTCCAAAATCTTGGAAGGGGGCACGGTCGGGACGCACATGCCTTCAGCATGTGGCAGGAATTAAATCAAACGCAAATCCCCTTCAAACCACACGCAGCCCATGGCACGCTTCAGGATTTAGGGGTTGTGGTGCGAAGTATATAATACGGACATAGGTCCTATGGCCCTGATCAGCCGCGCTCGAAGTCCCTTTTTTGAACCGCGCTTACGGCTTCTAGGGGGCGGCCGCTTCGCATCTGAATGTGATCTGCGCTTCGCCGCATCCGCCGCGCAGAGCGCATTCCCGCACCGTCTGCGCCACCAGAGTCACCGTCTTGTTCTGCTTCGCGCAGAAGTTTCCGGCATGATCGATCGCCGCGTTGAGCGCGCCGGCCTCTCCGCCTAGCGCCACGCGGTTTGAGACCATGTAGGTGCCACCGGCGGTCCGCACGGGGTCTGTGGACGCGCAAGCCGCCAGGGCGAATGCAGAGATAAGTAAGAGAGTTCGCATGCTGTCCCCCAAACTTGGCGCCGCGCTACTCCTTGGGCCGATCGGCCTTTGGCGACGCTTTCTTGGGCTCAATCTTGCGCTTCTTTGGCGACGTCGCAAACAAGCGCTTGATGATTGCGGTTCGCTGAACGGCAATCTCGCCGAGCCCACCCTCGATCTCCCCCTTTCAGGGTGAAAAGAGGAGGAGGCGAGGACTAATACAGCCCGCCCAACCCATCGTCCGGACGCGGCTGCCCTGTCGTCTGGCCGGGCGCGGACGTCGGCGAGATGCTCGGGCCGTTTTCGGCGCCGGGGAACGCGACCTCGCCGCGACCGATGATGATCGGCGAGGACGCCATCATTTCGGTGGGCTCGGTGCCGGGGCGGAAGGCCTCGATGATTGTGTCCACCGTCTCGGCGCTCGGCACCATGCCGGTGCGCGCGTCTACGCGGACAAGGCGCACGCCGGCGGGCATGCGGAACGGCGTGTCGGTCTCGCGCTTCAGCGCTTCGGTCATGAAGTCGCGGAAGATGGGCGCCGCGATCCGGCCGCCGGTTTCGCCTTCGCCGAGCGGGCGCGGCTGGTCGAAGCCCACCCACACGCCCACCACGAGATCGGGTGAGAAGCCGACGAACCAGGCATCCTTGTAGTCGTTCGTCGTGCCGGTCTTGCCGCCGAGCGTCTTGCCGACGCTCTTGACCACGGTCGCGGTGCCGCGCTCGACGACGCCCTGCGCCATGGTGACGACCTGATAGGCGGTGATCGGATCGATGACCTGTTCGCGCACGTCGGCGATCTGCGGCGCACCCTGCCCGCTCCACGCCACGTTGCAGCCCGCGCATTCGCGCTGGTCCTGGCGGCGCAGCGAGACGCCGTCGCGGTCCTGGATACGGTCGATGAAGATGGGATTGATGCGGCGCCCGCCATTCACGAACATGGCGTAGGCGGTCGTCATGCGCAGCGGCGTGGTTTCGCCGACGCCCAGGCCGAGCGAGAACACCGCGAGGTTCTTCTTCGACGGATCGTAGATGCCGAGGCGCGAGGCGTAGTCGAACACGCGCTCAGGCCCCATCTCGTACACAAGACGCGCCGTCATCGTGTTCAGCGAACGCTCGAGACCCACGCGCATGGTCGTGGGGCCGAGATAGTTGTCGCGGTTGTAGTTGTCGGGCGCCCAGACGCTGCCATCGCCGGCTTCCACCGCGAACGGCGCGTCGTCGATGAGCGTGGCGGGCGTCAGACCGCAGCCGCGCTGGCCCTCTGCGCTGCAAGGATCGAGCGAGGCGGCATAGACGATCGGCTTGAACGAGGAGCCCGGCTGGCGCTGCGCGTCGGTGACGCGGCTGAAATCGCCGAGACGGAAATCGTAGCCGCCGATGAGCGCCATCACGCGGCCCGTGTGCGGGTTCATCGCGACGAGCGAGCCTTCGACCTGCGGGACCTGCTTCAGCGTGCAACGGCCCTCGCGCGGACAGCTCACATAGATCGCTGCGCCGCGTGTCAGCGCGCGTTCCTTCTTGCTGCGGGCGCCGGCGGCGGCCCACTGCGCGTCTTCATTCGAAAGCTGGCGCTGTGCGCCGCTGGCGAGTGCGATGCGCACCGTATTGCCGGACGCCTGCGTGACGACGGCCTTCGCCCAGTTGGTGAGACGCGGCGGCGACGCGACATTACGCAACGCCTCGGCTGCGTCGCCGTCGGCGGAGACGCGCGCGACCGGTCCGCGCCAGCCATGACGGCGATCGTATTGCTCAAGGCCCTTGCGCAGCGCGTTCGCGGCGGCGACCTGCAGGCGCGTGTCGAGCGTGGAGCGGATCGACAGGCCGCCTTCCTTCAGTTCCTTTTCGCCGAGTTGCGCGATGACTTCGCGGCGCACCTGCTCGACGAAGTGCGCGGAGGCGACGTACTTGTCTTCCGACAGACGGTTCACCGCGACGAGCTTTTCCTCCGCCGCAGAGTCGGCCTCTTCCTGCGTGATGAACTTGTTGTCCACCATGCGCGTCAGCACCCAGTTGCGACGCGAAACGGCGTTTTCGTTCTTGGTGGTGGGGTCGTAGTTGTTCGGCCCCTTCGGCAGCGCGCCGAGGTAAGCAGACTCCGCGAGTGTGAGCTTGTCGAGCGGCTTGTCGAAATAGTTGAGTGCCGCTGCGCCCACGCCGTAGGACTGCCGGCCGAGGAAAATCTGGTTCAGATAGAGTTCGAGGATACGCTCCTTGTCGAGCGCGCGCTCGATGCGCTGCGCCAGGAACGCTTCCTTGATCTTGCGCATGATCGTGCGGTCGGACGTCAGCAGCATGTTCTTGGCGACCTGCTGCGTGATCGTGGACGCGCCCTGCATGCGATCGCCGGTGAAGATCGAGGCGATGTTGGTCAGCGTCGCGCGTGCAAGTCCCGCATAGTCGAGGCCGCTGTGCGAATAGAAGGACTTGTCCTCTGCGGAGATGAAGGCCTGCTTCACGTGATCCGGGATTTCCTGGATCGGCACGAAGACGCGGTGCTCGGTGGCGAATTCCGCGATCAGGCTGCCGTCGCCGGCGTGGACGCGCGTGGTCACCGGCGGGCGATAGTCCGCGAGCTGCTTGTAGTCGGGCAGGCCCTGCACGGCGACGGCCACGAGGATGACCAGGCCAAGAACCATGGCCGCGACCCCCGCAGCCATGATCATGAGCGCCTTGCGCAGGGTGTCCGGCGTCAGCTGAATCGACATGTGGTGGAACTCGACGGGTTTTGGGGCGCGAATATGACGGCGACTGCGCCGTCAGCCTCGTTAATTGGGAGACACGCCGTCTCCAAATCAGATTGTGGCCCCCTCAGCGCCCCGCATAGGCGCGCGAACGGGCGAAGTAAACGTCGATGGAATCGGCGACCGCCGTCGCCATCCGGCGGCGGACGGCGGGGTCAGCCAGGCGCGTTTCGTCGCCGGTGTTGGTCATGAAGCCAAGCTCCAGCAGCACCGCCGGCACGTCCGGCGCGAGCAGGACGAAGAAGCCCGCGGAGCGGTGCGTGTTGCGCAGGAGGGGGGCTTGGCGGCCCAACTCACCGATGAGCTTCTCGGCGAATTCGGCGGAGCGGCTGGTGGTCTCGCGCTGGGTGAGGTTCACGAGGATGGACTGGATGCGCTCGTCCTTGGGGGCGTCGCCGAGATCCACGGTCCAGTCCTGGCGGCCCATCATGTTGCGCGCCCGCGTCTCGCCGCTGGCGGACAGGGTGTAAACGGACGCGCCCCGCGCCGTGGGATTGCTGTGGGCGTCGGCGTGCAGGGAGATGAAGAGGTCGGCCTTCTCGCGCCGGCCGATGGCGACCCGGTCCTCGTGGTCGACATAGGTGTCATCGTCGCGGGTCAGGACCACACGGTAGCCGCCTCGGGCCTGGAGCTGGTCGCGCAGCGCGATCGCCGCGGAGAGGACCACGTCCTTTTCCCGCAGACCGGATCGGCCGCGCGCGCCGGGATCATGGCCGCCATGGCCTGCATCGATGACGATGACGCGCTGGCCGGGGCGTTCCGCCGTCACTGCAAGCTGGGTCGGAGCCGCGGGGACGGGCGTCGCAGGACGGGTGAACACCACCGGGGCCGCCATGCGGGCGGCAGGCTGCCGGGCGGCGGCGGTCTGGGTTAGCGCCGGCGGCGACGGAGCCGTCACGGGCGCGGCAATCGCGCCGACGAGTTCATAGACCAGGCGGCTGGTCTGGGCGTCCGGGCCTTCCACGCGGCGCGCGCCGACGCGGGCGGCGGCGGACAGGTCGAACACAACCCGCATGGAGCCGTCCGGCTGGCGGGCGTGGCGCACGGCGCGCACCACCCCGGCGGGGCGGGCGTCCAGGGAGCCTGCGGCCCGCGAGGCCGGCACATCGACCACGAAACGATCCGGGCCGGAGAGCAGGAAGGAGCGCGCTTCGACAGCGCGATCGACGGTAATCGACACCTGCGTGCGCCCGCGCACCACCGCCACGTCCGCGCCGAGCAGCCGCACCGGCGCCACGGCGGTCGCCGGGACGCTCATGGCCGCCGCGAGGCAGAGGCCGGCGGCGAGGGCACGGTTAAAAAAGTTCATGATTTCTGCACTCTGTGGAGCGCACCATACGCCAGTCAGCCTTGCGGAAGTCTTGACCGACTGCGACTTTTCAACGTCGCCGAAATCAGGCAAGGATGGCGGGCGGCCTTCTCGCCGTATGAGTCAGGCCCGCCGCCACGTCCCACGAGACGGCCGGGCCCGCCTCCCCCTGCTTTACCCTGCCGGCCCGGCGCACCCTTTCGCGCGCCCCGCCAGGAGTAGCGTGTCGCCGGTCGCCTTAACGCGGCCAGAACTGGAGTAACGCGGTGCCCACCCCCGACTGGCCCGACCGTATCGAGACCGCCCTTGCGGCGTCGATCGGCCGTGCGGACAGACCGGCGCCGCGCTCCCCCTCACATTTGCGGCGCCTCGGGCCTCAGCGCGATCTTCGCGCGCCCGCTCGCACGGCCGCCGCTGACGGAGCTTCGACCCATGGTCAAGAAAATGCTCATCGACGCCGCCCACCCCGAGGAGACCCGGGTCGTGGTGCTGGACGGACATCACGTTGACGACTTCGATTTCGAAACACAGAACAAGAGACAGCTTCGCGGAAACATCTACCTCGCCAAGGTGACGCGCGTTGAGCCGTCGCTGCAGGCGGCGTTCGTGGAATACGGCGGCAACCGCCACGGCTTCCTCGCGTTCGGCGAAATCCACCCCGACTATTATTCGATCCCGGTCGCCGACCGCGAAGCGCTGAAGGCCGAGTTCGACGCGGTCGCCAGCGACGATGGCGACGGCGAAGGCGGCGGCGAAGAGGACGATGACGCGGTCGAGGAAAAGCGCCGCCGCATCCTGACGCGTCGCTACAAGATTCAAGAAGTGATCAAGCGCCGGCAGATCATGCTGGTGCAGGTCGTCAAGGAAGAGCGCGGCAACAAGGGCGCCGCCCTCACCACCTATCTCTCGCTCGCGGGCCGCTACTGCGTGCTGATGCCGAACACGGGTCGCGGCGGCGGCATTTCCCGCAAGATCACCCAGAGCGCCGACCGCAAACGCCTGAAGAAGATCGCCGTCGATCTGGAAGTGCCGCAGGGCATGGGCCTGATCGTGCGTACGGCGGGCGCCAAGCGCACCAAGACCGAGATCAAACGCGATTACGAATATCTCACGCGCGCGTGGGAAACGATCCGCGACACCACCATGCGCTCGGTGTCGCCGGCGCTGATCTACGAGGAATCGAGCCTCGTGAAGCGCGCGATCCGCGATCTCTACGACAAGGACGTCGAGGACATCCACGTCGAGGGCGAAGGCGCTTATAAAGAAGCCAAGGACTTCATCCGCATGCTCATGCCGAGCCATGCCAAGAAGGTCCATCTCTACCGTGATCCCACGCCCATCTTCACGCGTCATGGCGTGGAGCGGCAGCTGGAGTCGATCTACAGCCCGGCGGTGACGCTGAAGTCCGGCGGCTACATCGTCATCAACCAGACCGAAGCGCTCGTCGCCATCGACGTGAACTCCGGCCGCGCCACGCGCGAACGCAATATCGAACAGACGGCGTTCAAGACGAACCTCGAAGCGGCGGAAGAAGCCGCGCGCCAGATGCGCCTGCGCGATCTCGCGGGTCTCATCGTGATCGACTTCATCGACATGGAGGAGTCGAAGAACGACCGCATCGTCGAGAAGAAGATGAAGGATGCGCTGCGCTTCGACCGCGCGCGCGTCCAGATGGGCAAGATCTCCGGCTTCGGCCTGCTCGAACTTTCGCGCCAGCGCAGGCGGACGGGCATCCTCGAAGGCTCATCGCACATCTGCCCGGTGTGCAGCGGTCTCGGCCGCGTGCGCTCGATTGAATCGAGTGCGCTGCAGCTGCTGCGCGCGCTGGACGAAGAGTGCCTGAAGCGCGGCGCGGCGGAAATCATCGCGCGCGCGCCGGTGGACGTGGCGATCTATCTGCTCAACGAAAAGCGCACGACTCTCTCGGCCATTGAGGACGCGCGTGGCGTGACCATACGCGTCCTGGGCTCGTCGTCGCTGATGGCGCCTGACTTCGAGATCAGCTCCTCCGGGCAGCGCGATCTCGACTTCGAGGCCGAAGCCGAAGCGGTGGAGGCCCGCGAGGGCCGTCGCGGTCGCAGCATGGCGCGCTCGGCGCCTTCCCCTGATCTCGTCGATCCCGATGATCTCATCGAGGACGAAGTCGACGTCGATGTCGAAGAGGACGAAGACGCAGAAGAAGTATCGGCGAAACCAGCGGAGCCTCGCGAGGAGTCCGGCGCCGACAGCGAAGGCCGCTCGTCGCGTCGCCGACGCGGCCGACGGGGCGGCAAGCGCCGGCGTGACGAAGAACTGCCGAGCGCTGCAACGGCCGTCGCCAACGACGACGAGCCCGCCGAGGCCGGAGAAGACGATGGCGAAGAAGCTGCGCCCACCTCCGCGCGAGACGGCGGCGAGCGCGGCGGGCGGCGTCGCCGGCGTCGGCGCGGTCGCGGCCGTCGTCCGTTCGAGACCGACGGCGGCGAACACCTCGATCTCATCGCCACCGATCCGAGCGTCCTGAATCCGGACTCCGAGATCGCCGAGCCGGCCAACGACGACTTCGTCGATCGCGAGGATGACGTGGTTCCCGCCACCTTCGGCGGCGCGCCCGATCCGAAGGGTGAGACTTTCGCGCCCCCGCCGATGATGGAGGCGCCCGAGATGGAAGCGCCCGTCGCGTACGCTCCCCCGGAGCCCGTCGCTGCAGCTGCTGACTTCAGCGAGGCTGAAGTCTCGGAGCCTGCGATTCCGGACGAACCCTACGAGCCCGATCTTGAGCGGCGCGAGAAGTTCTTCGCGCGTCTCAACAAGTGGGGAAAGAAGACCTGACGTCCGCTCACAGCACACCCTCGCGATGCAAGGCCATGATTGGGCCGCATTGCGAGGGGAAGCGGGGCGTCACCTTTAAGAGCAGCCGGGTCCAAGGAGGCTTCATGTCCAACGCGTTCATGCGCATGGCGCGCAGCGCGCTCGTCGGGCTCACGCTCGCAGCGGCCTTCTTCGCAAGCCCCGCCGCGCGTGCGCAGGGTTCAATCCGCGACGCCGAGATCGAGACCGTCATTCGCGGTTACTGGGACCCCATCCTGCGGGCCGCCAACATCGATCCCGCCGAAACCGAACTCGTGATCATCAACGACAACTCGATCAACGCGTTCGTCACCAACTCGCGCTCGATGTTCATCCACACCGGCCTCATCATGGCCGCGCAGAACCCGAGCGAGATCAAGGGCGTCATCGCGCACGAAACCGGCCACATGGCCGGCGCGCACGTCTCGCAGTCTCGCGCCGCCATGGGCCGCGCCATGCGGCCGGCCCTCCTGTCCATCGGTCTCGGCATTCTCGCCATCGCCGCCGGCGCGCCAGATGCGGGCGCAGCGCTTATCGCGGGATCGCAACAGTTCGCCTACGCCGACTTCGTGCAGTTCACCCAGGCGCAGGAATCCAAGGCCGACCAAGCGGCGGTGACGCTGATGGAGGCTTCCGGCCAGTCGGGCCAGGGCCTGCTCGATTTCGCCAGCCGGCAATTTCGCTACAATGAAATGCGTTCGGCTTCGCGCATTCCCCCGTGGATGCGCACGCACCCGCTGTGGTCGGATCGCATCCAGGCGCTGCGCCAGCGCGTCGAGGCCGGCACGCATCGCGGCGTCGTCGATTCACCGGCGGACATGGAACAGCTGCGCCTCATGCAGGGCAAACTCTTCGGCTACGTCGAGCGTCCCTCGCGCACGTTCCAGAAGTATCCCGATACCGATACAAGCGCCGCCGCGCGCTATGCGCGCTCGATCGCGGCCATGCAGGCGTCGGACTTCGGGCGCGCCGACAAGGAAGCGGAATCGCTGACGCGCGATTTTCCGACCAATCCCTATTATCACGAGCTCGTCGGCGAGATCCTGCTCAACAGCGGCCGCGTCACGGAGTCGGTGCCCCATCATCGCCGCGCGCTGGAGCTGAAGCCGCGCAATGCGCTGCTGCAGGTCAACCTCGCGCGCGCGCTCGCAGCGGTGAAGACCGACGCCAGCACCGACGAGGCGATCACGCTGCTGAACGCCGCCACGCAGATCGAACCCGACAACGCCACCGCCTGGTACGAACTCTCGCTCGCTTACGACCGCAAGGGCGACGAGGGCATGGCGCGTCTGGCGTCGGCGGAACTGCGGTTCGCGGTCGGCGACTTCCCCGGCGCGCGCAGTTTCGCCGAACGGGCGAAGGAACGCCTCGCACGCGAAACCCCCTCGTGGCGGCGCGCCGCCGACATCGCCACGATCGCGGAAACACGCGTGCGACAGGGCCGGGGCTGAGAAGGACGGGGCTGAAACCCCTTGCGCGAAAGCCCTTCGCCGCGCATGTCCGCCGGCGAAGGACAAAACGGATGAGACTTATGATGAGAGCGCTTCTCGGCGCCATGGCCCTCGCATTGACTATAGCGACGGCGACGATGTCTGCATCGCCCGCCTCGGCGCAGGCGCTGACCAGCGCCCAGAAGGACGAAGTCCGCGCCGTGGTGCGCGACTATCTCCGCCAGAACCCGCAGGTCGTCGAAGAGGCCATGCAGGAACTCGAACGCCGCCGCGAAGCCGCGCGCCGCGTGCGCATCGAGGGCGACGCGCGGGATTTCGCCATCGGACCGCGCAACGCGCCTGTCACGATCGTGGAGTTCTTCGACTACCGTTGCCCCTATTGCCACGAAGCGATGACGTGGCTGTTTGAAGTGACGCGCCGCAATCCGCAGACGGTGCGCGTGATCTTCAAGGAATTCCCGGTGCTCGGCGAAGCCTCCGTCGAGGCGTCGCAGGCGGCGGTCGCGTCGATCAAGCAGGGCAAGTACGTCGCGTTCCACCGCGCGGTAATGGCGCACCGCGGCCAGCTCGACTCCGCGCAGATTGACACGCTCGCGCGCCGCGCCGGCATGGACGTCGCACGCATGCGCCGCGACATGGCCGACCGCGCGATCATGGATCACCTGCAAGCCAACCACGAAGTCGCGGCGGAATCGAAGATCGACGGCACGCCGGCGTTCCTGATCAACGGCAAGTGGGTCCGCGGCTGGAACCGTGCGGAAGCCGACAAGCTGCTGGCGGAAGCGCTGCGGGATGCGCGGAAACGTTAGATCAGTCCGCCTAGCGGCGACGCTCGTCGATTGCTCGGTGTCGCCCCCTAATCACGGGCGGCCTCGTGACGATTGTCTGACGGAAACCACAAATTTGGACCGGTAGGGTCGCGCAAATCTTCTGGCGCGCCGCACCAGTCCCATTGTTTGGAGCGTGCAGCGTATCCGTAGACACCCATGTAGTCTGCGAAGTCTTCACCATCATCCCGAGTAAGCGAAGCGATGAGGTGTCCCCGCTCGTCTCGCCCCTGCGGATTTGTAACCCGCCAACCGCCGCCGTCGCTTGCGCCAAAATTTCCGGCCTCAACCAACTGAGCCGCAACACTCTTTGAGGCCCCGGCCAGCGCCCCTTCCGACCAGCATTTAGACCATGGCGGCAGTTCGGCGGCGTCCATCCCCGCGATGCGAACGGTTTCGTCGCCCACACGTAACGTGTCACCATCGATCACTGTTATCTGCTGTTGGTTCGCTGGCCGCACATTCTTGATGACGAAGTCTGACGGTCGCTCGCAGCTGGCGACAAGCAACAAGACCAACGCAACAGCTCGGCGCATGCTGGAACCTAAATCAACCCGCCCAGCGGGCTCGACGGATCGGCGTACCGCTTCTTGCCCATCCGCCCCGCGAGATGGGCCTCACGTCCCGCGATGACCGCGTGCTTCATCGCGCGCGCCATGCGTATGGGGTCCTTCGCTTCGGCGATGGCGGTGTTCATCAGCACGCCGTCGCAGCCCAGCTCCATGGCGATGGCCGCATCGCTCGCCGTGCCGACGCCCGCATCGACAATCACCGGCACGCGCGACTGCTCGACGATGAGGCGGATGTTCACGGGGTTCTGGATGCCGAGGCCCGATCCGATCAGCGAGCCGAGCGGCATGATCGCGACGCAGCCGGCGTCCTCCAGTTTCTTGGCGAAGACCGGATCGTCCGAACAATAGACCATCACCTCGAAACCCTCGGCGATCAGCGCCTTCGCGGCGGCAAGCGTTTCGGTCATGTCGGGATAGAGCGTGCGCTGGTCGGAGAGCACTTCGAGCTTCACGAGGCTCCACCCGCCCGCCTCGCGCGCGAGACGCAGCGTGCGCACCGCATCGTCCGCCGTGAAGCAGCCGGCCGTGTTCGGCAGATAGGTGACCTTCTTCGGATCGATGAAATCGACGAGACGCGGGCTCGCAGGATCGCTCAGGTTCACGCGCCGCAGCGCCACCGTGACCATGTCTGCGCCACTCGCTTCAAGCGCGGCGGCGTTCTCCGCGTAGTCCTTGTATTTGCCGGTGCCGATGATGAGGCGCGAGGCGAAGGTGCGGCCGGCAATTTGGAGTGTGTCGCTCATGGATTTGGGAATGCGATTTCGACGTAGGCGCCCGGCGTGAGCGCATCAACAGCCTCGGTCACCAGATCGACATGGCGACTGATAAGCCGCCAATTGGTGTTCAAGAGCACAAGAATGGCCAAAGTCCTGCCTGACAGGTTCTGCTGATACCGGAGGTTCTGGTCCGTCGTGATCAATGCGGTGTAACCATCCGCTTCGGCCTTGGCCAGCAGTTCCCCATTTCGCAATTCATGCCAACCAAGGCTGTAAGCGGTCGTCACATCGTGTCCTGCTAGGACACGGCGAAGGGGTACCGGCGTTCCGTTGTCGAAGAGGATGCGCACCTGCGCGTCAGGCCGGTTCGAGACTGCGCTGCGCGTGCTCCAGCACCGCCAACACTTGCTCTCGTTGAACACCCTCAAACCACTCGAGGAATTCGTCGATCGTGGCTCCGCCCTCGAGATTCTCGAAAAGCGCCTTGACCGGTACGCGCGTGCCCACGAACAGCCAGGCGCCGCTGTGCTTTCCTGGAATGCTCTCGACGGCGGAACAGTCGGACCAGTCGATCATCCAAGCAAGATGGCAAAGGCGCCGGCGCGAAGCAAGTTAGCGGCTCCTAACCGCCGCCCACGAACTGGACGATCTCGAGCGCGTCGCCATCACTCAGCACCACCCGCTCAAACGTGCTCTTCGGCACGATTTCGCGGTTGCGTTCCACGGCCACCTTGCGCGGATCGATCCCCAGCGAGGCGAGCAGCGCCGTCAGCGTCGCCCCGGACGCCGCATCGCGAACTTCCCCGTTGACCGTGACCTGCAAACTCGCCTCCTATCGCGCCCGACATAGGGGGGGCCGGGCGGTGACGCAACGGCCCCTTCCCCCTGCCTATCAGGCGCCCGCATGAGCAACGCATGACCAGCCAGCCCGGCCCCAAACCCATATTCGTCCTCAACGGGCCCAACCTGAACGCCCTGGGCGTGCGCGAGCCTGCCATCTACGGCAGCCACACGCTCGCCGACATCGAGGCAGCCTGCGTCGAAAGGGCGAAGACCCTTGGAAAGACGGTCGATTTCCGCCAGACCAACAGCGAAGGCCAGCTTGTGGATTGGCTGCACGAGGCGCGTGACAAGGCGTGCGCGGTCGTGCTCAACGCCGGCGCCTACACACACACCTCGATCGCGCTTCACGATGCGATCAAGAGCCTGGATGTCCCGGTGATCGAAACCCACCTGTCCAACCCCGCATCGCGCGAGACCTTCCGTCACGTGTCGACGATCTCGGGGGTGGCCAAGGGCGTGATCTCGGGCTTCGGGCTGGTGAGCTACATCCTTGCCGTGGAAGCGGCTGCGCGATGCGCGGCTGATCCGGCGCCCTGATGGGGAGATCGAAGTCCATGAACGACAAGAAGTCATCGAGCGGCGTCGACGCCGATCTGGTGCGAGAGCTGGCGAAAGTGCTGTCCGACGAGGGCCTCACCGAAATCGAGGTCGAGCATGGCGAGCTGCGCCTGCGCCTGGCGCGCACGGTGAACGTGACGGCCGCGCCCGTGGCGTATGCGCCCGCGCCAGTGGCCGCTGCGCCCGCAGCAGCGCCGCTTGCAGCGGCAGCGCCGGCGGCGGCGAAGGATCATCGCGACGACAAGCGCGCCGTGACGTCGCCCATGGTCGGCACCGCCTATCTGTCGCCCGAGCCTGGCGCGAACGTGTTCATCAAGGTCGGCGACACTGTGGCGGAAGGCCAGACGCTGCTGATCGTGGAGGCGATGAAGACCTTCAACCCGATCGTTGCGCCGCGCGGCGGCAAGATCGTGGAGATCATCGTCGGGGATTCCCAGCCCGTCGAGTACGGCCAGCCACTGCTTCTGCTCGAATAGCGCAATGTTCGAAAAGATCCTCATCGCCAACCGTGGCGAAATCGCACTTCGCATTCATCGCGCATGCAAGGAGATGGGCATCTCCACAGTCGCGGTGCACAGCGAAGCCGACGCAAACGCCATGCACGTGCGGCTTGCGGACGAAAGCGTCTGCATCGGCCCGCCGTCAGCGGCCAAGAGCTATCTGCATATTCCCGCGATCATCTCCGCCGCCGAGATCACCGGCGCGCAGGCGATCCATCCGGGCTACGGCTTCCTTTCGGAGAACGCGAAGTTCGCCGAGATGGTCGGCAAGACCAAGATCGACGGCAAGCCGCTCGTGTTCATCGGGCCGAAGCCCGAACACATCCGTCTGATGGGCGACAAGATCGCCGCCAAGAAGGCGGCGGCCGACGCGGGCATCCCTGTCGTCCCCGGCTCCGATGGCGGCGTGACGAGCGATACCGAGGCCCACAAGGTCGCCAAGCGCATCGGGTTTCCGTTGCTCGTGAAGGCCGCAGCCGGCGGCGGTGGTCGCGGCATGAAGGTCGCGCACAGCGCCGACAAGTTGTCGGAAGCGCTTTCCACCGCACGCGCCGAAGCGCGCGCCGCGTTCGGCGACGACGCAGTCTACATCGAAAAATATCTCGGCCAGCCGCGCCACATCGAAATCCAGGTCGTCGCCGACAGCCACGGCAATGTCGTCCACCTCGGCGAACGCGACTGCTCGCTGCAGCGCCGTCACCAGAAGGTGCTCGAAGAGGCGCCCTCGCCCGCGCTCAATCCCGAAGAGCGCGCGCGCATCGGCGAGATCACCGCAAAGGCCGTGAAGACGCTCGGCTATCTCGGCGTCGGCACCGTCGAATATCTCTACGAGAACGGCGAGTTCTTCTTCATCGAAATGAACACCCGCCTGCAGGTCGAGCACCCGGTGACGGAAATGATCACCGGCATCGATCTCGTGCGCGAACAAATCCGCATCGCTGACGGCCTGCCGATGTCGTTCCGGCAGAAGGATGTCGAGTTCAGCGGCCACGCCATCGAATGCCGGGTGAATGCGGAAAATCCGCAAACCTTCACGCCCTCGCCCGGCAAGATCATCGACTACCACGCGCCAGGCGGCCTCGGCGTGCGCATGGATAGCGCGATCTATGCGGGCTATTCGATCCCGCCCTACTACGACAGCCTCATCGGCAAACTCATCGTGCACGGGCGCGACCGCACGGAGTGCCTGATGCGCCTGCGCCGCGCGCTCGATGAAATGGTGATCACGGGGATCCAGACCACGATCCCGCTGTTCCAGCGTCTGGCGGTGCAGCCTGACATCGCCAACGGCGACTACCACATCCACTGGCTCGAACAATTCCTGAAGGGAAATCCTTCCGACACATGAGTGTCCGCCTGGGCCCGGATGAATTGCTCGACTGCTACCGCCGCGGCGTCTTCCCCATGGCGGAGACCCGCGACAGCGACAGCCTCTATCTGGTGGACCCTTCCGAACGTGGCGTCATTCCGCTCGAAGGCTTTCACGTACCCTCGCGTCTCGCCCGCAAGGTCAGGCGCGAGCCCTTCCGCATCACGCACGACCGCGCCTTTTCCGACGTCATGCGGCTCTGCGCACAACCGGCGCCCGACCGGCTCGAAACCTGGATCAACGAGGACATCCTGCGCCTTTACGCGGCGCTGCACGCGCGCGGCCATGCACACAGCATCGAGTGCTGGCAAGGCGAACGTCTCGTCGGCGGCTTGTACGGCGTCTCGCTCGGCGCTGCGTTTTTCGGCGAGAGCATGTTTTCGCGCGAGACCGACGCGAGCAAGATCGCACTCGTGGCGCTCATCGCGCGTCTGCGCATCGGCGGATTCAAATTGCTCGACGCGCAATTCCAGACCGAACACCTCGCACGGTTCGGCACACAGACCGTGCCTCGCGCGCAGTTCCGCAAGCGCCTTCAGGCGGCGCTCAGCGAAACCGGTGACTTCTCAAGAATGCCCGACGGTGTGAGCGGCGCTCAGCTTCTGCAGTCGATCGCCCAGACGTCGTAGGTCGGGTGCTCAAGCGCATTGAGTGAGGGGCTCGACGCGAAGATCCAGCCCGACATCACGGGCTTCGCGGGCGCAGGCTCATCCTTGCGACGCGGCACCGGATGATCGACGACCTCGATATAGACCGACACTTCCGGCGGCTCTTCCGGCGGGGCCTTCTGACACGACCGCACGGTGATCTCGAGCGTGCCGAACTTCACAGGTCGACCGACCGGCGCGGTGAAATCGCGCGCCTGGCCGCTGATCTTGTCGAGACCGCGCAGCACGGCGCCCGGCGCTGCGTGCGCGGGCGTTGCGACGAGCACGAGTGTCGTCAGGGCGGCGGCGATCGATGCGAAAATCTTCAAGGGGCGGGTTCCTCATCCGGGGTCGAGGACTTGCCGGAACCACTTGCTGCAGCCGCGAGAAGCGACAACAGGTCCACCGTCCCTGTCGTGTTCAATATCTCGGCGCCCGAAGCCAGCATGTCCGGCGAACCGCCCGGCTCCAGCGCCACATAGCCGCCGCCAAGCAATCCGTCCGACGCCACTCTGGCGGAGGAATCGTCCGGAAGTTTGACGGTGGGGCTCACCGACAGCGTCAGCTTGGCGAGGTAGGTGGTCGGATCGATGCCGATCGCGCTGACCGTGCCGACCTTGACGCCGCTGAGTCGGACGTCCGCGCCGACGCTAATGCCGTCCACCCGGTTGAACCGCGCCGTCAGCGGATACCCGCCGGTCGACTCGCCCGCCCCCGCCCGCGTCACCGCGAACGTGAGGAAGCCGATGGCCACGGCCGCCACGATGGCGCCGAGGATGGTTTCGGCCGCCTGTTCCTTGAAAGCGCTCATTCGGGTTTCCACGGTTCGTAGTCGCCGGTGGCCTTGGCGCGATCGCCGCTGCGGGCGAGGCTGCCCTTGGGACGGTAGGCGCCGGGCGTGCCGGTCAGGTTGGGGATGTGTGGCCGCTCCCAAGCCTTGCGCGGCAAGGGCGAGGTGGTCGGTGGATCCTCGAAGGAATAGTGCAGCCAGCCGTGCCAGTCAGGCGGGACCTGCGAGGGCTCGGCGAGACCGGCATACAGCACCCAGCGGCGGCGGCGGCCGTCGGCGCTGGCGCGCTTTTCCTCGAAATAGCGGTTGCCCTGGTCGTCCTGGCCGACCGACGCGCCGCGCCGTCCGATGTCGTAGAGAGCGCCAAGGGTGGCGCCGTTCCACCAGGTGAAGAAACGCTTGATGAACAAGGATCTGGTCCGCCGTTCGGGGTGATTTCGCGCCGCAATATGGCTGAGCCGCCCCCTGCGGTCCAGCAGGCGTTTTAGCCACATATTGTTTGTCCACCGAAATGAACCCACCACATGTTGATGATGCACCCGGCGCGCACTAGCCTCCGCAGATTGGAGGCGAACCATGGCGAAAGCGATCGACCAACTCGGCTGGCGCGTGCGGGACATCGAGTCCTGGGATGACGGCGACGCGATCGAAATCGTGGCGCCCGAACGCTGGAGCGATCAGGCGGTCGCCGCCGCCCTGGAGAGCGGGTTGGCGCTTGGCAGCCCCAATGGCCCCTTGGGGATACGCGGCCAGCGGAGCATCGGCGACGGGATCGAGAAGGCGGCGGTTCGTATCGCCGGATGGGCCGTCGCTGCGGACGCCATCGAGCCCGACGAGGAAGACGCCTTCGCCGACCGTCTCGCCCTGCTGCTGGCCTCTGATGCCCTGCGGCTGGAAACACCGCTGATTCGCGCCGCGCTCGGGGCCGGAGCGACGTGCGCCTACTCGGCCTGCTGCATCGACTGGCCGGCGCAGGGTCCCGAGGAAGCCGAAGCCATCTCCGCCGCCCAGCGCGTGCTCGCCGGCGGCGCCCGTTTCGCCATTCGTGGGGCTCCCTCGCCGGACGCCGTCGATGCCCTGGACTCACTCGCGCGCCTCCTCGGACGCGAAGCAGACGCCATCCGCATCTCTCCCGGCGCATTCCCCTTCGCCGCCCGCAGCGTCGATCGCCCCCGCCTCGCCGCTGCCGCCTCTGTCGGCGCGCGCCGGACCGATGCGAGCCTCAACGCCATCGCCGCCGCCCGTGGCGGACCGACTGCATTGCGCGAAGCCGTCGGCGCTCGCCGCGACGGCGCGCTCGACGCCGACATCGCCGCCGCCCTCGCGGGGGAATGGAACGGCGCCTACGCGGGCGCGCTCGCCGCCGACATCGAACGCTTCACGCGCGGCGCGCGCCACGCCTTACCCTTCGACGCCGAAGGCGCGCTGCTGCGCGCGCGTGGCGCCATCGAACCCGAAGGCGCCGGCGTCTTCAACGCGCCCGGCGCGATCATCGCCGCCGGCTTCGACGTGTCGGCGTTTCTCGACGGCGGCGCGTTCGATGTCGCCTCGCTCGAACTCGCAATCGCCGATGTGGTCGTCGCGCTCGAAGCGGCGCACTGGGCGAGCCTGCCGCCTTCGGAGACCATCGCCGACGGCGCCTCCGCAACACGCGCCATCGCGATCCGCATCGAAGGTCTGGCCACCGTGCTGATGTCGAGCGGCCTCGCCTTCGCGAGCGCGGAAGGCCGTCACGCTGCCGCCGCCATCGCTGCGCTGGTCAGCGGCGCCGCAGCGATCGCAAGCCTCTCGTTGGCGGATCGCCTCGGTCCCTGCACCGGCGCTGCCGCGCAAAGTGCGTCGATCAAGACCGCATGCGAAGCGGTGCTGCGCATCCACGCGCCGTCGGCCTTCGAGGCGGTCGCGCAACGCGGCGTCGCGCTCTGGGACGCGACGCCGAACAATGCCCAATTCCGCCACGCGCAACGGATCGCCTTTGCGCCCGCACAACGCATGGACCTCGACGGCGGCTGCGATCCGCTTGCCGAGATCGCGCCGTTCCAGCCGCGCAGCGACGGCGGCATCGGCCGACGCGTCGTGCAGCCGGTGATCGACGGCCTGCGCGCGCTCGGGTACGCGCCGGGCGACATCATGGAGATCACCGCGCACGCGGAGGGTCGCCGCACGCTTGAAGGCGCGCCGGCGCTGAGCCTCGAAGTGCTCGCACGCATGGGCCTGCCGGACTCAAGCCTCGAGGCCATTGACGCCGCCGTGCGCGACGGCTTCCCGGTACGCGCCGCCATCCATCCCGCCGTGATCGGCGCGGACGTGCTGCAGGAGACGTTCGGCCTTCCCGAGGACGTGGCGGCGGGTCGGCGCGGCGATCTCTTCCGCACGCTCGGCTTCACCGACGCGGACGCCGCCGCAGCGGATGCGTGGGCGCAAGGCTCGGGAGACATCACCGACGCACCCGGTCTCGCCGATGCGCACCGACAGGTCTTTGCGTTTGGCGAAGGCATCGATGCGGACGCGCGCATTGCGATGGCGTCGGCGCTCTCGCCGTTCGCGAGCGACGCGCTCACGCTGCGCGTGAGCGAGCGCGGCGACATCGAGCGGACGGCGTCGGCGGCGCTCAAGGCCGGCGCGACGGCCATCATCTTCCAGTCCGCGCACACGGCGCCGCTGGTTCTGCCGGAATACGAGGAAGAGCAACCGCCTGCAGCGGAACCCGCGACGGTGGAAATCATCCGCGAACGTGTCGTGGAGCGCATGATCGAGCCGCCCGGCGAACTGCGCAAGCGCCTCCCGGACCGCCGCAAGGGCTATATCCAGAAGTCGAGCGTCGGCGGCCACAAGGTCTATCTGCACACCGGCGAGTATGACGACGGTGCGCTCGGCGAGATCTTCATCGACATGCACAAGGAAGGCGCCGCCTTCCGCTCGCTGATGAACAATTTCGCCATCGCGACATCGATCGGCCTCCAGTACGGCGTGCCGCTCGAGGAATTCGTGGACGCCTTCGTATTCACCCGCTTCGAACCTGCGGGCGAGGTGAAGGGCAATGACAGCATCCGCCACGCCACCTCGATCCTCGACTACGTGTTCCGGGAACTCGCGGTCTCCTATCTCGATCGCGGCGACCTCGCGCATGTGGACCCGTTCGCGGCGCGCGGAGACGGCATCGGCGCGAGCGCAGTGGATGCGGAAGCCGCCATCCGGTTGATGTCGCGCGGCTTTTCGCGCGGCCAGGCGCCGGACAACCTCGTGGTGCTCGCACCCCGCAATGGCGCGCGCAAACCGATCGAGAGCGGCGGCGACGCCAAACGCGTCTCGGGTCCGGAGACCTACGAAAAAGATCCCTGCCCCGAATGCGGCCACTTCACCGTGGCGCGCGCGACGGGCGGCGTGCTTTCGTGCGCGGCGTGTGGCTGCAAGGTGAAACACGCCTGACAATCCGCGTTTTGAACGCGCCGCGTACTGCTACTGGCGAAAATCTGTTGCGATGGTGCAACGAACCGACAGCGGCACGCGCGCGACCGCTGTGGCGCATGTGAGACGGTGTGCACATTTAACTACAATTCACTTCAGAACCGGAGGAGTCAGCGATACCCGCAGCGCCATGACTTGGATTCCTCGCGCCGCATTGCTCGCGACCACGCTCTTCCTGAGCGTGGAACCGGCATCGGCGCAGGGCGAGCTTAACGGTCACCGCCCCACGCCCGTCGGTCGCGAGCAGCGCTTCGGCGGAGTCTGCCACGACTGCGATCTCTCCAACCGCGCACTCCCCGGCGTCCGCATCGAAAGGGGCGATTTCACGCGCGCGCGCTTCATCCGCTCGTTCCTCGTGCGCATGAACGGCGCGGGCTCCACCTTCATCGAAGCCGACTTCACCCTCGCCAACATGACGGGCGCCTCGCTCAGCGACGCCAAGTGTGATCGCGCCCGCTTCGCCGGCGCGGTGATGACCGGCGTCGACGGAAGTCGCGCACAATTGAACGACGCCGACTTCGGCAACGCTGAAATGCCCGGCGCCGATTTCACGCAGGCGGGCTTGCGCGGCGCGTCCTTCGCCGGCGCCAAGGCCATGCGCGCAACATTCCTCCGCGCCGACATGCGCGGCGCGTCGCTGGCGTATGCGCGCCTCGACGGCGCCGATTTCACGCAGGCCGACATGCAGGGTGCGGATCTGACGAATGCGGTGCTCTCCGGCGCAGATCTTTCGCGCGCCCGCCGGTTGACGGCGGTGCAGCTGCGCGCGGCGTGCGGCGACGACGAGACCCGCCTGCCCCCCGGCATGCGCATCCGCAACTGCCCCGCGAACTAGCCGCGCACCCGCTCCGCTTCGCGTACGGCCTTTGATGTCCGCATGGCCGCAAGGATGTGCGTAAGACGCCGCGTGTCGGCCACCTCGATGTCGAACACGAGATCGAAGAAATCGCGTTCGCGTTTCACCGTGCGGATGTTGAGGATGTCGCCCTCGTTCTCCGAGATGATGCGCGCCAGCGTCGCGAGGACGCCGCGGCTGTTTTCCACCGTCGCGCGGATGCGTCCCACCGCCAGCGCGTGTTCACGCGCGCTCTCGGTCCAGTCGAGATCGAGCCACTCGCGGTCTTCCGCTTCCAGCGCCTCAAGGCGCTCGCAATCGATGGTGTGGACGATGACGCCCTTGCCGACCTCCTGCACGCCGACGATGCGGTCTCCCGGGATAGGGGAGCAGCAGTCGGCGAAGTGCAAGGTGATGCCCGGCGTAAGCCCGCTGCCGCGCACGTAGAGGCGCGCCTTCTGGGGGTTGATCGGAGCGCGGGACTTCTCCTGCTTGATACGCGCCGCGAGCGCGGGGAATGCCGCAAGGCACACCTCCTCCGGCTTCAGCGTGCCTTCGCCGACGACCGCGAAGAGTTCCTGCACGCTCGGCTGGTTGAGACGCTGGGCGGCTTCCTCAAGCGTGGTGTCCGCAAGGTCGTAACCGTAGCGGTGCAGCGCGTGTGCGACGAGATCACGGCCGAGACGCACGAACTCTTCCTGTCGCTGCTGGCGCTCAAGCCGGCGTTGCGCGCTCTTGGCCCGGCCCGTCTTCGTCAACGACGCCCACCCGGGCACCGGCGCGGGCTCGTCGGCGCAGATGACTTCCACGGTGTCGCCGTTCTGCAGCTGGGTGCGCAGCGGCTTTTCCTCACCGTTGATGCGCGCGCCCACACAGGTATCGCCGACGTCGGAGTGCACGGCGTAGGCGAAATCGAGCGGCGTGGCGCCCATGGGCAGGTCGATCAGCAACCCCTTCGGCGTGAAGGCGAAGACGTGGTCGTGATAGAGATCGAGCTTGGCGTGTTCGAGGAACTCTTCTGAATCCCCGCCATGCTCGGCGATTTCCAGCAGCGAACGCACGGCCTCGCGCGGGTCTATGCCCTCGCTGCGGGCGCGTTCGGCGTCGAAACCGTAGCGCTGGTTTTTGTAGCGCCAGTGCGCAGCCACACCCACTTCGGCAAATTCGTCCATCTCCTCGGTGCGGATCTGGATTTCCACGCGCACGTTGCCGGGGCCGATCACCGTGGTGTGGATCGACTGATAGCCATTCGGCTTGGGGTTCGAGATGAAATCCTCGAACTGCTCCGGCACACAGCGCCACGTCTGGTGCACGAGACCGAGCGCGCGATAGCTGTCGTCGTCGGCCTGCACCACCACGCGAAACGCGAAGATGTCGGCCAGATCGGAGAACTGCACGGACTTGCGCTGCAGCTTGCGCCAGATCGAGTAGGGCTGCTTGCGGCGACCGTAGATGCGCATGGGAATACCAGCGCCTTCGAACGTCTCGGAGATCGCCTGGGTGATGCGCGCCACCGCATCGACGCGCGTGGCGTTAAGCGATTCAAGGCGCGCATGCACCGCTGCTGCGGCTTCCGGAAACGCCTCGGCGAACGCGAGGTCTTCCAGTTCGCTCGACATGCGGTCCATGCCGATGCGGCGGGCGAGCGGCGCGTAGATCTCGAGCGTCTCCAGCGCGATCCGCCGGCGGCTTTCCGGACGCGGATGATGCTTGATCGTGCGCATGTTGTGCAGGCGGTCGGCGAGCTTCACGAGCAGGACGCGCACGTCCTTCGACATCGCCAGAATGAACTTCTGCAGGTTCGCGGCCTGCTTTTCCTGTTCGTCCAGCACTTCGAGCTTGGAGAGCTTGGTGACGCCCTCAACGAGTTCGGCGATGGGTTCGCCGAAGAGGCGCGCGATCTCGACGCGGGTCGCGTCGGTATCCTCGATGGTGTCGTGCAGAAGGCCCGCGATGATCGTCGGCGCGTCGAGGCGGTATTCGGTGAGAATGCCCGCCACCTCGATGGGATGGGCGAAGTACGGGTCGCCGGAGTGGCGCTTCTGGCTGCCGTGCTTGGCCGTCGCGTACACGTACGCGCGGTTGATTAGGGCTTCATCGGCGTCCGGATCGTAGGCGCGCACCCGCTCCACGAGTTCGAACTGACGCAGATACCGCGCGCGTTTCGGCGCGGGAACGGCGGCGTCGGGCGTTGAACCGTCCGCGCCGGGCATGACATCAGTACCGTTCGTCGCGCTGCGCCTCGGCTTCGAGCTGAAGCGCTTTCAGGACTTCCTCTTCGCTGGTCTCGACGGGCGCTGCGAGCGCGATGAGATCCTGCTCGTCCTCGGCCTTCACAGCCGGCTGGACTTCCTGATAGAGCGTGATCAGGCTTTCGCGGACTTCTTCCGGCACGACCGCCTCTTCGGCGATCTCGCGGAGGGCGACCACGGGGTCTTTATCGCGATCACGCTCGACGAGCGGCAAGCCGCCCGAGGAAATCGCCCGCGCCCGGTGGGCTGCGAGCAGAACCAGCGAGAATCGGTTCGGGATCTTGTCGACGCAATCTTCTACGGTGACGCGGGCCACAGGCGCATCCTGACTATTTGTGAAGGCGAACGATCAGGATAGCGACCCGAGGGCCGGATATCAATGAGCGAACGCGGCTCGTCCCCGCTCATTCCCGCTTTCAGGGCGCGTCCGATAGCCGCCGCAGGAGCGTTGCGGCGGTCTCCCCGAGCACCGGATGGACCCAGGCGGGCGCGATCTCGGCCACCGGCTCCAGCACGAAGCGGCGCAGGTGCATCCGGGGGTGAGGCAGGACAAGACCTGGCGCTTCCAGCACCTGCCCGTCCAGATCGAGGAGATCGAGGTCGAGGGTGCGCGGCGCGTTGGTCCGGCTTCGCTCCCGCCCGAAGGCCCGCTCTGTCGCCAGCAGTGCATCGAGCACGGCTTGCGCGGTCCATCCCGGCGCGTGCAGAAGGGCCGCAGCGTTTGTGAAGGGCGGGTCGGCGGGATCGGGCCAAGCCTCTGTGATGCGGGTGCGGGAAACGGCTAAGGTCTTGAGGCCAAGGTCGGTCAACCGCCGGAGCCCTGCATCCATGAGCGCGCCGCCGGCGCGGCCCTCGAACGGCAGATTGGTGCCGATCGCGATGAGGGCGCGCCCGTTTTCAGGCCGACTTTCAGGCCGACCGTGAGGAATACTTCCGTTCAATGACTGCTCACCTGCTCGACCACATCGTCTATCCCGAAGACCGCACTGCGCTCTTCATCGACGGCGCCAATCTCTATTCCGCCGCCCGCGCGCTGCAGTTCGACATCGACTACAAGAAACTGCTCGCGGAATTCCGCCATCGCACGCGGCTCATCCGCGCCATCTACTACACCGCCCTGCTGGAAGATCAGGACTTTTCACCGATCCGGCCACTCGTCGACTGGCTCGACTACAACGGCTACGCGCTCTCCACGAAGCCGGCCAAGGAATACCAGGACAGCAACGGGCGCCGCCGGATCAAGGGCGACATGGATGTCGAGATCGCCGTCGACATGATGGAGCTGTCGCCCAATCTCGACCACGCGATCCTCTTTTCCGGCGATGGCGATTTCCGTTCGCTCGTGGCGGCCGTCCAGCGGCGCGGGGTACGTGTGAGCGTGGTGTCGACGATGCGCTCCAACCCGCCGATGGTCGCCGATGAGCTGCGCCGGCAGGCCGATACCTTCGTCGATCTGACCGACCTCGCGTCCCTGATCGGCCGGCCGCCCCGGCCGAGCGCAGAACGCCCACGCCACGAAGACGATCGCCATCAGGACGATGACCGGTGAAACGCGAAACGCCGCCCGAAGCGCCGCCCAACTGCCCGCTTTGCCCGCGCCTCGTGGCGTACAGGGGGGAAAACCGCCGGCTTGAACCCGGCTGGTTCAACGGCGCCGCGCCCTCGTTCGGCGACCCGGAGGCGCGACTGCTGATCGTCGGGCTGGCCCCCGGTCGCACTGGGGCCAACCGGACGGGGCGTCCCTTCACCGGGGATTTCGCGGGGGACCTGCTCTACGGCACGCTGCTCAAGCTCGGCCTCGCAAAAGGCGTTTACAAGGCGGATCCGGCGGATGGACTGACCCTGCACGACGCCATGATCACCAACGCCGTCCGTTGCGCGCCGCCGGAAAACAAGCCGACGCCCGCAGAGATCGCCACCTGCCGACCCTTCCTCGGCGCCCGGATCGGCGCCCTGCCGTCCATGCGCGCCATCCTCGCCCTGGGCGCCATCGCGCACGAGAGCGTCCTGCGCGCCCATGACCTGAAGCCCTCGGCCGCCAGGTTCGGTCACGGCGCGGAGGCGGAACTTCCCGGAGGGCGGCGACTTTTCTCCAGCTATCATTGCAGCCGCTACAACACGCAGACCAACCGTCTCACGGCCGCCATGTTCGAGGCGGTGATGGGTCGCGCGCGCGCATTCGCACAGGGCGTTGAGGCCTAGCGCAACGGGGGTCCGCGCTTGGCCCCGTCGACGCGATCCTGTTAGTAAATGCCGAGACATGCCGCAAAGGGCAGGAAACACGACCTATGGTGGGGCCGCCGCCGAAAATTGACGACACGCTCCGCCAGATGGTGCTCGCCTGCCGCGAGCATCTGTGGGCCGCGTTCGCCTTCAGCGCGCTGGTCAACATCCTCTACCTCGCGCCTTCGCTCTTCATGCTGCAGATCTACGACCGCGTCCTGACGAGCGGCGGCATCATGACGCTCGTATTCCTGTGCTTTGCACTGACGGCCGCACTCGGCACGCTCGCGTGGCTCGACGCCGTGCGCGGACGCATTCTCGCACGCGCGGGATTGCGTCTCGACAAGCAGATATCGGCGACGCTCATGCGCGCGGCGCTTACGCCCGATCCGAAAAATCCGCGACCCCGCGCCCGCGAAGCGCTGCGCGATCTCGACACCGTGCGCCAGACCCTCGTCGGCGCGCCGGCGCTCGCCGTGTTCGACGCACCGTGGGCGATCTTCTTCGTCGTGGTGTGTTTCGGCATGCACTGGGCGATCGGCACGTTCGCCTTCTTCGGTTGCATCGCGTTGGCGACCACGGCGGTGATGAACGAACGTGCGCAACAACGCTCCATTCGCCGCATCACCGAGCAGGCGCCGATGGTCTATGCCGCGCAGGACTCCGACGCCGCCGGCGCCGAAGCCGCGCGCGCGCTGGGCATGCGCGAGGCGCTCGTACACCGCAGCGAGACGCGGCGGCGTTCGCTTCTCGAAGCCCAGGCTGATTCCGCCTTCATCCAGAGCGGCTACGGCGCCGGCACCAAGTTTTTGCGCCTCATGCTGCAATCGGCCATCCTCGCCGTCGGTGCGGTGCTCGCGGTGCAGCAACAGATTTCGCCAGGCGCCATGATCGCGGCGTCGATCATCTCCGCGCGCGCGTTCGCCCCGCTTGAACAGATCGTCGGCTCCTGGCGTGCGTTGACCCAGGGCGTGGCGAGCTGGCGCAATCTGGAAGCGATCATGGCCGGCACGCCGCCGTCGCGCACGCGCATGGCGTTGCCGGCGCCCGAGGGTCGCCTCGGCGTCGAACGCGTCGTCATGACGACGCCGGACGGCAAACGTCCTGCGCTGCAAGGCGTGAGCTTTGAGATACTCCCCGGCGAGATCGTCGGCGTTGTCGGTCCGAGCGGTGCGGGGAAGACGACGCTGGCGCGCGTCGTCGCCGGTGCCCAGCCCGCAACGGCAGGCATCGTGCGGCTCGACGGCGCCAACATCGCCGACTGGGACAGCGAACTGCTGGCCCGCCACGTCGGCTATCTGCCGCAGGATCTCTCGCTGTTCGACGGCTCGATCGCCGACAACATCTCCCGTTTCGCGGCCGCCGCCGGCGACACTTCCGACAACCTCTCCGAAGATGTCGTCGCCGCCGCCAAGCAGGCCGGCGCACACGACATGGTTCTGCGCCTGCCGGACGGTTACGACACTGTGCTCGGGCCGCGTGGCTCCGGACTTTCGGCAGGCCAGTCGCAGCGCGTGGCGCTCGCGCGCGCGCTATTCCGCGATCCAGTGCTCTTCGTGCTCGACGAGCCCAACGCCCACCTCGACGCCGATGGCGAGATCGCGCTCGTCACAGCCTTGCGCAACGCCAAGAAGCGCGGCGCGGCGAGCCTTGTCATCGCACACCGTCTCGGCGTGCTCGGCGCCGCCGACAAGATCCTCGTCCTGCGCGACGGCCGCGTCGCCGAGTTCGGGCCGCGCGCCGACATCATGGCGAAGATGCGCAGCCCGGGCGCGAACGCGGACTCGGGCTCATGAGACCGTTGTTTCCGTCTTCGCCTTCGCGCGAGCCTGTCGGCATCGACGATCCCAAGCGTGACATCCGGCGCGGCGCGCTGGTGGCCGGGTTCTTCTTCATCGTCCTTGGCGGTTGGGCGGCGTTGGCGCCGCTCGATGCGGGCGTGGTCGCGCCAGGCGTGGTTGTCGTTTCGGGTTATCGTCAGGCGGTGCAGCACCGCGACGGCGGCACCGTTTCGGCGTTGCATGTGCTCGAAGGGGACCGCGTCACGCGCGGACAAATCCTGCTTGAGTTCACAGCTTCAGAAATTCAGGCGACGGAACGCGCGCTCTTCGGCCAGTTCGTCGAACTCGACGCCACACGTGCACGTCTCCTCGCAGAGAGCGCCGAACTGCGCACCATTCCCGTCCCCGCGAACTGGGCTGCCTTCTCCGGCGCGGACCGCGCGCTCGCCGAAACTATTCTCGCGCGCCAACAGCGCGAAATGAACACCCGCAAGAGTTCGCTTGGCGCGCAGGTCGGCGTGCTTGGACAGCGCCGCCAGCAGCTCAACTCGCGGATCGCGGGCTATCAGGACCAGATCAAGAGTCTCGACCGTCAGAACGTGCTGATCGGCGACGAACTCACGGGCCTGAAATCACTCGCGGAGAAGGGCCTCGTGCCGCTGCCGCGCATTCGCGCACTGGAACGCCAGCAGGCCGAGATCGACGGACGGCGTGGCGAACTGGTCGCTTCCATCCAGCAGACTCGCGAGGCCATGGGCGAGACGAGCCTGCAGTCGCTGTCGCTGGTGGGTGAAAAGGCCGAGGATCGCGCCGCTGGATTGCGCGACGTTGAGACCCGCCTCGCGGACGTGAGCCCGCGCCTTGAAGCCGCCCGCGCGCAACTCGAACGCACCCGCGTGCGCGCGCCGGCGTCCGGCATTGTCGTCGGTTTGACCGCAAACACCGTCGGTGGCGTGGTGACGCCGGGCTCGCGCATCATGGATGTTGTGCCGGAGAACCAGCCGCTGGTGATCGAAGCGCGCGTGCGCCCGGAAGACGCCGACGACATAACCCCCGGCATGAAGACCGAGATCCGGTTCAGCGGCCTGACGGGTCGCGCCACGCCGATCCTGCGCGGCACCGTCAAGCGCATCTCGGCCGACCGTTTCACCGACGAGCGCACAGGCATGGGCTATTTCCTTGCCGAAGCCGAAGCGCCGCGGGAAGAACTGGAGCGCGTCGTGATGACCAACGGCGCGGCCGCCGTGGTGCTGAAGGCGGGCATGCCGGCCGAACTCGTGGTGCCGCTGCGCAAGCGCACCGCGCTGCAGTATCTGCTGGAACCACTGGATCAGGCCTTCTGGCGGTCCTTCCGCCAACATTGATCTGGAAGTGCGACGATCACACGTCGCGTTTCACCAGCATCAACGAATGGGCAAATGGCATGTAGCCGGACCCAGCGCCGCGCCCGCGTCCTTTTGCACCAGTTGCGCCGTTTGCCTTGATCGCGCGCCGGGTGTCGCGCAAGTCAGCTACAGGACTCCATTTGGGGATCAACCATGCGCCGCACCGTGTTTCTCGCAATCGCCGCCGCCCTCGCCGCCTGTGGTCAGCCCAAGCCAGCCGACACCAACGCGCCGACCGTCGCCGCTGCGCCCGCGCCCGCACCGGCACCGGCAACGGCAACGCTTTCGCCGGACGTGATCGCCACGCGCATCGCCGCGTTGCCCGCGCCGTACAACCAGGGCGATTACGCGAAGGGCAAGGTCGTGTTCGGGCAGTGCCGCTCGTGTCACACCATCGAGGCCGGCGGCTCCAACCGCGTCGGACCGCATCTGCACGGCGTCTTCGGCCGCAGGGCGGGCGCGGTCGACGACTTCAAGACCTACTCGAAGGGCCTGAAGGACAGCGCCATCGTCTGGGACGCCGAACAGATGGATAAATGGGTCACCAACCCGCGCGAAGTCGTGCCGGTGAACAACATGATCTTCCCCGGCCTGCGCAAGGAAGAGGACCGCCACAACCTCATCGCCTACATCGCCGCCGAAGCCGCCGACTGAGGCGCTATTCGGCAGGCTGTTGGGCGGCGGCTTCTTCGGTCTCGTAGCGCTCGATGTCCTTGGCGACCGCCTCGGGCGACCGCGTGAAGCGCGCGAGCATGTCGTAGAACACGGGCACCACGAACAGTGTCATCATCGTCGCAACCGTGACGCCAAAGACGATGACCACGCCGATCGTCTGGCGCGACTCCGCGCCGGCGCCGTCCGCGATCATCAACGGCACTGCGCCGATCACCGTGGCGATGGATGTCATCAGGATCGGACGCAGGCGCAGGTCGGACGCTTCCAGAATCGCCTCGCGTATTTCGCGGCCCTCGTCACGAAGCTGGTTGGCGAACTCGACGAGCAGGATACCGTTCTTCGCCGCGAGCGCGATGAGAATGATCAGGCCGATCTGGCTGTAGATGTTGAATGAATTGTCGAACATGAAGAGGCCGAACACCCCGCCCGCCACGGCCAGCGGCACGGTCATCATGATGGTAAGCGGGTGGATGAAGCTTTCGAACTGCGCAGCGAGCACGAGGAAAACGATCAGCAGCGCAAAGCCGAACGCGAAGACGATGGCGCCGGTGGAGTCCTTGAACTGCTTGGCCGCGCCCTGGTAGCCGATGGCGACGTTCTGCGCGCCCATCTCGGCGCGCGCTATGCCTTCCAGATAGTCGAGCGCATCGCCCATGGCGTAGTCCGGACCGAGCGTGGCCGCGATCGAGACGGCAGCTAAGCGATCGAGACGACGGCGTTCGCCGGTTTCGCCGACCGTCTTGTAGGTGACCACCGACGAGAGCGGCACCAGTGCGCCAGTCGTGTCGGAGCGGACGAACTTGTCGCCGAGGTCGCTGAGATCGGAGCGCTCTGTGCGTTCGGCCTGCAGGTAGACGTAATACTCTCGACCTCGATCGGTGATCGTGTTCACGCGGCGCGCACCCATGGTCGCTTCGAGCGTGCGCCCGACCGTCTGCACCGAGACGCCGAGGGCTGCGGCGCGTTCGAGATCGATATCGACGATGGCGCGGGGGTTAGTTGGTTCGTAGTTCATGCGCGGACGAATGAGCTGCGGGTTTTCGCGCGCCTTGGCGACGATGCGGTCGGCGATGTCTGCGAGTTCGGGATAGTCCTGACCGCCCAGCACCAGCGACACGTCATTGCCACCGCCACCGCCCGCCAGCGGATTCTGCATCGAGACGCGCACGACCGCGCCGGGGATTTCCCCCATCTTGCGGTTCATCTCGCCGATGATCTCGTCGCCACTACGCTCGCGCTTTTCCCAGTCGGCGAGGAAGACGCGACCGAGGCCGGAGTTGAAACGGTTGGCGCCCTGGTCGCCGAAGCCCGGCGCGACGACGAGAATGCGCGTCGCCTCCTTTCTCTCGACGTAGCCAAGCAGCACTTTCTCCACGTCGTCCATAATGCGGCGCGTGTACTCGAATCCCGACCCTTCCGGCGCTTGCACGTTGATGAGCAGGTTGCCGCGATCCTCCGGCCGCGTCAGTTCCGACGGGAGCTGCTGCATGACGAACCAGCCGCCGAAAATCACGAGTCCGAACAGCGCGAAAACCACGGGCTTGGCATGCAGCGCGAGGTCAAGCGACGCGCGATAGCTGCGGCGCAGCACGTCGAGCGTGGAATTTACGGTGCGCACAAACGTTGTGCCATCGCCGACCGGCCGCAGCATCTTCGAACACATCATGGGCGTCAGCGTCAGCGACGCGATCATCGAGATCACGACGACGCCCGCGACGGTCACGGCGAGTTCGATGAAGAGCCTGCCGACGTACCCACCGACGAACAGCAACGGCGCAAACACCGCCACCAGCACGGCCGAAGTCGCCACGACCGCGAAGAACACCTGCCGCGTACCGCGCATGGCCGCCACCGGCGCAGGCTCTCCGTACTGGTCGACGCGCCGCTGAGCGTTTTCGAGAACGACAATGGAGTCGTCGACGACGAGACCGATCGACAGCACGAGCGCCAGAAGCGTCAGCAGGTTGATCGAAAATCCGCACGCCGCCAGCAACGCGAACGACCCGATGAGGCACACCGGGATCACCGCCGCCGGGATCGCCGCAGCACGGAACGAGCCGAGGAAGAGCACGATCACGAGAACGACGAGGAAGATCGCTTCGGCCAGGGTCTCCCAGACCTTGTGGATCGCCTTGTCGATGAACACCGTGGTGTCGAACGCGACCACCGCGTCGGTTCCCGATGGCAGGTTGGCGCGGACGACTTCGAGTTCCTTGCGCACCGCCGCCGCGACGTCGAGGGCGTTGGATTTCGACTGGCGCACGACGCCGAGACCGATCTGGTTGGCGCCATTGCCCCGGAAGAGACGTCGCGTTTCCTCCGGCGCCAGTTCGATGCGCGCGACATCGCCCAAGCGCACTGCGCCCTGATTGTCGCCGCGGCCGACGGCCATGCGCGCGAAATCTTCCGGCGTGTTGAAGATGCGATCAGTGCGGACGTTGTAAACGCGCTCGGCGCTCTCGACGTAGCCTGCCGGCGTTTCAAGATTCTGCGTGCGCAATGCGTCTTCTACGTCGGTGACAGTCAGGCCGCGTGCGGCGAGAGCATCGGCGTCGAGCCATATCCGCAGCGCCTTGCGCTGAGAGCCGCCGATACGGACGCTGGCCACCCCGGGCAATGTCGAGAGCCGGTCGACGATGTTGCGTTCCGCGTAGTCGGTGAGCTGGACGAGATCGAGATTGGTGGACTGCAGGTTGATCCAGATGATCGGATCGGCGTCGGCGTCCTGCTTGCTGACCACGGGCGGGTCGATGTCCGCCGGCAGTTGCCCGCGTGCGCGATCGATGGCGTTGCGCACATCGTTCGCCGCGTCCTCGAGATCGCGGCTCAGGTCGAATTCGACGTTGATGCTGCCACGACCGTCACGGCTTGTAGAGTTGATGGTGTCGATGCCCTCGATGCCCGAGAGCTGATCCTCGATGATCCGGACAACCGTCGTTTCCACCACCTGCGCCGACGCGCCGCGATAGCTCACATCGACGCCGACCACGGGACGATCGACATCCGGCAGTTCGCGCAGCGGCAGCGATGTGAAGGCGATCCCGCCGAACACGATCACCAGCAGGCAGAAGACGACCGCGAGAACCGGCCGTCGAACCGAAAGATCGGAAATCGACATGTGCGATCAGTCCGCCGGCACAGGCGGCAGCTGTCCGCCGGGTGCGGCGGCCTGGGGCGGCGCGACGGGCTCCTGCACGCGACCGCGCAACTCGCTTTCCGTCGTCGTGGGCGCCGTCGGCGTCGGCGCAACCTGCCTGCGTGCGACGGGCGCTTTGGCCGGCGCGACGGGCGCCGGCGGAGGCGCTGCAGCAGGCGCGACCGCTGCCGGGCGCACTTCGATGCGCACGGCCTGTCCCGACCGAACGCGCTGCACGCCCTCGACGACGATGCGCGTGCCAAGTTCGGCGCCGCTGACGATTTCGACGAGGCCGCCGGAGCGCTTGCCCGTGCGTACGAAGGTGAGCGCCGCCGTCGGCTTTCCTTCCTTCTCCTCGAGCGTGAAGAGATATGAGCCGTCCGCACGTTCGAGCACCGCGATTTCCGGTGCGCCCAGCGCCTGACGCGGGTTGGAGCGCGCTTCCACCGACATCAGCATGCCGGGCTTCAACAGGCCTTCGCGATTGGGAATGATCGCGCGCACGCGCACCGTGCGCGACTGCGTGTTCACGCGGCTGTCGATGTCGGCGACGCGGCCCGTGAAGGTCTTGCCGGGGTGGGCCGTTGTCGTCGCCGCGATCTCCGAGCCGGCGCGGATCTGGCCGAACTGGCTTTCGGAGACGTCGAAGTCGAGCTTGATCTCGGAGATATCGTCGAGCGTGCCGATCTGATCGCCGGGACGCACGAGCGCGCCGGGGCTCGCTGTGCGCAGGCCCATGACGCCGGAGAATGGTGCGCGGATGGTGCGGTCGCCGACACGCGCCTGCTGCGCACGCACACGCGCTTCGGCCTGCTCGAAACCCGCGCGCGCCTGCTCGACGCGCTGGGCGGGTGCGAAGCCCTTTTCGCCGAGTTCGCGGAAACGATCGTAGTCGCGGCGTGCGGCCTCGCGGCTGGCGCGGGCCTCTTCGAGATCGGCGAACTGTTCGGTGCTGGCGAGTTCAACTAGGATCTGGCCCCGCGTTACCCGGTCTCCGCTGTCAAAGCGTATGCGGCTGATCACGTCGGTGACCTTGGCGCCGATGATCACCGACTCCCGGGCCTGCGCCGTGCCGATGGCCTGGACGGTGTCATGGAAGGTGCTCTGCGCGACCGTTCCCGCCACCACGACCGGCATGTCGCCGCCGCCCTTTGGGCCACCCTTGCCGGCGCCGGGCGGACCCGCCTTGGCGGCCACGGCCGGGCCGCCCGCTTCCTCCTTGCCGAAGAGCGTCTTGCCGACCACGACGAACGCCATCGCGCCGATCACCAAGGTGACGACCGCGGCGAAGCCGAAGCGCTTGAACAAAGTTGCCATGCCTGCCTTCAAGGTCCGCCGAACCCGGCGGGATATGGGTCGGTTGGACGCTCCAGTCCAGCTTTCGAACGCATCTGCGACGCTGGCGCACCCGGTCTAGCTAACGTCGCAGCGCCGACCAATAGCTTAAAAGTACCGTCGGTTCGATGACGTCATTGCCATCAAACCGTACACGAACCCCCAGCTGTATCCCCCGACCGTTTCTTTCGAAGGCGACAAGGGAGGCCTGGGCCTTGAGGGTCTCACCGTAGGTCAGGTCGTCGTCGACGAAGACCTGCGCCAGCCCGAGGAGCCGCCGGTGGGGCTTGGCGCCGAGGGTCAACTCGTAGCGGGCGTGAACGCAGTCGTCGCCCTGGACCCGCGCGCCGAGTTCCGCGCTGGCGAAGTAACGTCCCCCCTTGGTGGCGGCCCCGGCCAGGAGCCGGGCGTCACCGCCCCACTCCCCGCATTCCCCGCCTGCGGCGGAGGCCCAGATCACGCCTGACTGAACCGACACCACGGACCGGTCGCCGCTCAGAAGACGGTACTTCCCCGACACCACGGATTCATTGCGCGTCTGTGTGCCGTCGAAGTCCGTGGTCGTCTGCGACCAGTGGTTGGCGACGACCGAAACGCGTCCGCCCAGCGGCGCTTCGATGAAGAGCTCGGTCTCGATGATGGAGAACTCGTCGGTCTCCGTGTAGGCCGCGCCGACGATCGTGCGGTCGCCGTCCGGCGCGACCCACGGTCCCGCCTCAGCGATCGCAGGCGCACCGAGAACGGCGAGAAAGCCTAGGCGTCGTAGCCAGGCAGCGTGCGGTCGAGTTTGCGGCGCAGGCCCGGCCACGCCAGCACATTGCCGAGCGTCGCGTTGCCGAGCTGTCCCTGTCCCGCGACCTTGTCGCGCAAGTGCTGATCGCATTCGAGCAGGTCCCCACCCGCTTGTGCCAAGACCTGCATCTTGCACGCCCGTTCCAGGAAGAAAATACGCAGGAACGCAGCGGCGGGCGTTTCTCCGACCGCGAGCGTGCCGTGATTGCGCAGCATGAGAAGGTTTTTCGTGCCGATGTCGCGCACCAGTCGCTCGCGCTCGTCGAGGTCGAGCGCGACGCCTTCGTAGTCGTGATAGGCCATGTCGCCGAGCACGATCATCGCGGTCTGCGAGATCGGCAGCAGGCCCTTCTTCTGTGCCGATACCGCCACGCCCTGATCGGTATGGACGTGGATCACCACATGCGCGTCTTCGCGCGCCGCGTGGATCGCGGAGTGGATCGTGAAGCCCGCCGGATTGATGAAGTGGGGCGTGGGATCGACAATGTTGCCTTCCAGATCGACTTTTACGAGGCTCGAGGCGGTGATCTCGTCGAAGAAGAAGCCGTAGGGATTGATGAGGAAGTGATGCTCCGGCCCCGGCAGGCGCATGGAGATGTGGGTGAAGATCATGTCGTCCCACCCGTAGAGGGCGACGAGACGATAGAGCGCCGCACAGTCGACGCGGGCGTTCCACTCCTCGGCGCTCACCTTGCCGCGCAGCGTCGGAACCGCCGAACCATCCATGCCTGACATCGCTCTTCCTCCTGAACCGTTTCGACCCGTTTACCCTCAAGCGTGACGAACGCCCTATATTAAGTCAAACGGGGTTCCGATGCGCATCCATTTCACCGCCAGTCCCCGCCCGGAAGCGCAGGAAGCCCTGCGACGGCTGCGCCATACCTATGGCGAGGCCGGCGAGGCGAATGCGGACGTGGTGGTGGCGCTCGGGGGCGACGGGCACATGCTCGATGCGCTCAAGGGGCGAATGAGCGACCCCAAACCCGTCTACGGCATGCACCGCGGGACGGTGGGCTTCCTGCTGAACGAGTATCGCGAAGAGAACCTGATCGAGCGCTTGTCCAAGGCCGAGTCCGTGCGCCTTCGCCCCCTCGTGATGCGCGCACGCACCGTCGGGGGTGAAACCCACGAACGCCGCGCCATCAACGAGGTCTCCCTCCTTCGCCAGACCTCACAGACCGCGCGCCTGCGCATCCTGATCGACGGCGCGGAACGACTTTCGGAGCTCTCCTGCGACGGGGCCATGGTGGCGACGCCAGCCGGCTCCACCGCCTACAACCTCTCCGCCCACGGCCCCATCCTGCCCATCGGCGCCCGCCTTCTGGCCCTCACGCCGATCAGCGCCTTCCGGCCCCGCCGCTGGCGCGGGGCGCTCCTGCCTCAGACCGCGCGGGTCCGCTTCGAGGTGATGGAGCCGACGCGCCGCCCCGTAAGCGCGTCCGCCGACAGCGCCGAAGTCCGGGACGTGGAGAGCGTGGAGGTCCGGGAGGACTCCGAGGTCTCGCTGACCATGCTGTTCGATACGGGCCACGCTCTCGACGAGCGCGTGCTGCGCGAACAGTTCTCGGTCTGAGCCGCTGGAAACGTTTTCTTATTCCTGAGCGCGCTACCTCCCGGGGTTAGCGGAAGGATCAGGCGCGATGGCCAAACCGAACACAGCGGGCAAGCCCGGCGGACTGTCTTTCGACGCCGACGCGCTGGCGCGCGCCGAAGCCGCGCTGAAATCCCTTCCGAGCGAGTTCGAGAAATGGATGGGCGACGAGGTCGTGCGCATGACGGCTGCCCGCCAGGCGGCGCGCCAGACCAATTATGCGGAGCCGGCGCTGCTGGCGCTGTATTCCAGCGCGCATGACATCAAAGGGCTGGGCTCGACCTATGACTATCCGCTCGCGACGCTGATCGCGGCCTCGCTCTGCAAGCTGATCGAAACACCTGCGGGACGTGACCGCGCGCGCACGAAACCCGCCGTCGTCGAAGCGCACGTCGATGCGATCCGCGCGGCGTATAAGGCGCAGATCAAGACCAACGAGCATCCGGTTGGTCGCGAGTTGCTCGCGGAGCTCAACAAGCAGGTCGCGCTGCTCACCGCCGATATCGCGCCGTAACGCTCAGGGGCGATTGCCCTCAAGCGGTTCGCGCGTGACGGAGTAGCCCGCCTCCGCGGGAATGGTGAGGATCATCTCACCGTTTTCCTTGATGACCTTCGGCAGCACCGTAAACACCGGCCGCGTCCGCGCCGCTTCGATGGCGCCATGTGCGCTTTTCGCCTCCGCGAGTTTCTCCACGTTGAGCCGCGTCGGAAAGATGATCGTGCGGCGCCCCTCGCGCGCCGCCTTCAGCGCATCGTCCGGATGGATCCAGCACGCATCCACCGCCTCGCGACCATCACACGCGGCGACCTGCTCTGGCGGAGTCTCGGCGATGTAGAACCATGTGTCGAAGCGCTTCGGCATGCCCTCCGGCGTGATCCAGTGCGCGAACGGCGTCAGCGCATCCAGCGCAAGCACCAGTCCATGCGCGATGATCGCGTCGAGGAACGGATGTTCGCCATTGTCGATGGCGGCGCGAAGCCTTCCGATTTCGATGATCTGAGAAGGCGCCGCGAACGGTGCACCGACGCCGCGCTCAGCCGCCGGCCGCGCCAGCAGCACGCCAGACTCCTCGAAGGCCTCGCGCACGGCGCAGATCTTCAGCGCGCATTGCACGGGGTCCGCATCGTGACCGTCGCAATGATCGATCCAGCGCGGATCGCCGTCGCCTGCGGTGGACTTGCCGCCAGGAAACACGAGCGCCCCTGACGCGAAATCGATCTGGTGGTGGCGTTCCACCATCAGCACTTCGAGGCCCGGCGCATCGCGCACCAGCAGTATGGTGGCGGCGGCTGACATGGTCGGCGCGCTCATGGACATCTCCCCGATTTCTTGGCGGTTTCTTTACCGTGTTCTCTCCCCCGTTTCTTAAGCCCGCCGTGATCAAATGCGAACTCGATTGAACAGGCCGGAAAGCCTTCGCATGACCGTCGTCCCCTTTGTCCGCCCGCAGGCTCTCGCCGTCCATGGCGTGACGATCCTGCCCCGCCGCGACCTGCGTACGGGCGTCGTCGCCGCAGGCGTGGTGCGCGCGTGGACGCTGGAAGGCGACCTCGTCGATGCGCTTGTCGCGGGCCGTAAAGCCTGGCGCGACGCCGGTCATACGTCCCCGCTCGCCATCGTGCCGGGCTTCGAGCGCCTTGCCGACGCTGCGTCAGCGGGCGACCTCGCCGCCGAAATCCAGCTCAACGACATCGCGCCGCGCGCGGTGGATATCGAAGTCAGCGAAAGCGAACTGGCGGGCCGCTCGCTCGCCGGGATCGAGCGCCTGCGCGCGCGCGGCTTCGGCGTCGCCTTGGCGGTGGACCCCGACTGCCCCCTGCCGCTCGGCGCGCGGGCGCGCTCCCTGTTCACAGAATTGTTGCTGCCCGCCCCCTCGCGCCTCGATCCGTTCCTCGGCTGCGAAGCGCTGGATTCCAGCCCCATGGCGCGTCGCCTCTTCGCCGCGCGCGAATGCGGACTCGTGGTGACGGCGGTGGGCGTCGGTGATCACACTTGGGCGCGCGCCCTCCTGGCCGCCGGGTTCGACCGCGGCGAAGGCCCCTTCGCCCCAACTTACTGAGCTTACTAACTAGCTCGCGACGCGATCCGGCCGGGCGCCGACGGCGTCGAGCTTTTCCAGCAGATAATCGAGGTCGTCCTTGGGCACGCTCTGGAAGAGCGTGAGCACGCGCTCGATCATGATGGCGCGAAAGCGGTCGCGATCGTCGGCGCCGTAATTGTTGCGATCGATCTGGTGATAAACGTCGAGCGCCGCCCGGAACGGTGGGAAGAGACGGCTCGGCAGGCCTGCCCGTTCGAAGATCGCCTTCAGCCCCAGCGGTCCGCCGTCATGGATCATCAGCCACGCCCGCCCGTGCGGCAGCCCGGACAATTCCGCCAGCGAATGCTCGACGAAGTCGGTGTGGCCGAGACACAGCGCCCGCATGATCAGCGATGGCGTAAGCCGTCCATGCAGGTTCAGCTGACCGATGAAGCGCGGCAGATCGGCCTGATGCATGGCCTGTTCGATGAGATCCACCGTGACGCGCTCGCGTGCGCTCGACGCGAGATCGATCGCCATCTGCGGCGGCAGCGCGTGGTGGTTCACGAGGTGGTCGAACATTTCGCCGGTGACCATCGAGACCAGCTTCTCGGTGATGCCGATGGGCAGCGACTTGCGATGGATCATCGTCTCCACGATCGCGGGACGATCGGCGAAGCGGTTGATCGCTGACTCAAGACCCTTCTGGTCGAAGATCGCGTTATCATTGGCGAGTGCGCGTTCCACGGCGGCCGGCACGCCGTAGTCGGCGATGGCGCCCGTGACCGTCGTCGAGATGTGCTCCCGCGAAGCGATGGCCACTTGCCGCGCCGGCGGCGCCGAACGCAGGATTTCCACGAGGTCGGTATCCGACAGCGACGGCGAGCCCTGCAGGATCGGCAGCGCGATAGAATCGACGTCCTTCGCCAGCGTCATCGCGACGTCGCGCGGCAGCTTGGGCGAGTTCTTGAGCGCCACAGCCAGCGCGCGGCGCACGAGGACAGCGGCGTCCTCCAGCATCATGCGCATAATGGCTTCGGCGTGGAGCCGTTCCTCTGGGGAAAGCTCCGACTGTTCGATGCTGCGGCAGATCTTGTGCGCCGCCTGGCCGCGATCGGCCTCGGTGGGGCCTTTCATCAGCGTGCGGATATCGCCGTCGGTGAGGCGCGCGCGCATGGTGACGACGGACATGGTGTTCCCCGGACTCGCTGGAATCTTCCAGTTGCAGCCTCGGCTGAGTTCATTAACGAAGGCTTGAAACCCGCATTAACAAATCGTCTCCCGAGGAAGCCCGCCCCATGCTCGAAGGCATCAAGGTCGTCGAATACGCCACCTATATCGCCGCCCCCGGCTGCGGCGGCATGATGGCCGACTGGGGCGCCGACGTGATCAAGGTCGAGCCGCCCGGCGGCGATCCGATCCGAAAGTTCTTCGATTCCATCGGCACGGAGTCGGCGCAGAACCCGGTCTTCGACATGGACAACCGCGGCAAGCGGTCTATCGTCCTCGACACCGCCGACCCCAAGGGCAAGGCGGTGCTGCAGAAGCTCGCGAGCGAAGCCGATGTCTTCCTCACCAATGTGCGCCCCGCCGGCCTTGCGCGCGCTGGCCTCGACTACGACAGCCTGAAGACCAACAACCCGCGCCTCGTCTATGCGAGCGTCACCGGCTACGGCCTGGAAGGCCCGGACATCGACCGCCCCGGCTTCGACGTTTCCGCCTTCTGGGCGCGCTCGGGCATGGCGACATTGATGGCGCCGAAGGGCGTCGATCCGTTCGTCATCCGCACCGGCATGGGCGATCACATCACGTCGATGGCGACGTGTGCGGGCGTGCTCGCCGCATTGGTGGAGCGAAGCCGCACCGGCAAGGGGCGTCTCGTGGAAGCATCGCTGTTGCGCGCGGCCAACTACGCGATGGCGTCGGACATGGCGATCACGCACGCGTTCGGAAAAATCGCATCGACGCGTCCACGCCCGCAATCCGTGCAGCCGCTCGGCAATTTCTTCCAGTCGAGCGACGGCAAGTGGTTTGTGCTTGTGCCGCGCCAGGGCGATGCGGACTGGGCGCCGATCTGTCGCGCGCTGGGGCTCGATCACCTCATCGCCGACGACCGCTTCACGAAGTCGAAGGCGCGTCGCCAGAACGGGCCTGAGCTCGTGGGCCTCATCGACGAAGCGTTCGCGCGCTACACCTTCGAGGAGATCGCCGCGCGTCTCGACGCCGAAAGCCTTGCGTGGGCGCCGGCGCAGACGGCGGTGGATGCATCGCGCGATCCGCAGATGATCGCCGCCGGCGGCGTTGTGGACATTCCGCAGGCCGATGGCACGACGAGGAAGGCGCCCGGCTCCCCGCTACGCTTTCCCGGCGCCGATGACGGCCCCAAAGGCCCCGCACCAAAGCCCGGCGAACATACGCGTAGCGTGCTTGCACAGGCGGGCTTCGACGGCGACGAAATCGAGAACCTGATCGCCAGCGGCGTGGCGCGCGAAGGCCTCTAGTCGCGGCGCTGCGTTTTAGCGTAGGCCGCCGCTGCACGCAGCGGGTCGTTCTCATCGCGCGTGTCGGGCGACATCAGGTCGGTAGCCACGGCATGAAAGAGCGCGTCGAAGAAGGCCGCAATCGCGGGACCGTGATCGGGATCGACAACGTAGCGTTGCCCCTTCGTGTCGCCTCCTGCGCCCATGCTGGCGTCCGCGTCGAGATCGAGACGCTTGAGCAACTGCGCCGCCGAGCGCGGCGCGCCATCATTGTAGAATAGGCCCTTGTTCGCCGCCGCTTCGCGCGGAAACAGCGCCGCCGCGTTCGGCGCGCCGCGTTCGGCCGCTTCGATCAGACGCGCCGCGCCGGCAGGCCCCATCACGTGAGCCGCGTAGAGTTCGCCCGCCGATGGATCGCGCCCCAGCTGTGAACGCAGGGACGCCGCGTTCTCGCGCGCGAGTTCGCCCGCCATGCGCGCGCTGAGCTCGGGATCATAACGCAGATCGAGGATAGCCTTGCGCGTCTGCGCATCGCTCACCTGCGCGCGCCCGCCGCTGACGCTGATGCGCGACGCCAGACCGCCGACGCCGTGCTCGGCGCCGTATTTGCGCACCATGTCGAGCCAGGTGGACTCGATGAACTGGAAGAGCCCCGTCGCCGACGACGTGCCCGCCTTGGCTGTCGCGTTGTAGCCGCTCTCGCGCCGCGCCGTTTCCGCGAGCATGGAAAAATCCACGCCCGTGGACGCAGCGGCCCGTTGCAGCGCCTCGCGCACGTTCTGGGGAATGGAGACCGGGTTGATGGTCATGGCCATCGCATGCACCGAGTCGGGGCTAGGTGGCGAAACGGTCCGGCCGGAAGTCGCGCCATACGGCGGCCGTTTCCTCCTGCCGCCCCAGCGCGGCGACGGCTGCGCCCGTGATCGGCGCGAGCAGCCAGCCATTGCGGCCATGGCCTGCAGCGACAATGCAGCCTTCGGGACCATCGAAGCCGACGATCGGCGCGCCGTCGGGCGACATCGGTCGCAGGCCTACCGCGTGCACGCCTGCGGCGCCTTCGAACCGCGCGCCGGGCAGCGTGCGACGCGCCTCGAGGTGGAGCGCGGCAAGCGCCTCGGGATCGGGATCGAGATCGGTGCGGCCCATCTCGGTGGTGGCGCCGATGAAGAGGCAGTCGTCCTCGCGCCAGAAATAGAGCCGCGGCGTGCGCACGGTTTCGGCGAGATCAAAGGCGGCGGGCGCTCTCGCGACTCCGATCATGCCCTTCGCCGGCGTGATGCGCGCGAGCGACAGCGCCGTGCGTTGCAGAGCTTCGGAAGCGAGCGCGCCCGTGGCGAAGACAACGATGTCCGCCGGCACGTCGCCGCCGTCGTCGAGCGTGACGCCGCGCACCTTGCCGCTGGAGGTCGCGAGCTCGGTGACGCCGCGTCCGCGCAGGATGGAGGCGCCGAACGAAAGCGCGATTTCCGCGAGGCGCGCGAGCGTCGGACGCGCTGCGGCGACGCCTTCGTCGTAGAGCCGCGCGGAGACTTTCACCTTCGCGCCATACACGCGGGCATCCAGATCTGACGGCAGACCTTCGTAGAGATCGAAGCGCGATCCGTGGCGCTTGGCGCGATCTGTCGCGCGCTTCACGCGGGCGGCGTCAGCGTCGTCGTGCGCGAGCAGCAGCGCGCCGTCAAAGCGCACGAGTTCGGTGAGTTCCGGATCGGACGCTACGAACGCGCGCCAGGCCTTCAGGCCGGTGGCGCAGAGATCGCTCAGCTTGCGGTGGTGGCCCGGGCCTTCGTGCAGCGCTTCGGAGAACGCGCCGAGCATGCCGGCCGCTGCGAATGACGCGGCGCGCGGCGGCCCATTCAGGCTTGATGGCGCGGCATCGGCGTCGATGACGACCACATTGCCGCCGCGCCGTGCGATCTCAAGCGCACAGCACAGACCGACGACGCCCGCGCCGATGACGACGATGCGCGGACCTGTAGTGCGACGTGGCGGCGGGAGGGACATGGGATGCGCGGTTTAGGCGCGCAGGCGGTCAGGCTCAAGCGAGACGCATAGCCTCGGGCTGCGCGCCGACGCGGAAGGCCGCCGCGAGGCTCTTGTGGAACCCCGCACGCCACACGCCCTTGCGGGGCTGTCGGTGTGGCGGGATCAGGCGCGGCGGACGGCGCGCTTCCAAAGGAATCCACAGCACGGGCCGGCCCATGGCGAGAGCGCGCGCGGCGACGTCCGCAGTGCCGCCGGCGCCTTTGGGCGGCGCGCCGTTCCAGAGCGCGATGAGCACGTCCGCGCGGCCCAGGATGATCTCCCCGGCCGCGAGATAGCTGCCGCGCCCTTCGGGCTGGACGATTTTCGATTGTGCAAGGAGCGCGCGGAATTCAGCCTTCGACTCCGGCGTCTCGAAATCCTTGATGAACCGCACGGGGCGGAATGCGAGCGCGGCCGTCAGATCCCAGTCGCGCTCAAGCGCAGCGTATGCCGCGTAGCGGTCGGCACCTTCGGCGAGGCCCGACATCATCGTCATGCGCGCTGGTTCGCGTTTCGCGCCCACATTTGCGGCGGCTTCGATGCGATCCATCGCGCGCGCGATCGTCTTGGCCAGCCTCGGGCGATCGGCCTCGGGCAGCTGGTTCAAACGATGGCCGGTGACGCCGACGGCGACGCGACGCGTCACACAATCCATCCGGCCAGATTGAACTTCGGATCGGGATAGGTCGCGTCCACGAAGCGTGCGCCTGCGGCGAGGCCGACATCGAGCAGGAGATTCATATTCGCGGGCTTTCCATTCGCCAATTCATCGAGGCCGAGCAGCTCCTTGGCGGTGCAATCGCGATCGATCAGCGCCTCAAGCGCCGTGCGTTCGGAGTGCTTGCCAAGCTTCTTCTTCGGCTTGCAGTCGAGCATGACATCGATGCGTTGATAATCCAGCAACGGCCCCTGTCCGAGCACGACATTGCGCATGTCGCCGACTTCAGAGTTAATCGGCCATGCACGTTTGGGGATGCTCAACGCCTGCAGCAGCATTACGCCCTGGATCTGGGTGTCGTAAATCATCGAGCGCAGCGCCTGGATGCCGCGAAAGCCGGGCATCATGTTACGGAATTTCTTGCCGTCGATCTCGGGGCGGCGCTGGCCGGTGCCGACTGATGTCATCATCAGGTTGTCGGCGCCGCTCGACCACTGGAAGCCGTAGCCGGGCACCAGCGCGAGCATGAGCAATTGCATGCCGGGGTTGTTGTTCGCACCCACCGCGCCGTCGACGAAATAGCCCTTCTGGATGACGCGGTTCTTGTCGTCGTGGGCGATGTCGATGACGACTTCATCGAAGAAGGTCGGCGCCGCCGCGCTCGCCATCACGAGGTCGATGAGGCGGTAGCGGCGGTTCGGGAGCGTGCCCTTTTCATCGTCGTCGGCGTTGAAGAAGGGGTTCTTCGGATTGTTCGTCAGCACCCATGCCGAGCCCGTGTCGATGCGCTTCATGTGGATGGCGAGACCGGTCCTGAGGTCCAGCGAGTCCAGCGTGCGGTCCCCGAGCGTGGGTTCAAGCGCGACGCGGAGATCGCGCGGATCGTACTTGGAGCGGAAGAGATTGCCGTCGCCCACGCGCCGCCCGAACACCTTCGGTCCGAGGCTCATGTAGAGTTCGATCATCGCATCGACGGGGAGCCCGAGCGCCAGCCCCGTGGCGACGATGGCGCCAGTCGAGGTGCCGCCGATGAGGTCGTAGTAGTCCGACAGGACGAGGCGCGGGTCGCCGGAACGGCACTGCAGCTCGCTCTCCAGCGCCTTGGCCATACCGAGCGACAGGACGCCCTTCACGCCGCCGCCATCGAGGGCGAGCACCCGCTTGGGGCCAGCGGCCGGATCAAGGTGTTCGGAAAGCTGTCGGGCCATGTCGTCCTCCGCAGGACGAAAACCTTAACGGCGACGGACTTTGACGGATAGCGGGGGCGCGAATATGGCGACTGATCGTGAGGAAAATGGTACCGCCTGTTGGGCTTGAACCAACGACACCCGGCTCCACAAGCCGGTGCTCTACCAACTGAGCTAAGGCGGCACACGCTGGGAGGCGGGAACCTAGTGCGGAGGCTTTGCCCGCGCAAGGCGCTGTCACGATAACCCGCTACAACGAAAACGGGCGCGTCCACGCCGACAACCTGTTCGGACGTCCTATCTGAATCACGAGGCCCGACGGGAAACCGCCGGGCCTCGCTGCATGTCATGCCCCTTCCGGGAAACCGCGCCAGACTGCGCCAGACCCTGCCGGACTGCGCCGGAGTCTGACGATTTCCATGGCACAGTCCGTCACATCAGAACGGGATTTCGTCGTCCAGATCGGCGCTGAAGCTCTCGCGCGGGCCTTCCGAGACACGCTTCTTGCCGCCGCCGGACATAGCCGGCGCATCGTCGTAGCCGCCGAAATCGCTGCCGCGACTGGAGCCTTCGCTCTTGCCGTCGAGCATCTGCAATTCGCCGCGGAACTTCTGCAGCACGATTTCCGTCGAATACTTTTCCACGCCGGCCTGGTCGGTCCACTTCCGCGTCTGCAGCTGGCCCTCGACGTACACCTTCATGCCCTTCTTCAGGTATTGCTCGGCGACCTTGGCGATCTGGTCGTTGAAGATCACGACCCGGTGCCACTCGGTCTTTTCCTTGCGCTCGCCAGACTGCTTGTCGCGCCAGCTTTCCGACGTCGCGATGCTCAGGTTCACGACGGGATCGCCCGATCCCATTTTGCGGATCTCGGGATCCTTCCCCAGATTGCCGATCAGGATCACCTTGTTGAGACTGCCCGCCATACCACTGCTCCTTGAACCTGGCCCCGCGCCCGGCCTTTTGCCGAAACGCCGGACCCCTTCCGAAAAATCCTGACTGCCCGCGTTTGACGGCGGAAGTATGTTCCACTTATGTTCTCTCGCGTGGAATCAGTCAAGAACGTTAACGCGCTCCCCCGACGGGAGAAGTCGAGGAAGCGCTTCTGCTGTGGACAACCCCGCGCCATGGGGGCGCGGCGTCCGCAGACTGTCAGCAGCACGGGACCGCCCCCTTCCTGAACCTCCGCCGCAACACTAGTTAACGAGGTCGCCCTCCAGCGACCCAGAAACGACGAACCGCAAGGCGCTCCATGTCCGACGGCCTCACCCATATCCGCGTGCGCGGCGCCCGCGAGCACAACCTCAAGGGCGTCAATATCGACATCCCCCGCGGCGAGCTTGTGGTGATCACGGGACTTTCTGGTTCGGGAAAGTCGTCGCTTGCGTTCGACACGATCTACGCCGAGGGCCAGCGGCGTTATGTGGAAAGCCTCTCGGCCTATGCGCGCCAGTTCCTCGAACTGATGCAGAAACCGGACGTGGACTCCATCGAGGGTCTCTCGCCGGCGATCTCGATTGAACAGAAGACGACCTCGCGCAATCCGCGCTCCACCGTCGGCACGGTGACGGAAATCTACGACTACATGCGCCTGCTGTGGGCGCGCGTCGGCGTGCCCTATTCGCCCGCGACCGGTCTGCCGATCGAAGCCATGCAGCCGGCGCAGATGGTCGACCAGATCATGGCGCTGCCGGAGGGCACGCGCCTCTTCCTGCTCGCGCCGATCGTGCGCGACCGCAAGGGCGAGTATCGGAAGGAACTCGCGGAGCTTCTCAAGAAAGGCTTCCAGCGCGCGAAGATCGACGGCGAATACTACACGCTCGAAGACGCGCCCGTTCTGGACAAGAAGCTGAAGCACGACATCGACGTCGTGGTGGACCGCATCGCCGTGAAGGCGGGTATGGAGACGCGTCTAGCGGATTCCATCGAGCAAGCTTTGCGTCTCGCCGACGGCATCGCGGTAGCGGAATACGCGGACAAGAAGGATGCGAAGGGCGAGGCCGAACGCATCATCTTCTCGTCCAAATTCGCCTGCCCGGTATCCGGTTTCACGATCCCCGAGATCGAACCGCGTCTCTTCTCGTTCAACAATCCGGCGGGCGCCTGCCCGACCTGCGACGGCCTCGGCGAGAAGCTCGAATTCGATCCCGACATGGTCGTCCCCGACAAGGACAAGACGCTGCAGGACGGCGCGATTGCGCCGTGGTCGCGCGGACAATCCCCGCTCTACACGCAGACGCTCATGGCGCTCGCCAAGCACTTCAAGGCGCCGATGCAGAAGCCGTGGCACACGCTGTCGACCGAAGCGCAGAAGGCCATTCTCTACGGCACGAAGGACACGATCAATTTCGTCTATGACGACGGCCTGCGCCGCTACGAGACGAAGAAGCCGTTCGAAGGCGTCATTCCCAATTTGCAGCGCCGCTGGAAGGAAACCGACAGCGCGTGGGTGCGCGAAGAACTGGGGCGCTATCAGTCCGCTGCGCCGTGCCCCACCTGCAAGGGCAAGCGCCTGAAACCGGAAGCGCTCTCGGTGAAGGTCGGCGGATTCGATATCAGCGAAGGCTCCGAACTCGCCATTCGCGGCGCGCGGGACTGGTTTGCAGCCCTCGATGGCAAGTTGAAGAAGAAGGACAAGGAGATCGCCGCGCGGATCCTCAAGGAGATCAACGATCGCCTGCGCTTCCTCGTCGACGTCGGTCTGGAATATCTCTCGCTCGGGCGTGCGTCAGGCACCCTCTCGGGAGGGGAGAGCCAGCGCATCCGCCTGGCGTCGCAGATCGGCTCAGGGCTCACGGGCGTGCTCTATGTGCTTGATGAACCCTCCATCGGCCTGCACCAGCGCGACAACGCGCGTCTGCTGGAAACGCTGAAGCGTCTGCGCGATCTCGGCAATTCGGTGCTCGTCGTCGAGCACGACGAGGAGGCCATCCTCACCGCCGATCACGTCATCGACATGGGGCCGGCGGCGGGCATCCACGGCGGCACAGTGATGGCGCAAGGATCGCCGCAGGACGTGGTGGACTGCGAAGAGAGCATCACCGGCGCTTATCTGCGCGGCACGCGCGAAATCCGCATTCCGGACAAGCGCCGCACGGCCAGGCAGAAGAAGTTTCTCAGGGTCGTTGGCGCAACGGGCAACAATCTGAAGAATATTTCGGCGGAGATTCCCGTCGGTACGTTCACCTGCGTCACCGGCGTGTCCGGCGGCGGCAAATCCACGCTGACCATCGAGACGCTCTACAAGGCCGCCGCGCGGCGGCTGAACGGCGCGTCCGACGTGCCGGCCGCGCACCAGTCCCTGGAAGGATTGGAAAACTTCGACAAGGTCATCGACATCGATCAGTCGCCCATCGGGCGCACGCCGCGCTCGAATCCCGCGACCTACACCGGCGCATTCACGCCGATCCGCGACTGGTATGCGGGCCTGCCGGAATCGAAGGCGCGCGGCTACGGACCAGGCCGCTTCTCGTTCAACGTCAAAGGCGGCCGCTGCGAAGCGTGCCAGGGCGACGGCGTCATCAAGATCGAGATGCACTTTCTGCCGGACGTGTACGTCACCTGCGATACGTGTCGCGGCAAACGCTACAACCGCGAAACGCTCGAAGTGCTGTTCAAGGGCAAGTCCATCGCCGACGTGCTGGACATGACGGTGGAAGAAGCGGGACGCCTGTTCAACGCCGTGCCCGGCATTCGCGACAAGATGGAAACGCTGGCGCGCGTGGGCCTCGATTACATCAAGGTGGGCCAGCAGGCGACGACGCTTTCGGGCGGCGAAGCGCAGCGCGTGAAGCTGTCGAAGGAACTGTCGAAACGCGCGACGGGCCGCACGCTCTACATTCTCGACGAACCGACCACGGGCCTGCATTTCGAGGACACGCGCCGGCTTCTCGATGTGCTGCATGAGCTTGTGGATCACGGCAACACCGTCGTCGTGATCGAGCACAATCTCGATGTGGTGAAGACCGCCGACTGGATTCTCGATCTCGGCCCTGAAGGCGGCGACGGCGGCGGACGCGTCATCGCGCAGGGCACGCCGGAGGATGTGGCCAAGATCAAGGAAAGCTGGACGGGGCGCTATCTCGCGGAAACGATGGAACGGCAGGTCAAGCGCAAGGCCGCGTTGCGGGCGCCGAAGCCCGCGGCCAAGACGCCGGCGAAGGCGCCCGCGAAAGCTGCTGCGAAGAAAACGGCGCCGGCTACTGACGCAAAGCCAAAGCGCAAGCGCGCTGCGGGGTGATCACGCCGTTGGCGCGCTCGCGCGCATGCCGCGATAGAGATACGCCGTCAGCCCGGCGTAGGGGCCGATAGAGAAGAACACGCTGACGAAAGCCGCGAGCGCCGAGATCACGATGTGCGCCGGCGCGCCGGCGACCTTCTGCGCGCCCTTGCCGAAGACCATGTCGAGCAGTACGCCGAACGGCGCGAGCGCCACCAGCGACAGGAAGAGCCCGCCCAGAGTCACCAGCAGCAGGCACGCCGCGAGCCGCAGGCCCGAGCCCTTCGTCCAGCTCCACGTGGAGAAGGCGTACATACGCCCCTCGGCCACCGTGGCCGGATACGACAGAAGAAGTCGCGAGGCGATCCACACCACCAGCGCCGCAAACGCAGCCCCCACCACGAGCAGCACCAGCGTGCCGTCCGCGCCGAGCGCGGCCATGAACTGGCGCGCGGCTTCTTCCGGCGGCAAATTCTGCAGCGCGGCCGCGTCGATCCCCGCGCCCGCCAGCAGGCCCGCGAGACTCATCGAGGCCACGATCAGCCCGAATATCGCGATGATCACATAGAGAAAACCGAACGAGAGCGTCACGCCCATCAGGTTGAACTCGTCGCGCCCGAGCGCGACCATCGCCGGCGCCTCGCCTTGCGACAGCGCGCGCCGCAATAGCGCCGCCAGCAGGATTGCCTGCACGAGGGCCGCCGCGATGGTGAGCAGCAACGTCATGCCGAGATCCTGACTCGTGCGGCTCATGTCGAGAAACACCTGCAGCGCGCCGAGCCCGACCGCCCCGATCACTGCCAGCGGCATGATGGCGCGCCAGTCCCGCGCGACGAAGGCGAACCCTTCGCGGACGGCGTCGAGCACAGGAACGGCGGAAGGCGAGGATGGAACGGTCATGAGCGCGTCATAGCCGCTCGGTTGCAGAGCCGCCAGCGGGCGCCCGGTTGCGCGATGCCTGCGCCGCCGCCAAGAAGAGGCATGACCTCCTCCATCAAACCCGTCCACATCATCGGCGGTGGCCTCGCCGGCTCCGAAGCGGCGTGGGCTTTGGCGAATGCGGGCGTGCCTGTCGTCCTGCACGAGATGCGCCCCGTCCGCATGACGCCGGCGCACAAGACGCAAGGCTTCGCCGAGCTCGTGTGCTCCAACTCCTTCCGCTCGGACGACTGGCAGAACAACGCCGTCGGCCTGCTGCATGCGGAGATGCGGCGCGCGAACTCGCTCGTCATGCGTTGCGGCGATGCACACCAGGTGCCGGCCGGTTCGGCGCTCGCGGTGGACCGCGACGGGTTTTCCGCAGCAGTGACGGCGGCGCTCGAAGCACACCCGCTGATCACGATCGCGCGAGAGGAAATCGAAGGGCTGCCGCCGGAAGAGTGGGACAGCGTCATCATCGCCACAGGCCCCCTCACATCGCCCGCACTCGCGGAAGCGGTGAAGGCGCTGACGGGGGAGGAGGAGCTTGCGTTCTTCGACGCGCTCGCGCCGATCGTGCATCACGAATCGATCGACTTCTCGGTGGCGTGGATGCAGTCGCGCTACGACAAGGAAGGCCCTGCCGGCGACAAGGCGGCCTATGTGAACTGCCCGCTCAACAAGGACGAATACAACGCCTTCATCGACGCGCTGCTCGCGGGCGAGAAAACCGAATTTCGCGACTGGGAAAAAGACACCCCCTACTTCGAAGGCTGCCTGCCGATCGAGGTCATGGCGGAGCGGGGACGCGAGACGTTGCGCTTCGGTCCGATGAAGCCCGTCGGTCTCGACGATCCGCGCACGGGACGCTGGCCGTATGCGGTGGTGCAGCTGCGTCAGGACAATGCGCTGGGCACCCTCTTCAACATCGTGGGCTTCCAGACGAAACTGAAACACGGCGCACAGACGGAAATCTTCCGCATGATCCCCGGTTTGCAGAATGCGCAGTTCGCGCGGCTCGGCGGGATTCACCGCAACACGTTTCTGAACTCCCCCAAACTGCTCGACGGAACGCTGCGCCTGAAGGGCGCCCCCCGCCTCCGTTTCGCCGGCCAAGTGACCGGCGTGGAAGGCTATGTGGAAAGTGCCGCGATCGGGTTGCTCGCGGGACGTTTCGCAGCGGCGGAACGGTTGGGAAGCCCCCTTCCGGCGCCCCCTGCCACCACCGCATTCGGCGCCCTCCTGACGCACGTCACCGCAGGCCACCTCCCCGGCGAGAAGGGGAGTTTTCAACCGATGAACGTGAACTTCGGGCTCTTTCCCCCGCTGGCCGATGATCCCGTGGTCGATGCGGACGGCAAACGGCTCAAAGGCGCCGACAAGGGTCGCGCGCGCAAGCAGGTCATGGCGCGCCGCGCGATCGCCGACATCGAAGCATGGCTTGGAAATACCGCGAGCGTCGCGGCGGAATGATCGCGGCCCTGATCGCGCTGACTTTGTTTGGCGTCGCAGCGCTTGGATCACTGAGTCTTGCAGCGTTCTTCGGCGGCGCTGGATACCCCATGGAGGTATTCAGTCACTTTCGCCCGCACTACTGCGCGGGCGGGTTAATCTTCGGCGCAAGTCTGCTGGTTTTGAAGCGACCGCAGGCCGCCTTGGTCCCGGCCACGATTGCGATCATCAATTGCGCAGCGCTCTTCACGCCGTTGCTGAATCCGGCCTCGAGCGCTGTTCGGGCGGACGGGCAGCGCATCCGGGTGCTCTGGGCAAATCTGGAATATTCGCCCGCTGCGCTTGCTGCATTCGCCAAACTGGCTGCGGAAACCGATGCAGACATTATCGCGCTCACCGAGCTCCCAGCCGGCGACCCTTATGCGGCGAGCATCGCGTTGCCATTCCTCCCGGGTGTCGTGGCGCCCACAGATATCTCGATATTCGCTGTCGCACTCCAAGGGCGTGAGGCGTTTGCTGGCGGTGGCGACGTACCTGGTACACGCCCGCCTTGGCGTTCCGCCGCGCAATGGGCGCAGACACCCAGCGGATTGCGGATAGTTGCGTTACACCCGACGCCGCCGATTGACGCCGACGCGCTTTGGGCGCGCGACGAACTCATCCGCGCCGCCGGCCAAGCCGCAACAATGACACCCACCTCGCTGCTTGTAGGCGACTTCAACGCCACGCCGTGGTCACGCGTGATGATCGACCTCAAGGCGACCGGCTTGAAACGGGTGGATTGCGGAGCGCCGTGGACGTCAACCTGGCGCTCCAGGCGCCCCTTGGCGGGACTGCCGATCGACAGCGCTTATGTGGGCTCCGGAATCCGCGCCGCGAGCTGTCGTGTGGGGCCGGACATCGGCTCCGACCATTTCCCGCTGATTATCGATCTGGAACTGCCCTGAGCGGACTTCGGCGCGCTCAGACCTGTCCGGTCGCGGACGCCATCAACAAACGCCACTGGCGCTTCAGGAGCGGCAGCTTTGCGACCCCGTCATACGGGCGGTCGAGGGCGCGCATGTAGTCCGGCACCAGCGCCACGTAGCCGAACGCCGGGAAGAACTCCTTCGGCGCGCCATAGGCCAGCCGGCGGACTTCGCGATGCGCTGACACGGCGCGCTCGAGCACCGCGCGGCACGCCGCGCTGGTTTCGTGAAGCGTCGCGCCGGAAAACAGGGTTTCGCGGCTCAGGTGAACGTGATCGAGGAGTTTCTGCGGAAAGAACGTGCGGCGACGCTCGTTCCACACGGGCAACGCCCGCACGAGACCGGTGTAGCCCCAGATCCGGCCCGCGTTGCGGAACAGCGCGAGGTGCTGGCTCGTCTGCACGAGATCGGGCGCACACACCTTGGCGGCGAGACGGATCACCGCGCCGGCGGTGTCGTCCACATAGCTCTCGAACTCCGGCCACTGTTCGAAGGGCCGCTCCTCGAGGTCCTTTTCGCGGGCGTCGATGAAAGCGTCGATCACGCCGCGATCCAGGCTCGCCCATTCGACAAGGCCGGCAAGGCCCGTGACGGTTTCGTTGTCGCCGCCTGGACGGCCCGCGTAGATGCCATCCACCTCATCACGCCACCACTGCAGGCGGATGGCCCCCAACGCCGGTTCGCGCACGGATTCCGGGATGCGGGAGATTTCGTAGATGAAAGCGTAAAGCGCGTTCAGGCGGTCGCGGCCGGGCGCGTCAGCGAACCGCGCGGCGAGCCAGCGGTCCTCGTCGACGCGGCGCACGAGATCGTCCGCCGTCTCGGGGCTATCGTCCGCCTCGCGTTGCTTTTTGGATTTTGCCGTCAGAAGGCCGCGCAGCACGAACGACGTCTCCGCCCAAGTCTTTGGGATCACGCCCTAATTCGGCCAGCAGCAACCCAATGTCCACCCCAAACCCTTCCTGGGGAAATCGGTCGCGGGCAAGTCGCGTTTCCAAAACGAAATGCGGGCGGAACCAGCTGGTTCCGCCCGCATCCGATTTCGTCCATCCGGCAGTTCAGTTCAAAATCTGGGCGCCCGTCATGGCGATCAGCATGGGTAGCGAAAGCAGCGTGTTGGTGCGCGAGAACAGCATCGCCGTCTTCGCGTGACCGGCGCGCTGCTCCTTCGTCAGATCGGGAAAGCGATCGTCGATGTTCAGCGCGCGCTGCTGGTTGGGCCAGATGATCGCCCAGACGTTGATGAACATGATCGTGGCGAGCCACATGCCGATGCCGATGAAGATGTGCTTGGGCGTCGCAAAGCTCTCCGACAGGCCCAGCGTGTAAGCCTCGATGAGGTAGCCCGAGTGCCACGCCAGCGCGATGCCGGTGACGAGGGTGACCGCGGCGCCGTGGCGGAACCAGTAGAGCGCCGCCGGTGCGATCACCTTCGAGATCGCGGGGCCGCGATGCTCTTCCGGAATCTTCGGCACGTTCGGCATCTGCGTGAAGTTGAAATAGTAGAGATGGCCGATCCACATGATGCCCGCGAGCACGTGCGACCAGCGCAGGAAGGCCTGCACCACGCCGTAGTCGGTGAGGCCGCGCCCCTGGCCGGCGACGCCGTAGGCGAGCAGGAAAATCAGCGCGAGGGCTATGCCCGTCCACGCCACGTACCGGATGTTACCGAGAAAAGTCGCCATCGCCCGCGCTCCACATCTTCGAATATGACGTGGGGGTTATAGTCTGCTTCGCCGCTCTGGTCACGCTGTCTGGAAAATCGTCCCTACGGAAGCTGAACGGCGTTTTCTTCGCTTACCTTGGCCTGGGCGCCTTCGCGTTTGCCGATGCCGAGCACGAGCAGGATGGGCGCTGCCACATAGATCGACGAATACGTGCCGACCACGATGCCGAACGCCATGGCGACCGAGAAGGCAAAAAGCGCCTCGCCGCCGTAGAACGCCATGACGCCCAGCGCCATGAGGCCCGTGACGCCGGTGATGATGGTGCGCGACAGCGTTTCGTTGACCGAAAGATCGATCAGATCGCGCATCGGCATCTTCTTGTACTTGCGCAGGTTCTCGCGAATGCGGTCGAGAACGACGATCTTGTCGTTGATGGAATAGCCGATGATCGTGAGGATCGAGCCCACCGCCACAAGCGTGAATTCCATGTCCGTCAGCGCAAACAGGCCGAACGTCAGCAACACGTCATGTGCGAGCGCGATGACGGCGCCGAGGCCGAAGGTCAGCCCGAACCGGAACCAGATGTAGCAGAGCATGAGCGCAATGCCCGAAAGCAGCGCGATCACGCCTTTCCAGAGCAATTCGTTCGACACCTGTGGTCCAACGACTTCCGTGCGGTCGAAGGTCACTTCGCCAAGTTCGCCGGTGATCGCAGCCTTCACGCGATCGGCGATGGCCGCAGCGTTCTGGCCTTCCGGCGTCTCGAACTTGACCATCACGGCGTCGCCATCGCCGAATGCCTGCACCTGCACATCGCCCACGCCTTCGTCGGCGAGCAGCGTACGCAGCTTTCCGAGATCGACTTCCTCGCCCTTGGTGGAGAGCTCGATGAGCGTGCCGCCCTGGAAATCGACCCCGCAGTTCAGACCCGCGCACGGCGGCTGGAACGGCACGAGCATCAGGTAGAGCGACGCGAGACATGCGAGCAGCGACAGCGTGCACAGCACGGGGGCGAGCGCCACGTATTTGAAACTGGTCTTCTCGGGCAGGAACTTGATCAGCGGCCACATGGCGCGAAACCTCTACTGGATCGGGAGCTTCTTGGGCCGGGCGGCGCGGAACCACCAGGCGACAAGCAGCTGCGTGACGAGCACGGCCGTGAACACCGAGGTGAACACACCGATCGTGAGCGTCCAGGCGAACCCTTTGACGGGACCGGGCGGCGCGAGCGACATCATGATGAGTGCCGCGCCCAGGTGGGTGACGTTGGCGTCGAGGATCGTGACGATGGCGCGGCTGAAGCCTGCATCGATCGCGATCGCCGGCGCGCGTCCGGCTTTGGCCTCGTCGCGCATGCGTTCGTAGATCAGCACGTTAGCGTCGAGCGCGACGGCGAGCGTGAGGATGAGACCCGCGACGCCCGGCAGCGTGAGCGCCGCGCCGGTCAGCGACATCGCCGCGAGAATAAGGATGCCGTTGACGACGAGCGCGATCACCGAAATGCCGCCGAACAGCAGGCCATAGGCGAGGATCATGAAGACGAGCACGAGCACCCCGGCGATCATCGTCGAGACCTGACCGGCCTCGATCGCATCCTGGCCGAGACCCGGACCAACGCTGCGCTGCTCGACGATGGCGAGTGGCGCGGGCAAAGCGCCGGCGTTCAGCAGGTCGGAAAGCTCCTTGGCGCTTTCCGGCGTGAAGTTGCCCGATATCTGGCCGGAGCCGCCGAGGATTGGTTCGTTGATGTTCGGCGCTGTGATGACTTTGCCGTCGAGCACCACGGCGAAACGCTTGCCGGTGTTCGCCAAGGTGATCTGGCCGAAGATGCGCGCACCGCGGCCGTCGAACTTGAACGAAACGACCGGCTCGTTGGTCTGCTGGTCGAAAGAGGGGTTCGACGAGTTCAGGTCGTCGCCGGACAGGATGGCGCGTTCCTTCACCGCCACGAAGGGCTCGCGCGCGTCATCCTGCGGCATGAGCACCGTGCCCGGCGGCACGCGACCGGCGGCGGCGTCTTGCGGCTGTACGTTGTGATCGACGAGGTGGAAGGTGAGGCGCGCGGTCTGACCGATACGGCGCTTCAGCGTTTCGGGATCTTGTTCACCCGGCGCCTGCACAACGATGCGATCGATGCCCTGCCGCTGCACCGACGTTTCGCTGACGCCGCCCGGATCGATCCGGCGCATGATGACTTCGCGCGACTGATCCACCGCGCGGCGCGTTGATTGCTCAAGCATCGTCTTCGAGAAGCGGCCTTCGATCAGGCCTTCCGGAGTCTGCGTGAAACTGATGCTCTTTTCGGTGCGGCCGAACCCGCCCGCCTGCACATCGGTGGCGATTTCGTCGCTCAGCAGTTTCAGGGCGCGCGGCGAGTCCGCCGGATTGACGAGGCGCAGGCGCGCTGCGCCGTCGGCGACACCGCGACCGGTGTAGGAAATGCGCGGCTTGGCCTCGCGCAGCACACGCGCCATGTCGTCGACGGCGGCTTCAAGCTGCTGCTTTTCGAGCGCCTTCACATCCACCTGGTAGAGCAGATAGGCGCCGCCCTGCAGATCGAGGCCGAGATTGACCGGCTTCAGATCCTTCAGCACCGGAATGTTGGCGCGGTAGCTCTGCGGCACGAAGTTCGGCGAGGCGACGACGAGCCCCACGATCGTCACGATGATGACGAGCCAGATGCGCCACGGCGCGACGTTGAGCATGGGACTATTCCGCCTTGGCGGGCTTGGAATCGTTGGCGGGGGCCGGCTCGCCCTTGGTCCGCACGTCGGTGATGGTGGAGCGGATCACCCGCACTTCCACATTCGTCGCCAGTTCCACGCGCACCTCGTCATCCGCCACGGACTTGATCTTGCCGATCAGCCCGCCGGATGTGACGACGACATCGCCCCGTTTCAAGTTCGCGATCATGTCGCGATGTGCCGAGAGGCGGCGCTGCTGGGGGCGGATCATCAAAAAGTAGAAGACCACGAAGATGATCGCGAAGGGAAAGAGCTGCATAAGCAGCGCGGTCGTGGCGTCAGGAGCGCCGGCGGGCGCGCCGGTTTGCGCAAAAGCATCTGAAATGAGCATGGGAAACCCTTGAGGCGCGGACGCTGGTCCGGCGCGGCGGCGCGGACTATACGGCCCTTCCTCGCCATTGCAATTGCGTCAAGATTTCGCCCCATGCGTGAATCCCCCGACCTCGGGTCCGGGTCAGAGTCAGACCCCCTGTCACGCATCGCCGATGCGCTCGAACGCCTGTCGCCCCCGCCGCCCGACCTTGGGGCCCTTGCAACGGCCAGCAGCTTCGTATGGCGGCCGGGGGCAGGGGGACTGGTCGCGGCGCCCGTAAAGAGCCCCCCTCTTCGGCTCCTGCTCGAAGTCGAGCGCCAGAAGGGGGGCCTTCTGGCCAACACCCGCCGATTCGCTGCCGGGAGCCCTGCCAACAACGCCCTGCTGTGGGGCGTGCGCGGCGCGGGCAAGAGCGCGCTGGTCAAGGCCATCCATGCCGAGGTGTCCGCAGAGGCCCCCCTTCTGAAACTCATCGAGACGCCGCGCGAGGATTTCGCCGCCATCCCCTCGCTGATTGCGCAGCTCCAGGAAGCCCCCTTCCGGGTCATCCTCTTCGTGGACGATCTCTCCTTCGAGGGCGGCGAGACGGCGATGAAGGCGCTGAAGCCCGCGCTCGAGGGCGGCCTCGCCGCGCAGAACGCCAATCTCCTCGTTTACGCCACGTCCAACCGCCGCCACCTCGTCAGCCGCGACGCGCGCGAGAACGACCGCACTGATCTGCACTGGTCCGACACCGCCGAGGAGCGCCTCGCGCTCGCCGACCGCTTCGGCCTGTGGCTCGGCTTCCACGCGCTCGACCAGGACGGCTATCTGCGGATCGTCTCGTCCTACGCGGCGGAGATGAAACTCGACATCGCGCCAGAAGACATCCGCAAGCGCGCGCTGCAATGGTCGATGGAACGCGCAGCGCGCTCAGGGCGGACGGCGTGGCAGTTCATCACCGCGCTGGCGGGTGAACTGGGCGAGCGCAACTAGCGCATCATTCGACGACGCCGGCTTCCAGCGCAGCGATATCGGCAGGACCCAGGTCGCGCGCCACACCACCGCGCCATTGCGTGAGCCGTCCGCCGACGGAGGCCACGATCACGCCGTTTGGCGCGAGCTGTTTTAGAAGAGCTGTGGATGGTGCGGCGATCGCGGCATTGATGATGATGGCGTCGTAAGGCGCGTCCTCCGCCCAGCCTTCATGTCCGTCCGCGCTGTGCACATAGACATGCATCAGCCGCAACAGTCCGATCTTCGCGCGCGCGTCCGCCGCCAGCGAGCGACGTCGTTCGAGCGAAACAACGCGCCGCGCGATCGCCGCCAGCACGCCCGCCTGATAGCCGGAGCCCGTGCCGATCTCGAGCACGGTCTCGCCACCGCGCAGTTCCAGCGCCTGCAGCATGCGTGCGACGAGCGAAGGTTTCGTCATGATCGCGCCGTCGCCGAGCGGCAGCGCGCGATCCTCCAGCGCGAACGCCGCGAACTGCGCGGGTGCAAAGTGCGTACGCGGCGCGCGCTCCATCGCCGCGAGCACGCGCGCGTCGGTGACGCCGCCCTGACGCAGTCCGAGCACGAACCGCATCAGGCCGCCAAGATCGGGCTCGTCGCTCATGTCTTCTTGGGCGGTGCGCCGCCGAGCACGCCCTTGAGCGCGTGGCGAGTCTCGAGGTGGGTGAGGTCCATGTGCAGCGGCGTCACTGAAATGCGGCCCTCATAGATGGCGCGCAGGTCGGTGCCCTCCGGCGGATCCGACAGCGTGCCCTTGAAGCCGAACCAGTAGTACGCGTTGCCGCGCAGGTCCGTGCGCTTGTCGGAGTAGATGATGTTGTGGTCGCGCCGGCCCTGCACGGTGACTTCCACCGCCGTCACATCCGCGATCTCGCGGTCGGGAAAATTCACGTTCATCACGACATCGCGCGGCCAGCCTTGTTCGATGAGCTTGGCGACGACGCCGGGGCCGAAGTGTTCGGCGGTTTGCCACGGGATCGGTTCGTCGGGTCCGCGAAATCCGCGCGCCTGCGAGAGCGCAATCGACGGAATGCCGATCTGGATGCCCTGCATGGCGCCGGCGATCGTGCCGGACATGGTGACGTCCTCGGCGAGGTTCTGTCCTCGATTGACGCCCGAGAGCACATAGTCCGGCGGACCGTCCATGAGATCGTGCACGCCGAGCAGCACGCAGTCTGTCGGCGTTCCGGTGATCGCGAAGCGCTTCGGGCCCGCCTCGCGGACGCGGATCGGCGCCGAGAGCGTCAGCGCGCGCGACGCGCCCGACTGCTCTGACTCCGGCGCCACGATCCAGACGTCGTCGGTGAAGGCGCGCGCGATCTTCTCCAGCACCTCGAGCCCCGGCGCGTGGATGCCGTCGTCGTTCGTACACAGGATGCGCATGGAGCCTCGAAGGTCGCGGAAACCGCGGGAGCGCTTAGCACCCCCGTGTGGCCCGCGCGAGGCGTGCGGCGTTCAGGCGGCCTTTCGCTCCGGCCAGGCGCCGATGACAGCGCCCGCAATAAGCGCGCCCGCCAGCATGTGGAGGCTGTCCATGATCAGGAGCCCCTCGGGTTCCGGGCCATAGACGAACCCATACATCCGGCTCGCGATCAGGAAGCACACGCCCACGACGAGGCCGGTGCGCACGCCGGGGACGAGGCCCTTCTGGCCTCGCCAGCCGATGACTTTCGCCATGCCGAACGCGATCAGCAGCGGCATGACCGGCGACAACGCCATGCGCCATTCCTTGCCCGCGAACAGCGTCTCCATGCTCTCCTTGGTATAGCCGTGGAAGCCCTGCCACATCTCGCTGAACACGAGGCCGTAGATGAGAAAGCCGAGAAGGTAGATCGCGACCGCCGCCGCCAAGATCGCGAGAATGCTCTGTCCGCCGACACGCATGATGTCTCTCCCGTCCATTCGCGCCGCCTTGTGCCGACGGTCGCGCCGCTGCGGGGAGTAGGCTCGGCTTCGCAAAACTTGTCCACAGCTCCCGCGACCAAGGGGAAATTCCGCGCGACGGCGCACCGGGGACCATGCGAAAAGCCCGGGGTGTCCATCGACCCACGACCCCGCATGCCGACCTTCGCGAAAGGTGCCGACGCGCGCGCCTTCCTCATCCACGAGGACCCGCAGGTGCTGGTGTTCGACAAGCCGGCGGGACTGTCGGTGCAGGGCGGGTCGGGCGTGGAAGTCTCGCTCGATGAAATGCTGGCGCAGTTGACGGACCGGAAGGGCCGTCGGCCTCGTCTCGCCCACAGGCTCGATCGCGAAACCTCCGGCGTGATCGTGGCGGGGCGCACACCCTCGGCGATTGCCGCGCTCAACCAGGCTTTCGCCGATCGCGCGACGGAGAAGACCTACCTCGCCATCGTCTGCGGCGGCGCGCCGGAGCCGAGCCAGGGCCTGCTCGACACACGCCTCGTCAAGACAAAGGTCAGGGGCGTCGACATCGTCCGCGCGGCCCGCGACGACGAGAGCCCCTCCTGGAACGCCGAGACCGCCTACCGCACGCTGGCGGCGACGGAAGCGGCGGCGCTCGTCGAGGCGCGCCCGCACACTGGCCGCATGCACCAGATCCGCGCGCATTTGGCGCTCGCCGGGCGCCCCATCGCCGGCGACGGCAAGTATGGCGGCCTCTTCTCGCTCGGCGGCGCAGCGACCCCGCACCTGCTGCTGCACGCCCTTGCGCTCCGCGTGCCGCACCCGGCGGGCGGCGCGCTTTCGATATTCGTCCGCCCGCCTGCCGTATTCCGTGAGACGGCCGAGAAGCTTGGCCTTGGAACCGCCCTGCCGTCTGGCGATACCTTCATCAAACACCTTCAAGGAGGATGACCCGATGATCCGCACCGTCTCCGCAATACTGCTCGCCGCAGCGCTCGCCGCCTGCGCCACCGCCGCCCCCTACGGCGCCGCGGCCAAGCCGAATGGTCCCGGCTACTCTGAAATGCGCATCGAGAACGATCGCTACCGCGTCACCTACCGCGGCGCGGCGAACGCGGAAGCCGCCAACAACCACGCGCTCTACCGTGCGGCGGAACTGGCCGTGCAGCAGGGCTACGACTGGTTCATCGTCGACCAGCGGATCGTCGAGCCGGGCCAGCGCTCTGGCCCGAACTTCTCGGTAGGCGTCGGCGGCGGCAGCTATGGACGCAACACTTCCGTTGGCGTGGGCACCAGCGTCGGCATACCGGTCGGCGGCGGCGCGAAGGCGGACGCTTCGCTGGAAGCCCGTTTCGGACGCGGGACCAAGCCTGCGGACGCCAACGCCTATGACGCGCGCCAGATCCTGCAAAGCCTGCGACCGACCGGGGGGTGAGACTCGCACGCGGTCTCCCGTTCGCGCTGGCCGTGTTGTGCATGGCCGGCTGCGGGCCACGAGCCGCTGAAGACACCACGTCCACAAGCGCCGCAGGTTTAGTGCGGTTGCCTTGTCGTTCGGAAGCCAATCTGAAGGCGGCGCATTCCAACTACTGCACGCTGGATCGCAACTGGGTGACGCCTCGGGCGCACGCCGTCATGCGCGATGTGGGGGCGAAGGTTGCGGCAGAGCATCCCGGCGCCGTCGTTCATTACATGGAGGCCTCATGGCCATCGGCCGTGCGCCCGATGCCGCCGCATCTCAGCCATGGAGACGGGCGCCAGATCGACGTGGCGTTGTTCTACGAAAGCATCGCGGGCACGCCGCAACCGCGTCCGCCGACGCCTTCGGGATACTATGCTTTCGAACCGATGCGGGAGGGCGACGTTGACCCGTGCGCGGGTGCCAAACGTCCCGGGAACAACAAGTCGCCGCCGCCCGACCGAAGCTGGCGTCTGGACGAACAGCGCACACGGACTCTCATTCAGGCGCTTCTTGCGGACAAACGTGTCCGCCGACTCTTGCTGGAGCCGCATCTGAAAGCACGGCTCGGATTCGCCAACGAGGCGCGTATCCGCTTTCCCGGTTGCAACACCCTGCGTCACGACGGACACGTTTATGTCGATGTGCGCTGAGCGTTACCCCTCGCGGTAGGGCCAAAAACAATCTACCAAGCCGCCATGCGTGAATTCCTTCTTGTGGCGCTGGGCGGCGCGCTCGGTGCGAGCGGCCGTTTCGGCGTCAATCTTCTGGCACCGTGGGGCGGCACGGGCCTGCCGTGGGGCACGCTCGCCATCAACACCGTGGGCGGCTTCGCCATGGGCGTGCTCTTCGCTTTCGCCGCCGACAACCGCCCGCTTCTGCTCTTCGCCGGCATCGGCGTGCTCGGCGGGTTCACCACCTTTTCCGCGTTTTCGATGGAAACCGTTCGCCTGATGCAGCGCGGCGATGTGGCGACCGCCGCGATCTACGCCGTGCTTTCGGTGATCGCGAGCGTGGGCGCGGCGTTTGCGGGCTTCATGCTCGCGCGGAGTTTTGCATGAAGACCGTCGAGACCATCACCATTGCGGAAACCGAAGGCGAAGTCCGCCTCGACCGCTGGTTCCACCGCCACTTTCCGCATCTGACGCAAGGCCAGATCGGCAAGATGATCCGCACCGGACAGGTGCGCGTCGACGGCGCGCGCGCGAAGGAAAACGACCGCGTGCGTCCGGGCCAGACCGTGCGCGTGCCGCCGCTGCCCGACGAAAAGGAACACATCGTCCGCGAGACGATCACCGACGAGGAGCGCGCCTTCGTGCAAAGCCTCGTCATCTACCGCGACGACGATGTGCTCGTGCTGAACAAACCGCCGGGCCTGCCCGTGCAGGGCGGCATGAAGACGGGCCGCCACCTCGACCTGCTGATGGACGGCCTCAAGTTCGAATACGACGAAAAGCCGAAGCTCGTGCACCGGCTCGATCGCGATACGTCCGGCTGCCTCGTGCTCGCGCGCACGCCGCGTGCGGCGGCGGCGTTGGCGAAGTCGTTCAAGAGCCGCGAGACCACGAAGGTCTATTGGGCGGTGGTGCTCGGCTGTCCGCGCCCGGCGGAAGGTGAAATCCGCGGCTGGTTGAAGAAGGCGGTGGGGCCGCTCGACGGCGACCGTGAAATGGTGCGCCAGGCCAAGCACGGCGAAAAGGACGCGCTGTTCGCGATCACCGAATATGTGGCGATTTCGGAAGCCTATCCGCGCGCCGCGTGGATGGCGCTGCGCCCCGTCACCGGCCGCACGCACCAGCTGCGCTTCCACATGGCCGGCATCGGCCACGCCATTCTCGGCGACCCGAAATACAAGTGCGACCGCGAAACGCCCGGCGCGCTGCCCGAGCGCCTGCACCTGCACGCCCGCGCCATCGACATCCCGCATCCGGTGAAGGGCGACATTCGCGTCGTGGCGCCCCTGCCGGCGCACATGAAGAAAACCTTCAACGCGTTCGGCTTCGAGGAAGGCGACGCGAAGGATCCATTCAGGGCGCTGAAGTAGCGCCTACTCGCAGGCGACGCCGTTGCGATCGCCGTCGTGGTGCTTCCAGTAGCCGGGCTGACGGATGTGCGCACGGTCGACGCCAAGCTGCTTGGCGAACGCACAATGCGGCGCGGACGCGAAGTGCTTCAGTCCCATCAGCGGATCGCTGTAGCCCAGCATGATCAGGCCGAATCCCGTCACTGCGCCGACGACGGCCGCGACCAGCGCCACGCGCAGCAGCCTGCCGGCTTCCACCACAAGCATCCGCACGAAATTGGAAACGGTGCGCCCGAACGCCGCCAGGCGTCCGTGCTTGCCGACCGCCTTGAAGTTGTCGTGGACCGCGGCGAGGCGATCCTCCTTTGCGGGCGCCTGATAGGTCGCGCCGTTGCAAGCCGCCATGTCTTCCGTCCCTTGGCCGAACGAACCACCCTAGCGCGACACGCTCTAATACGGCGCTAAGGGACAGCGTTAATCCCAAACAATGTTAACTGCTGGCAGCGTTAATCAGGTCTCAAGGGGATCTGGACCGTAGCGGTTCTCGCCATCCTGTCCCGGCAGGAACAGCACGATGATCAGCGCGCGCAGGATCATCAGCGCAGCGATGACGAGCGCGCCGATGGCGACGATGTCGCCCATCTGTGCGCCGACCAAGCGATCGGCGTTGAACGCGAGCCACACGAGGGGCCCGAGCACGATGGCTTTCCAGACCAGCAGCAGGCCGCCGAAGCCGCGGTCATGCAGGCGCTTGAGGATCATCATGCCTGTGGCCCACGGCACGAAGATCACCACCGCGAGCAGCAAGGGCCCGCCCGCGATATCGAGCGCCGGCTGCAGCGCGATGAGTTGTGACGGCAGCACGAAGGCTTGCTTGGCCGCGAGCGCCTTGTCGCCGAAATACGCGCCGGCGAGCAGCACGGTGAACGTCAGCAGATAGCCGAGCCACAGGCCCCTGCGGCTGACCCGCCCGAACGGCGACAGAAGAAAACCCATCGTACCCGTGCTCCCGATCGTGTGCGTAGCGGCCCGTTAACCTGTGGACCACGAAACCGACCGAATCGTCCGCCATTTCCACGGCAGCTTCAACGCTCTAGCTGACAACGCCGCCGCCGAACCCTACCTGAATGCAAGAACCCGCCCGCCCGCAACGAAACACACCCGGATGACCGCAAAACTTGCCGTATTCGATGTCGACGGCACCCTCGTCGACAGCCGCCGCTCCATCGCCGAGGCCATGGGGGCGGCGTTCCGGTCGCTGAACCTTGCGGCGCCCGGCTACGAAGAGACGCGCCGGATCGTCGGGCTTTCGCTGGAACCGGCGATTGCGGTGCTGGCGCCGGAGCTGGACCGTTCGCGCTATCCGGTGCTCGCGCAGGCGTACAAGGACGCGTTCGTGGCGAACCGCGAGGCGGGCCTGATCGAGCCGCTCTACGAGGGCGCCCGCGAGATCGTGATGCAGCTGCGCGAGGACGGCTGGCGGCTCGGCGTCGCCACCGGCAAGGCGCGGCGCGGCGTGGACGCCTTCATCGAGCGCCACGGTTTCGAGGGCCTGTTCGATGCGGCCTTCTGCGCCGACGACGGCCCCGGCAAACCCGACCCGCACATGCTCAATCTCGTCATCGACGCCGTCGGCGCTACACCCGCCGACACTATCATGATCGGCGACACCAGCTTCGACATGGCCATGGCGCGTTCGGCGGCCTGCTACGCGCAGGGCGTGAGCTGGGGCTTCCACACCATCGAGGAAATCCAGAGCGGCGGCGCGCATCACATCGCGGCCGACTTCGCGGTGCTGCGGGGGGAGTTGGGGAAGTGGGCGGTTGGCTGATGCTTACCCTATTTGCTTTACCAAGGCTCGACTTCGCCAAGACGACGCAACTGCTCCACAGCCCAAGTGTTCCCCTGTTGCGCGGCGCGACGATACAAACGGATAGCCTGCGCCCGGTCTACCGCTAACCCACCACGTCCGGTTTCATACATGCGCGCCAGACCCGCTCGCGCGGAGGGCTCACCACGTTGAATCGCCAAGTTGTAAAGCCTGACGGCTTCTTGATCATTGACCGCCAATCCTCCACGTCCTTGAGCGTACATCCCTGCGAGATTGGCTTGCGCGAAGGGCTCGCCTTGATCCGCAAGCCTGTCGAAACAACCTTACTGCCTCATGGTCATCTCTGGGAGTTCCACCGCCACCAATTGCATACCTGAGGCCGAGATTAGCTTGCGCACTTGCATTTCCCTTATCGGCCGCGAGTCGGAACAAGCGCACAGCTTCCCTCTCGTCTTTCGGAAGCCCGTCGACCCCATTGAGGTAGAGCACGCCCAAGTTTGATTGCCCGACCGCATCATCTTGAGCGACGGCAAGCCTTAGCAGGCGAAGTGCCTCTCTTTCATCGCGCTGAACACCTCTACCGCGATAATAGAGTGCCCCAAGAGTGGATTGCCCAGGTGCGAAACCATCCGCCGCGGAAGCTTGGGCCCAACGGAAGGAGGCCGCCGCATCGTAGGGGAAACCGCCCAGTTGTTCCCCGAAGCCTCGACTGACCACCCATTGAGCGCGTGCATCGCCTAGTTGCGCCGCGCGCTCAAGGCTGGCCCTCCCATGCGTTGCAATCAGGCGTGTCGCTAGAACTCCACTATCTCCGCGCCTCCATTCAGCAGGCGTCATCGCCGCGAGCGCGCGCCGCGTAGCGTCGACAGCATTCAAGTCCGAAGCGCCCACAGGATTGGCCGGTCGCTCCAGGCTCGTGAGCACGATCTTCGCCGTGCTGATGTTGTTCCCATTTGGATAGCGCGCGACGTAATCGCGCCAGCACGCGGCCGTCTGTTGCGTGTTGCAACGGTTGAACGCCGCCGCCTCTTCACCGATCGGCGCGGTGCGCAATGGCGCGCCCATGAGATAGACTTCGCGACCGCCGAGCGAGCCGGAAAGATAGGGCCGTTGCGCGGTGCGCGAGCGTTCACCGCCGGTGCTGGCGACGACGGTATCGCGGATCTTGCCGGCCATCACGCGCAGTTCTGTCTGTGTCGTGACCGACGCGACAAAAGCGCGCGCGAATGGGCTGAGTTGTCCCTGCGGCCCGTCGAGTGCGAATTGTCCGGCGCCGGCGGAAAACAGCACGAGGATGTCGTCGGCTTCGACCGCGACGAGGCCTGGCTGCGGTGCGGCGGGATTGCGCGTCCCGGAGACGGTGGCGCTGCGCGCGGCGAGAGACATGCGCGCGGCGATGGTCGCCTCGTAGGGATTGTCGCGACATGCATCGAATACCGCGATCCGCGTCGGCGCGCGGCCGAGCTCGCGCAGGATCGTGCGGTGCGAGATGGCGCGGGCCTCGAAATCCTCGTCGCTGGCGATGCTGCCGGCGTCGAAGTCGGTGGGCAGCAGCCAGTTCGTCTGCCCTACGCGCATGCCGTGCCCGGCGAAGTAGACCAGCGCCACGTCGGCGGTGTCCGCGCGACGCCGGAACGCCAGAAGATCGGCCCGCATCTGCGCGTTGGTGCGGTTGGCGCTGACCGAGGCCTGAAATCCCGCCCGAGTGAGGGCGGCGCGAACGGCCTCCGCATCACGCGCGGGATTGGCGAGCGGATTTTGCTGCACATAGGCGCTGTTGGCGATGATCAGCGCCACGCGGGTCTGCTGCTGCGCAGACGCGCTCGCCCCGAAGACCAGCGCCGCGAACGCCAGAATGACCCGTAACAGGTTGCCCCGAACCAGACCCACCACTGTCTCCTCCCGGTAATGGCGCCAGACTAGTCCTGCGACAGGCGTGTGAAAAGCGCGCGCTCAAATGCAGCTTCCCGGCTTGACCCAAACGCGCCGCCGCCGCACCCAAGCCCCATGAGCACCGACGATCTCCACGCCCACAAGCGCTTCTACAAGGAGGCGACCGCCGCCGCGAAGGATGGCGCCGCCGCCGTGCTGATCGACGGGCGTCAGCTGCGCACGCCCGGCAAGACCGCGTTCCTCGCGCCGACGCTCGCGCTGGCGGAAGCCTGCGCGGCGGAATGGCAGGCGCAGGGCGACGTCGTGCGGCCCGACACCATGCCCATCACGCGCCTCGTCAACGTCGCCATCGATCACACGCCGCGCACGCGCGATCGCATCGTCGAAAGCATTGCGGGCTATGCCGCCACCGATCTTGTCTGCCATCGCGCGACGACGCCGGAGTCCCTGGTGAAGCGTCAGGCCGAGCGGTGGGATCCGCTCGTGGCGTGGGCGGCGGACACGCTCGAAGCGCAACTCGTCGTCGTGCCCGGCGTGATCGCGGCGGACCAGCCGGCGGAAGCGCGCGCGGCGTTCGAGGCGGCCGCCGCTACGCATGACGATTTCAGCCTCACCGCGCTGGCGCACGCCGTCGGCATGGCGGGCTCCGGCGTCATCGGCTTTGCGCTGGCGCGGGGCCATCTCGATGCGGTCGCCGCGTTCGAGGCCGCGAGCCTCGACGACCTGTGGCAGCTGGAGACGTGGGGCGAGGATCACGTCGCGCGGCAGCGACTGGATAATCTCGAGGCGGAATTTCTGGCGTTGGGGCGGTATTTCGTGGCGTTGCGCGCGTAACCTCGTGGTGCATTGCGCTCCGCTGCGTGCACCCTGCCGCAACGTCGAAGCTTCCCCAAGGGGTCACTTCTTGCCTCCCGCCCCGCCCCTCGCTAGCACCGACGCAACATTCTCCCTCACCCGAAGGCCCGTCCCCATGAAGCACATCGTTGAAGCGCTCGAAGCCAAGCGTGCGGCCGCCCGCGCCGGCGGCGGCGAGAAGCGGATGGCCAACCAGCACGCCAAGGGCAAGCTGACGGCGCGCGAGCGTATCGAACTGCTGCTCGACGACGGGTCGTTCGAGGAGTTCGACATGTTCGTCGAACATCGCTGCGCCGAATTCGGCATGCAGGACCAGAAAATCCCCGGCGACGGCGTCGTCACCGGCTGGGGCACGGTCAACGGGCGCGTGGTCTATGTCTTCTCGAAGGACTTCACCGTCTTTGGCGGCTCGCTCTCGATGGCGCACGCCGAGAAGATCGTGAAGGTGCAGGCCATGGCGATCCAGAACGGCGCGCCGGTCATCGGCATCTTTGACGCGGGCGGCGCGCGCATCCAGGAAGGCGTGCAGTCGCTGGCGGGCTACGCCGACATCTTCATGAACAACATTCTGGGCTCCGGCGTCGTGCCGCAGATTTCCGTCATCATGGGCCCGTGCGCGGGCGGCGACGTCTATTCCCCCGCGATGACCGACTTCGTCTTCATGGTGCGCGACACGAGCTACATGTTCGTCACGGGGCCGGACGTGGTGAAGACCGTGACCAACGAAACCGTGACCGCCGAAGAACTGGGCGGCGCGCGCGTGCACTCGTCGAAGTCGGGCGTGGTCGACGGCGCGTTCGAGAACGATTTCGAGACGCTGAGCGAAATGCGCCGCCTGATCGATTTCCTGCCGTCGTCCAACCGCGAGAAGCCGCCGGTGCGGCCGAGCTTCGATGACGGCGAGCGCGAGGACATCTCGCTCGACAGCCTCATCCCCGACAATCCCAACAAGCCCTACGACATGAAGGAGCTGCTGGAGAAAGTCGCCGACGAAGGCGACCTGTTCGAGATCGGCAAGGATTTCGGCAAGAACATCATCACCGCGTTCGGGCGCCTCGAAGGGTCCACCGTGGGCTTCGTCGCCAACCAGCCGATGACGCTCGCGGGCGTGCTCGACATCGACGCCTCGCGCAAGGCCGCGCGATTCGTGCGGTTCTGCGATGCGTTCAACATCCCGCTCGTGACGTTCGTGGACGTCCCCGGCTTCCTGCCCGGCACACGCCAGGAATACGGCGGCCTCATCAAGCACGGCGCGAAGCTGCTGTTCGCCTATGGCGAGGCCACCGTGCCGAAAGTCACCGTCATCACGCGCAAGGCCTATGGCGGCGCCTATGACGTCATGAGCTCCAAGCACCTGCGCGGCGACGTGAACTATGCGTGGCCGACGGCGGAAATCGCGGTGATGGGCGCCAAAGGCGCGGTGGAGATCATCTTCCGCGCCGATATCGGCGACGCAGAAAAGATCGCCGCGCGCACGAAGGAATACCAGGACAAGTTCGCCAACCCCTTCGTCGCGGCGTCGCTGGGCTATCTCGACGACGTGATCATGCCGCGCGAAACACGCAGGCGCCTGGTGCGGTCACTGCGCGCGCTGAAGGGCAAGAAGCTGGAAAACCCGTGGAAGAAGCACGATAATATTCCGTTGTAGGGTAGGCACATGACCGACATCCTCGCCCTCGCCCGCCGCTTTGTCTCCGCCATCGAGAGCGGCGATTTCGACGCCATGCGCGACTGCTACGCGCCCCAGGCGCAGATCTGGCACAACACGGACGGCATCGGCACACCGCGGCAGGATCGCGACACCAACGTGAAGTCGCTCAAGTGGATGCGCCGCTATCTCACGGACATGCGCTACGACATCGCGCGCCGCGAGCGCACGGACTCAGGCTTCCTGCAGACGCATGTGCTGCGCGCAAAAACCACGCTTGGCGAGGATTTCGCGCTGCCGGCGGCGGTGATCTGCACGGTGGTCGACGGGCAGATCACCAAGCTCGACGAGTACTTCAGCACCGCCGACCTCGCGCCGCTGATGCGCGCGGTGGACGCCGCGAAGGACTAGCGCCGGCGCGCCCCTCTCAGGGGCTCTGGCGCACCCCGTCACTCCCCTCAGCCGCGAATGGTCGCGCGCGACGCGTCGAGGCGCTCTAATCGGGTAGTGGTGAGTCGACCGGAGCCAGGCCTTGAGACAGCAGATCGAACGCATCCTCGAAAGCACGCTGTTTGCGTCGCGGTGGCTGATGGCGCCGATCTATATTGGCCTGTCGCTTGCGCTCGTGGGCCTCGTGATCGTGTTCACGCGCGAGCTGATCCATGAGGCCGAAGGTCTGCTGACGATGGATCCCGACCAGGGCATCCTCGCGATCCTGTCGCTGATCGATCTGTCGCTGGCCGGCAATCTGCTGCTGATCGTGATCTTTTCCGGCTACGAGAATTTCGTCTCGCGCATCGACAAGGCGTCGGCCGAAGATCGCCCCGAATGGATGGGCACCGTCGATTTCTCGGCGCTGAAGATGAAGCTGCTCGCGTCGATCATCGCGATCTCGGCGGTGGCGTTGCTGAAGCAGTTCATGATCATGGGCGAACCCGGCGCCATGTCGCGCGAACAGCTCATCTTCCTCATCGTGATCCACCTCACGTTCGTGGTGTCGGGCGTGCTGATGGCGGCAATGGACTGGCTCTCAAGCCGGTCGAGCAAACACTAGAACCCACCAGGCGCGAGGATCGCCTTGATCCAGAGCCAGATCGGTTCGAGCACGTCGCGCGCGGCGGGCCAGTACTGGTAAGCGTACCAGAGACCGCCGACGGTGAAGATGAAGGAGAAGAAGCCGTACGCGGCTTCCGAACTCGCGGCGTTGTAGCCGAGCGCGGCAAACGAGGCGCGCCGCGCGGCGCGGAACGGCCAGCTCACGAAGATCGACGCCGCGACCACCGCGATCACCGTGCCCCACACGGGCCACGCATCGGGCGCTTCCACGCCGAGCACCGCGCCGGTGGTGAACAGCGACCACACCGCAAAGATCGTCGCCAATCCCAGCACGGCTTCCACGAGCGCGCAGATCGAGGCGACGACGCCCGCAAACATGCGCGTGCCGTAACCCGTCGCAGGCTGCTGCACCGGTGACACGAACGCATTCACTTTCGCTTCGCGCTTCGGCGCACGCTGCGACCTGCTCCACGCGCGGTTCTGGTTTTCCGCGACTTCGGCGAAACGCTTCTTTGCGGTGTCGATGATTTCCTGCGCGTTGAACGGCAGCCCGTGCGCGGCCGCCCACTCCTCGCTCGTCTCGGCGGAAGGCACAACGAACATCATCACGAGATACACAAGCAGCGCTGCGCCCTGCGTCAGCACCGCCGCGAGCACGAAGACGACGCGTACCACAGTTGGATCGACTTTGAAGAAGGCGCCGAGACCCGAGCACACGCCCGCAAACCACGCGCCCTGCCGCAGGCGATAGAGCCGCTTCTCCACGTCGACCGCAGATTTGGGCTGCGGCGCTGCATCTTCGGCAAAGTTCTGACTGTCCGTCACTGGCCCCATCTCCTTCAGGATTGATTGCATTTCGCTCGCGCTCACCACGCTCTTGCGGGGGCCGAGCACGACGCCGCACTTGTCGGCGATGGCCTGCTCGAGATCGGAGATAATTTCAGCGCTGTCGGGATTGTCTTTCAGCCCTGCAACCGCCGCTCCCAGATAGGCGCGCAGCGCGTCGTAGGCGGCTTCATCGAGCTGCCAGGCGTTGCCGTTGAGATTGATCGTGACGACGCGTTCCATCGTTAGTGCCCCAAGCTGTCCAATGTGGTGTTGAGCCCGCGCCAGTAGGTCTGCAGGGCGTCGAGATGCGCCCGGCCCTTGTCGGTCAGGCGGTAGTATTTGCGCGGCGGCCCCGCCTGGCTCTCCTGCCACTCGTAGTCGACGAGCTCGTCGCGCCGCAGCCGCGAGAGCAGCGGATAGAGCGTGCCCTCCTGGGTCGCGAAATCTGTGCCCTGCAGGCGGGCGAGGATGTCGGCCGCATAGACCGCGGGGCCGGAGATCACCTTCAGGATGGCGAACTCGAGGAGGCCCTTGCGGAGCGGCGCGAACTTTTCTTCGGGGTTCATAAGCTACCTTGTATAATAAAGGTAGCTGGTCGCACTAAGATCGTCAAGAGCCCATCTGGGGCGTTGTACCCCCTTCTGGGCCGCGCTACCCCAAGGGCCTGTTTCGCCGCCCCGCGGCTAAGAGGACCTGACGCCATGATGCTGCGCCTTCCCCTGCTTGCCGCCCTTGTGCTGCTCGCCGCTTGCGGTCCGAAGCAGGAAGCCGCGCCCCCACCTGTCGAGACTCCGACGGAAGTCGAAGCGCCGGCGTATCAGGCGCTGACAGGCCTCTTCACCGCCACGTCCACCACAGCCATGGGCATCACGGGCGATCTTGCGGTCACGCCGGAGCGCATCACGCTCTCCAAGGGCCAGCAGCTCGACACGGGACCCGCCACCGCGATCTCGCCGACCACGCACATCGGCGCCGGCCAGCCGAGCTTCGCGGCGACCTACGTAGCCCCCACCAGCCTGGCGCTCGAACTGCGCAAGGTGACGTCGACGACCACGACGGAAGGTTCTGCGCCCCAGCCGCTGTGCGGCGCCGCGCCCGTCAGCTACGTCGCCTTCGCCTCGAACCCGGAACAGAGCGCGGTGACGATGCTCGTCTTTTCTGGCGAGGAAGCGCCCGGAGACACGGCGACGAAATCCCGGCTCTGCGGGACGTTCCTCTACGGTCCCCTGTAACTGGGCTGCCGCAGCGTCGTCTCGACACCGGCGTCCCGCCTCGTTACCCAAAGGGCATAACGAAACGCGGAGGAAGCCATGCGTGAAGTCGCCTATGCGGACATCAAGTCCCTTGTCGGTCAGGAAATCGGCGTGTCCGATTGGGTGGACATCACGCAGGAGCGTGTGAACCAGTTCGCGGAAGCGACGGGCGATCACCAATGGATCCACGTCGACGTGGAACGCGCGACGAAGGAAATCGGCGGACCGATCGCGCACGGCTATCTGACGCTGTCGCTGATCCCGTTCCTTGGCGCCAAGCTCCTGAAGATCAACGGTGTGACGCGGGGGATCAATTATGGGTCCGACAAGGTGCGTTTCACCAATATGGTGAAGGTCGGCAAGCGCGTGCGCATGCGCCAGAAACTGCTAGCGGCGGAGCCCAAGTCCGGGGGCATGCAGCTGAAGAACGAATGCACCATCGAGATCGAGGGCGAGGACCGCCCGGCCTGCATCGCCGAGACGATTTCCGTCGTCTACGGTTGAAACAGAGGCGTGGGCGGCCACGTATGTCCCAACAACGGAGCCGCTCATGCCCACGCTGACGAAGATCACCCGCACCGAACCCGAATGGCGCTCGCGCCTGACCGACGAGCAGTACCGCGTCGCCCGTCGCGAAGGCACCGAACGCGCATTCACGGCGGGCAATCACAACACCGAAAAGCGCAAGGGCGTGTTCCAGTGCGTGGGCTGCGACACACCGCTCTGGTCGAGCGAGCACAAGTACGACAGCGGCACCGGCTGGCCGTCGTTCTGGCGTCCCCTCGATCCGGAAGTCATCGGCTCGAAGATCGACAAGAAGCTCTTCTCCGCGCGCACCGAAGTGCATTGCGCAGTGTGCGAGAGCCATCATGGCCACGTCTTCGAGGACGGCCCGGCGCCCACGGGCCTGCGCTATTGCATCAACGGCGCGGTGCTGAAGTTCGTGCCTGAATAACCATTGTCGCGATCACACACAGCGCTTCGACGCGTATCGATTGACGATAACTCACCACGCTGTAACGTCCGTCCCCTGTACGCTTTGACAGCCACACGGGGTCTCTCCATGAATCGTCGTTCCCTCCTCCAGGCCGGAGCCGCAGCGCCCGTTCTCTTCGCACTCGGCGCCTGCGCGTCCGGCGCCGAGGGCGGATCGCCTGCCGGTCCCGCGCCGCAGTCCCCGGCTCTCCCCATGGCGCCCGTCGCGAAAAAAGTGCCGCACACGATCACGCAGCTCGGGCGCACGCGCACCGACGACTATTTCTGGCTGAAGGATGAGAACTGGCAGCAGGTCATGCGCGACCCGAAGGTGCTGCGCGCCGACATCCGCGAGTACCTCGACGCCGAGAACGCCTACACGAAGGCCGCACTCGCCCCGACCGAAGCGCTGCAGACCAAGCTGTTCGACGAGATGAAGGGCCGCATCAAGGAAGACGACTCCTCCGTCCCTGACGCCGACGGTCCGTGGGAGTACTTCACGAAGTTCGACACCGGCGCGCAATATCCCCGTCACCTGCGCCGGCCGCGCAACGGCGGCGCCGAAGTGCTGCTGCTCGACGAGCCCGCGCTTTCCGCCGGCAAGCCGCACTTCGACATCGGCGCTGCGGAGCATTCGCCCGATCACACACTTTACGCCTACGCGCTCGATGAGCAGGGCAGCGAATACTACACGATCAACATCAAGGACCTCGCCACCGGACAGGTGCTGGCGAACGGCCCGACGAGTTCGACGGGCGACTTCGTCTTCTCGCCGGATTCGAAATATCTCTTCTGGCTGTGGCGCGACGAGGAAGGCCGTCCGAAGAAAGTGTTCCGCCGCCCGATCCGCGGCGGCGCCGCCGACGACGCGCTGATCTACGAGGAAAAGGACGACGGCATGTTCGTCGGCCTCGGCGTCACCAACAGCCGCGAATGGATCGTCATCGGCTGCGGCAACCAGGAGACGTCGGAATCGCTCGTCATTCCGGCGCGTGCGCCGACGACGGCGCCACGTGTGTTCGCCGCGCGCGAGACGGGCGTGCTCTACGACATCGAGCACTGGAAGAACGAGTGGTACATCCGCACGAACGCTGATGGCGCCGTCGACTTCAAGGTGATGACCACGTCCGCCACCGCCACGCCCAAGCGCAACTGGAAGGCTTTCCTGCCACATGAGCCAGGTCGCCTGATCATGGGCCTCGGCGCATTCAAGAACCATCTCGTGCGGCTCGAACGCGTGAACGCGCTGCCGCGCATCGTGGTGCGCAATCTCGCGGGCGAAGAGCACACCGTCTCCTTCCCGGAAGAGGCCTACGCGCTCTCGCTCGATGGCGGTTACGAGTGGGACACCACCGTGATGCGCTACATCTACAATTCGCCGACGACGCCTCGCTCGTGGGTCGACTACGACATGACCACGCGCGCGAAGGTCGTGCGCAAGACGCAGGAAGTACCGTCGGGCCACGACTCCGCGAAGTACGTCACCAAGCGTCTCATGGCGCGCGCCAGCGACGGCGCGGAAGTGCCGATCACCATTCTCATGAAGGCCGGCACGCCGGTCGACGGTTCGGCGCCGATGCTGCTCTACGGCTACGGCTCGTATGGAATCCCGATGGAAGCGAACTTCTCGACCAATCGCCTTTCGCTCGTCGACCGCGGCTGGATCTGGGCGATCGCGCATATTCGCGGCGGATCGGAAAAGGGCTGGGGCTGGTTCCTCGACGGTCGAAAGGACAAGAAGAAGAACACCTTCACCGACTTCATCGCCTGCGCCGAACACCTGATCGCGCAGCGCTATGCGACCAAGGGCAAGATCGTCGCCCTCGGCGGTTCGGCCGGCGGTCTGCTGATGGGCGCGGTGACGAACATGCGTCCCGATCTGTGGGCGGGCGTGATCGCAGCAGTGCCCTTCGTCGATGTGCTGAACACGATGAGCGACACCTCGCTTCCGCTCACGCCGCCGGAATGGCCGGAGTGGGGCAATCCGATCGAGGATCCAGCCGCCTACGACTACATCCAGAGCTACAGCCCCTACGACCAGATCCGCCCGCAGGCGTATCCGGCGTTCCTGGCGACGGGCGGTCTCACCGATCCGCGCGTCACCTACTGGGAACCGGCGAAATTCGTCGCCAAGCTCCGTCCCGCGACCACGAGCGGGCGTCCGGTGTTCTTGAAGATCAACATGGACGCCGGTCACGCCGGGGCGTCCGGCCGGTTCGACTATCTGAAGGAACAGGCGCTCGATTTCGCCTTCGCCCTCCGGGCGGTGGGATCGGCGGAAGCCGGCGCTTTCCCGGCTACCGCCACCTGAACCACACGATGAGCCATGGCGCGCAAGCTTTCGGGCGGGCGCGCCATTGCTGCTTTCAGCCCCCCGACCGATCTGTTAAGAAGCGGCCCTGCGGAAGCGCGGGGGCACTTCCGCGCGGGATCAGGTCGAGTTTTTCGGCGAATAGTTCGGGGAGATTGAAGCATGGCGCTTCTACGTAATCTGGCGATTGGTGCGGTGGCCTTGGCGGGCGCCGGTGGCGGAGCGTACTTCGTCGCAACGCCCAGCAAGGTGGAGAAGGACGTCACCTTCACCGTCGACCGGCCGCTGACGACGGTCTATGCGCGTCTTGCGTCCACGCCGGGGGAATCGGCGGTCGTCGATGGCGTGACTCAGACGGTCACGGCCCTCGACCCGCGCAAGTCGATCGAGTCCGACGTCACCTTCCTGACCAACAAGAAGGCCGACGTCACCTACACGCTGACAAGCGAAGGCGCGAACACGAGCGTCAAGATCTTCGTGCGCCACGACCTCGGCCTGAACCCGGCTGAACGCCTCGGCAAGGAACGTAACGATCAGGTCGCCACCATTCTCGCGTCGCTGCAGACGTGGGTGGCGGCGGAAGCCGCCCAGACCAAGACGGCGGACTTCTCCGATCTGACCTACGAGATCGTGACGCGCACCGCGCAGCCCTATCTCTACCTCGAAGGCTCCACCACAAAGGGCCCCGGCCAGATCGGCGAGGGCGCGCGTCAGGCCACCGCTCTGCTCAAGACCGTGTTCCTCAGCAACAATCTCGCGATGACGAACCCCATCGCCATCGAGACGGCATGGACCGGCGACACGTACGGTTTCAACTTCGGCATGCCTTACACCGGCCAGCGCCCGCCGGTGCTGATTGGCGTGAAGGCGGGAGAGACGCCGGCGGGTCAGGCCATCAAGGTCAGCTATACGGGCTCAGAGGATACGATCATCACCGCCGTCTATGACAAGATCGACTCGCTGATCGCCGCCACGCGCCTTACGGAAGGCACGAACTTCGAAGTCTATCTCGATGACCCGACGCAAGTGGGCGGATCGCGCAACCGCGAGATCTACTACATCGTCAGCGGCGACACCGAGAAGGTGACGACGTACGCGCCGCCCGCGCCGGCCGGCACCGCGCCGGTCCCCGCGCCTGCGGTCGAGCCGTCCACGGTCACGCCGACGCCCGCGCCGGGCGCCGTGCCTGCACCGGCAGCGACCACGACGCCTGCTCCGGCCACGCCGGCGCCGACGAAGTAACTTTCAGCGCAAGCTGGAAACGGAAAAGCCGGCCGCCCTCGGGCGCGCCGGCTTTTTCATGTGTGGTGCAAGAGAGTGGAGACGTAAGCCGCCCGAAGCTCGCGTGAGCCGAGCGTAGGGTGGCTGGGGCGCCAGGATTCGAACCTGGGAATGGCGGTACCAAAAACCGCTGCCTTACCGCTTGGCGACGCCCCAACACGCGGCGAAGCACTCGGCGGCTGCGACGCGGGAGGCGACCGTTTAACGCCCGCACCCCGCCGATGCAACCATGCCGGCGCCGGCGGAACACGTTTGCGTCAGCCCCGTTTTCGCCGCCGTCGCAAGCACCATATGGCCTGTCAAACGCCAACGACGGAGGATCATCCTTGCCGCTTCTCACCTGCCCGAATGACAACACGCCGATGCAGCCCGTGAAACGCGAGGGTGTCGAGATCGACATCTGCACCCTGTGCCGCGGCGTGTGGCTGGACCGCGGAGAACTGGAAAAACTGCTCGGCGTGATCCGCGCTGCGGACGCCGATGAACAGCGCGTCGCCACAGCCGCCGAACAGCAGCGCCCCGCGCCGCAACAGGCCTATCCCCCGCATCAACCCTACCCCCAACAACCCGGCTACGGTGAGCATGGCGAGTACGGGGAGCGCGGCGAACACGGCGAACGTGGCGAATACGTTCGCGGGCGCCATGGCGCGCGCCGCTTCGGCCTGTTCGACATCTTCGACTGACGCCGACGTCTCACCGCTCAACGAAAAAGGCCCCGGTCTCCTGCGAGACCGGGGCCGATTTTCTTGGGGCCGATTTTTCAGCGACGTCGCGAAAGCCTATTCGGCAGCTTCGCGGGTGCGCTCCTCGATCTGACGACGCAGGACGCCTTCGCCGCTCGCGAGCAGCTTCTCGTCGCGCTCCGCCGCCACCGCCTGGTAGCGCCGCAGCTGACCGCCCGTGCCCGCCGGGATGAGACGGCCGACGATGACGTTTTCCTTGAGACCCTCGAGCGTGTCGGTCTTGGCGTAGGTCGCCGCCTCCGTGAGCACGCGCGTTGTTTCCTGGAACGACGCCGCCGAGATGAACGAGCGCGTCTGCAGCGAAGCCTTGGTGATGCCGAGCAGCATGGGCTGCGATGTCGCGGGCTTCAGGCCGAGTTCGAGAACGCGCTTGTTCTCGTCTTCCAGATCGAGGCTGTCGACGGCCTCGCCCTTCAGATACTCGGTGTCGCCGGCATCCATCACTTCGACTTTCTGCAACATCTGGCGAACGATCACCTCGATGTGCTTGTCGTTGATCGGCACGCCTTGCAGACGATAGACCTTCTGGATTTCCTCGACGAGATAGTTCGCGAGCGCTTCCACGCCCATGATCGCCAGGATGTCCTGCGGGGCCGGGTTGCCGTCGAGCAGGTAGTCGCCCTTGCGGACGATTTCGCCTTCCTGCACGGCGATGTGCTTGCCCTTCGGGATCATGTACTCGGCCGGCTCGAGGCTTTCGTCCTCGGGCACGATCTTGAGACGGCGCTTGTTCTTGTAGTCCTTGCCGAACTCAACGCGCCCGTCGATCTCCGCGATGATCGCGTGATCTTTCGGACGCCGCGCTTCGAAGAGCTCCGCCACCCGCGGCAGACCGCCGGTGATGTCGCGCGTCTTGGCGCCGCCGGTGGTGATCCGCGCGAGATCCTGCGCGGGCTTCACCGTATCGCCGTCCGCGATGGACAGGATGGCGTTGACCGGGAGCAGGTAGCGCGCTTCGGCCTTGTTGGAGAGCTTCGCGGGATTGCCCTTGTCGTCGACGATCACGATCGCCGGACGGAGCTCGGCGGCCTTGGCCGTCGAACGCCAGTCGATGACGTGCTTGGACGAGATGCCGGTCTCTTCGTCGAACTCGTCGCGCGAGGAGATGCCGTCGATCACGTCTTCGAAACGCACCGTGCCGCCCACTTCCGTGAGGATCGGCGTGGAGTAGGGATCCCACTCCGCGACCCGGTCGCCGCGCTTCACGGGCTTGCCGTCGTCGATCTTCAGCTTCGCGCCGAAGGGCAGCTTGAACGACTGGCGTTCCTTGCCCTCGGCGTCGATCACGAGCGCCTGCATCTGGCGGGTCATGACGATGAGATCGCCCTGGCCGTTCTTCAGCGTGCCGCGATTGACGAGCTTGATCGTCCCGCTGTGCGCCGATTCCGCGCCCGACTGCTCGGCGACCTGCGCCGCGCCGCCGATGTGGAACGTGCGCATGGTGAGCTGGGTGCCTGGCTCGCCGATGGATTGCGCCGCGATCACGCCGACCGCTTCGCCGATGTTCACGCGCGTGCCGCGCGCGAGGTCACGACCGTAGCAGGCGCCGCAGACGCCCGTGCGGGTTTCGCAGGTGAGCACCGTGCGCACCTTCACCGTCTGCACCGCAGACTTCTCGATGGCGACCACGAGGTCTTCGTCGAGGAAGGTGTTGGCCGGCGCCACGAGCGCGCCGGTACCCGGCTCGAAGATGTCGGTCGCACAGGTGCGGCCGAGCACACGCGTGCCGAGCGAGACGACGACTTCCGACCCGTCGATGACGGCGGAGATGTCGAGGCCGAGCTGGGTGCCGCAATCTTCCTCGGTGATGATGCAGTCCTGCGCGACGTCGACGAGACGGCGCGTCAGGTAGCCCGAGTTCGCGGTCTTCAGCGCCGTGTCCGCGAGACCCTTGCGGGCGCCGTGGGTGGAGTTGAAGTATTCGAGAACCGAAAGGCCTTCCTTGAAGTTCGAGATGATCGGCGTCTCGATGATCTCGCCCGACGGCTTGGCCATGAGGCCGCGCATGCCGGCGAGCTGCTTCATCTGGTTCTTCGAACCGCGCGCGCCCGAGTGCGCCATCATGTAGATGGAGTTCAGCTCGTTCGTGCGGGCGTTCGAAACCTTTGCGGGCTTGGCCGCCTCTTCCATCATGGCATCGGCGACCTTGTCGGTGCACTTCGACCACGCGTCGACGACCTTGTTGTACTTCTCGCCCTTGGTGATGAGGCCGTCAGCGTACTGCTGTTCGTATTCGGTCACGCGCGTGCGTGTATCCTCGACAAGCGCTTCCTTGGCCTTGGGCACGATCATGTCGCCCATGCCGAAGGAAATGCCGGCGCGGCACGCCTCGCGGAAGCCGAGCGCCATGATCTTGTCGGCGAAGATCACCGTCGCCTTCTGGCCGCAGTGGCGATAGACGGCGTCGATCAGGTTGCCGACTTCCTTCTTGGTCATCAGCGCCTGGATGATTTCCGGCGACACCTTCGGATGGCGCGGCAGGAATTCGGCGATCTTCATGCGACCCGGGGTCGTCTCGATCGTGATCCATTTCTGCTTGTTGTTCTCGTCGACCGTTTCGTACCGCGCGAGGATCGGCGTGTGCAGCGAAACGATGTCGGCCTGCAGCGCGTGCTCGATCTCTCCCATGTCCGAATACATGCGGAATTTCTTCTGGCCGGTCTTCTTGTCCACTTCCACGCCGTCTTCCTTGACGACGGAGAGGTAGTAGAGGCCCAGAACGATATCCTGCGACGGCACGATAATCGCCTTGCCGTTGGCGGGGCTGAGGATGTTGTTGGTCGACATCATCAACACGCGCGCTTCCAGCTGCGCTTCAAGCGACAAGGGCACGTGCACGGCCATCTGGTCGCCGTCGAAGTCGGCGTTGAACGCCGCGCAGACGAGCGGGTGCAGCTGGATCGCCTTGCCTTCGATCAGCTTCGGCTCAAACGCCTGGATCCCGAGGCGGTGAAGCGTCGGCGCGCGGTTGAGCAGGATCGGGTGCTCGCGGATGACCTCTTCCAGGACGTCCCAGACTTCCGGGCGCTCCTTCTCGACCATGCGGCGCGATTGCTTAACGGTGCCGGAGAGACCCTTGGCGTCGAGCTTCGAATAGATGAACGGCTTGAACAGCTCGAGCGCCATCTTCTTCGGCAGGCCGCACTGGTGCAGCTTGAGATCGGGACCGACGACGATCACCGAACGGCCGGAGTAGTCGACGCGCTTGCCGAGCAGGTTCTGACGGAAGCGACCCTGCTTGCCCTTCAGCATGTCGGCGAGCGACTTCAGCGGACGCTTGTTGGCGCCGGTGATGACGCGACCGCGACGGCCGTTGTCGAACAGCGCGTCCACGGACTCCTGCAGCATCCGCTTTTCGTTGCGGATAATGATGTCCGGCGCGCGCAGCTCCATGAGCCGCTTCAGGCGGTTGTTGCGGTTGATGACGCGGCGATAGAGATCGTTCAGGTCCGACGTCGCAAAGCGACCGCCGTCGAGCGGCACGAGCGGACGCAGTTCCGGCGGGATGACCGGCACGACCGTGAGGATCATCCACTCGGGGCGGTTGCCCGACTTCACGAACGCTTCGACGAGCTTCAGGCGCTTGGCGAGCTTCTTGGGCTTCAGTTCGGTGGTCGCTTCGGCGATGCCGCGACGCAGGTCCTCGGACTCCTTTTCGAGGTCGAGCTGCATCAGCAGTTCGCGCACGGCTTCCGCACCGATCAGCGCGGTGAAGCTGTCTTCGCCGTACTCGTCCTGCGCCTTCTGGTAGGCTTCCTCGGTGAGCAGTTCCTTGGCCTTCAGCGGCGTCAGGCCCGGTTCGAGAACGATGTACTGCTCGAAGTAGAGCACGCGCTCGATGTCCTTGAGCGGCATGTCGAGCATGAGGCCGATGCGGCTCGGCAGCGACTTCAGGAACCAGATGTGCGCGACGGGCGCGGCCAGTTCGATGTGCGCCATGCGCTCGCGGCGGACGCGCTGCAGCGTGACTTCGACGCCGCACTTTTCGCAGACGACGCCCTTGAACTTCATGCGCTTGTACTTGCCGCACAGGCACTCGTAGTCCTTGATCGGCCCGAAGATGCGCGCGCAGAAGAGGCCGTCACGTTCCGGCTTGAACGTGCGGTAGTTAATCGTCTCGGGCTTCTTCACTTCGCCGAACGACCACGAGCGGATCTGTTCAGGCGAGGCGATCGCGATCTTGATCTGGTCGAACGTCGGCGCCGGAGCCTGTCCGCCGAAGACGTTCGCGATATCCTGGTTCATCATGTTCATGCGGGATGGTCTCCCATTTTCGTTTCCGGATCAGAGGCGCGCCCGCTCCTGATCCGCACTGGAGTCTGACGCCGGTCCGAACCTACGGACCGGCGCCGATCTCCTATTCGGCCGCCTTCGCGATCTTGCCGTCGGCAAGTTCCACGTTGAGACCGAGCGAACGCATTTCCTTCACGAGCACGTTGAAGCTTTCCGGGATGCCCGCCTCGAACGTGTCGTCGCCGCGTACGATAGCCTCATAGACCTTCGTGCGACCCGCCACGTCGTCAGACTTCACGGTCAGCATTTCCTGCAGCGTGTAGGCGGCGCCGTAGGCTTCTAGCGCCCACACCTCCATTTCGCCGAAGCGCTGGCCGCCGAACTGCGCCTTGCCGCCCAGCGGTTGCTGGGTGACGAGCGAGTACGGGCCGATGGACCGCGCGTGGATCTTGTCGTCCACGAGGTGGTGCAGCTTAAGCATGTAGATGTAGCCGACGGTGACCGGACGGGTGAACTGCTCGCCGGTCAGACCGTCGTGCAGGATCACCTGGCCGTTCTCCGACATGCCCGCCTGCTTCAGCATGGCGCGAATGTCAGCGTCCTTGGCGCCGTCGAAGACCGGGGTAGCGATCGGGATGCCCTTTTCGAGGTTGCCGGCGAGTTCGACGGTTTCCTCGATGGTCTTGGGCAGTTCCGCGTCCGCGCCGTAGATCTCCTTCAGCTTGTTCGTGAGCCCCTTCTTCTCGCCGTCGCGGTGATAGGCGTCGAGCGCCTGCTTCACCTGCTTGCCGAGATTGGCGCACGCCCAACCGAGGTGCGTCTCGAGGATCTGGCCGACGTTCATCCGGCTCGGCACGCCGAGCGGGTTGAGAACGACGTCCACGTGCGTGCCGTCCGGAAGGAACGGCATGTCCTCGATCGGCACGATCTTGGAGATGACGCCCTTGTTGCCGTGACGGCCGGCCATCTTGTCGCCCGGCTGCAGCTTGCGCTTCACCGCGACGAACACCTTGACGACCTTCATCACGCCAGGCGGCAGTTCATCGCCGCGCTGGAGCTTGTCGACCTTGTCGTTGAAGCGGTCGTCGAGACGCTTTTTCGCGGCGTCGTACTGCTGCTTCAGACCTTCGATTTCCGCGTTGGCCGCGTCGTCGTCGATGCCGATCTGCCACCAGTGACCACGGGTGATCGCCTGGAAGGTCTCGTCCGTCACCGGGCCCTTCTTGAAGCCCTTCGGACCGGACACGGCGTTCTTGCCGCGCATGAGTTCCTTCAGGCGATTGAAGATGTTGCGCTCGAGGATCGAGAGCTCGTCGTCGCGGTCCTTCGCGAGACGCTCGATTTCCTGACGCTCGATCTGCAGCGCGCGCTGGTCCTTGTCGACGCCGTGGCGATTGAACACGCGCACTTCGACGATCGTGCCCTGCACGCCCGGGGGCAGACGCAGGGACGTATCGCGCACGTCGGAGGCCTTTTCACCGAAGATGGCGCGCAGGAGCTTTTCTTCCGGCGTCATCGGGCTTTCGCCCTTCGGCGTAACCTTGCCGACGAGAATGTCGCCGGCGAGTACTTCGGCGCCCACCGCCACGATGCCCGCTTCGTCGAGGTTGCGGAGCGCTTCCTCGCCGACATTGGGAATGTCGCGCGTGATTTCTTCCGGCCCGAGCTTGGTGTCACGGGCGGCGACTTCGAATTCCTCGATGTGGATCGAGGTGAAGACGTCGTCCTTCACGATGCGTTCGGAGATGAGGATGCTATCCTCGAAGTTGTACCCGTTCCACGGCATGAACGCGACGAGCACGTTGCGTCCGAGGGCGAGTTCTCCGAGATCCGTCGACGGGCCGTCGGCGATGATGTCGCCCGCTTCCACGATGTCGCCGACCTTCACGATCGGGCGCTGCGTGATGCAGGTGTTCTGGTTGGAGCGCTGGAACTTCAGCAGACGGTAGATGTCGACGCCCGGCTTCGACGTATCGCGCTCTTCGGTGGCGCGAATGACGATACGCTGGCTGTCCACCTGCTCGACGACGCCGATGCGGCGCGCCGCAATCGCCGCGCCCGAGTCACGCGCCACGATGCCTTCCATGCCCGTGCCCACAAGCGGGGCGTCCGCCTGCAGCAACGGCACGGCCTGGCGTTGCATGTTGGAGCCCATGAGCGCGCGGTTGGCGTCGTCGTTCTCGAGGAACGGGATGAGCGCCGCGGCGACCGACACCACCTGCTTCGGCGAGACGTCGATAAAATCGACTTCGCCGCGCGGATGCAGCGTCGCTTCATAGTTCACGCGCGACTGCACGAGATCTTCCGCGAGCGCGCCCTTGGAATCCAGCTCGGCGTTCGCCTGCGCGATCGCGAAGCGCGATTCCTCCATGGCCGAGAGATAGGTGATCTCGTCGGTCGGCTTGCCGTCCACGACCTTGCGGTACGGGCTTTCGATGAAGCCGTACTTGTTCACGCGCGCATGCGTCGCGAGCGAGTTGATCAGACCGATGTTCGGGCCTTCCGGCGTTTCGATCGGACAGATGCGGCCGTAATGCGTGGGGTGCACGTCGCGGACTTCGAAGCCCGCGCGTTCGCGCGTCAGACCGCCCGGGCCGAGCGCCGAGAGACGCCGCTTGTGCGTGATCTCGGAGAGCGGGTTGGTCTGGTCCATGAACTGCGAGAGCTGCGAGGAGCCGAAGAACTCCCGCACCGCCGCCGCCGCGGGCTTTGCGTTGATCAGGTCGTGCGGCATGACGGTCTCGATATCGACCGAGCTCATGCGCTCCTTGATCGCGCGTTCCATGCGCAAGAGACCGACGCGGTACTGGTTTTCCATCAGCTCGCCGACCGATCGCACCCGGCGGTTGCCGAGGTTGTCGATGTCGTCGATTTCGCCTCGGCCTTCGCGCAGGCCGAGCAGCGTGCGCATCACGGCGACGATGTCTTCGGCGCGCAGCGTGCGGACTTCATCCTCGGTATCGAGGCCGAGGCGCATGTTCATCTTCACGCGGCCCACCGCGGAAAGATCGTAACGCTCTGAATCCGAGAAGAGGCCGCGGAACAGCGTCTCGCCGGTTTCGATCGTCGGCGGTTCGCCCGGACGCATGACGCGGTAGATGTCGAACAGGGCCTGTTCGCGCGTCTCGTTCTTGTCGAGCGCCATGGTGTTGCGCAGGTACGGGCCGACCGTGACGTTGTCGATGTCTAGGACGTCGATTTCGTCGATGCCCGCATCGATCAGCGACGCGACGAGCGCCTCGGTGATGCCTTCGCCGGCTTCGGCGAAGATTTCACCGGTCTCGACGTTGACCTGGTCTTCCGCGAGGAAGCGATCGTACAGGTCTTCCGACGGCACGAGGATGTCGAGCACGCCGTCCTCGGCGAGCTTGTTGGCCACGCGCGCGGATATCTTCTTGCCGCCTTCGGCCACGACCTTGCCGGTCTTGGCGTCAACGAGATCGAAACCGGGCTTTGCGCCGCGCCACTTCTCGGCGCGGTAGCGGAGCGTCCAGCCCTTCGCCGTGCGACGGTAGGTGACCTTGTCATAGAACGTCGACAGGATCTGTTCGCCGTTCATGCCGAGGGCATAGAGCAGCGTCGTCGCCGGCAGCTTGCGCTTGCGGTCGATGCGGACGAACAGGATGTCCTTGGCGTCGAACTCGAAGTCGAGCCACGAGCCGCGATACGGGATGACGCGCGCCGCGAACAGGAGCTTGCCCGACGAGTGGGTCTTGCCCTTGTCGTGGTCGAAGAAGACGCCCGGCGAACGGTGCATCTGGCTGACGATCACGCGCTCGGTGCCGTTCACGACGAACGTGCCCTTGTCGGTCATCAGCGGGATGTCGCCGAGATAGACGTCCTGTTCCTTGATGTCCTTGATGGACTTCGCGCCCGTTTCCTCGTCGGATTCGAATACGATGAGCCGCAGCTTCACCTTCAGCGGCGCCGCGTAGGTCATGTCGCGCTGCTGGCACTCTTCGACGTCGAACTTCGGCTGTTCGAATTCGTAGGTCACATACTCGAGGAGCGCGCGCTCCGAGAAATCCTTGATCGGGAAGACAGAGCGGAACACCGCCTCGATGCCTTCCTCACGACGGTCCGCCGCCTTGACGTCCTTTTGCAGGAATTGATCGTAGGAGCTCCGTTGCACCTCGATCAGGTTCGGCATGGCTCCCGCTTCCGGGATCTTGCCGAATGATTTGCGAATACGCTTCTTGCCCGTGAAAGACAGAGCCATGAGCTCTCCCCGTTGGCCACATTCCGTTCAGCGCCGCCGAACCGTCCGGAATGCGACTCTGGTCGCCGCCTCGCCCGCTATTGATGTCCCTCGCGGCAGGGACGGGTTTCGAGCCATCGGCTCGAACGGAGTTCCACGGGCGAGAAGAACTCCGGCGCGAACACACACATCGCGCACGAGATAAAAAACGCATGAGGCCGAGCCGCGCTGCACACGCGGCCCGGCCTATGCGTCGTTGGTTCAGATCAGGTCAGATCGACCTTGGCGCCGGCCTTTTCGAGCTGGGCCTTGAACTTTTCGGCATCAGCCTTGTTGACGGCCTCCTTGACCGCCTTCGGCGCGCCTTCGACCAGGTCCTTGGCTTCCTTGAGGCCGAGACCCGTGATCGCGCGCACTTCCTTGATGACTTCGATCTTCTTGTCGCCGGCCGCCGTGAGCATGACGTTGAATTCCGTCTTCTCTTCCACGGCGGCTGCGCCGCCGCCGGCTGCCGGAGCCGCCGCCACCGCGACCGGAGCCGCGGCGCTGACGCCCCACTTCTCTTCGAGCAGCTTGGAGAGCTCGGCCGCTTCGAGAACGGTCAGGCTGGAGAGGTCGTCGACGATTTTTTCGAGTTTGGACATGTGGTTACACCCCTGATGTTTTTCAACGTGTCGTTGGGACAGTGACTGATGGTTGGCCTGAAATCAGGCCGCGTCCTTGGTGGCGTAGGCGTTGATGACCCGTGCGAGCTGGCCGCCCGGCGCCGCGAGGACGCCGGCGATCTTGGTCGCGGGCGCCTGCAGGAGGCCCACGATCTTGCCGCGCAGTTCATCGAGCGACGGAAGCGTCGCCAGAGCCTTCACCGCGTTTTCGTTGAGGATCTCGTCGCCCATGATGCCGCCGAGCAGGACGAACTTGTCCTTCTCCTTGGCGTAGGCGACGGCGACCTTGGTGGCCGCCGTGGGATCCGCTGAATACGCGATCGCGACCGGTCCGGCGAACATGCCGGAACCTTGCGCGCCCGGCGTGCCGTCAAGAGCGATCTTGGCGAGCCGGTTCTTCACCACTTTCAGACTGGCGCCCGCCTCACGAAGGCGCACGCGCAGTGCAGTCATGTCCGCAACGGTAAGGCCCGCATAGTGGCTGACGACCACCACGCCGGACTTGGCGAAGATCCCTTTCAGGTCCTCCACCGCTTGCGCTTTTTGAGCACGATCCATTGCGGTCTCCAATTTACGGTCGCCGGCCAATCCGGCGCCCGGACCACGGGCGATCGAGCCGCACCGCGCATCGCCGCCGATCGCTTCGGAGGCTCCGCGCGACGCCCTCGTCGCACGCGCCCGTCCCGCCAATTGCTTGGCGCAGCGCCTCGGCCGCTTGCCCCGCCCCCCGCTTCCGCGCGCGGGTAGGGGTGAAACCTACAGCTCTGTCTCCTGCTGGCCCCGGATGGGAACAAAGTCCCTGGGATTAAGCCCCGTGCGGAGCGGTCTTGACCGACCGCCGGAGCGCCTGCATTCTCGGACGAGAGTTCGAGCGGAATCCGTTAACCGGTCCGCACGAAACGGGGTCTATAGCGACGCCTGCGCCTGCTTGGCAAGGGCCCATGCTGCATTTGCGCGCCCGCACGCCCCCTTTTTCCACAGCTTCGCCCGATTCATCCCCAGACGCCTGTTGCGCCACCCGGAACCTCGGCCTGATCCGGCCTCAGGTCAGCGTCGCCATGTCGATCACGAATCTGTACCGGACGTCGTTCTTCAGCATGCGCGCATAGGCGTCGTTGATGCCCGCCACGGGGATCATCTCGATCTCGGGGGCCACGCCGTGTTTCGCGCAGAAGTCGAGCATCTCCTGGGTCTCGGCGATTCCGCCGATGGGCGAGCCCGCGAGGCTGCGACGTCCGCCGAGCAGCATGAACGCCCCCGGCCCCGTGTGCGGATGTTCCGGAGCGCCGACGAGGCACATGGTTCCGTTGCGACGCAGCAGGCGCATGTAGAGGTCGAGATCGTGCGCGGCGGACGCCGTGTTCAGGATGAAGTGGAAGCTCGCGCCGTGCGGCTTCATCTGCGCGCGGTCGGTGGACACGACGACTTCTTGCGCGCCGAGCTTCTTTGCGTCCTCGATCTTCGACGGCGATGTCGTGAACACCACCACATGCGCGCCCATCGCCACAGCGAGCTTCACGCCCATGTGGCCGAGGCCGCCTAGCCCCACCACGCCCACCTTCTGCCCCGGCCCCACCTTCCAGTGGCGCAGCGGCGAGTACGTCGTGATGCCGGCGCACAGCAGCGGCGCGGCGGCGGCGGGATCGAGCTTTTCCGGTACCCGCAGGACGAAGTGCTCGTCGACGACGATGGCGCGCGAATAGCCGCCGCTGGTCGGGACGCCGAGCTGCTTTTCGAGGCCGCCATAGGTCTGCACCTGCGTTGCGCAGAACTGCTCCTCGCCTTCCCCGCACGGTTCGCAGGTTCGGCAAGAGTCCACGAGGCAGCCCACGCCGACCAGATCTCCCGCCTTGTGCTTCGTCACACCGGCGCCAACCTCGCGTACGCGACCGACGATCTCGTGACCCGGCACGGCCGGGTATTTCGTGCCTTTCCACTCGTTGCGCGTGTAGTGCAGGTCCGAGTGGCAGACGCCGCAGAACTGGATGTCGATGGCGACGTCCTTGGCGCCCAGCGCGCGACGTTCGATGGTGAGCGGCGCCAACGGCGCATCGGCGCTCACGGCGCCCCAGGCGGAAACCGCAGTCATCGTCATCTCCGGAATGCAAGAAGCCCGCGCATCGGACGATGCACGGGCTTCCAGTGTAGTCGTTGAATCCGGCTTGTCAGCCGAAAGCTATCAGCCTTGGCCTTGCGTGGCGCTCGAGGTGTCGATGCGCACGCCCGGGCCCATCGTGGAGCTCACGGCGATCTTCTTCACGAAGACGCCCTTCGCGCCCGACGGCCGCGCTTTCGCAACGCTGTCGATGAAGGCGCGCGCGTTCTGGATGAGCGCATCCTTCGAGAACGACGCCTTGCCGACGCCGGCGTGGATGATCCCGGCCTTTTCGACACGGAACTCCACGGCGCCGCCTTTGGCGTCCTTCACGGCCTTGCCGACGTCCATCGTCACCGTGCCGACCTTCGGGTTCGGCATCAGGCCGCGCGGGCCCAGCACCTTGCCGAGACGGCCCACGAGGGCCATCAGGTCGGGCGTGGCGATCAGGCGATCGAACTCGATCTTGCCGCCGTTGATGGTTTCGAACAGGTCCTGCTCGCCGACAATGTCGGCGCCGGCGGCCCTGGCTTCATCAGCCTTGGCGCCTTTGGCGAACACCGCGACGCGCAGCGTCTTGCCGGTGCCGTTCGGCAGCTGGCACACGCCACGGACCTGCTGGTCCGGATATTTCGGGTCGACGCCGAGGTTCATCGAGATCTCGATCGTCTCGTCGAACTTCGCGGCCGCGCGTTCTTTCAGCATGCCGATCGCTTCTTCGAGCGAGTGCAGCTTGCGGCTGTCGATACCGGCATGGCTCTTGGCCATGCGCTTGGTGACATTCACGCCATCGATTTTCGGCATGGCTTACGCTCCCGTCACTTCAAGGCCCATGGAGCGGGCGGTGCCGGCGATCTGAAGCGCGGCGGCTTCGATATCGTTGGCGTTGAGATCCTTCATCTTGGTCTTGGCGATGTCGCGGCACTGGGCCATCGTCACCTTGCCGACCTTGTCGCGGCCCGGCAGCTTGGAGCCGCCGCCCGGCTTCTTGCCGAGCTTCAGGCCAGCGGCCTTCTTCAGCAGGAACGACGCCGGCGGCGTCTTGATCTCGAAGGTGAAGGACTTGTCCTGGTAGTAGGTGATGACCACCGGGCACGGGTCGCCCTTGTTCATGTCCTGGGTGCGGGCGTTGAAGCCCTTGCAGAATTCCATAATGTTCAGACCCCGCTGACCGAGCGCAGGCCCGATCGGGGGAGACGGATTCGCGGCCGCAGCCGGAACCTGGAGCTTGATTTGCCCCATGACTTTCTTCGCCATGATAACCTCACAAGTTGGCGGAGGGTCGTGGTGCGGCGGCGCTGGACTTTGCGACGCCTCCCACGGAAGAGCGGGGCGTATAGGGCGCCGGAGCGGGAAGCTCAACCCGGCGGGTAAAGATTACACGGACGCAATGTGAGAGACGGTCCGGGGGCCGAAAGCCGTTTCCACTTTCTCGAACGTGGCGCAGTTCGATCATTCCGTTCCGAGGTATTGTTTATATTCCTAGCACACCCCGAGCCCGTTGTCGCTACCGCCCTGCGGCGGCGCGCTCCTGGTTGAGCGTGAACAGGCGCGCGAGGATGTCTTCGTCGGAGAGGTCGGCGGGCCAGTCATAGGCGGCGGCGACGTCACCGCATCCCTTCTCCCCCTGAAAGGGGGAGATCGAGAGGGGGTCTCGCGGCGCAGCACTCGACCTTGCAGGAAATGAGATAGGCCCCGCCAGACCCCCTCCTGCCTCCCCTTTCAGGGGGAGAAAAAGTGTCAGCGCAGCTTCTCGACCTGGCTGTATTCCAGATCCACTGGCGTGGCGCGGCCGAAGATGGAGACCGCGACCTTCAGGCGGCCCTTTTCCTCTTCGACCTCTTCCACGAGGCCCTCGAAGGACTGGAACGGACCGTCAGTGACTTTCACGCGCTCGCCGATGTCGAAGGCGATCATCGGGCGCGGACGATGCGCGGCCGCCTGCTCCACTTCGCCGAGGATGCGCTGCACTTCGCGCTCGCTCACCGGCTGGGGCTTGTTCTGCTGGCCGAGGAAGCCCGTGACCTTCGGCGTGTTCTTCACGAGGTGGTAGGCTTCGTCCGTGAGGTCCATTTTCACCAGCACGTAGCCGGGGAAGTGGCGCTGCTCGCGGATCTTCTTCTTGTTGCGGACAATTTCCGTGACCTCTTCGGTCGGGACGCGGATGTCCTCGAACGCGTCCTCGAGGCCCTGTCGGGCCGCCTGGTCGCGAATGGCCTCGGCGACCTTCTTCTCGAAGTTCGAATAGGCGTGAACGATGTACCAGTGGTGCGCCATGACGTGCGGTCTCAGGTCGGAAGGATGAAGCCGATAGCGGCGCGAATGATGGCGTCGACGAGGAAGAAGAAGATCGCGGCGGCCACCACCATGATCATCACCATGATCGTCGAGACGGTGACTTCCTGGCGCGTGGCCCAGGTGACGCGCTGGCCCTCCTGGCGGACCTGGCGAAAGAATTCGACCGGGTTCTTCGCCTTCAGGCGTTCGTTGCCCGGTGTTTCGTCCCGGTCGTCTGAGGTCGTCGCCATTACCTGTCCTTCACACGAGAGCGGCCTGCTGTGGCTCCCAGTCAAATAGTCACGCGCAAGAGCCGATGGCAGGGGCGGAGGGACTCGAACCCACGACACCCGGTTTTGGAGACCGGTACTCTACCAGCTGAGCTACACCCCTATTCACTGCCGGACCGGGGTCCGGCGGCGGGCTGGCCTTCGGCTCTTTTGCGAAGCAGGGCTTATGCCCGAGGCGACTTCCCTCGGCAAGACCGACGCGCGGGCGTATGGTGGAGGGGGATTGCGGCGAAAACACACTGGGGATTGCGGATATGGGGATGCTGGACCGGCGCAGCGCCACGCTCGGGCTTATCGGCGCGCTTGCCGCCGGTTCGGCCCATGCCCAGCCCCGTCGGCGTGCCACGCCTGCCGAACCCGATGTGGTCATCGTCGGCGCCGGCTCCGCAGGGCTCGCGGCGGCGAAGGAACTCCAGCGCCTCGGGCGCACCTGCCTGATCCTCGAAGCCTCCAGCCGCATCGGCGGCCGCGCCTGGACCGACACGACGACCTTCGGCGCCCCCTTCGACCATGGCTGCGCCTGGCTCCACGCCGCCGACCGCAATCCCTACCGCGCGCTCGCCGACCAGTACGGCTTCCAGTTGTCCCCGCACGACTACGCGCTCGACCGCATCCACCTCGGCGCGCGCCGCGTGAGCGACGCCGAGGTCGCGGCGCTGCACCGCGCGGAAACGGAGATGTCCGACGCCATCGTCGAAGGCGCGCGCCACCTCGATGCGCCGGCGTCGCAGTTCGTCGACATGCGGGGACCGTGGGCCGACACGGCGGCGACCTATCTCGGCGCGATGGATTTCGCCGTCGATCTCGATGAACTGTCGACGAAGGACTACGCCGCCGGCGAAGACCTCGAACCGAACATGCTGTGCCGTCAGGGTTTCGGCGCCATCGTCGCGCGCTACGGCGTGGGCGCGCCGGTGCGGCTCAATGCGCCGGTGAGTGCCATCAAATATGGCGGCGCGGGCGTCGAACTCGTCACGCCTGCGGGAACGGTGCGCGCGAAAAAGGTCATCGTCACTGCATCGACCGGTGTGCTGTCATCGGGGGCGATCCGCTGGGATCCGGTGCTGCCGGACTGGAAAGAACAATCGTTTCACGACCTGCCGATGGGTCTGCTGGTGAAGATGCCCCTGCTGATCCGCACGGAGCGCTTCGGCGTCGCTCCGTTCACCGACCTCTTCCTCGAACGCGCGGGCCGCAACGACATCTATTTCCTGAGCTTCCCGTTCAACCTGCCGCTGATGATCGGCTTCGTCGGCGGCGATTTCGGCTGGGAGATGAGTGCGGCGGGTCAGGCGGCGGGCGTCGATTACGCCAGGCAGGCGCTCGTCGATCTCTTCGGCAGTTCAGCGGCGGCGAAGGTCAGCGGCGGACTGATGACGGGTTGGGCGGGCAACAAATGGACGCGCGGCGCCTATTCTGCTGCAGCGCCCGGCCATTTCAGTGCGCGCGCCGCACTCGCGCGGCCGGTTGCGGATCGCATCTTCTTCGCGGGCGAAGCGCTGGGCGGACCGCTGGTGCAGACCTGCGCGGGCGCTTTCAACGCAGGCCAGGAAGCGGCGCGCGCCGCGCACGCCGCCCTGGTCTGAGGTTTCAGCTCAATCTTCGCTGATCGGACCGACGGTCACCGAGCCCGAACCCATCACCGCCTTCTGCACGCCGCCGGTCACCGACGCGACTTCCACGTCGCCCGAGCCCATGATGTTGGCATCCACCGAGCCCGCCGCGCCGCGCACGGTGATGTCGCCCGACCCCATGATGCTCGCGTCTAGGCGGCTCACACCCGAGGTGAATTCCACATTGCCAGAACCGGCGATGGACACGTCCGCTTCACTGACCGCGCCGCCCAGGATCGACACGTCGCCCGAGCCCGCGATGGACACATCCGTCGGGCCTGTCACGGAAGCCGCGGTCACGCTGCCCGAACCTGCAACAGAAGCGTCGAACTTTTCAGCGATCGCGCCGAGCGTGATGTCGCCCGAACCAGCCGCCGATACCGAAGCCGTGCGCGCCGCGCCCGTCGTCACGTCGCCCGAACCGGCGGCGCTGATTTCAAGTTCACCAGCAACATCCGCGACGGTCGATGGGCCACAGCCCGTGAAGGCGAGATCTGCGCTGTTGGCGGCGCCGACTTCCGTCTTCACCGCACCGCTCACGGACAGATGCACGTCGCGCGGCATGCGCACGGTGATCACCGGCATCTGCGATTCCGCGACTTCACCGACGCCGTTGACGGTGACTTCCCAGCCGCTGCGGGTCTGGCAGTTGCGGACGCGCCGGCCGAGGCCGCCGTCGACGACCAGCACATCGCCTTCCACCTTCACGCTCGGCGTGACGAGTGCGCCGGGGTTGGTCATCTCGAGGGCGATGTCGGCGCGGTCTTCGGGGATGATCTTCACCACCGCCACTGCGTCGCGGACCTTCAGTTCCGTGGTCGCGTAGGTATTGGACGGGCTGGTCGAAACCACGCCCGTACCTTTGGCCGCGCCGCCGCCGGAATCGCGGTCGCCGAACTCGAAGCGGAAGCCGTTGCCGTCGCTAATGCCCTTGCCGAACATGCTGCCCGCGGCGATCAGCACCGCCACCGCCACCGCCGCTCCGATCACGAACCGTTCCATCTCATCCTCCCGCCGGCACAGCCGCGCGCTCGCGACCCCTTCCGGCTCTCTCCCTGACCGGATGCAGCCCCGGCCCCTTCTGGATGCACCCTAGACGAAAAAGGCCGCCGAAATCCCCTTGGGATCACCGGCGGCCTTCTCGTTTCGTGTGGGCTTTGACGCCTACTCGAGGATCTTCGCGACGACGCCCGAACCCACGGTGCGGCCGCCTTCGCGAATGGCGAAGCGCAGGCCCTGGTCCATGGCGATCGGGGTGATCAGCTCGACCGAGATTTTGATGTTGTCGCCC